>OBXL01000002.1_pt1 | contig 505184 bp, 426 predicted proteins | sample 1476591 | NCBI WGS metagenome assembly OBXL01 (sample SAMEA2580155, study PRJEB22360) | human gut metagenome | biome: human gut; feature: human-associated habitat; material: faeces | place: Denmark | collected 2008/2010 | reverse complement strand
TCCATGATACGTTTGCCCTTTTGGTCCAATTGGAATTGTGTGAAAGCATTCACTAAGTCGCGAACTTCTTCGCTAGGTACAGGAACTGCAACTTCCGCTTCAATCACGTTTAATGGTTCGGCCGGTTGTTCTGGCATCATCAATCGATCTTGAGCCGCATCCGCTTGACCTACCACGCATACACAAGCAAGTGCCAATACAGGCATAAATGTTTTGAATTTCATAAATCCTCCTAATGACGAGCCGCCCCCCGAAGGGCGGCTTTCATATTCCTTACATGATTCTTACATGACTAGAGTATACTAAATAACCCATTTAATCAAGTCAAATTTACTTTGTAAGCCCTGCTTGTTGCATCAACAATGCAATTTGAGCCTTCATTTGTTCATTATCTTCCTTCACAGAGGATAATTCATCAATACGTTGTTGCATACGTGCATTGTCAGCCTTCACAGAAGACAATTCGTTAAGGCTTTCTTGCATGCGTGCATTTTCAGCTTTCAATGCTGTTACCTCATCTTGCAACACATAAACAGAGCTGATAGGGCCACCTTTATAACGTTCTGGAATCGCTTTCTTCGCATCGGAGTTACCGAATTTGTGAGTTACACCAGCATTCACCATATTGTGATGACCACCAACAGATACACCCAAATGGAACATAGTATCTTCTGCAGAGTAATGTGCAACACCTAATGCCGCCGCAGTTTCACCTCTGTAATTACCAACACCAGCCATTACTTGAGTTGGCTCCAATGGATCGTATTGAATTGGTTTCAACGCAGCCATAGCCGCTGCATGAGCGCCTACACGTTGTGTTTCGCCCGCTACAGCATTGATTGCATTCGCCATCTTATCTGTTGCACCTTTTAATTGATTTACGTTAACCGCATCAGTGCCGTTTACACCAGCCGCAACATTGGTAATTGTATTACCACCGTTGTTAAGGCCATCTTTAGTAAGGCTTACAGCATTACCGCTAGCAGGTGTAATGGTTACACCGCCACCATTCACAACTGTCGTGTTGCCCGCAGCGTCCTTAGTGGTTACTGTTTCAAGACCTTTCAAGTCTTTTGCCATACGAACCTTAAGGTTACCAGTACCGTCGGATACGACACCTAAATTGTCTTCTGTAGTCAACTTGCTAGCATCAGTAATACCGCCGATAACGTTTACTTGTTCATTGAGCTTTTTGTTAATCACCGCACCGCTATCGCCACCGTATTTCATACCATCGTCTTTAGTTGCCACTTGGTGGGTTTTACCATTTTCGTCTTGGTATTTAATACGCGTGATTTCGTTGCCTTTGATATCAGGGTCACCTTTTTCAACAGAGATATCAGCACTGCGACCGTCCTTACCATTAAGACCGATGTGACCTACACCGTCTTTGCCAGACATGGATACAGCATCTTTACCGTCTTTACCAGTAACGCCTACCTTGCCGTCTGTGCCGTTCGCCGCATCTGGGCCTGTGATGGATACGCCATCTTGACCATCTTTACCAACTTTAATAGTCCCTTTATCGCCGTCGATTTCAACCTTGTCGCCAGCTTTGATTGTGCCTGCATTGCCATCAATAGCGATTTGTTTCTTCGGATCGGAGCCCAATGTTACTTGGTCTTTAAGACTTACTTCATAGTTTTTGGAACCATTCGGATTGTCGCTTGGCGTAACCTTAATATTATCGCCTGCAGTTACCGTTGTAGTCGCAGCAGCTGCGGCTTGATCCAATTGAGATTTATTGACTGCATCAGTTGGAGCTGTACCAGCAGCTACATTCGTAATCTTGTTGCCACCGTTATCCAAACCATCTTTAGTTAGACTCACAGGGTTACCGCTAGCAGGTGTAATTTTCATGCCGCCGCCATTTACAACTGTAGTGTTGCCTGCAGCATCTTTAGTTGTTACTGTTTCAAGACCTTTTAAGTCTTTTGCCATACGAACCTTAAGGTTATTGCTACCGTCAGATACGACACCTAAATTGTCTTCAGTAGTCAACTTGTCAGCATCAGTAATGCCACCGATTACGTTTACTTGTTCGTTAAGCTTTTTGTTGATTACAGCACCGCTATCGCCACCATATTTCATACCATCGTCTTTAGTTGCCACTTGGTGAGTTTTACCATTTTCGTCTTGGTATTTAATACGCGTGATTTCGTTGCCTTCGATATCAGGGTCACCTTTTTCAGCAGTAATATCCGCACTTTTACCGTCTTTACCGCTTAAACCAATGTGACCCACACCATCTTTACCGGACATGGATACAGCCTCTTTACCGTCTTTACCGGTAATGCCTACCTTGCCATCTGTACCGTTCGCCACATCAGGACCTGTGATAGATACACCATCCTTATTATCACCTTTGCCAACTTTTACAGATTCAGCTTTAAGGTTTTTGCTCATCTTCACGTCAATGGTCGTGTTACCTGTTGCTGCATCTTGTTTGATGAAAGTCTTGATATTTTCACCACTATAATCGCTATCAGCAGCTTTACCTTCGCCTTGTACGATTACTGTAGAACCTAATTTACTAGTTTGTACACCGCCTACATTGGCATCAAATTTAAGGCCTGTTGCAGTTTGATTTGCCAAAGCTTGTTTCAATTGGTCTTCTGTTGCGGCACGACCAGATACAACATTACCTGGATCCCAAGTCTTATTATCAAGACCAGTAATATAGTTGCCTGTATTACCAGGGTTCGCACCATCAGCTTGTTTACCCATTGTTACATCCCCTGCTTTCACAGTGTCCGTAGCGGTAACAGATCTAACATTAAGGTCTTTCTTTAACTTAAGAGCAATCTTAGTATCATCACCAGTTTGAGTAATTTCTGTAGTGATATTATCATCACCGTTTACAGTTACTTTAGATCCTAATTTATTCGTTTTTTCATCGTCATTATCCGCGTTAAAACGAAGGCCTTTATTGATAAGGTCAGTTTTAGTATTATCAATTTTATTATTTAAATCATTCTTGGCATTTGTAATTTGGTCACCAAGATCTTGCTTAACTTGATGTAATTGACCACCGTTAACTGCATCTTTGGAGTTTGGAGCCACGTCGCCGTTAGCAACATTCGTTACCTTTTGGTCGTTTGCATTGATACCATTTGGAGATACATAATTCTTACCACCTACGGTCAAACCGCCGTTATTGATGGTAGTATCACCAGCTGTGACGCTATCCAAACCTGTCAATGTTTTAGCCAATTTCACATTCAATGTGCCCGTACCATCGGATACAACACCGATATTGTTGTCAGACAATGTGCCTGTAGCACCGCCTTTAACAGCAACAGTATCACCCAATTTCTTATTGATGGTTGCACCAGAGTCCCCATCAAAGTTCAAACCTTTTTCAATAGTTTTATTGATGGTAACGATATCGCCAGCGTTCTTTGCGATATTTTGCGTATTATTAGCAATATTACCGGCATTTGTTGTGATATTTTGTTTGTTATCAGCGATAGCTTGTTTGTTTTTGTCGATTTGATCCTTATTGGCATTAACTGTATCGTTAACCTTTTTTAATTGACCATAGTTAACCGCATCATTAGAGTTAGTACCATCAGCTACATTGGTAATCTTTTGGTTGTTCGCATTGATACCGTTTGGAGATACATAGTTTTTACCATCTACGGTCAAACCGCCGTTATTGATAGTAGTACCGCCAGCTGTAACGCTGTCCAAACCAGTCAATGTTTTAGCCAATTTAATATTTAATGTATCAGTGCCATTGGAAACAACACCGATATTGTTATCTGTCAATTTAGTTGCATCGGTCACGCCGCCCACAACATTAGTTTGTTCGCCTAATTTACGAGTGAATTTATTATCTGCAGCTGCTGCAGCTTTTACATCGCCTGCATAGGATACGCCCTTTTCTACTTCCGTTTTAACTGCAAACAATTGACTACCATTGATAGCATCAGTGGAGGTAGCAGAAATACGACCAGCCGCTACATTAGTAACAGTCCGTTCCATGCCTGCCTTGCCTACACTTACTGTGGAAGCAGGGTTTGTGCCTGCAAAGTTATGAGTGACCCCATTGATTGTAGCAGAAGGAGTAGCCACAGCTGCTGCTGTTTCAGAGCCATTACCGATAGCTACGGCATTGTCATTGGCTACTTTTGTATTATTGCCGAGCGCTAAACCATTAGCCCCTGTCACAGTAGCACTGTTACCTAGAACCATACCGTTATCTGCGGAAATAGTGGAGTTACTACCTACCACGTAGGAGTTATCCGTTGTAATGGTGTTCTTGTAACCAAATGCACCAGCTTTATTACCCTTAACTGTACCAGCAGTAACCTTTTTAATTTTATCGCCATTAGACTCTGTAGTTTCTGTAACAGTAGCAGTCCCTACGGTATTTTCACTACCGATGGCATATGCATTATTACCATACACCATATTGCCTCTACCAAGAGCGCCTGCAGCTGAACCAGATAGAGTAGCATTTGTCATATCAAAGCCTACTATATTCGCATCGCCGAGGGATGTGGATTTCTCACCATACGCACCGGCTTGGCTACCGATAGCCAGAGAGTTATTCCCCCAGCTACGAGCCATAGAACCAATAGCGGAACTAGCCACACCTTTTGACAAGGAGTTAGCACCGATAGCATTGGAACCCGTGCCTAAAGACTGTGTCATCATACCAATAGCAAGGCTGGCATTTCCGATAGAAGCAGTATTTACATAGTTCTTACTATCATTAAGACCTGCTGTACCCAATCCACCTGGATACAACGCAGCTAATTCACGGTTAAAGTTTTTCTGTGTACCTGGCACCGCTAAATCAGGAATAACCTTATATAAATCAGGCTTTGCCTGATCGATATCATCACCGCCAATAGCGATAGAAGACTGTCCAATAGATCTTACATCACCACCGATAGCCACAGATTGTGTACCATAGACCTTCGCTACACTACCAATTGCTACAGATTGAGAAAATTTCTGTCCATCACCGTCAACAGTAGCATTCTTTCTAATTATATTAGCTTCCGCTGCAGCACCGATAACCACGTCGCCACGAGAACCATAAGAAGCGGCTTCCGCACCCATTACAACTGCGCCGGAGCCAGGTTGTTGATGATACTTGGAAATCGTGCTCTTCGCTTGACGACCTATTACAATATCGCCATTTTCCTTTGCCACAGATCCTTGACCGATAGCAATAGTACCCGCAGGATAAGGAACATTCACTCGTTGTTGCCCTTCAGCCTTTGCACCATTACCGATGGCAATACCATTTTCACTTGTCGCTAATGTAGCCGCATCATTACCTATCGCCACAGACTTAGCACCTGCGGATTTCGCATTATCACCAACTGCCACGCTATTGCTACCAGTAGCAGCAGCGCCAGGGCCTTGTATCACATTTGCTTCTGCAATCCCCGATACTAAACAACCCGTAATAGCAAACGCGCATAAAGCCGCACGGAAAGTAATGCTCGTTCTTGCAGAACTCACACTAGCTTTACCTCCACCGCTCTTAACTAACTCAGATACTACAACGTAGCAATTTTTAGCTTTACTCCAAATTACATTATAAATTCGATTCATGTTATTCCTTTCTCACCGAACTACCGGTCTTGCCGGTTACACATTCTATTTATATCCTCATATAATAAAATAAAAGAAGAAGTCATAGACATAAAAAATCATCTACACTTCTAACATAAAACAATAGTACTCAATACTATAGTTTAAGTACTATTACGTATATCTTTTCCTATAAGATACTCACTCTAGCGACTACTATATCAAATAATTTCAATATTGTAAACAACTTTTTCATGTTTCATTCATTTTTATGGTTTATTTAATAGATTTAAAAAATAAGATAAAAATTCTTCATCTTTTCTATATATTTATGGAATTAAATTTACATATTTACATATAAAAGATTTAGTCTATGTATGACAAAAGCCGAGGCAGTTTCTGCCTCGGCTTTCATCATATGATGTATTCTAGATTTTATTGAATTGTAGGTGCATTAATCGCTTTGCGAAGGTCTACTGTAGGAAGTTCATCCACCGTAGGACCCATTTTTTCGTCTACAGTTTTCACGCGATTATTACCGTCTTTCATGGCTTCGTTCAAGCTAAAGATAACCATTTCGTTCATGTAGAAACGCAATTCATCATCATGTACATTGGCCGTATTGCGATCCAAAATATCGATGATTTGTTGCACATAGTCCAATTTAGCATCTTCAGATACAGTTGCATGTTCTGTAAAGAACTGTTTATAATCGTTGTACAAACGATCTAATGCCAAACGCGCATAGCTGTCGTTCTTATAACGATGGCTCACGATGTACCAGCTGCGACGAACGTTCATATAGTACAATACATTGTTACGGTAACGCTCTTGACCGGTCATAACACGGGAATCATCCATGATACGTTTGCCCTTTTGGTCCAATTGGAATTGTGTGAAAGCATTCACTAAGTCGCGAACTTCTTCGCTAGGTACAGGAACTGCAACTTCCGCTTCAATCACGTTTAATGGTTCAACCGGTTGTTCTGGCATCATCAATCGATCTTGAGCCGCATCCGCTTGACCTACCGCGCATACACAAGCAAGTGCCAATACAGGCATAAATGTTTTGAATTTCATACTTCCTCCTTATGATGAGCCGCCCCAGAAAGGGCGGCTTTCATATTCCTTACATAACAAGACTAAGAATTCTTTCTATTTAGAAAGTCCTACTTGTTGCATCAACAATGCGATTTGAGCTTTCATTTCTTCATTATCGCGTTGTACTTGATCGTATTTAGCAGTTAACTCTAAGTCATGTTGTTTCATGCGTTCATTTTCAGCTTTTAACGCAGTCACTTCATCTTGCAATACATACGCAGAGCTGATAGGGCCTGCTTTATAGCGTGCTGGAATAGCTTTCTTAGCGTCAGATGTACCAAATTTGTAGGATACACCCGCATTAATCATGTTGTCATGACCGCCAAGAGATACGCCCATATGGAACATTGTAGATTCATTAGTATAGTGCGCTACGCCTACAGCAGCAGCTGTGCTGCCTTTGTAGTGACCTACAGCAGCCAATACTTGAGTTGGTTCCAATGGATCATATTGTAATGGTTTGAGGCCGGAAATAGCTGCACTAGTAGCACCTACATCAGCGATCTTACCATCCACGCTACGCATAGCACTGCTCAATTGATTTACATTAACCGCATCAGTGCCGTCCACACCAGGACCTACATTAGTAATTCTATTACCACCATTGTTAAGGCCGTCTTTAGTAAGGCTTACAGCATTACCTTGAGCAGGCGTAATTGTCACACCGCCACCGTTCATAACAGTCGTATTACCAGCAGCATCCGTAGTAGTTACGGACTCAAGACCTTTCAAATCTTTCGCCAACTTGATGTTATAGCCATCACCAGCAGCGTTTTTCACAACACCGATATTGTTGTCTGCCAAGCGGTTCACATCAGCACCACCAGTAAGGTTCATAGTATCTCCCAATCCACGAACCACTTTACCGCTATCACCAGGTTGGTCACCTTGGAATACACGGCCTGTTCTTGCTTTATTATTGAAGTCGTCATTAACAGCTTTCAATTGATCTTCTGTTGCCGCACGACCAGGAACTGCTACAGGGTTTTCAGGATTCCAAGTTTTGTTATCCAAACCTGTTACGAAGTTGCCTTCTTTACCGTCGGAAGTTTGTTTACCGACAACTACATCGCCAGCTTTCACAGTATTTGCCATTACAGAACCGTCATTGCCGTCAATCTTAACTTGATTACCGCCATTGCCAGCTGTAATTGTACCTGCAGAACCATCAATGTTAACTTGTTTTGCTGGATCTTGACCAAGAGTGATCTTATCGTTCAAGGCCATCTTGATAGCGCCGTTGTCTACGGAAGTCTTAATGTTGCCGTCACCTTTCAAGTCGATTGTTTCGCCAAGAGGTTTCTTCACGGATTGACCATCTTCCGCTTTAAGACCGAAGCCTGTGGATTTGATGTCTTCAATAGCTGTATGCAATTGACCGCCGTTTACAGCGTCCTTGCTACCAGCGCCAATAGTACCATCAGCCACATTAGTGATCTTCTTATCAGCCGCATCGATACCGTCTTTTGTTACCTTAGGACCATTTTCGATAGTCAAACCGTCTTTATTGACAGTAACAGCTTTGTTGCCACCATCATTGATTTGCAAGCCGTCTTTAGTCAACTTAGTCGCTTCATTAGCGCCGTCCTTGATAGTAACGCCGTTTGTATCCATCTTAGTATCGCCTGTTGTTACAGTCTTAGCTGTTACAGTGTCTACAGTGATGTCTTTTTTCAATTCTACCTTAACAGCACCGCCGTCTACGGATGTTTTGATATTTTTGTCATCACCTTTAACCTTAACAGTTTCACCAAGAGGTTTCTTCACGGATTGACCGTCTTCCGCTTCAAGGCCAAAGCCTTTAGTTTTAAGGCTTTCAACAGCATCATGCAATTGACCGCCGTTAACAGCATCTTTGCTATCTTTGGCAACCGTACCGTTTTGAACATTAGTAACCTTCTTGCCTGCTGCATCGATGCCGTCCTTCGTCATAGATGGACCATCAGTAATCTTCACGCCGTCTTTTGTAACAGCTGTCAACGGATTACCAGCTGCATCTTTAATAGTCATACCTTCGCCGTTTACAACGGTTTTACCATTTGCACCATTAGCTCCGTTGTTGAAAGTAATGGAGTTCAAGTCTTTAAGGTCTTTAGCCAAACGAACATTGAGGATATTATTTTTGCTGATAACGCCAATATTGTTTTCAGTCAAATCATCTTCATTTGTTACGCCGCCCTTAATGTCCAATTGTTCATTAAGTTTTTTCTTAATCACATTACCGGAGTCACCACCGTATGCCATACCATCATCCTTGGTTGCCACTTGATGTGTCTTACCATTTTCATCAGTGTATTTAATACGAGTGATTTCGTTACCGTTGAGGTCCGGATCACCTTTTTCAACAGAAATATCAGCGCTACGGCCGTCTTTACCGTTGAGTCCGATGTGACCTACGCCGTCTTTACCAGAAATAGATACAGCTTCTTTTCCGTCCTTACCAGTAACAGCTACCTTGCCGTCTGTACCGTTGTCAGGACCTGTAATGGACACGCCGTCCTTACCGTCTTTGCCAACCTTCACGGATTCAGCCTTAAGGTTTTTATTCATCTTCACGTCGATAGTCGTGTTACCTTTATTGTCTTGGTTGATGAAAGTTTTAATATTTTCACCGCTGTAGTCAGCATCATCAGCTTTACCTTCACCTTGAACAGTGATAGTAGAACCAAGTTTATTAGTTTGTTCGCCGCCTACATTAGCATTGAATTTCAAACCTTTATTAGTCAATGCGTCCGCACTATCCTTGATTTTGTCATTCAAGTAGTCCACATTAACCGCTTCGCTACCATCGTTGCCTGTAGCATATGCCACATTCGTTACGTGAGTACCGCCTTGTTTATTGTTATATGCAGGACCTTCGTAAGTTACCTTAGATTTATCAAGATTACCATTAGGGTCCAAATCATACTTAACAGCACGGTCATTCAATTTATCAAGTTTGGATTTAGAAGCAACGTCTTTGATTGTAACGGCTTCTGTTTTATCTGGATGATTCTTATCTTGTACAGTCAACGCTACATCGCCGTTCGCATCCACAGTGTAGTCTCCATTGGAGCCTGCCGCTTGATTTCTAATCAAACGATAATCAGTGGAGTTAGCACTTTGAGCATCCAACGCTTTTTTCAACTGATCTTCTGTTGCCGCACGACCGGATACAATCTTACTTGCATCCCAATCTTTATTATCAAGACCTGTTACATAGTTGCCTGTTTCGCTGTCACCAGCTGCGTTGTTAACAGTTTGACCACCCATAGTAGCACCGCCTGCTTTCACAGTCTTAGCCGCCGTTACGGAATCAAGATTTTTAAGGTCTTTCGCCAATTGAAGTTCCAATTTGTTAGTGCCATCAGCTTTTACGTTGATATTGCCGGCTGCACTCTTGAACGCTGCAGATTCAGATTCAGTTACGCCTTCACCTTGTACTTTCACTAAAGAGTTCAATTTTTGTTTATTCACAGTGCCAGTGTTGTTACCAGTGAATTGTAAACCGTCCTCCATAGTCGCAACTTGGTGCTCACCGTTGCCGTCAGTGTATACGATACGAGTAAGGCCGTTTGTACCATCTACACCTTTTTCGCCTTTAACGCCGGTAGCAGGATCATCGTAACCAGGTTTCACGGACAAGTCGATACCATTAGTACCGTTCACGCCGTTCGTTCCAGCAGGGCCGGTCAAGCCAATGTGGCCTACGCCATCCTTACCGGAAATAGAAACTGCTTCTTTACCATTTTTATCAGTAACAGCTACCTTGCCATCTGTACCGTTCGCTGTGTCAGGGCCTGTAATAGATACGCCGTCCTTACCATTTTTGCCAACCTTCACAGATTCAGCTTTAAGGTTTTTATTCATCTTCACGTCGATAGTCGTATTGCCTGTCGCCGCATCCTGTTTGATGAAAGTTTTGAGGTTTTCACCACTGTAATCAGCGTCAGCTGCAGTGCCTTCACCTTGAATTGTAACAGTAGATCCTAATTTGTTAGTTTGTACGCCGCCTACATTGGCATCGAATTTGAGACCTGTGTTAATCAAGTCATTCTTGGTATTCGTAATTTGATCGCCAAGGTCTTGTTTAACTTGATGTAATTGACCGCCGTTTACAGCATCTTTAGAGCCGGCCGCTACGTTACCGTCTTTCAAGTTAGTAATTTTTGTACCATCCTGGCCTTCCAATGTTACTGTGTCATGGCCTGTGTTACCGTCATATTTTACGGAGCGGTCTTTTACCTTATCCAGTTCAGTTTTGGACGCAATATCCTTAATCGTTACAGTTTTAACATCACTGGATTTTTCGTCTTTTACCTTCAAGTCTACTTGATTGTTTTCAACCTTATAGGAACCATCTGCCGCGTTGTTCGGATTAGCAATTAAGCGGTAATCTGTAGCACTTGCATTAGACGCTTTCAATGCATCGCTAACCTTCTTAAGTTGGTCTTCTGTCGCTGCGCGTCCTTCTACATACGTAGGATCTGAAATATCCCAAGCTCTATTATCTAAGCCTGTTACAAAGTTACCGGTTTGGTTGCCACCTTTTTTATCTGCTACCGTATGATTACCTACAGTCGCAGTGCCTGCTTTCACAGTGTCGGATGCCGTTACAGATTGCAAACCAGTCAAGTTTTTCGCTAATTGCAATTGTAATTTTGCATTGCCATCAGCGCCAACAGCCGCAGATGTAACGCCGATATTATTACCTGTAGCAAGATCAGAAGCACTTGTTACACCACCTGTGATGTCCACTTGTTTGTTAAGTTTAACATTAGATGTAGCACCCATGTCGCCTTTGAATTTAAGGCCATCGTTCAAGGTTGCCACTTCTTCGTTAGAACCATCAGGTTTTTGGTACACGATACGAGTTGTAGTTGTACCTGCTGCACCATCAACACCATGTTGACCATCACGGCTAACAGAAATGTTAGTCGTTACACCGTCTTTACCGTTGATGCCGATTTTACCGTCTTTACCGTTTGCACCAGTAGCAGTAATCGTTTCAACTTTGAGGTCTTTACCAAGTTTCACATTAATTGTGCTGTCACCGTTAGCGTCTTGAGAGATTTCCGTAATGATGTTGGAGTTATCACCTTTAACAGTTACTTTGGAGCCCAATTTATTTGTTTTTTCACCGCCTGTATTAGCGTCGAATTTAAGACCTTTATCAATAAGATCTTGTTTAGTCGTATCAATCTTATTGTTTAAATCATTCTTGGTATTTGTGATTTGGTCACCAAGATCTTGTTTAACTTGATGTAATTGACCGCCGTTTACAGCATCTTTGGAGCCTGCTGCTACATTACCATCTTTCAAGTTGGTAATTTTTGTACCGTTAGCGCCTTCCAAAGTTACCGTATCTTTATCAGTTTCACCGTCGTATTTTACGGAACGATCTTTTACTTTATTAAGTTCTGTTTTAGACGCAATATCCTTGATTGTTACAGTGTTAACTGTACCGGATTTATCGTCCTTCACTTGCAAATCAACTTTATTGTTATCAACTTTATAAGAGCCATCTGCCGCATTGTTCGGATTAGCGATTAAACGGTAGTCCGTAGCACTTGAGTTAGCCGCTTTCACAGCATCGCTAACAATTTTAAGTTGATCTTCTGTTGCCGCACGACCAGATACAAAAGCAGGATCAGTTAATGTCCAAGATTTATTATCCAAGCCAGATACAAAATTACCATTTTGAGTAGCTGCCTTGTTGTCTGTTACAGCTTGGTTGCCCATAGTAGCAGTACCAGCTTTTACAGTTTTTGTAGCAGTTACTGTATTAACATTGATGTCTTTACCTAATGCAACCTTAATTGTTGTATCGTCGCCAGTTTGTGTAATCGTAGTGCTGATATTAGTACCATCACCAGCTACAGTTACCTTGGAGCCTAATTTATTAGTCTTAGCATCATTATTATCGGCATCGAATTTTAAGCCTTTGTTAATAAGATCTGTTTTTGTATCATCAAGTTCTGTTTTGGATGCAATATCCTTGATAGTTACAGTTTTCTTATTCGCAGGATTTTTAGCATCTTGTACAGTCAAGTCAACTTTATTGCCAGATACAGTGTAAGCTTTATCAGCAGCACTGCTGTTTTCAACTAATTGATAGTCAGGAGCATCTACGTCAACTTTATATGTTTTATATGTACCGTCAGTACCTTCTGTAATCGTTGTGTTTTTACCAGCAACAACTTTAACTGCTTTTTGCGCTTCATCACGAATAACAGATTTACCGCCGTCCGTAATGTTGGACAAGTCTTTATTTGCCGCATTGTCAATCTTGTTCTTAGTTGCATCAGTCAACGCTACATCGATTGTTTGGTTGTTAACAGATGTCGTAACATAAGAACCATCGCCTTTTACAGTCAATGTTTGATTGTCTAATAAAACGTCATTGTTACCGCTGTTGCCGGCTACTTTCAAGTTAACATTGCGCAATTGTGCCACGTTAACAGCATCAGTATCCGCAGTACCTGCAGCCACGTTTGTAATTTGACGAGTTTTTGTACCACCGTCACCTACGGACACCGCACCCATAGTGGATGTCAACGCAGCGCCTGTCAATCCGCTATATCCGTTTGTACGACTGTCTGCAGTTTTAACATTATAACCTGCTTTACCAGCCGCAACGGAAGCAACGGAATTCGCCCCCAATGCAACGCCGTCATCTATGCTGGATTTAGCTTTATAACCGATAGCAGTACTGTTCGCATTAGCTGCAGTCGCATCAGCCCCGACAGCTGTAGCAAAGTTACCTGCTGCAGAAGTACGTACACCGGCTGCTGTCGCGTTATTGCCTGTAGCACCTGTGTTATCGTAGTTCGCATCGGCAGATGTGCCTTTAGCACTAAAGAAATTCGTTTGCGCCGCTTCAACAGCTTCTTTTACCGTATGGTATGTGCTGTTCTTGATATTGAAATCAGGCGCTTTATATGTAGAACCATTCGCTTCATAGCCCGTATAAGTAGGACCTGCGATGGATTTTGCCAAGTTACTGTTTACAAATTTTAATTGTTTTACATTTGTTGCGTCAGTATCGTTTTCACCGCCTGCTACGTTGATGATACGGCGTTCAGAACCTACGTTACCTACCGCAACTACACCGTTTGCAACATTGTTATTTTGTTGGTTAGTGAAAGCAGAGAAACCATTAACCAAGGCACCTCTTACTTCCGTACCAGTACCCAATGCCAAGGAGTTATTGGATTCTGCAACGGCATTTGTACCGATAGCCATGGAGTTAGTACCTGTAACAGTTGCACCAAGACCGATAGCTGTCGTATTAGTATTGTTTGCTTTTGCTTCTTTACCGATTGCAATGGCACCATCTTTAGAGGCATTCGCCGCACCGCCAAGTGCAAGCGCATCAGCACCCAAGGATTTTGCATTACCGCCTAATGCGATGGAGTTGGATAATTTTGCTTGAGAAGAACTACCCATAGCAATAGCATCAGCACCAGCAGCATTAGAACTACTACCCATAGCAAAGCTGCTTACACCACTTGCATTTGCACTTTTACCCATTGCCACGGCATTTTGTGCGGATGATTGTGCCGTATTACCGATGGCAAAGGCATTCTCTGCACTAGCATTAGCACTATAACCCATAGCTACCGCATTGGCGCCACCAGTACTGGATGAAGAACCGAATGCCATAGAATCATCTGCACCAACTGCAGTACGAGCTTTCGTACCGAAAGCAAGAGAACGAGCCCCTTCTGTTACGGTATTACCATCGCCATTATATTTAGCACTTGGAGTACCATGTTGTTGACCAGGTAATTTTATAGTTTCTGCCGCACCGATTGCGATGGATTGATCCGCTTTTGCTGTAGCGGAGTAACCCATGGCAAAACTACCATTACCCTTTGCCCAAGATGCAGTACCCAATGCTGTAGAGAACTCACCTTCTGCAGCGGATTGACGCATCATAGCCAAGGAGTTAAAGCCGCTCGCCTTTGTAGCTGTACCAAGAGCCATAGCAGATGGTGATAAAGCCTGAGCATAATGACCTAAAGCAAAGGAAATACCACCTGTGGCCTGAGCATAGTTACCGATAGCTAAACCGGAATGATAATTCGAATTACCTGATTCTACAATATTTGTATGCGTACCGATAGCAATACCGGCAAAGCTATTTTCTGTATAGTTACCTCTATCTGTACCATTGTACAAATGACTATTATCAAATGGTGTCAAGTTCCCAGGATTTTGATAGTTATATAAATAACTACCTTCACTATAAGATTTCTTACCGGTAGCATAGCCAGCATCATTTACAGCATCAATAGTCATCGCAGCATAAGTAGCTGCATTAACCGTAGTAATATTACCACCCATCAATAATGCGGCTACCGCCATGATTGCACTCATGCGTGCCCAAGTTGTACCAGTTTGTACGGATTTTACCTTTCCGCCACCTGTTTTTACGATTTCAGATACTACTACGTAGCATTTTTTTGTTTTACTCCAAATCACATTATAAATTCGATTCATGATTATCCTTTCTTACCGAAACCTCAGTAAAACACATCACTTGTGTTGCATAATATTGCAAAGATAATAAAAAGAAGAAGTATAAAGATTGATTATCATCTACACTTCTTACACCAAATACTAGTATTCTCAATTACGATACGAATACTATAATTATTCATGATTCTTCATCATATACTCACCCACGGCAATACAATATCAAAAAATTTCTATCTTGTAAACGACTTTTTCATCTTTTCTTCATTTTTGTCGTTTATTTATTTCATATTTAATACTTTTTAATTTTAAGAAATAGAATCTTCATCTTTCCTATCAAATATTACGATAAATCCACATATCGGAATATAACGATTATTGTACTTACGTAATCAATTTCATATTTTTAGACTTTTCAGTTTAATGCTTTCATAGATAAGATAATTTTATATACAGAAAATTTATCACCTACAGATACACGAAAAAGCCGAGGCCCTAGAGCCTCGGCTTTCACAATATAAATCATATATATATTCTATTTTTTATTGACTCTTACACGTTCAATAGTTGGTTGTCCTTCATGATTCTTGGCGATTGTATCCACACGGAATAACGCCATTTCAGGACCAAATTCAGATACGAGTCGATCATCGACAGCAACGCCGTTTTGAATAGCTCGGTACACAATTTGAGCAAATTCATAACGGGTCAACATACGGTCTCCTCCGAATGTACCATCAGGATATCCTTCTACAAGACCACGTCGAGATAGATCGCTAACCGCCTCATATGCCCAGTGATTATTCGGCACATCAGGGAATAATGTGCTGCGGTCTGCTTTCATATTCGTTCCGGCCAATCCATTCAAAAGAGCCGTCAACTTTTGAATCTGCGCATTTTGTACCGCTACAGTTTTCTTAAGTTCCAAAACTTCCTTACCGATGGCTACACGAGAACGAGATACATTACTGTGAGCACCAACTTTCACAGACATACCCGCATTCACAACGGTTTCACCATTACCGACAGTAGATCCTACACTAAATTGCAAGTCCTCATTCGGTCTGTAGAAAGCCCCCAATGCAGCAGCGTTGCCATCATGGTAGTGGCCATAACCAGCAGCAAAGTCCCATTTTGCATCAGGATCGAAATCCAATGGATGCAAAGCGGCAAGTGCGGCCGCTCCAGCCACAGATTTGTTGACCTTTTTATCGAGACGAGCTACATTCCTCCCCATATTGGTTACATCCTGCTTGATATTAGTAATGTCACCTTGAATATTGGTTACATTCTTTTTAATATTGGTCACATCACCTTGTATATTGTTAATATTTGTTGTGTTATTTGTAATCTGATTCGTTATATCGTCAGATAGGCTTACCTTATAATCCTTAGTAGTTCCGTTCGTCGTAGTTGTCACATTAATATGCTTACCTGCACTGACGGTAGTGGAACCGTTCGCATTCACTTGATTTTGCAACTTTTTGAGCTGTGCCACATTCACCGCATCCGTATCCTTTGTGCCGGCTGCTACGGATGTAATCTGACGCGTAATATTGTTATCCGCATCACCGACAGATATGGCCGATTTAGTCGCCTTCCACGTAGAATCTGTATTCGTAGACTGTGCCTTTGTACTCGGATCATACCCAACGGCGCCAGCCACTACAGTAGACTTCGATTCACTGCCCAATGCAACGCCACCCTCTACGGTTACATTCGTATTATGTCCGACAGCGACCGCATTATTAACAGATGTCGTAGTCTTGCTGTCTGTGGAACCAATGAGAACTGCATGATTCGCATCTTTCACCTCACGATTATCCCCCATTACAAGACTATTCTTAGAATTAGTCACCGTATTTTCAGACCCTATTACGGTCGTATTAAACACCTTATCCGCCGTATTGTGAAAGCCCGTCAACATGGTATTCGTACTTTCATTGCCTTTAGAGCCAGTCAATGTATTATTGACACCCATAAGTGCGGAGCGAAGTGTATAATCCGCCTTATTACCGCTACCAAATGCCATAGTAGAACCGCCACCATTAGAATTTTTGACAGTAGAACGTAATTTCTCAGCTAGTTCTTTAGCGGAATTACCTCCCGAACTTGGCGCTGAAATATCGGCTACAGAATTCGTTATTTCATTCCCAGCACCAAAAACGAGAGATCCATTGGAGTTAAAGGTTCGATTGGCAGTGCCTACGATACTATTTGCAACCCCAGAGTATTGAGAGCTAGCACTTGCCGATTCAATACTATTTAAAGACCCTGTAATAGTAGCACCAAAATTCTTAGTGGCATCAGCGGTAGTGGTAGGATAACCTGAAGAGGCAATCGAATAAGCCCCTACAATAGAAGAAAACAAACCATTAGAATAACTATTCGCTCCTATAGTTGTGGAAAATAAATGTCCATTATTATTTTTGGTATTAGAACTATCTACATCCACATCACCTAATTTTCCTTTATAATTATGGGTCCCCAACATAATACTGCCAGAACGAGCATAGGTGTTTTGACCAATAGCCATTCCGGTTACCATCTTTTCAGGATTTTTTGGGAGCCCGAAAGGTATACCAAAAAGATTTTTGTATCCAGCCTGATTAAAATCAAACGCTCTTTCCATTCCGCCTACCATATTTTCGACGAATGAATTCGCACCTATGGCAATGCCGCCACCTTGATCAATATAATTATTAATATGTGCCTTTCCACCAATTACAATATCACCTGTGGACGGCTGTCCGACACCACCCGAATACTCTATAGTAGCCCCTTTACCAATGGCTACGTTTTCCGCCTTTGGTGCATTGCTACCCGTACCGATGGCTACACCGTTACCGCTACCCGGTGCCACATCCACCGCTCCGGCCACATATAGGCTCGATAACAACACACCATTAATCAACACCGATAATATAAGTTTACGCTTGCTCATTTTATCCTCTCCAATCCCTAATGAATTCCACGTGTAACTTATTCTTCATTATATTTTCATGAATATTGTGCCACTCTTTTTCTATTTTGTAAACAAAATAAATTTTTATGAATTAATGTATAAAAAAAGGAACTGTCTTTTCATATCAGATGACAATCATCTGATATGATAAAACAGCTCCCTATGTTGCTTTTATCTAAAAAATAAATATGGATTCTTATGCTACTTTTATCAAAATAATAAATATATATATATCAATCTATCAATCAACGTGCACCGTATGTTGGCGGCGCACATTTTCTAGCATATTCGCACGAACCGATGCTTTTGCATCCGATCGATGGTTACCACCAAACCATGCCGTATCAACCCCGGCTAGACGGAACATGATTTTTCCGTACGGACTGCCATGCTCATGCTCGGGCTTATTATAGCCCATGTCCACGGAAATCCTCGGCGTGAGCTGCAACTCCGTACCGATACGCAAGCCATGCTTATCCTCACTACGCCGCAACTGCCAACGATAGGCTTCCATGTACACGCGCGCCCAACGGGCATTCTTAAAGCTAGTCCCATATTCCGCAGTATATCCGTTAGACACGCTCTCCAAGCGTGTCGCACCGTCAAGGGAACGCTCGCTGGACACACCGCGATACCAGTTCATGCGAAATGCACCGATACCCGATACATACTCCAGCCCGACACTCATGCGACTGTGATTACCTCTGAACCGATGGTCATAAAACAGATTACCACCGTAATAATGGTCATCGTTCGCTGCGATTCGGCGATAGCCGATACCCACATTCGCCGTCGTTCCTGTATCCGCTGCATTCGCCAACCTCTCCTGTGTAAACCACACATGACGAGATGTCTCATCATAGTAACCTAGTGGTTGCAATGTTTCCACACCGTACAAGGGCTTCCAGTTTTTCTGAAAGCGCAATGACACGACGGTTCTCTGCATCCACGGTTTTGCCTTCGATCCGTGCATTGCGGAATGAACACCAGTCATAACCACCGCCTGCAACGCAGAGTTGACTGCATCCGTATCGGAATAACGAGTCGTCTTTTTATCTGTGGAGTCCGGCATCTCCAATCCGCCCTGACCGATGACATGATCTGGAGTATGAGACGAATTAACATGGAATGTATCTGAGTCGTCAGATAAGGCGACCGTACTTTCACTATGAACTTGTTTTACCCTAGTCCCCTGTATAGGCTGCTCTGCTTTACTTACCTGCTCCCCCGATACAGGCATGACAAACATATAAAGGGCACTCATCAACACGATTATATATTTCATTACACACTCTTACGTACAAACACACTTTTCATTACGCACATAATTATTTATTTAATTATGTACTTAATACGTCATTACACACGCCGATGACTCATGATTTTATCATGAACAAAACATGAAATTATTTCTATTTTATATAAATATATAGAGGCTTGTCAATGCATATAGAATGCAATGTATACATATAAAATGCTAGAATACAATTTATAGAATAAATAAATATTTAAATTTTATAAATATGTGTCAAAGGTTTCTTATTAACTATAAATACCTATAGAATATATTGTATATTTATTGGAATTATGTGAATATTCTATTTACAATATACCTTTTTGGTATTATAGTAGCCATGTAAGTCTTTTTATGAAAGTTTTGTGAAAGTTTGTTTGTACACAAAGGAGTGTATACGATGAGTAAGAAACGTTTTGTATTAGCAAGTGTTGTAATGGTAGCTTTGTCCGCCTCAGTTTATGCGGCGCCGGTCAATATCGTTGATAACAACGGTAACATCGGCAAGGAAGGTCAAACTTTCACCGCAGGAACAGGCGGCAACATCACCCTCGGTGAGAATGCCGGTGCGGCGAACGGCAAGGGTAAGAATGTTAATGCGCAAGGTAATAACATAGCCTTAGGTGCAGCTGCTGGGGCCGGCTCATCAGGCGGCGGCAATATCAACCTTGGGGCGAAGTCCTTCCGAGGCAGTACTGGCGATTTTAACGTAACCGTCGGTTTCGCCGCAGGTAATGCAAGCCAGTTGACGAACTCCATTGTCATGGGGACTCAATCAGGGGAAAACTCCGCAGGTGATAAAAACGTGTGGATTGGTAATTTTCAAGGTGCTAACAGTAAGGCCAGCAATTCTGTAGCCATCGGCTCGAATTCAACAGTAAACGGTCAGTTCGACCTTGCCGTAGGGCATTATGTGAATGTAAAAGCCGCAAAAGGTTTGGCTGTAGGCTCTTATAATACACTATCAGAGAAAGCGACCGCATCCGGTGTATTCGGCCAGGGCGAATACGGTAAAACAGCTATTGATGCAGCCAATTCTTACAGTATAGGTAATTACAACCACATTTCTGGAGAGAACACCTTTGTTCTCGGCAATAATGTGACTACCTCTCTAAAAAATGGCGTTGTCCTTGGCAATGATTCCGCTGACGGCGATGTAGTCGGTACAGCAAGTCATACCTTTGAAAATGGTACTACCGTCAACTATGCCGGCACCGCCCCTGTATCAACAGTATCCGTAGGGGCTAAGGGCAAGGAACGGACGATCACCAATCTCGCAGCAGGTCGCGTGAGTGCTACCTCTACAGATGCGGTCAACGGATCCCAACTCTACGGCGTTCATCAAATGATTGATACCCTTGGTAAAAGTACAAGTCAACAGCTTAATAATTCTATTAGCACTATTGAAAAATCTGTACAACATGTATCTCAAGAGGTACAACGTGTTGAGTCGGAATCCAATAAAGGTGATGCTCGTGCCGCTGCATTAGCTGCATTACATCCATTACCATATGATCCGGATAATCGCGTTCAATACATGGCGGGCTACGGTCATTATAAAAATGCAAATGCAGTAGCTCTAGGTGTAGGCTATTATCACAAAGATAATCTTTTACTCACCACAGGGTTTACGATGAACAATCACGTTATGGCCAATGTAGGTATCACCTATAGACCAGGAAAGTCTTTGTCTACTGCTATGTCCCCTGCCTCTTATAACGCACTAGAACAACGCGTACAAGCATTAGAAACTCAAAATAAAGATCTACAAGAAACAGTAAAACGCTTGGTAGACAAACTTGAAAAATAATAAGATCCCTTTATGGTAGTCCTATAACTACTTTCACACAAGCACACTAAAACCAAAACACAAAAAGCTGTACACACAGTCGATTTTGAACTACCTTTGATGTTACATTGGTTTTAACATCAAAGCCGTTCAATCAAATCTATGTATGTACAGCTTTTATGATTATTTATATGTAGTTATTATAATACTGTATTTCATCTCAATTTGACGATATATATTTTTATCCCTATAATATAGGTAGATAGCCAAGCGAGTAGTCACGTCGGGCTCATCTCGAAACTTAATAGAAATTAGGAAATGGCCTTTTCGTTTTATCTAGCTACCAAGCGGTAACGAAGGGCTATTTGCTTTTTTTAAAACAAATAAGTGCTACTAGTGCTCCGAAAGCGATGACAACAGCCATTACTTGAAGCAGGAGCATGATTAGTTCATAATCACTCATAGACACCCCTCCCTTCATTAACGAAGAGAGGCCCAACCTCGCTGACTATCCTAATCCAATTATATATAGAACATATAAGCGAGTCCATAAGAATCTATAAATAGAAATATACAAAAATATATAATAAAAAGCAAAAGAAAAGGCAGAGATTATATAACATGTCCTCCATTACTAGATGTTCAGTAATGGAGGACATAGCAATAATTCCTGCCTTTTTTGTTTATCTACGAGCCACGCGCATGGCCGCCATCATGCCTGGCGACTTCCAAACAGATTGGCCATTATCTGATACGAGTTTATTATTATCGTAAAACACGTCTGCATTGTAATAGTTGTCATCACTAGATGTTACTTTATAGCTAAGACCTGCTGTAGTGTACACTGTAAAGTTGAGTATATCCCCCACTCGTTTTACAGAGTCTTGATCCACATACCAGCTATTACCAAGATACGTCGTAGCATACACATCTTGACGAGCTTCTACATCGTTTGTGCTAATGCCAATTAATACAAGCAACGCCGCTAACATATATAAGAATTTACGCATTATAATTACCTCCCGTTTTATGGTAAGAATACTTATATATTATACCAAAAAACACCGATAATCGCATTATAATGGCAGTACTTTCTCAACCCTTAACTGAATTCGCTCGAGGCTCGGCGTGATTGCTTTCATCACAGGTTTTTCTATGAAAGCTAACCGCACATAGTCTACAATCATACCGATGACAAAAATAAGCACTACTACAAGAATAGCATACAGAGGTAATAGTATTGAATCATAGTACTGATACGTTGCCAATACATTGTCCCACATGTAATGAAGGAATAGCTTATTATCATGCAATAGGTATATGCCAAAGGTAGTAGATGCTACCGCATTAATCCAAGGACGATAAGTGATCTTTGCTTTCAAAAAAATAATAAATAAGCCAATGCCTAATATCAATTGAAAGAAGCCATAATCATTTTGCGTAAAGTAGAAAATTTGTTTCATATATGCTGGATTCGTCATGGCTAGTACATCGACGAGGATGTCCCCTAAAAAGGCCCCTACAAAGCCTATGGCGGTAAAAATAATACCTATTTTCTTTGTTATATGTGAGCCGTGCAGCTTGATGTACGCCCCCATCGAATAGAATACAATAAAGGAAAAAATATGTTTAAATCCAAAGGTAGTATGCGGTACATTAGGCCACAGATTCAGCACCGTCGGTATTAAGAACCAAATTACTGTGGAAACCACTAGGAGCATAACGTAGTATGTATGCTGCAGCCAATGAAGTACTCGATTAATAATAGGCGTTAATAAATAGAGTACTAAAAAGTTCTGGGCGAACCAACTCATGGCACCAATAGGCAATAGCGCAAGCATCATATTCCTTGACGTCACCGTATCGAGTCCTAAACCCATAGCTACGCCCAGCATGGCAATGCTGTAAATCCAAATCTGCCCTACTAACTTCGCAAACTTGTGCAGCTTAAAACTACTAGAAACCATAAAATAGCCTGTTATCATAACAAAGGCGACTACACCAGCCTTACCTCCAAGTCCAAATACTTGGAGAAACACCTTATTAAACGTTAAATCTGGCGTAAAGGGGAAACAACCGTGCACGCTGAAATGGTGCATAATAATTAGTATCATCGAAATGATACGCAACAATTCAATATTGCTCGCTCTCATTCTCTATACCTCATATTCTTCCTCTTAAACTATATGAATACTACGCCAACTAGTAACTACCTAGATGACTTGTATACATCATAAAATACATGAAATATATGAGAATGTTGTGACAATTTTTACACATAAAAAAGACAGCTGATATAATCAACTGTCCTTACAAATTATATATTACCAAGTTACTCTAATATACTTGTTTTTAACATATACGATTCGGTACGACTATTTTTACCCTTATGAGATGTTCTTCTCATATTTTATATAATCAATTAAATTTCTATATCCTGTTACCATGTTAATCTTGGGTTTCCACCCTAACGACTGGATTTTTTCACTATTTAGAATAAATTTTACATCATGTGCATATCCATATTGATTGGCATTATCTGGTATATCAAATACCACGTCTATTTTACCCCTAGCGACTTCTTTTGCTACTAAATTTGCAATATCTTTGATGCTTCTTGTTTCATTACTATTACATATATTGTATGCTTCTCCACATTCTCCTTTAATCAGTAATAGTACCAAAGCGGAAAGTACATCAGTTATATAACAAAAGTTTGATACAGATTGTCCTTTGGTATGTAAAATAATATTTTCATTATGTATAACACTTTTAGCAAACTGCATAGATACACGATTATCTAAAAGTGAAAGACCTGGGCCAAAACATTGTGCAACACGAGCAATACAAACGGGTACATTATATTCATGAAAATACGCACTACAATAACATTCGCAAATGCGTTTACCCTCAGAATACGAACTTCTAACATCTAAATGATCAATATAACCTAAATCTTCTTCAGTCATATTTTGATAATCTATTTGCTGAATACCATATTGCTCCATAGAAGATAAATATACGATTTTTTTAACTTTATTCTTTGTTGCATATTGCAAGACGTCTAATGTTGTACTGATACTACCATTTAACGTTTCAACTGGTTGCGTAACAAAAAACTTAGATGTAGTAGGTGCTGCAGTGTGAAATATATAATCAACAGAATCATTACATGCAACAAGGCCATTAGTAATATAGGCTAACTGTTCTGAATTCTTAAGGTTAGAGAACAAAGCCTCTGCCTTTTCTATATTTCTCACGGAACAAATAATATTAATATCTGTTCCATATTTCATATTACTAACTAAAAATAATCGGGTGAGCATAGATCCTATGAATCCAGTTGCCCCCGTTATCAAAATAGTTTTCCCTGAAAGTTTAGATAAGAAAATATGAATATCTTTAGCAGTGCGTTCCAACTCATAAGATAAAACATCATTCATAAATACTAGTCCTCTACTGTTTTAAAATACTCATATGTTTTTATTAACCCATCGTGTAAATTATATTTTGCTGTAAATAAAAGCTCTTTTTCTGATTTATCAGTTGCCAAAACAGAATCTCTAATATCGCCTAATCTAGGCTTATCATAAACTACCTCTATATCTTTACCGCTAATATTTCTAAACTCATCCACTAACAAATTGACGGAACTTGAGATGCCAGTACTTACATTATAAATACCTGTAACCTGGTGTTGCATACCTAAAATATTAGCTTCAACTACATCATCCACATATATAAAGTCCCTTGTTTGTTTTCCATCACCGTAAATAATAATAGGAGAGCCTTGTACAATCGCTTTAGCAAAAATGCTAATAACGCCCCCCTCTCCACCATTACCTTGTCGTGGACCAAACACATTAGAATAGCGATAACATAGATATGGTAATCCAAAAGCTTCATGATAAATACGAAGATAATGTTCTGTAGTTAACTTTGTTAATCCATAAAATGAAGATGGATTTCCAATCATTTCCTCATTTAATGGTAATGTATCCAAATTACCATAAACCGCTGCAGAAGATGGCATCAAAAACTTTTTAACATCTAGTTTTACTGCTGCATTAAGTAAATTGATTAACCCCATCAAATTAATATCACAATCTAACATTGGATCACTCATAGATGTGGAAACTTCAGTTTGTGCAGCCTCATGAAATATATAGTCTGGACGAAATTCTTCTAGGACAGAGTATAACTTTGGATCTCTAATATCCAATTCTATAAATTGTGCTTTCGAATGAACAAATTCTTTATTTCCTGTATATAAGTTATCAATAACCTGTACAGTATGACCATCCTCTATTAAACGATCAACTAAATGGGAGCCAATAAACCCAGCCCCACCAGTTACAGTTATTCTCATTATTATCCCCTTCTTATAGCCTACTTTTTATTAAATCAAGATAAAACCTTAATTCTTTACTTCTAAAAAATAATATTCCCCATGCCACTATTATAAAGATGCTATTACATACAACCCCCAGTAAAAGCCCAAACCAGCCACTATCCAAAGTAATAAACTGTGATAAGAATTTACTGAAATAAACTAATACAAATGTAATTAGAGTATAACGGAAATAAAGTTTAAAATAACTAACCAAAGACCAACGTAATCCATATTTAAACAAAACATATGGTTCAACTATAAAAGGCATACAAATCGTGCTAATAAACATAGCCATTAACACGCCCCAAACATCAAAATATTGAACCAAAATAATGGAAGATCCTAAATTTATTAAGGCCTCTATTAAGGACATATATCGATTTTGCCAAAAGAGCCCCATAGCATCTTTAAATACTAAGACGCCTTTACGCATAAACATTAGATAGAAGTTGATGACCATCCAAAGCACTATACTTTCATCAAAACGATAGCTATTTCCTAGCCAGATGGTAATAAACGGATTTAATAAAAGGTACAAATTACTACAGATAAAACAAGCCAAATAGGCTGTCATAAATTCTAATCTCTTGAAAATGACTAATTTATGAGCATCATCATGAGACTCATTCAAATTTCCTACAGATGCCTTTAGTGCATTAAATACTTGATCAGACAACTTATCGATACCATTAATAATCAAATAATAATTCGTATATAACGCAACAGCACTTAAACCTACAAATTTTGATAAAATAATATTTGATGTTCCAAAAACAGTAACACCACCAATTTTATGAAGTATTAAAGCCTTTATATTTCTAATAATACTTTGGTATATATCTTTATTTAAAGGCTGAATGTTCTTTTCATTTAAGAACGAATATAAGTGATCGGCTTTTCTAGCTATTAAAAAATTCTCAGAAAAAGTCATACATATACGTAAAATAATATATACCCAAAAACTATGAGTTAAAATGACTAAGGCAATTTGGAATAAACTCCCTATCAGTTGAGTAATCCCTCTGTAATAGTTAGCTATATATTGTTTTTGGTCAGCTATAAGCAAGCATTTTTTATAAGAGTAAAAATAACTAATACCCGTATCAACAACAAAAAGTAAAAAGAAAATATTTAAATATGCAATATTAGGAGGTACCTTTATAAGATGTTGAACAAAAGGCGATATACATAACCCTAAAAATAGAATAAGTGTACCAATATAAATATATGCTTTTTTAAATATTCTCATGATTGATTTTGCTGTTTCTAAATCATGATTAGCTAAAGGAGCATATAAACTAAATATAATAGCTGGACCAATGCCCAATTCAGTAAGAGATAATACAGTCAAAATATTATCAAATAAACCATTCAAGCCTAAATATTCAATAGATAAATAATATAGTAATACAAAACGGATAATGAACTGTAATACCATATTAAATCCATATACAATTAACGTGGAATTTATATTCTTAATTGCACTAACTGTCCGCATAATATCAGCCTACAATCCCATAATATTGAGGCTATTTTTTACTTCTAAATAAGCCTTAAATGTATAAAAATCAATAGGTGTTGTAATCTTAATATTCTCAGCTGGTCCTATTACTGTAAACAGTTCAGTCCCATAAAACTGCATCATAGATGCCGAATCTATGAACTCCAAGTTTTCAGATCTTGCTTTTTCATGTGCCTTATAAATATCTTTTAAATAGAAACATTGTGGAGCTTTAGCAAGTAAACATTCATCTCGAGAAAGTATTTTCCCTACATGAGAAAGCTCATTATCTTTTAAAACAATAGTTTCTATAGCTTGTGAAACAGTAATGGCATTGCCATATGTTTTTGTGGACGATATACACGTATTAATTAGCTCATCAGAAATAATAGGTCTAACCCCATCATGTAGTAAAACTATACTATCTTGATCATATAGTCTTGAAGACTCTTGAATTCCAAGATAAATTGACTCTTGCCCTGTTTTTCCACCTGGAATAATCGATTTGACTTTATCCAAACTATACTTTTGTACTAATTTACTAACCGCTCCAATAATAGACTCTAATACTACCAAAACAATTCCATCAATATTATCATTATTTTGAAAGTGTTCTAGCGTATACACTAATATTGGTTTCCCATTAACTTCTAGCAATTGTTTCGGTGTGCCAGTTGAACTCATGCGTTGTCCAGTTCCTCCAGCAAAAATAATACCTATATTCATGCTATACCCCTATACATTAAATCTCATATGCTCTAATACTTGATATTTTACGTTTACCTTCTGGCGGTATTTCCATATAGTTACGACCATATAAATTACTTAAATATGTATCGTAACATGAAAAAACCTCTAATTTTAAATCTCTAAATTCTATAGGGACACGTTTTTCAAAAGCATCCTTTACCATACATTCAGCTTCACCATAAACGCCCCCAGTAATAGCTCCTACATAATCAGAAGTATTATAATCATACTGTTTTGCTAATTGATCTAATTTATGAGCCCAATATTTATATCCCACACATTTAGCAAAAATAATTAATATAGACTTGATAAATGCTCTACTAAATGATTTACCATGACCTAATTTAGCATCGCATAATTCGAGCATTTTACTATAAATTTTACGTTTTTTATAGATACTAACAACTTCATTTTTATCATTTGGTAATCCATCAACAGGCATAATATCCATAAATAAAAATTGATTAGCATTACTGTACTCATCTTCAATCTTGATATCAAGCTTTTCTAATCGCGCAAAAGGATATTTTGAGTTATTACGCTCAATAGATCTAAGCAGGTAATTGCTATGTAAAACCTTTGGAAATATAGTAATTAATTTTTCATAATCTGGTCGACTTAAACAAATGTCTATATCATCATCCCAAGGAATAAAACCTTTATGCCTAATGGCCCCCAATAATGATCCTCCTGATAGCGAATATTTAATATCATTCTCTTTACAAAAGGAATCAAACTCTTTAAGCATTATATATAAATGATCTTGAATTTCAGATATAGTCAACATTATAAAAATCCCCTAATTTTCAAACCATACTAACTTCATTTGTCGTATAAATTCATCTTCTGACCAGTCTTCAATGCCAAATCTAGGTATAGAAAATGGATTAGTATTAGAATGAAGCTGTGCTCTTTTAGTACTAACTGAATATGTGAATCCTAGATCTCGAACAATTTGTTCTGTCACTTGATCAAAACTTTCTTTATGACCAAAAGGATACGCAAAAATATCTATATCCGTGTGTAACAAGTTCTCTAAAAAAAGCTTAGAAGATTGTATTTCTTGTATTTGTTCTTCTCTACTAATTTGTTTCAACGCTGGATGATGAATAGTATGCGCTCCTAATGTAACTAACTGACTTTGATATAACTCTATTAACTCCGATGAGGTCATAGTTCTATTATTAGGATTAACTTTCAATCCATAAGATTCATACCATCTGTCTAACATCATATCTCTTTCATTAGGATGTAGAGAAAAAAGCATATGGTGTAATGTATAAAAACTATGTAATCGCTTTTTATCATCAGATATATCAAATATATGTCTTTGATTTAATATATCTAACTCAATTGATTCTCGTAGATTTTTATTTTCGAATAAAACAGTTTCTAATCGGTCCCACCAAAACTCTTTACCCGTATCTACACCGCCAGATGTTATAAAAATCGTCGCTGGGACTTGATACTTTTTTAAAATTGGAAAGGCATATTTGTAATTATCATAATATCCATCATCAAAGGTAATAATAACAGATGGTTCCTTTATATCATTGCGTTTTAAATCATTAAAAGTTATTACATTGTAGTGATTTTTTAAGATTCGAATATGTCTTTCAAAATTATCAGGAGTTACATTAATATTAAATAAATCACGATTCAAATGATTAACTCTATGATAAAGTAAAACAACTACTGGCTTATCAAAAATATTATGGATTAAATTGATTGGAGCCAATCTTTTTCTATAGATAGATCGAATCCATGGTAGATTCTCTTTTATATAACCTTTAAAACTCATTGTTTTCCCTTGTATATATTTTCAATCTTCTTTATAGCAACACTGGAGTCATAACCTAACTCTTTAATTCTAGCTCTATAATCAATATATTTATTCTTACCAAATTTAGATGTAATCTCATAAGCCCATGGTTTAGGATTATCAATTGGTAGAGTCCTACATAAATCAGTTAACACAACCTCTTGTGTAATCGTATCAGATACTAATATTGGTATACCTAATGCTTGAGACTCAATAGCAATTAGGGGTAGCCCTTCAAATAAAGAAGGTAATATCATAATATCTATAGCTTGCATAATATCCACAGTGTTATTTACATACCCCATAAAAATAACCTTGTCAGATATAGCTGCTGATTTTACAAGACTTTCAATCTTATGACGTTCTACACCATCCCCCAAGAGAAATAAATAACTATTAGGATTTTGTTTTAATACCTCTTTAAATATATCGATAATAAAAGGATGATTTTTAACAGGCGTAAAACGACCAATATGCCCTACTACCAGTGCATCCTTAGGAATGTTGAATTTTTGTCTAACCTCCAACCCTAGATTTATATTTCTATCATATAAATCTAAATCAATCGCATTATGTAATAAATAATATGAATCACTATCTATACACTTTCTAGGAAACATCCATTCTGAGGCCTTAGTAGAGCAACCTATATAAGTATCAACCAAATAAGGTAATAAAAATCTTCCAACCTTATGTAACCCTGTCTTTAGAAAGCGTACGATTTTTCGATTATCATCTATACTAGAGCTATGCGCATGTAAAATAATAGTTTTAAATCCAGCTAATTTAGCAATCAAAATAGGAATAATATTGACATAAGATTGATGAAAGTGAATGATATTTTTTTCTTCAGAAAGCAGACACTTCATTTTTTTATAAAACTGAATAATATGATATGGTCTACTAACCGTCTCTACATTATAATTTACATCAAAATTTTGAGGATCATCATAACTCAGTAGTGTTAATTCAAATTCTTTTTTATCAATCATTCTATATAATTGAAGAACATAAGATGTTAAACCTCCCATATCTTTATCTATAGGAAGTTCTATTACCTTTATCATAGTCAGTATATTATCTCCCAAATAATTTACGTTTTAAAAATAATCCACCTTTTTTAATCCAATTTTGAGGTTCCATGAAAGATACATTTTGTTCTTTATAGTTAATATTATTAGCTTCAATCCATACATCAAGCAAGATTTCGCTAACAAAGCCATAGATACGCGCTTCATATGTATCATAATCAGAAATATCAACACGTTTCTCGATTTCTTCTAAGATGGAAAACATCCATTCACAGTATTGATCAAATAAATCTCTACGCATCACGAACATGTTAAACATATGAGCCCAAGTGCGATTGCATACCTTTGTGAAAGCAGCGCTATATTCGGGATATTTTTCAGCGATGATTTGCTCTGCCGCATCTAGTCCTGAGCTATGGTGGGCATTATTATAGTGAGAACGATTGGACTCAATATAATATTTACGCTTATCTGCTACTACTACAGGATATTGTGAAAGCAGATTCTCCCATTCTGCTCCCGTTAAAATTTGATTCTTTTTGTCCTCCACAGAGCGTACCTCTTTACGTGTAAAGTAACGTCTGTAATGAACGAGACCAATATAATCCGCTTCAAGATTTTTCCACGCCCAATAGAGACCCGTTAATTCACAGTAATTAGCATTCTTTAAAGATATATTGTCTCCTGTATGATCCCCTGTATAACCAATATCAGCCTTACCTTCTCGTCCTACATGAATCGGCATATAAACAGAATCTTCAGGCATCCAATATTGTTTATGTGTTGCTACTAAAATCTTAATATTCACTAATTTCATCCACCTTATTACGATATGAATTTCTCGTATATACTAATGCATAACCAAACCCTAATAATATCCAAAAATAATACAGTTCATTTAAAGTCGTTCCTATCCCTGTCAACAAAGACTCTATATAAGCAATTGTAAAAAATATGATCCATATATCTTTTGGATTTTTAAATACATAAATAAGCAATCTAACTAATAGGAATACAATAGGTCCCATAAACAATACAAAACTTATGATCCCTGTTTCCGATAAACGAGAGGTATATTCTCCTAACATGGGAATAGAAATATTAATAAGGCCCTTATTTTTAATATTTTCAATCCACATTTTTACTTCCGCACCATTTAATGTATCTTCATCTAAATGATTCAAAACATATGGGGTACGTAACCCTTGTCCAATTCCTAATAACGGATTTTCTTTAAATATATTCAAATCAGCCTTCATAACACCATATCTTTGGTTATTACTACGACCACCTTTTTTAGATAAAGACGTAATATTATTTTCTCCATAAGATGTAATTTCATTTGCAACCTGCTGAGTTGAAATATTTTTAATTGTTGTACTAGTTGTACTTTTAGTAGAAGCATCTTGTACATAAAGAACATTAGATGTATATACTATATTTCCTACAAAAGCTAAAAGACCTATTAAAGTTACAAGAACTGTATGTATTATAAATTTTTTGTTTCTAAATTGAATACAAAGCGCAAATACTAGCAATATGTGATCTATGATAAAAAAAACAGTTGCAGTTCTACTATTAGCTAATAAGGTAATCATCTCTAAAAGCAATAGAATAATGAAAGATAATCCTACCAACTTTTTATTCTTAGATGTAAAAATAATATTCCATATAAAAGGAATTGTAATAACTGCATAAATCCCCAAAAAGGATGGTTCGGGAAATAGAGACCTAAATTGTAATTCTGGCCAAAATAATGGTGGCCACCATGTATTATTAATCTCAATAGCATGAACAATGGGTCTTATGTATGTTAATAATGAAAGTGCCCATTGATGTTTATCAAAATAAAATAGTTCAACAACACCAAAAACAACAACTAGACTAGCAGAAATCAATGAACCCTTACTTACTATTTTCAAAATTGTTTCCGAGCGATTTTTATACCAATAGAAAATCAAATAAGAAAATCCAAATGTAAAAATAAGTTGAGTCAAAGAGTTCTTTAAAACTCTAAAGCAAAAATGAATGACCGATAATGTATATTCACTCACAGTTTCATTAAATATGAATTGAATTATAGCTTCCAATTTATGATTCATATAATTAGTGCCAGGAACTAAATCATAATAAGGGAAATTAATCAAACCATGAACTAAAGATACAGCAATACTGAAACCTAAAAGAACTATATATAATAATTCTTTCCAATATAAATGATATTGACGTAGACTATGTCTTTTTAGCCATACACTATATACTAAACAAATAAATAGTGTATAAAATGATGCTTTTGCTGAAAACTCACCACCTAAAAAACCTATTCGTAAAGACATGGGTATTACAGGAAATATTACAAATATAAAACTTAATCCTATTAAACTATCAATATATTTATTACTAGACATATACTCTCATCCTACTACTCTCATCTTATGATTTCAATTTGATTAACTTAGAATTACCAAAAACCCAAGAGGTTATTTTATATCTATCAAAAAACTTAACAATAAATATAGGCACTATTGTACTAATCATACAAGATAAAATTAAACACACCATAATATTATCAATAGACAGGTGCTTAAATATAGTTCTCAATGGCCCAGAAAAATATAAATGTAAAATATAGATTCCCAAAGAGTAACGACCACAAATATTCCAAATAGTAACCCACTTTATATTTTTAAACTTAAAAAATAGAATAGATAAAAAAACAGAACCTGATATAGCACATATAAACTTTAAAATATTATGCACTTCAATATAAGGAAATGTAATGACTGCCAGAACAATACTAATAAAACCAATACCATTCAACTTATTACAAATAATTGTCCTGAGTTGATCCTGATACATACATAATACTGATCCTAATGTAAAATACACCCCTCCATAAATAATTAGATTAATAATCTTCAATAATCCATGAACAGGTGGCATAAAAAAATACAAACATAGAAATATAATAAAGACTATTGTAGGCTTTATTATAGATTCAAATATAGGAATAGCTACAAAAAGCCAAATCAATACATACAAGAACCATAAATAAGAAAGAGGAGCTATATAAATGTGCATTAAATCAACTAGATTAAAATGATCACTCATTTGGATATTCCCATACAATGTTGCATAATATTTAGATAACCAAAATACAACCGAGAATAATAAATACATAGGTACCATGTTTAAAAACTTATTAGAAATTTTTTTTAGTAGACCTGTATTTTTTCGTGCCCATGTAAGCTTATATAAAAAACCACTAATCAAAAAAAACAACGGCATGTGGAAACTATAAATAACATCATATACAAACTGTAAGCTCCATTGATATTCTGTAAAAGTTTCTGCACGAATATAGCCAAGAATAACATGGCCAACAACAACTAAAAATATAGCAAAACCCTTTAGCGAATCTAGCCACTCAATTCTCATTCCTGAAACTCCTTATTACATAGTGCTAAAGCACTAGCAATGACCTTATCCATATCGTAATATTTATATTCCCCTAAACGACCACCAAAGATTACATTGGAAATCGCTTCAGCCTTTTTAACATATTTAGAATATAAATCTAAATTCTTCACGTCATTTACTGGATAATACGCTTCTTCACCGATTTTCCAGTCCTTTGGATATTCTTTTGTTACATATGTAACAGGCTGTGTACCAAATTCAAAATGCTTATGTTCAATGATACGAGTATACGGAATCTCTCCTTCCGTATAGTTCACCACCGCAACACCTTGATGATTTTCCTCTTCGAGACGCTCTGTTTCAAAGCGAAGACCACGATATTCTAATATCCCTTCAGAATAACCAAAGTATTCATCTATAGGGCCTGTGTAGATAATCTTATCTGCCAAAGATTCGTATTCATTCCTATGTTTAAGGAAATCTACACCTAAGCGGACTTCAATGCCTTCTAACATGCGTTCAATCATCTTGGTATAACCACCCATAGGAATACCTTGGAAGCGATCATTAAAATAATTATTATCGTATGTATAACGCACAGGTAATCGTTTAATAATGAAAGCTGGTAACTCTGTACATTTACGGCCCCATTGTTTTTCCGTATACCCTTTGATGAGCTTTTCATAAATATCCGTACCTACAAGACTAATAGCTTGCTCTTCTAAGTTCTTTGGCTCCCCTGATATAGCAGCTCGTTGTTTAGTAATGATATCTTGTGCCTCTTTTGGAGTTCGAATATTCCACATTTTAGAGAATGTATTCATATTGAACGGCAAATTGTACATCTCGCCTTTATAGTTTGCTACAGGACTATTTACATAGTGATTAAACTCAGCAAATTGATTGACATAATCCCACACATGTTTCAAGGATGTATGGAAAATATGAGCACCATAGACGTGAATATTGATATCATCTTTGCTTTCACAATATAGATTACCTGCTATGTGATTGCGACGGTCGATGACAAGTACAGATTTACCACGCTTGTGCGCCTCATGAGCAAATACAGCACCAAATGGGCCTGCCCCAACTACTAAATAATCGTATTTCATTAATAGGCCCCTTTCGATTTAGCAACAGCCAATACAGTTTTCAACAGATATACAATATCGATCCATACAGACCAATTATGCACATACCAAGAATCCATAAGAACTCGTTCTTCATAGGTGGTATCACTACGACCACTTACCTGCCAAACACCAGTAATCCCTGGTGGTACAAGATAAAAGTCATTAATATAATCGCCGTATTTTACAATTTCATCTCGAACAATAGGTCTTGGCCCTACGAGGCTCATGTCCCCAACAAGAACATTCCACAACTGTGGCAATTCATCAAGACTTGTTTTTCGAAGGAACTTTCCGATTTTTGTAACCCGAGGATCATCCTTCAATTTAAAATCTCGTTCCCATTCTTCACGAGCAGCTGGATTATCTTTTAGATATTGCTCCAAAGCCTCTTGTGCATTTGGCACCATAGATCGGAATTTATAACAAGAAAATGATTTCCCATCTTGACCAACACGTTTATGTCCAAATACGATAGGTCCTGGAGAATCTAAGTAAATCAATATAGCAATGATAGCGAGAATTGGTAAAATCAAAATACCACCACATACGGTAGCTACAATGTCAAAAATACGTTTGAAAACACGGTTAGACTTGCGTGCTAGGTTATTTTGTACACGCAATACGACGGCTTGTTCTTCCATCATGCCACGTGCTGTAATATTACTGGCTGGTAAACCGAATAATTCAGGTACAAAGGCCACACGTTTTACTAATACTTGTAATCGATTAATCAAGGATACTAATTTTTTAGACTCAAGTCCGGGAGCACAAATCAGTACTGTTTGGACCCCTGTATCTTTAATAACACTTTCTACATCTTTAAAGGCCCCAAGGCATGGATATTCTTTGGCGATGGATGATGATTTAGGATTATCATCTACATAACCAATAATCTTATAGGTAGTAATCGGCATGCGATCTAAAGCCCTCTTTACAAGTTCTGCAGTCTTACCCGCCCCAACGAGAAGGATTGGAATTGTTAAATATCCTGCTTTTGAGAGTATTTTTCCTACAATAAAACGCTCGCTAAAGATAAATACGAGTATACATATATAAGCAAAAACAACAAATAGACGAGACACATCATTAATTACATGGCCCGTGTACATGAGAACAATCGATACGACAACCCCTATGGTAATGCTGCGAAATAAATTTTTCATCGTATCCCAATAAGGTGTTACCACAGAATAAGCATTATTAAGCAATAATATAGTTAAAAAAACGATAGGCACAACACCATATACGTAAATTTCTTCTACCTTAAAATTTGAACTTACCGGTAAAATTGATAAGTTTAAACGCAAATAATAGGCTGCTAATGTCCCCAAAACAATAGCAATATAATCTGCTATAAGCACTATGAACTTACTAATAAATAACTTTTTATTATTGTTATTACAGATAGAACTATTCATACTAATACCCCAAATTATAAGAAAAGGTTGTTTTCTCAATCTCAAAATATTAAGAAAACAACCTCTCTATCATACGAATACAATGTACCAATATTTACATATATTGTATCATATTTAAATATGTAAAACTATAAAAAACATAGATTTCACCTATCTTTTATGTAGTTATTTATTCTTTAAGTCTATTTAAGTCTATTTGACTCCTACTTAATTGTCTATTAAATGGTAGTTAAATACCTTCCAATACAGCTATACGCTTCTCAATTATCTCGCAATTGAAGCATAATCCCTATAACAACCCAAAAAATGCGAATACCAGATGAATTACCCCAAGTATAATCAATAGATCCAAATAAAAACAAATAACTAATAAAACCTACAATGATTAATAAATCATAAGGATTTGTAGACATAATATAGCTTTTTACTGATTTATAGATTGTGAAAATTGAGAATCCTAAAAACCCAATTAGACCTAGTATGCCAGATTCAGAGGCTATTTGTAACATATTATTATGAGAATGACCTAAGTCTTGGGTTTCTTTTTCTGATTTATACTGTTCTCGATATATTTTTTGCCACAAACCTGGACCAACACCAATTACAGGATGATCTTTAATCATTCGTCTATCCGATTCCCATACATAGATGCGACCTAAATTTGAACCATCAGTAGTTATATTAAATGTACTTTTAAAACGAGCCATATAAGCTTGATTACTAGTAAATACAAAACTGATTCCTATAGCAGCCACAAGAAGTACCAATAAATAACGAATGTTAACAAAGGAGTAGCGCAATGTAATAAGTACACCATTAATACCATTAAATAGCCAAGAACCACGGCTTTGATTGCCTAACATTCCCAACACTATACTAAATAAAGAGAATACAGCTGATTTTTTTACATAAGAAGGAAATGTTTTATCATAAACAGTAATTAAAGCTAATGGAAAAGCGAGCGTTAACAACATAGCTAGCCCCATCATAGAGCCATTAATGACACCACCTGCACGACCCTCTGTTCCTACATTATACCCCAGTAAATATTGTACAAAGGCAGATAGAGCATCGATGCCTATATACACAAAAAATATTGATAAAATAGTATATAATTTGCGAGAACTCTTGATAAATAGCAAGATTGGTACGATAATTAAAACCTTCCAAATCCAAATATTAAAGAAGTACTTAGTCGTCACTCGTATATCATCACTAATAAATGCAGACGGTAATATACATAACAGCATACCCAAGTATGCCCATCCATATTGGCGTATTGAATTTGGTATAGAAACTTCATCTCTTTTATACCACCATGTTAAAAGTGTAATGAGTACTATAAGTCCATAAATCAAATTACCAAAAGCCATGGATGACCGCGTCGTACATATCATAATTGAAATGAGTACAGTAAGTATCATTTCATAATTCTTAAGTATCCAAGATTTCATACCAACACCCTTATCCCCTTATTGTTATTATCTAATAATTAAGTATAGTTACGACTTACGTATAACGTATAAACGTATAAACGTATACTTATTTTATTAAATATTTCATATGTTCTTGAATTTCTTGTTCATATTGATCGAGTAATTCATAGCGTTTACGATATTGGCTACGTTTTTGTGATTTAATCTCCTCAATAGGCTTACGATATTCCTCTAAAGGAATTTTGAAAAAACGTTCATCACTACATAGTACACCGCCAGATTCCTCCCACAATGAATCTAGCTCAGCTACCTTTGCACGATGACCGCGAACTAAATGAGTATTCGCGTAAAAGCCTTCATCAGATACAGCGTAAATAGATTCTACTTTACAAATGGCTGCAATATGACGTAATAGGAACATAATAAAGTTTTTTGGACGATAGCCAAACATCTTTTTCGTAACTGTTTTAGCATTATCAAGACCATCTTTATAACCTTGAATTGTACCAATCCACATAGCAGGTTCCCCATTAAAGCCTTTGCCAAAGCGAAAATTAGCATGGTATACGCCCTGCTTACCCAAGGTGAGTAACAAGGTCAAAAAACCTTCTTTACGCTGACCAGGTCCATAATATAAACGGGCCACCATATCAAGGTCTTCTGATTCCCATACAATAAAACCACGATTCATACGACTTACATCATCATAAATATTATCTGTATCTACAGAGTACATTTCACGAATTGCTTCATCTGTAAATATATCTTTCAAATAATCAAAATGATTAACAATAGCCTCTAATCGTTCCTGAGGTGTAGAGCTTTTAAACAAGAAAAATCTTGTCATCAACTCAAATAAACCAACTTGTCGGTCTAATAGTGTTAAATCAGGCGTGTAACCTGCAAAGTAGTTCTCTAGCGCCTCTATTTCTCGTTTATTTCGTATGGAGCGCATTGTATGTAAGAAGGTACGACGTGTTTCCCTCCAACTACGCTTGCCGTAAATCTTACGACCTCGCTGCCATTGTATTTGTAAATATCCCATCTCATACTCCTATCCACTAATACAACTAACAAACTTTATCATTAATGATTAGTGGAGTGTAAATTATCTATAATCGCAACTAATTCATCAGCTACACGATTAATGATGAATCGTTCCTCAACAACACGTCGTGCATTTGTGATAATACTTGATAAATCGACCGCATCACTCATCACATGCTCCACTGCTTGTTGTAATGTATGTTCATTCAAAGGATCAACAATAAATCCAGATATACCATCTTCTATAATTTCTCTCTGAGCCCCAGATCCACTCGTAATGACTGGTACACCGCAATACATAGCCTCACAAATAACAAGACCAAAGGCTTCACGCGTTACAGTTGGCAATAACAAGCAATCAATTGATCTATATAAACCTTCAATATCAGGTGTAAAACCTATAAATTCAACATAAGAATGCATGTGATGCGCATCTATATAGTCTTTAAGTTTTTTGATTTGATCCTCTGTACCAGCCCCCGATATAATCAACCGAATATCTGGATTTTTTTGATGAATCTGTTCAAGAGCACTTAAAATCAGATATAAACCCTTACGTTCTGTAATACGCGCACTATATCCAAATGTAGTAACTTTAGATTTCATTGGCACATTATCTGCAAATGAAAGAAATCTATTTGGATCAATACCATTATAAACAATATAATATTTACTAGTATTCTTAATAATAGGTGTCATAAGGTCATCATAAACGAGTTTAGATACACATACAAAGGCATCTACTTGTGAATTGATCCATTTATGATACATATCTGTTTTACCAGGTACAAGATTATGTTTAATAAACATCAATTTAGCACCCGTTAACTGCTTAAGAGCAATACAGAATAAGATATATTTACCAGAGTGGCATACAATTGTATTAATTCCTTGTGCTTTCATCTGTTTGGCTACTGCATTAACAGATAGAAAACCCTTCAAAGTATAGAGATTGGCAGTCATCACATGGCCGACTTGAGCATAGCGAGATTGCATCTCTTCATTTGATTGGTCTACTAAGGTATAAGCAGCCCTATGTCGTTGTTGTAATTGTTTACAAATATCATATACATATTGTTCACCACCGCCCCAAATTTTGGCGCCTACAATATTGATTATAGACATAGGTTCCTCCTATCATATACAGATCAATACACATATAGTGGCATCCATTGATGTATTCGAAATAATGTTTACATATACATCAATAGATATCATCGTCTAATTATACTACGACTTATTCATACTGTCCTCATGATTAATGAGCCACATGGTCAACAATGTCCAATCACGAGCATCATCCCCATGATTATCAATAGGCCGAATTGGCTCAACCGGTTTATAGGACGGTATGTTGCTTTCACCATAATCCATGCGAACATCGCCCATCATATGCGGCGTAATCCACTGGTACGGCGTAACTAAAGTTTCTGGCTGCTCATCAAACAAGGACGGCACAATGGAATAATATTCAAAACCCTTTGGTGCAATGGTTTCAATAATGGTAGGCATGAGGCTCATATGCGTGCCAATGGGCACCGTAATCACATCCTTAGTGAAAGCAGGATGTTGTAACAACCCTACGGTACAGAATGTATCGCGCAAGGTATAGTCCCGTTGAATTAAAGATGTATTATTCAATGAGCCAAATAGATTAGAGTGATCACCTGTAACAACAAATAAACTATCTGGAAAGGCCTCTTTCATAGCATTTACAAAGTTAAATATTGCCTTATCACTATAGCGATAGGTAGCCAATTCTTTATTGCGTTTCTTATTAGATTTTAGATCATCCCCAAGATTCGGCATGACCTTTTCAGGATCATAATCTAATAAGGAATCCTCCATTTTATAAGGACCATGATTGGATGTAGTGTAAATAAAATGGAATGTCGGATGATCTAATCCTTTAATTTGTTCCGTTATATTCTCTAAAAATACGTGATCGTATACGCCCACCCAAGTTTTAGGTGCATCAGGACCACAGAAAACAGAAGCGCTTTCCACACGGTCAAAGCCTTGAGCCTTACCGAAGTGATTAAAGTTGCCGTACGACGCATTACCACCATACCAATAAATCGTATCATAGCCTAATCGCTTCATTTGAGCTGCCAAAGAGGTCGGCAACGGTTCATGCCAAAAAGCTTCCCGTTCATTGATTTCCATACCCGCATCATAGACGCCGGATAATAGACTTACAATGGATGGACGAGACACATTACCAGCAGGCAAGAAATTAGGTACTTGCACCGTATGAGGATTATCTTTAAAATCCCATAAACCAGGACATATATTGAGATCCTTATAAGGTTCATCAAGAGACCATTGAGGGATACTTTCACCAACAATAAAGAAAATATGCTGCGGTTTATCAATACGAGGACCTGATGCAACACGTTTAAATGCATGAAGCGGTGTGTGTAGATCCTGCCATGAATCTTTGTATTCGTTAGGAACAATACGATAAATGGCGTCATCAATATCTTCAGGAGATGCGGTATATTCATCACGTAGCGGATGTTTAAACACCGTTTCTAAGGCACATAAATCTGGCACTGTAGCACGAGCAAAGAATATATCTTCTTTTACCACTGTAGGAATCGTATCCCATTCTGGTTTATCATCATGAGATAAGGTACCACCGTAGCGGAACCAATAGAATCCTAGAACAGATGCCGCCACAAGTCCTATATTCCAAGCTACAGTAGGCCAGGTTCCTTCAATGTTTGGATATGGTATAGATGGCAAGGATAAGAAGAAACCTCCCATGAACCAGGATATAACTGCAATAGGAATCAATCCTAGAATGACAAGAATTCCTCGGTCTTGATTAAAGAATACATCAATCAAATTCCGTTTCTCTGCATGATTTCCATAATGAACCATATAGTTGTACGTATCATGGAAATGCTTGTAGAAGATCATTTTTCCTGCAAAGGCTGCGTACAGTACACAGGAATACATCGTTAGACCTACTAATCGTATGGAATCTTCTATTTGATGGTACCCTTCAAACCATAGTGCAGGGAGTGTCACCAAGACTAAAGGTAATAAGAATACATAGGCATCAAAATCCATGCCCCACCAAAAGCCGTAACGCAATGAACCTAGAGCTGATTTCCAACGACCTTTCCATGTTGAATACGGATTATAAATAATCATAAAAATGATTCGAAAGATACTACTCAATATGGGTGCCCAAATCATTAATTTTATATTTTGTTGTAGGGATAGAAAAAATTGTTCACTCATTTATACTTCCATATCTACTTAAAGAACAATACTTCCCCATAGCAACCTACTTATACTACATTACTGATTATAATTGTCCATTAGATTTATTCAAATAATACAATTTTACATACTTTGTCATGGTGTACATCATATGATAGATCGATAATAGAAAACCTATTTTTCCGTCTAATATGCCACCTTGCAAAATATATATCTTGAAAAATGCCCATGTAGGGCGCAATATAATATCCCCTAAAAAATTACAAGACTTCCCTTGTGCCTTGTATTTATTAGCTGCTACCGTCGTATACTTATTGAACTTCTCAAAAAATTGATGCCAGTTATCATACGTATAATGATACAATTTTCCCTCTAATGTATCTTGTGGATACGGACTGATAAAAGCTTCGTGAACAGCCCCTTCCACAGTTGCTCCCTCTCGAGGCATCAATCGTAATACCTTATCAGGCCTCACCACACCATGGGTTGCCTGATTATAATGGAATAGATTATATCTGCGTAACCAATACGCCTTCGGTTCACCTTGAATAGCTCGTTGAATAGACTTTGCTAACTCTAGTGATACACGTTCATCAGAATCGACAAATAGAATCCATTCACTCTGGGCTTGTGAAATACCAAACCGTCGTTGTTGTGACCAATCTCCATTTAAGGGATGTGGTATAACCTTTGCACCCAATCCCGTAGCAAGTGATACTGTCTGATCTGTACTGCCATCATCGATGACTAAAATTTCATCAGCAAATTGAATACTCTTAATACAATCTACAATATGTTGTTCTTCATTGCGCGCTAAGATAATAGCCGTCACAGTACTCATAGATAATCCTTTAACTTACAAATCAATTAAATTTAATGGATAAAAATGTATATTTCTTTATTTGATGACATCCCCATGTTTAATGCGCCATGCCGCAAGTTCACGCATGTTTTTAATCATATCCCCATAGGATTGAGGCATGCTCGCACTTTGTTCTAACACTTTGCCACTTTTATCAAGATATAGTCTATGATTAAATACAAATTCCTCTTGTGTAAACAAGCTTGGTACCATCGCTTCATAGGTTTGACCAGGTCGGCCTACCAATTCCGCCAAGGTTGGAATGATTTGAATGCTCATGCCGAACGCATTAGGTGCAAGCCAATCTTTATGAATACCACGACCATAAAAAATAATAGGAATAGTAGATGCCACATTAGGACCTACTTCACGAGCAAAGTTAAAGCGTTCGCTATGGTCACCTGTAATGACGAACAGTGCAGACGGATCTGCTGTTTCTTCGCGAGCGATAAAATCACCCATTACGTGGTCTGCGTACCAAATATGGCCCATTTCGTTCAATTGCTTATCGTTTTCTTCGATAGAATCTGGCAAATGCCCTTTTACCTTATTCACATCGTAGCCTTCCTTAGCCACATTGATGCTATACGGTGGATGATTAGAGGTGGTCATAATCACATTGAGGATTTTTTCCCCTCTATGCTGATCCATGTAGGCAGAAATAGCTTTAAACAAGTCTTTATCGCCTACGCCCCAAGCATTGCCGTCTTCGCTTGGCATTTCAGAGGCATCGTGGAATTCATCGAAACCTTGAGATAAAACAAAGTTTTTAACATTTTGCCATGTGCTAAAGCCACCATACCAGAATACAGTCTTGTAGCCTAGCTTTTTCATAACAGGACCAATGCCTAAACCGTAAGGTTCTTTGAAACTTTCACCTTCATAATTAGGATATAGCCCTGTATCAGGCATCCCCGTCAACAAACCATTGATGGCCGGCATCGTACCGGTGCCTTGGGCAAGGGCTAGCTGCGTGCTCATCGCTTGAGGGCTGGCAGCGTATTTACGACCTTGCTCAACGAGGTACGCACCAGGCCCGTTATATTCAGCGAGGAACGGCCACAAGCCATAGGATTCTCCAAGAACGAGGTTTATAGACTGCGGTTGATCCGCTAATCGTTGTGTCGTAATGGTTCTCGTGAAAGAACCGTCAAAATTTGTACCGTTAAACTTACCACCAACGGCAGTGATTTTTTCATTTAACTCTTGAGGCGTTAAGTTAATAACCTCAAGCTCAGCCGTCCGTTTTGCAATGCTTTTAACACGATATAGAGCCTGCACATCGTCTAGAATATTTTCGTTCAACAAATTGGAACTAAGTCGGGCCGCACTTTCCCAGTTGATAGAATTTGTATAGCTGAAAGCACCGCCAAATCTAAAGAATAGACCTATTACACCGATAGCGACAGTTAATCCAATGCCCGTCATCCATTGCGTTTTCTTAGTTTTAGGATACCAAGTAGTACAAAGTCGTTGATGATCTGCAAAATCACTATTTCTTACATTATCCGCATCATCACCATTCCTTAGGTCAACAGCGTAGTCACTATATTTCTTGGCCCCCCACGCTAGGAAACGAACTAGAAAATAGCAAAGCGCTGCGCTCAATACAACGGCCCCTATGATGTACATGAGGGCATTATATTCATTGATAGCGGTATTTACAATGGCGCCGATATCATCGTTTTTACCGTTGATGAGCATCGCATTGTAGGAAGAGTTAAATATCTTGTAGAACGGAATGCGTCCCAAAAACAGGAAGGTCAACAATATAGTCGCAATGGAGTAGAGGACCTGTTTAATGCGCAAGGACGGCCATTTTGGCACAAAGGTATGTACCAACGTCCCCCCTAAAAAGCCTAGTAAACACAAAGAACCGACGGTCTTGAGACTCAATCTAAATCCTAGCCACAAGGACGTGAGGATATTCTCCATCGTCACGGAAGCTAGTTGTGATTGAAATACTGCAAGAAACACGATTCTAAATGCAGTCAACAGAACAGAGAAAAAGATAAATACCTTAATCTCTGTTCGTATGCCTTCAAATAATCGCTGCCATCGGTTCATCATTAACCCCTAACTGTTGAATCGTATAACCAAATTGTTAAATCACTAATCCAACTATATTGTTACAAATATAACAAAACTACATAACTATACTGCCTAAATGAGTAATAAAACATCATAAACTAGATATACTACATATATATCCTACGTAATATGTTACGTAATATTCTACTAATTACATAACTATCAATTATTTCGGATATTTCTTACATTTAGGACCTTTACATCGTTTGCATTTACCGCATCCACGGTCGATAGTCTCAGCACCTGCTGATTTCTTTGCACTAGCACTCTCCTTGACCATCTTTTCAGAGGCCTTACTATTCCATACGGAAACTATCGATTCTGCTTTTTTGCGGATTCATCCTTTTTGGATTTTTTATCCTTTTTCTTGTCTTTCTTCTTATCTTTTTTCTTGAAAGTATCAGCTAAGAAGACTGTTTTTAACTTATCATTTAAAACTTTAAGCTTCTTTTCAGCCTTGTCTTTCTTTTTCTTTAACTTTTCTTCGTCTTTAGAACGTTTTTCTTCCTTAGACTTCTTATGTTTTTTCTCTTTTTTATCTTCTTTAGACTTTTTATCTTTCTTAGATTTTTTCTCGCCTTTGGACTTTTTGTCTTCTTTGGATTTCTTATCCTCTTTAGATGTTTTATCTTCCTTGGATTTTTTATCATCCTTAGATTTCTTATCTTCAGAGCCGTTAATACGCGCCCATTCATCGTCAACGCGTTTCAATTTCTTTTTAAGAAGCTTTTCCATCTTCTTATTTGTTTTATCGGACTCTAAACCGGCTTTACCAAATAGCAAAGCATTCACCGCCGTATATGGATCGATAAAGGACATATTCTCATCATCCACGTTAGCTTCCTCTGATTTCTTATGTTTCGATAATTCATCAAGGTCATCTACATCTAACGCTTCATCTTCATCTAAATGATGAATTGCTAAGCTTTCAACGCCTTCTAATGGTTTTACATCAAGGTGCTCAATCGCAGTATCTTCAAAATCTGCTATTTCCTTGCCAGAGCTTTCACCAAAACCAGTAAAGAGGCCGCCTATAGATTTTAATTCGTTCAATTTAATATGGTTCATGCCCACCGTAGAATCATGATGCACAGGAACGTCAGATAATTGTACCTGTTCCATAGCATATGCATCATCATTGTGACTCGCACCCTTGTCAAGTCCAGATGTATTAGAAATGACGATATCTTCCTTATCATCGCCTAGCACATCACCAAATAAATCTTCTTCTAAAGATTCGTAAGAATGCAATAAGGCCATACGTTTTTGAACATCTTCAATTTGATTCCACAAATCAACGAGAGAAGATGTATAGTACACCCGTTCTTTTACCTCTAAATAAGCTTGGTAAACGATAGATAATTCGGTCTCATTAAGGCCTTCCTCTGCACCAATTTCTTCAATCATTTGTTGAATCTGTTGATCTCGGTCATATCGTTTAATTAACGCTTTACGAATACGTTCAATCAACATTGTATCGATGAGTTCCATATGCACCTCCTATATTCAATACACTCAGTCCTACCCGCTACATTAGCATATACGAATCAATGTATAGAACCATAAAAATGAATTGATTTTATAATCTCTAATATATTATTATAGCAGAATTTATATGCTTTTTCCTTAATAATATGTGTAAAAGTTCCTTAAAAATAGAATAAAACCTCAATTTAAATACGTCCCTAATTGTATGCATTTCATACTACTAAAACACTATTCAAACCGAGGTTATTTAATTAACTGTTACATCAAAATATATCTAATTGTTACATAAATGTCTTAAATTACTGCACTAAAACAAGTTAACTGAATAGACGAGAATTCGTTCCTTTGCATCGCTTGCTTCAAAGAGGTCACTACAATCAATAGTTTCCTCTTGTTCCAAACGCACATGGTTATTTAAAAAGTTCTCTACCTCTTCATTAACATAGTAGAAAAATAGCTTAATCTCCCGAGGATGATGATATAGCGAATCAAAGATATTTCCTAATACCCGCTTAATCGTATGGAGTGCAAAGGGGTTAAAGAAAAAGCATCGATCAGCCTGATCTGGCAATTCATAGAGCGCCGCATCACCTAGTACAAAGCTTACACGATTGCGAGTTGCCGGGCTTTCACCATTGATCAAAGCCTTTTCATAGAGCCGTTCATCGTATTCGATGCCTATAGAATGGCAGCCCGTTTGGTAAGCCATGAAAATACTCACTCTACCCTTGCCACTACCATAATCGATGAGCATATTTTTCTTGCGAATATGACCGCTATTTGCCAAACGCTCCAGCACGCAATAATCCGTCGGCTCGTACGGATGATGCTCCGTATCGGAACGACTATCATCGCGACCAGAGGTTTTAATTTGTAATACACTTTCCCACTCTTGTTCTGTTGCCATCTATATAATCCTATTATGAGACCTAAATTATATGACCTAATATTTAATACTAATCTTAATTTCTATACATACTATACCCTTATTAGGGCACTATTTACTAGTTCAGTAACACCTATAGTATATAACAAAAATATCCACAATCGGGTGCTTTTGTTATATGAAACACTTATTAATGTCGATATGGTATACTAGGAGTAATATTTCTATTATTCTCATGTGCAGAATTATATGTCATTAAAAAGGAGTATCTACTTACATGGACAGTGATCTGACCTTAGATTTTATCATTATCATCGTATTAATCATTGCAAATGGTTTATTCTCCATGACGGAGTTAGCCATCGTAAATGCAAAAAAACGTAAGCTTGAAGAGTTGGCAGAATCAGGCAATGAACGCGCGAAAACAGCCTTTGAATTGTCAGAGAACCCAAATGAAATGTTCTCTACCATTCAAATCGGCATCACCCTTGTAGGCATTTTAACTGGTTTGTATTCTGGTGCTACCTTCTCTGGACCTTTAGAAGATATATTAGTAGCAAATATTCCAAGCATCGAACCATACGCAGCCTCTATAAGCTCCTTCATTATCGTTGCCATCATCACCTATTTATCCCTCGTTATCGGCGAACTCGTGCCTAAACGCTTGGCCTTAAATAGCCCTGAAAGCATTGCTGTTGTAGTAGCAAAACCAATTTACTGGCTATCTGTGGCGTTAAAACCAATCGTTAGCTTCCTCGGCGTTTCCACAGAATTCCTCTTAAAAATGCTAGGCGTTACTGTAAAAGAAGAAGCGCCTGTTACAGAATCTGAAATTAATAAAATGCTTACCGAAGGTGTTGCTATGGGTGCTTACGAAGAGGAAGAACCTATCCTCGTAGAAAATATCTTCCATCTTGCAGATATGAACGCAGGTGACATCATGACGCCTCGTACACAGCTCAAATGGATTGATCTTAACGGCACGGAAGACGAAATCATGGAGGTCCTCAAGAATGCCAACCATTACCGCATTCCTGTAGGTACCGATTCCTTAGATGAATTAAAGGGCCTCGTTACCGTATCCGATGTATTAGTTCAAATTATGCAACGTCCTAGTGAAAGTTCCATTCACGATATCATCAAAGCTTGTTTGAAAGAACCTGTTCTCGTTCCTGAATCCATTTCACTCATGAAATTATTGAACGTTCTACGTACAGAAGGCGTTCATGAAGCAATTATCCTCGACGAATATGGTGGTTTTACTGGACTTGTCACCTTGCATGACATCATGGAGGAAATCGTAGGCCTTATGCCTTCAGGTGAGGAAGAAATCAAGGAAGAAGAAAACAAGATCATCGAACGCGATGGTGCATGGCTCGTAGATGGCCTTCTCAACGTAGATGAATTTAAAGAATTCTTTCACATCGATCAAGAATTACCAGGTGAAGAAGACGATTTGTACAAAACTATGGGCGGCCTCTTAAACGTCCTCTTCGGCCGCATTCCAAAGGAATTAGACAAGACAAAATGGAACGGTTATACCTTTGAAGTCATCGATATGGATCATACTCGTATCGATAAAATCCTTGTAACCTATGAAGAGCCTATTGTAGAACAAGAAGAAGAAAAATAAAGTTCAAATTATATAGACAAAATCTAAAGAAGTGAGTTTTCTTACTATGAACTGTACCCCAAAAATTAGACATATTTTTGGATACAGTTCAATCACTGGAGAACTCACTTTTTTGCTACAATTTTGTATTCATAAAATAAGTAATACATATACTAGCAAATACTAGCAAAATATAGATTACTTTTAAAAATTATCGTTAAAATATATCATCAATTATATAAATTAATTATATAATTCTTTTATTTTCTGCATAAAGGCTAGAACTTTCAATATAAATATAGTATTATTAAATTGTATAAAATATATAATTAGTTTTTTCTATAAAATATATAATTAGAAATTAGAGTTTTCTAATATACATATAGAGTCCTATGATTACTACCTATGTGTAGTTCTGTGTCATAGGGCTTATATGCGATAGTCAAAGGAGAGATTCTATGAATCAACGAATCATAGCAACCATAGGAGCCCTATTAATAGGGACCGCCATCATAAGTGGTTGTGGATCAGAAAAGCCCCCTGAAGATACAAGTCTCAAGGTGCGTACCATCACTATAGGTGAAGAGTCTGGAACTACTGATGCTGGCTATGCAGGCACCATTCATAATAAAACAGAAACAAACTTAGCCTTTCAAATTGGAGGGCGTGTCATCAACAAATTTGTAAATGTTGGTGATGTAGTGCAAGCAGGCCAAGTGATTGCTCAAGTCAATGGTTCAGATACATCAGCTCAGGTGCAAAATGCTGAAGGTGCTGTAAAAGCTGCTCAATCGGCCTACGAATTGGCAGAAACCAATGCTAAACGATACCGCGAGCTCTATGCACAACAAGCGATTAGTAAATTGCAATTAGACCAAGCTGAAAACCAATTGAATGCCACATCTGCTCAATTACAACAAGCACAAGCAAGCCTTAATTTGAGCAGCAATCAAAATAGCTATACTAATTTGACGGCTCCTGATACAGGTATTATTACAGCTTTCAATATTGAAGCAGGACAAGTCGTAGCAGCCGGTCAAAGCGTTGGTACCTTAGCGGCTGGTCACGATCCAGAAGCAGTCATTGCCCTTCCTGAACAAGAGTTGAGTAAAATTCATGTAGGAAGCCCTGCTACTATTACCTTCTGGGCCTTACCAGATGTAACAGTACAAGGCGTAGTACGTGAAATTTCACCAGTTCCTGATCCTGTAGCCAGAACGTATACCGTAAAAATTACCTTACAAAATGCGCCTAAAGAGGTACAACTAGGCATGACGGTCAATGCTAATCTATCTACCACAGATAGTACCAATATTTCTATTCCGTTGACAGCTCTTGTGAAAGACTCAAACGGTAATAATGCGGTCTATATCATCCGCGATAAGAAAGCTCATCTCGTGCCTATCAAGACTGGTGAGTTTGGTAAGAACTCCGTCATCGTCACATCTGGTTTAGCTAAAGGTGACATTGTCATCACCGCAGGTACCCAACAATTACAAGAAGGGACGGCGGTTAGTCAATGAAACAATTTAACTTAGCCGAATGGGCTCTTAAACACAAGTCCATTATCTACTACTTCATGGCTGTGCTCCTCACCTTTGGTATCTTCTCATTCACCCATATGGGACGCATGGAAGATCCTGATTTTACGATGCGCACCATGGTGGTCGGTGTTGCTTGGCCGGGAGCTTCTCCACAAGAAATGTCGGATCAGGTAACGGACAAACTCGAAGAAAAACTACGCGATCTTCCTGGTGTAGATTATACAAAATCTTTTACAGATGGCAGCAAATCCGTTATTTATATCAATTTAAGAGAGGATTTGCCATCCGATAAGATTCGTCCCGCTTGGGAAGAAGCGCGGAATATGATCAACGACGAATGGAAATCACTGCCTGCAGGCGTTCAAGGACCGACTATCAACGATAGGTTCGATGACGTATATGGCATTATCTATGCCATCAGCGGTGATGAGTATTCGTACGAAGAAAAACGACAACAAGCAGAGGACTTAAAACGTCAGCTTTTATCTGTTCCTAATGTTAAGAAAATCAGCCTCATTGGGGTGCAACAACAAACCCTCAATGTAACCATAAACAAGGATAAACTCGCATCCTATAAAGTCAGTACACAACAGCTGTTAACAGCGCTTAAACAGCAAAGTATGATGGTTCCAGCTGGTGTGATTACAACGGATACAAACAATGTATATCTCCGCGTCAATGGCCTATTCGATAGTCCTCAAGCGGTGCGAGATATGCCGATCCGCATCAATAATCAAACGTTGCGCCTCGGTGACATGGCTGATGTAACCATGACCTACCAAGACCCTAGCGATCCACAGTTCTATTACAAAGGTAAGCCAGCCATTGGCATCGCTATCTCCATGGACGCAGGGGGCAATAATATCGAATTCGGCGAAGCCATCGACAAAAAACTCGGGGAATTACAGAAAACGATTCCTGCCGGCCTCGAACTCAATCAAGTATCAAATCAACCGCATATCGTTAAGGAATCCATCGGCGATTTCTCTCAATCCTTATTTGAAGCCATTGCCATCGTATTACTCGTAAGCTTTGCATCTCTCGGCTTACGAACCGGTATCGTTGTAGCCCTCACCATTCCAGTCGTTGTGTCTACAACGTTCATCTTGATGTATGAAAGCGGCATCTATCTACATAAGGTTAGCTTAGGTGCCTTAATCCTAGCTTTAGGCCTCCTCGTAGACGATGCCATCATCGTTGTAGAAATGATGAGCGTTAAGCTCGAAGAAGGGTGGGGCCACTTTAAATCGGCTACCTTTGCTTACCAATCTACAGCATTCCCAATGCTATCGGGTACGCTCATTACCTGTGCAGGTTTCTTGCCATTAGCATTGGCACAAGGTATGGTAGCAGAGTTTATAAAGTCCCTATCCATCGTTGTATTTATGGCACTCATCCTATCTTGGTTCGCCTCTGTTCTCGTCAGCCCTGTATTGGGTTATAAAATCATCGAAAACAAGGCTCCCAAGCCAGAATCGGAATGGACTAAACGAGACCGTATCATGCACAAACTCAATGTGACCTTCTATGATAAGTTTGAAAAACTATTACATTGGGCTCTAGGACATCACAAGGTAGTCTTGCTGGCCACATTAGGAGCTTTCGTTTTATCCTTGCTTTCACTACCATTGATCAAACAGGAATTTTTTCCATCATCAACGCGTAATGAAATCATTGTATCCATGCAATTTCCTCAAAGCTCGTCTATCGAGTATACTGCTAACCAAGCAAAACTCATCGATGAACATTTGAAAGACGACGAGCGCATTGCAACCTTCACCTCCTACATTGGACAAGGTTCTCCACGTTTTGTCCTCACCTTGGAACCGGAATTACAACGGAACAACTTCTTACAATATGTAATTGTTACAAAATCCTTAGAGGATCGCGATAAACTCTATGCTGAATTGACTCCGTATTTAAACGAGCAATTCCCATCGGCCCTTGTAAATACGCAATTCTTACAAATCGGTCCACCATCCAAATTTCCAGTTATGCTTCGCGTTGCTGGCCCTGATCAAAAGATGGTAAAAGAAATTGCAAATCAAGTAAAAGCTAAAATGCAAGACGATAAAGACTTACAAAATATCGCCTTTGACTGGCCAGATACAGAACCTGTAGCCAATATTCACATCGATCCAAACAAGGCACGTTTACTCGGCATCGATAGCTACGCTGTATCCTTGCACTTGCAAAGTCTATTGTCTGGTACTAAATCTGGTGAATACTACGAAGGGAACCAAACCATTCCTGTTACCTTCCGTTTAGGTGACAACGAGCAACATAACTTAAGTGCTCTTTCATCCTTGCCAATTCAAACAGGAAATGGCTCCTATGTACCACTTAGCCAAATTGCAACCATTACCATGACACAAGAGGATGGTATTATTTGGCATCGCAATATGATGCCAACCATTAGTGTGCATGCCAATGTAAAAGCAGGTGTATTGGGTAATGCGAAAACGAAAGAGATTTACAAATCCTTACAAGACATTCGCGATTCCTTGCCTATAGGCTATTCTATTGACCTAGACGGCGCCGCTGAAAAGAGCGAAACAGCCGTTCAAAAGCTATTAACACCAATGCCGATTATGCTCTTTGTAATCATGACAATCCTCATGTTCCAATTAAAGCGTATCGCCCTCATGGTAATGGCTCTACTCACGGCTCCATTGGGGCTAATCGGTGTTGTATTAGCACTCAATATTACGAGAACGCCATTAGGCTTTATGGCTATTCTAGGGATTATCGCCCTCTCGGGTATGATCATCCGTAACTCCATTATCTTATTAGACCAAATCGAAATCCACAAGGCAGAAGGCCAAGAACCTCGTGAAGCGATTATCAACTCCGCTACACTTCGTTTCCGCCCTATCATGCTCACCGCTATCGCAGCGATTTTAGGCATGATTCCTCTCATGGGATCTGTATTCTGGAGCCCATTGGCCATCGCCTTCAGCGGCGGCTTACTAGTGGCAACGGTTCTAACACTCATCGTATTACCTGTCATGTATGCAAGCTGGTATAAGGTAAAATAGGATACCATAAGACAAGATAAGATAAAACACAATACAAAAACCCCCTTAAAAAAGTATTAGAAACTTTTATAGGGGGTTTTTAATAAATATCATATAAAAAAACAGCAGGGCTTTCCCCTGCTGTTTTTTTAGTCACAATAATACATTACGACTTACTTATTTCCCTTAGGATTATATTAATAATTATATCTGACTTAGTCTATTATTTATTAAACTACAACGGCTGTACCATTGCATGTAATCATAAGCATGCCATTTTGTGCACCTACTGTGCTGTATTGGAAGGATACGCCAATAATAGCATTAGCACCCAATTTAGAAGCTCGTTGAGACATTTCATCGAGAGCTGCTTTGCGCGCATTCATCAAAGAATCTTCATAGCTGCCACTACGACCACCAACGATATCGCGAATGCCAGACATGAAATCTTTCACAAAGTTACGGCCTTCTACGACTTCACCAAATACAATACCTTTGTACTCTTGTACAGGTTTGTTTTCAATATGCATAGTTGTAGTAATAATCATAATTGTATCCTTTCTAATTGATTACAATATATTTTAATTTATTATAACAAGACTTTTAGATAAAAACAAATATAGCTTTCACATAAAACAATTACATAGTATATCTCCAAAAATTACATACTATATATCAAAAATTTACATATTATACATCAAAAAAAGACCTGTTCACTACTTTCATAATGAACAGGTCTAATTTTATGTTATCTATCGAAGTCACGATCAAGGTTAACTTCTTTCAACGGCACAACTTTAGTTTTGTTGATGTATTTGTAACCAAGGTACACTGCGAAGAAGATTGGTAAGCCAATGTAGGCAACGGATACGCCGTACCAGTCGATGGTATCACCTGTGAAAGCGGAGTAGTTTTGACCACAGATGATGATGACGCAAAGAATGAACGCCAAGATTGGGCCAACTGGGAATAACCACGCTTTGTATGGCAATTCACTAAGATCTCTGCCTTGTGCGATGAAAGCACGGCGGAAACGATAGTGAGATACTGCGATACCAACCCATGCGATGAAACCACATAAACCAGAGATATTAACAATCCATGTATAAGCTGTACCTTCGCCGATAAAGCTTGTTAGGAACGCAAATAAACCGATTGCTGTCGTTAAGATTAACGCAGGCACTGGAACGCCACGTTTATTTAATTTAGCAAAAATTTGAGGTGCTTGACCTTCCTTAGCGAGTGCGTACAGCATACGCGTAGAAGAGTATAGACCAGAGTTACCAGCACTCAATACAGCTGTTAAGATGATAGCATTAATAAAGCTAGCAGCAAAGGCAAAACCAAAACGGTCAAATACGAGTGTAAATGGAGAAATAGATACGTTCTCTACACTAGAATTCAACAGATTTGGATCTGTGTACGGAATTAAGAAACCGATAACCGTGAAAGCACCGATATAGAATAATAGAATACGCCAGAAGATTGTATTAATCGCTTTTGGCACATTCTTTTCAGGGTCTTCCGCTTCACCAGCGGCTACACCGATTAGCTCAGTACCTTGGAAGGAGAATCCTGCCACCATAAAGATAGCCAGAATAGATTCCCAACCACCTACAAATGGAGCTTCTCCTACGGTCCAATTAGCAAATCCTGGAGATGTGCCACCAATGCCAAAGATAAGCATGAAGCCACAGAATAAGAATACGAATACGGTAATTACCTTGATGCTAGAGAACACATATTCACTTTCACCAAAGGAACGAGTAGATAAATAGTTCAAGCCAAATAAAATGAGCAAGAACAGAGCAGACCATACGATGGCAGGTACATCAGGGAACCAATATTTCATGATGAGTGCCCCTGCTAATACTTCAGCAGCCAAGGTAATAGCCCAGTTAAACCAGTAATTCCAACCTAAGGCAAAACCAAAGGCAGGATCTACATAGCGTTTTGCATAAGTCCCGAAGGAACCTGGAATTGGCAAGTATGTAGCCATTTCCCCAAGAGATGTCATGAGGAAATAAACCATGATACCAATGAGGCCGTAAGCTACAAGAGCACCACCAGGGCCAGCTGTACTTACCACTTCACCACCAGCAACGAATAAACCTGTACCGATAGCACCACCTAAAGCAATCATATTCATATGACGAGCCTTTAGGGACCGTTTTAGGTGTTGATCTTTGTTAGACGTAAACTCTACGTTACTATTATGATTATCAGACATGGGTCACCTCTTACAAATCTAGATTACGCACGTATTTCGCGTTATCTTCAATAAATTTACGACGAGGCTCTACCTTATCACCCATGAGAACCGTAAAGATTTTGTCAGCTTCGATAGAATCTTCTAAGCTAACTTGTAAAATCGTACGATTATCAGGGTTCATTGTAGTTTCCCATAATTGTTCAGGATTCATTTCACCTAAACCTTTATAACGTTGAATTGTAGTACCATCGCGACCTACTTCATCAAGTTTAGCAGTCAACTCTGCATCAGAGTATACATACCAGTGAGATTTACCCTTCTTGATTTGATACAAAGGTGGTTGAGCAATATAGATATGACCTTCCTCTACCAATGGTTTCATATAGCGGTAGAAGAATGTTAATAACAATGTACGGATGTGAGCGCCGTCAACGTCCGCATCTGTCATGATGATAATCTTGTTATAACGGGATTTTGTAATATCGAATTCATCGCCAATACCTGTACCAAAAGCGGTAATCATGGAGCGAATTTCGTTATTAGCCAAAATCTTATCGAGACGTGCTTTTTCTACGTTAAGAATTTTACCACGTAATGGCAAAATTGCTTGGTAACGACGATCGCGCCCTTGTTTTGCAGAACCACCCGCAGAATCACCTTCCACAAGATAAATTTCAGTCATAGATGTATCTTTTTCGGAGCAGTCCGCCAATTTACCAGGAAGGCTAGATACTTCCAACGCATTTTTGCGGCGCGTTAAGTCGCGGGCTTTACGAGCAGCCTCACGAGCACGGCTCGCCATCGTTGCTTTTTCGATGATCTTCTTCGCATCTTGAGGATGTTCTTCGAAGAATGTTTTAAGACCTTCTGTAACGATAACATCTGTAATACCTTTAACTTCACTATTGCCAAGTTTAGTTTTTGTTTGGCCTTCAAATTGAGGTTCCAATACTTTTACAGATACGACAGCTGTCAAACCTTCACGTACGTCTTCACCAGAAAGATTAGACTCATTTTCCTTGATCAAACCAGATTTACGGCCATAATCATTGAGGGTACGAGTCAAGGCAGCACGGAAACCAGATAGATGTGTACCACCGTCAATCGTATTGATGTTATTTACGAAGGACAACAAGTTTTCACTATAGCTATCGTTATATTGCAATGCTACATCTACCACAACATCGTCTTTTGTATTTTCAATGTTGATAACAGTTGGATTAATTGCCTCTTTATTTTCGTTCAAGAAGGTAATGAAAGAAACCAAACCACCTTCATAGTGGAAGCTTTCAACACGAGGTTCCTCTAAGCGCAAATCGCTCAATGTAATGCGAAGGCCTTTGTTAAGGAATGCCAATTCTTGTAAACGCATTTTCAAGGTATCAAAGCTAAATACGGTAGTTTCAAAGATTTCTGCATCTGGCTTGAAAATAACTGTAGTACCAGTGCCTTCGGCCTTACCAATTTCGTGCAACTCAGAAGTTTTATGACCACGAGCAAAGGAAATCTCTTGAACAATACCATTTTGAGATACTTGAACCTTAGTCCATTCACTCAATGCATTAACTACGGAAATACCTACGCCGTGAAGACCACCAGATACCTTATAGCCGCCACCACCGAATTTACCACCGGCATGCAATTTCGTTAATACTAGCTCTACCGCAGACATACCAGATTCATGCATCCCTGTTGGAATACCACGACCATCATCGACAACGGTAACACTGTTATCTGGATTGATGGATACTTCGATATGTGTAGCATAACCAGCAAGCGCTTCGTCCACAGAGTTATCTACAACTTCGTATACGAGGTGATGCAAACCACGAGCAGACGTACTACCAATATACATCCCTGGGCGTTTACGCACCGCGTCTAGACCCTCAAGAACCTGAATATTCTGAGCGCCATAATTTTGTTCAGGCATGAAACAAACTCCTCCTAACAATCTATCATACTGCACTTGATTGAAATAAAGTAACAAAACATGTACAGGATTAAACTTTATCTTTTTATTATACTATAAAACTCATCAATCCGTCTCATTAAAGTCTTAATACTGATACCAGATCCATATACACAATCATCTGTGACCACATACGTCTTGATTTGCTCCTCTGGCACCATGGCGATATATTCTAGTGTTTCATAGTGATGAATAGGACTTTTATGGGACTTTCCACCCTTAGCATGCACCATCGTAATAATGGATTCTATAGGCACAGAAATGGTATCTCCAATATGAACATACATAAGAATGCCCCCTCTAATTTTCTAATGTCCCATTAAGGGCATCGATTTTGCGCTGTTCCTCTTCAGCAAGGAACTTTGATCGATATTTATTACACAAATTAATAACGTGCTGATCCGTCAACTCATCAGGCTTTTTATGGGTGATAAGCATGGCCACCATAAACATATGACGGCGATTGATAGATCCTTTATAAATCTTATCCAGGTAAAAGTATATAGATTCTCGCATCGCTTCTGCAAAGTCTGGAAAACTACACTGTATAAATTGCTGGCAGTCGCTATATTTAAAATACGGATACTTTCGAATAACAGCTTTAATGTCCTTAATATGATCCCGATGCAATTCATATTCACAGGTTGGACAGATTTCCTTTTTAGATTTCATATGCATACCACATCGTTTACAACGATGGTATCCATGCTGCTCTAAATAGATTTCTCGCTTTCGAGCCATAATCTGTACCTTTCTGAAAGCAGCTTTTAATGCTTCGTTATCCGTTTGTTTCAACGATGTATCGATGGCGTCTACGTCTTCTTTTGAAAGCACGATATCTGCAAAGTTAATACGTTTTGTAATAATCTGTTCATCAGGAATCGTGAGAGACGTATTATTTTCTACTTTCACATAGCTCTGACGTTTCATGATGAAGCGAATATCGGTGATTACATCTTGACGATAATACTTGTTAATAGCCTCGATGATACGACGTTTTTGCATCTGTAATTCCTGCATCCACATGGAATTATCTGCACTAATAACCATATTTGGAGGCTTGATGGACACAATTTTTGTATGATCCGCAATGACATCACCTACTACATCACGCCACTTGTGAACAAGGGTATTTAATTTATATTGTTCCAGTAAATTCAGTTCTGCTAAGGCCTTTGGTAAACAAAGATCAAGGCTGTCCATACTGAACCTGTCCTCCTTCACAAGAAATAAATTGAACGGATTTCAAATCTTTAAAATCGTGAATATCTGTAGTGGTAATAAATGTTTGAATTCGTTTATGAATAAACTGCAATAAATTCGTTCGTCTCGACTCATCAAGTTCACTCAATACATCATCCAAGAGAAGAACTGGATATTCTCCTACCTCTGACTTGATAAACTCAAGCTCACTCAACTTTAAGGACAATACAGCGGTTCGTTGCTGCCCTTGAGATCCAAATTTCTTTAAATCCATCGCATCGGAAAAGAATCGTAAATCATCGCGATGAGGACCCACACTAGTGCTTAAACGATGACGATCCTGCGGCAACGCTGCTTTTATACGTTCGTAAAAGCCTTCCTTTGTATATTCCAATGAACCATTGTCCATATACGGCTGTTCATAACCAATGGTTAAATTCTCAAGGCCACCTGTCAATTTACGATTCATCAAATCGATGAGCAAATTGATTTTTTTTAAGCTTTCTAATCGTTTCTTTACAATAAAGCTCGCCATATCTGCTAGCTGCAAATCCCATTCTTCAAGAGGAATAGTATTCTTTCCTCTATATTCTTTTAGGACTGCATTTCGTTGCTGTAACAGCCGATTGTACTGCATCAATTGATGATAGTATATAGCACTGGTCTGAGAGATTTCCATATCGAGGAAACGCCTACGTCCAGACGGAGTCCCCTTGATGAGCTGTAAATCTTCAGGACAGAAGATAACTGTATTTAATGTACCAATCAGTTCTTTTTGAGATATTTTTGTGTCGTTTAATCGAATATCCTTAGGGCCCTGACGGAATAATTTAATATTTACCTTTTGAGGCGTATCTTTTTTCTCGAATTTTACAACTATGCCTGCTTCTTCGGCATTGAACATGAGCATATCTGACGTATCGTTCGTACGATGGCTTTTACCAATCGTACCAACATAGATAGATTCGAGGATATTCGTCTTACCAGCCCCATTAGTGCCATATAGAACAATAATCTCAGGATTAAACTGTATCTGTACATCCTTATAATTACGAAACTGAAATAACTGCAGTGAGTCAATTCTCACCGATTATGCCTCCTCTTGTGTAATCACGAGGTCTACATCGAGACCTTCACAAGAAATCACATCACCAACGCGGCATTTCTTGCGTTTTTCCGTTACGACCTGACCATTCAAGGTAATGATGCCTTCATCGATGAAAGATTTTATTTGACCACCTGTTTCAATGATGCCTTCTAACTTCAACAACTGATCAATTTGAATGTACTCCGTATGAATGGGTACCTGCTGTTGCTCTTTCATAACGTTCTCCTAAAGTGATAAAGGTTAAGCATTTGTGCGAACTGGTGTTACTACGTATGTATAGTTTGGATTATTGTCTTGGCGAATGACAACAGGACCATTTTGTTTTAAGAACAAGTGGATATTGTCACCTGTGCTGTGACGCAAGATGTCAGAGATGTAGCGACCATTAAAGGAAATTGTGAAAGGTGTACCTTTAAATTCAACAGCTACGTCTTCTTTTGCCATACCGATTTCAGTATTTTGAGTAGACAATGTAACATTACTTTCAGACCAATCATAACGAATTACGTTATAGCTGATGTCTTTAGCCAACAAGGATACGCGGTCAACGGCACCAGCGAATTCGCGGCGGTCAATAACAGCGCTAGAATCGAATTGGGAAGGAATTACCTTTTCATATTCAGGATATGTGCCTTCGATTAAGCGAGAAATAATATAAATAGATTCAAAATTAAATACGATTTGTGTACGATTCCAAATGATATTGATCATAGCTGGATTATCTGTTGGTAATAAACGAGATACTTCAGCCAACGTTTTTGTAGGGATGATAGCGCGCATTGGAGTCGTTGCTGGTTCATCGATGGTAATTTTTTTAACAGCCATACGGTGTGTATCGGTAGCAACCATAGTTACTTCGTTTTCTTTAATTTCAAGAAGAGCACCGGTAAATACAGGTCGATCTTCATCAGTAGCAGCTGCATAATTTGTTAAATCGATGAGTTCTTTCATAGCAAAGCTATCGATGTTTACATGATCTTGGTCGTGAATTTGTTCCACCAAGGAAAAATCATCTGGATGTAATGTAACAAGGTTAAATTCGGAAGATCCAGATGTGATGGTCAAAGAACTTCCGTCTTCTGGTTTGTAAAGTTCAATAGTATCGCCAGGCAATTTGCGAATTAATTCTTGGAAATAGCGGGAACCTACCACTAAAGTACCAGGTTCTTTAATGTCTCCATCGATGGTTAAGCGAATGCCGAGTTCAAAGTCGTTACCTTGCAATTCTACTTGACCATTTTTTGTAGTCATATAAATAGCGCCTGGTAAGTTGGAACTTGTTTTATTTTGAGATACCTTTTGCAATACGTTAATTGCTTTTTGGAGATTTGCTTTAGGGAATGTAATATGCATATGTTACTCCTTTATAATTTTTATATATTGTAAAAGCACTAATAATTAATTGCTTTGTTTGTAATATTCTATGTTTACTATCTTAGATGCTCTATAGATATTCTACGGTAGATCTATTTCTACTGGTTTTTTGATTGTTTGTTAGTTTTAGTAGTAGTAATAGTAGGGGCCTGTTTATATGTGTAAAAGTGATTTGGCGCTACTAACTGTGTGAATTATGAGTTGTGTATAACTATGTTGATAGTTTGTACCTACTTATCCACATATTAACATCAAAGTATGAGTTTTAGGATATCCACAAAGTTATTCACCGTATATCCACAGAGTTATCCACAGGTTGTTAATTTCTGTTTAATTTCTGCAACCATTCGTTTAGTTTCTTCGTTTTTTTCAATTTCCTTCGTTATTTTATCGTACGCATGGAGAATTGTCGTATGATCACGAGAAAAAGCTGCTGCGATTTGAGGATAGCTTTCATTGATCATATCGCGGCATAGATACATGGCTATTTGCCGTGGAAATGCGAATTGGGCTTTTCGTTTCTTGCCGAGTAGGTCTTGCTTTTTAATATTGAAATAAGAACTTACAAAATTCTGGATGCTTTCAATATTAACCATATTCACCTCTTCGGTATGAATGAGGCCCGCCAAGGCGTGTTTTGTGTATTCTAGGTCGATAGATTCGAGACGTTGATCGATGGATGCTGTACCGATGAGCTTGGTAAAAGCACCTTGCAATACGCGGACGTTTTCGCTAAATTGCAATGCTACGTAGTTAATTGAATCATTATCGATGCGAATAATGCGATTCTTTTTATATTCTCGTTCGAGCAGTGACCTGAAGATGGCAATGCGCGTTTCTAAATCTGGATTTTCCATTGTGGCAATGTAGCCAGCTTGGAAACGAGAGCGAAGACGATCTTCGAATTGCTCCATATCGTTTGGCATCGTATCAGAGGTAAGTACGATTTGCTTGTTGTTATTTAATAATTCATTAAACGTATTAAACAGTTCAGTTTTCGTACTTTCACGGCTTTCAAGGAACTGAATATCGTCAATCATGAGCACATCGATATTGCGGAATGTGTTGCGGAACAATTTACCTTGGTTGCGCTGTAATGTTTCAACGAAAATATTCATAAAGTTTTCGCTCGTAATAGACATGACCTTCATATTTGGATGATTTTCCTTGATAGCATTACCGATGGCGTGCATCAAGTGTGTTTTGCCGAGGCCCGATGGACCATATATAAAGAGCGGATTATAGTCTCCACCAGGAAATTCAGCTACATTTTGTGCAGCCCCAAATGGTATACGGTTGGCATTACCCGTTACGTAGTTATCAAAACGGTACGCCGGATTGAGATTAGATAACGATAAATCCACAGGTACATTATCAGACTGTAATGTTGGCGTTGTTTCTGTAGATTTCTTTGGTGTCGCTACCATTGGTTCGTCTGGAATCTCCACAGGCGCTGGTGCGCGGTCGATATAGACCGGATCTTGATAGACTGGTCTATAAAACTCCTCTTGATGAGCCTTTTCCTCTACTATAGGTGGTAAAGGCAATGGCGGTGCCACAACTGGCGTATCGATGAGACTTTCATCAACAAAGGTAGTATCTACACTCTCTTGATTGAAATCGAATAACACCATATCTCGATGGGAACCGATGACCGTGGTAATCGCATCTTGTAAAGCCTTGCTAATTTGCGGCTGCTGGTCGATTAAGTTTTTTACAAATGTTTGCATGACCCCAATATGGATTGAATGACTTTCGAGAGACATGGGAATCAACGATGACGTGACGCGCAAATACAATGCGTCAGGTAAATGTTGCATATTCTTTTTCGCCTCTTGCAATATATGCTCCCATATATTATTTAAATCAAATGATTGCATGACGTGCCTCTTGTGAATAACTATTGCGATAAATGTGTATAACTTTAGGAATAATGTGCATAACTATTGTAAAAGCTGTGGAAAAACCTATTATTCCTGTGAATAACTTGTGTATAACCTGTGAATAAGTAAAAATAAAAGTCTATTTTATATAGATAATTACTGACTTTTTAGTTTTTATAAACTAAAAGAGAAAAAATGTGGATAACCTCGAAAGTTATCCATCAAAAACATGTAAAAATATATTATTTTTGCTAATTTCAAGTATGATTGTACCAAAAAATCACTAGTTTGTCATTTATTCTGTGGATAACTTTTGGTTATCTGAAGGAAATGTGTTAATAAATTAATAATTATTTCATTATTTGTTCATCAATTACTTTTGGGGGAGGAATGAAAACTACTTTTATCGCTCCATTCTAACGCAAGTCGCTCAAAAAGTAGTTTTCATTCCCCTCCTCCAATAAGATAATTTTTATGATTATTATACACATAGATGGAAAAGTAATTGATGAACATAACAACATCAACCTTCAGATAATCAAAAATAAATGATAGATAAAAATGACAAACTAGTGATTTTTCTAAAAGGGAGTCTTAGGAGCAGGAATAGATGTGGATTTTTGACCGACTTACGATGAGTATGGAGGGAGAAAACCACATCTATTCCTCCCCTCTCTTCAACTGGAGATCAAAACATAAATTTGCCAAAGTATAAAAAGATTTGAATTGTGAGTTCTTGTATGTTGATAAATTGATGTTACGTTTACATCGTGTAGTGGTATTGAAGGTGACATTAGGGTTTACTTAGGGAGGGAATATAGGGTCCTTTTGAGCGACTTTACGATGAGTATGGAGCGATGAAGGAGCCCTATATTCCTCCCCCTGGAAACGTAACATCAATTACAGGATAAAATGTGTAGTAGAATTATTTTCAGAAATACAAGAACTCACAGCAGAACCCCTTTATTATATTGACAAATTTACGTTTTACCTCTATAATTACCCTGTTATGGTATAAGTAAAACAATACAGAATGACGAGGAGGTGTTTTACTAATGAAACGTACTTACCAACCAAATACTCTTTGGAGAAAACGTACCCATGGTTTCCGTGAACGCATGAAAACTATTGGTGGCCGTCTCGTTTTGAAAAGAAGACGTGCAAAAGGCAGAAAACGCTTATCTGCATAATATAATAGCTGTTAGGCAGGAGAAAAAACTTGGCGCTGCTGCCAAGTTTTTCTATTCTTAGGACTTAAGGACAATGCATATGGATTATTGCCTTGATAAAGCAAGACGACTGACGCACAATAATGAATATCGCCTTGTGTATAAGCACGGAAAATACGAAGTAGGCTGTATGTGTGTACTGTATCGTATGCCCGTGGCAAAGCAACCTACGCGCATTGGTTTTGTAACAGGTAAAAAGGTTGGTTGTGCAGTGGAGCGCAACCGAGCTAGACGCCTGATGAAAGAGGTATATCGCCTCAATCAGCACGCCATTCGCGAAGGGTATCATATCGTAATTGTTGGACGTGGCCCTCTGAAAAACGCTACCTACGAAAAAGCGGAAAAGGAGATTTTGTATCTCTTGCGAAAAAGCAAATTATTGATACAAAATGATAAATAGGACCACAAGTTAGAGGCTTTGGTCCTTTTTGTGTATATGGAGGTTTCCATGAAACGCTGTATAACCATGCTTTTACGACTTTTAATTAGGTTTTATCAGCTCGCCATATCGCCCTTAAAACCTGGATGTTGCCGTTATTATCCGACATGTTCCACATATACTCTGCAGGCCATCGAAAAATATGGTCCTTTGAAAGGTAGCTGGATGGGTTTAAAACGCATTCTTCGCTGTCATCCTTTCCACAAGGGTGGCTACGATCCAGTTCCCTAACCCACGTGGGATTAGGCTGGATGTGTTCTGTGAAAGTAACTTTCACCATCACCATCAAGCACAGTTTTGGAAATACCTGAGCATCTGTATGGATGAAATTTAGACCATACCATAACGATATATAGATGCGCAAAGGACGATTTCGGACTGTATGAAAAAGGAGAAACAATGGACTTTTTAAGTGGTATTTTCCAACCTATCGTTGATTTAATGAGCACATTGGTAACTTATGCGTTCCAATTGACTCAAATGATAGGTTATCCAAGCTACGGTGTGGCTATTATCCTTTTAACAATCGTTATTAAAGCGATTTTGGCACCACTTACTGTTAAGCAAATCAAATCCATGAAGGCTATGCAAGAATTGCAGCCTCGCATGAAACAATTGCAAGATAAATACAAAAACGATCCTGCAAAACTGCAAGCGGAAATGGGTGCATTGTACAAAGAAATGGGCGTTAACCCATTGGCTGGTTGCTTGCCATTGTTGGTACAAATGCCATTCTTGATCGCGATTTACTGGGCTTTGAAAGATTACCCATACGATCCAAACTTTGTACAATTCTTGTGGTTGCCTAGCCTTGGCGATCCAGATCCAATGTATATCTTACCTATTTTGAGTGCATTATCCACATGGGTTATGTCTCGTCAAACTAGTAATGGTGCAACTGGTGCAGCTGCGCAACAACAAAAGATTATGACAATCTTTATGCCTTTATTCATTGGTTACATTTCTTTGAGCTTCCCATCTGGTCTCGTTATCTACTGGGTAGTTTCTAACGTATTCCAATTGATTCAACAGCATTTCATTTACAAAAATTTGAACGCTAAGTAGGAGGCAATTATGGAATTTATCGATGTATCTGCTAAAACCATTGAAGATGCCATTGCTAAAGGTGTAGCTCAATTAGCCGCTGAAGGCCAAGAATTGGTAGAAACTAAAGTCTTAGAACAACCTTCTAGTGGATTTTTAGGCATTGGTCGTAAACCAGCAGTTGTTCGCTTATTCTTCACTGCTTTGGCTCAATCTGCTACTGCAAAAGAAGTAGCTAACGCAGAAGAACAATCTGTAGCTATTGCTTCCGAACCAGTGGCAACAAGCGAAACAGAAGTACAAGATATAGCAGTTGAAACTTCTGAAAGTACTGTAACGGAAAAACCTTCTAAAAAAGAACTTTCAAAAGAAGATCAACAAGAAATTGCTGAAAAAGGTAAACAATTCCTAGATGATATGTTTACACAAATGGGCCTCACTGTGGTTATCGAAAAGATGATGACCAAAGACAAGATTACATTCCAAGTACACGGCGAAGATTTAGGTATTTTGATCGGCAAACATGGTCAAACATTGGATGCTATTCAATACTTAACAAATCTCGTGGCTCACAAGGATGTATCTGGCCACTGCCATATCGTTGTAGATGTGGAAAACTATCGTTCTCGCCGAGAAGAAACATTGGTAAATCTCGCGAAACGTTTGGCTTCTAAGGTGAAACGCAACCGTCAAAAGGTTTCCTTAGAACCGATGAATGCTTTTGAACGTAAAATCATTCACACTGCCCTTCAAGGCGACAAAAACGTTGTTACCAACAGTGAGGGGGACGAGCCGTTCCGTCACGTTGTGATTTCGTACAAAAAATAAAATATAGTGGTGCAGCTTTCAAGTAACTGATATCCTCGGTTGCTTGAGGGCTGTTCCCTTTATTCTTTAGGTTATGGTGAAAGCTAACCTAAGTTAATCTTCGCATGCAAAGATTAGTTTAGTTTAACTTTCACAGGCGAAGAACATATACAAAAACAAATACTAGATAATCGAAATACGGAGATATGTATGTATATAGATGATACAATAGCGGCCATTGCGACACCGCCCGGCATAGGTGGGGTTGGTATTATTCGGGTCAGCGGCAAGGATAGTTTTCCTATTGTAAATAGCCTGTTCAAGAGCGTTGGCACCGTTCCTTTGATGGACCGCCAAAATAGAACGATTCAATATGGGACCATTGTGGACCCAGCGACGAACAAGACCATCGACGAGGTTCTTGTACTATTAATGAAAGGGCCTCATTCCTACACGGCGGAAGATGTGGTAGAAATTCAGTGTCACGGCGGCATTGTGCCAGTTCGACAAATTCTAAAATTGCTCGTCAATCACAATGTACGCATGGCTGAGGCTGGCGAATTTACGAAGCGCGCCTTTATGAACGGACGTATCGACCTTACCCAAGCGGAGGCGATCATTGATATTATTGAAGCAAAAACGGAGGACTCCCTCTCTCTCGCTGTATCTCAGCTAGACGGGACCGTTTCGTTTTTTGTGAAAGATGTGCGTGAACAGCTCATCGCCATGATTGCTCATTTAGAGGTAACCATCGACTATCCTGAGGAGGATATCGAAGACGTAACGAGCCAAGAGGTTCGTGATCAATTACAGCCTATTTTGAAAGCTATGGATGATCTCTTGTCCACAGCGAATACAGGCCGCCTCATTCGCGATGGTATTACGACAGTTATCGTAGGTCGTCCCAATGCAGGTAAATCGAGCCTTATGAACGCTCTATTGCGCGAAAACCGCGCTATCGTAACGGATATTCCTGGTACGACGAGGGACAGCATTGAAGAATATATGACCGTAGAAGGCATTTCTCTACGCCTCATCGATACGGCAGGTATTCGGGACACACAAGATACGGTAGAAGCTCTTGGTGTGGAGCGTGCTCGCGATTATATCAACAAAGCAGACATCGTGCTCTGCGTTATTGACGGATCTACTCCGTTAAACTCTGAAGAAATCGAAATTTTGATCTCTGTGAGCGGTTTAAATACCATAGTACTCCTCAATAAGTCCGACGTGGCACAAGTCGTTACAGATGAAAATATTAAAGAACATGGGAATTTTACAGCTATTGAACGCATTAGTGCTAAAGAAGGGGAAGGCTCTGCAGTTCTCTCTAAATGGGTACAAGAACTCGTCTATGGCGGTCGCGTAAAACAAGACAACAGCGCCATGATTAGTAACGTGCGCCACATTAGCCTTATGGAACAAGCAAAGGCACAAGTCGAACAAGCCCTCTCCTCCATCGACATGGGCATGCCTGTAGACTTTGTAGCTACCGACCTGCGTAGCGCTTGGGAACTACTAGGCGACATCACAGGCGATACCATCCGAGAATCCATGATAGATGAATTGTTTAGTCGTTTTTGCCTTGGTAAATGATTTAAACTTTCACAATAAGATAAGTAACAAATATAAGGAATTTAATTGATATGTACACAGTAGATAATTATGATGTCATCGTCATCGGCGGTGGTCATGCTGGTTGTGAGGCGGCTCTCGCTACTGCTCGCATGGGTCATCGCACGTTGATGGCGACTATCAGTTTAGATAATATTGCGCTTATGCCGTGCAACCCTGCCGTGGGTGGTCCTGGTAAAAGCCATCTTGTTTACGAAGTTGACGCATTAGGCGGTCAAATGGGTATCAATGCGGATGCTACGGCTATCCAAATGCGTATGCTCAATATGGGCAAAGGACCTGCCGTTCATTCTTTGCGCTGTCAATCCGATAAGATTAAATATCAACATTTGATGAAACAAACATTGGAGAATACAGATAATCTCAATGTTAAGCAAATCATGGTGACTGAGCTTAAGGTTGAGGATGGTAAGGTAACAGGTATCGTTACAGAGCTTGGTGAATTTTATGGCGCTAAGGCTGTTATTCTTTGTACGGGTACCTATTTGAAAGGTAAAATCCTCATCGGCGATATCGATTATGTGGGCGGTCCAAATGGCCAACGCGTAGCGGAACATTTCTCTCAATCTTTACTCGATAATGGTGTTGAATTGATGCGCTTTAAGACGGGTACACCAGCACGTGTAGATAAACGTACTTTAAACCTCGATAATATGGTAGTTCAAGAAGGCGATGCACATCATCACGCATTTTCCTTCATGGATGAATGGATTAACCGTAATGAAGATGTATGCTGGTTGACGTATACTAACAAGGAAACGCACGAAATCATTCATAGCAATATTCACCGCGCTCCTATGTATAGTGGCAAAATCGAAGGCGTAGGCCCTCGTTATTGCCCTTCCATCGAAGATAAAGTAGTGCGCTTTGCCGATAAAGAACGCCATCAATTATTTGTTGAACCAGAAGGTACAGGCACAAACGAAATGTATGTGCAAGGTATGAGTACGTCTCTTCCAATGGATGTACAATATGCGTTCTTGCGTACCATCCCAGGGCTTGAGAATGTTGAAATTATGCGCCCTGCCTATGCTATCGAATACGATTGCTTAAATCCAACACAATTGACACCAGCACTTCAAGTGAAACATATTGAAGGCCTCTACTCTGCTGGTCAAGCTAATGGTACATCTGGCTATGAAGAAGCGGCTGCTCAAGGTCTTATGGCTGGTATCAACGCAGCATTATGGCTTGAAGGTAAAGAACCGTTCATCCTTGCTCGCTCTGAAGCGTACATCGGTGTTCTCATCGATGATCTTGTAACAAAAGGTACAAATGAACCGTACCGCATGATGACAAGCCGCAGTGAATACCGCTTATTGCTTCGTCAAGATAATGCAGATATGCGTCTTACGGAAAAAGGCCGTACAATCGGTCTTGTAAAAGATGATCGTTGGGCTAAATTTACAGCCAAGAAAGCTGCTATCGAAGAAGCAATGGACATGTTACGAAATACACCTGTCAATCCATCCAAGGAAACACAAGCTTTGCTTGAAAGTTTAGGTACAGCACCTATTAGAACAGGTATTCACGCTTATGATTTAGTAAAACGTAACGAACTCTCTTATGCCGTCGTAGCCGATGCATTTGGTTTGAAACGCTATACACCTGATGTAGAGGAAGCTGTCGATATTTCCATTACCTACGAAGGTTACATCAAAAAGCAAATGGAGCAAGTCGATAAGGTTCGTAAACTAGAAGAAAAAATTCTTCCAAAAGAATGGGACTATACACAAATCAAGGGTATTTCCCTTGAAGCTCAACAAAAGCTCAACAAAATTCGCCCTCACTCCATCGGCCAAGCAAGCCGTATCTCTGGTGTATCACCTGCGGACGTATCTGTTCTGTTGATCCAACTCGAACAATACAACAGAAGTAAATAAAATAGCATGTAATAACATGCATTTTATATGAACTTTTTAGAAGATATTTCTTACAGATTTTAAAAGATATTTCCTACAGATTTTATTGTCCTATACATATTAGACAATTCATTAGGAGTACTTATGAAAGAAAAATACGATGTGCCTATAGCACCTCAGTCTGAATTTGTTTCGTACATGATGGAGCAAATGAGCCATTTTGGCTTGCCTTGTACGGAAGAGCAAGCCAAAGACTTTTACATGTATTATGCGCATATGATTGAAACAAATAAATATCTCAATTTAACGGGTATTACGGATATGAAAGAGGTCGTGGTTAAGCACATGATTGACTCCCTCTCCTGTTATGATTCTGAAATTATCAAATCTGACATGACGATTATCGATGTTGGTACCGGTGCAGGTTTCCCTGGTATTCCATTGGCTATCTATGACCGTAGCCTCAAGGTTACCCTGTTTGATTCTTTGAAAAAGCGGCTTACCTTTTTGGAATCGGTTATAGATGAACTAAAACTGACGAACTGTACTACCTTACACGGACGTGCGGAGGATTTGAGTCATCAAGATTACCGTGAAAGCTTTGATATTGCTACGAGCCGTGCCGTGGCACGCTTGCCGATTCTTTTAGAATGGACTGTGCCATACGTAAAAGAAGGTGGATACATAGTTGCTTTAAAAGGAGCTATCTACGAAGAAGAAGTGAAAGAATCTAATAAAGCCCTTAGCACACTAAAAGCTACTATCGAAGAAGTAAGGACCGTTACTTTGCCAACCTTAGAGGATAAACGAGCAATCGTGTATATAAAGAAAATTGGAAAAACACCAAAACAATATCCACGAAAACCAAAAGAAATCAAAGACAAACCGTTAGTATAGCAGCTAATGATTTAGGCGTAGAAACTAATATAAATAAACTCTATGCTATATTGCTACATAAAGAAAAAGAGGATGCAAATCTTAGATCTGCATCCTCTTTTTTTTCTTAGTAACGAATTAGTTCGCATTCCCTCCCCTACCCTATATCTATTAAATGATATCGTTTACAACAAAATTATATATTTTGTTCACTATATGAGGCGGAGATAAAGATACATATAACACCTTTCCCTAAGGACGACTTAGCTCGCTATTTTCTTTTTCCCTTACTACCTATTAAATGATATCGTTTACAACAAAAGTTAAACGATTATATATTTTTGTACATAATTATATTAAATAAAACAGGAATACTTTTTTCGAGCCGACTTAGCTTGCTTTGGAGGCGAAAAGAAAGTATTCCTGTTTGCATACGTATTATACGTGGTCAATAATATATAATGTTGTATCGATATCATTTAAAGGCATAATATGTACGCCTGCTGCCATTTTCTTGATTTGTTCAAGTGTTTCGATTGCGATTTCTGTACCCGCTTCTTTACCACCTTTTTCCATGCGGTCCAAGATTTCTTGAGTAAGATTGATTCCAGGCACTTTTTCATGGAGGTATGTAGCCATTTTAAAGCTTTTAAGTGGAATCAAACCTAGCATGATAGGTACATCGAATTCAGACATCTTGTCAATGTAGTGTTTTGCCTGTTCTAAATCGTAAATTGGTTGTGTTTGTACAAAGTGAGCGCCATTTTGAATTTTAGCAGCTAATTTTTGGCGTTCAATCTCTAAATCTGGAGCACCAGGATTACCAGTGGCACCGATGTAGAAGTTTGTAGGTGCGTCTAGGTCATTACCTGCAAGGTCTTTGCCTGCATTTAATGTCTTAGCGATGTTGAGTAGTCCCATACAGTCGACTTCAAATACGGATTGTGCAAATGGATGGTCCCCATTATCTGGTTTATCACCAGTGAGAGTTAAAATATTATGCACGCCCAACGCTGCTGCACCGAGTAATTCAGATTGCAATCCGATAATATTACGGTCGCGGCATGTAAGGTGGAAAATAGTTTCAATTTCTTTGTTATGTTGTAACAAATAAGAAAGAGAAATTGGGCTCATGCGCATTTTGGACATAGGGCTATCAGCGATGTTGATAGCATCCACCTTCCCTTTCAAACGGGCTGCTTGTTCGAAGGTCTTTTCTGCAGAACTGCTTTTAGGAGGATCCAATTCAACAGTAATGGTGAACTGCCCTTGTTGATGTTTTTCTCTTAATGTCATCATGTACCTCGTTACTATACATTATTTTTCTAGTGTTTCAAAGAAATCGTTAGCATGGTTAACAGCAGCGATACCGTCCTTAGCGTAGATATCTGCACCTGCTTGGTCTGCGTAGTCTTGAGATACTACGGCGCCACCAACCATGACCTTAGTTTTAAGGCCTGCTGCACGGATAGCAGCGATAGTATTGTCGATTTGTGGCATGGTAGTCGTCATCAAGGAACAGATGCCAACGAGGGCAGCTTTGTTATCTTTAATGGCTTGTACGATAACTTCTGGGTCAACGTCCTTACCAAGGTCGACGATTTTGTAACCATTGTTTTCGAGCAATGCTGCTACGATATTTTTACCTAAATCGTGAATGTCGCCTTTAACTGTAGCTACGACAACGGTGCCTTTATCTAAGCTTTCACTAGCAGGAATAATTTCTTTAATGGTGTTGAAAGCAGCCTGCATTGTTTCAGCAGCAAGCATTACTTGTGGTAAGAATAACTTACCAGAACCAAACTTATCCCCCACTACGTTCATCGCTTCAGATAAGCCTTTTTTCGTAAGATCTAATGGATCGATACCATCTGCTAAGGCTTTTTTTACAAGATCAATGATAGCTTCTTTTTCGCCTTGTTCTACACATGCGCGAATATTGGCTAAAGGATCATTACTATCGAAGGATTTTTTATCTGGCCCTTTAGGAGCAGTGTTACCAGGAGCGGTAGTTTCGTCTTCATAGCCGTATTCTTTAATAAATTCAGCAGAACCTGGGTCCCAGCCTAGTAAGGTAGTACTAGATACAAATGCTTTTTTGGCTGGATAATTGAGTGGATTCATAATCGGTGTTGTTAAGCCACATGCGAGGGCCATTGTTAAGAATTGGCCGTTCAAATATGGACGCTGAGGCATACCGAAGGAGATATTGGACAAGCCCATTACTGTTGGGAAGCCAAATTTTTCTTTATATAACTGTAGCGTACGCAATGTTTGGCGTGCACTATCTTCACCACTGGCAAGTGTTAATACTAATGGATCGAGTAATAAATCATGTGGGTGAAGACCATAACCGTAAGCGCGATTTACGATGCTTTCAGCTAAAGCAACGCGGTCCTCTGCTTTTTCAGGTAAGTCACCACTACAGATTGGCAAGCAAAGCAATGCTGCACCATACCGTTTAGCCAAAGGCATTACGTGAGTAATAGACTCCTCCTCCCCATTTACAGAGTTAATGAGGGCACGGCCTGGATAGTTTTTAAGAGCTATTTCCATAGCTGCTGGGTCTAATGTATCAATGGATAAAGGTGTTTCCACGAGCATGGATAACTCGAAAATGGCACGTTCCATTAAGGGCGATTGATCCATGCCAGCTACGCCCATGTTTACATCGAGGATATCTGCGCCAGCTTCTACTTGATCCAACGCATCACGTTTAACACGGATGAAAGAGCCATCGCGTAATTCTTGAGCAAGGACTTTACGGCCAGTTGGGTTAATACGTTCGCCAATGATAAGTGGTTTTGTATGATGGCCCAACTCTAAAAGTTTAGTACGGCTTGTAATAATTGTTTTAGGTGCAATGTGGGCACGTTCTTTTGGGGTGTGCGCTTTCACAGCATTGGAAATAGATTGAATATGAGCTGGTGTTGTACCACAGCAGCCACCAACATAACTAGCCCCTGCATCAACGATAGCAAGCATTAATGGACCCATTTCTTCTGCTGTGAGTGGGAATACAGTTTGTTTATTAATTAGTTGAGGCATACCAGCATTTGGCTGACAGCTTATTGGTAAATTTGTAACGCTTGCAATCTCTTCGATAAGTGGTGTGATTTGCTCAGGTCCAAGGGAACAGTTGATACCAATGATATCTGCACCCATAGCTTCTACGATAGTAGTTGCTACTGCTGGTGGTGTACCTGTAATAGTACGACCGTCTTCACTAAAAGAAAATTGACAGATGATTTGTACATCATCTTTTGTCTTCCCTGCTGCTTCACGAGCATCTAAAGAGGCTAATAAAGCGGCACGCATTTCTTGTACGTCGATGATAGTTTCAATGATAATAAAATCAACGCCACCTTCGATTAATGCTTCGGCTTGTTCACGATATGTATCATAGATAGAGTCAAAGCTCATATTGCCTAATGGTTGTAAAAAACGGCCTGTAGGACCCATAGAACCTGCTACACGAGCAGTTGGTTTATTCTCTGCAATGGCTTCTTTTGCTACCTTCACAGCTGCAATATTGATTTCTCTTACGCGATCCTGTAAATCATAATCTTCTAATTTAAGACCACAAGCACCGAATGTATTGGTAGTGATTACATCACTGCCATGAAGTAAATATTGTGCATGAATATCCTTTACTACTTCTGGTCTTTCAATATTAAATAGCTCTGGACAATAGCCCTCTTCTAAGCCTGCCGCTTGAAGCATTGTGCCCATAGCACCGTCAAATATATACATAAACATCTTCCTTTAACATCCTAAATTACAATGTTTCACGTGAAACACTATTGTATTGGTTGCCCCTTCATGGCAATACCAGAAATGTCGGCAGTAGTTTTACTACCTGCCTCTTCTCCCCCATCTTGGGTGTTGACTGTTGCTTTCTCTGGTAATTTTCGAGATGCACAGTTTTGTTGTGAACAAGATGTACAGCCTCGTTTAGTTTTAATATCTTCGTTTGCTGGCATTAAACCGATGATAGCCGTTACAGACTTACGTGGGAATAATAAATAGTTCTCTGTTACTTGTAAGCCAATCATCTCTGTTTTGATGATTTTAGCTAATTGTGGTTGGATTTCTAGTGGCCAGTTGCCATAACCAGGGCTAAAACGCCAAGTTGGCTTATAGCCTTGTTTTTTAGCAATTGTATTGATTACTTCGTTTACCTGATCAGCTACCTGTTCTACAGCAGTTGTGGCTGCTGCATCAAGTAATAAGCCTACCGTATAGTTACCTTGTTTAAATAATTGCTCACTACGAATTTCTACATCTTCTCCAACTGTTACACCTAATACGTATACTTTAGTAGATTTTTCTAGATGTTTTTCAATGATAGACCCTTCAATTTTAAGCGGTGGATTGCTTAAAATTGTTTTTGTTTCTGCATCGTAATCATATTCTTGATATACACCCCTAGGTGTAGCCAATAATTGGATTTCCTTACATGCTTCGTCAACATAGTTTTGTGGGAAATCTTCAGCGTGACGAAGTCCTGCGTATCGTTTTACTTCTGCTTTATCGATGGCAGGAAGCATTCCGTTATAGATGGGCATAGAAACGCCTCCTCTTCAAAATAAAAAGCTCTGCGTGTCCGTAGAGCGTGTGCTTACTGTTATTAATTGTATATATAAATCTTATAAAGTGATTTTTCTAGACTCTTAAGATTATCAATCTAATTACTATCTAACTAATAGTATATAGATATGAATAATACCTGTCAAAGTATATGGGGCCTGTATTCTCATATAATTTAGTAGTATATAGATATAGTTTAAAGTTATATCAAAATGATTTTTGTTCATAAAAGTTATTGGTGATGAAGGTTTTATATGTTTAATGTTAACCATAATGTTTCACGTGAAACAATTTATTAAATATAATCTAATAATTTGTTATGAGTATATAAGTATATTAATATTAGTTCATTACATTTCGTATATTATTGTTATATATAATGTTACCGATCAAAAGTTGATTACTTTATACCTTTCGCTGATGGTGTTGTTCTATAAATAAAAAAATGATATAAAATAGTTTTGTATATATTTGTCTATTGGTATAGATTTATATTAAGGCAATAATTTTTTACTGTAAAATTTTTTATTAATTCTATAACTTAATTTTACGTTAGATTTTAATCCTTAAATGTTTCACGTGAAACATTTAAGGATTAAAATTTGTAGAACATTTGATGTAATTTTTTTTATTTTGTGTTGTACTTATATAGTAAAGGAATAAATCGTTATGTTTCACGTGAAACAATAAAAAATAAATGTTATAACCATATTAATGAAGTTATTTACCTATAAATTTATGGGCGTAATATAAATGTAAGTAGGAAAAATGTAGTAGATAAATAAAATAATGTAGTAGGTAGATAAATTTATAGGAATTTGATTTATAAATACCGTAATTAGCATTGTTTTATGTTATAATGGAAAAGAAATATTTTGAACGAAGATGTGAGGTGAATTAAGTGGGCAAAGTTATAGCTATTACTAATCAAAAAGGCGGTGTTGGTAAAACTACAACATCAGTAAATTTGAGTGCTTGTTTAGCTGATGCAGGTAAGAAGGTGTTACTGGTTGATTTGGATCCACAAGGTAATGCTAGTTCTGGGTTAGGTATTGAAAAGGATGATTTAGAGCTCTGTGTGCATGATGTTCTAATTGATGGAGAACCAATTGCTGATATTGTACAACCTACAATGCTTGAAAACCTATTTGTGGCGCCTGCAACAATTCAACTAGCTGGTGCTGAAGTAGAACTAGTTTCCGTTGTTTCACGTGAAACAATGTTGAAAAAAGCATTAGCGTCAGTACGAGATACATATGATTTTATCGTCATTGACTGTCCACCATCTCTCGGGTTATTAACATTAAATGCCTTCACTGCTGCTGATAGTGTATTGATTCCGATTCAAAGTGAATTTTACGCATTGGAAGGGGTTAGTCAATTAGTTAAAACGATAACAATTGTACAACAAACATCAAATAAGGATCTTGAAATTGAAGGCGTGCTATTGACTATGTTTGATGGCCGCACAAATTTATCGATTCAAGTAGCCGATGAAGTAAAAAAATTCTTTGGCAATAAAGTATATAAAACAATTATTCCTCGTAATGTACGTTTAAGTGAGGCACCTAGTTATGGGGAGCCAATCATTGTATATGATCCAAAATCCAAAGGTGCTGATGTATATACGAAATTAGCTAAAGAAGTAATTAAAGCATCTAAAATTAAATAAGCACTAAAGATAAATAAGTACTAAAGCTTAATAAACACAAAAGCGAAGCAAGTACCTAAAGGTAATAAGTATCTGTTATATGTATGTATCTAATGCTAAGAATATTAGTTTTTGGTGGTTTGCGTGATTTACATATTTTAAATTTGTAAATATTTGTAAGGCCGAGAGAGGTTAGTTGTATGCCAAGAGAAATTAAAAGCAAAAAAAGCAAAGCGTCTGGATTGGGGAAGGGCCTTGAGAATTTAATGAAGGTCGACTCTGTAGAGTCTGTATTGCCTGAAAAGGAGATACATGAACTGCCAATTTCTGAGTTAGTTCCAAATGTAGATCAACCGCGTAAAAGTTTTGATGAAGATAGTCTAGCTACATTGGCTGAATCAATCAAGAATCTTGGTATTTTCCAACCGATTGTAGTTCGTAAACAAAAGAATAAATACCAAATTGTAGCTGGTGAGCGCCGTTATCGTGCTGCTATGATTGCTGGATTGAAAACAGTACCAGTTATTGTTAAAAAATATAATACCGAAGAAATGACAGAGGTTGCTCTTGTAGAGAACTTACAACGAGAAGGATTAGATCCTATTGAAGAAGCATTGGCTTATCAAGGATTGATGGATACTTATAAGCAAACGCAAGAAATGATTTCCGCTCGTCTTGGCCGTAGCCGTTCATATATAGCTAATATGGTTCGTCTTTTAAAATTATGTGATTCTGTACAAAAGGATCTTATCGAAGGTGATTTGACGGTTGGCCAAGCTCGTCCATTATTAGCGTTAAGAAGCGCAGCTCAACAAATGGAAGCAGCTGAACGTATTAAAGAGGGCGAGCTAAGCGCTAGACAAGCAGAGGCCCTTGTTAAGTCTATGCAAAATAAATCGTCTAAAGCAAAGGCTAGTAAACCTCAAAATACGGCAGAGGTTCGTGCCCTAATGGACCGTTTAAAACTAAGCTTAGGGTCCCCTGTGAATATTAAATTCCGTGCAGGCAAAAAAGTACAAGGAAAAATTGAAATTGCTTTCTCCTCTGAAGCTGAATTAGAAAGACTTATTGCATATATGGATGGGCAAGATCAAATAGAAGATGCGGAAACAATAGAGTTTAGAGTATAATTGGCTAGCAAAAGCAAAAGCAAAAGCAAAAGCAAAAGCAAAAGCAAAAGCAAAAGCAAAAGCAAAAGCAAAAGCAAAAGCAAAAGTATAAACATAAGCAATAATAATAGTAATAGCAATAGCCGTAATACTAACAATAATAGTAACGATAATAATAACAACAATAACAATAATAACAGCTATAGCAATTGTAATAGTCGTAATAATAACAATCTGCAGTAAAAGTGTAGTCTACGGGCTGCGCTTTTACTGTATTCTAAAGAGATTATAATAAATAATATGATAAGTTATTAGATAATTTATCAGAAGCTTTATAATATATTTGTAATATATGTGAAGGTTAAGTAACAAGGATAGGTTATGGAACAAACACCTAAGGCAAACCGCATACATATTGGCTTTTTTGGCCGTTGTAATGCCGGTAAGTCTACATTGATCAACATGTTAACTGATCAGCCTGTATCGTTAGTATCCGATGTGGCAGGGACTACAACAGATCCTGTAAGCAAAGCTATGGAAATCTTACCACTTGGCCCTGTGGTGATTACTGATACTGCTGGTATAGATGATACAACTGAATTAGGTGCATTGCGCATGGAGAAAACAGAAGAGGTCGTGAAAAAGATTAACTTGGCTGTTTATGTGCTTCGCACCGATGAAGAGCCAACCTCAGACGATATGCACTGGTTAGGTCTTTTGAAACAAAATAATGTACCTGTTGCACTTTTTATTAATGAGATTAATGCGGTGCCAAACAATTTAACGGAGTCTAAAGCTAGTATAGGCAGAGATATACTGGGAGAGCGTTATATAGCGGATTATATGGGTTTATCTGATTTGGTTACTGTCATTGGTTCTGCTGACTTCACATCTGATGCGAAACGATTAGAGTTGCTTGATCTACTCGGTGGGCTAACACCACTTGATGTAGAAGGGGAGCAAACTCTTTTACAAGGTTTAGTTGAAGAGGGGGATACAATCATTCTTGTATGTCCTATCGATAGTGCCGCACCAAAGGGGCGACTCATCTTGCCACAGGTGCAAACTATCCGAGAAATTCTCGATCACAAAGGCCTAGCTTTAGTCTGCCAAACAGAAGAATTACCGGCTATGATTCACTCTCTTAAGAATCCCCCTAAAATGGTAATCTGTGATTCCCAAGCTTTTGATCGGGTTGATGAGTTGACACCTGATTCGATTCCATTGACATCTTTTTCTATTTTGATGGCACGATTTAAGGGAAAATTACAGGATTTAGTCACTGGTGTTAAGGCTATTAAGAATTTGAAAGCTGGTTCCAAGGTACTCATCAGTGAAGGTTGTACACATCGTCGTCAATGCGATGATATTGGGACTGTAAAAATACCTAATCTTTTAAAGAAGCAAGGCTATACAGATTTACAGTTAGAATTCACTAGTGGGGGAGCATTCCCTAAGGATGTATCACAGTATGATTTGATCATCCACTGTGGTGCTTGTATGCTAACACGCCGTGAGGTGTTACGTCGTATAGAATGCGCTGTTGTACAAAGTACACCCATTGTAAATTACGGTGTACTCATAGCAGCTCTACATGGTATACTAGAACGAGCAATAAGCCCATTTGTTGACGAACTAGAGGGCTAATAAATAGCCTAATAAATAGCATTGTAATATGTATGTAACACATACATTTAGATATACATTACATACTTGTTATATACATTGTTATATAGCTATCGTTTATCTATATTAGATATATTAAATATATTAAATTAAATTGCATGCAGTCATTTAACTTTCACAATAGGAATGGTATAATTAACTGTTGGAGTTTTGATGATTGTATAGGAAGGAAAATACATGTTCGAATCGATTCAACCGTGGATAGGCATGGTTACCATCGTTCTTGTTATAGTGTTATTCGTATATTGTGTAATCTTACACATTCGTTTAGGTAGCTTGAAAAAGAAATACGATTTCTTTATGCAAGGGGAGCATGGTGCGAGCCTAGAGCGTAAATTATCTGTAGAGGTCAGTGAAATTCGCGATGCTGCGAAAGGCCTTGAGTCCTTGTTATCCGAGCAAGTGGCAATTCGCAATATTCAGAGTAATACGATACAAAAAATTGGCTTTATTAAGTATAATGCCTTTGAAAATATCGGAAATGATCTGTCCTTTGCGCTTACCTTGCTAGATGGCAACAATAATGGCATCTGTATCTCCAGTATTTACGGTCGTAGCGAATCTCGTATTTTTAGTAAACCTATTGTGAAAGGTAAAAGTTTAGTAAGTCTTTCACAAGAAGAATTAGAAAGTTTGAACGAAGCGTTGGGTGAGCGTACCAATGAGGAAGCGTTGACGAGCGCTATCGTCTCGAAATAAGGAAGTTTTATGTTGAAAATACCGGCATTCATTTCAAACAAAGTTGAAAGAAATGGTGACAACTGCATATTGACATTAACTACCAAGCAAGCGAAACTCGTTGCCATTATTGGTTCTGTAGTATTGGTCTTGGCATTGGTACTCGGTATTTGGGGCATTGTGCGTCAAGCTGAGGTTGTGCAATTACGTCAACAAACGCAATTGCAATCGGAACAGTTGAAATTGTTACAACAAAAAACAGAGGTTTTGGATAAGAAAATTCAAAACTTAAATCAAATTAGTGAAGAAAATAAGAAAATGTTGAAGGGCGCTGAATCTGGCACACCAGCTCAAGGTGGCGGGGATGGTAGCGACCCAAAGCAGGAAGCCGCTGATAATAGTGAAGCACAGACGTTAACAGCGGCACAATTATCGGCTCGACTATCCAAAATGGATAAGGAAGCACAAAAATTGCTTGTTAGTTTCTATACAATGCGCAATATCCTTCGCGATGGTGGCGCACAAGATTTGATGGCATTACAATCCATCAATTTCTCCGCTGGTTCTGGTGGTGCTGTGAATAGTACGACACCTAGTATTTGGCCAAGTAAGGGCGTTATTACATCTCCATTTGGTAGCCGTGTTGACCCTGTTACGGGTGCTATTGGTGCATTCCATGAAGGTATCGATATTGCCGATGACTATGGTTCCCAAATCGTGGCTACTGCGGCAGGGGTGGTAACCTTTGCAGGGTATACAAGCGGCGGTTATGGTAACCTCGTTGAAATCGATCATGGCAATGGTTTTGTTACCCGTTATGGCCATAATAGTGCCGTATTGGTAACGGTAGGGATGAGCGTGAAACAAGGTCAAACCATAGCTTTGATGGGTAGTACTGGTAAAAGTACGGGGGCCCATGTTCACTACGAGGTACGCCTTAACAATACGCCTGTAGACCCTATGATCTTCTTACCAATTAGCAATTAGAAATATAAAAGCTTATATAAGACCTAAAAAGAACTTGTTATGCGTGCATATGCGCTTATAGCAAGTTCTTTTTCTTTCCTTTTGTATATATATATTGTAAAATAAAAGTATATGAACGGAGGTATATCTATGAAGGCCTATGTACAAGTTTATACCGGCGAAGGCAAGGGCAAAACAACTGCCGCAATTGGCCTAGCTATTCGTGCCATCGGCGCTGGCAAGAAAGTCCTCTTCTTACAATTTATGAAATCTAAAGTATATAGTGAACATACTATTTTACCTACCTTAACAAATTTAACGTTAGAAACTGTGGGCAAGCCATTCTTTATCATCAAAGAAGGCATGAAGAGTAAGGATGAACTTGCTAAATGGGGCGATGAAGTCGTTGTCTTTGAGTCTGGTAATCCTCCGAAGGATTATGTAGCTCTCATCGAAAAAGGCTATGAACGTGCACTTGCTGCGATCAGCAGTGGTGAGTACGACCTCGTTGTACTTGATGAGTACAATATGGCTCTCTTCTTTGAACTCATTACATGGGATAAAACTAAAGCTTTACTCGATGCTCGTCATCCAGAAACGGAACTCGTATTTACGGGTCGTGGGGCTCCTCAAGAATTAATTGATGAGGCCGATCTCGTAACGGAGATGAAAGAGATTAAACATTACTACCTACAAGGCGTAATGGCTCGAAAAGGCATTGAAAACTAATCATAGGAACACCTAAGGAGGTGATGTGGTTGAGTACAGTGGCTATTGTGGCCCTCGTTATTGTGGCCATCATTGTAGCACTCATCTTGACTATCCTACTGGCACCAATCACATATAGCATCGAAATTGATGGACGGACGCCATATCGTGGCGAACTGCGCATCAAATGGCTGTGGCGCGTATTTTCACTCCACTTAGCGTACATTCAAAATAAACCATTTTTTAAGGAATTATACGTTTTAGGTGTACTTAAGATCGGTCCTGTGAAAGACTATGAACAATGGCTTGAAAATCGTGTAGATGAAGAATATCAAAAGGTAATGGATGATGACGGCGACATATCACAAGCAGAAGCTTTTGCAAAGGCTATGCAAGGAGGCGGACAAGGTCCAACTGCAAGCTCTAGCGGCACAAGCTTTGATGACTTGAAGAGCGCCCAAGGCTCCGATACAATCTTTGATGATGACGAATCACCAGGGGCGGGGAGCGCACCTAGGGCAAAGGAGCGCATTGAGCGACCTGATGGGGTTTCTAAGGATATGGATGCACAAGCTCGTGCTGAGCGGTATGATTCGATACAACAAGATCCAACGGCTCATATTCAAGATGATGATGAAGTGGTAAGTCATGTTACTTTCAATAGTGACGGCTCTATCAAGGAAAAGGTATTTACAAAGGTAAATGATATTAAAACGACTGTGAAACAACGTTTTGGAAAGCCTGATCCCAATGATCCGGTAGCATCATTCAAGTCTGAAATTCCTACATTCTGGTTCATGAAACACTTGAGAAATACAGAGTTGTGGCGTCAGATATTCCTTGTGTCGAAACGATGCTATAACCACTCTAAACCACGTGATATGGCTATAGAGGGCCGATTTGGCATTGGCGATCCGTATCGGATGGGGCTTATTGCATCTATGTTGTATAGCATTTGGCCTGAGCAAGCAGAGTCTATTGAGATAGATTATGTGAACTGGGTAGCTGAAGGCAGCGGCCATATTAAAGGTCGTATGATTCTTGCCGTATTGGCGTGGTATGGTACTAGATTCTTGGTATCTAAACCTATGCGTTCCCTATTGGGTGAAAGTGCTCGTGTCTTCTGGGTTAAACGGAAGGAAGCAAAGCAGCTAGAAAAGCTAAAAGCCGAACAGGGTCAAACAGCGTAAGGATATATAAAGTCAATTGAGTATATGAGCTGTATTATTATAGCTATAATAATAATACTTTCACAAAAAGCGGAGGTACTGTGATGGAGAACAGTAATGTAAAAGAGAATTTGGAAGTCCTATTCGAGAAGTTTAAAAATATGATTAAAGTGGAAACTGTAGTTGGTGAAGCTGTGCAAATCGGTGATACCACACTCGTTCCATTTGTTGATGTAACCTTTGGCTTCGGTACTGGTACAAACCACTGCACAGCCAATAAAAGCCAAGAGTCTGGCGGCGGTGGCGGTGGTGCCAAGATGGAACCAAGTGCGATCCTTGTCATTAAAGGTGACCGCATCGAATTGTTCAACATTAAGGGCAATCCTTACAGCAGCAGCTTTGATCGTCTTATCGGTTTGGTACCTGATCTCGTGTCCAAATTGAAATCCGATAAATACATCTATTTAAATGATGAACAATAATTTGGTGAATAATAAACCATAATTTGATGACAAATTATAAATAATTGGTGAAAGACGAAATGCCCACATGTGTGTTCTGAATATGTTTGTATCGACTGCTTTAAGGGTCTCAGAGTATGCTTGTGGGTATTATTTTAAGTTCTAATAACTTTCATAAGTAGTTCATAGGCCTTTATTATGCTATTTATCATAGTCTTGTGAAAGTTAGCAAGATTTGTTATAGTAAAAATAGTACACTATTGGATTGTATAGTGACACTTTTAATCGAGGAGGATTTCAGATGAAATTATCTAAAAAATTGACTACCTTAGCTATCGTTGGTGCTATGTCTGCTACTGCTGCAGTAGCAAGTGCTGCCAACATTGGCTTAGTAAATATGAGCCAAGTAGTAAATAGCTACCCTGGCTACGGTGCATTAGATATGAAGATGCAACAAGTAGACGCTCAATACCGTCCACAAATTGAAAAAAAAGTACAAGAAATTGAAAAAATTAAAGACTCTGCACAAGCAGAAGCAGAATTCAACAAAACTGTAGCTCCATTGCTTCAAAAAGAAAACGAAGAAATCAATAAAATTGCTCAACCTATGATGCAAGCAATTCACAACACTGTTGAAGCTATCCGTGTTGAAAAACAAATGGACGTAGTATTGGATGATCCATACACAATTCGTGCTGCTGACGCTAACAGCAAAATCGAAAACATTACTAACGAAGTAATTAGCCGTCTTAAAAAATAATAAGCACAAAACCCCCTAACTGAGGTATCAGCTAGGGGGTTATTTATTAAAATACATTTGGATGAATCCGATAAAGGAGTGAGATTTAATGAAAGATTTTAAAGCATTAGCCACAGAGCGGTATTCGGTTCGAAAATTCGATAGTCGACCAGTGGAGCAGGAGAAGCTAGATATTTTGTTAGAAGTTGCTAGATTAGCACCTACGGCTCATAATTATCAGCCGCAACGACTGCTCGTGTTAAATACAGAAGATAGCTTAAAGAAACTAAAAGATTGCACTAATGGTCACTTCAATGCACCGTTAGCAATTATTGTCTGTTACGATAATACGGTGAGCTGGAAGCGAGAATACGATGATGCGGATATGGGGGTTGTAGATGCTAGCATTGTAGGATCCCACATTATGTTTACCGTGGCCGATATCGGTTTAGGTACAACGTGGATTGCTCACTTTGATCCTGCTAAAGTACGCAAGGCATATAACTTGCCTGATAATATCATCCCTGTAGCCATCTTCCCAATTGGTTACCCTCATCCAGACTGTGTTCCTGCACCAGGCCATACGAAACGCTTTGATGTGAGTGAATTTACAACCTATAATTCCTTTTAAAAGAATATTTTTTAGACTATGTATTACTCTATAAGTATTTAATAACTATGGATATAACTGAACTATTGAACAGTTCTATAAAACTTAATAACTATATGATTTCTCTTTAATACATAATTCATATAAAAAGGACAGTTGCTTGTATCAACTGTCCTTTTGTATTTTATTCTGGTTTATGAATGAGGTTTACAACGAATTCGCTGTCTTCTACGAGTGTAGCTTGGATGTAGTTGTCGCCGTTGAATTCCAATACTTGGCCTGGTACGAGTACATGCTCTTCAGTTTCATTAAGAAATACTTGTACTTTACCTTTTACAACTGTAAAAATGACATTAGCTTCAGGGTGGTTATGTTTTTCCACCTTTTCACCAGCCTTGCCGCCTTTTTTTACGATTACATAGTTAGGACCTTGGAATAATAAACCTAATTCTTGATTAACTGTGCCTGCCATAATGGACCTCCTAGTTCTAATTTTTATATTGAAAGTTTAATGTAATATATACTATGTTGTATATCTATCTTATAATTGTATTATAAATGATATTGTTTATCAATGCTGTGCTTATGGCTACAGTTTCGAAAATAGTTAAGCTATTGTATAATTTATATAAAAATAGGTATGAAAAAAGGAGCGTAAGTTACGCTCCTTTTTCAGTACATATATCTGAGAGTAGATAGTTTATATTATTTTTTACGAATGGTATATAAACGTGTGCCATTTTCTTCTGTCGTTACAAGTTCAAATGCTGGATCGATAGCTTTTACAAAGGCCTCGAACCATGTTTGGTAAGCTAATGCCATGAACTTAGGGTCAACGCCCGCTGTACGCCAGTAGCCTACTTGTAATCTGTGGTCGCCAACCCAGGTAAACTCGTCTGGGCTTTCAGAAACCACTTGGTCACCACCATCGCAAGGCATGCCATTTACGTAGAAGTTTTGTAACGCATTGTAAATCGCTGGTGCAGTGTGTTCTTCAAGGTTATCTTGAGCCACAACGCCACATGCTTGGCCTTGTACTGCAAAGGCATCTAGAATAGCGGTTACTACGTGTACTGCTTCATCGCCGGAATTTGTGTCGAGCATATCTTTGATGAAAGCTGCTTCACGAACGGAAGCAATGTTGATTTGGTTAGCTAACCAGCCGTGAATATTGCCATGGTCGATGATGTTTTCCAAGGGAATGCTTGGATTAATTGGCTCGCCGTATGTATCTACGGAGATGGAGTGTAGTTCCTCCGCTAAATCATCAACAACTTTAGAAGTTTTTTCTAAAATCAAATTTTCACGCTCAACGAGCAATTGAATTTTGCGATATAACCAGTAATGGATGTGACCTAAGAATGCGGACATATTAAGCTCCTTTTCGTGCTGTTTCTAATTTCTCTACTAAATCGTATACATTAAAACCGTGGATTTCTGCGGCTTGCCATAATGGCTCAGCTGTTGCAGATGGGCAACCTAGGCAACCCATACCAATACCTTGTAATACAGGTACAACATGTGGATAGGTTTCAACGATGTCGCGAATAATTGTGTCTGGAGTGATAGGGGAACCTGCTTCGAGACGTGGTGCTTCTACTTCAGGATCGTTACCTTGACCAGGCAAGAACACAGCTGGTTCTTCGGACTTACTTTCAGCTGGAGCCCCTTCGAGGTCGCCCAATACAGCTGCTTTGAAAGCTTCTAAACCAATGCGGTCGATGAATTCGCCCATGCGTTCGATTTGTGCATTTTCTTTATAGTATGCGATGATTCGATCAACTAATGCAAGAGCTTCTTTTTCTGTTTTAACTTCTGCGATGAGGTCGCCGATGCGAGGATGCGCACCGCCGCTACCGCCAGCGTATACATTCCAACCGTCTACAGTACCGATAACGCCCACATCTTTCATGCGGCTTTCAGTACAAGAATTTGGACAACCGGACACGCCGATTTTCATTTTACTTGGCATTTCAAGAGATAAATATTTGCGTTCAATTTGCATGCCAAGGTGTACGCTGTCTTGTTTAGCGCGTTTACAGAAGGTAGTACCTGGGCAGATTTTTACGCTGCGCACGCGGTTGGACACAGTGTACGCTGGCTCCATGCCAAGCATTTCCCATGCTTTATCTACGTCTTCTGCTTTCAAATTCGTAATCATAATGCGTTGGCTGCCAGTTAATTTAAGAACAGCGCCGAACTCATTTGCTACGTCGATATATTTTTGTAATTGATCTGGTTGAATGAAACCTGCAGGAACGCGAGGTGTAATTGCATAACGGCGTTGACCGTTTTTTATGCGTTGTAAATTTGCTGCAATTTGTGCCATATTAAATCCTTTCTCGAGCCCTCTCTGCGGAGAATAGTGGCTAAAACTACTTAGTTAATCTATAAAACTCTTTATATATTAATTATTTACGCCCTAGGGTTTTGTGAAAGCTTCGCACATATATACGGACAAGTGGGATGAGATCAACTAGGCGATGCCTCATCAAAACCCGGCGTAATGATCAGTATGGGTATTTAGAATACTGACCCGACGCTCTTAGTATAAACCATTTTAACAAACAATAATGTAACTCAAGCTACAAAAATAGAACTTTTTTAATATTAATTATTGATTGTTTACTAACTATCATTATATACGATACTGTTTACAGATGAAACCCAAGGTTACATATCGTATAATAGACATATAGAATGTTCTTGATGTAGGAGAAACGATGAAAGTCCTTTACGATACTATTTTAAAAGCAACATACATAGGCCGCCCGAATCGTTTTGTGGTGACTTTAGATTTGAATGGTGAAAGTGTGCTCGCTCATTTGCCAAATCCTGGTCGCATGTGGGAGCTCTTGTTTACGGGGGTAACGATGTACATCGTGCCTCACGACAAGCCGGATGCAAAGACGAAATATCGCGTGGTAGGCATCGAGCGCGATGGCGTTGTTATCATGCTCGATACAAACTACAGCAACGATGTGGCGCAACATTTGATTGAAAATAAACGTATCCCTGGTTGGGAGGAGTGGTGCGTAGTGAGACGGGAGTATACGGTTAAACTACACGGCACATCATCTCGCTTTGATTTGCTCCTCACCAATGATAAGGGGGATGAGTTTTTATTGGAGGTTAAGTCTTGTACCTTGTTCTCCAAGACGGGAGCCATGTTCCCTGATGCTATTACAGAGCGAGGCCGCAAGCACTTATTGCATCTGAAAGAATTACAAAATGAAGGCTACCACACGGGTGTTCTATTCCTCGTACAATGGGACCAAGCGCAGTGGTTCTTGCCAGATTATCATACGGATTTGGAATTTGCCAAAACCTTTAAAGAGGTGGCACCTTCATTAGATTGGAAAGCCGTTGCTGTGGCGTGGGATGAGACTTTCACCATGCCTACGGTGACACATGAATGTTCCTATCCTAGTAGTATCCTCGACACAGAGGCTCATGATAGTGGCGTGTATGTGATGGTCATGCACCTCAATTACGATCTAGATCTCGAAATTGGTTCTAAAGGGATGATGCATTTTAAACCTGGTTACTATATGTACGTTGGTTCCGCGAAGGCAAATTTAACGAAACGCATTGAACGTCATAAACGAAAACGGAAGAAAATGCATTGGCATCTAGATTACTTCCGCGGTCACTGTGAAATGATAGCGGGCTTGCCGATTCGTACTAGTGGGCGGCCGCAGGCTATGACAATTTCTGCTCAGGAACGGCGTAAAGGTAAACTCTCTGATGATTCGGCTGCTCGTGAAAGCACAGATGTAGATTTAACCAAAATTGACGTAGAATGTGCTCTCGCTGATGCGGTGCGAGCTATTGCGGAATGGAATGTACCGAACTTTGGGTGTAGCGACTGTGAATGCAATAGCCATCTATTCGGAATGAGTGAAAATCCGATACACAATAAAAAATTTATGAACGTAATAGAAAATTACAGGATGAATATGCTAGATGAACTAGTTAATAGGTAATTATTATTGATGGGGCCCGAGAACTATATACGTAATTAATTAAAAAGTGCTATTACCTATCTCTTCGCTCCATAGTGACCTAAGTCGCTCATCAATAGGTAATAGCACTTTTTAAAACACTAGCTATAGAGGTGTCCCATCAATAATAATATAGTCCTATCCATAGTTATCCCAGCATATTCATTCTATAGTTTCTACATAGAGAGAGGGGAGGTTTTGTGTATGAGGTTGTTTGTTAAGTTTGTGTTGTTAGGTATCGTTGGTGTTTGTAGTGTTGTGTTGAGTGGTTGTTCTTTCATTTGGACGACGGAGAATGGTGATCCTGCGACACCAGAGGATATCAAGTCTAGCGTGGAGAAGGAGTTTTCGGTTGTGCATCCGAATCTTGTTCTTCAGTCATCTGTGGTGGATAAGGAGAAACCATTCCAGCGAAATGTGTATGTGTTTTATGATGAAAGTAATGGTATTTCCTTTACTACAAATTCTGTAGTCAAGAGGCCAACATTGCCGGCCCCTGGTGGTGAGCGAAAAAATGATGCGAATTTTATGTATTCACAAGCGTATTTAGTTCATTTGAATGGTTCGTTAGTGGAGCGTGCTAAGCAGTATGGCATGCGGATGGCGACGCACGAGGAAGCCTTGGAGTTAGCTAAGTCTAAAGCGACACGTGTGGCAGGTACTAATAAGATATCTCTATTCACATATGATGAAATTATCTTTGTAGATGAATCTGTAAAGGGTAAAGATATTCTAACCTTTATAAAATCTATATATAGTTTGTATAAACCGCAAGACAACCCAGCGTTATTGCACCCTCCTTCTGATAGAAGCGTAGGCTTTTATTATCTACCAAAAGGAGAAGCGGATAAAACAAAAGCTAAGTATTTGATCGCCTTTCGATTTATGGCAAAAAATGATTGGAAAGAAACTATGCTAACTGGCATTGGTAGTACTGGTAATAACACTTCGGCTGTAGAACGAGATTTTGTTAGCATTTTAGATCATATGATACAACATGCGGTGCATTAAATAAGAGATAGAGGTTACTATAAGTGTGAAATAAAGTGAGATATAAATATAGAGGGGAGTTAGATGCGTCAGCAATTATTTCCAAAATGGAACAAGTTCAAATAGAAGGCACTTATATCATAAAAGGGCGTGCAATTCAATCTGATTTGCACGCCCTTTATATATGTTAAGATTTTTATATGAATTTTTACTTTTCTTCGATGGTTGTAGTATGTTTGTTTGAGTTGCTTTCATGATGAAAGCAACAATCACTAGGATAGCCTCAAAGGTCATAATGACGATGTCTAGTGCAATCATATATAAGTTTATATAACCTGGATTGATAAATTAGCATAGTTTTGATAAATTAAGGATATGAAATGCTTTATGACTAAAAGATGAAGAGAAAGGTCTGAGTAGTAATATAGTGAGGATATTATTATGATAACGATTGCAATTGGATCAGCAGGAAGTTTTGCGAGAGTTAGAGAGTCTATGGTTTCAAATGATAACCTAATAGAATGCGATATTAGTCTACTAATTAGCTTAGTATATGACTCCAATAGTTTTTCTAGTTTTAATAATCATGAAAGTATAGATAGTAGTGATTCTGATTGGTTAGATGATACAGACATAGAGCGTGAGCGGATTAGAGAATACTTGTATTGGTGTTGTCAAGATCTTGGTATAAAGTATCCGGAAGGCTTATTTAATTTAAGAGGTAGTATTTTCTGGCCAAAAATACAAGATCACTTATTTAAAAGTATCGAAGAGTTTTTAGTTTTTGGTACGTATGCGAGGCGGCCATTAGTTTCTACTGCTAGAACTGGTAACTATCGATTTTATGAATTATTAAATTATTCGTTTAGTGATGAAAAAAATAAGCTCGAAGAGACTGATAGATATATCCATCATAGATATATAAGTATGATGCAAGATTTTGTAAAAAGGCTATATTCTACAACTAAAAACTTTAAGGGTATAAAATATATAGAACTACCAAATAAATATAAGGGGATAGATAGTTCTAGAAAGAAGTTAGATGAGCAAGATTTTTTGGAGATGGGCTATAGGTTAATTAAAAATCCAATAGGATATAGAGGGAGTTGTAGTAGAGGTTTCTTAGGAGAAGATAAAGAGTTTATAGAAGCTAGTTTAGAAAATATTTTAGATAGTGAAGATAAAGGGATATATTCAGTAAGAAGTCAATCTCCTTTTATAGGGTGTCCCTATCAATCAGTTGGTGTTTCTGAATTTGTATTTTTAGCAGACCTAATTGGAGCGTATATTTTCTCTAAATTATCTGATAATTCAAACACAGAAATACTTGAAGTATTAAAAAATATTAGTTTGTATAAATCTTTATATTGTGCTCTTGATGTGCCAGAAATTTTAGCAAAGAATGTATCTTTAATTAACTGGTATCAAGGTGGATTTGAGACTTTACAGACATCTATTTCGGAATTTTATAATAAGGATTATTTTAATTGCTATTCCCCATTAATGGAAGATAATCGAGCTATTTATGGGTATCAAAGCGAGTCATTTGAGGTTTGGAGAACTGTACTAACAGAATTTTTTATATCTCATTGTACCCCTCCAGGACTAATATTATCGTTAACAAATACCATAATAAAAATAAAAGAACAAGGATTTAAATATGATTTTGTTTATATGGTTGATTTCTTAGATAAATGTATTTTTGAATTGCTGAAACGAGATTACTTTTTGCGTAGTCATTTTGATATAAAGACTTTAAATCAATTACTTGATAGTATAGTGGATTTTTATGGATATATTAAAGACGCTTTATCAGAACCGTCATATTATTCTAATGAAACTATTTATGATATAGTAGAGTCACATTTTCAGTTTTTTAAGTTTATTAAGAAAAATAGCCTTTGTGATTTTAATGATATAAATCTATGTAAAGACTTTCTACTTAATCGAGATATAAATAGTTTAAAAGTTTTATCTGCAGAATATAAACATTCTCAATTAAAGGCGATTAAGTATTCAAAATTTGAGAATGAGGAAGCTATAGCAAAAGAGTTACAAGGTTTTTTTTCGTTTATGTTGGCTATAGGTAAAGCATTTGAAGGTGAAAAAAATCTTAATACTGATTTTAATCGATTGATGAAAACACAGATTCCAAAAGAAGAAATATTTTTTTATTGGTTGATGTATTGTATAGATCAAAATGATCATAATACATTTGCTAAGTATATTGGAGTATATTTAGGGGAATCTGATACAAGCCTTTTAAAGCCTTATTTTATATTTGATTTAATTGATAAAATTAACAGGAAGAAGATTAGTAATAGAATTAATCATAAGCAACTACTAGTAATAGTTAAAGGTGTGTATTTATTGTATTATGAGTATCTCACTATAGATAATTGGTATGTATTAAGGACGTTTATAAAAAATATTCCATTAAATGTTGATAATAATAACGATAACGATACTCTTAGATTAATATACAAGTATATGAGTTTTATTGCTTTAAAGTTTAATGATAAAAAATCAGTTATGTTATATAAGAAATTAATCTTGAAAAATGAAAGGGGAACTATCGAATATAAAAAGACAAAAAAATATTCTTATAATTGTTTATATCAATATCTACAAATCTTAGAAGCTATTGGGAAAACAGATAATATTAATGATTTGTATAAAAGACTTTGTGAACAGTTGTTAGAAGAAAATAAATCTTTAATGATCAAAAGAAGCTCGAAATTATTTCTATCATCTATTTATAGGTATATAGATAATTAAAGTAGATTAGTGTTTTTGGAGTACTGATAAGTTATTGTTTATTACTCTAAATTATCATTTGAGATAAAATTATAATTTTAGATAGATTGTATGCTATAGACATAGATTTGTAATTTTTTAGGTTTTAGTCATAGCATAATACTTTATCAATGTAGTCCCTTCTTTTACAAAATATAGCATTAAACCCTTAAAAATGCTATAATTATATGATGAATTAGTATCAGTGTTAGTAAAATGAGGTGAGATTGTGGCAGACCAACAATGGTCCCACGGGAATATTCATCCCGTTCAGATTGATAAAGAAATGAAGAATGCGTACATCGATTATGCAATGTCCGTAATCGTTATGCGTGCGCTTCCAGATGTGCGCGATGGCTTGAAACCAGTACATCGTCGTATTTTGTATGCGATGCACGAAACAGGCATGACGCCAAATAAACCGTACAAGAAATCCGCTCGTATCGTCGGTGACGTACTCGGTAAGTATCATCCACATGGTGATAGCTCCGTTTACGATGCGACGGTTCGTTTGGCACAAGATTTCAATACGCGCTACCTCTTGGTAGACGGTCACGGTAACTTCGGTTCTATCGACGGCGATAGTGCTGCTGCGATGCGTTATACCGAAGTACGTATGGCGAAGATTACAACAGAAATGCTTGCCGATATCGACAAGGAAACTGTTGATTTCATGCCGAACTATGATGAAAGCTTGCAAGAACCAACTGTATTGCCAGCGAAGATTCCAAATCTTCTCATCAATGGTTCCAGTGGTATCGCCGTAGGGATGGCGACAAATATTCCACCACATAACCTCAACGAGGTATGTAATGGCCTAGCGATGCTCATCGACAATCCAGATGTGACGGTAGATGAATTGATGACCGCTATTAAAGGTCCAGACTTCCCGACTGGCGCACTCATTTTGGGCCGAGAAGGCATCAAAAAAGCGTACTCCACAGGTCGTGGTAGCGTTAAAATGCGTGCTCGTGCAACCATCGAAGAGATGTCCAAGGGCAAGCATAAGATTGTAGTGACTGAGATTCCGTACCAAGTGAATAAGGCTCGCGTCATTGAAACCATTGCGAACTTGAGCCGTGATAAGGTTATTGATGGCATCACAGCACTTCGTGATGAATCTGACCGCCAAGGTATGCGCATCGTTATCGAATTGCGGGCTGATGTGCAACCAGATATCATACTTAACAAATTATATAAACACACTCAACTTCAAGAAACATTCGGCGTGATTATGCTAGCTCTCGTAGATGGCCATCCTCGCGTATTGAATTTGAAAGAAGTATTGGGTTACTACTTAGATCATCGTCTAGATGTTATCGTACGCCGCACTCAATTCGAGCTTAACAAAGCCGAAGCACGTGCTCATATCTTGGAAGGCTTGTTGATTGCCCTCGACCACATCGATGAAGTAATCGCTACAATCCGCAGTTCCCAAACTGACGAAATTGCACGCAATGCATTAATGCAAAAATTTGGGCTTTCAGAAAAACAAGCGGTTGCCATCCTCGACATGCGTTTACGCCGTTTAACAGGCTTGGAACGCGAGAAAATCGAAGAGGAATACAAGGAATTGTTGGCATTGATCGAAGATTTGAAAGCTATCTTGGCTAACGAAGCGCGTCAACGACAAATTATCAAAGACGAACTCGATGATATGAAGAAAAAATACGGCGACCCTCGTCGTTCTGAAATCACCATCGATACGTCCGACCTTGATGTAGAAGACCTCATTGCTGACGAAGAAATGGTTATTACCTTGACTAAACAAGGTTACATCAAACGCATGAACGCGAACGTATATCGCAACCAACATAAAGGCGGCGCTGGCGTTATCGGTATGAAGACGAAGGAAGATGATTATGTAACGCAAATTATGCATGTGCGGACCCATAATACATTGTTATTCTTCACATCTACAGGCCGTGCATATCGCCTCAAGGCGTACGAAGTGCCGGAAGCAGGCTCCCGCAACTCTCGTGGTACCGCTATGGTTAACGTATTGCCACTCGCAGTAGGCGAATCCGTTACGACTATGATCGACCTTGAACGGGTCCATGAAGATGTAAATTTATTCATGGTCACTGAGTTCGGCGTTGTAAAACGTACAGCTATTGAAGAATACCGCAATATCCGTCGTTCTGGTCTCAATGCGATTAATCTCGACGAAGGCGATCGTTTGATTTCCGTTAACGTAACGACTGGCAACCAAGACATCTTGATTGGCACTAAGTTGGGTATCGCTATTCGCTTCAGCGAGCACGATGTGCGCCTCATGAAACGGGCAGCTCACGGCGTGCGCGGTATTAAATTAAATGCAGGCGACGTGGTTGTAGGCGCTGGTGTTCTTAATACTGATGAAAGTGAAGCACAAGTGTTTACTATCTCTGAAGAAGGTTTTGGTAAACGCAATGATGCGGAAGCTTATACATTGCAAAAACGCGGTGGTAAAGGCTCTAAGAACTTCAAGATTACTAACAAAACCGGCGATGTAGTAGCCGTAGAGGTTGTTCATAACGATGACGAAGTCATGCTTATCTCTGAGCAAGGTAAAATCATCCGCTTCAATATGAATGACATCGCTGTGAAGAAGGGCAAAGCTATCTCTGGTGTGAAAACACAAAACCTCGACGAAGGTGATAAGGTAGCTAGTATTGCTGTTATTCCAGGCGCTGAAATCGAAGAAGAAGTAGAATAATATAAAACACTATATAACTATTAAGTAACCATGGGCGATCATCTTAGATGGTCGCCTCTAGTGTTGAGGAGTTTAAAAATGAAAAAATGGCTAGCTGCTATGTTTGCAGCAGGAGTTTTCTTTGTAGGTGGCTTTGGTCAAGCTAGTGCTGCTGACTGGTACTATATCGATGCTGATGCTGACGATGCGGCATGGTTTATTGACAACTCTTCTGTATATAAAACAGATGATGCGGCTACAGTACTTGTTAAAATTAACAATGTAGAAGGCTTTACATATATCTACACAGTACGGATCGATCGCAAAGAAAAAACATGGACAGAACTTGATACAACAGTATATAGCAATGCTGGTATAGCATTGCTATCCAGTAAAGAAGCACAAAAACCTACGAAAATTGAACCAGATACCATGGGGGCGGAAGTTATGCAGGCCCTATGGGGTAAATAATCTAACAATTTAATAGAAGCTGATATTCGCTCTGTCTATTTAGATACTCAGAACGTATAAGTAGCCCCGAACTATCCTGAAAGCCTCCATAGTGACCTAAGTCGGTTTCAGAATAGTTCGGGGCTTTCTATATTATTAGTACTCTTACAGGGCGAATATCCGCTTTCAAATCCGTTGGATTATTTAATCCCATAAGGGGCCTTGCTAGACTTCCTAGGGAGAAAAAGTGACCTAAGTCGTTTTCAGAGTAGTTCGAGGTTTTCTATATCATTAGTACTTTTACAGGGCGAATATCCATATTCAATCGTGTCAGATTCATTTTTTCATACAGAGAGAATATTCCAAGGTGAGTGTGTTTTTGTTTTAGGTAGGTATGTTATTGAATAGATATGACAAAGAGGTTGTAATTAAAACTTAGTTTTAATTACAGCCTCTGGATTAGATTGTATTAACTATTATGATGGGAAAATTTAAATACTTCTTTTAAACTTATAATAACCAGAATTAGTGTAATTCCCCATCCAATTCGAGTTGCTAATAATAAATCATTTGACCAGATATTTAAGCAAGTTGCACCAATAGCTGAACCGATTGAAATCGCAACATTTTGCAGCATTCGTTGCAAAGCTCCTGTACTTCCTTGGATTTCCATAGGACTGGCTTGCATAATACTGGCAATATTAGCAGGTTGAAAGTATCCTCCACCAATACCGTAGATGAATAATCCTAATGTTAAGAGTTGATAAGGCCAGTTAGGATTGATCAGTAAGAGAAAAATCAAGGATATGATAATAATACTTAGACCAATATGGCTAAATAGCTTATTTTTATTGCCGTTATTGATTTTACTGGATATTCTTGAAAAAAGCACCAGCCCTGTAGGAGCTCCTAGAACAAGAAATCCAGTTTGCCCCACTTCTAGATGATATGATTGTTCAAAAATGAAGGGGGGAAGTAAAAAGATCATTGCAGAGGCAAAGCCAAAAGTAACTGTTTGAAAAAGGTAAGAGATTACTTGAGGATTATTTTTTAATCCTTTGATATCGATAAGTGCGTGTTTGTTATTAAGTTCCACATAGTAAAATATAATTCCGAGCAACAAGCTAGATAGTATCAGGATTATACCAACTACAAATAGATGTGATTTGTTTAATAAAGATAATCCTAATAAGAGAGAAACTAACATGAGAGTGTTTATAGTAATTCCAAGCATATCTAATTGTCGGTTGTTGTTTTTTTCGGAGAGTTTATTGAGAAGGAAATTATTACATGCAATTCCAAAAATTACAAAAGGAATATTTATCAAAAAAATAAGTTGCCAGAAACTTAACGAAAGTATGATCCCGCCTAAAGAGGGCCCTAGAATAGGGCCTAAACCAATCATAATTCCGAGGATACCAATAGAGCTATTTTTACGTTTTTCAGAAACTAAAGTTGTAATTAGTGCGGCAGAAGTAGCTTGTAAAGCAGCCGCTCCTATGCCTTGAAAAATTCGTCCAATAATTAATAAACTGATATTGTTAATTAAGCCACAAAATAAAGAACTTAGACCAAAAAGCACGAATCCTAAATACGAAATTTTTAATTTTCCAAATTTATCGCTTAATACGCCTAAAGGTAGGATAGAGATAGCTAAAGCTAAAGTATAACCGGTTATTGTGAAGGCTGCAATATCAGTTGAAGTTTGAAATTGTTCTTTTAAAAAGGGTAATGCTATATTGATAATTCCTGTATCGAGAGTGGATAATAACATTCCCATACCTGCAACAATTGTTATGAGTAAATCTTGCAATTGTTTATTCATAAAGATTTCTCCTTTTCTTTAAAACTATTAAGTATAATATAATAAGTCTAAAGTCTATAATCAAACGATTCAAAAAATATCGAATCGTTTAGGAGGATGTTTATGTCTATTACAATTCGGTTTAGCGATTATGCTTTGGAAACAAATGAAACGTTAATACAAAGAATACAATTTGTGTATTCCCCTTTAAATGAACTTTTTAGAAGTTTACATGTGCTTTTAAATCCGCGCCATCATGGAACTAATATTGATTGGGTGATTGAGATACAAGATAAACTTACTGAAGAATTTTATGAGAATCTTCATTATTTCCAACTTTTTTATGAACTGGGGGTCTCTCCTATTTTACTTTGTAATTTTCGTTATCATATGACAACGATTGAAGAGGAAATACAAAATTTAAAGAAATTTCTGGTTAATTATCCGACTATTCAATTAATTGAGTATTTGGAGAGAATAATAGATGATAGAGAAAATGCCTTTATTCCAACATTAGCAAAAGGACTAGAGTGGAAAGATTTTTCTTTAAATGAAAATGATCAATTGCTTAAAGATTTGAAGCGAAATGCTACAAGTGTTTATAGGAGACTTTTTTCTTTTATTGATTGGTATAGAAAATCAATTTTTGATGATACTTGGAAAGAAAAATCAATTGAGCAAAAGCTTTTAATTGAAATACAAAAGCAATCTTCATTTTTGAGGGAAAAAGGTTTTATAGAGATGTTTAATCATTTACAAATTGATCGAATCCATTGGGAAAAAGGAGCTTTAGCTATTATTAAACCTTTTAATCAAGAGGTTTATTTAAAGGACAGTGACTCTATTATGTTGTTACCAAGTTATTTTATTTGGCCGCATCTGTTTGTTGAATCTTTTAATCAAGGAATTGCTATTACTTATGATATTGCGGAGCAACCAAGTTATTATAACTCCACACCGGAGGGATTAGTTACTATTTTTAAAGCCTTGAGCGATTCAGTGCGGTTGCAAATTATGAATTATGTTTTGGAAAAACCAAGTACGACACAGTCTTTAGCGCAAATTTTATTAATGACTGAATCAAGCGTATCGAGACACTTACAAATTTTAAAAGACGCAAAGTTATTGAAAGCAAGAAAAGTGAAGAAGTTTGTTCTATATGAACCGACAGAGTTAGTTACTCAACTTATGCCGAATTTCTATCGCTTCTTTCGAAATTAAGAGAAGATGAATTACCATGTTGTGGGTTGATAGAGATAGTTTTCATATAACATTTAGTTTTCCCTTATATACTAGTTTGTATATTTTTGTATTTTCTTTGAGAGGTATTAATATGAAAAAAACATTGGCAGCTGTTTTGGCAGCAGGTGCATTATTAATCGGCGGTATTGGTAGTGTTGATGCGGCTAATTGGTATACAGTAGGCACTGATAGCAATGGTGTTACTTGGTCTATCGACAATGATTCCGTTAAAAAAGATGATAAAAAAGCGGTAATGGATATTAAAGCGATGGATTACGAAGGTTACCACTATATCGTGACTGAAGAGTTCAATCATAAAAAACGGGAAGTTAAGGATCTTAAGGTGACTCTTTATAATCCACAAGGTTATGTTGTGAAAGAGGAACAAGTTAATAAAAATAGCCGTAAAGTTGAGCCAGGTACGCCTGCGTACGCTGTATTCCAACTTATTTGGGGCGGTAAATAATTGAATCCTACAGACGAGTACACTATTGCTTAGTACCGGCTTGTCTAGATTGAATGATTTTGTGAAAGCTTCACACACGCACGTTCTTTTAAAGAGCGTGCGTTTTTTTATGTATAATATAATTTTGTTTTAGCTCTTATAGTATTAACAATTAAGCCATTAGTTTTTATAGTGCTAATAAGTAAGTCACTTATTAAGGCACATTAGTTAATGCCCTTAAGATAGATGAATTATTCATCTTTCTATGTTAAAATGTGATTTAAAGTACACTTTTTCAGAGGTTTTGTGCAAAAGTGTAACAATTCTACATAGTATAAACTTTCACCATAGCGTATACTATAGGTAAGATGCAGAAGTATGGCTTGGGCGCAGTGCTCCGTAGTTTGGCATATTTCGCCCCAATAGGTTTGGTAGTTATAGTTTGTTAGAGGAGGTCCTCATGTCTCAATACGAATTTATCGATAAACGCGTGCCGATTGCACTCGACAATCCATCCATTTATCACGACATTTCCAAGTGTAAAAACTGTACGTTATGCCGTCGCGCTTGTGCGGATGTAATGAGCGTACTTGATTACTACGACCTTGATGCAAACGGCGATGTGCCTGTATGTATCCATTGCGGTCAATGTGCGGCAGCATGCCCATTCGACTCCATGCATGCTAAATCCGAGCTTGAAAAGGTAAAAGCAGCCCTTGCTGATCCTGAGAAAATCGTCGTTATCCAAACAGCTCCAGCAGTTCGTGTATCCATCGGTGAAGGCTTTGGTTATGAACCAGGTACATTCTTGGAAGGCAAAATGGTCGGTGCCTTGCGTAAACTTGGTGCAGACTATGTAGTAGATACTAACTTTGGTGCGGACTTAACCATCATGGAGGAAGCATCCGAGCTTGTAGAACGCCTTAAAAATGGCGGCCAAATTCCTCAGTTTACAAGCTGCTGCCCAGCGTGGGTACGCTTTGCGGAAATCTATTTCCCTGAATTGATTCCTAATTTGTCTTCCACACGTTCTTGTATCGCTATGGAAGCGGCTATGATTAAAACGTACTTTGCAGAGAAAAAAGGCATCGATCCTCGTAATATCGTATCCATATCTGTAAACCCTTGTACGGCTAAAAAAGCAGAAACGAAACGGGAAGAAGAAAATGCAGCGGCTCGTTACCACAATGACGAATCCCTTGGCATGGACACAGATATTTCCATCACAACTCGTGAGTTTATTCGTTGGATTCAAGAGGAACATATCGACTTCAACACAGTGGAAGAATCTCAATTTGATGACTTAATCGGCATGGAAACTGGTGCATCCATCATTTTCGGTAACACAGGTGGTGTTATGGAAGCAGCGATGCGTACGGCTTACAAGCTTATCACTGATAAAGAGCCACCTCCATATGCGTTGACTCACCTCGAGGACGTTCGCGGTATGGAAGGCGTAAAAGAGGCGACTGTTCAATTGGGTGACGACGTAACATTGTCCGTTGCCGTTGTTCACGGTGGTAAAAACACACGTGACTTCTTGAATGCTTTGAAAGAAAACGGTAAACACTACGACTTCATCGAAGTTATGGCGTGCCCAGGCGGTTGTATTGGTGGCGGTGGACAACCGCGTACTAAATTGCCTCAAGCGGTTAAAACTAAGGAAGCTCGTATCGGCGGCCTTTACGAAGCTGACGAAAACTATAAATGGGTTGCGTCCTATGAAAATGAAGAAATCCAAACATTGTACAAAGATTTCTTAGGCGAACCATTGGGTCATAAGGCACACGAACTTTTACACACACATTACACAGACCGTAGCGCGGTTCTTGGTACTCGTAAAGACGTAACACCTGAAACATGTCCAACATCCCCTAAATTTAAAGGCTAATGATAGCCGATTACTTAAATAGCAGACTAAGCAATCAAATGCTTATACACTCATTGTAAAGTTAGCCATTTAGGGTATAACAACATAACATAGAAAATCCTACGGGTCATGAGTGACTTGATACTCACGTAGCCTTTGTTACAGTGCGGTCACTTTTTAAACGATCCGTAGGATTTTTTATATAATTATTCAAAATTCACATATTTTTACTGTATAACTTTATTATAATAATTTAGTATAAAAAAAATTATTTTATTATGAGGAAAAGATGAATCATTTAGTGTATAATATAAAAATATACTGTACGGATCAAGAGGGGACTTATGGGTGTTGCATTGGGAGAGCAACATAGAAAGCCCATAATATTCATAATATTGCGTAAGCATTAAGGAGCTTTTAGGAGAGATGAACCAGTTTTTTCGGCGGGTCCTGAGTGGCCTTGTCTTACTAGTTGCTGTCGTTGGTACAACTGGATGCCAACATGAGAGTCAGGCAGAACAAGAAACGGTACGAACCGTATCGTACCGTGCCGTCCTGGAGTCCAATAAACCCATGTCTGAAAAGGTGGACACTTGGATTGCGGCCATGTCTCAAGAGGATAAGGTGGGGCAGCTGATGATGATCAGCCTTCATGGTAGTACGATAGGACAATCCCAAAAGGATGTGATCCGAAAATACCGTGTCAGTGGCGTTATGCTAACGAATGAAAATCTTATTAATAAGAACCAAGTGAAAACTTTCACCAGCGATATCATGCAAACGGCGATAACCTCTAGCATGGCGACACCCTATATTGCGGTGCATCGTGATCGCATATTGCATGGGAATGAAAGTTTCTTGCGGTTGCCGAAGCCCAATCGATGGGGGCAATTGCCTATGGATCGTATCATTAATTTGGCCACGCGATCTGCTATTGAAATGCGGGATATGGGCTTTAACTTGGTTATTGGGCCTAATGCTAACCTTGGCGTACCAAATATGTCCTATACATCCGACCCCACGTGGGCGGGTCACATAAACCTTGCCATGGTGGAGCGTTACCAAATCAATCATATGTGGTCCGCTTATAACTACTTTCCGGCGGTGACCTTAGGGGATGCGTCCTTTGGATCAGCTAATGAGGCGAAAGCGTATCTCAGCAATAATGATGTAGCCGTTTTTAAACGTCTCATTGCGCAGACGACGGTGAATAGCTATATGCTTGTGATGAGTCACATCCAGATTCCCGCTATCGATAACGAACATTTGGCGAGTTCCTCTAAGCCGATTATTGATGGTTGGCTTCGCAAGGAGCTCGGCTATAAAGGTATCGTTATGACGGATCGCATCGATGTGGGTGCGTTGCAATCCAATCAAAAGATAGGCGATTACGCTGTGGCTTCCATTTTGGCGGGCAGTGATCTTATTCTTGTTGATGCGGATACGATTCATATCGATGAAGTCCATCGTGCGCTGGCGCAAGCGGTGGCGGATGGAACGATTACGACCGAGCGCCTTGACGAATCGGTTAAGCGCATCTTATTGATGAAAATGCAAACGCAAATGGATCCATAAGATATTCAGGAATATTAGATTTTGTAATCAGGAATTTACGAATTAGATATTTATAAGTTAGATATTTACTATTAAGAAACTTAGTATAAGAAAATTCAGTAACAATTTAATATACTTAACATGCAAATGACGTGCTATACCTTTTGGGTAGCACGTCATTTTTAAAATATATGGATTAAACTATATAGTTTAAAATCTATAGTTTAATATGTATAGCTTATAATGTATAACTTATAATATATAACTTATATAACCATGCCTTATAGGATATGTTGATATCAAAGGTATATGAAAATAAAGTAATCATAAGGCCTTTTATGATGATAAGGCAACACGTATCGCATGAAAGCTCTGATTTGATGCGTAAAAAAATTAACATAATAAAAAGCTATGTTAACTATATGAAAAAAAGTTTAATAATGATTTAAAATTATGATATAATAATTTCCGTAAATAGTTGGAGGTGAGTATATGAATTTTGTGGGACGTGCTGAAATTATAGAGCGTATCCAGTCCCGAATTGCAATGGGCCAAATGAGTTTATGTGTTGTATATGGTCCTCATCGTAGTGGTAAATCCTATGTGGCTTCGCAACTTGTACGCCGTCATAAGGCGATATATTTGGCGGGGCGCATGGCCAATGAATCCGTCCATGTGGCTGATATAAATAGAGCTCTTGAGGCACGTTTTGTTCCTGCTAATGCTCAAGATACATTCGAGCCTGTAGAGAGTTTGCAGCAGGCCTTTGTGAGACTTTTTGAAAGCAGTGTGAAAACACCTCAGACTGTGGTGATTGACGATTATCCATCCTTGGTGGAAGCAGTTCCTCAGTTTCCCATTCACTTGCGCGATTTATTAGATACCTATAAAGATACGAGTCGTTTGAACATCATATTGATGGCTAATGGTCTGGAACAGCTCGATGGCCGCATCATTGGCGATCGCAGCCTTATCGGTCCTTTCGTGTCCGAATATCTCGAGGTGAAACCTTTTTCCTTAGTTGATATGAAATCTTTGGGGCTTCACTATGCAAAGGATGATTTGCGCACCGTCTTTGCCGTAACCGGTGGGTTACCTGCCTATGTGCAATACTTTGATAATGGTGAAAGCATCGATACGAATATTATTAATTTGTTCTTCTCAGTAACGGGAGCTCTCTTTGAAGAAACACAGTATATTTTGCATCGAGATATGAAAAATATAACCGGCGCCAATGCCATTTTAACGGGTCTTGCTAGCTTGGAAAGACCGTATTACGTGGAGCTTTTACAAGAAAGCCAAATTAAAAGTGGTACCTTTACATCTCGTTTGAACGATCTCATGTCTATGGGACTCGTGGGCCGTATTCAGGCAAGTAACCGTGGGAACGCAAAGTACGCGGATTACCATTTTACGAACAGTATGTTCCATTTCTGGTACCGCTATGTATATAAATATTGGGGCGATATCGTGCGCGGTTATGGCGCTGATGTATATTATAATCATGTAAAACCGCAGCTCAATGACTTTGTCCAAGCCGCGTGTATTGCGATTTAATCAGACAATTTCAGATTGAATACTACTACCTAAAGATGGAATACTATTACCCAATGATAGTATATATTTCCTCTAAAAAATGACACCACATTACATATGTGGTGTCATTTTTAGTAATTATATATTTTCAGTAATTATCCTTTGGATTACATACTTATGTTGTACTTTGGATAGAAATTAAGGTTCAAATATAACAGAATATAGGGAAATTCCAAGGAATTGCTGATTTGTCAAAACACTCTTTCCGCGGTATTGTGTACATAAGCGCTATGCCATGGCAGGAAAGGGGATTTATGTTATACACAAACGAAGAACCTTTAGTACAAAAAACAAGTATTAAAACTGCAAATTTACAACATGACAACTATCAGTCAGAAACATTAGAAACACAGGCATTACCATCTCATTCTTTACTATCAAAAGCTAATGAGTCTAGGGAAAGTATTCCAGAGGAATTGAAATTACAGACCCTCGTCTGTGGTCATCAAGTTTTATCGTCCTTGTCGGACAAGAGCCTCGTGTCTATCTGTCAAAAGCCGAATATGCGGATTCAGACGGTGGGATATCAGCCGTGGTCCGCTGATGAGCTTCGTCATGATGCGGCACAAATCGAGCTTTGTCGCAGGTATCGACCGCTCATCTTGCACTATACGAATCGCATGGGAAACCGCGAGTTCCGCGAGGACGTAGAGAGCTATCTCTGGGCCATCCTCATAGAATCGATTTATAGCTTTGATTTGAACGGAGTCGTACCGTTCCCAGGCTTTGTGAAAGCTGGCATCATGTACGGTTACATGCGGTACTGGAAGCGTGAACGATTGCGTTATCGCCGTGAAATTCATATCCCAGATCGGACCACCGATGATGGAGAAGTCGCCTTTGGTATGGATATCTTCGCATCTGGCGAGAATGTAGCGGATATGGTGATGAGTGCCGATGAAGAGCATAGGCTTCGAGCACGCCTCGTATGGGCCTTAGGTAGACTATCGCCTGATCAACGAGACCTACTGCGCCGTGTCTACGGTGAGTGCCAAAGCTTGGTATCGGTTAGTGAAGAATTGAACTGTAGCCGCCAAGCCATCCAACGGCGTCACGAACGAGCCATTCGAAAGCTGCGGAGGTATTTGAGTACGGACTTTAAGGACGTGCGTGTACATTAGTTATTATAATTTAATTTCTTATTTATATCCTATATATTGCATATTTCTTTTAATCTCGATTAACGAATATACATAAAATATGCAATTCTCAATTTAAATGAGAAAATAATGACACATCAAGGTATATATAACTTTTACAAGATCATAAAGTCATTAAATATACGTAAATTTCTATAGTTTTGTATATATATTTACAAATTATACAGGCTGATATACAATTAAGTCAGCAGCAGATTAAAGCATGCTAATCTGCTTTCACAGAACACGTGTTCATTGTATTGTTGAAAGGAATGTTCCTGATTAGATTGGAGAGGATTCCATGGCAATAGATGATAAACTAACAAATTTGATGGCCACTCGGCTATCTAAGGGAGAAGATTTGGATTTGATCTATACGAATCCGAAGAATCACATTGTTTGTTTTATTCCTACCTATCAACCTAGTGGTGGAGACAGTACGAAGTGTTATTTTGTGGATGGTCGCGAAGAAATGGTTCATCTGCCAATGCGCACAATCACGCGAGAGCTGGCGATGCAGGAAGGGCTGAGACCCAATTACATCATGACCAGCGACGGTCGACGCAGCAGCTATACCGCGCCTAAGACCTATGGTCCGCATCTAACCTTTGCTCATATTAAATGTCGCCGCCCTATCGGCAAGGACGTGGTGTACGGCCTCTTTAACGTGGCTATACCCTATGAATATATCGTTAAGGAAGGTCCAGAACCCGATACGAGCTATATTCATGTGGCGGACTTTGCACCGATCTTGGTGTACCAATCCCCGCGTCATGTCAAACACAAACTGAACGAAGCGATGCTAGAACACTGCAACTACGTGCGAAAAATGCTAGCCCGCATCAAACTCAGCCAAAACCCTCAAGTCGTGGCCGAACTATTTATCGCCTGGAGAGACCTAACGAGATAATTCGTTGGATGGTGAAAGTAGAAGTAGGAGGGTGGAGAGAAATCTGGAAAAGGAGGATAGGCGTATAAGAAAATAAATGAAACTGCGGGAGCAGATGAATTATTGAAAATAAGTTACATATGGCACCTCAATAGAGCTACCTTATATAAGGTGGCTCTATTTTCATATGTTTTTCATTAATGCTAGTGATGTGCTATAATAGACCTAGATTTAATCTTTTGAAAATCAAATCTGCGCCGTTGTGATAGTGGCGCGGTTAAACGACATTATTTTAGCTTGGTAAAGTGCCTTTTGGGGTGGATTTACAATCTCCGCCGTTTTTGGCATTTTAGAACCAGTAAATATCTGTTGTTTCAAAGACAGGGTTAAATTAAATAATCCCCTGATGGGGACGGAAACAATTAAGAGTATTCTTATTAAGTATTCTGAAAAATGCTTAAAGGTTAAATTAAATAATCCCCTGATGGGGACGGAAACAATTAAGAGTATTCTTATTAAGTATTCTGAAAAATGCTTAAAGGTTAAATTAAATAATCCCCTGATGGGGACGGAAACCTCTGTGATTGTATTCAATTGACTGTCGATTGTATTCTAGAGCGTCAAATTAAATGATCCCCAAATGGGGACGGAAACGTTCTGACCAAGGTGCAAAATAATTATCTAATCGCTGCAATATAGTTAAATAAAATAATCCCCATTAGGGGACGGAAACCCTTTTGAAATTTTTCGTAATGCATCTTTGTACATTTCCTCGTTAAATTAAATGATCCCCATTAGGGGACGGAAACAACCAACCCAACACCAATGCAATCGCAAGTGAAACACCGACAAGTTAAATTAAATAATCCCCATTAGGGGACGGAGACGCACCATATTGACCATTGAAGATGTCTTGATATGCATCGAAGGTTAAATTAAATAATCCCCATTAGGGGACGGAAACTTCATCATTTCACCTCAAATCGTCGGCTTGGTTCGCCTTGTAGTTAAATTAAATGCTCCCCATTAGAGGACGGAAACAGTTCCAAGTTTGGTTTGAGTTTAAATCTTTTTGTGTGTACATGTTAAATTAAATGATTCCCTGATGGGGACGGAAACGCCTCTGTAATAGCATTAGGAATTACATCAAAGTCTAGTAAGTAACAAGTTAAATTAAATGATCCCCTTATGGGGACGGTTTTTATGTCAAAAACTCATATAAGTACAGAAATATAGCCAGTATATTCTTTTTAGTGGATATACTGGCTTTTTGTATAAATTAGATAGTTTTCTATTGGTTTTAATCAGAAATGAATATATAATGAAAACGATAGATTGTGGGTGTTATATATTCAGATATGCGTAACATAGAAAGGAGGGATTTTATTGTCTGATAATGTAGAGATTATGTCTATAGAGTTGGTTATAGTTGCAGATCTATCTATCAAAATTGTACAGTCCATAGGTAGTGTTTTACATGGTGTACTAATGGAGCTTGTGGGAACAGAGTATGCAGGCCAATTACATGAGACTGGTTTACGTCCTTATAGCCAATATATTTACTTTGATAAACATAAAAAACAATATATATGGCGTCTTTCAGCTGTAACAGCTGATGCAGTTAATCGTATAGTAAGACCTACGTTAGAAATGCCTGAGAAAATCTTCTTAAAGCAAAAGCGAGGTTATTTATATATTAAAGATAGAACTATTTTGGAAGAAACCTCCTATGAGGCTTTGATACATAAGTTCTGGAGTAGTGATGTATTCTACTCTCAGACTAAGTTACAGTGCATGAGTACCACAAGTTTTAAAGTAGATCAGCAATATACAATCTTCCCCGAAGCATTTCGTATATACCGCTATTTATTACGTCAATGGAATCACTTTAGTACTTTTGGAACGATGGATGCTGATTCCCTTATAGATACTTTTGAGAAGGGGGTATTTATACGAGACTATAATCTACGTATGGGAATTTATAGTCTTGAAGGCATAAAGATAAGAGGATTCCGAGGTCAAATTGTTATGCAATTTAAAAGAAATATAGAATTGCAAAAAATTTTGGCACTATTGAGTTATTATAGTCAATTTACTGGACTTGGTATTAAAACGGCACTTGGTATGGGTGGTGTGAAGTGTGAAATTATAGAATAGTTTCCACTAGAAATATATGAATGTTAAAAAGTTAATATTTATATATTATTGGCTTTATCTGAATTTATAGATAGAGTTTTTTGTACAGTTTTACTTGTTTATCTGGGTATAGTAGATAGTATCTTAATTGTTTAAATATGGTATTAAATGAGAAGAATTGACATGGATATTATGGTATGGTCTTAGAATAAGGGTAATAAGGGTAGATGATTGATTATATTTTTCTTTAAACTCAAATGAAAAGAAAATGAACTTAATTGTTGACGTAAAATCTATAAACCCTTATAATAACTGTAATCTTAGAAAAATCATTTACCACTAGTATTTACCTATGCTCATCGACATTTTAGAGCCAATGGGAGCACAATTTGACCGTTTACGGTGTGAGGTTTGCCAAAACCTATTTTTAAGCCCCATGAATACTGGCTTTCTAAGACACGCTGTTGCAACAGTGCTTACCGTTTACGGTATTGAAACACGACTAGAGTTCTTCCTCCCCTCCGGGGCGAAATTCTTTAGTTGCAACAGTGCTTACCGTTTACGGTATTGAAACTCAACTGGGACTGTTAAAGTCAAAACCATTGTTTTTTCAGTTGCAACAGTGCTTACCGTTTACGGTATTGAAACGATGGAAATTGCTGAGGATGTATTTAGTGAAAATGGTGTAGGGTTGCAACAGTGCTTACCGTTTACGGTGTTGAAACGTTTTTTGCTGCTTCTTGAGCAGCACGTTTTCTTGTAAGTTGCAACAGTGCTTACCGTTTACGGTATTGAAACCGGAGATATTATACAGATTACATAGTGTACTAATGAGTTGCAACAGTGCTTACCGTTTACGGTATTGAAACGTAATTACCATTAAAATGCGCTTCAATTTTTGAAGCAGTTGCAACAGTGCTTACCGTTTACGGTATTGAAACAATAGGGTTTTGCGCTAACCCTTCGCGTTGTCCAAGTTGCAACAGTGCTTACCGTTTATGGTATTGAAACATCGGCGTATCGACTGCAACCTTACTCCAATCAACAGTTGCAACAGTGCTTACCGTTTACGGTATTGAAACTAGAATGGAAGTTCTTCATTCTTAGGGTTTGGACTATCGTTGCAACAGTGCTTACCGTTTACGGTATTGAAACCAACCAAGGAACGCATCCACACTTCCACAATTACGTTGCAACAGTACTTACCGTTTACGGTATTGAAACTTCAAGTATGCTTCGGCTTTCGCCAATGATTCTTTTTGCATGTTGCAACAGTACTTACCGTTATGATATATGTCGCAGACTGTGAGGTAGAAGCGGCACAGCGCAACGATGAAATCCCCATATTGCAGGTATCTATACAGATTGAAGGTAAATAAAGGTGATAAGGGATTGCACTATATTTTTATATCTAATAGAAAACGAGTGAATTTTTTGATTCACTCGTTTTTTTAGTCTTAGTTTTTTTGAATTTGGTTATATTAGATTTCATCCTATACTAAAGATGCAGCCAATAAGCGGTAATAATTTTAATATGTTTAGGGTATCCTAGTTTTGCATTAAATCATTGGTAGCTTATTGGGGATTATAGAAAATATATATAGCATTAAGTATAGGAGGTAGTATATGAACGTTAATTGAAATGGATTATTCCAATAATAGTATATTTAGTTGTAATGATAGGAGGGATGTTATGTCACCTTTAGCAGTGGATTCTGCAGTAGCAGTCTTAGTAGCGGTGCTTGATGCACTTGAAGAGTAATTTTATTTATGTATGTTGATCGGTTAAAGTTTGTAAGGTGGTGATATTTTGAGTAAGTATAGAATTGGATTAGAAAAGTAATTATTTTGTTAAATTGTATAGACAGTTAATCATATGTCAGGCTTCATACTATCTCGAACAGAGCGTAGTAAGTGACCTCGGGTTTTTGGATTCGTTAAGTTTTAGTACATAGTATTATTGTATAATTGGTGTAGATTTTGATTTGGATACAAGAAAGTTAAAGGACCTAGTGCATAGAGATATGTGACTAGGTCCTTTTAATCATATAATTTTATAAATATTAGATACTAGGGGCATGAATGAGTGCTGTTTTATAAATTGTTTCTAGTTGCTTTTTTAACGGACTATCATCTGTAATTCGGACTGCACAGCCTAGTTTTAATAAATGTCGTAAGATATCTATTTCCTGGAAGGGAAGATAGCTAACTTCAATGGTAAACTCTTCATCGTTGATATCTTTAGCTTGAATTGTATAGTTGCTAAAATAGTTAAAGCAACGATCAACTGCATTGTTTGCATCGTGCAAGGTAAATGTTACGGTTCGCTTTGATTCATCTCTATAGTTAGCATATATAGTTTCTATATTTTCTAGTCGTGGTGCAGCCGTTTTTATGATATTAGATTCATTGCGTAGTGGATAGTCTAAAAAGGTATCCGTTGCATGGTCATAGGCAATAAGCGTATAGCCATTGCTTCCTACAGAGTATTCTATCCGACAAGGAGATAGCTCCTTATCTTGAATCATGATACGTTCGTTATTTTGGATAGCTTGTAAGCACTGGGTGATTACTTGCATTGTTAACGGAGTATCGTTTGTCATGGTTGGAACACGTGTCCATGATCCTTTTGGAAAGGTAGTGTCTACAGTTTTTAATTCAGTAGATAATATTTGACATAGCTCTGGTGAAAGCAGCCAGTTAGCTCGAGTATCAGAAATGAGGTCCTTTAAGAACATTCTTTCAGCATCAGAGATAATAACAAGAGGTAAATCTGGAAGAATAGACTCAACCTCTTCGCCATTTTCATTCGGCTCTACTAATGCATCGGCTAGGAATTGCTCATAATCATCATTCCGCAATGTTTTTTTGTATGGGGCTGGCGTGAGCAGCCTACGATGATTAATTAATCCTTCTATATCTTGTTTTGTATGGACAACACCATTAATTAAGTCTAATTGCAATTGGTATTGTGTCGTAAAGGTAATAGCATTGATATCGTTTAAAACGGATGATACATAGGTACCATCTAAGTCTTTGTCTTTTTTAGTTCTGTTATTATCAGATTCTTTTCTTTGGAGTGGATGAAGAAATCGATTAATTTTCTTTCGCTTTTTATATCCTTCTGGTTCTACAAAATCTATATTTAAAGAGGCGTATAAATTATTGTAGAATTTATCCTTAATACTGGATTTGTTTGTGTATGTAATATATACATAAGGTAAATAGCTACGTAATTGCGGTAATAATTGTAATGCATCTGGTACTTCTAGTTGCAATTCTATATATTCATCTGTTCTTGAGAGCATTGTTAGTGACTCTTTGAAATGACGAATAAATTTATCGTAGACCAACTCATAATCTTTTAAGGTCAAGAAGTGAATGATACAAGTATCAAATGTTTTATCTCTTGTTTGTATTTTTGGTACAGTATTAGTACTGTTATATTTTGTAACCTCAAGAGACTTGATGCGATCAATACGATTCCATTGGATACGTCCATTATTAATACTACATAGCATATTTTTATTTTCCCCATAATAGGTTTGTAACGCTAATGGACTAACGATTTCCCTAGGTTTCCCAGATTCATAAAAGGATAGACGCACCTTTTTTTGTCGATGTAAGGCATCGGCTAAAGGGTAGAAAATATCTCCATCAATTACATTATTTGGGTTATTATCCTTGAAAGAAAAATATGTATTATTAAAGTCATAGTACATACACTTTTGTTGGTCTTTTAAAGAAAAGTCATTAATTAAATACATAATTTTCTTGAGTAAGATATGACCTGCTGCTGAAGTAATAGAAACATTAGTATAAAAGAATACTGCCATTGCTAGCTCTTGCAACTGCTGTTTTGATAGTTCCTCTATAATAGTTGGTTTTATTGAATATGTATAGCCTTTTGTGAGCTCTGTTTTGGTGATAGCACCTAAAATTTCTAATGTCTTTACTTGGCGTTGAATATATTGTTGGTCAATAATGCAAGGTGGCTCTTGTTTTTTGTTTCGTTGTTCATATAGGTTTTCTACCAAATCAATATAGTGATCCAAGTATGGTTCTTGGTTTAAATTAGTATATAAATCTGTAATAGTTACATCATCGTTTGCTCCAATATATGATAAGATGCAGAGCTGTACATAAATTTGTTCTGGAACGGCAGCATATAATTCATATAAATTGTTAAGATAATTATAGCCATCTATAAAATCATCTTTTGCCAAATGATGAATGGATGTTTTACCAATTCTTTGTGTGTAAATGTGACGTATGATATCAAAATAATCAAGGCGACGAATCACATCGTCATGCTGACTTTCTTTGATACCACGAACTGTTGCTTTACCTCTATTATGGTTCCCGAAGGTTAAGCTGCGGATAAATTGGCGCATACTAGCTAAATCATTTAGATAATTAGTTGTTGTTGCCATTATTGACTCCCTTTTAAATATGTACATTCCCGACTGTACAAAACGATTCTTAATTATGAATATAACATGATACAATATAAAATGTAAGGATAAAATTCGAGGTTAGGTTCTGATAATGCACGGATGACTAAGTGTAGTTAATCAATTAATGTAGGTTTGGTGAAAGCTATGGCAATTCATAATATATTTTTATCTTTTTTGAGTAAGGTGTCTAATACGAGTATAAAGACGATTGTAAATACAGATATGGAAGATGCTATTCGTAGTAGCATTGCCACGAATGAGTCGTCTTTGAAATATATTTTATACCATACATGGAAGGATGAAAAAACAAGAGATATATCCTTTGATAAGATATATTTATTATGTACTGATGGTGTAATGGCACATCAAAGTAATAGCCCATCATCTTATGATATCTTTGTTAATCAAATGTGTAAGTTTTATAACGTGATGGGCCACAATGAGCAGGCCTTTTTAGATGCTCTTGATCATGTCCCATGTGGTACAGACTTAGATGATATTAGTCGTATTAAGTCTAGCATCATTGAGATGTCAAAGAAGATTCTTGATTTTAAAGATACTTTCACCAATGATAAAGATGAGGTCCGCCTCTATATGGATATTACTGGTGGCCCACGCAATGCAGCTATGATTCTCCTTGTTATTAGTAGACTGCTCGCCTATCATGGCATCATTGTTGATGATGTATATTACTCTGGTTATAAGGAGATCGAGAACGGCCCAGGCGAAATTACAGTTCATAAAGTGCTAGATATTTATGAGCTATTTGATATTATTGCAGGATTTGAAGAATTTAAACTATTTGGTAGTGCAAAAAAATTAAATACTTACTTTAAGCCTCCTGAAAATATTGGAACAGGTAATATTGAATCGACTGCTACCGCTACAAAAAAATTGCTAAAAGCTATGGACAGCTTTTCAGAAGCTATTAATATTTCAAGCCGTGGTGCATTTGAAAAATCTATAGCTCGTCTTGATGATAGCTTATCCTTAGTACATAGTATGGCAAATAATACAGATAACAATAAGACCTTTGACCAAGAATTAATTGAATTATTGCATAAACCTATTGAGCAGTCGTATACTACCCTTTTACAACATCATCGTAATCATGCCTCTGATGAACTAGCCTATATTGACTGGTGTTTAGATCATGATTATTTGCAACAAGCACTTACCTTATTTTGTGAATATGTACCGGAATACGCAGTAGATAAAGGTATTATAGAGTGTGATCCACTCGTGTTTAATGCATATTATGAAGATACGCAACAGAATAAAGAAAAGAGATTGCTCCAAGCTGCTATAAAAGCATGGAATAGAGCGGGGAATAATATTCAGTTTAGTACATTTTATAATGTAGTCATGCCCGATCATGATAAGAAAACTTCTGAAAAAGATGTACGGTCTATGCCTATGCGCTTATTTAATTCTATTAATAACGCTCGTATGCAATGCTTGGCAGCTATGATAAATACAAAAAAAGATGAAGTAGCTCCTAATATCGATAAAGTAATTACTTATTATATTAAATTCGTAAGAAACGAAAAAAAGAAAATACAAATTGTTGAAAGAGACCTCCAAAAGCAGAAAGAACGTATTCATCTGATGGTGGATGAAGAAACTACTAAACTTAGAGAAAAATGTGAGGTTCTTTTAAATCAATATGGGTTTACACTTTATTTACAAGACGATAGATATGCTGAAAATTATACATTATTAGAATATATCTCGTTTTTGCAAGATATTCTTGAAAGTGCAGAGAATATAGAAGCCTTTAATAATATCTTAGAGTCATTACGTAAAAATATAATATCTGAAGTCTTAAGTAAAGAGGAATTTAAAGAGTATATTATTTGTGATGCAGATAATTCTTCATTTAGGTTGAAAAAAACAAGTATGTTAGCGCGTAATGTGGTGTGTAATGCTATATTAAATCATTTAATTGCAGAAAAGAAATATAAGGCTTATAAAAGTTTGATTATGCATCAGTTACCAGATACTAAAGATAGTGCGGTTACTACGGCTGAGCTTTTGTTATCACAACAAAAGCCTAATCATAGAGGGGTTCCTTTATTTGAGGTCTCTGGTGTGTACATTCCACATGTTCTATTAGATGATATAGCTAAGACTATGAAGTTTATTGAACAATACTTTGAGATAAAAAAAGCACGTAATGATAGTAATCATGCAAATAAAGAAGCATTATGTAAATATACTACTTCACAAGAATTGCTAGATGAGATGCGTAAATGTGTGGCAATGGCAAGAGAATTGAGTAGAAAATAGGATATTTAATATAAGAGGCTATAGATAGTAATAATCTATAGCCTTTTAGTTTTTATGAAATTATTGTTGATTATACGTACAGATATACTCACGAACCTCACGAATATCATTAAGACATTGTTTTAACTCTCTTTTTATGTCTTCACTTTCAATAAACTGGCCCCGCTTTTCTTCACGTGCATGTGCCGTATCATTTCGACTACCTTTTAATGTTCTATACAGGTTTAATATGCGAGCCACTTGTGTTATTTTTTCTGGATTGCTTTTTAATACTGAATTAAGTGTGAGTCCATCTATACCATAAAGTTGATGGGGAAATAAATCTATTGGATATTGATATGACACACAATTAGCAAATAGAAAACGATATATATCATCATTGTTTGAGTTTGTAAAAATTGAAATAAATGCATCTCTTACCTTGAAGAGTTTATTAGTGTCGTTAAGTGTAATTTCATATTGATCATTAACTGTTACAACATCGCTAGGTAAGTCTTTAATTTCTTTTAATTGATGTACAAGTGCAGCAGTAAAATATCTTCTAATATTTTTGTTAAACTCATTTATACCTACAATAGATTTGGTATTTATACCTATATTACTGATAAGTCGAAGTAGCTTACTAGGCACATTAACATTATTATTGGGAAACGTTTTGTATTTCAAATAATTATGTGGCTCTTTTTCTGCTTCTTTTAAGATTATTTGATTAATATCGTTTATTAGTTGCTCCTCAAATTTAGGATATTGTGTATCTTCTCTAGTAATGTTAGTGCTAGTGTTATTTTTCTTGTCTTTTAATGCTTCTTTGATAATTCGCTTAGACTCTTTTGAAAAATCACCACTAAAGTATTTCAGTAATACGCTTTTTATTTTATTATTAATCTTAGTTGCTCTATTGTTTACGATTTCCATTGTTTTGGCGGTATACTCATTAATCGTATTAAAGTTCTCCATAGAGGCACTCAATTCATTGTCTGAGTCTGTAGGGAAGATTGTGTCATCTAAAATAATCATTTTAGATTCTAAAATAGCACGAGGTACAAATTCAGCGAATAGTGCTAAGGCTTGCTGTAAATAACCATTATCTAGGCACCAATCAATGTATGCTAAATCGTCTTCTTTATTAGCTAGCACTGTTTTATAGTTATTTTGAATTTTGCCACTCATTAATTTGAGTGCCTCAATTTCAAAGTTTTTATGGTTTTTCATATTATTTGCAGGTATTTCTTGTTTAGAGGATTCGATATCTGTTAAAAGTTTATGAATGTCCTCCATGGATCTTTGGAATATACCGCGACTAGATAGACGAACGGCTTCTGAAAAATCTCCCATGCTAGAGATTAGTTCTTTGATTTGGACATCGGGGTTATCTAAGGTATTTACATAGTTTTTTAAGGTATCAACACTACCAAATTGGTTGAACTCAGCAAATCCTGTAATCATATCGTAAATATTATAGATGGAGTTCCCTTCATATACTCGAACTATGCTATTGTTATTTGCATTTACATTGGCATATAAAATAGATCCAATTTCAATGCCTTGAAAAGCTACTAGTCTAATGATGGCAATCATCAGCATAATAGCTGTTCGTGGGCCACCAGATAAGTCTACATGTAAGATAACTCTGTCATCAGATGACTTGCTTTTGTAATATTCCATTATAGCTTGAGACATATCTATGATGCTGTCCTTTAGATTGTCTATATAGTCGATGTCACCACAATCTATATAATTAATTGTTTCTGGGTCCCACGTAATAGGTATACTGGTTTTATTGATATAATCACACATTTGCTCTTCAAATACGTTTAGGCTTGATATGGTAGATTCTTTAAACGTATTCTCCATTTCTGGTGATTTAAAAAAGAATAGCTTATCTAATTTGAAAGCAGAGTTCTCTTTTCTTTTATTATGTAAAAGATACTTTAAAGCGGATTCATTGGTTTGACGGATGACATCAAAGGGAGCTATCTCAGTAAGATTAACAACTGTTTTTTCTAGCTTTTGCGGATTATATGGATTATCTTTCGTATGTAAGGTGCTTAAAAATGTTAGGTAAATATGATGTTCCATAATATGGCTCCTAGAGAATCGAGAATTAAAAATGAAGCTTTTATGAATACTATACCAAATTTTATATAAATTACATAGAGCCTAGCCCATAGTAAAATAATAGATATATAAGCGAATCTTAAAATTTATGTTTACGTCTTAGTTTTCTTGAATAGGGATATATGGGTTCACATTTTATAATAACCTTGTAACCTAAATAAAATACCTTTTGATTCATAAAACCAAAGATTCGTTCTACTTTTATGAACTCATAGGTAGACCGGATTAGTTCATACTTTAGATGGTTAATTTAAGTTCATATAATAAGGAGGTAACATGTGTAGAAAGATTAGTCGTGTAGATATGTAATTGTACTTTTGTTGTTTCAAGCTTTTAGTATTGGAGGAGGTGTTTGTATGGCACTATTTGTTGAGTTTGGTTTAGTTCATGTTTGTGTTGAGGAGTAATTTTGATCATTATAATTGAATCTGATGTTAATTAGACCTATTCATATGATGTCTCATATGAGTAGGTCTTTTATATATGTAACATTTGGTCACAATCATTTTCTACTGTAATAAATGTATTATAAAATTTGCTGAATATAAGTTTTATCTGTATTTGGCTAAGATGATTAAAAAAGAAAATGATAAGGAATATTGACGCCAAATTCAAAAAACCTTATAATAACTGTAATCTTAGAAAAATCATTTACCACCAGTATTTACCTATGTTCATGAGCATTTTTAATCTAAGGGGAGCACAAACTGACCGTTTTCGGTATGAGGTTTTCCAAAACCTATTTTTTAGCCCCATGAATACTGGCTTTCTGAGAGACACTGTTGCAACAGTACTTACCGTTTACGGTATTGAAACTCTTGTTCAATCTCAGCAGCCATTTGAAACCATCTGTTGCAACAGTACTTACCGTTTACGGTATTGAAACTTAAAAAAATATAATGGTATTCAAATTCAATATTTGTATGTTGCAACAGTACTTACCGTTTACGGTATTGAAACTTTAAACGCTAGCTTAATATTACTTTTCTTAATTCGTTCAAGTTGCAACAGTACTTACCGTTTACGGTATTGAAACATACATCTCTACAAACATTTCTTATTCACTCCTTTAAGTTGCAACAGTACTTACCGTTTACGGTATTGAAACGCACCAAAGACTTATGTAATTGGTCCAGGGGAATCTGCAATGTTGCAACAGTACTTACCGTTTACGGTATTGAAACTTCCATAGGGACATCGATAAAGTCTTGAATATTGCGGTCAGTTGCAACAGTACTTACCGTTTACGGTATTGAAACACTCATGTGTTTTAGCTTCACCTAAAGAATACCATATATGTTGCAACAGTACTTACCGTTTACGGTATTGAAACCGGCTGGATGCCAGTCATATACGTCTTCACCGTATACGCGAAGTTGCAACAGTACTTACCGTTTACGGTATTGAAACGGGATATCAACGCTGCGCTGTTCCCAGTCTTCAAAGGTTGCAACAGTACTTACCGTTTACGGTATTGAAACTGATTAGTGTTTTTTAATTTTTGAAGCCATTTAGGCAAGTTGCAACAGTACTTACCGTTTACGGTATTGAAACTATCAAATTCTTTGATATCTTTTCGTAGATATTTATCAGTTGCAACAGTACTTACCGTTTACGGTATTGAAACTGAGACTGCCATATTAATAAATTGAGTCATGTTAGATTGTTGCAACAGTACTTACCGTTTATGGTATTGAAACTCATAGCTCATGAATGCCATGCTATCGCCTTTGGATAGTTGTAACAGCACTTATCGTTTACGGTATGCGCAGAAGGGTGCTAGACTGCAGAGGAGAGAAGCGACGATGAGGTCCGCACATCTCAAGTACCTGAACGAAGTGAAGGTAAAACGAAGGTGACAAAGTAACAGTTTTTATCGTTTATAATTGTGTATTTTCATATTTAATGTAAAAGGGTGAATCTTTAGATTCACCCTTTTTTGCGTCTTAGTTTTTTTGAATATGGACTTGTCGATTTTCATTCTATAATTATTTTGTAGCCCAAAGGGAAATACTATGAATTATAAAGATGATAGTTCGCCTTAGTTTTTATGAATTCAATTGTATCTTTGATAAGGTTATACTATGGATAGTTAATTTAGTCATATGAGTTGGGAGGTAATGAATGACTTGTAGAATTGGATATTTGAAATTGTAAATGTCAAAGGATTTGTTTTGTTTATATGTATTTTAGGAGGAATTAATATGCTACCATTATTTGCAGCAGCAGCGGCCGCAGCCGCATGGGAAGGTTTTGCAGCAGGTGTATTATTAGGTGTGTCCGTATATCAAGCCGTTAAGTCTGATGACTAGTTGTTGGTTGATATATTAAGAAAGGTAGATGATAGTATGTATCCATATATAGGCTTTGCCGTAGGATTAATAGTATGTAAATTATTTGAGGACTAATGTAAGGAGAAAATAGTATGAAACAATTGTTACAATATAAATTAGTAGAAAACAGGAGATGTAAGTTTTAAGGATTGTATTAAAAGGTTTTAATTGTAATGAGGTAAAAATATGGATGAACTATTGGATCTAGTAATAGAAATAGCTGTTGATGAAGCAGTAGATTTTGTACTAGACGAATTATTTGATTGAGTATAGGAGAGGTGTACATGTCAACTCTAATAGGATTATTATTGCTGTATATATTCGCTTGGTATCTTGAGGCTTAATAGTAGAAATAATGATGGAATATAATTGTATATAGGCCTATTCATATGATGATGTATGGATAGGTCTTTTTATATGTAGTAGATAGACTAAATCCTTTTTTAGGTAGTCAAATTAAGTTAAAGGTTGTTAAACTTAGATACTATCTTCATTTAATTAAAAATAAGCCATAAGTCAGAAAGAAAACGATAAAGAATATTGACGTAAAATCGAGAAACCCTTATAATTACTGTAACCTTAGAAAAATCATTTACCACTAGTATTTACTTATGCTTATCGGTATTTTTGATCTAATGGGAGCCCAATCTGACCGTTTACGGTGTGAGGTTTGCCAAAACTTAATTTTAAGCCCCATGAATACTGGCTTTCTGAGGTATGCTGTTGCAACAGTGCTTACCGTTTACGGTATTGAAACGGTGGATAAACGAGATCTAGCATATATGGCTATGGAGTTGCAACAGTGCTTACCGTTTACGGTATTGAAACTTGTTAAGAAAAGCCTAATTTAAAGTTTTCCCTCCGGGGGTTGCAACAGTGCTTACCGTTTACGGTATTGAAACTATAGGACTCAAATTGGCGAATAGTTTCTGCTGTTAATGTTGCAACAGTGCTTACCGTTTACGGTATTGAAACTTTTTACAACTTCTTTCTTGCAAATAACATATTCCATTGTTGCAACAGTGCTTACCGTTTACGGTATTGAAACCGATAGATAGGTACTGCAACCTTATCGCCAGGTTTAATAGGTTGCAACAGTGCTTACCGTTTACGGTATTGAAACATAGCACATGAGCGAATTCACCCCTAGCGCTATGAGGGAGTTGCAACAGTGCTTACCGTTTACGGTATTGAAACCCTTCTAATTCTGCGCGTTTGCCTTTAGAGTTGATTCCTAAGTTGCAACAGTACTTACCGTTTACGGTATTGAAACTAGCTTCAGCCCATCTATAAGGAACTTGATATTTATCAGTTGCAACAGTACTTACCGTTTACGGTATTGAAACCCGACATACAGTTGCGTCGGCTTTCCGTATTTGTCAGTTGCAACAGTACTTACCGTTTACGGTATTGAAACAAAGTTTCTCTTTGCTGTATCATTACTTCACCTTAAGTCGAGTTGCAACAGTACCTACCGTTTACGGTATTGAAACGAGTCCCAGTACATCAGACCAGCCCCATCATTATTATAAGTTGCAACAATATTTACCGTTTACGGTATTGAAACGCTCGGAGATAATTGGATCACCTACTATTTCGCAAATGTAGTTGCAACAGTACTTACCGGTTACGATGTGCGCAGAAGGGTGCGAGACAACAGAGGCGCAAAGCGACGATGAGGTCCGCACATCTCAAATACCTGAACAAAGTGAAGGTGAAACAGATATGATGAGGTAATAGTCTTACCGTTTACGGTATTGAAACACGTCAGAATTTGTATTTGCAGTGATTTCTTTTTTCCAGAAAAAGTTGCAACAGCACTTACCATTTACAGTATGCGTCGAAGAATGTGAATATCTAACTTAAAAATTACATAATAATAAAGAACTGTGTTCTTGTGTATGTCACACAAAGATACAGTTCTTTTTTTTGTTCCTAGTTTTTCTGATTAGTTCACTTTCAGTATGATTCGTATAATGAACTCAACAAGTTTAATTGGTCTTATATAGGAGGTAGTATATGGCAATGTTGTTTTTAACTTTATTGGTGTGGTTTGTATTACCATCACGGAATGATTATTAAGGAGGGTATTATGGAAAATTTACAGCAAGAATTAAAGTCTATGTTGTCCTTATCAGGGCGTATGAATCGTCGCTCTTATTTTATGAATTTGTTGATGATTATTGGTATTGGCTATCTTGGGGGCCTTTGTATTAGTCTTGCCCCTGTATCAAAGTTTTTCTGGGTATTGGGTTGGTCAATCATAGGGTATTCTGTTGTTCGAGAGTTAGCTATTGCATCGCGACGTATTCATGATTTAAATGGACCAACTTATTTAGCAGGTATTTATATTGTGGCCGCTATAATAGCTATTTTTGAGCCCACTTTGGCTAAAATAATGGGATTTGTAAAAATTGGTTTAGTGCTGATGCCAGGGGATGAAGATCCTAATCATTATGGTGAAAGACCGGATTCAATGATTGTTGTTTAGTAAAGGAGTAAATGGAATGACTGGCTTCATAGGGATATTTTTATGTGGGATTGTATTGCTTATGATTTTTGATTCTCTGACTAATGGTAGAAAGTAAAGATACAGGAGGTTCTGATGCGGTATCTTATTTCTTATGATATTTCCGATACTAAAATTAGAAATAAGGTAGTTAAGTATTTAGAATCCTTCTGTTACCGCGTACAGTATAGTGTGTTTTTATGTGTTTATGCTCACGTTAGAGTAGAAACGATTGCCAAAAAGCTCGAGGTGCTAACACAAGGGGATGAAACACGGCGCCTCCTCATCGTCTCTATTTCTGACACAGCTAAGACACCTATATGGTGTAATAAAATGATTCCATTAACAGAGGATAAGATGTTGATTATTTAATTTTCTAGGAGGTTGTGATGTTAGAAACTTTATATGTAATGACACCTGGTATATCGATACGACAAGATGGAGGATTGTTAGTACTTGAAAAAGATCATTCTGTTATTAAAGAAATTCCTATAGCGACTGTATCAAATCTTGTATTAGGCCGAACGATTCAAATTTCTACGCAGGTTATGTTTTCTTTAGTGAAGCAAGGTTCTCTCATTCAGTTTGTAGATTATAAGTATCAGCTTGTAGGAATCTTAGGGGATGAGCATACGACTTTACAACGTTTGTTGTGGCAAGTAGCATGCTTTCAAAATCAAGAATTTGCCTTAGATGGGGCAAAATATATTGTTCGACGTAAGATTAAAGGTCAGATAGCCTTGTTGAATCAGTACAAAAAGAGTAAATGCATTCCAAATTTTGTGGCCGTACATAGAACGATGCAAGCGTTGCTGAAACGTGTAGAAAGAACAAAAAAAGTAGACACATTACGTGGTATAGAGGGATTAGCATCTAGGACTTATTTTTCTGTATTAGGGCATGTATTATCTGAACCATGGGAATTTTCTGGGCGTAAACGTCATCCTAGCCCTGATCCTGTTAACGCTATCTTGAGTTATGGCTATTCGTTTTTAGAACGGGAAGTCCGTGCCTGTTTACTGACTGCTGGTTTAGATGTACGCATAGGTGTTCTACATAGCACGAATAATCGAAAGGATAGTTTAGTGTACGATGTAATGGATATATTTAGACAAGATATAATCGATCGCTTTGTATTAAAACTATTGAATCGTCATATGATACTCCCTGAAGATTTTGATCTATCAGAACGAGGTTGTTTTTTATCTAAAGAGACCAATAAGAAATGGGTGGAGCTTTATGAGGACTATATGAAAGCGGAGCTTTCTCGCCTTGATAATCTAGCACCAAGAAAATGGATTCAACAAGAAATACAAGCTTTTATTTCATATCTCAAATCGTTAGGTGAAACAGTAGATATTGAAAAATCTGAGAATATATCTTGATAGTAGGGGCTGATGTATATGTAAAAATATGGTATTAGCCTATACATTCGTGTAATTATATACAATTTATAAAATATGAAAAATCTTTCATAAATCATGTATTTATGAGTGATTTTTTTTATACGATTTGCTATTATTAAAGATGAATAATAAATGAATTCTGTTTTGTAGTTTGTATAGTGAGGAGTGGTTATGTTTATCAATCATACGAATCATCCTTCTCAATATTGGTCGGATGAACAGTTGGCAGCAGCTCATCAATATGGTGAGGTGGTAGATATACCATTTCCCCTCATTGATCCAGCGTTACCATCTGGTGAAATTGGGCAGCTAGTACAGGAATATGCAGGGAGGATTATAAGTCTCAATCCACAGGCTGTCTTGTGCCAGGGGGAATTTGTATACTGTCACGCTTTAGTGGAACGACTATTAGCAGTGGGAATTACTGTATTAGTAGCCACTAGTGAGCGCTTGGTGAGTGAATCTTACGAAGCAGGCATAAATGAGAAAATCGTCAACTTTCAGTTTGTTCAATTTCGAGAATATTGTCATTTATAAATGTTGTGTTAATAGGTAAGGAGTGAGCCTATGCAAGTAAATGCCATATTGTTTGATGTGCAGTCTATTCAAAAGTATATTTTTGCTAACAATAAACTGAAGGCTAATGTTGGAGCATCGTTTATTGTGGATAGATTGTTTGAGTATGTATTGTGTAAAGAAATTATCAATAAGCTTGGGGTAGAGGCTGACACTACATCTTGGTTGACTCGTAGTGATAGCATTACATCTCTTCCAGAACCTGTATACGTTGCGTATATTGGCGGCGGTAATGCTCTGGTTCTTATAGATGATAAACATGAAAGTTTGGTTCAAGATATTGTTAAGAAATTTACGACTCAAGTTTTGGTGCAGTATCCAGGTCTAAAAGTAGGTGCCACAACTGGTCACATTACTCTTGATGGAACACAGTTTTCTGCAGATCTTGGCCAATTATATAAACAATTGAAAGCTAATCAATTTGCATTGAATCCAATTGTGCATCCTGCTAATACAGGTTTGACAACCATTTGTGATTTCAGTGGTGAGGTAGCAGATACAACGCAAAGCTTTGGTGATGACAAGCGCTTAGTTGCTACATCCTTCACAGCTAAATTTGAAGCCTTTGAGGCTGCGAATAGCCGTTTAAAAATAGACTTATTTGGTACGGAAACGACTGATTGGGTATTTCCATCTGAATTTGAAGAGTTAGGTCAAAACCAATCTACCGAAAAGAGTAAAACAGGAATTAATGATATTGCAATCGTTCATATCGATGGTAATAACATGGGTGCTCACTTTAGACAATGTAAAACATTAGAAGAACGAAGTGCTCTTTCTAAACGTGTAGCTACAAAGACATTGGAGAGCTTTAAAGCATTGGTGCAATGGATTATTGATAAATACGATATTCTTGATGAAAACCTCGAATTGTCTAAGAATATGTTGCCAATCCGTCCGATTATCATTGGTGGCGATGATATTACTTTTATTTGCAATGCTCGTATTGCAGTGCAAGCCTCTCACTATTTAATGCAACAACTCTTGAGTGATAAGAACAGCATATCCATTTCTTCTTGTGCTGGTATTGCTGTAATTCCTACGTCTTACCCATTCTTTAGAGGCTATGAAATGGCAGAGCAGCTTTGCGATAGCGCTAAATCTAAAATGCGTGAATATAATGCGGTGCACAAGGTTAATGAGTCTTGTTGGATGGATTTTGCCTTCCTTCATGGTGAAACAGCACCTACCTTGGAGCAGTTTTTCGCTAATGAATATAGTAGCTTAACCGGTAATATGCATTTTGGGCCATATCAAGTGTTTAATGATAATATTGAGGCTGAAAAAGATATATTTGCTCTTTCAAAATTATTAGAGTGTACACATCAATTTATTTTGGTTAAGGATAAAGCATATTCAGGTGATTTGCTGGCTCATAATAAGGTCAAAGAATTGCGTTCTGTATTACAAGATAATGAACATATGTGGACTGTATTCCTCGAGCAGCTGCGCAACACTAATAAATTTATGCCTACTGTATCTGGTTGGGATGCTTTCAAAGAAAAACTGTGGGCTAAGGTAAATGGTAAAATGCGTACGCCATATGTTGATGCCATAGAATTAATGGATTATGTTTTGCCTGGATTGGAGTAAGTATGTACACATTAACTATTAAATTATTGTCGCCAACGATGCTTATGTCTGGCCAAGGCGATGTCAACACGGACAGCACTATCGTCCATGATCGTTATGGAATTCCTTTTATTCCTGCTAAACGTGTGCGTGGTGTTTTATATGAAAGTGCCATTGAAGTAGCTGAAATGATGTATGCCGCAGGTTTGAATACCTTTACTATTGATGATGTAAAGGTATTGTTTAATCGCCTTGAAGGTGCAGAGGATAACCCTAGATTATCTATTTCTAATTTAACAATTGCTGATTATGACGTGGTAGCTAGTGAATTAGCAGCTCTTGAAGAGCAATATCCAGCAGTGTTTACGAAGGAACGTGTCCTCGAAGAGTACACATCTATGCGTTATTACACATCTATCGATCAAGTAACAGGTACAGCACTAGAGGGGACGTTGCATAACTCTCGCGTTCTCAATAGAGGTCTTGCTTTCAGTGGTCAAATTGATGTGGAAGATATGACGGAATTAGAACGATTGATTTTAGCATGTGCAGTGCGTAATTTGACTGGCATTGGTGGCAAACGTAACCGCGGCTTTGGCCAAGTAGAATGCACAATTGATGATACGTCTTTTGATTTAGAATCTTTAGGGGGTACATTATGGAACAAGTAAATATTACGATTACCGTTAAATCCCCAACGCTTATTGCGAATTCCTCCACGGCAGGTGTATTAACATCTACGCGTGGTTTTATTGATGGTCGAGTATTGCGCGGTCTTTTTGCTTCTCAGTTTATTTCCTCTCATAAGCTTGGTAGAGAAGCTCATAAAAACCAGGATTTTATGAAGTTATTCTATGGTGACTTGCGATTTGTTGCTGCCTATAAGCATACGCCAAAAGGTACGTCTTTCCCAGCACCGTTGAGCTTACAAAAGAACAAAAATGCAGAAGGCTATGCCAGTGATGATGCCGTAGACTTCTATACCGGTAAAGATCTTTTGGGTTTTAAAGGTGTTAAAGGTTTTGTTGTTGTAGATGGCAAAGAATGTAGTCCTGTACAAATTGAAACGGCTATTAAATTACATATGTCTCGTTCCTTAGAGCAAGAACGTGTGCAAGGTCGCAGTAAAGATGGTAATATCTTTAATTATGAATACATTGAGCCAAATCAAGTATTTGTAGGTTCTGTGGTGGGGCCTAAAGCTGCATTAGAAGAGTTTGTACGTCAATTCCCTAAACAGTTGGATTGTCATATCGGTCGCTCTCGTCGTACTGAATATGGTCATTGTCTCGTTGAAATTGGTGATATTACAGCTGTTCCAACGCCAGTAAATAGTGGTAACTCTGTATATGTAAGACTTCATACGCCATTAGTGCTAGGTAATGAGTCTATTGGTCATGTAGTAGCTCAAGCAGTCCAATCAATTGGTTCAGATATTTCTGTAGGTACGGTGTTTGCCTCTTATCAAGAGGAGCAAAGCTTTAATAGTATTTGGGGCGTTCGTAGTAGCGCTGAAGCGTCTGCATCAGCTGGTAGTATCGTAGAGCTTGTAAAGGAATCTGGTTGGTCTCAAGATGATCTAGATAAACTACAAAATATCTTGTATAACGGCATGGGTACTCGACTTCAAGAGGGCTACGGTCAAGGCCGTTTATGGATTCCTGGCGAGTTCAAACTAGTGAAATTAGGTAAGCAAGAAGTACCTAAGCTCAAATCTTTACATATGCCAACCCAAGAAATTGCAAAAAAGGTATTGGAAAAACAAGTTATTGTAAATGCTCGTTTGCGTGCTGCTCACGATGTAGATACGTATATTAAACGTACTATGTCTAGAAGTGGTATATCTAAGCATTTTGCATCTGTACTATTGACTGAACTTGGTACAAATCATGAAACTGGTCATAAGCAATTACAACAATTCTTGGAAGACAAGAAGGCAGAAGGGCAAAAGAAAAATGAGCCTAGAGTTATTGAAAAGAACTTGCGTGAGTTCCATTTAGAGCATGCTTATACGCGCAGTGAAACAAAACGTGTTAACTTGATGGAGTATATCATTGATTTTGATGCGCCTACATTAGTGGCAGCTTGTTTAGCAAAATCTGGCGAAAGTGGAACATACTACGAAATTCCTGCTGAATTAGTCGATATGGTAGGGCTCGACAAACAAAAACTTTCAAATGTAGTGGCCTACGAATATTGGACATATTTCTTTAGACATATTAGAAAGATTAAGTAAGGAGGACCGTCGTATGTTAAACTCTGCAAGTGTAATAGGGCGGTACACTCTAACTGGTACTGTCAATCTCACAAGCCCTCTCGTTATTCGAGCTGGTGTTAGTAATGATATTTTAAATGATACAGTAGATGATATCGTGGTAACATATCACGATGGCCAACCATTCATTCCTGGTACATCCTTAGCAGGCGTATTGCGCCAAGCGATTCAAGGCCTTGAACCTGTATCTGAAGATGTATTATTTGGTTCCATTGATGACAAAGGTACACAAAGCGCATTACAGATCAATGATATTCCATTAGATAATACAAATATTGTCGTTCGTGATGGCATCTGTATAGACGATGTGCGTGGTGTCACTAAAGATGGCGCAAAATATGACTTTGAAGTCATCGAGTCTGGTGCGACTGGTCGATTGCGTATCGATTGCGTGATTCGTCAATGCCACGAAAATCAAGCGGATAAGATTGAGCGAGCTCTTGTAGCGTTAGCTAATCTACTTAAAAACGGCATCTCCATTGGTGCTCGTACGGTGAATGGTTTAGGTCGCGTAACATGTAAAGATATTTCTTTAGAGCATTATGACTTCACTAAGCCAGAACATGTAAAAGCGTGGTTACTACGTAAAGCGGGTACATCTGTTGCTATTCCTGAGCGATGCATGATTGCTGAAAAAGACCTTGTTATAGATATAGAATGCTGCTTAGAAGATACAGTTCTTATTAAATCTATTTTCGAAGAGGCTTGGGAAGATAAGTCCGTAGCTCTCTTTATTCCAGGTACATCCATTAAGGGCGTATTACGTCACCATTGTAGCCGTATACTACAGGCGTTAAGCCGTAGCAATCAAGCGGTGGATGCACTCTTTGGCTATAGCATTGAAAAAACAAATGAAAGCCGTAAAGGTCGTGTCATGGTAGATGAAGTTTACTTTGATAAATCTTTTATACAAGAGGAACAACCTCGCATTCGAGTGGACCGCTTTACAGGTGGTGCCATGAATGGTGCTTTATTCCAAGACCATCCTGTACGTAAGAGTAAAGGTAAACAGTTAGTATTTCCATTGCGTATGACTGTTAAAGACTGTAGTGATAGTGAAGCGGGCCTTGTGCTACTCCTTGTAAAAGATCTTATGACAGGTCAAATTACGTTGGGCGCTAATCGTACAATCGGTTATGGTCGCATTAAAGGTAACTCTGTTGCGGTTCAATATCATGGTGAAAGCTATGGTATCGATGGTACTGGTAAGGTTACGGAAGGTGAATCCACTAAACTTGAAGCTTTGGTACAAGCGTTACATCAATCTACAGAGGATACAATGTTAGCTAAGGAGGGTGCTCATGAGTAAACAATTACATAGCCATGAAGGTGTATATACACGTACTTGCGGCACATGCGGCCCTACAGCTAATGTGAACGTACTAGCTGTAGTAAATGAATACATGAAACAAGAGGGCCGAGTTATTACTTGGTCTGTCCATGAAGTTAAATGGGGCTATTACAAGCAAGGTGGCTTCCAATTTTCTGATGGAACAACTGATATAGACTTGGCATATCTACAAGATATGCGTATCTTTAATGAAACGGAAGAATTGCGTCTCACCATACAACATGGTGAGATTGTGTATCGCTATATTAACGATGAAGCTGGTGAACCTGTAACATACGTTGATTCTTCCTCCCGTATGATTGGTGAAGTTGATGCAGGTCGTACTCAGTTGAACCGAGTAGAAGGATTTACAAGCTTAGTTGATACAGGACGTAAACTTTCACAAATTATCCCTGTATTCACAATAAAACAATACTGTTATTTAACGACACGCAATTACATTGGCTATTTAGATAATCATCAAGCGAGCTATACAGATTATCGATATGTCAAAATCGTAGATAAGGAGGTCTAGTATGGCAAAAACAATCGCTGACAGACAGAAGGCTAGTCGTGCTCGTTTAGAAGAAGTTAATGGACAGGATTATGTAGAACAACAAAGTAAAAAAAATAGTCCAAAAAAATCTTCTTCTTATAATCATAATAATTCCAATAATAATCAAAATAGCAGTAATCGTGGTAAGAGTAGTAAATATCCTACTAGGCCAGCAAGTGCGGCATACAACTTTGTACGCTTGCCAGAGCATGTAATTCCAGCTGAGTTTTACAATGGTCACTTTGAAGGGGTTACAAAAGATGTGCTAAAAGCATACTGTGATCATGTACAACAAGCTGACATGCATACAGGTTATATCGACCTTACGATTACTACTGAAACACCATTATTCATTGGTGGACCGTCTAAACAAGATGAGGAGACACCACTTGAATTTTATGGTGGCCAAGATAATCCTACAATTCCGGGGGCAAGTCTTAAAGGTATGGTAAAACAAATCTTCAAGATTGTTACAGTTAGTAGCTTTAGACCATACCAACGGGGAACGGGGCTTGGTGATTTCGAAGATAGATATCTTTATTTCCGTGATTTTGCAAGCTCTATTAAATCCCTCAAAGAATACTATACTTCTCGTATGGTAGGGGAGGAAAAGAATGGCAAAGGTGAAATGAAGCCTGCTACAAAAGCGACACCAGGCTTTATCATTCAGACTGTAGATAATAACTATTTTGCTGTGCCTAGTAAATCTAGAAAAATGTCTTATACTGATGATTATGAAATGCAGAAGAATAAGAAGGGCAGAGGTTCTATCGATTGGAATGATCAGTATGTAAACATTCATACTGGTAGCATGGACTCTAAAATGTCTTATATGCGTATTACTCGACCTGGTAACTTTACAGATAAGCGCATTCCAATTCTTCAAGAATGTATTGATAGTTATAAAGATGATAAGAACCGCGGTACATTAAACCTATTGGATAAAAAAGTTGGTAAATCTGGCAATGCAGCCAAGAATTATACTCGTTGTAATGATGTTAAGTTTGTAGTGCCATGTTTCTTCTCTGAAAAAGATAGTATCGTAAAGCATTTTGGTCATGGTCGATTTTATCGTATTGCATATGACTTGAAAATTAGTGACCATTTACCAACTACATTAGAGCAACATAATAATGGTGTGGATCTTTGTGATAGTGTATTTGGTTATGGCGATAATTGGGCAGGCCGCTTATCCTTTTCCGATGCTCATGTTGTGGGGCCTGTGAGAATGTGCCAATCCGACTATCCGCATCCATTAATGGGGCCTAATCCAACATCCTTCCAATTGTATTTAGAGCAAGATGTAGATGATCATTCTAATTATAACCATTGGGGGCACGAAAGGGCGTCCATTCGCGGTTATAAAATGTACTGGCATCAACCTTTAGCAAAAGCAAAAGATTGGACTCGTACAAAAGAGGAAAAGGCCATTAAAGGTACTCGTAAAATCCGTCCAGTTGATACTGGCGTCACCTTTAAAAGCCGCATTCATTTTGACCGATTAAGCAGCGTTGAGCTAGGTGCATTGTTGATGTCCCTAGATTTAGATCATTACTCTGGCGGTAATCGTCGTACATACTATAAACTTGGTATGGGGAAATCCATTGGTTTTGGTAGTATTAAACTAGAGTCTGCTGTAACGGTTTTCGATAGTAAAGAACGCTATGGTAGCCTATTCGGTGGTGATACTTGGAATACTGGCGCTAGCATAACTACTCTTAATGAGTATGTAGAATCTTTCACTCAGTATCGCGATAAAGTACTAGGTTCTAACATATCCTCTTATAAAGCTGTGTTAGATGATTTATTCATGATGCTAGATTGGAATATTGCTAATGGCCCAAATGCAGCTAAAAACTGGACTGAAGGTATTTCTATGATGACTATTAAGAATAATAAAATGGATCCTCGTATCAGATTCCGTAGCAAGCTAGATACACCTAAATCCTTCATTGCAAAGTGGTCTAAATAATGCTTGGAACAGTTACTATTGCTTTAGAAGCTCAAAATAGAAGCAGCTTACCTGCCTTTCCTGGGCGATACTTACATGCGGCACTTTTCTCTATTCTTAGTCATGTAGATGCAGATGAGGCTACATGGTGGCATGATATGGAAGGAATAAAGCCTTTCTCACTACAATTATCCTTTAAAGAGCCTCGTCAAGATAATATCATTCGAAGTGGGGATATCTTATATTTACATGTTTCTGTATGGCATAGTGAGTTATGGGGCTTATTAGAAGGTATACCTGAGGGACTGGAGGTCATCTTCGGACGTTTACGTACTACTATTATAGGTATTCGGTATGGCGCACCTTTCAATTTACCTTTGAAAGTAGATAATGAACTAGAGCTCATCAGTCGCCGTCTCTCTGCAAAACCGGCGAAATACATAACCTTTGAGGTTATGATGCCTACATCCTTTAACGGAACCTATGGAGATATAACATTCCCTACATCAAGTCTTATTTTTTCTTCTCTCGTAGATAAATGGAATGCTGGCGATATGACCGATGTATTAGATAAGGATTTAATACGGTCGGTCGTTGACAAGGTTATCCTTGAACGTTGGGAAGGTCATACAAAACGAGTGTTTTATGGTCGTGATCGAGGGCTTACTGGTTTTGTAGGTAAGTTTACCTTTAATATCTCCAAATTAACAGAAGAAGAAAATCAACTGATTACTATTTTGGCTCTTTTTGGACAGCATTGTGGCATAGGTCGTTTGTCTAGCCAAAGTCTTGGTCAAGTGCGTGTGACATTACAAAATAAATAGGATTTATACCTCATACAAACTGAACTCAATTGGAGTTCAAATATAGTTACTCTCAAGTAAAGAGGTCTTAAAGGCATCTGTTATAGATGTCTTTGAGACCTCTTTTTTGGTTCCTAGTTTTTTTGATTATCTCTATTTTTGTTTAATCCGTATAATGAACACACAAGTTAAACCTGAGGGGTTGAAACATCAAGTAGCATGATAGTTCTCCTTTTAAAAATAAATTTTCTCCTCTCTACATATATAAATCTCCTTTGTTTGGAGACCGTCCTTGACGGTTTGAAATTGAGTGATGGGCACTCCACAGGTTTAACAATAATTATGTAGTTTTTATACATGGAGGTTCATATGGAACAGTTAATTAGACGTTTTACTTTATCTAGCAATGAATATTTATCTCGTGACTGTGTTGGTTATTATCGTGACTTGTATTTGCGCTTTCGTGAGCCTGGAAATCCTGATTTTCTTAATACCTTAAAAAATACATTGAACAACTATTGTCCTAGTGTCCTAAAATCTGCCCGTCAGGAAGTGTATGATAGAGTAAAAAGGGATATACCCGATATCATGAAGGCTGAAAAGCTTGAGGAGGCGGTTGTTGCCGTTGTACCTAGATCTAAAGTATTTATGTCACCTAACCAGTTGGGCTTCCGTGATGCGGTGCAAGAGTGTGTCAGAATATTACAGGCCAACGGATACTCAGGTATCACAGATGGCATCAGTTGTATTATGCGACATACAAATACGAAGACAACACATATTCATAAAAATTTGCCAGGCTTTGATAATTGTGGTAGGGAGCCCTATGTGGGGATTACAAATGACACTTGCCATATCAATGCCGATGTAGTTCGAGACAAAACGGTTATTTTAATTGATGATATTTATACAAAAACAGTGAACGTTGATGAGGATTGTATTCAGGCATTATATGATGCGGGCGCAGCTCGTGTTATATTCTATGCTGTGGCATACACCTACCGTCGTTCTTCTTATAGAAAAGGGGCATAATATGAATATTTCACCGATAGCTCTAAAAATCTGGGCCGTCCATAATACGACGAGTCGCATTACAACGAGAAAGAGCTTTCATGATAACTGGAAAACAGAGGATGAATTCCTCGCCATGATGAGCGATATTCCAAACATCGATGATGTAGTGCATGACCTATCCGTTGCGGTAGATGACATGGACTGGATGGACGGCGCGGTATGCTGCTTTGATGCGGATTTTCCAGTTATTAATGAAAGCGCCCCTAAAGGGGATCGCCCGTATCTCTTGTTTTATAAGGGTGACTTGTCTTTGTTGAGTGATTTGAATCGGAATGTGGCTGTTATTGGTTACACAACGCCGAACGAGGACATCATGGCTCGTGAAAGTAAGATTGTTGAGCAATTAGTACAGCGCGGTCAGCATATTGTGAGCGGTCTTGCAAAAGGTTGTGATGCTATTGGGCATACCGTTTGTATGGATTACGGAGGAAAAACAATTGCCATCTTGCCATCACCATTAAATGCTATTTCACCGGCAGACCATCGGGACATGGCCCATCAAATTATCGAAAAAGGTGGTCTTGTTATTTCTGAATACTACAATGGTCCCCGTAGTCGTCATGAGGCCATAAACCGTTATGTAGAGCGAGATCGGTTGCAAGCGTTATTTGCTAAGGCTGTAGTGCTCATCGCAAGCTATGAAGGCCGTGATGGAGACAGTGGATCCCGCCATGCTATGGGAAAAGCACATTCTTACGGACATCTTGCCTGTGCTATGTACGATGAAACGACAGATAGCGAAGTACTTGAGATGAAATTGAACCGTAGCCTACTTTCACAGCAAAAAGCAAAACAATTAGTGACAATTCCAAGTGAGGTAGGTGCTGCAGGGTATACATCGGTAACGGTGGATGATCTAGTAAGCCTTGTAAATCCAGCTCTAGAGGCACAGCAAAAACTATTTTGATATGTATATGACTAAAGGGGGTTCTCATGTTTCATATTGTAGATGTAGATAATACATTGGTCTTTACCGACGAATTAAATACAGCTGGCTATGTACACGCTTTGGCATGTATGGCACTAGAACCCCGTAAGGTCGTGCCACGTATTACACGTGAAATCGTACAGGAATGGTATCCACAGCTGTCAGAGTATGACTTAGTTCATATGGCTACCCTAAAACAAGCATATGTAGAAAGCCACTTAGATATGTCTCAATTGAATTCCTCTGTAGCTCGTGTGCTCAGCACATATGGCAGAGAGCGATGTGCCTTATGGACAGCGGCTAATCCTGAACGGATACGCATGTTGCTAAGACACCATATGGTCACTGATTATAGAGCAATACGCTTTAGCAATAAAACAGAGAACGATATATCCCATATGGTGCAAGATTTCTGTGTGCTCTTTGACTGTGAACCAGAGGAACTATGCTTTCACGAAGACAATCCTGAGGTTATTAATCATCTGCGGAAGCTAGGGCTGACCGTAATGGCTGTTGAAGTGAAAGCGAAAACAGTTGCATAGGGTATTAAATAGAGAAATAAGATTTAATGTAATAATTGAGCAAATAGTTGTTATATGTTAAACCGTTTAAATAAAGAGAGTTTGTTTTTATGTAGTATTATGCACAGGGAGGATTTATGAGATTTTTAACCTTAAGTACAACAGGTATATTTAATGCTATTCGACCATCGTTGTTTCCACCTATAGAAGGGAAAGAAACAACGACATTTTTACTTGCTTTGGATTATTATGTACCAGATCGATGTTTCTTAGAAGATGAACAAAAGGATGTGGAGACAGCTCGAGAAAGGTATGATTTAGAACGTAAACGTATTCGTGCTTTTGTAAAAGCACTTTGCAATGACTGGGGAAAGCCTATAGAGGAGTTGCGAACAGAAGTTATCAATTGTTTGCCAGAGTTTATTAGTCATGGTACCTATAATGGGGAACCATTATTATCTGAACCTCGTGATGGATATTATACTATTTATCCTATGTATAAAAGCTATCGAGGTAGAGATATGCTATTCCCAACACATCAATCTTCTAAAGAGGAGGCTCAGTATATATTCGATCATATGCTTAGATATTTTTTAAAGGCCTTCTTTGAACCAGATGCTTTTTTTGGTTATTTAGACGGTGCATTTCATATTGATACCCCCTTATCTGTCACAACAGTTCAACAGATTTTGGAAGATCTCGAGCGTGAAGCAGTACCCTCTCCATTGTCGGTTTCCTCAATTTCCAATACCCATACCATGGACGAACCTACGATAATTAATACAGAGTTCCTATTAATCGCTGATGCCTTTGGTGCTTACATGGTACAAGCAATGGAAGGTGATACAGAGAGTGAACAGTTAGCTGCTTTAACAGAGGATCCATTTGTCTGTGAGATGTGTTGTAGTTTACATAAGTGTTTTATGATTAACAATAGATGTTTTAGCATATCCATTTATGATGAATGTAATATTTGGGTAGATAAAATATTAGATGCTTATGCTATACATGATTATTTACAGATTCTTAACGTTTATAATGATGAGTTTCCATCCTATGACGATGGGGTAATCGGCTATGAGAAACAATATCTTGTAGGACCTTTACTTGATAACCTTGTAAAAGAACTCACACGAGAGAAACTGTTAGTTCAGTTATCTCCTCAAAATGAGCAGCGTAAGGACTATCTTAACTTTATACTCACCTATGATGAGGCAGTGCAGTCTATTTTTGAGGAAATATGTGAAAAAAAGATAGATGGACGAGACATTTATAAGCAGCAAGACTTAGCAACTGTACTAACTCTAGACGTTCGCCTGTGCTGTACATTTTATTGTATGATTGATGCATGTCGACATGCTTTTAATAGACACATGTATGCTGATATTTTACCGATTGTAGACAAGTTAGATGTGCAACTTGCAAAGGTACAAATTTCTGCGACAGATACTTGGCAAGTTGAATATTTGGTGAAAGTATCTCGCATATCTCAGTGGTATCGAGCACTAGCCTATGCTTGTTTAGGAGATGAAAGAATAGAGGCAATACTACAAGATTTAATGGTTATGCAACAGCAAGATCCAGTTTTGTATAAAGAACATATAGATTCTATTTTTGAGAATTTAGACGATCCAGAACATGCTTTTAATACAGAACATTTACGCTATGCATTGCTACATTATTACATAGAAACCAATAATCAACTTGGCTATGAATGTTATATTAAAGAATTATATCCACCAATATTGGGAATAGATTCAGACTATAAAGTACAAAAGAATATACTGTTATACGGTGAAGATGGTAAGTACTGTGAAAATTATTCTAATAGAGATTTCTATTTATGGCTAAGAGCATTGTGGACGTTCTATTTATCTGATATTGATAAAGAATTCTGGAATGAATTGGCAGAACAATGGGAAAAACAGGACTACATACCTATTTTTTATGGCATAAATGACTATGAGCTATGTGTTAACTATATGATTAAGCTAGCTGTTCATTTTGGAGATATGCAACGAGCCGAGAAATATAAAAAAGAATTTGATATGGCTCTTCCTAATAAGAAAGAACCTATGGAGGATGCACCTAGTGGATATACATGGCCTTTCTTCGATTGCTATATAATAGCTCAAGTTAATGAAACGTTAGGAAATATAGAAATAGCAAAAGAAAACTATCACAAAGCCCTTTCCATGGCTACTTTCGGTGAAGCACGCTGGGAACAATACGAAGAACAACATGGTGGCATATGGAAGACCTACAAAGATTTTGGCTATAGTGGGCCAGATCTGAAATTTGAAGATTGGATTAAAGATAGTACCGTGACCTATAAAACGATAGAAGAATACAAAAAAGCATTAGATAAGTATGTATTTTATATGTATAAGTAGAGACTATATAGAAAAATTTATATACCTATTTTTATAAAGATTTCCATACAAAATTTTATTTATAGATTGAGGTTATGAGCCTAAAACATAACTATATAGTTATGATCTTTATGCCTTAAAGAATAAAAGAACTCGCCTAACAAAACGTTAGGAGGGTTCTTTTGTTTAAACTATTTATTGAAAAAAATTAACTATCAAAATTTTATTAATAGTATTTCCTTAAAATATAATGAAAAGAAAATGAATTAAATATTGACGTAAAATATGAAAAACCTTATAATTACTATAACCTTAGAAAAATCATTTACCACCAGTATTTACCTATGCTCATCGGCATTTTTAATCCCATGGGAGTCTAATCTGACCGTTTACGGTGTGAGGTTTGCTAAAACCTATTTTTAAGCCCCATGAATACTGGCCTTCTGAGGTATGCTGTTGGAACAGTGCTTACCGTTTACGGTATTGAAACCTGTTTTAGACATATCAATTTTTAGTTCCAAATTGTTGGAACAGTGCTTACCGTTTACGGTATTGAAACTACCATACGTGACTATTTAATAACTTTTCATTATCTAGTTGGAACAGTGCTTACCGTTTACGGTATTGAAACTGTACACATTGATGGATACCGCTGGCGGATTCATTAGTTGGAACAGTGCTTACCGTTTACGGTATTGAAACAAATGGAATTAACCACTAAAGTTCCAGTTGAACACGGTTGGAACAGTGCTTACCGTTTACGGTATTGAAACTAAAGAATCGTCCGTCTGTGCTCCTTCCGTTTATAAAGTTGGAACAGTGCTTACCGTTTACGGTATTGAAACCGCATCTTCGGCATTTTTAAAATTACCGACGACCAGTTGGAACAGTGCTTACCGTTTACGGTATTGAAACGGAATATTAACTTGATTTCTTTAATCTGACATATTTTACCTATTACAATAGCACTTACTATTTAGAGTATGTACGATATATTAATAGAATCATTAGCGTTAGTATGGTATCTTGATAGATCTATTGTATTAGAGCTAATGGTTCTATTTCTTTTGTTTGTGATATAATGTAGGTAGTTTTGATCCTTGCAAAAACAAATCTGCGCCGTTGTGATAGTGGTGCGGTTTAACGATGTTATTTTAACTTGCTAAAGTGCTTTTTGAGATTAATTTGTAATCTCCGCCGTTTTTTGCATTTTGGAACCAGTAAATATCTGTTGTTTCAAAGACAGGGTTAAATTAAATAATCCCCTGATGGGGACGGAAACAATATAACGTTCGTTCATTGTAATGTTGACAACTAGACCCAAAAGTTAAATTAAATAATCCCCTGATGGGGACGGAAACGTACTAATGACGTTGAATTGAACGTAACTGAATTGGCAATCAAGTTAAATTAAATAATCCCCTGATGGGGACGGAAACTCTGACGATGAACAAGCCTTATTGCAACTACTATTAAAGAGTTAAATTAAATAATCCCCTGATGGGGACGGAAACTAAATTACATTTAAACTCTAACGCAATTTCCCTAAATACTGTTAAATTAAATAATCCCCTGATGGGGACGGAAACATGATTGACCTATTAGGGGCAATCAGTAATATTATTGATTATGTTAAATTAAATAATCCCCTGATGGGGACGGAAACGATACAACTAATATTGGCACAAATCTATCTTTAGTTATTAAGTTAAATTAAATAATCCCCTGATGGGGACGGAAACATTATTGGATGTAGGACGCCCTACATGAACAGTCTCTTCAGATGGTTAAATTAAATAATCCCCTGATGGGGACGGAAACGTTTTAGATTTATTCCACTCAACGGGTACTGTAACAGTTAGTAGTTAAATTAAATAATCCCTTGATGGGGACGGAAACCTTGCATAATACGCATAAGCATAGCATTCTGTGCTTTCATTTGTTAAATTAAATAATCCCCTGATGGGGACGGAAACATTGATATCAAAATATTGTATGAATGCTCTAATTACGAAGAGTTAAATTAAATAATCCCCTGATGGGGACGGAAACAATAAAACACCAAGATTCATATTATCGTTTAGCTCCTCTAAAGTTAAATTAAATAATCCCCTGATGGGGACGGAAACCCAAAATATGCTTACTGAATTATATCTAATCCGTACTGGAGGAAGTTAAATTAAATAATCCCCTGATGGGGACGGAAACGCTCCGCCTATGTTTAAAATGTTTAAAACTTCTGATAATTCCAGTTAAATTAAATAATCCCCTGATGGGGACGGAAACTCGACCTTTTGTTGAGCTGCAATCTTTGTTTCTACAGATGCAGGTTAAATTAAATAATCCCCTGATGGGGACGGAAACCTATATCCCTCGTATCTAGTATAATCTACGCGTGGGCGTAGATCGTTAAATTAAATAATCCCCTGATGGGGACGGAAACTTCGCTTTTTTGAAATGCATATACAATTTTGTCTTGCGTACGGTTAAATTAAATAATCCCCTGATGGGGACGGAAACAATAGCACCACTTGTCGCAATACGGAAATGGAATACACGGTTAAATAAAATAATCCCCATTAGGGGACGGAAACTAGCAGTCTTCTAGAGACTGATGATAATCTGATACTACGTGTAGTTAAATAAAATAATCCCCATTAGGGGACGGAAACTCTTTCGTAAATACAAGATTATTCATAATTTGTTGGCGCATCGGTTAAATAAGATAATCCCTATTAGGAGACGGAAACCCGCCACCACGAATACCCTTAGTGTTCGCCAACGGTACAAGTTAAAAAGATAATCCCCACTAGGAGTCGGTTTTTATCTCAAAAACTCATATGAGTACAAAAATATAACCAGTATATTCTTTTTAGTGAATATACTGGTTTTTTGTATAAATCTGGTAGTTTTCTATTGGATTAAATTGGAAATGAATATATAATGAAAAAAGAGAGCTTTAATTCTTAGTAGTGTTTGGCGGCGATGTGAAGGCTAAGACATTTGTACTACTGTAGAAATTTAATCGTTATCATCTTTAGACCTAAATTGATTCCTTAGCATATTCATTTGTATAAAAGGAGGCGACTATATGTCATCCTTATATGTTACAGAAGCAGGATCGTTTATCAAGCGTGACGGTGGTCATGTTGTAGTTGGTCGTAATAATGAAGTATTGTTTGAGGTCCCTTTAGAGCGAATCGAAGATATTACTGTTTTTGACTCAGTATCTATAACAAGCTCATTGGTAACTGACTTTATTGAACGTGGCGTACCGATTACATGGCTATCTGGTTATGGCAAGTATTTTGGTACTATAATCAATACGAATACTATTGACATTAACAAACATAAGAAGCAATTTGATCTGTTAGATGATAATGCATTTAGAGTGGCTATGTCACGTAAAATTATTCGGGCAAAGGTGCGTAATCAGCTGACTATTCTTCGCCGCTACGCACGTAATTTGGAAGAGGATATCAATATAGATGTACAGATTGCGAATATTAAATCTGTACGTAGTCATATTGGTGAATGTATGCGTGTATCTGAACTCATGGGGTATGAAGGGCTGATAAGTCGTCTTTATTTTGAAGCACTCGGTAAAATTGTGCCATCTGCCTTTGCTTTTACAAAACGTACAAAACAACCGCCTCGAGATCCGTTTAATGCCATGCTCGGATTAGGTTACAGCATGCTGTTTAATGAAATCTTAGCTGGTGTTATTAATGCAGGTCTCCATCCATTCGTAGGAGTCATGCATAGCCTAGCTAAAGGTCATCCAGCCCTCGCATCTGACTTAATTGAAGAATGGCGGGCGCCAATTATAGATTCTATGGTGCTATCTATGGTGAGCCGTAATATGGTAGATTTATCCGAATTTGATAATTCTGATAAAGGTTGCTACCTGACAGCAGAGGGGCGTAAGGCATTTCTAATGGCCTATAATAAGAAAATTCGTTCTGAAAATCAATATATTGATGATCGTAAAAGCTATCGTGAATCTATCTATAAACAGTGCAAGCAATTTGCTAGTGCAATTATACACGAAGATGTAGATTTGTATACGCCATTGGAGATTCACTGATATGAAAAAGTTTATCGTCCTAGTTATCTATGATGTGGTGGATAATAAAACGCGTAACCGTCTTGTTAAATGCCTGGAACGTTATGGCGTTCGTGTCCAAAAGTCTGCGTTTGAAGCATTGCTTAATAGGAAACAATATGATGCTATGATGCGGCGAGCTAGTAAGATGATTAATCCTATAGAGGACTCCTTACGAGTCTATGTCCTTGATGACATTATAAATATCTATACTTGGGGTATTGGAGAACGTAAGGAACAAGACTGTATCGTACTTTAAATATAAATAGTTACTCTCGATTAATACTGTTACGATGTAGAGGTGTAATTAATAATAATAGAATCATTAATATTGGTAAAAGTATTTCAAGACTTGATGTTTTATATTGATGATTCTATTATTGTATTATCTATTTTCTTATATGATATAATGGGTCTAGAATTTAACTTCTGATAAATTAAATCTGCGCCGTTGTGATAGTGGTGCGGTTTAACGGCGTTATTTTAGCTTGCTAAAGTGCCTTTTAGGATCAATTTGCAATCTCCGCCGGTTTTTGCATTTTAGAACCAGTAAATATCTGTTGTTTCAAAGACAGGGTTAAATTAAATAATCCCCTAATGGGGACGGAAACAACTAAAGAATGGGTTGACGCTGATTCATATAGAATCCCACATGTTAAATTAAATAATCCCCTAATGGGGACGGAAACATTATGGCAACTAAAACTATTAAAAGAGAAATTAACACAGAGTTAAATTAAATAATCCCCTAATGGGGACGGAAACATATAGATCTCTTAAATCACGATCAAACCCTAATTTATGTTTTGTTAAATTAAATAATCCCCTAATGGGGACGGAAACGGATTAAACGTATTTACGATATTATTCCATCTAGTACGTTCTTGTTAAATTAAATAATCCCCTAATGGGGACGGAAACATAAACGGCGGTATAATCCTTTGAGTGCTTGAAAGTTATTACGTTAAATTAAATAATCCCCTAATGGGGACGGAAACTTATTCTAATGAAAGGAGCATAGTATTATGCATTTTTCAAGAAAGTTAAATTAAATAATCCCCTAATGGGGACGGAAACGTCATTCCAACAATAAATGTAATAATAATTACACATAAAGCTGGTTAAATTAAATAATCCCCTAATGGGGACGGAAACTTGTACACTTTTTAAAGTACATCATCGCAAGTGTCCATGCTTGTTAAATTAAATAATCCCCCAATGGGGACGGAAACTGTTTACTTACTTTCGTTTCTAACAGAATACGTAGTATCATCTAGTTAAATTAAATAATCCCCTGATGGGGACGGAAACATTTACCGCTCTTTTCGTTTCGCTCTTATGGTGGCGATTTACCGGTTAAATTAAATAATCCCTTGATGGGGACGGAAACAAGTGATTGGCGTTCTTAACATGGAAATCTCTTGTACTAATAGTTAAACTAAATAATCCCCATTAGGGGACGGAAACAATGGGATAATCCATCCATTAACGAATTCTGGATCATAATTGTTAAATTAAATAATCCCCTGATGGGGACGGAGACCCGTGGACTTTTTCGTATTCTGCTTCCCAGTCGACTTGCCCGTTCGATTAAATTAAATAATCCCCATTAGGGGACGGAAACTATATTTCTCGGATAGAATAGTGGAGTCCGAAGAAATTGATAGTTAAATAAAATAATCCCCATTAGGGGACGGAAACGCCATATAGTGCTGACACTGGATGTAATAGGCATCAGGGACACTGTTAAATTAAATAATCCCCATTAGGGGACGGAAACAGTTCGACATTTCTGACAAGGTAACTTCTTGCCTCACTAAGGCGTTAAATTAAATAATCCCTTTTAGGGGACAGAAAGGCACTACCTTATTATTGTAGGTAGTGCCTTATGTATAATCTAAGGGTTTAATTGTTTTGTATTATAAATACTTAAGGTTTTGTTACTTTCTCTCTTAAAATGAAGGGTGGATTATTGAAGTAAAATAAGTGATATTTATAATATATAATATATTAAGTAACTATAAGTAACTATATTTATTATTTAGTGTGTATGGGATTGGAGAGCTTTCAAAGGATAAATATCATTTGCCATTTTCTATTGGTCATGGTGAATTTATTTTCTTTCGTGGTAACGAGGTTTTACTCACTATTTATAACTGATTATTGTCATTGTTTTGGGATCCCTAGTATCCTTTATTTGCCTTACAAAAAAACAAATAGCCCTCCGTTACCGCATGGTAGCTAGGTAAACAGAAAGTCCATTTTCTAAGATTTCATTATCTTCGAGATGCGCTTGATATTTCGACTCGTCTGACTATCTTTTAATATGATAGAGATAAAGGTATATCATCCAATTAAGATGAATATGTACAATCGTATTAAATTAGTATTCTTAAACGGATTTATTTTTGAGTACTGACAATTAAATCTAATGATAAGATGTATAATAAAGTATAGTGATTCAAGCAACATAATTTGCATTAGGTATACTCTTGGCAAACCGCATATGTGAATGTGTATGGTGTGCAATTCGATGATGTAGTTGGAGAATAGGAGGCGCATATTATGGCAAGCACAGTAATCGATAGTAAAGTGTTTGGTGCATTATTTAGTACTGATGAAATGAGACGTGTATTTAGCGATCTAAATCTTGTACAGAAATGGTTAGATACCGAGGCAGCTCTTGCACAGGCGCAAGGTGAACTCGGTGTGATTCCTAAAACTCAAGCTGAAGATATCGTTAAGTATGCTGATGCTAAGGCTCTTAATATTGATGAGATTGGCGAGTTTTATAAATCCTCTATTACCATTGTTCCTTTGTTGAAAGCTTTCAAAGAAATCCTGCCAGATAATGCAGGCGAATATGTCCATTGGGGAGCCACAAGCCAAGATATTGTTGATACAGGTCTTATCTTGCAAGAGAAAGAGGCATACCAAATTATCTTACGAGATATGAAAGTGTGCCAACAACATGTACTCAATCTTGTAAAAAAATATAAAGATACCATTATGTGTGGTCGTACTCATGTTATTCATGCGTTGCCGATTACATTAGGTTATAAAGTAGCTGTATGGGCAGATGAACTAGGGCGCGATATTCAACGGTTAGAAGAGATTGAAAAACGTGTATTTGTGGGTCAAATGTCTGGTGCGGTTGGTACATTAGCATCACAACCAGAAAAAGGCTTAGAAACACAACAACGCATGATGGAAATTTTGGGGCTCGGTCAACCGACCATCTCCTGGCATGTTGCTCGAGATAGCCAAGCAGAGTTTGCTAGTACATTAGCTTTATGTGCCGGTACATTAGGCCGCATCGCTCATGAGATTTTAAGCTTACAACGTACAGAAATTCTTGAGTTAGAAGAACCGTTCTTCATGGGTAAAGTTGGTTCCTCTACTATGCCACATAAACGTAATCCTCAAGTATTAGAAAACATTATCGCTGTTTGTCGTAGTGTGCGTACCATTGCTCCTGGTATTGCAGAAGCCATGATTTGTGAAAATGAACGCGATTGGGGATGTTTATTAACAGAATGGGAATCTATCCCCAAGAGCCTGTGAATTATTGGCTGCTGCTTTAGAAAAATCTAAAGACGTATTAGAAAATCTTATTGTATATCCAAAACATATGGAGCAAAATCTATACAAACTACGTGGCTTGATGATGAGCGAATGTATCATGATGCATTTGGCACCTCGTTTGGGCCGTATGACAGCACATTCTATTGTTTACCGTACATGTATGAAAGCCTATGAAGAAGAAGCACAAATGAAAGATGCCTTGATGGCTGAACCAGAGGTTACGGAAGCCTTTACAGAAGCAGAAATCGACTATATGTTGGACCCTCATAACTACCTTGGTCTAGCCGTTCAATTTGCAGATCGAGTACTACAAAAATATAAATAAATCACTATCCTATGAATACTAAAAAGCCCGTCCTAAGATGGGCTTTCCTTATATATTTATCTGTATATTTCTATTATTCGTTCCTTATTGTATCGTATATTAGTTCGCTATATAATAAACTTAGGATAGTCAGATGAGGTTGGGCCTCTCTTCGTCATCGAAGGGAGGGATAAGCCTATGAGTGATTATGAAATAATCATGCTCTTATTACAGGTAATAACGCTTGTTATTGCCTTTGGGGCATTAATAGCGCTTATTTGTCTCACAAAAGACAAATAGCCCTCCGTTGCCTAGTGTAACTAGATAACTGAAAGGCCATTTCCTAATCTTTTTTCAATTTCGAGATGCGCCTGACGTTACGACTCGTCTGACTATCTTCTTATATTATAGTAAGGTTATTATATATCGTCAAATTATGATGAACACGTGTATGGCATACAGTTTGATGAGGGTATTGTAAAATGAGAAAACTCCTATTGACTTTCACCGATAGGAGTTTTTGGTTTTATAATTGTAATTTTATAGCACTTTTAGGACTATTATTAAGACACAGATTATAACAAATTGATTATATTTCTTTTACATCATCAGGTATAGCCGGTGGAGCCGGTGGTTTACCCATGGATCTTTCAATGAATACCACAGCGACAAAGACGATGAGGCTGACGATGGAACCAAAGATGATGGACATGATGCCATATGGGTTGCCAACGAATTCCCAGTACACGCCTGCGATGGAGCCGAGCACGATGGACCAAATGCCAGCGCCAGCTGTTGCATTTTTCCACGTGAGGCCTAGTAGGAATGCGGCGAATGGGCCCGCAGATCTCATTGTGAAAGCAAATACGAGCATCGGAATGATGGCTTTGCTTACGAGGGAGATTATGATAGCGATGATACCGAGGAATAGCACGCATAGGCGGCTATATCTAGTGAGCTGTGCATCGGTGAGGCTTTTACCAAAATGATGTTCCACAATATCCTTGGTAAATACTGTTGCGGCACCTAAGAGGTCGCCTGCGCCTGATGAAAGTGTGGCCGATACGACCGCGGCCATAACAAAGCCTGCCATTACTGGAGGCATGAGGTTGAGTGCTACCGTTGCCACTGCATTGTTGGCTTCAATTCCGGGGAATTCAGCTAATGCTACAAGGCCTAATACGGCAGGAACAAAGGCGAATAGAGCCATAATAATCCCGCAAATGATAGAACCGAGAACGGCCGTTCTTTCATTTTTCGCTGCGAAGTACCGTTGAACTGACTCTTGCCCAGTGGAGAAGGTCATGAAATACATGATGACAAGGCCGATGATGGTTTTCCAACCCACCTTTGTAAAGCCTAGCTGTTCAGGTGGCAATTTTGTCACTACCGACTCCCAGCCGCCCACATTGTGTAAGACGAACGGTACCGCGAGGGAGAAGCCCCCAACGAGAACGAAGAAGTGGATTACGTCCGTCATCGTTACGCTCCACATGCCGCCGGACATGGTGTAAATTACGAGTACCGCGCCACAGATGAGGATGGCGAGCTCTGTTGAAAGTCCGGTGAGAACGCTAATAATGGTTGCAGTTGCTGTAATCTGTACGCCTGCTAGTGTAATTGTTGCCAGCATGGACAGAATGGAAGTAATGAGATGGCTAGACGCGCCGAAACGACGGCCGATGATCTCCGGTACGGTTGTTGCCATAGCACGCCGCAAGAGTGGTGCGATGAAAGCAACGAGAATAACACCAATCCCTGCAGATACTACGTACCAACCTGCAGACAAACCCCAAGAACCATACGCTTTCGCTGCTACACCTACGGTGCTCCCACCACCGATTTCCGTAGCTGCTAATGTGCCTGCCGTCATAAGAACCCCAATACGACGACCTGCGAGTAGATAGTCAGTACTATCTTTTACACGAATATGACAATACACGCCGACTAATAAATTTAGTAATAAATAGGCGCAAACAATAAACCAAATAATAGTCAGAGAATCCATATGACACCTCCAAAAATTTACACTATCTAGAGATTCATACTAAATCACCCTTACTACTTGCGGTGCATATATCAAGTATAGTTTAATTATCCATAAAAACTGGGGAAAATACAAAGAGGAGTTTTATTGCTCGTTGGAGAATATATATACATTAGGAACTAAAATATAAAATTATTAATCATAGGCACAGCCTTATTTACATAGTATACTTATGCTAATAAGACTGTGCTTATTTTATTGAGAGACAAGATTCATTTTTTGAGAGAGGTTTTTATGATTCAACGTATTTTGATACTAGCTCTTGTGTTGCTGGCTTTCACCATGCCTACAGAGGCAATTACATTTCAGGAGCTGAAGACGTCACCACAGTTTAAGCTTGTTTATTCTCAGTCGATGAATGGGCCCATAGAGAGTGGTGGCTTGTATATCTATTTAAACACTTATTCGATTGAGGCCCTACGCTATGCACCGCCACAGTATTCCTTGCGCGGGACTTACTATATTGTGATGGATACGTCTTATCAATCTATCATCAATGAGAGACAGCTCACCGTGGATTATGATACTAACTATTCGTTAGCGACACTTATTCATTCGTCTCGTATCATGAATCCGAGCCCGTCTATGCTGGCTTTGATTGAGGCTAGTGAAAGTAAGTCTGGTTTAGCTATGACAGGGGTAGATGTAGCGAGATATACATTTGATGGGGCGACAAAGCCAATGCATTATGTAAACGATACGCGTAAGGTCCCACTTAACCGTAATAATACTATTATATATGATATAGCGGATGCTATGTTTGTATCTGTATATCAGCAGCATTTTGATGATATTGTGGCCCAATGAGGTGGATGATGAAACGCATATATTTACTTTCACTATGGTTACTAAGCTGCCTCGTGTTGCCAATGCAAATCCAAGCCGTATCACAAACTGACTTATTAAACGCAGAACGATTTGAACACATCGATTCGAGTGCTGACTCTGGAAGAGGAGATGGAAAATATTTGGATCTTTCATCTGTTAAGTCTATAACGGCGCCGAATGGCCATCGTCGTATTGAAGCCGTCATTTATGTTTCCATGCCTGCTGCGAATATGATTCAAGGACTTTCAGTACAATACGATTACCAAATGGATCGTTCTTTGCGCCATTTGATTAATGATCATGATAGAAGTTTAAAACAAGGTGATAAGACCCCATATATCTCTATTTGGCGTGCAAAGCAAGGAAGTTCAGGAATTACAGGGACCGTTAATGATGGCGGTACCTATTACAATAATGGACAAATTCGCCAACAACGTATATATGCAGAAAATCTAAAAGCTATGATTCTACCTGCTGAATTTGGTGATGAAAAATATAAATTGCCTAATTTGATCTATAAAAAGATCTTTGGACTATCTTATGATGATGAGTTGTAATATTTATGTATGGCACTAGAGTGGTTAAAACAGTGAATAAACATAGATTAAAGATAAAACTTGTTTTTGGACTCCTAATAAAGCTTGTACTTTTACTTATTTGGGGAATCTCTATTTGGGCTTTCTATACATTGCTCTATGATCGATATGTATTAGAAGCATATCCATTAAGGGATTATTTGCCAGTATTGATATTTACCTTTGGGAATATTTGGGTTTTACCGTGGCTTATTTTGTGGCATGAGAAACTATATCCAGCGTTTGATAAACCAAAAATTTATTATAGAGTGAAAGCTTGGTACTTTTCTTTGAAAGACCAATCTTTAGTGGGGACATTTATCTTTTATAGTATAGATTTTGTTATAAAGCTAGGGATATTAATGTATGGCACTATTATTGTTTTAGCTATTGTTATTTTTGTATCTCTTACTTGGCTCCGGTTCTGATCATTACTGGACTGATTCTTCATTAGCTCTTAAAAGCTCCTAAACACTCATATTGGATTTCTGATATATTCTTAACTTATTTACACAATGCAAAAGCCAAGCTATTCATATTTAAAAATAGCTTGGCTTTTATTAGTGGAGCACTTGTGGCGCTTATTTGTTTAGAAATAGCAAAATAGCCCTTCGTTTCTTCGGAAATTGGATAAAACGAAAAGGCCATTTCTACATGTTATTTGTTTGTGAGATGAGCCTGACGTCACTACTCGTCTGACTATCTACTTATATTATAGGGATAAAGGGATATATCGTCAAATGGAGATAAACCTTATATATACCAATTATAGATATATCATACATATACTAAATTATAAAATTATTAATAATAGGCACAGCCTTGTTTACATAGTATACTTATGCTAATAAGGTTGTGCTTATTTATGTTGTAATGTGAGAGAAAAAAGAGAGGGTTTTATGTTACGTAAAAGTTTGATTATCATGGCTGTACTAGCTGCTTTCACCATGAATGTAAGTGCTGTACAGATAGAAGTGCCAGCAGGACAGCCACCTATACCAGGGGCAGATGCGAATATCCCTGCCAATGCCTATGAAAACTATCGGGCCGGTAGCTTGAGCAATGTAGGAGCTAGTGATGTTATAAAATTACATTCTGAATCTAAAAAACGCATGGACATGTATGTAACTGACTGGGGACTAACACGAGATGAAGTCAATCAGATAGCAAGCGATTCGGAGAAGTTGATGGACTTACTTGTTAATGAGTCTGCAGTTGTGTTGTTGCATGATGAGCGTAATAACATTCGGGCATCTGTTCCTGGACTACTATTAGCAAGTAAGTATTACCCAAAACGCAGTGATGGTGAACGTTTATCTATTGTAAGAGAGAATTCCATATTTTTTGCGATTGGTACAAAACAGAATTATGATGATGCATTAGGCAAATTAAAATCAGAGCGAAAAGGGGCGTTTACATATCCGGGTATCACACATGGTAAATGGGCTATTGAAACTGAGTCTTTCGGTGAGAATACGCCTGCTATGGTTGCTGTAGTTGGTTTATTTAATCAACCGAATCAAGAATATATGGTAGGTCTTAGCTACAAAAATCAGCCTGTTACCGGCAAGCTCGAGCACGTTATGAGTAATTATGTAATTCCGTCGATTCGATCGTTAGATGACATGGATCATTATAGTGAAAGTATTCAATGGGATAATTTCACATATCGTATTCCTAAAGGGCTCAAACTAATAGCACAGAAATCGTTAAAGGACTCTGCCGAAATGAGAGACTATCGTGGATCAGGTATCCGACTTATTGTAGCTAAGAAACCTGTAAAAGTAGATGATAAATATATCTATTCATTTATTGACGAGATTTCGGAAATAAAGCCAGAAAGTCAAATCATAGGTGATGCACCTATTCAATCAGCATCTGTTTGGAATAATGGCGTTCCTAGTCTTTTAGTAGATAACTATCAACCAGGAAAAACGTCTTTAATGCATCGATTCTTACGTGATGACAAGAATGTATATATAATGAGCTTAGTTTATATTGATGGGGCTACGCCATATTCTCATATTCAGCTGCGTAATACGGTAGAATATTCTGATTTTGCAAATGTTGAGACACTGCGGAATAAAGTAATCCGTATGCAAAGTAAAGATAAAATGTAATTCAGTTGTTTATAAGATCGTTCAGGAGAGAGAACATGAAAAGAAAATACATGATTACGGGGCTTGTTATCGGCCTGCAATTGGTAAGTGGTTATAGTTATGTGACAGATGCAAGTTGGTTGAGCAAAACGTGGGATCGCCTTGAAACAAATGCAGCGAAACAGTCTTACGATTGGCCGAAAGCTGAGCAGTATACTCATTATGCGGGAGGACAACTTGTAGGTGCTAACTTACCAGACGAGGATATGATGGTTCTTGGTGTTTCATTAGGTAATACCTTTGATAGTGTGAAAGCAAGTTTGGGGCAGCCTACTAAAGAAACTAGTAGAGGACTCACCTATGGTGGTGTTACCTTTGGGAGTTTTAAAATGGATGGTGTAGAGTCAGTTGTTACCTATATGATGATCGAGAATCGTGATGCCACAACACATAGAGGCATTGCCGTAGGCGACTCCATGCGAAAAGTCCTTAATGTATACGGTAGACCTGATTTAGTAGACTCTAATAATCGATGGTTTTATGGGAAATATCGCTATCGTACGGATATGATGCATGGCATACAATTTGAACAAAAAGGCGATAAAGTAAGTAAAATTATGATTTATAAATGATTATATTTTTACCATATCTATGAAAAAAGCCGAGCTTTTAATTCATAGAATTAGCTCGGCTTTTATTACTGTATTCATATATTTGTATAATATAATGCTTATTGTATCGCATATTAGTTCGCTATATAATAAGCATAGGATAGTTAGACGAGGTTGGGCCTCTCTTCGTCATCGAAGGGAGGGATAAGCCTATGAGTGATTATGAAATAATCATGCTCTTATTACAGGTGATAACTGTGGTTATTGCTTTTGGAGCTTTAATAGCGCTTATTTGTCTCACAAAAGACAAATAGCCCTTCGTTATCTTAGATGATTCGATAACTGAAAGGCCATTTCTCAAGCTTTTTTGTTTTCAGAGATGAGCCTGACGGTATGACTCGTCTGACTATCTACCTATATTATAGGGGTAAAGATTTATATCGTCAAATTGAGATAAACTGGAGGTTCTTATGAAAGCATTTGAAACAAAGGATTATAAAGCTTTTACCATGTTTGAGAATCGTTGGGCTCTTGTTACGGCTGGAATGCTTGATGATTTTAATACATGTACGGTTAGTTGGGGCAGTATGGGCAACATATGGGGCCCTAATGGTGGCGATATATCCACGGTGACAGTGTACATTCATCCAGCGCGTTATACTCAAGAGTTTATGGCGAAATATGATACCTTTACAGTTAGCTTTTTCTCTGAAAGTTATCGCAAGGCTCTTGGTTATTTAGGTTCTCATTCTGGCCGCGACGAAAATAAGGTGGCAAATTCTGGCCTAACGCCAGTTGTGGCAGGCGATGGGGTAACTTTCAAAGAAGCAGAGTTAACTTTTGTATGTAAAAAGCTATATGAACACCAATTCGATGAAGCCCACTTAGCAGATAATGTAAAGGAATATTATGCAGCGAATCCATCTATGTATACTCAAGTTGGTAAAGATCGCTGGGAACCACATTATATGTACATCGGAGAAGTAGTTGAGGCTATAGGAGTCTAGTTTTATATAAGATTTGTTCATGTTGAGAGAATGATATGATTAAGAGCGTGTTTTTAATAGGTTTTTGTTCACTTGGCTTTATGGTAACGGCACATGCTGCCAATATAGATCTTCCTGGTGGAGATGCCATGGTGTCTGATACTGCTTATGAAAGCTATTCTTATAATAGTGTTGATATGGATTTGGTAGAGGCTCAGTTTAGACGTCACTCAGGCCCTGTGGTAGCACAGACTGTGAAAAATGGGCGTAGGACGGTAGAGCAAGCTAAGGCATATATGGATGGCAATGCCAAGTTTTTAAAACGCCAAGCTAATCAAAGTACGGTGTTCATCTTTGACGATGGTACACAGCATATTCGCTTTTCTATGCCTTATCCAAGTCTTGAAAGTAAGGCGATTAATGATAACACTAATTCCGTTGTTAATGTCGTAAATGGTATCCCTCAATATTATATTAAAAGTATGAATGCAGATATCGTAGTCGATGTGGATGATAAGACTACCTATACGGATCGTGCCTTCACATATAAAACGGTAAAAAATGGTCAATGGCAGCAGAAGTATGGGATTATGACACGTATCTCTGGAAAAGAAGAGAAAGCTGAGCCGCGTACGAGTACGGGTGTTGAGTTTTCCCTGCCTAGTGATACGAACCATGTGTATCGTGTTAACATCATAAATCGAGGTAATGGCAATCCAGATCATATTAGGTATGCAGAAGGGGCTTTAGCGAATTATGTGATTCCATCGGTAGAGGATACAAAAGCGATAGATCGCTATTCTAATGTTGAGAAATGGGGAAACTTTGAATATCGTGTGCTCAAGAATAGTACGAGAAAAGCCGATTATGAGCCTACCTCCTATGGTGAGGAAACGCGCGTTTATAAGGGGGGCGATATAGTGCAGCTGATTAAGCGCCGTCCGATTTTTTCAAATGATGAAAAACATTTTTATTCAGGTGCTTTTTCTACGATGGATACGATGAGCCGAAAATACCCATATTCAGTTAATGATAATGCGACCATTTGGCGTAATGGTATGCCTGCATTTAGTGGCAGTGTAAAATTTGATAATGGTATTAATTATACATATTTTACAATCCGTGATGATAAATATGTGTACAGCATTGAAGTTGCTTATAAAGCCAATATGGTGAAGACGTCTTATCATGATATTCGTAATATGGTAGAAATGGCAAAATTGATCAATCATCCGCATAAGCAAGCGTTTCCTGCGTTGGAGTACCTTTGGGAAGCTGATGTTTTTAAACTGCCTTAAAGCTAAACTAATATTTTGTCTATATGTAGATACACTTAGGTATAAAAAGAAATAGAGAGAAATAAAACAGTCAGTATTGTGATTCAGTACTGGCTGTTTATTTACATATCTGATAGTATTAGGTTATTTTTGAACAGTGTTTTAATATGTATCGATTTCCTATGCTTCTGGAAATAGAACGTGTTCTTGCATTTTAAAATTAGGATTATTGGTAGAATCAAAGAACTCAATCATATTCCGTAATTTTTGAACTTCCTCAGCACTTAAAAACCTTGGATAGAAGATAGTATAAGTAAAACTATATATGCCATCATAGGAGTTAAAGTTTAGAATGTGATCATCCTTATTAGGTTCATAGCTGTGTATGGATAGACCAGGGATGTTATTGTTCCATACAACTGAGTAATTGATATAGTCTGATGCTGATGGATGGTAACGGTAAATATCCCAGAACGTATTTAAATCAGTTTTAAAATTGTAATGACCGTTTATAACAAGTTCGTGCGCATATGGGTTTCTAGGAACATTGTCAGTAGAAACAAAGAATGTTATATCTCCTTTTTTGTAGTATCTAACATCTTGGTGTTCAGAGGCCTTACTTTCACCTTCGTATATGGCGTCTTTTGGTACGCGGTATTGTACACCGTTTAAGCTTTCTATGCGTGAATATTGATTTAATTCATTTAGGTTTTGTACAGAGGGAAGCACATAATTAGCCAATAATTTATCTGTAGGAACCTTGTTCAGAACGGGGTTGTTATCATAATAGACAAACCCTGCGTGATATAAGGGATGACGCATGTTATAGCCCTTAAATTTAAAATTGATCGTGTCGATGGTGAGCGTTGCTTTTTTACCGTTTTCAAAGTGTGGCATCTTCATGCTATCCCAAGTGCTGTAGGTAACAGTAGGATATGAAAATACAGTACCTTTTATATCAGAAATCTGTTTTGAGGACTTTCGTTTCGCATTGTCTTGCAAGAAATTACGGACGTCTTTGTCTGTTAGCTTTTCATAAGCTATTTTGGTGTTGCGCCAGTCGTAATCTTTAAAATCTGCGTAGTCAATTTCTAAATTGAGACTTCCATTATTGGTTAAAACTCGATAGTCCTCAATGGTTCGACTTGGATTTTGGTAACGTCCTATATGATAATCACTTTTTATGCCCGCTACTGGGAATGAAAGGCGAATTTGGTTGTATTGATCATGAACGGAAATGACCGTATTATGGTAATTTTGACCGCGATATATAGAGGCTGCTTTAGTATACTCAATTTCTTTTTTACTAATACCCTTAGCCTTGTCAGTTGCTTTTAATGTTTTCACATAGTTTGCTACATCCTTTTCAATATCAGGGTTTGTGGCTTGGTAGTTTACGTAGGCATCCTTTGGAATCTTCGAATCTGCACCAGGAATATTAACATCGATGGCTCCTATTGGTGATAATATAGTGCTCATGATGAAAGTACACGCTAATAGTGGTAGTTTAGTCATGGTGGTATCTCCCGCTTACATTTCTGTATTTATTGGGTATTGTAGTAATCCGTAGGTTATGTTATTAAGTATAATTATATAACTAAATGACTATATTTTTAAGTGACATGGAGCGTGTTTTGCTTACATGCTACTACTTCCTGTAGGACATTCTTTGATGCAAGATAGTCGTCCTATCGTATGGTATATGACTGTCAGCAATCGTGATGCCGTGACTGCCCGTGGCATTGCTGTTGGCGATTCCTTGAAAAAAGTGATGGATATCTATGGCCGTCCTGATTTTATAGACTTTAATAATCGATGGTTCTATGGATATCTACGCTATAACAGTGACAATATTGTAGGTATATTTTTTGAGCACAATGGTAGCAAGGTGACGAAAATTATTATTAGTAACAACTAAACTGCTTTTATTAGTGAAAGTCTTAATACATACATGCAGCCCTTTATCTATTAAAATGGATAAAGGGCTTTTCAGAATGATAAAATAAAGAGGAATGGCTTATATAGTGACTTCTTTTGTTAATCAGTACTATAAATAGTGTAAATTGATAAAATTTTTATAAAATATAATCCCACAAGAACTGCAAAATCTGATATAATATTAATATGAAAATTGATGTATGTAAGGACTAAAAAATGGTGTGTATGAAGTAATTTTCTAGCCTAGAAAATCGCTATATCCTTGGTATTCAGTCGATATAATCGGAATGTTGTATATATGAAATGACTACGCAAATGCGTAGTTTTTATTATTTTTTGTTTGGTGTAGGTAGTCCCATGAGTGTAGTGAAGCCCTTATTATGGCTATTAGAACCGTATATCGTATATAAAGCCTATTTGTGGGGTGCCCGTTTCATGGCACAACCCTTCACGTGGGAAGGCGAATTAGATTGGTTTGCTTTTATGTTAACCTTATTGCTCGTCATTGATGTGGTGGCGTTGCCCTTGGTAATCTTCTATTGCCCTGGTTTGAATCCTGGGGTACGTGTTCCAGACTGGATTCGCCGTTTAGGAACGCCTATTTACACCGTCCATAATTGGCTTGATAGTAAAGTAGGTGGCGACACATCTACGCCGATTGTATGGCTTCGTAAAGCCTTGCATTCCTTGCTTTTATTCATTTATTATCTAGTGCCATTTTATGTGGGTGGTCATCTCGTAATGGGCCTAGTGGTAGCGCTCATGTATGACGTCCTCGTATGGGCTCATGGAGGTGTGTGATGACGACTTGTGAATGGCCGACGACGCCTTTATATCAGGATTACCACGATTACGAGTGGGGCCGACCAATTCATGATGACCAACATCAATTTGAACATCTTTGTCTTGAAAGTCTCCAATGTGGTCTCAGTTGGCTTACGATTTTGAATAAACGGAATATCATTCGAGAATGCTTTGATCATTTTGATATTGATGCGGTGGCTGCTTATGGTGAAAGCGACATTGAACGCATCATGCAGACGGAGGGGATGCTTAAGCATCGTCCTAAAATTGAAGCCATTATCAACAATGCTGCTGCCTTTAAACGTATTCAATCTGAATTTGGTTCGTTTTGTAACTATATTTGGGGATTTACCAATCATAAAACGATTATTTATGAAAATCATCCAGAAGGTCATTTTCCTACAAAGAATGGTTTATCTACACGGATCAGCAAAGACTTAAAAAAGAGAGGCTTTAAGTTTGTAGGTCCTGTTACGATTTATTCGCATCTACAAGCTAGTGGCCTTATCAATGATCACGGTAAAGACTGCCCTTGCTTTGAAGAGATTAATAAAACAGCAGATATCGTACGGTTACCTGTAGACGATGAAGCGTAAGGGCAATAAGTATAAATTAGTTAACAATAGTTTTTATGCATACTTGTGTTTACATAATTGAATTTGTTGTTATGTGGAATTGGGTGTACACTAAAGTCGATGAGGCGATAGCGACTCATCTCATGTCGGCCCGCTTTATATATAAACACATATACTCTCTCTCTCCTAAGCGGGTCTATCATTAGTTCTCTCTCAACGCTATAAACTATACAGAGCCTCTATCTTTATTGGATAGAGGCTTTTTGCTGTATATAATGCTATAAGAGGAGCAATGCTGTATTATGAAAACCTATAGCAGCATTAATCAGGCTATATGTATGGTCCTAAAAAAACTTTAATTAATCCAATTTCAACTATATATTTTATGCCATATAAATTGATTTATTTCGATATGATTGCTATACTGAAGTAAATTGATAGTGTTACTTTCACAATTAAAGAAGGGAAATATATGATTGGTTTGGGAACGGCCATTAATATTGGCCTCATCATAGCTGGCAGCCTATGTGGCCTCGCGTTTGGTCGCTTTATGAAAGAAAATTTAAAGCAAACGCTCATGATTGTGAGCGGTCTTATCGTGCTCCTCCTCGGTATGAGCGGGGCCATGCAGTATATGCTCGTCATTGTCAATGGATCTCTACAAACAACGGGCCCGCTGTTGATGATTATTAGCATGGTCGTAGGCGCCGTTATTGGTGAAATTATCGACCTTAATCATTGGATTACTGTGTTTGGTGACTGGGTGAAAGCTCGCACTGGCAACGCTGGTGATCCAAAGTTTACCCATGCTTTTATCACAGCATCTTTGACGTTTACCGTAGGTGCTATGGGTGTACTTGGTTCCATTCAAGATGGCCTTACTGGAAATTATCAGACATTACTTTTAAAAGGCATCCTCGACGGCATCATCGTTATGGTTATGGTATCCTCTATGGGAAAAGGGGCGCTGTTCTCCTTTATTCCTGTAGGTATTACGCAATGGCTCATTACGGCTATGGCACATATTGCAGCGCCGTTGATGACACCTAGTGCCATCGATAACCTATCTTACGTCGGATCTATTCTGATTTTTTGCGTTGGTATCGACCTCATCTGGCCTGGTAAAGTACGTATTGCAAACCTTTTGCCAGCCATCTTCGTGGCAATGGGACTTACATTTTTGCTATAACTAGTATTATAAATAATACATAGATTTTTATAAGAGACCTATATTCTCTCAACCTTTAATATGTATTTTATACATGATACGGTCGAGGATGTAGGTTTTTTTACTTTTTAAAATTAATTTAGTTGAAGTGGGAATTAATGATAGTTTTAATTCAATTATAACGATAGGGTAAATTGATTACATTCCGAAATAGGTGGCCAATAGAGTCATCTCAAGTGTAGGAATTAGATGATGTTTTATAGAATCTCTTTATTAAAATTATTTGTAGAATAATTTTAATTCTATGTATAGTTGCTCTTTAATTATATGTTGTTGAATTATACCTGTTAAGCAGGTATAATTTAAGGAGAGATTCTATGATTATCGGATTTGTAGATTATCATTAATAGAGAGGAAATTAATATGGAAAAGTTTATTCCTACACCTACCATTAGTGAAATATTAAAAGAAGAGTTTATGGATCCATTAGGACTATCTGCATATCGATTGGCTAAGGATATACATGTGCCTGTTTCACGGATTCAAGAAATATTGAATGGTACACGATCTATTTCAGCAGATACATCGTTGCGTTTAGCGAAATACTGTGGTGTTTCGGAAGGGTATTTCTTGCGTTTACAGATGGATGTTGATTTGCGTACAGCAAAACTTAGTGAGGGGATGGATGAAGTATTATCCTCTATTACACATTGTGCTTCATTAGAACCCGTAGACTGTCAATAAGAGATTGATAGTTTTCGATGTGTTTGGTACAATTATCTTAAATTAGTAAGTTGTTACAACATTGAATATTGATATAAGGAGAACCTATGTTATTCGTTGAATATCCTAAATGCACAACATGCAAAAAAGCAAAGAAATTCTTAGATGATCACAAAATTAAGTACACAGATCGTGACATCAAGTCCGAAAATCCTACAGCAGAGGAAATCGCTGCTTGGTATCCACAATCTGGCAAGGATTTGAAAGCATTCTTTAATACTTCTGGTATGATTTACCGTGAACAACAATTAAAGGATAAATTGCCGAACCTTAGTGAAGAAGAAAAACTAGCTTTATTAGCATCTAATGGCATGCTTGTAAAACGTCCTATCTTGGTTCTTGAAGACAAAGTACTCGTTGGATTTAAAGAAGCAGAATGGGTTGAGGCGTTGAAGCTCTAATTTCATATTAGTTAACCGAAAGAACAGGTCCCTAAAAGCCTCCATAGCGAGCTAAGTCGTTTTTAGGGACCTGTTCTTTCTACTTTTTTAATAAAGAAATTAGAGCTCACAACTAGGACCTATTAAAATAGCCTACAAAGCGAGCTAAGTCGTTTTTAGAGATAGGTCCGTTCCTTTTTTATACAATATGAAATTAGAGTAACAACTGGGGCTCTCATTTATCAAAAATTTTGATTTGTATATAACTTATATATTTTGTATAATATTTACACAATAGATATACCCCTATGGGTACTATAAAAATTTAGAATAGAAACAAAAGGTACTTCAGATCGGTAGTTGATTACTATTAGGTTAATATTAGTACGATATTAACACAAGATTAGTGTCATATTGCATGGGTGTACCTTACTATTTAATAAATTGTTTTGTATTTTATTTCCGGATTAAGTAAGGCCGGTATCTCATTTATAGAGAGGTCTATATGAAGTTTTTACAGTCTTTATCAGCGCAGGTTTCTCTGCGTACGCAGGGGGCTATTTTGGCACTCGGCTTGTTATTTATTATATTAGATGCGCTTACGGAGCCTATGAACCCAGCTATTGATTTGGCGTGGGTAACGGTCATCATTTGTGGCTTGCCATTGCTCATTAACAGCGTGCAAAGTATTTTGGATCATTTAGAGATTCATGCTAATTTTCTCATCGTGATAGCCATGGTGGCGCTTATTGCGATTGGAGATTACCATACGGCGGCTTATGTAGGACTCATCGTACATGGTGGCTTTTTCTTAGAGCAGCTTATTACGGGTGACGTACATTATACATTGGATGATGATATGTTGCCGACCATGCCTACACAGCTTGTAGCCTTGCGTCAGGGCATTAACAATTATTCATCTGTTATTGTTGTGGCTGTTATGTTGCTTTCCATGGGTTCCTATGCATTGACGCAGAACTTTATGCATACCATTACATTGCTAGTTATCCTTTGCCCATGCTCTTTGGAACTCGTTCTTGTGGCACTCATGACGGGTTCTCTCGTAGATGAAAACTCTCCAACAGCGGGGCTTTCAAAAGAGGCAAAACAATGCCATTTGGGCCTACTTATCGTGTCTATTTTGTTCCACGTTGCCATCATCGGTGCTGGTGTGTTAGGATCTATCAATCCAGTAACAGCTGCTGCATTACATGGCTTGGCTCGACTTGGTCTCGTGTATAATTTGAAAGTATTAAACGGTTCCTTGTGCGTCGCATAAATAATTAAACTCCCCTAGTAATCATAAGTATTACTAGGGGAGTTTTGTATATACAACAGTGAGTTGTACAGTACGTATTTATACATTACGTATTATACAGTACGTATTCTATTGTTGTCCTTTGTCTCCAAGGGTGAGGAGTAGGAATACGATGGATAGGATACATGCACCAACGAGGGCAATGAAACCACCATCCCAACCGTAGAGGTCAACCATGAGACCCATGAAAGCACCAGCACCGGCAGAACCGATGAGGTAACCAAGAAGGCCTGTAAGGCCAGTAGCTCCACCTGTTGCTACGCGTGGCACCATATCTGCTGCTTGAAGGCCAATCATCATAACAGGACCGTAGATGAGGAAGCCGATAGCGATGAGTGCTAAGTTATCGATGAGAATATTGCCTGCAGGGTTAAACCAGTACACGAGAATCGCCAAGATAACGAATAGCATGAAGCAAATTGTAGCTGGAGCACGACGGCCGCGGAATACGCGGTCACTCAAGTAACCACTTACGAGCATGCCTGGAATACCAGCCCATTCGTATAAGAAGTAAGCCCAACGGGAACCTTCTTTTGTGAAGCCTTTCACAGCGGTTAAATAGGTCGGTGCCCAGCTAACTACGCCGTAACGGATGAAGTATACAAAAATGTTTGCAATCGCAAGATACCATAAGTATTTATTATGCAAAATATATTTGTAGAAGATTTCTTTGAAAGTACTTTTTTCTTCATTTGCTGTATGTGTATGAACTACTTCATGTTTGTATTCTTCGATAGGCGGTAAGCCACAAGATTGAGGCGTATCTTTCAACAATACAAAGGTAATAATCGCTAACACGATAGAGATAAGGGCAGGGAAGAAAAAGATACTATGCCATGTACCGAATAGGTAGATGCCAAGCGTAGCAAGAGGAGCGATAATGCCGCCACCTAGGTTGTGGGACACGTTCCACCAAGACCACCAAGCACCGCGTTCGGAACGGGAGAACCAAGTTACCATGTTTTTCGCATATGGAGGGTAGCCCATACCTTGGAACCAACCGTTTAATAAGGCAAGAACACACATGATAGGAATACTGCTCATAACACCTGGTAAGGTGCCGAATAATAACATAACTAAAGCACTAAGCAATAGACCTACTGTGGAGAAGTATTTTGGGTTAGAGCGGTCAGACGCATTACCCATAACAAATTTACTTACGCCGTAAGCTACGGATAAGATGGTCATAACTATACCAAGATCCGCTTTGGTGTAGCCGTACTCAGCAATCATGTACGGAACAGCTAAACTAAAGTTTTGACGGATCAAATAGAATGTAGCATAACCAATAAATGTACCTGCAAAGACTTCGCGACGAAGACGTTTGTAGGTGGAATCGATTTGCGCCTCAGGTAAACGTTCAATATGAGGAGCAGGAGAGAAAATCGACATCGTTACACATCCTTTCTACAACATGTCATTTGTAATAATACCATGTAGGGTATGTAGTCGACTATACTTAATTTTCTATTATAATAAATAGTTATTAGAAAATTGAATTATGGATAACATTGATTAGGGTGAAATAGTATTGAATAGGTTGAAAATATCAAAATATCTTCTATGTAAATATTATCAATTTGCAAATATATATATGAATGGCTGTTCATGTATTTGCGTAATGAGGCTATGCATGAATAATATAATCTTATTGAATTCGCATTTTTCCTGTACTTTTGAGTGTATATGAATAATTGTACATATTTTGTTATTGACACAAGGTAATGCGAAAATCGTTAGCTTGGCTGACCGTTGGGCCACATGGATTGTAGTGATTGCGTTATTGGCCGCGGTTGGCACCTATGTGGTAACTGGAGAAATCATTCGTGCCGTAACCATCCTCGTTGTGTTCTGTCCTTGTGCTCTCGTATTGGCAACGCCGGCAGCGATAATGTAAAGGAAATTCCTCACTTAGTAGCATTATCTAAACGCATGATGACTACTATTAAAATTAATCTTTCTTTCTCCTTGCTTTTGAATTTCGTAGCTATCATCTTGGCAATGGTTGGTACTTTATCTCCAGTGTGGGGGGCCCTTGTTCATAACGGAGGGAGCCTTCTCGTAGTTGCAAACTCTGCATTACTATTGCGTTGGGCTTACAAATCTAATTACATAGTAGATGATGATCATTCCGTTCTCATGAACGCAGCTCGTAAACGCGTGTTTGAGGCTTAATAGTAGTTCATTATAAATATAAGTATGGAGTGTATGTATCGATTTGATTACTAAATCGATGAGCGTTAAAAAATAATATAGTCAATAAAAAGCGCTATCTATTCCTAACGAAACTCAAATAGAGTTGTAGGATAGATAGCGCTTTTGTTTCATTTATAGTATGAAATCGATGGTTTCTAGTCTCGATTAATCAATGTATGTTACAGGATAGCCTTTTGGCTCGATTTCGCGGCGGTTAAGGTCATTTGGTAGATCTGGGTAGCCGATAGCGAGGCTAGCGTAGACTTTTTCGTCTTCGCTAAGACCTAGTTCACGCATTTTGGCTTGGATGCGTTCATTATCTTGAAGATGACGGATTTGGTTAACCCAGCAACTGCCAAGGTCGAGTTCATTGCAAGCAAGCATCATATTTTGCATAGCACAAGATACATCAGCAAAGTTATTAGCATAGTTTGCTTTACTAGCTAATACGATGAGCACAGGTGCATTATAGTGGAATACAAATTTGCCTTCGGAGGACATCTTAATGATATTCACCATGTAAGGTAAAGTATTTTCTGTAATCGGCATTTTGCCGTATTCTTCTTGAATGAGTGTTACTAGTTCTTGAAGCACATCTTGGTTTGTAATGACCATGAAATGTGTTAATTGTGTATTACCGCCGGATGGAGCGCGTCGACCAGCGTCGAGGACTTGGTCAATAAGTTCTCGAGATACTTGATCTGCTTTAAATTTACGCGTACTATGACGAGTTTTGATGCACTCTAAGGTGTTCATATAGGCCTCCTATTATAAGTTAGCTTTGATATAGAATTTCTTTTATTATACTACAAGGAAGGACCTAGTAGGGGGCGTATTTTTACTAAGTCATCTATTAGGAGACGGTCCTGCAACGAAAAAAGATTTCATTGAAAACAGAAGTTATAACTTTCTAATTTAATATTAAAATAATTTATAAATAAAGTAACAATTTTATGGTATGATTTTTACCCATAAATTCTATAGAAGTGCCTAATTCTTAACGAATAAGAAAATAAATATTAATTAATTGACAAATTTAAAAATATCTGTTCAAAGTAGGCTTTTTGCGTTGACTGTTTACCGTAAAATTGTGTACAATTAATTAGTAGATAATTGTGTGCATATGGAGGTAGAATATGGCAGAAATTGGTGTACTTGAAGGGTACAAACATAAAGAAGATGTTCCTGATTCAGAATATTTAAGATTGGAAAACCAATTGAGCTTCCCACTTTATGTAGTGGCGAAGGAAATTGTTAATGCATATCGTAATCACTTAGATCCTTTAAATTTGACATATACTCAATACATCGTAATGATGGCATTGTGGCAATATGGTGATTTATCTGTTAAGGAATTGGGCCAAGTATTGCGCCTAGATTCCGGTACATTAACACCGCTTTTAAAGAAATTAGAAGCTAAAGCATTCTTGAAACGCAAACGCAGTCGTCAAGATGAACGCGTAGTTATGGTAACCCTTACTGATACGGGCAAAGAATTACGTGATGTAGCTGTTCATATACCACGCCGCTTGGCTGAAGCGTCAGGTCCAATTTTTGATGTAGAAGAGACACGTCAATTGCGTATGTTGCTCAATAAATTACTAGAAGCAATCGATAATGCAAACGCAAAAACAGCAGAGAACATGAAGGGCTAATTTGATACAACCTCATATGCATATATTCTGTAACCTTGGAAATCTAAAAATTTTATTAAAAATGTGATATACTATACATATAGCGTATTGTATTCAAGTCATGTGAGAGTATGACTGATTCATGATTTGCCCTCGTGGCACAAAGGAGATCATTATGAATAAAAATTTATTAGGTGCATTTGTATTAGCCGGTACATTATTAGTAGGTGGTGTTGCAAACGCAGCAAACTGGAATGGGTTAGCTAACTACCCAGAGGTTCCAAATAGTGCAAATGGTACAGAAACGTATTTCTTTGATAAAGCATCTGAGTTTAAAGGTATCGATAGCAGCCGTAACAACGTATTTGGTGTTAATGTAATTAACATGCATAATAACCAATACGGGGAAGCTACATTGTTCAAATATCTTGTTAATCCAAGCTTACATACTGTATATCGTTACGCTCCAGATGGTCAAGTTTACCAAATTCAACCTGGAACAAATGAGTTCAATATGTTCATGGCTGCTTGGAAAGAAGTATACGGCACAACTTTCGAATTCCCAGCGTTATAATTTGATGGCCCGTATCGTAATAATTACATAACTATTGCTGGTGAAAGCTCCTTTTGGGCTTTCACCAGTGTTGTTTATGGAGGTTTTTTATGTCTAAATCTGAATTTGCTCAAGCCTACACTGAGCGTATGTTCCCTGATATTGCAGCCCCAGCAGGTTATATTGATCCAGAGTTTGAAGTATTGTTTGATAATTTTGCCTTTGATGAAGTCATCACCGAAGAAGGCCGTAATGTATCGGCAAAGGATCGCTTCTTAGCCATTCTTGCTACATTAGTAGGCGCCTCCGCTGTTGATGAATATGCATTAATGCTACCGGCAGCATTAAACTTTGGTCTTATTCCTGATGAAGTGGTAGAGCTCATTTATCAAGCGGTGCCCTATCTTGGCATCGGACGTGTGCGCCCATTCTTTAAGGTGACCAATAAGATTTTTGACTATCGAGGAGAAACCATTGTTGATCCCTCTCGCAGCACAATCACTGGAGAGTCCCGTCTTGAAAAAGGTGTAGAAAAACAAGTGGAAATCTTTGGCGAGTCTATGCGTAACTCTTACCAAGAAGGGCCAGAAGATATTCGTCATATCAACAAATGGCTTGCCAATATGTTCGGCGATTACTATACGCGTAAAGGCCTTAGCGTGGCTCATCGTGAAATGATTACCTTCTGCTTCCTTGCGGCTCAAGGTGGCTGTGAAGCTCAACTCAAGGCTCATGTAGAAGGTAATTTGAACGTAGGGAATAGTAAACAATATTTGATTAACATCGCATCCCAATGCGTGCCGTATATCGGCTATCCCCGTACCTTAAATGCCCTTCGTTGCATTCAAGAAGGCTACACCGCATGGGAAGCTAAACAATAAAGGAGTTCTATGTTTGATTTAAATCCGGTTCAGATATTAGCAAGTATTCCTGCTATTATGATCGTTTTTTCTATTTTTGGATATGCAGAGGCGAAGGTTGCAACTTGGTTTGGTGATCCAACGCCGCGTTTGGCGGGACGCCTCACATTGTCACCAATGGCGCACCTTGATCTAATTGGTACCATCTGTATTATTCTTGTTGGCTTCGGTTGGGCAAAACCTATGTCAATTAATCCATCTTACTTTAAAGATCCACGACGTGATATAAGCTTGCTTGCCTTTGCAGGGCCTGTGGCAGGTCTTATAGCAGGCTTCATATTCACCTTTATATATATGCTTCTTGGAAAATTAGGCCTCATGGAGTCCCAAGGTCTTGCCATGGTTATGCAATATATTATTTTATATAGTATTGGCTTATCAATCTTCTGTTTGATTCCGTTCCCACCATTGCCTGGATTTAATATCATCTTGCCGTGGTTGCCTACAGAGTGGCAGATGAGATATTACCAATTAGGGATGCTTAATTTACTATTCTTTATCATCCTTATTAACACACCCATTATTTCTATGGTTATTCGTCCATTACAACAAACGATATTTAAAATCTACTTTGCCATTATTGGGCTCATACTATAATTATATTTTGTGAAAGTCTCTACCATAAAGATAATATCTTTATGGTAGTTTTTTATAGTTTATAGATAGATTTAGCTTATCTTTACATATAATGTATTTGTAAATTTTTTTCGTTTTTTATAGTAACAATTTTACTTTTGACTGTTCTTTGGATTTTATATTAAAAATTATCGATATAGTTCCTCAATTGTGTTATAATAAATACAGAAATCGTAAATTTTCGATATATTAATATTACAGTGTATTATTAGATACTATTGATAAAGTAAATTGATCCGCTACATCGATATGTAAATTAATACACTAAATCGACACGTAAATCGATATATTAAATCAATCCAGTATATAGATATTCAAGTGAATAAAAGAGGAATTACATATGAATTTTGAAGAAAATCAAGTGCCAGAGGCGATTCTGGACAAGCTCACAAAGGTGTGCACTTGCCGTAGCATTACGCGCAAAACGATTAAGGAAGCTATTTTAGATGGTGCTCACACGTTTCCACAAGTAAAAGAAGCAACTCGTGCTGGCACGGGCGCTTGCGGTGGCAAAGGCTGTGGGCCTCGTATCGTAAAGCTCTTAGCGGAAATGAAAGAGCAAGGCAAAATTTAATTTGTGAAATGTAACATACACATTTTACACATCTAAAATGTAAGATACATAGTTTACACTCCAAAATGTAAACTATAATGTTTACACAACAAAAATGAAACATATAAAGATTGTTATTTGATTCTCTCAATGGATATACCCATTGGGTTTTCGAGTAACAATCTTTTTGTTTTGTAAGATGCATGTACTATACTGCTGCTTGTCGCGTATTGATTATGTTGGGCTCGTTTATATTTTTTGATATACTATACATAATACTTTTTAGAGATTTGAGGGAGGTATGCATGTTTCGACGTTTCATAGCAGCCACTATGATTGGTGCATTAGCACTCACAACAGGCTGCGGTTTACATAATCCATTTACTTCAAAGGCAGAGCCTGTGACCTATGAGTCCGTGGCACAAAGCGAGCTTTCACCAGAGGAAAAGGTGGACAAGTTAGTGGCTAATATGTCCGATGCAGACAAGGTGGGGCAATTGTTGATGATTGGCATTCACGGCACAACGTTGAATGATGATGCTAAATTCATGCTCAATGAGTACCGCGTGGGGGGCATCATTTTATTTGATCGAAATATGGAGTCCAAGGATCAAGTTAAAACGCTTATTGCAGACATCAATAAGGCTGGTAAAAGCGCGGGCTTAACGCCATTGTTCATTGGTATTGACCAAGAGGGTGGTGCGGTAGCGCGCATGGATGATAAGCTTATCAAGGTTCCTCCCGCTGAGGAGGTAGGCAAAATGCCCATTGAACAAGCTGTATCTTTGGCAAAACAGTCTGGTGCAGAACTAAAAGACTTGGGATTCAATATTAATTTTGCTCCTGTGGCGGATTTGGGATTAACCTATGGCCGTTCCTTTAGTACGAACCCTGATGAGGTCGTTCGCTATGCAGGCGCCGTTGGCAAGGCTTACGATGAAGCGGGCTTGTGCTATTCCTATAAGCATTTTCCAGGCATTGGTAAGACCGATGTAGACTTGCACGCGGATACAAGCATCGTTCCTGTATCTAAAGAAACATTGCTTTCAGAGGACACAAAGGTATTTATAGACCTTATCAAACAGTCTAAACCGAATACCTATACAATCATGGTGTCTCATGCGATGTACCCACAAATCGATCCAGATCATCCTGCTAGTTTATCGAAAGCAATCATTACCGATTGGTTGCGCAAGGACATAGGCTATAATGGCGTTGTCGTAACGGATGACATGGACATGGGTGCCCTTGCAAATCACTATACCTTTGGTGATATGGCAGTGCAATCCATCCTCGCAGGTAGCGACATTTTGCTCGTATGTCACGAATACGAACACATGCAAGAGGCTTACAATGGCCTTATGAAAGCCGTGAAAGACGGTCGCATCTCGAAAGAACGACTCGATGAATCGGTGAAACGAATCTTGCTTATGAAAATGAGCAAAATTTAGAATCATTACAATAGAAAAATATATAGTGTATACATAACGAGCTTTCAAGGATTTTATTAAACCGATAGAGAATTAATAGGTAAAGTGATTCTCTGTCGGTTTATTTTTTATTGTATAGTTTGTTTTGTTAGGAGTGAGGTATATGGCTCGGAGAATTATGTTGAACGGCACGTCTTATTTTGGGCAAGGCGCGATTCAGGAGATTGTGAACGAAATTAAGAATCGCCATTTCAAAAAAGCCCTCGTTACATCTACGCCAGATTTATTTGAATTTAAAGTGGCTACAAAGGTTACGGATTTGCTTGATGCGGCAGGTATTGCTTATGAAATCTACGATGGTATCAAACCAAATCCTACCATCGAAAACGTAACGGCTGGTGTTGAGGCTTGTAAGGCGGCTGGCGCCGATGTTATTGTTGCTGTTGGTGGCGGTAGCCCAATCGATACAAGTAAGGCAATTGCTACTATTATTACGAACCCTGAGTTCGCCGATGTACGCAGCCTTGAAGGCTTGGCGCCTACTAAGAATCCTTGCTTGCCAATCATCGCTGTTACTACTACATCTGGTACGGCAGCAGAGGTTACTATTAACTATGTTATTACGGATGTTGAAAAGAACCGCAAATTCGTTTGTGTTGATCCTCATGACATTCCAATCGTTGCCATCGTGGATCCTGATATGTCTGCGTCTATGCCAACAGGCCTTTGCGCTGCCACAGGTATGGATGCCCTCGTACACGCCGTAGAAGGTTATATCACAAAAGGTGCGTGGGAGCTAACTGATATGCTCCATTTGAAAGCTATCGAAATTATTGGTCGGTCCTTGCGCAGTGCCGTGGCCGGCGATTACGCAGGTCGTGAAGCTATGTCCTTAGGTCAATATATTGCAGGCATGGGCTTCTCCAACGTAGGCCTCGGCATTGTTCACTCCATGGCGCATCCATTGAGTGCTGTGTACGATATCCCTCATGGTAAGGCTTGTGCGATGTTGTTAACAGCAGTATTGAAATTCAATGCCCCTGCTACAGGTGAAAAATATCGTGAAATCGCGCGTGTTATGGGCGTTCCGCATGTAGATACTATGGATGAAAGCACCTATCGTCAGGCTGCAATTGATGTAATTCAAAAATTAGCTGACGACGTAGGCATTCCTAAATCTCTTAGCGAAGCAGGTGTAAAAAGGGAAGACATTTCATTCCTCGCTGAATCTGCTTTCAATGATGCATGTACACCTGGTAACCCACGGGACGCATCTTTAGAAGAAATAATCGGCATCTATGAATCCATATTCTAATTAGCGTCTTTACATATTTCAAATGCCTCCGAATGTGTAAAGAAAATACATTTACACACTTGTTTAACAAAACTAGCCATCTCTTTTTAGAGGTGGCTAGCTTTGTGTTTAAAGCGTCATCTATTGTTTTGTGACTCGGACCTTTGATCTCGTGTTCAGTGAGAAAGCTATTTTTATACGTAATCCTTTCTTGAAAATGGTGGTTTACATAAGTATACTAAGGATATAAATGCATAGTTCGTGTAGACCTATGTCGGCAAAGGAAGGGTTGGTTTTGGTCACTGCTAAGGAGGATGTTATGAAATTATGGAAATTTAATAAGCGTAGTTCTACCTTGGCAGATATGTCCATGAATCGAGTGCTCTTAACGGAGCTCATTGCAAAGGGTGCTCTTGTTGGGGTGATTGCCGGCTTTTTTGGGGCATCATACCGCTATTTGATACTTGAATCAGAGCATATCAGGTGGCATTTGATGGATGATATTACTATGGAATGGGCCATAGGTTGGCTTGTGGTAATGGTCATTTTTGCGTTTATTGTAGATCGATTGCTCGCATGGGCGCCATTGTCTGGTGGTTCTGGTATCCCGCAAATCGAAGGGGAAATGCTTGGACTCTTTGATATGAAGCCCTATCGGACACTAGTATCTAAAATGATTGGTGGCGTACTGACCGGCTTTGCAGGATTTTCCGTAGGTCGTGAAGGGCCAGCCGTACAGATTGGCGGCTCTGCTGGGAAGATTGTGTCCTACTGGATGAATTCGGGGCTACGAGAACAGCGTATTTTGACATCCGCAGGTGCTGGGGCAGGCTTAACAGCTGCCTTTAGTGCGCCCGTATCGGGAGCGATGTTCGTCTTTGAAGAGGTACATAAAAGCTTTTATCCGTATCTCGTTGTACCAACCTTCGTGGCAACTTTGATTTCTAACTATATTACAGTTAGTATCTTTGGACTTACACCAGCGTTAGGCTTTACGGTGACCTCAGGGGTTCCTATTGAATATTTTCCAATATTGCTCATGGTTGGTGTTATCATGGGGCTATGTGGCGTGTTATTCTGCCGTATGATTTTTGCTTTCAAGAGGTTCTTTGATTGGCTCAAATGTTCTCGATTCTTGAAATTAGCCCTTACCTTTGTGGCAGTGGCGGCCATTGGCTTTGATTCGCAGCTCCTCTTGGGCGGAGGCAATGACCTCGTGGGTCAGCTTGCCTTTCAATCTCACGGTGTATTGCTCTTGGGTGGCATCGTATTAGGCAAGATTTTGCTTACCACCTTCTGCTATGGCAGTGGTGCTCAAGGGGGCATATTTTTGCCCATGCTCGTGATTGGTGCTGCAACAGGTGCTTTTTGTGAAAGCTTACTTTCAACCTTAGGACTTATTTCTCCTGATTTTGTACCACAGTTCGTTATCTGTGCCATGGGAGGGATGTTGGCCGCAGCTATGCGTACTCCCATCTTGGCGATTTTGCTCGTCCTTGAAATGACGAATAGTTTCTCTAATATTTATGCTATCGGTACCGTTACGCTAGTGGCTTATCTTGTGGCGGATCTTTTAAAAGAACCGCCGATTTACGATTCCTTGTTGCAAGCCATGAGTGGTCAAAGCAATCTAGAATCGGTGCAAACCTTCTTTCAAACGAAGGTGCCTGTGGTGGCAAATTATACGGATGTACAGCTACAAGACTTGGCATTACCAGATGGTACATTGATCGTAAGTATTCGCCGTAATGGTACCTACATTGTGCCATTAGGCGATGTAAAACTCGAGCCAGGCGATGAATTACAAGTCTCCTGTGAACGTGGCCGATTGAAGGCGGCTAAGGAATTTTTCCAATCAAATTAGTCATTATATCTAAAGCTAATCGTTGATTCGTGGTATATATTAGGAGTAGTTTATGAAAATTGTGAAAGCTACTGAGTCAGATGTATTGGATCTGTACCGTTTGCAATTGCTTACATTTGAAAGCGAAGCGGAAATGATTGGCTGTCGACTGATCCCTGCATTGATGGAGTCAGAAGCGGATTATAGCGGTACTTTTAATCAATGGCACACCTATAAAATGGTAGATGATGCGGGGAAGATAATCGGAGGCATTCGTTATCAATATGACGATGGCGTAGTAGAGGTCGGTCGCTTGATGGTGCATCCAGACTATCGGCAACAAGGGTTGGCTCGAAAATTATTAGGCTTTGTAGATGAACAATGCAGCCAAGACCGGCGTGTATTATATACATGTACGAAAAGCTGGATCAATATAAAGTTATATACAAAAATGGGGTATAAAGCCGTTAGAGAAATACAGGATGACACGGGATTATCCTTTGTATATATGGAGAAACAATAATTCAAACGGCATGGGAGGTTTTAATGTGATTGATAATATAGTGGTATTCTATATATTTTTCACCATAGTTGGCTTTTTAGCAGCTATGATTGGCACCATCATCGGTGCCGGTGGGGGCCTTGTGTTTGTGCCTCTCTTTATGTACTGGTTCCCAGAGTGGTCTCCATCTATGGTCGTAGGAACATCGCTTTTTTCTGTTATGTGTAACGCCATTTCTGGATCTATAGCTTATCTTAAGCAAAAAAAGGTATACATTAACGCTGCTATCATCTTTAGTCTTGCTACCTTTCCGGGGGCTATTTTAGGTGCCCAAATGTCTGGATGGTTCTCTGGTAAAGGCTTTATGTTTGCCTTTGGATGCTTTATGCTGTGTGCATCCGTATTGATTGGTTTTAAAAATTTTAGAAAAGGGGAAAGAAAGGAAGAAAGCCTTACTCTTGAGCAGTTGAGCTATAGTAAATCTATCGGTATTAGTATTAGCTTTTTTGTTGGCTTTATTTCGAGTATCTTTGGTATCGGTGGTGGCCTCATCCATGTGCCGGCTTTGATTTATCTCATGGGCTTTCCTACCCATATGGCAACGGCTACAAGTCAATCTATTCTCGCCGTATCAACAACGGTGGGGGTTATTACACATTTAATTGAAAGCCACATCATTTTTAGTATTGCTATCCCTACTAGTATTGGCGCTATCTTTGGTGCTCAAGTAGGTGCTCGTATTGCAAAACGTCTCAAAGCAAAAGCTATCCTCGCCCTCATGAGCATAGCTGTCTTTGCATTGGCGGTACGCCTCATTCTTAAATCTGGTATTTTGGGATAATATGGTTTTATAATTAATCTATCTTTAATAAGCATAATTTAGTAAAGCTCTCTAATGGTGATTCGTAAGCGTTTATCATTAGAGAGCTTTCTGTATTTTCAGCATTTTATAAAAGGGTATAACTAAAAGTCATAGAGAACTATAAATGAGAATGAAAAATTTAAAATATATAAATCATACTATTTTTATGCATAATGTTGGTAATGTATTTACTATAGAATTATAGGTAGTACGAATCGTTGTTTAGAGAGGTTTTAGCATATAATTACTGACTATATCTATACATGCTTAATAAATAAGGATTCTTGATTGTATATGAGGAAAAATGGGTACATGATAATGCTAATGAGATGTACTTTCAACTGAGGGAATAAAAGGGTAATGCATATCGATTTTTATTAGAAGAGATATAAATTATGCATAATTATAGTGAGGAGAATGAGAACGGCGTATACTAAAAGTGATAGATTCCTTAAGAAAGGATAGGAGGAAATAGAAGTGAGTACACTTATTAGAGATTATGAACGTTTTGCCAAGGAGGCAAATGAGATTTGTAAAGGTCGCGTATACACCGATCATTTACGTCGTTATGCATATGGCGTTGATGCGTCTTGCTATAGCTATTTACCAAAGGTAGTTGTTAAAGCTGAAGATGAACGAGAAGTAAGACGGCTTATTCGTTTGTGTCAACAATGTGGGACACCATTTACATTCCGTGCGGCCGGCTCCTCCTTGTCTGGTCAATGCTCCAGTGAAGATGTGCTCATCGTATGTAATGATGGCTTCAAGAAAATGGAAGTTATCGATGATGGGAAAGCCTTAAAATGTGAATGCGGTGTTATCGGTTCTGATGCAAATGACTTATTGAAACCGTACAATCGTAAAATTGGTCCAGATCCTGCTACGCTTGCTACCGCATTAGTGGGCGGTATTTTGAATAATAACTCCTCAGGTATGTGCTGTGGTACGGCGCAGAACTCGTATAAAACAATTCGCTCCATTCGCGTTGTGTTATTAGATGGTTCCATTCTCGACACATCCGACCAAAAGAGCATTGATCAATTCCTCAAAGAAAAACCTCAAATGGTAGAGGATATCTTGCAATTGCGCAAAGATATTTTGGCCGATGAAGAATTGACGCACTTGATTCATCACAAGTATAAAATTAAAAATACTACGGGTTACGGCTTGAACTCTCTCGTTGATTTTGAAGATATTATCGATATCATTAATCACTTGTTCATTGGCTCTGAAGGTACATTGGGCTTCGTGTCCGAAGTTGTATATAACACGGTTGAAGACGTGCCTCATAAAGGCTGTGGACTCATGTTCTTTAGTACATTGAATGATGCATCCCTAGCGGTTGTAGCTTTGGCTAATATGGGCCGTGAAAAGGTTATTGCTGCGGAAATGATGGACTATCAGTCCTTGCGCGCTGTTCAAGCCTTAGATAATGTGCCTGACTTCGTTCGTGAAGTGCCTGAAGGCACGAGTGCCATCTTGTTCCAAACTGAAAGCTACACGAAAGAAACGGTTGATCAAAACTTGGCTTTCATTAAAGACAAGTTGAAAGATATCCCAACAGCCCTCCCAAGTCTTTACTCTCAAGACCCTGTAGAATACGATTCTTGGTGGGCTATCCGTAAAGGCATCTTGCCAATCGTTGGTGGTCAACGTAGAAAAGGCACCACTGTTATTACAGAGGACGTGTGCTTCCAAATCGAAGATTTCACTAAGGGTATCGAAATGATTACCGAATTGTTCCACAAATACGATTTTGTAGACGGTGGTGTAATCTTTGGTCATGCTTTGTCTGGTAATGTTCACTTTAACATCACACCTGACTTCAGTGACCCTAAAGATACTAAGAATTTTGCTGATTTGGTAGAAGAAATGTCCGAACGCGTCTCTGGTTTCGGTGGTTCTTTGAAAGCCGAACATGGTACAGGTCGCATGGTGGCACCATTTGTTGAAATGGAATGGGGCCGCAAAGCGTACGAAATCAATCGTCGCATCAAAGCCATCTTTGACCCTGAACGCATCTTGAATCCTGATGTTATCATCACAGATGATCCAGATGTGTATAAGAAAAATCTTAAAGCTCAATGCGTTATCGATGATGCTTTTACAATCTGTATGGAATGTGGTTTCTGTGAAAAACATTGTCCAAGCCGCAATTTAACATTGACTCCTCGTCAACGTATTGCATTGTTGCGTGAAACAAAACGCCTTGAAAACGAAGGCAATTTCACATTGGCTGCGGAACTTAAAAAAGGCTATGAATATTTTGGTGTAGATACCTGTGCTGCGTGCTCCATGTGTAAAGGTCTTTGCCCGCTCAGCATCGATACTGCTCAAATTGCATTATCCATGCGTCGCATCGATCCTCCAGCACCAGAATTGGCTAAGAAGATTTACGATAATTTCCCTACTACACTTCAAATGGCTCGTGCCGGCGTAAGTCTCGAAGGTATTGCAGGCTCTATTGTTACACAAAAAGCGATTTCCAAGATTACAGAAGGCTTACATGGTGTAACTGGTATTACTCCGTACATTCCTAAGACTACGCCTAAGGCCAACCGTTACAGATTGAGAAGCCGCATTAAACCGACTAATTTTGAAAAGGTTGTATACTTTAGTACCTGTGCGAACCGCGCCTTCAAACCTAATCAAGGTTATGACGATGAACGTAGCTTGCAACAAGTAGTGGAAAGCCTATGCAATAAGGCCCATATCGATATTATCTACCCTGAACATATCGAAAACCTCTGCTGTGGCTTGAGCTTTGAAAACTACGATGACGTTCATGAGCGTGCTGTGAAAGACTTACACGATGCGTTGATGAAAGCATCTCAAAATGGTAAATACCCAATCGTGATTGACCATAGTGCATGCTTTAATCATGCTTTCAAACATATGCCAGACTTAGAAATCAACGATATTTCTGAATTCTTGTGCAAATACGTTGTGCCTCATCTCGACATTGAAAAATGCGATGAACGCGTAATTGTACACAAACAATGTAAGATCAAATCCTTGAATAAATCTCAATATATTGAAGATTTGGCTCGTCTATGCACAGACCATGTATTCAACATTAAATCCTTTGCATGTGATGGCTTTGCTGGTCAAAAAGGGTTCTTCACACCAGAACTCAACAAATGTGCTACCAAAGACCTTGCAGCTGAAATCGCTGAATACGGTGCAACACTAGGCGTAAGCTCCAGCTCTACCTGTGAAATCGGCCTTGGCGAAAACGGCGGCATCCCATTCATTGGTGTTGCATTCCTACTAGATCGTTGCTCTAAGGCTAAGAAATAAGTCTTGTATATCTATTGCTATTTACGTTAATGTTGCTAGTAGTTTACACTAAGGGTACTAGTAGGTTGGGTTAAAGTAACTGGTAGTTTATGTTAATGTTGCTTTAATATTGCTCGTAAATTATGTTAAAACTACTAATAGTTTTTAGGAGTTTTATGAGATTTATTGCTAATTCTTTATTTTTCTAAGAAATGTGGTATACTAAACGTAGGTAGTAGAGTGTATGAAATTACCTGCAATATAACCAAAAAAAAGGACGAGTGGCAGCTCGTCCTTTTTCTTGCTTATTTTTTGTTTTTATTGTTAAGCCAGTAGCTGTAGGTAGTTACAACTAAGGCAACAATAATAGGGGCAAGCAAGGTGCCCCAGAGTGCATAAAACAGCTCCTGCAATATACCACCTCCTTTCGGGAGGTATTTTATATTATATCATCATGCTATGGAGTCTTGTATATAATTAATGATTGGAGAATTTCTAATGAAGAAGGTTGTGCTTTTCTTTCTTTTAATAACAGCCCTTACGGGATGTGGATTGAATCAAAATACGAATAGTAATAAAACAGAATCAAATGCAACTAGTTCTGCTGCTGGTTTCTCTACATCTGCTGCGGGAAACAGCCAAGCGACTACCAAGCAAGATGACCATCTAATTACAGCAAAGCAAGCCTTATCCGCTGGTGAGTATGCGAAAGCCATAGAGGAAGCCACAGCGTCCATTAAAAATAATGCTAATAATGCAGAAGCCTATTCTGTACGTGGCTTTGCAACAGCATTAAACGGTGATGCGGCTAAAGGTTTGACAGATACTAAAAAGGCTTATGATTTAGACCCTAACAATGTGGCTAATTACTATAACATGGCCATGGTCTATAAGTTACAAGGACAGTTAGATGACTCTAAACAATGGTTCGAAAAGGTATTAGAAAAGGACCCTAGTAACACCTGGTCTGTGTATGGTATTGCTACCATTTATGCAGACCAAGGGGATGATACTAAGGCCCTTGATTGGTTAGAAAAGGCTATAAAAATTGATCCCTCTGTAAAAGCTGTTGCAGCCGAACAAGACCATTTTGAACGCTTTCACAATAATAGGCGATTTAAAACATTGGTAGGATTATAGACATGGATGTGAAACAGATGATTCGCCTTATTATAAAGGTGATAGGATTTATATATTGGTTTATTTTTCTATACCTTGGCGGTCTAATGGTCGTAGACTGGTCAGGGTTTATGTCCCAACATAATATAGAAACACCCCTATTCCTTACATATTTGGTGTTTATAGGTTGTTTTGTAACGCCGTATATTATGCTGTACTGGAAGAAGCTAAATCCTAATGTGAAAGCTCCATTTTTTGTGAGGCATCTCTCCGTATATATGGCAAAATTAGAGGATTGTCATAGTATATGGTTTGATGTGCTATATGTACTAAAATTATTACTCTATTTCGTAACGATTCTGTGGATGCTCTGCATCATGTACCTTACTTTACCAGTTATTTTATGGACAGTAGCTCTTTTTTGCTGAGCAATTGATGATGTAAATTACATTGTTTTCTCTACTAATGCTTCTTGTAAAAGTTGAGAAAAGTTAATTCCTTTAGCTAATGCTCTATCGTTTAACCAGGCAGGAATCGTTAGGGTTTTCTTTACGGACTTACTATTTTTAGCTAAATCAATATCTGTTTGCACTAATGTAGGATATGTTGTATCGGTACATGGTAAGCTGCGAATAGATGTGGGGGTAGGTAGAGTTTGTCCATCTTCTAAAGCGCCTAATATATAGAGTTCCATAGCCTCTTGTGCATTGGTTATTAATTCTGTTAGTGTTGAGCCGGTGCTACTAGTGTATTCGAGATCTGGAAATTCGGCCCAGAAACCATCGGCATCATCATGGATTATAGCAGGGTATATAAACTTCATAGGTCCTCCTAATAGTAAATCCTTATCCTTCATATTCTCTCCTTTCATGATAACACGTGTATACGTACAAAACAATTATTAGGAGTTATACATTCTTATTTATAGTCTAGCAGTATATAAAGGAAAAAAGGGGTGATCATTGGTCACCCCTGATTCTATTAGTCACTTGACAAAATTGATAAATGACCTTTATATATTAATCCTATTCATAAAAATCATATTAGTATATAATTAATATATATAAATTAGGTTGTGTATTGATGGAAGGAGAGGATTCATCATGAAATCATTTGGTAAAAGGGTAGCAATGGCTGTGTTGTGTGCGGCGACATTGACAGCCCCATTTTTTTTGAGCGGTTGTAGTATGTCAGAACTATGGCAGGGTACTGAACAGAGCCGCAAGGAAATTGCGCAGCGGTCTGAGCAGGATCAGGTGCAGTTATTTAATCAATATGTGAAAGCTGTAAGTCGATACAATCGCATGGCGGTAATGTTTGATTATGCGAATACGCCAACTCTTAATGAGTTAAAAGCGGGGCAGCATTTAACTGTATTTAATGCACCGAACTTTAAGCAGCTACAAAAAGAATTAGAAGAGGCTAAGCAAGCAGGTATTCCGTATGATGAAATGAAGGAGCCTTTAGATAAGCTGCTTTCAAAATTGAACGAAATTACACCGGTAGCGGAAGAGCTCGATGCATATTATAAATCTAAAGGGTATACCACAGATAATTATGCTAAGGAGCAACAATTAGGCCCTAAATATGTTCAATTGTATGAGCAATTTGTTCCTATTTATGCTGATTTTGATAATGTTATGCATAAAATTAATACAGACCGCTTGCAACAACGGTTGCAACAATTGCGTGATGCAGGCAAGAAAAATGCCGCTGCAGCACAAGAGGTTCATTTGCGACTTACTGCGGTCCTAGAAAAGATCGATAGTGAAAAACAACTAGACGTAAATGCTATCAATCAAGAGTTGCAATCTATTGGTGATGTATCAAATGGTATTACTAGTCCTAAATATGATTCTGTTAAGACCTCTGTAAACTCTACGATTGGTGCAATCCGTACCTATATGGGATCAAAACAAGATAATGACTATAATCGTATGATTGAGGCCTATAACCATTACATTTCTAATCTGAATACGACCAATATGAATGAGTTAGATTAAAATAAATTAGATTAAAATAAGTTAGATTAATACGTCTATATAAAAGAAAGCTGTATCAAATGAGAATATCATTTGATACAGCTTTTTAGTTGATATATAGGATATACCTTACTTTTTTAGGCTAATGCGCGTTGTAATTTGGCTTGATAACGAGAATAATACTAAGGCTATCCAGATACAACCGAAGGCGATTATCTGTGGTGTGCCAAAGCTTTCACCAAAGTAGAAGATGGCTAGCAACAAGGCAATGGTAGGGGATACATATTGCAAGAAGCCTAGTAGGTTGAGCGGCAATAGCTGCGCACCATAGGAGAATAGCACCAATGGGACAGATGTAGTTAGACCGCAGGCTATGAGCAACATGGTCGTATACCAGTCTGTGCCGAAATAGGACCACACGGTATTATCGACCATGGTCGTATATAGTAAGGCTAGCGGTGTTAATAGCCAGGCCTCAAAGGCGATGCTCGTAAAGGGAGAGATGAGCAGTTTCTTTTTTACGGCCCCATAGAGACCGAAGGAAACGGCGAGGATCATCGATACTAATGGCAAGGATCCCACTTGATAGGTGAGTAAGGCGATGCCGATGGTAGCGATAAGGACACTCAGCTTTTTCGGTATAGATAGAACCTCTTTAAATAGGATGACACCTAATACTACATTGAAGAGTGGGTTGATGTAATAGCCAAGGCTCGTGTTCATAACTTGATTATTGGCGATGGCCCAAATGTAGGTGAACCAGTTTACACTGATGATGACTGCCGCAACTAAAAGTAGGAATAGTTGTGAACGTTGTTCTTTTAGTAATTGAAAGTCCTTTTTGAATTGTTTAAAGTGTAGGCCAAATACAACGATAGCCATGCAAACACCTGACCAGATAATACGCTGTGCCAGTATATTATACGGTGAAACATGGTTTAATAATGCCCAATATAGAGGGAGTAAGCCCCAAATTATATAACAACTAAGGGCTGTGATTAACCCTTTTCTACTTGTATGCTCCATAATGCCTCCTCGTGATAGTACTTATTATATCATTAATCCTTAAATTCTTAACTCATGCATTTTAGTTATTGCATATGATTTTCAGTTATAACTTTAGTTTTGGTACTTATGATTAAATGTTATGTTCATTGACTTTGTGCATATTGTTACACTATATTGGACTTAGAACAACGAATATAGAGAATAGGTGTCGTAAGACTTAATAGAGAAATCGGTATAAGCCGATGCGGTCCCGCCACTGTAAGGATGAGCCTGCTTTCATATATGTCACTGGAGTAATCTGGGAAGGCGAAAGCGAGGTGATGATCCCGAGCCAGGAGAACTGCCTATTTGATAATCACCGTTATGTACCTACGAGCGATAGGAAGGGGATTGGGGTATGCTGGCTACAGTATTTTTTAGTGTACCTTTCAATAAGAAACCTTACGTGTCACTTTAGGTGGCACGTTTTTTATTGCCCTTAGAGTGGATGTTGAGTATAGGAATCAGGTTTTATAGATATTAAACAGATGGACACATTTTGAGGTTGATGTGGTCCAATAAGATAAAGCTCGAGTGATTCATATATCTAACAATTCGCAGGTACGGTGCGCTGTTTCTCGGTATGGTTTCGAGTTGAAAAGGAGGCACATATATGTCTGACAAAAAGACTTCAAAGGATGCTGAACGTGATTTATTAGCACCTGTATCCTTTGATGAGTTTAAGAAACCTACGTATGAACAATGGCAGGCCGAGGTTGAAAAAGCGTTAAAAGGTGGCGACTTCCACAAGAAGATGTTCACTAAAACCTATGAGGGAATTACGTTACAACCAATTTACACGCCTGCATTGCATGGAGAAAAAATTCCAAAGGGTGTATATCCTGGAGCAGGTGAGTTCCTACGTGGCACAAAGGCAAGTGGTTATATTAAAGACTCTTGGGGCGTATCCCAATATGTAGACGAATCCTTTCCTAAGGATGCTAATCATGCAAGTTTATACGAAATTGTAAAAGGCGGCACCATTCACAATATTCGCCTTGATGAAGCAACACGCCATGATCAAGATGTGCAAGTAGGCGCAGCTGTTGGTATCGGCGGTACATCTCTGTCTACTATGGATGATTGTAGACAATTGATTGAGCGCTTTAATTTAAAGGAAAATCCTTTATATATTGAAACAGGTGCTTCTGCAGCTATCTTGCTCGGTATGTTAGCCGCTACGGTGAAAGGATCTAAAAAACAAACCTCTGACTTGAAAGGTCTCGTTGGTGCAGACCCTATTGGTGTTTGGGCTAAAGATGGTACATTGCATATGTCTTTAGATACAGCCTTTGATGAAATGGCACATACTGTTGTATGGGCTAAAGAGCAAGCTCCAGAGCTTAAAACTGTACTCGTATCTGGTGATGTATACGCTAATGGTGGCGCGAACGATGTACAAGAGGTTGCGTATGCATTGGCAACAGCAGTTTGCTATGTGCGTCAATTAGCACAACGTAACATCGATATTCACACTATTGCTAACAGCATGATGTTTACATTCTCCTTGGGTGCAAACTTCTTCATGGAAATTGCTAAATTACGTGCATTACGTGTGCTTTGGGCGCGCATCATGGAAGCGTTCGGTGCCGAAGAAGCTGACCGTGCTGTTCATGTACACGGCAGAACATCGGCTTTCACAAAAACTGTATACGACCCATATGTAAACTTGTTGCGCAATACAACACAAGCATTCTCTGGCGTTGTAGGCGGTTTGAATAGCCTTGAAGTATCCCCATTTGACCAACCAATTCGCAAAGCTGACGATTTCTCTCGCCGTATTGCCCGTAATATTCAAGTTATGTTGCAAACTGAATTCGAGTTGCGTCAACCAGTGGACCCTGTAGGTGGCTCTTGGTATGTGGAAACATTGGCAGCTGAATTATGCGAAAAAATTTGGGCTGAATTCCAAACTATTGAGGCTAAAGGTGGTATAATAGCAGCCTTGAAAGAAGGCTATCCACAAGCTCAAGTTAAAGCAGTTCTTGATGAACGCTTCAAAAACCTTGCATTCCGCAAAGATGTGGCTGTAGGTAACAACATGTATGCGAATATGACTGAAGAATTGCTTGATCCAAAACCAGAAAATCAAGAAACATTGCGTCAAAAACGGGTTGCTCAAATCGAAGAGTACTTGGCGAGTGCGGAGCCAGATGCTGTTGTGAAAGCACAGGCTACCCTAGAAGCAGGTACTACAGAGCCAGGCGCTTTGATTGGTCTTATTGAACTCGGTGCATTGCAAAAATTAACAATACGTCAAATCCGGAAGGCTTTAGATGCTGGCGATATTGCTTCCGAAACCATTGAATCCATTGCAGCTCATCGCTGGACTGAACAATTTGAAGCACTTCGCATGCGCACTGAGAATTATAAACAACGTACGAAAGATAATGTGAAGGTATTCTTGGCCAATATGGGCCCAATCCCTCAACATAAACCTCGGGCGGACTTCTCCACAGGCTTCTTCGAAGTAGGTGCTTTTGAAGTTATCAAAAATGATGGTCATGAAACAACGGCTGATGCGGCGAAAGCTGCTCGTGAAAGTGGTGCTGATGTTGTTGTTATCTGTTCTACAGATGATACCTATCCAGAATTGGTACCACCACTCGCTAAGGAATTGAAGGAAACTATGCCACATGTAACGGTTATTTTAGCAGGGGCACCTCCTAAGGACTTAGAACCTGTATACCGTGAAGCTGGCGTGGACGACTTCATTTCTGTTCGTGCAAATTGTTACGAAATCTTGAATACGTTACAAGATAAGAAAGGGATGTGAGCTCATGTTTAAAAATCCAGACTTCTCCTCTCTTGGCTTGGGATCTCAGACAGCAACATCTCGCGATGCATGGCTTGCTGAACTTCAAAAAGAAACAGGAAAAAGCTTTGAAGATTTATATAATACAACAATGGAGCAAATCCAACTAAAGCCTCTCTATACAGAGATGGATTATGAAGGAATGACACACCTTGACTATATGGCTGGTGTACCTCCATTCTTGCGTGGACCTTATTCCACAATGTATGTTACTCGTCCTTGGACAGTACGTCAGTACGCTGGTTTCTCCACAGCGGAAGAATCCAATGCGTTCTATCGTCGTAACTTGGCAGCGGGCCAAAAAGGTTTGTCTATCGCCTTTGACCTTGCTACTCACCGTGGTTATGATTCCGATCATCCTCGTGTAGTAGGTGACGTTGGTAAAGCGGGTGTTGCGGTAGACTCCATCCTCGACATGGAAATTCTATTCTCTGGTATCCCTCTTGATCAAATGTCCGTATCCATGACAATGAACGGCGCCGTATTGCCAGTAATGGCGTTCTACATCTTGGCTGGTGAAGAACAAGGCGTAGATAAAAAGGTTATGGCTGGTACAATTCAAAATGATATTTTGAAAGAGTTCATGGTACGTAATACCTATATTTACCCTCCAGCTACATCTATGCGTATTATCGGTGATATCTTTGCGTATACATCCCAGTACATGCCTAAGTTCAACAGTATTTCCATTTCTGGCTACCATATGCAAGAAGCGGGCGCTACTGCAGATATCGAATTAGGTTACACATTGGCCGATGGTCTCGAATATATCCGTACCGGTGTTAATGCAGGCCTTCATGTTGACCAGTTCGCACCACGGTTGTCCTTCTTCTGGGCAATTGGTAAAAACTACTTCATGGAAGTGGCAAAAATGCGTGCGGCTCGTATGTTGTGGGCTAAGATTATCAATAGCTTCGGCTCTGAAAATCCTAAATCCATGGCACTTCGTACACATAGCCAAACATCTGGTTGGTCTCTTACAGAACAAGATCCGTTCAACAACGTGGCTCGTACATGTATGGAAGCGATGGGTGCCGCGTTAGGTCATACGCAATCTCTACATACAAATGCGCTTGACGAAGCCATTGCGTTGCCTACGGACTTCTCTGCACGTATTGCGCGTAACACTCAGCTTTACATCCAAGATGAAACTAAGGTATGTAAGGTTATCGACCCATGGGGCGGTTCCTACTATGTAGAAGCGTTGACTGATGAATTGATTCGTCGCGCTTGGGGTCATATCCAAGAAATCGAATCCCTTGGCGGTATGGCGAAAGCTATCGACACAGGGCTTCCTAAGATGCGTATCGAAGAAGCTGCCGCACGTCGCCAAGCTCGTATCGACTCTGGTCGTGAAGCAATCATCGGTATCAATAAATATCGTCTAGATAAAGAAGATCCATTGGATATCCTCGACGTAGATAACACAGCTGTACGGGAAGCGCAAATTCGTCGTCTCGAACAATTGCGTGCTAACCGGGATGAAGAAAAGGTTCAATCATGTCTTGAAGCGATCACAAAGGCTACAGAATCGGGTGAAGGCAACTTACTTGCTCTTGCACTTGAAGCAGCTCGTGCTCGTGCATCCTTGGGTGAAATTTCCTTTGCTGTTGAAAAGGTATGCGGTCGTCATAAAGCGGTTATTCGCTCTATTTCCGGTGTATACTCCAGCGAATTTGAAGATGACGATGTAATCAAAGAAGTACGCCAAATGGCGGATAACTTTGAAGAACTCGAAGGTCGTCGTCCTCGTATCATGATTGCGAAGATGGGCCAAGACGGTCATGACCGTGGTGCCAAAGTTATTGCTACATCCTTCGCGGACATGGGCTTTGACGTGGATATCGGACCTTTGTTCCAAACTCCAGAAGAAACAGCACAAGATGCGGTGGATAATGACGTTCATATTGTCGGATTTAGTTCTCTTGCGGCGGGGCATAAGACATTATTGCCTCAACTTGTAGAGGAACTCAACAAGCGGGGCCGTGGAGATATTTTAGTTGCCATCGGCGGCGTAATCCCTGCTCAGGACTATGAATTCCTACGCGAACATGGCGCAGTGGCTATCTTTGGCCCTGGTACAGTTTTGCCAGTAGCGGCGAAAAAATTACTAGAAACATTGACTAGTCACGTTCAAGACGAGTCTCATGACTGATAACAAACGGCCTACTCCGGATGAATTGCGCAATACACAGGATGCAACTTTCACCACTGGTGAAGGCAAAGCCCCTGAATTAGGTGTAAAAAACGCAAGCACCGAGGGTAGTACCTATCGTCCCGACTGGGTGCCAGAAGAAGCGAAGAAAGATGATACTTACGCGTGTCACGTAATGAAAGGCGTCAAGGAAATGCATGACGGCCTCTTATCTAGTTCAGCTCATCTGGCTCCAGCGGTACGTCCCGTACAGCGGCGAAAGAAATTGACTGTCGCTGATTATGTACGCGGTATCGAGCAGGGGGACCGCGTTATACTTTCACGGGCTATCACATTAGTAGAAAGTAATAATAAGGACCATTTCAAACTAGCTCAACAGGTGTTGCAAGCCGTATTGCCTCGCACGGGCAAGGCATTGCGCATCGGTATTACTGGTGTGCCTGGGGCCGGTAAAAGTACGTTTATTGAAGCCTTCGGTAACATGCTCATTGAAGCGGGTTACAAGGTTGCCGTACTGGCTGTAGACCCTACGAGCCAAGTCACAAAAGGCAGTATCTTGGGTGATAAAACGCGGATGGAAACGTTGACGAAACACCCAGAGGCTTATATTCGTCCATCGCCAGCTGGTGGTACACTAGGCGGTGTGGCTCGTAAAAGTAGAGAAACTATGCTACTTTGCGAGGCTGCTGGGTACGATATTATTCTCGTTGAAACCGTTGGGGTTGGGCAAAGCGAAGTTACCGTGCGTTCCATGGTAGACTTCTTTATGCTCATCGTTTTAACGGGGGCAGGCGATGAATTGCAAGGCATCAAAAAAGGCGTTATGGAACTTGCTGATGCTATTGTGGTCAACAAGGCCGATGGGGATAACCTCAAACGAGCTCTCATTGCTCGTAGCGATTATGACCGGATGTTGCATTACATCCGTCCGGCTACGGAAAAATGGAAGACTCAAGCCTATACATGTTCAGCTGTCACAAAGGATGGCCTCGATGAATTGTGGGATGTTATCCAAGAATTTACTGAACAAGGCAAAGAAAATGGAGTTTTCTTAAAACGCCGTCAAGAACAATCCCTTCGTTGGGTACGCGATATGATTGACGAACACTTGCACAACCTATTCTTTAATAATGTAGTCATTCAAGGTCGCATGGGCGAAGTCGAAGCCGCTGTCTTAGACGGTGAAATGAGCGAATCTCAAGCCGTTGAAGAACTTATTGGCGTTTTCGATAAGTCCTTACAATAAGTAGATCGGTAAATACATATTGTATTGTTAAATATATATGGTATTGCTAAATATATATTAGATAAGCCGGCATAACTTATCTTAATACGCACTCCGTTAGCAATCGTATGTATTTCGATATAATTAAAGATGTATTTGTAAAAGGCATAGTATCAATGTTCACTGTTGGATTTGGACCAATAGTAGTTGCATACTATGCCTTTTTCTATGTCATAATAACTAGTTCCCATTAATTGTCTAATAAAAGTTGATTAATATATAAGTTCATCTTTTTAAAATGCAAAAATCAGTGTATAATTAAGTTATATTATTTATTAATCGTTTAATGTTACGAGAGGGGCATTCAAATGAACAAAAAATTATTATTACCTGTAGGTGTAGTCGTTCTAATTATTGGTATTGCGATTCTATTATTAAATCCAGATCCAGGGGCGGCTAATTTGGAAATTGCGAGAAATGCTACAAATGCTCAAGCGGCAGCAAAGGCGATTTCTGAGAATAACCAATCTTACACATTGTGGTATTCTATTGGTATGTTCTGTAGCGGTTTAGGCATTGCACTGTCAGTAGGTGGCTTCATTGTAGGCTTTATTAAAAAAGACTAATCTATTTAGGAACGTATCAAAGGCTGTACTAGAATGTATATCATTTCTAGTGCAGCCTTTTTGTATTTTAATTTTAGGGTTATAGGACAAAACGTGTTGGTTTTGCCCTATAACCCTAATTTTATCCTGTGGACTTTAGCTAGCTTATGTCTATCTAGCGAATTAGTCTATATTTATCTTGCAAGTCATCCTATATCTATTTATGTTGTGGTTTTACGCTCTATATCTGTTTTCGGTGGGATAAAACGTGGTATAATTAACCCGGATAGAGCCTAAAAGTATGTGGCTTTTGGAGGTTAGTATGAGTAGTATAGCGCATTTATTTGTAGCTGGTGGATTTGTTATGTATCCGCTGGTGATTTTTTTACTGTTTACCTTGATGATTGGCATTGAACGTATCTTTCTATATCGCAAGTTTACAAAGGATTTGCGCCGTTTTAATAAGGTCTTAGAGAAGAATCAATCTTGGATTATGTTACCAAGTGTTTTGGAACGGGATACAGAGGAACTTGGTTCTTTATTTGCCCGTGCTATCCGCAATGCAAAGAATTATAATGGCTTGGAAAACCGCCTTCAAGATGTAGTGTCGTACGCTGATGAACGTTTAAAACGCGGCCTTAGTTGGCTCAGCATGATTGTAACAATGGCTCCGTTATTGGGGTTGCTAGGGACGGTCCTCGGTATGATTCGTGCGTTTGCTGTGGTAGGTGGCGACATTGGGGCTCCGACCATTATTACAGGTGGTGTTTCTGAAGCCTTAGTGGCAACGGCTACAGGTTTGACCGTGGCCATTATTGCCCTTGGCTTTCACAGTTACTGTGCGGCAAAGGTCAATGATTCTGTGGCGACATTAGAACATGAGTGCGGCAACATTCTTGATGCGTACAACGAGGAACATGATATATGAGACGACGCACGTTAGGGGTTAAAAAAGAGCCTACCATCATGATTATTCCCATGATTGATATCGTATTCTTTTTATTAGTATTTTTCATGGTAGGCACGCTGTACATGAATACAGAGCAACAAATTCCGCTTAATTTACCATCTGCATCGACGTCTACAGCGAAATCTATCGAACCTATCACCATTACCTTGACCACAACGCACACGCTGTATATCGATAATCAGGAAATCTCTTCGGATCGCTTGGCGCAAGAGGTCAAATCTATCGTTACACAAGCACCTCAACAAGCCTTTGTGATTCGTGCTTCAAAAGATGTATATTATAACGATGTTATCGAGCTTTTGGACATGCTCAAGGTGAACGGTGCTAAATATATTAGCGTCGCTACGGAACGGAAGTGATTCCATGTTTGAATCACATTATCTGAAACCTTTTATTATATCTTTAGGCATTACCATCATGCTTATCTCTGGCATGGGGCTTTCCTTGCGTGGTATCGTTGGAACCGGTGTGGCTTATGATGCCGCAGAGGTTAGCTTTCATCTGCCTGAGGATAGTGAAAGTGATGCGAAAACTACCGCTATTGAGCCTATACCTAAGGATAAGCCACCGGTTGAACCTCCGACTCCAGAAGGGCCTGCGCCTAAGGCAGATCCTCTTGTAACGGAAAATACAGGTGATGAAAGTGCTCACAATTTAAATGCCAATAAGACTACATCTAATGCTCGTCGTGAATGGGCCGTTCCCAAGGCCATAGAATCGGAAACGACTAATAATGAACAAGCTGTAGTTACGGGTGGAAATGATTCCAAAGACGGGAAATCCTCTAAGCCTGACAATGCTCCTATAGGTAAGGATATAACATCTGATCCGAATGCGAATGGAAACGGCTTTGCCGAAGCTAGTGATTTATCCTTCCTATCTGATCTTGCGTGGGGGCTCCTAACACCAGGGCAACAAGCGCTTTTACAAAAGTCGGATATCAACCCCCAAGAATATTTACGAACTGTACAAGAACAGGGGAAGGGGTCAATTGTAACAGGTAAGGTTGTAGTGCGCGTTAACTTTGACGTTAATGGACATGTCATCGTAGGAGAACATACACCGCTCATCGCAGAGGATGTACCGCAACCAGTCAAAGAGGAAGCAATGCGCATCGTTAAAAGCAGTGGTTCTATTATCAATCGAAGAGGGGAACCTGTATATCTAGCAGTTCCTGTTGTATTAGGACAATAAAGAGGCATATCTTACATACATTAGTATGGGATATGCCTCTTTGTTATGGTTGTAAAAAATGATTGTATTGATTGATACTATGTATTACTATGAAATACTTGTTCTATCTGAGTCATGTTGAGTTATATTTCAAGGATTAATTATATGTATTGTATTAATTTTGATTGGTAAGTATTGTTTTCGTGGAGTTGAAGACGGCTAGATATACGATGGCGCCGCCGATGAATAATGTGACTTGCATAGGAGTGCTGAATTGATCAGCTCGCCACAATGCAAAAGCATAGAAGAACATGGTAATCAACATGATGAGAAATGCGATGATAACGCGTACATTTGTGTTTACTGCTAAGGATGTAGTAATACGCGATTTATTCGTCATTACGTAAATTAAAGATACTACGATGTCTACCGTAAAGATGGAGAAAATAAAGTTGTAATCAAACTCGCCAAAAAGGACTACCGCCAAGCCGATAAAGCTGAGCATAAAGAATAGACGTAATAGAATACCTATAGTATTAGATTCGTTGCGCTGTGCGCGGCGTTCCTTACGATTTAAAGTTGCCATGAAAGCCTCCCCCATAGTAGAAATGTTTATTACTATTATCATAAAGCTCGTGTATAGATTGAGCAATTATTCGCAGTACATTTAGTCTGTATGTTTATTATATATCACAATGTATAGCTATGATATAGTATTAATTAATTTATTACTATATGACTATATGGGAAATTAGAGAGAGTATAGTTCAAGTTATTGTTATCTATGTTATCAATGGTATGATTGTGTTTGTTTTTTCTGTTTTAGACTCTGTAGTTCAATATGTACATCCTTTTTTCTAGGATTGAACAACTATGGTTTGACAACTAAAGCCGAACGATAAGTAAAATTAATATAATTATCATTCGGAAAATTTAGTTCCGTTCGTTGAATGGAGCTTTCACATATGGTACAATAATCCTATAAATCTAGCTTTTATCATGCAAAGGAGATATCATGATACCACGTTATACACGAGAAGAAATGGGCCATATTTGGAGCGAACGCAACGAATTCGACACAATGTTATTGGTGGAGACCCTCGCATCTGAGGCACAAGCTGAGTTGGGCGTTATTCCTAAAGAAGCGGCGAAAACAATTCGGGAAAAGGGCAATTTCGACGTTGAGCGCATTCATGAGATCGAAAAGGAAACGAATCATGATATCATTTCCTTCGTAACAGCAGTGGGCGAATACGTAGGTCCTGAAGCGGCTAAATACATCCATCTTGGTCTTACCTCTACAGATGTGAAAGATACGGCGCTTGGGTATATGATGAAACAAGCCTGTGATATCTTAATTGATGATTTAAAGCGTTTGCACGAAGTATTGCGTCGTCGTGCAGCTGAGTTCAAATACACACCTATGATTGGCCGTACCCACGGTATCCACGGCGAACCAACTACATTCGGCTTGAAATTGGCGTTGTGGATGGCAGAGGTAGAACGTGATATTGAACGCATGGAACATGCGCGTAAAAGCGTTGCCGTTGGTAAATTGTCTGGCGCTGTTGGTACATACTCCAATATCGATCCATTCGTAGAACAATATGTGTGTGAAAAATTAGGTCTTGAACCTGTTAAAATTGCTACACAAGTGGTGCAACGTGACCGTCACGCTGAATTGTTGTCCACTATTGCTGTTGTAGGCGGCACATTGGATAAAATCGCTTTAGAAATCCGTCACTTACAACGTACAGAGGTGCGCGAAGCAGAAGAATATTTCAGCCCTAAACAAAAGGGTTCCTCTGCGATGCCTCATAAACGCAACCCTATCACATGTGAAAGAATTTGCGGTATGGCTCGCTTACTTCGTGGCTATGCACAATCTGCTTACGAAGATCAAGCATTGTGGCATGAACGCGATATTTCTCATAGCTCTGTAGAACGAGTTATCTTGCCGGATGCGACAATCTCGTTAAATTATATGTTGCACCTAACAATCCGAACCATTGATAAATTGTTGGTATACCCTGAAACTATGCTTAAAAACCTTAACCTTACAGGGGGCCTCGTATTTAGCCAAACAATTTTGACACACCTTGTAGACAAAGGTGCGGTACGTGACGAAGCATATCGTTGGGTTCAAAAACATGCTATGGAACGCTGGCTTGAAGGCAAAGATTTCGCAACAGGTTTAAAAGCTGATGAAAACATTAAGAAGTACATGACTGATGAGGAAATCGATGCATGCTTTGATCCGTATAAATTGCTAAGACATGTAGATACAATCATGGCTCGCTTTGGCCTATAATTGTAGGGTACTTCCCACATAACATATGAAAGACTATGGTAGGTATAGACCAACAAGCCTATGGTACATGCAGTAGGTGTTGGCTATATCTACCTTTTTTGTTTTGAAAGCAATATGCCATTTTAGATAGAAGTATATTATTTTAACAGATAATTATAAATTAGTTTTCTAGCAGGCTTTTATATACTCGTCTTACATTAGGAAACCATCTATTTGTTTTAGGAGGTTATATGAAACGTATTATACGGAAGTACGGACCGCCTATTTTTCACTGTATTAATGACTTTGGTCAAGGTTCGCTGGCGGCCCTCATACCGTTTTTTATCGCTAACTTTGGCCTTAATTATTATCAATCGGCTTCCATCATTTTCTGTAATACCGTGGTGGCTTCCGTGGCACAGCCCGTATTGGGCTATGTGGCAGATCGGTGGCGCGTACCCTGGTTTATTCCCGTTGGGTTTACGGTGACTCTTGTGTCGATTAGCGCTATGGCATTGGCTACGAGTTACGAAATGATTCTTGCTTTGTCGCTCTTGGCCGGGGTAGGTGCTGCGTTATTCCATCCCGAGGCGGCTCTTCTTGTAAATCGTACGCAATCTCATGAAATCGGTAACGCCATGGGCCGCTTTGCAGTCGGCGGCAGTGCGGGCTTTGCGTTGGGACCCTTTATTGCTGGTGGTGTTTACGTCTTTGGGGGACAATTCCTTTGGGTATTTACGCTTATCGCTCTATTTGGTGTATTGTTATATCTTTATGCCTTTATGGGTGAGGGTGAAGCTGATACCGATGATACTGATATTGCTGATTCTGCTGATACTGGTAACCGTGAAAGCCGTGCTAAGGTTCTTAGTACCGGTACAAATGATTGGGTGAGTTTCGGTAAGTTATTTTTTGTGATTGCTTCTCGATCTATACTCTTCTCTGTATTGGCTATCTTTATTCCTATTTTGTATATTACTGTTATTAATGGTGAAGCCGGTGCATCTAGTTTGGCCCTTACTGCGTACTTCACGATGGGGGCAGTCCTTACCTATATGGGTGGTGCCTTATCTGACCGTTTGGGCTTCCTAAAAACCGTGCGCTTAGGGTATCTTATCTTCTTGCCATCTGTACTTGTATTTATCTTTGTACCTAATATATGGGGCTTCTTTGGTGCTATGATACCGATGGCTTTTGGTGTATTCTCACAATACGGACCAATTACGGTACTAGGTCAAAAATACCTTGCAAAAAATGCAGGCTTTGCATCAGGTATTACGCTAGGTCTTGGGATTACCTTAGGGGGCCTTGTGGCACCTTATGTAGGACATCTAGCAGATATCTATGACGTACAAACGGCATTGATGACCTTGATACCGGTAGGTGTTATAGGCTTATTGATGAGTTTTTGGTTAAAAGAACCAAAATGACATCTCTGTAATAGAGTAATAGAGCCATATTAAAGACGTGATGGCAATCCATCCTTAAAAACTTTACAGAAAATAGCGCATGCATTTGGAAAGAAACTAAAGATTGAATTTGTATAAATACTTTCACAGAATCCGAACATTGTTGTATAATGATATTGAATTATTTAGACTTTCATATGGAGGATATAGATATGGCAACTAGTATGGTTATCGGCACTCAATGGGGTGACGAGGGGAAAGGTAAAATTGTTGACTGGATCGCAGAACGTGCGGATGTTGTGGTGCGCAGTCAAGGTGGTAATAACGCGGGTCATACTGTTGTAGTTGATGATAAAGCGTTTGCACTTCGCCTTTTACCAAGTGGTATCTTATACGATAACAAACAAAATATCGTGGGTACTGGTGTTGTTATCGACCCTAAAGTTCTGCTACAAGAAATTGAAGGTCTTGAAAAGCAAGGCAGATCTGCTAAATCCCTTCAAGTTTCCAATCGTGCACATGTAATCATGCCATACCATATCGCTCTAGATACTGCGGAAGAAGCATCTAAAGGGGATGCTAAAATCGGTACTACTAAAAATGGTATTGGTCCTTGCTACGCTGATAAAATCAATCGTATTGGTATCCGTATCTGCGATTTGTATGATATGGAAACATTTAAACAAAAATTAGCGTACAATGTAGAGTTCAAAAATAAAATGCTTACTAAGGTATACGATGCTGAACCTGTTAGCTACGATGAAATCTTAGCGGATTACATCAAATACGCTGAAGCCTTGAAACCTTATGTAACAGATACTAATGCGGCTGTTCTTAAAGCTGTAAAAGAGGATAAAAAGGTATTGTTCGAAGGTGCTCAAGCTACTATGCTCGACCTTGATCATGGTACTTATCCATTTGTAACATCCTCTCATCCAATCGCAGGTGGCGCTTCCACAGGCGCTGGTGTGGGGCCTAACTACTTGAAAAACATCTTTGGCGTTGTAAAAGCGTATGCAACACGTGTTGGTGCAGGTCCATTCCCTACAGAGCTTCTTAACGAAACTGGGGATAATCTCCGTGAACTTGGTCATGAGTTCGGTACTGTAACGGGTCGTCCTCGTCGTTGTGGTTGGTTAGACCTCATGGTTGTAAAATACGCAGCAGGTCTTAATAGCCTTGATTACTTAGCTATTACACGGTTGGATATTCTTGATACCTTTAAAAAATTGAAGATCTGCGTAGGTTACAAATTGAATGGTAAAGACGTAGAAGGGTTTCCAGCTAACTTAAAAGATCTTGAAGCCTGCGAAGCAGTTTACGAAACATTGCCAGGTTGGGAAACAGATATTTCTGGTATCCGTGAATATGATAAATTGCCTGAAAATGCTCGTAAATATGTAGAACGTATTGCAGAAGTAACAGGCGTGCCTTTAGGCATTGTATCTGTTGGTCCTAACCGTAGCCAAACTATCGACTTAGTAAATGTATTCTAAGCTATACTAATTTGATATAATAGGAAATTTGTATTTGGTAGCATTGATATAATATTATACATTTTAATATTTTTTGCTATGCAATCGATTTATAGAATTATACAGATATGACCCCTCGTAGAGGGGTCTTTTGTGTTGAATAGATGTAGAATATAAACGTGGATACTCTATATCTAATCCTTTAGGTTGCTACAGTAGTGCGGTATATCGAAGTATGCTATATAGTTATTAAAGTGTGAGTATATCGAGAAATATATAATAAATAATAGAATGCAATTGTTATATATACAGAAAAATGTATATTCAGATAAATCTATAAAATGAAAATTTGTTTAAAATATTCATTTTATACAAAGAAATACGTGCTTAAATTAGTTTATAATAAGACGAAATTTACTTATCTATAATTTTTTTGTATTCATAATAAATTATTAAGATACAAATATAAAGAAAAAAATAGATTTACATTAAGAAATAGTATATAATAGTACCAAGAAGTAGATTGATATTTTTTGATAAGGATCTGAGGAGTTAAAGATATGGTTGAAGTTTCTTACGAACGTTTAGCAACGATTTTTAAGGCATTAAGTGATGAAACAAGATTACACATCATCGATATGTTGTCTTGCAATGAATTATGTGCAGCCGATATTTTAGCGAGCTTCAATTTGTCTCAATCTACGTTGAGTTACCACATGAAAATCTTAATTGATGCAGGTGTAGTCAACTCTCAACGTAATGGTTTATGGACGCGTTACTCCATTAATGAAGCTACATTTGCTGATATTTTAGATATTCTCCCTCAATTATATAAAACTAAAGATGAGTGCATTTGTGCGCAGATTAAATACTGCCGCATTTCTGAGCACGAAAAAGAAGCATAACAATGAGACGTTGGATTATGCATGTTGATATGGATGCATTATTCGCGTCCATAGAACAACTGGATCATCCAGAGTATAAAGGCCACCCCGTAATCGTGGGTGGTCTTTCTTCACGTGGTGTTGTAGCTACCTGTTCCTATGAGGCTCGAAAATTTGGTGTTCACTCTGCGATGCCAATCTCGAGAGCTAAGAAACTCTGTCCTGATGGCATCTATGTATATCCTCGGATGGATCGATATAAAGAAGTGTCGAACCAAATTTTTTCCATCATGAAAGAATTCACCCCTTATATTGAGCCTCTATCTATTGATGAAGCCTTTCTTGAAGTGAGCGGCATGTCTACCATGTATAGTGGTCCTAAAGCGCTAGGACAAGCCATTAAAGATCGTGTATTCAAGAAAACAGGACTTATTATCTCTGCAGGCTTAGCACCCAATAAATTTCTTGCTAAATTAGCCTCTGATTTAGATAAGCCAGATGGTCTTGTGGTCATCCCATACGGTCGTGAAAAAGAGGTGCTAGCTCCTTTGCCTATTAAACGTATTTGGGGTGTTGGCCCTCGGACAGAGAAAATTTTGAAAGCTGGTGGCTTTCATCTGATACGTCATATTCAGTCTTTGCCTAATGAAAGCACTTTAATTCCTCTTGTGGGAAATCAGGCAAAGCGCATATGGGAACTGGCGAATGGTATCGACGATAGACCTGTTGAAACAGACCGAAAGATACAATCGATTGGCGCTGAGGAAACCTATGAAGAAGATCTCACAGAAGGCCGTGCTATTGAATTAGAATTTAGGTACTTTGCAAACCGTTTATCGAAACGGCTTCGTAGACGTAGCCTTTATGGACATACTGTATCTATCAAGGTTCGGTATGATGATTTCACTACCGTATCACGGCAGAAGCGGCTAGATACGCCGTCAGATCATGAGCATGTATTTTTTGAAACTGCGCTGCTCTTGTGGAATAAGCTCATGCAAGATAAAATGAGTAAGAATCCGAAAGGTACAAAGAAAGACGTAGAAGCACTAGGGGCAACTATGAAAGTGAAATCTACTGATTTTAGATATAGTAGTTCTAAAGATAATCGTTCTAACCATATTGGTTCTAAATATAGTACTTCTAAATATAGTAGTTCTAGTGAGATTACTTTTATGGATCCGCCTGGTCCTATCCGTTTATTAGGCCTTACTGTGAGTGGTCTCGATGAGGAGGTTCCTATGCAGGACAGTCTCTTTGAATCCCCACAGGATAAAACAGAGGATAAGCTATCTAGTGTGTTAGACTCCTTAGAGTCTAAATTTGGTGAAACCGCTGTCATGAGTGGGGCGTTATGGCAACGCTTTCACGGAGACAATGGAATACGCAGAAAACGGTCAGAGTTGAAAGCGGCAGTGGATGCACAGCCTGATCAAGAGGATGGGGAGTCTATTAATGTTGATGTAGTCTCAACTAAAGAGGCTAATCGGTCTACAATTGCAGATACACACCCATCTATTGAAGGACCTAAAAAGACCGTCAAAAAGGACTTATAAAGATTATATTGAATACTTTCGCTAATATAATTGTTCGTGTTACAATATGGGTGTAGTGTTAATAAATTACCGCAAGAGAGGTATAGATATGAGTTTATTTCGTGTGGCCATTCATTATGGCGTAAACAGCAATGGTTTCTTGTCCTATGATACAGAAACAAAAACAGTGTCCGTAGATTTACCTGAACAAGAGTGGGTTGATAAGGTAATCGCTTACTTGAATAATGAACATGCTATTGAGCATGCTACAGGTCTTGATACGTATGAACGGTTGACCGTAAAACCATTAGAATCTTTGGATAACCTTAAGTTAGCTTTAACACGTATGTGGGAAGCTATCGACGTACAAGTTGACTGGAGCCGTCCAGCATAAATTGAATGAAAACACCTTGTGATCTATAAGTTAGTAGAAACAAGGTGTTTTTTGTTTTGCGTATTTTTGTAGGTATATCTTTATAGGTTTTAAATATATAGCATTGAAATTCTCACTTTAGAATTATAAATGATATCGTGTATACAAGATTTGTAAAAGTTTAGGGTTGTTATGTTAAAAAATTTGTGCTATTCTAATTACATATTAATGAATAATAATTATCCATTAATAATTTTTATCTAAATTAAGATGTATGATTTAAAAATTATGTAAAGTAAATTACTTTAATTTTGATTTCTAAGTAGGAGTTTGTAACATGAATAATGAAAAGAAACTAACAACCGCCTTTGGCGCTCCCGTACCAGATAATCGCAATTCTGCTACAGCAGGTAAACGTGGTCCTGTATTGATGCAAGATGTTTGGCTCATGGAGAAATTAGCTCATTTTGAGCGCGAAGTGATTCCTGAACGCCGTATGCATGCTAAAGGATCCGGTGCATTTGGTACTTTCACAGTCACTAACGATATTACAAAATATACAAAAGCAAAAATTTTCTCTGAAGTAGGCAAGCAAACGCCGTTATTCGTGCGTTTCTCCACTGTTGCCGGTGAGCGTGGTGCGGCCGATGCAGAACGCGACATTCGTGGCTTTGCCGTAAAATTTTATACGGAAGAAGGAAACTGGGACCTTGTAGGTAACAATACACCGGTATTCTTTATCCGCGATCCATTGCAATTCCCTGATTTGAACCGCGCTGTAAAACGGAATCCAAAAACAAATCTTCGCGATGCGACAGCAAATTGGGATTTCTGGACTAGCTTGCCAGAGGCGATCCACCAAGTAACAATCGTCATGAGTGACCGTGGTATTCCTAAATCCTACCGCACAATGCATGGTTTCGGCAGTCATACATACAGTCTTATTAACGAAAACGATGAGCGCGTATGGGTTAAATTCCATTGGGTTTGCCAACAGCCGATTGAAAATCTTTCCGATGCTGAGGCGGCTAATGTGGTAGCTAGTGACCGTGAAAGTCACCAACGTGACCTCTTTGAGGCTATTGAAAAAGGCGATTTCCCGAAATGGAAATTATGCATCCAAGTGATGACGGAAGAACAAGCTAACAATATGCCGTATAATCCATTCGATTTAACTAAAGTATGGTATCATGACGAATTCCCATTGATTGAAGTTGGTGTGATGGAACTTAATCGCAACCCAGAAAATTATTTCCAAGATGTAGAACAAGCTGCATTTGCACCAACAACTATCATTCCAGGCGTATCTTTCTCTCCTGATAGAATGCTTCAAGGTCGTTTGTTCTCCTATGCGGATGCGCAACGCTATCGTCTAGGGGCAAATTATTATCAAATCCCTGTTAATGCCGCTAAATGCCCTGTAAATATCTATCATCGCGATGGTCAAGGTCGTATAGATGGAAACCATGGGTCAACAATTGGGTACGCACCAAATAGCTTTGGTGAATGGGCTGAACAACCAGAATTCAAAAATCCTCCTCTCGATGTATCTGGTCCAGCTTACCAATATGACTTCTATGAAGACGACTCTGACTTCTTCACACAACCAGGTAAATTGTTCCGCCTCATGAGCCCTGAACAACAACAAGCCTTGTTTGATAATACCGCAGCGGCTATGAATGGTGTACCTGATTTCATCAAAGAACGTCATGCAAAACATTGCTACCAATGTGATCCTGCTTATGGTGAAGGCGTTGCTAAAGCCTTGGGCATGAACATCGACTTTAGCGATGTAAAATAAGATTAATGATACTATTTAAACAATATTAAAATAGTTTATCTAAACAATACTAACGCGATAAAAGAACTTCCTTAACTAATAACACTTTCACATTTATACAAAATACTAATCTATAAAAATCTAAATTCACACAAAATTTTTATACACTGATACCAATTATCTTATAAACACAAACAAATAAACCCCTTGAAAGAGCCTTTGCTAATCATATCTAGACTAAATGTTATTAAAGATATGTAGCAAAGGCTCTTTTATTGTGTTAGTAATATACAAATTTTAAAAGGATTTTAGTATAACTATGTAGAAATATATGATGTGTTGAATTTGCACGAAATGTTACATGTGAATAGGAGGCAGTTATGAAATCTAGTAGTTTGGCATGGTATGTGGCGGTGGCTTGCATGGGAGGTAGCCTTTGTGTTGGATCTGTAGTACAGGCGAATTCTCCCGTGACGGTGAAATCAAATAACTTTGTTCCCGCAGCTATTGTAATGCAAGCTAAAGCAGCTCAGCCTGTTACAGCAGTTAAGAGTGATATGGTTAGTGCTACAGCAAATCATACAGTAACTAATAATGCAGTAGCTAATAATGTAGTAGCTAATGATGTAGTGGCACAGGAAGCCCTCAAGCAAAAGCAACAGTACCAAGCCGAAACTGAAACGATGGGCTTGCTATGGATGCGCACCTCTGCAGAGTACAGGGCTTTGGCGTATCAAGGGTACAATGTGGCAATGAATGCCGTTAAGATGGCCGTTACTGATCCATCTCATCAAAGAAAACCTTTAGCTATCGTTCTTGATGCGGACGAAACTGTAGTGGATAATACCAAGTTGATGGGTGAAAGCATTGTAAATGGTAATGGTCGTTTTGATGCTCCTTGGTGGCGTCAAGCCGTGCATCAAGGAAAATCGCAAGCCATGCCTGGAGCCGTTGAATTCCTAAATGAAGTACATAAACAAGGGGTAGAAATCTTCTATGTTTCAAACCGCTACGCACCTGTAAACCTTGACGTAACGATACAGAATTTTAAAGAACTAGGATTCCCATCTGTCGATAAAGATCATGTACTACTATTCGAAAAAGACTCAGACAAACAACCACGCTTTGATATGATTGCTAAAAAATATTATGTCGTTGTATACATGGGCGATAACGCCGGTGATTTCCCTATTGGCACAAAAGGTAAGACCTTAGCTGAAAGAAATGCCATCATCGACAATCATAAAGAGGACTTTGGTACTACCTTTGTCGTATTCCCAAACCCTGCCTATGGATCCTGGGTAAGTTCTTTAGCGAAAGGCTATCAAAACCTAAGCCCAGAAGAACAAAAACAAGTGAATAACCAATACCTACAACAATAAGGATGTCTTGCGTATACTTTATTAAAAACGATATAATAAAGTATACATGCGTCTATAGCTCAACCGGAGAGAGCGTCAGTTTCCTAAACTGTAGGTTGGGGGTTCGATTCCCTCTAGGCGCACCAGTATAAATATAGTAGGCATAAGGCTTTTGGGAGCCTTATGCCTTTTTGTATTTGTAAAAAATAGTAGTTGGCAAAAAGAGTTTGCTAGTATAAGTTGTTACAAGTAAAAAAAGGTATGCTAATCTATCATTTGAATTATGCAAATAACCTTTTGGTTAAATTGATTCTTTGTTTTAGTTTGTGGTGGGGGCTAGATATTTTCAATAATATTGATTCTTATATGATCTATTCATTGAGAGGTTATAGCAAGAGATAAAAACAGTCAAAGGGGACATCGATAAGTACTCTACAATTAGTGTTACAAATTCAATTGTTGATATAGGGTCATGTGAATCAGTACAGATTAGCGGTATAGGTTCTGGAAAAGACCGTTGCGATAAGGCAATCATGAAGTTTGAAATAGTCGATATAAAAGATGCCTATATATTGGGCTTCTGTATTGCTACAGATAATAATTTTGAAGAGAATACTAGTATTGACCTTAATACTCAAATTTCATTACAGGATAATGTATCTAACAAAAAGAAAAAGAGATATTTCCTCTAAAATATTGTTACTAATGATTTACATGGTGTATATTGTGGCTATACTATATCGCATAAGGTATCTAATTTCTCAAAACAACGCTAGCATATATCTTTATGTATAATCTGTTAAAAAATTATCAGACTGTATCATCATCCTCTTTACTATATATTGAAAGGGTGTAAAATGGTGGATTCCGTTTTATATGAATTATTATTGAAACAACTGCTACGGCTTTACTTTACTCAGTTTCAGATGAATAATATACCTTGTATTTATAGTAAATTTTCTATATTATAGAAAGATTAGTCGTATTTTCGTATAATATAAAGGTAATAAATTAAAAAAGTGGTAGTATGATATGAATTCAATCTGTTAAATCTAACCTATAGGATTTGTGGATTTTTTATCTTCTACGTAAAATATAGAGTTTTCATTTGAGTATACGTTGTTAGTTTAGGTAGTTATTAAACGTATTACTATAGAATCTGGAGGAAGTTTTTGTGACTAAGTTTACTGTAATAGATTTATTTTCTGGCGCAGGTGGTTTATCTAAAGGTTTTTTGGATGCCGGATATAATGTAGTATTAGGAATAGATTCTAATGATAGTGCGTTGAGAAGTTTCGAATGTAATCACGGTGATACCAAAGCATTAAAGTTAGATTTGTTTGATATTAATAATGTAGAATATATCGTGAACGAGTTTTCTAAGCAATACCAAAGTTTAGATGTTTTGATTGGGGGCCCACCATGTCAAGGATTTTCACTAGCAGGAAAACGAGAAGCAGATGATGAGCGAAATAAGTTATATAAAGCAATGGTTAGATTAGCGGAAATTATGAAGCCTAGGGCTGTTGTATTAGAGAATGTTCCAGGTATGTTGTCTTTATATAATGGCGCTGGGAAAAAACGTATTTTTATGGATTTTGAAAATTTGGGTTATAAGATGTCTGTAAAGGTACTTTATGCTCCTGAGTATGGAGTTCCGCAAATTCGTAAAAGAGCTTTTTTTGTGGGTATTTTAAATGCAGAAGCTCCTTTTGAGTTTCCGGCTCCAATACTTTCACAAGAGGAATTTATTACCTGTGAAGATGCAATTGGTGATTTACCTGCCTTGGAAGGTATTTATGGTGAAGATGTTCAAGACTATGAAGTAAAACCTAAGACAAAGTATCAAGAAGAAATGCGGAAAAATTCCAAGAAGATATATAACCATATAGGAACTATTCATTCTGAGAAAACCGTGAAAATGATTTCTCTCGTACCTGAAGGTAAAAATTATAAGGCATTACCAGAGGAATATAGAAGTTTATATAAATATAATGAGGCTCTTACAAGGTATCATAGTAAAAAGCCATCATTGACCATTAATACTGGACATCGATCACATTTTCATTATAAATATAATCGTATTCCCACAGTACGAGAAAGCGCACGATTACAATCGTTCCCTGATGATTTTATTTTTTATGGGAATAAATCTGAACAATATAAGCAAGTTGGAAATGCAGTCCCACCAAAGCTTGGATACGCACTGGCTAAGAAATTAAAAAGTTACCTAGAAAGGTAGATAGATATGAAAAAGTATAAGTTTATTGACTTATTTGCTGGCTGTGGGGGCTTGGAAGATGGTTTTTTGCAAACCGGTTTTTTTGAATGTGTTGCATCTGTGGAATGGTTAAAACCTCAAGTTGAAACATTGAGGAAGCGCTTAATGGATAAGTATCAGATGAGAAATGCAGATGAGAAAGTACTGCACTTTGATATTCAAAGAGAAAAAGAGTTATTTGAAGGCTGGGATGATAGCTCATTTGGCAAGTCTAAAGGGTTAGATTACCATGTAAATCAATCAAATGGAATTGATCTGATTATAGGTGGACCTCCATGTCAAGCATACTCGGTTGCCGGAAGAGTTAGAGATGAAAATGGAATGCGTGATGATTATAGAAATTATCTTTTTGAACATTACTTATCAGTAGTTAATCGCTATCAACCAAAGATATTCATTTTTGAGAATGTGCCAGGAATTTTAAGTGCAAAACCAAGTGGTAAAAAAATTATTGATATTATTGAATCTGAATTTAGAAGAAATGGATATATTATTAGTCATAATTTAGCTAAAATAGGACTAATTGATTCTTCTTTGTATGGGGTACCACAAAAAAGAAAGAGGGTTATTATCTTAGGGGTACGAGAAGATCTATTTAAAAATGAAGATATACAACTTAGAATAGATAGATTTTATAATCATCTGCTACCGCAATATAAAAAGCCTATAATTACGGTGGAAGAGGCAATTGGTGATTTGCCTATAATTTGCCCTATATGGGAGGAATCAAAACGAACTAGAAAAAAATCATACCTTTATGAGTCTGGAATTGATTGGCACATTCCTAGATATCATAATCTAAGGGATATGAAGATATATAAAATGTTAGCTGAAGATATTGAGACTGGAGAATGCAAATATACAAATGCGGAGGCTATAACAAAGGTTTATGAGGAGGCCATTGGCTCTAAGTCACCAATACATAGATATCACGTATTGCGAAGGGATGAACCAAGTACGACAATTATTGCGCATTTGTATAAGGATGGTAATAGGTTTATTCACTATGACTCTAAGCAAGCTAGAAGCATAACTCCACGTGAGGCTGCTAGGCTACAATCGTTTGATGATGAGTTTAGTTTTATTGGTACACAAGGAAGTGTATATCAAATGATTGGAAACGCAGTGCCACCTAGACTAGCATATGCAATAGGTTTGGCTGTAAGAGATTTTTTGGAGGGAATATGATATGGGGGATGTAAGAGCACATTATCTGTTTACAAATGATATGAGAGACTCAGTGTTAGATTCGAAAGCTCAAGAGTTTGCATGTATGTTTCTAAATGATACTGTTCCATCTGCTAATGAGAATAAAAGCCTTAATAATAGTGCAAATACGATTGGTTTTTATCTTAATTTAATAAATAAAGGTAATGTTACTTTAGTTGCTGCGAATGGAGATATAAGAAGAGTTGTTTTGAATTTTATAAAAACTTTTCAATACCCTAACCCTAGGACAAAAGATAGCTTTATCGCGACGGTAAGAGATGGTATCCAGTTAGCACCAATGAGAGAAATCATTAAAATATTATTCTTATATAATCAAATATTTCCGGATAAGGCATATCTGACTATCGATGAAATTCGGCATTTTGTGTTTTTTAATGAAAAAATAGCATTCTGTAAGACTCCAAATAGGGTTGAAGTTATAAATGATATTGAGGCTTATAGAGCATCTAGTGAATTACCCTCTTGTATTGTGCCAGAAGATGAACGAGACTGGAATTATGAGTCGCGTCAATTAAACTGTTTTTTAGGCATTATGGCTTGGTCAGGATTTATTGATATAGATAAGGATGGGGTTATAAGATTAGTAATCCCGAGACAAGATGATTTACAATATAAGGCTGACTTATTAGAAATCATTATGTTTAATGAATATTGGAAATATGGTGAAATAGATGTAGATAATATTTCATCTGAAGACTTCAATACATTAAGGAAGGGCTATTTTACTTATTGTGATCAATTTATTGGGGAAAATAATAAATTGAGCATAATAACATCGAGTGATATTCCCAATGAGCCTCTCCAACGTATTTTCTTTGGTGCACCAGGAACTGGTAAATCGTATTCGCTTAATGAAGCGGCTAAATCTTTAGTGGGCAATGAAAATAATCAAATTGAACGTGTAACATTTTATCCCGATTATACATATGCTAATTTTGTAGGTTCCTATAAACCAATCATGAAACAAAGTGATATAGCATGTTTAGATGATGATTCTAAAGAAGTTCTTTCGATTTTACACGATAGTACTAAAACAACACAAGCAAAATACGATGCATTATATGAAAGTTTTAAAAGTAATGATGGCTTAACAAGATTACCAATAATATTAGGATTATATTTTGATGATAGTTTTGAGACTAAAAAAGAAGATGGAACTAAAACTTCTAATAATAATTCCGTTGAGCGTAACCATGGACGTGCCTTAAGAAAATATGTTCAGTTACTATCCGAAGAGCCTTATAAAGAAAAGATTGCTTATGAATACGTACCAGGACCATTTATACGGCTTTTAGTCAAAGCGTTACAAAATTCAGATAAACCTTATGTATTGATTATTGAAGAAATTAATCGAGCTAATGTTGCAGCGGTATTTGGTGATGTCTTTCAACTATTAGATAGAAATAACGATGGAGAAAGTGAATATAGTATAACTACAACAGCTGATATGAGAGTTTATTTACAGCGTGAATTAGGGAAGGATAAAGATGTTACTACTATCAAGATACCATCAAATATGTTTATATGGGCAACTATGAATAGCGCAGACCAAGGTGTATACCCTATGGATACAGCATTTAAACGGCGTTGGGAGTTTTCTTATTATGGACTTGATACTGGAGAAGATAAACTATCTACTCTTGCCATAGAGCCAAGATTCAAACTTGGACAATCGGATAAATTGATTTCTTGGAATGGATTACGTAAGGCAATTAATGATGAGTTATCTACAGAAAGTTATAATATTAACGAAGATAAATTAATGGGACCGTTTTTTTTGAAAGAAGCCGCATTACAAGATAATGATAGTTTTAAAGAAGTATTTAAAAATAAGGTGTTAATGTACTTATTTGATGATGTAGTTAAACAAAAACGGCGACTATTCTTTAAATGTGAAGATAATTGCCGGTACTCATCTATTTGCAGTGCTTTTGATGAAATTGGGATAGGAATTTTCCCAGAGGGTATTGTTAATTCTAAATGGTTAGAAAATAAAGAAGAAATTATATCGGAAAATAGTGAAACGAAGGTCGCAGAGGTATGAAATCGGTTTATATCCGTGAAAGGAAACCTTATACAAAGTCAGAGTTGATGGCATTATTTTCTGAGATAGATACTAATCAATTAAATGTATTTATCAGAAATCTCAAGGTTTATGGGATTTTAAAGTCGATTAAAGGTATGCCTAAGAATTTAGAGTTATCAAATCTTGTTACATTAGATGACAATTTAGTCGATGGAATTGATAGTCAAGATAACTCTTGTTATGTATTTAACTATGTAGGGGTTGTAATCATTGAGGGGTATTTGCTATGTTGTTATCCTAAATACTTATTTTCACATGATAATATAGATGACAAAATTGAATGTAGAAAGTTATTAAAACAAGTCCTTAAGGTTTTATATCGATATAATACAAATACTCAATTCATACAACTATATAGTGAGAATGACCAATTGTCATCGCTTAACAGAATAGCACTAATCATAGCTTTATTAGATGACTATTTTCAAAATGGGATTTATACGAATACACAGAATACACATGAACTCAATGGTAATGGAGAAATTAATTGGAATCGAACAATTAACTTTCTTCATCCCCTCTGGCAAGAGGGAGAGCCTTATTATATAAATTTCTGGACACGAAAGAATATCATTGATGATGATAATTTTATTCAGAGACTTCATGAGTGTTTACTTACTAAGTGTAGTCGTGAACTAGAAGAAATATCCTTGATGGAACTATTGGACATGCATGGAGTTTATTTAACAGACTTTTCGTTAGATGACTTTGGCGATAAAGAATACCTTCTTCATCGTATTTCTAATGAACTTAATACTGAATTTAACTCTCGAAAACAGTATGTACTAAAACTTATGTCCGCCTTGCTACTAGAAAATACATCAGTAAGTGACACGGATAGTATCTCTCTATTTGGAACAACTAGTTTTAACTTAGTGTGGGAAACTGTTTGTGCAGATGTTTTTGATAATAAGCTAGAGGCCTCTTTGTTATCATTACCATTATTAGAGCCATTAAAAATTCCTAGTGATATGATGAACAATAACCCTAAGACGTTAAAAGACATAATAGAACGTCCCAAATGGGTGTCTAAAGATGGCAAGACGTTTTTTTCAGATACTTTAATACCAGATTTGATCTCTATAGAAAGAAATGGGAATGCATGTGTTTTTGTTATTTTAGATGCTAAATATTATACAATGTGTTTAAAAAATAATAAGGTAGAGGGTCAACCAGGTATTGGTGATATTACAAAACAATATTTATACCAATTAGCCTATAAAACCTTTATTGAATTAAATGAAATACAACAGGTAAAAAATTGTTTCTTGATGCCTACCGAAAAAAATGACATTATTTCTGTAGGCTATGTTCAAGTAGAGATGTTAGGACAAATGGGTTTGGAAAGTATTCAAGTACGAGAACTTCCTGCACATAGAATGTTTGAATATTATTTGCAAAGAAAAAAGATGTCTATAAGTGAATTGAACTTGTAAATGATAAGGGGGCAAGATATCTTAGCGTTATATTATGGACCTTATATATATCTTTTAGATCTTTTTTAGAGCCAAGATTTAATTCTTGGCTCTTTTTAGGTTTTGAAATTTAAAACACCGTTTCTATAGAGCAGAATAGGTTTGAAAACCTGCTTTTATCGGAAATTATTCATATGCTAATTAAACATAAGTTTTATGATAAGTATTCCTTAATAATGATATAATTAAGATATATATTCAGTTACATATTTAGTTACATATTCAGTTAAACATTATATGGAAGCAACAGTGTATAGTGGAGAGTCTATATGAGTATTTACAATTGGATTCAAGAAAAACTATTTGATGATTACGAAGAATGGCGTTTGAGGTGCCCTGATTATAATCGAAATGGTTTTAATATAGTAGGAATAGATAATACCCTAAAGGCTATGCATGATGGATTTTTCATGTATATAGAATTGTATCCACCTCATGCCATCGATGGTTGCACTGCGATGAAAGCGCGTGTAGGAAAAACACCAGATGCAGTAGATATATTCTTAGACATAGATGGTAAGACGTATCGTATGGCTGATGTAAGTTATCCTGATGCAGTGAAGATGATGCGGGCCTTTGTGAAAAAACGCAGAGTACCTGATTGTAGTTTGTGTGTAGAAGCAGCGTATCTAGATATCGATCAGATGAAACTGACATTTACAGAGTTAGCAACGTTGTTGCTAGGCGATGCTAAACAAGCTAAATCGTTTATGACCAAGGCTAAGTTACGTTCCATGGAAGAATTAGAAGATAGCTGGTGGAACCTCTATGAGAAACTAGTCTCTAAAGGGTATGCCGTAGAGTTAAGCTGTAAATGTGAATTAGAGGATTTTATTTATAATGTACAGAAATTAATACGTAACAAGTCTTTAGATACCGGCGAAGATCTAACTATTGACCTATCAGCATTAGATGAAGATCAAGTTATTATGGACTGGTGTGCTGATCTTAATTCTAAATGGGAAAACTATACGTTAGCAGGCATGGACATCGGAACCGATAGCTTTGTACTTATGGTGCTTTCAAATGAGGAATTCAAAACAGCCAAAGAACTAGGAAAAGAACTATTACATAGAATCGATGTAGCTGAACGCTTGTGATGAATAGGAGAGAGTCATATGAGTATTGTACGTTTACCAGAATATGAAGCAGAGTTTGAATCGGAAGAGTTTGAAATCTATGCATTGCCGCGCAGTGATGTAAATGGGGCTAGTCCTTATTTAGAGAAGTACCATAGACCACTAGTGTCTACCGATGCTATCTTAGATACTCGAACTGGCGTGCTTGACCGTAGCGAAGGCATTTTGACGTGGATTATTGAAGGTTTTGATAATGGTTGGGGGTATAGTTTTGAGCCCCATGGCGTTTACAAATTATTGGTTAAGAAAGCAAAACCTATAGAGGACTTGGGTTATATGCGTCCTTCTTGGAATAATCGCTATTATGTGCTTGAGGTGTTAGAGGAACATGCTAAACATAGCGAGTTGGAGGCGTTGTCGGCTTATTTGAAAAGCCCTAAATACCTTCATACCGACAAGGGCGATTTCCTGTTAAATCGAGAGTATCAATATTACACAGCGAGAATTGATGATTATGCATTCACCCTTGATGTGGATGAGGGCTCTAATGAAAGCTGTACCGTAGCATTGGCTGCTTTCAATAAAATCAATAACTTCAAAGCATTTGAACAACGAATTAGTACATATATTAGTGAAAAATTGCTAGACCTTGCTAATGATTGGCTCGACAATGACGATCAAGATCCGATTACGTCAGACGTATTTGCTAAGCGTATTACGATGGGTGAATTGGCGTTTCGTAACGATGGCTCCATAGAGGTCTATTATGACGATGATGATATTTTCTGGGGGCACTGTATCATGGCTCATATTGATGCGGATGGGAACCCTGTTGATGCAGATATTGCAGGATAATCAATTAATGGAGAGTCCTAATGAGAAAATCGGAATTAATGACATTATGGAATGTTGAAAGCTGGTTTGAAGAACCTTATGGTGTTTACTTTGTATCTTGCCGATTGGGCACTAATCGTTTAGAGACTGTAGGACAAGCCTTTAAAAAACTTAATATTAGTTGTACCGGTTATACTGAGGATGATGTACTTTCACTATCAATATGGGAGCAATTATATGTCCAATTAGATGAATTAGACCAACTGGCGAAGGGGCTCATACAAAAGGGAATACCGCAAGAAGAGTCTGTTGTACTAACACTAACGGATATAATGCTGGATAAATCAGGTTGTTACGATGCATTTGCACTAGGCTATGATGTGGGAGAATCCCCAGCAGGACATCTATATGTTTTGGTTCCTTTTGATGAAAACTTTACGGCTCAACAAGATGTGATATACGAAACCTTATAGAGTTGTTTTAAAGTGGTGATACTGGTGTTGTATTCTACCTAAAAATATAAGTGATATGCAGGAGAGAGCCTATGGAAGATATGTATAAATTAGTCAAAGATTTCTTTAGTCATGATATGGATTTAGATGATTTATTTGATTCCGAAGCTATCATCTGGATTGACTGGCGCGAGGATGACGAAGATGTGGTGAACTATTTTAATGACATGATGGATGAGCCTATCGACATTCAAACCGTTAGCAATGGAAAGCAGTATGGTGACGATATTGTACTACAAAAGGGCAATAAAAAATTGCTAATTCCCTACGGTGATGAGAAAGACCGGGATGTGACTATCAAATATTTCAACGACTTCGTTAAACCTGATTATGAGGTGCGCTGGTTTGCTGAAAGCCTTGGCGATGATACGCTCGGATTTACTGTGCTTTCAGGGACAGAATGGCTAAAGCTAGAAGATGAGTTTGGTGCAGATATAGTTTGTTATTATTTTGTACCTATTGATTTAGAAAGCAATATGTTTAATCTCAGTATGAGCGAGGTTTCTGCGTTGTTAGAATTACGAGAAAATAAGAGATGAAATAGAGAGAATAGGCGAATCTATAAGAGGTAACAATATGGATTATTTAAAAATATTACATGAAGATTCTAACTTGGCAGCAGATTTTGATGCACTATTTGATTTCTTTCTGCTTGATGAACCTACAAAACGTGATGAGGTAGAGGGGCGATGTACCTTTTCCGTGGATGGAGTAGCCTTTGCTCGTGATGGTGCAGGCGGTGAATATCATCAACTAGAGGATGGATCAATTGGATATATGAGTAGCGAAGGTGAATGCGGTCGCATAGCTGAAAGTATAGACGATTTAATTTGTTTATTGGTGTATAGCATTTGCTGGCATGATTATTGTGATTCTAGTCAATATAAGGATATATCTACCCTCGAAGGCTATGCCAATGAGCGACATAATCAAATTACATCCTATACAGATATGGATAAATGGGAATATGTTGTTAAGGCGCTAGGCATGCCTTCTGAAGCAAACTTGGCTGCTGTACTGCAAAAGTTTTACGATGCGGCACATCGAGAACCTGTATACCAAGGCTTTTACCATGAAGAAGATGGTAGTATTACGGCTTATGAAGGTCTATTCTTTTAATATGTAAAATGGGAAAATAATCAGCAATAAAAGAGTGTTTCAAGAGGTTTTGTGTTGTAATAGGAGAATCGTATGGCAATTGATGGAGTAAAGATCATAGACAGCGATGACGGTCATGATATTTATAATGCTATTGTTGAGCGGTACAAGGATGGTATCAGTGTCGATACTATAATTTCTGAAATCTTAGGTGAGGAACAAAATTTTTGTACTGATGAGTTTTACACAGAAATTTATTGGACTGCGGTGGCCTATTCTTTATGGAAGATAGGGCATCTGTCTGAGGATATCAAAGAGAAAACCTTAGACATAATCGCTCAGGGCCCTCATGAGTTTTGGCTAGACATTGATAGTAAGGCACTTAAACAGCGCCAAAAGGTATTAGATAAGTTAGCAGTACAGCTACAAAGTGAAAATCCAAAGCCTATTAAGGTTCGTAAATCTAAAACGAGGAGAGAAACTCATTTTAAGGTGGGCGACGTATTAGCTGTTAAGTTTGAAAACGACTATGGTGCCGTCTTTGTATCTGACGTGGATCAATCACCGCGGAAAATTGAGTACCATTTAGCTTGTACGCGGCTTTTACAAAAAGAAAAACCTACAATGGAACAGTTTCTAAACAGCAAAATTGCCTGCCGGAAAGATAATACAAATTTCGGTATCGATACAGATTGCTGGTTTAACCATAAGGATTTAGGTTTGTTACTGAATAATTTGGAAATTATTGGGACCGTTGAACTATATCCGTGCAAACTATGGAAACTAGCACCAGCGGGAACGCTAGAGGATATCTATGAGGAGATTACAGATGAGCCAAGAATAGGTAGACTTCGCCTTATAGAAACGTATGAATTGGTGAAAGACATTGTTCATCAATAATTACTGTGTCAATAAGAGGGAGTAGATGTGATGGATGTAGCCACTCAAATATATATAGAAACTGTACAAGTCAGTGATATACCGTGGCACCGGTTAACCACAACCTATGGCCGTGCTACAGACTTTCCTACAGAGCTTGATGTATTGTGGAATATGGAAAGTATAGAAACTATTAATGCGGCTGGTGAAGAGCTAGCACAGAATATTGAGCATCAATCGACGTTGTGGCATGCTACACCATTTGCCATGATTTTCTTGTTTCGTATTTTTAAGAAAGCCCAGGAAGAGAGAACTCAGAATAAAGTAGCTCAGTATTTAGCAGAACAATTGGTAGACCTATTTTCTGTGATTGCTGAGTGTATCCGAGATGGTCTTCTACTGGAACATGCTAATCCTCTACCGTGTTTTGAGGATATGCTCAACGAAGAATATCTTTGGTCTGAAGAATACGATGAAGACGAAGATGTTCTTAGATATGAGGAAGAAGACGTATTCCCTGATGATTTATTCTTTAGCTTTTATTACTACTCACTGCAAGTGCTTTTATTAGCTATTCCGTTATTAGATAAATCTCATGAAGGAGAAGCTAATTTACTAGACTTACTGACAGAGATAGAGTACTAAATGAGAGATAGAGTACTAAATATCTAAGGGGATAGCAGATTATTACATATCTACTGAGATTACAGGATTAGGAGGTTATGGGCTATGGGATTAATTGCAAATTATAGCTGTTTAAGCGATGCGAATTTAAAAGAACTTAAGGCGATGGGCTCAGAAGAAGAGGGAATCCTTGATAGCGTTGAAGAGTGGGGAGAAAATGATGAGTTATTGCTTGATATCGACAAGATGTGGGATGTACTCCATTTCGTGCTTACCGGAGTAGGAACTGACCATAAGGACGACAATAACCCTCTTAGCCAAGCGGTATTAGGCGTAACGGCTGTGGAGGATGTATCAGACTATGTAGCATATACAGAACACAATCATTTAGCCAATATCGTGGTGGCCTTAGAGAAGTTTGATATTGAAAATGCTCTGGAATTTTTTGATATGAAAGCCTGCAAAGAGGCAGAGCTATATCCAAATATCTGGGACTACGATGAGGAAGAGGAAGAAATCAGAGACGAACTTATTCATGATTTCGAGCAAATGAAACGCTTTTATAAACAAGTGCTTGAAGCTAATAGGCATGTGCTTGTATCGATTTGTTAAGTTCATAAAAGGAAATTATTATCATGGATAAAGCGCGTAAAAAGGAATTACTAAAGGCTTATGCTAATGAGCAAAAGCAATCTTTTAAAGATAGTTTGCCAATGGATGAAGAGTTATTTTGGCAATTATTTGATTATGTAGACGAGAAATTAGAGGAAAATGACGGTTGCGATCATAGTTTGACTTTCACTAGAGAATTCTTGGAAAAACAAAAGGTAGATGTAGAAATCGTATTAGACTGGATCGTCAACGAAGGTGGCGGTTGTGACTGCGAGGTTCTCTACAATGTAGAAGAGAGATTTGAAGAGTAATATCTATGTAATTGGGAAGGTTTTCGTATACAGCTTGTTTTTGACTTAGAGCAAACTGTAAGCAGTCTAATGAAAATTTATTTGTGATTTTGGTAACCAAGTAATCTTTGGTAAAAAATCATAGTATACTAGAAATGTTAAATACTGCCGGCGATATTAGCGATTTTGTCTAAGAAACGCCGGCGTTTTTCGTCCGAGCTGTTTTCTGTGCCCGCCAACTGGGTATGTGTAACGGGTTTAATGCCACAGGATTTCAGAACTTGATTTTTCAATACCTTGCCATAGTCCTGAATAAACGGTGTCAAAAAGGCGGGAGTGTTGTGGGTGGTGATGATCCAGGCGGATTTTCCCTGTAAATGACCTATAAGCCCTCTTTTTCCATATGAATAGGCAAAGCCCGCTGTAAATACGCGATCGATAAAGCCTTTGAGCATTGCCGGCATACCACTCCACCAAATTGGGTAGATAAAGATGAAATGGTCTGCCTAAGTAATTAAGTTGCGATACTTTTCCATGTTCGGCACAGTGCTTAAATCTCGACGTTTGTGCGTATCATCAAATCGCAATATAGGATCGAACTGTTCCTCATATAAATCCAAGGTGTTCACATTGTGGTCCTTTGAAAGATTCTGTTGCACTACTTTCAGAATAGCGTCATTAAAACTTTGATGATTAGGATAGGTGTAAATGATTAAAATATTCATGGCTAGTTCCTTTCTTGTTAATCATCGTCAGGTTGAGAGAATCTGTATAGTAAAATGGTAGCTATATTAAGTTAAAGTCTAGTGAAGAGCACCTATTCTAAACGTAAATAACGATAAATGTTGGGAAGAGTGTATTATTAATTCCTTCTGTTTGCGGGTGTTGTTATAAAGGTATATAGTATAGATATGCGGTGTATTTTATCGCATATCTATTTTTCTTTATAAGGAGGACGCTATGCAACACGTTCAAACCCGCAGTACTACGTCTGCGTTAGTACTCACAGCCGTATTGATTGCCCTCGCAACATTGTTTACCATGTACACGAAAATTCCAGTACCTGGCATTCGCGGTTATTTCAATGTAGGAGATGTCGTTATTATGACGTCAGCTCTATTATTAGGTCGAAAATATGGCGCCTATATTGGTGCTATCGGCCCGGCGCTAGCCGATTTATTTCTCGGCTATGTAGTCTTTGTACCCATCACCTTTGTGGTGAAAGGACTTGAAGGCTATCTTGTCGGTACTGTCTATAAGAATAAGACAACTACCTCTGCCTTGGTAGCAACTATCCTAGGTGGTATTGTTATCGTAGCTGGCTACTTTATCGCCGAATATTTTGTATTCGACCCAGGCGTAGCCATTGCCAGTATTTTAACTAATACTATTCAAGCTGTTATGAGCGTTATTATTAGCATGATTTTATATGCTATATTACGGAGACGACTTGCGTAATAGTATACTTATTGGTATACGATGTAGAAAAAGATGTTAGTATAGTTAATGATGACACTCAAGAAAGTACAGCGCTAGTAGCGCTGTGCTTTCTTTGTTTTTATTATAATTATCCATGAACTTTTAATTGTCATTATTTTCCTTAAAGTATTGATGCTTAGATAAATGGACATATTTGTTTTGTTAATATAAAACTCAATAATAATTTTATGTTGTGTGTTATGATTGGTGAAATTTTATGGTTAGAGTTTTATATTTATTTTTATTGCTAGTTGTTTTGAGTCCTATTAATGCTTTTGCTGATTATCAGAGGGACACGCTTGATATACAACGCTCTCTTAATGAGCAGATACAGTCTCAGTTAAAGATTCCGGCAAAAGTCCTTAAAACGAAGCTTAATAGAGATTATAGTTTTGCCTTACAGATAAAAACGGATACTCAAGGTCGTATTACTTCTGTTGAGTTAGATCCAAATGAGAGTACCTCTAATGATGAGATATATTTAGAGTTAGTACAGTCCGCAAAGGATACCGTTTGGAATATAGGGTATATTGATGTTAAAGCAGAACTTGTTTTTCATGTTCCCATTAATTTTATAATATCCTCTAATGACGATGTAAATTGACAGTCTTTAGAATTCAGACTATACTATAAGTACAAAAGAGCCAATTAACGTGTTCTAGGCGTTAGGCTCATCAAAGAATTGTGAATTTGATAAACCTAACGTGTCTAAGTATTGCCGTACTTAGTCTTAAACGTTAGGTTTATCTTATTTTATAATCAATATATTGATTATTTCTTAAGAATTAACACTACGAGGGTAGCGAATAAAATCATTAATGATAATGCTTCGTATACAGTCATAATGTCACCTCCCTCAAAAGACGGAGATGAACCTAACTCACGTTAATGGCTCTTTCGTTATTAGTATATAGCAGAAATTATTGATTGAAAAACACGGATTAATTTCGTACAACTTGTACACGAATAAAAGGGAGACTCTATCAAGAGTCTCCCTTTGTTAGTTATAAATAGACTAATATTTATTAATAGATTTTTTATTGCATAGAACATAAGTTCGGTTTATAATGAACGTAAGATAGTCGAACGAGGTTGGGCCACCCTTTTTCTTTGAAGGGGGTGAAAGCCTATGAATGCTTATGAAGTCATCATGATTGTCCTCGGGATCTTAACTGTCGTTATTTCCTTTGGAGCATTGATAGTGCTGATTTGTCGTAATAACGACAAATAGCCCTTCGTTACCAACTGGTAGCTGAAAACGAAAGGCCATTTTTTCGTGCTTTATAATGTTTTGGGATGAGCCTGACGGAACCACTCGTCGACTATCTCTTTATTACATTATAATGAGATTGGCGTATATCGTCAATCTGGAGTCAATGGTCATCATATTAATATAGAGCCCGGTTTCCAAGGTATGGTATAATACTTTCATTATGTAATAAACAAAGGAGATCTAAATGGTAAATTTACCTAACTGCCCTAAGTGTGGCGACGAGTACACATACGAAGACGGTCATATGTTTATCTGCCCTATGTGTGGCAACGAATGGACAGCGGCCGATGCGCAAGCTGCAGCTGAAGCGGGTATCATTCGCGATGCTAACGGCAATGAGCTCGCTGATGGCGATACAGTGGTTGTTGTAAAAGACCTCAAAGTAAAAGGCGCTGGCGTATTAAAACAAGGTACGCGTGTAAAAAATATTCGCCTCATCACCGATGCAAGCGATGGTCACGATATCGATTGTAAAATTGATGGCTTCGGTGCGATGGCATTAAAATCCGAAATGGTTAAGAAGATATAATGTAACCAAGTTTTATATGATGTATATTATGAGTACCTCCGCCTCTCATGGGGCGGAGGTTTTGTATATTCCAATACTATAAATCCTGGTCGTAATGAAAATCACTATTAATTAAGAGTGTATTATGGTACGATGATGGTGTAATGACTGTATAACATTTGATTTTATAATGGAGGAATGTATCCATGTTACCAGAAAAATTATTAGAAGTATTAAAGCATGAAGGTGTTGTATCGATTACAACGTGGGCGAATAATGAAGCGCATGTTACTAATACATGGAATTCATATTTGAAGGTTGATGGCGATGATCTTTGGGTGCCTGCAGCCGGTTTGACTAGCTCAGAGAACGATTTGAAAGTGAATAATCGCGCTATCGTTACATTGGGTGCTCGTGAAGTAGAAGGCTTTAACGGTTATCAAGGTACGGGTTTCCGTTTGGAATGTACTACATCCTTCCTAACTGAAGGTGAAATCTTTGATAAAATGTACGCAGAATATCCTTTTATCAATCGTGTTCTAGTATTACACGTACAATCTGCTAAACAATTGTTATAATTGAAAGCGTATCAATTATAATAATTTAGGACTTTCATAGAATATATTTATATAATGAATCCTAATAAAAATCCCTATCGAGACGTTCGGTAGGGATTTTTTCGTGGTATAATCAACTTATAATGCATATAGTATGAGAGTATTTAGATGAGAGGAAACTATGTTTAACCGTGTTATATTGTTGGCTTTATTAGTGTCTGTGATGAGTCCTATTAGTTCTATAGCTGCAGATATAAAGCCTGCGGATAAGCGTAATTATGAATTGCAACAACAGATTTCTTATAACGTGATCATTCCACCAGAGGCTTTTGAAACGAGTGCAGATGGAACATTAATCGTTCCTATAGAGATTAAGACGGACGATAAGGGCAATATTGTAGCTGTTGAAGCAGGTCCTAATAATTGGAAACTAGATCGTGAAGCGTACCCTATCTTTGAGGAGGCTGCTAAAGAAGCGGCTTGGAATACTAAACATGTTGATACTGATGAAGCACTTGTTGTAACGATTCCCGTTAGTATAGTCATGTTATCTGATACTAATTCAAAGAAACGATAAAGGAGGGCTTATGGAGGCTACGAAAGATTTAGAGAAATATACTTATGATCTTCTCGCTGAGCGTGGTGTCACATTAGATGACATTGCAGAGCTTGTTTTTTACGTACAAAAACCGTATATGCCGAATTTAAAACTGGAAGAGTGTCGCACAAGTGTGGCTTCTGTACTATCTAAACGTGAGGTGCATAATGCGATTATTACGGGCATAGAGCTTGATAAATTAACGGAGCAGAATAAACTATCTCAGCCATTGCAACGCATTGTTGCCAATGATGAAAGCCTGTATGGGATTGATGAAATTTTAGCCTTTTCCATCGTTAATTTATATGGGTCTATTGGCTTTACAAACTATGGCTATTTAGACAAGGTAAAGCCAGGCATTATCAAAAAACTAGATAGTGAAGAGGGCGGGCACTGTAATACATTCCTCGATGATTTGGTAGGTGCTGTAGCGGCAGCAGCGGCAGGGAAACTGGCACATAATGAACCAAATCGGGTGCGACATGCTATAGCAGAAGAATAGAAGTCCGTCATATATCTACTTGTTGATAAAGTATGAGGTGGGCTTCGATGACTCATTGATAATACTTTCACAACAACATGATGACACTTTCACAACAACTTGATAACAATTTATAGAGTTGCTAGATATTATTGATGTTATAAAGAATAAAGAGTATAAATAATATTGATTGGAAATAAGTACTTTGTTTTGTAGCTATATACAGGAGGAGCTATGCAAAAGGTTCTAGTAGTTATCGATATGCAAAATGATTTTGTAGATGGTGCCCTTGGTTCATCGCAAGCACAGTTAATCGTAGATAATGTGCGTAAGAAAATTGAAAGCTTTGATGGCCCTATTATCTTTACGCGTGACACGCATGATAGAGATTACTTGGAACACCAAGAAGGAAAGCTTTTACCAGTGCCACATTGCGTTAAAAATACCGAGGGCTGGCATATTGTGGATGGCTTGATCGAGGCTGCAGAAGGCCGATCAATTATGAGCCCCGTATCCTTTGTAGATAAACCAAACTTTGCTTCTTTTGAACTGCTCACTCGGTTAGAGGGCATGGATAAAGTAAATCCTATTGAATCTATAACACTTATCGGCTTGTGTACCGATATTTGCGTTGTTTCCAATGCGATTATGTTGAAAGCAGGCTTGCCAGAGATTCCTATTCACATTGATTCGAGCTGTTGTGCTGGCGTAACAGAGGAGTCCCATCAAGCGGCATTAACAACGATGAAAATGTGTCAGTGCATTGTCGAATAATTTGTATATATTGGTATATGTTTTTATGTAGAACTATGTGTTATTGCTGAGTAAAAGTCACATAACAATCAACTAATGAAAGGCTGTGGGAGTTCCCATGGCCTTTTTATGTTAGCCTTTTATATTGACGTTTTTCTATATAATGTGTACAATTAGATAAAGAATGATAATTCATATCAATTTATTGGCTGAAAGGTATATCTTAACTTCTGGTTAAAGTTAGGATAATACATCTCTTCTTGAAGTATATATGCTATGCTAGTAGATTGATTCTATACTACCGATGCAGGTGCATCGAATCGCTTTCACAAGAACGATGATACGAAATAGTTAACATTGTTCTACGCCCTAAATTTAAGGAGGACTATTATGAAACCTTTCGAACTCGCACCCTTACCGTATGCTTATGATTACCTAGAGCCTGTTATCGACGCTGAAACAATGAAATTGCATCATGATAAGCATCATCAAGCATATGTTAATAATTTGAACGTTGCCATCGCGAAATACCCGGATCTTGCGTATGGCTGTGTAGACTGCATTCTCGGTGATATTGCCAATGTGCCCGAAGATATCCGTCAAGCAGTTATCAATAATGGTGGTGGTCACAAGAACCACACCATGTTCTGGGAAATCATGACAAAACCAGATACTTCTAAATTGCAAGGTCCTTTGAAAGAGGCTATTGACGCTGAACTTGGGGGCTACGATGCGTTTGTTGAAAGCTTTTCTACTGCGGCAGCCACACGCTTTGGCTCTGGTTGGGCTTGGCTTGTAGTTAACAAAGATGGCAAGCTAGAAGTGACATCCTCTGCAAACCAAGATAATCCTCTATTGGAAGGTAAAAAAGCAATTCTGTGCTTGGACGTTTGGGAACATGCATACTACTTGCACTACCAAAACCGTCGTCCAGACTATATCAAGGAATTCTTCCGCGTTATTAACTGGGACAAAGTTTCTGAAAACTACGAAAAAGCATTGAAACCACACCATGATTAAGGGGTACACTTGTTAGAAACAGAAACAGAAACAGAAACAGAAACAGAAACGAGAATAATAATATAATGTAACGTAAATACCGGATAGTTGGTCTACATGATCGATTATCCGGTGTTTTATTACTGTTATTTCATCTTATAAATAACTTTCAAAAGTATAGCCACGGATACAGATTTTCTAATCGATATCGTTTATCATAGAACCATAGGTCATTACATATAGACCTTTTACCGTAAATAAATAGTTTCATATGTGTAATATACGCATATAGAGGAATGATACTATTTTATAAGTATAGCATAGAAATTTTTGACACGAGGGGAACAAAATGGAAAAGAAATTAGATTTATCCAAATCTGTATATGATTTGGTAAAAGAATATCCTGAAGTAACAGATATTATGAAGGAATTAGGATTCAGCGAAATCACAAATAAGGTGATGTTGAACTCTGTTGGCAAAATCATGACTATCCCAAAAGGGGCTAAGATGAAAGGTGTATCCATGATTGATATCGTGGGTGCTTTTATGAAAGCCGGTTTTACCTTAGAAGGTGAAATGCCAAATCTATCTGGTGATGATGCGGAAGCTACGGGTCATCCTAGCGTAGTGCCTACTGCAGTGGCTACAAAGTCTAATGTTACTGACGCATTTACTAAGGTAGCATCTAGCACAGTTGCAGCAAATGCAGCAGAAACCAGTGCAGCAGCAACTACTACAGCGAAAGCTAACACGGAAGAAAATTCCGAAGCTAAGGCTGAAGATGCTGTTCAAGATAGCGAACGTGTAGAGCAACTTAAAGGTTTCTTGAAACGGTTAGGTACGGGCGAAGAGCTTGGTGCCGTTCGTGAAGATTTTGCAAGTCAATTCGCCCATGTTGAGGCTAGTGAAATCATGAAAGCTGAGCAAGGCCTTATGCGTGAAGGGACACCGTTAGCTGAGGTGCAACAATTATGTGACCTTCACTCCGCCTTGTTCCACGGTTCTACCATTCATGAACAAATGGAGTCAGAACATGCTAAGGTTGAGGCCGTGTTAGAGGCTCAAGAGAAGAGCAAAAGTGTGGTGTCCTTAATTGAAACTGCAGGGCATCCACTCCATCAATTAACAGAGGAAAACAAGGCTCTTGATGCGTTAATTGAATCCATTCGACCTAAGGTGGCAGATAAAACGGCAACCGTTGATGATGTAAATGCAGTGCGTCAAGTATCTGTTCACTATGCTAAGAAGGGTGACCTTTTGTATCCGCATTTGAAAGTAGCCTATGATATTTCTGGTCCATCTATGGTTATGTGGACTGTTGATGGTGATATTCGGGACCAACTAGGTGATTTAGCTAAGTCTAGCCAAAGCGTAGATGATTGGTATAGACGTTTTGATGAGCTTCTTACACGTGCACAAGAAATGATCTATAAAGAACAAAATATTTTGTTCCCAATCTGTGCAGAAAACTTCAGCACTGAAGAGTGGTACCAAATCTACAAAGATACAGCACAGTATGAAGAAATTTTTGGGGTAAAACGCACTGCTTGGCCAGAGGCTGAAACCGCATTAGCAACACAAACAACAAAAGCAAGTGGCGATGATAATACCATTGCTCTAATCGGTGGTAGCTTGACTGTGGATCAATTAAATGCCATGCTTAATACAATGCCAATGGAAGTAACCTTCGTTGATCACGAAGACATTAACCGTTACTTCAACGATGGTGAAAAGGTCTTTAAACGCCCTACGACAGCTATCGGTCGCGATGTGTATTCCTGCCATCCGCCAAAGGTAGAACCAATCGTACGTGGTATCATTGATTCCTTCCGCAAAGGTGATCGCGATAATGTAGCAGTATGGCTTGAAAAGCAAGGCCGCCCATTCTATGTCAATTACATGGCTGTTCGTGATCAAAACAATAACTATATTGGTACATTGGAACTCGTACAAGACATGCAATTTGCAAAAGATCATTTCTCTAGAACTAAATAAGACCCTATATATGTGGTAACCTGAATAGGTAACATATATGAGACATATATAGAAAAGTAAGACATATATAGAAAAAAGGCTGCTCTACACGATTTGGTGGTAGAGCAGTCTTTTTGTATGCCTTATAGTTTACCGCACATACATCGCTGTATGTACTAAGTTTGTGTAGGGATAGTATGATTGGATAGGATCATTATGCTCAATATGGCTGATATTTCAAATATTTTTAATAATGTTGTGAGTAGCTATTTTGATATTTTCTAGGCTTGTAGCTAAGTTCAGACGTACAAAGGTTGCGTAGCTTTCACCTCCGAACCATTCGCCAAAGCTAGGTGCGATACGGCATTTGTTTTCAAATAGGCCGTGCATATCTTCGGCCCTTATATAGGCACCAAAATCAATCCAGGCTAAATAGGTGCCATCCATAGGGCTGATGCGGATTTTTGGTAATGCCGTACAAAGCTCTCGGCATAGATACTCATAGTTTTCACGAATGACGGCTAGTATATCTGTCAACCATGCTTCGGCCTCTGGGTGAGTGTAGGCTGCTGTGATGGCAGTTTCGGCAATGACGTCTGAGTCCGTATGGTATACATGAGCTTTATAGGCGTTGAATTGGCTTCGTAGCTTTTCGTTAGGAATGATAACCTCTGCGTGGTGCAAGCTAGCCATATTGAACGACTTGGACAAGGAGGACATGGCAATCATGTTATCTACATAGGCTCCGCTCTTTACGGTTAAGGATGATGTAAAGGCTGTTGGGCCTGTAATAAGGTCTTGATGGATTTCGTCGCTTATGATGAGCACATGGTGGCGCTTACAGATGCCAAATAATCGGTCCATCTCCTCTTCCGTCCACACATGGCCGATAGGATTATGTGGGTTGCAGTGAATGAATAGCTTCACATCATGTTCGGTGATAGCATTTTCAAATACATCGTAATCTACGGTGTAGCGATTATCTTTGTTACGCATCATAGGAACAGCGATGATTTGACGGTGTGCATCGCTAGCGCTCGTATCAAAGGCGCCGTATACAGGACTTAGAACGGCGATGGAATCGTTTGGTTTTGTGAAAGCCCCAATACACCACATAATACCGGTAATGACATTGGGGGCGCTTGTAAGCCAATCTTCTTGAAGATTACAATGGTGACGGCGTTTATACCAGCTTATAACAGCATCTATATAATTTGGATTTATCATAGTATAACCTAACGGATTGGCTTTCACATAGTTACAGATGGCCTCTTGAATACACTGCGGTGGCATAAAGTCCATATCTGCAACCCATAATGGTAATAGGTCGGTGCGACTGAATTTTAAATGCTGACCGTCCCATTTGCGGGAATGAGAACCGCGGCGGTCTATATAGTATTTGCTAGTGAATTCTGCTGTGTTCATAAGAAACCTCATATAAGGATATACCTTGAGTTGTATGTCTTTAATTCTTATATGTATATATTCAATTACAAAATAGATATTTCTATTCCGTAAGGTGTATCTCTAATTCTTATTACTGTATCTATTATCAGTATACATGCATCCTATTATATGTAAATGGACTTGTATAAAATCTATGCAATCCTTGCATGAATAGGGGCTATATTCGTATACAAAAGGTGTTATATTTGCTTGACTGTTGGGACTTTCACAATTTAGAATATACTATAGAATAGTGTGAGTCTGACCAGTGACCACACGTCTATCGAATGGTTACAAAAGATAAATGTTAGCAGCATGTGGCGGCGTCCCTATGTGAGAGGGCTCATCGGAATGCTTAGGTGCATGCAACGCTGTAAGTATAGTATACTGGATCCTTGTTAGGAGGCATGTGCCATGAGTAACGAATTAAAACCACTACATTTTGATGCGGATTATACGATGGAGGAAGCGCTCGCGGAGGCGAAACGTTGTTTAAATTGTCCAAAGCCATTGTGCCGTATGGGCTGTCCTATTGAAAACGAAATACCTCGTTTCATCCAAGCCATCGCACGTGGTAATTTTGGTGAAGCTAATGATATCTTAGCGGAACGAACAAATTTACCGTCTATCTGCGGTCGCGTGTGCCCACGAGAAAATCAATGCGAAGGCAACTGTATCATGAATAAGGCGAAAAAACCGCCTATTAACATCGGTAAATTGGAACGCTTCGCTGCTGACTTTGAAAGCATCAATGAACTTCGCAAACCTAAGAAGATTAAACAAGATCTTGGTAAGGTAGCGGTAGTAGGGTCTGGTCCTGCAGGTTTGTCCGTAGCAGGTGATGTGGCTAAACTCGGTTATGAAGTAACCGTATTTGAAGGTCAATCTGAACCAGGGGGCGTACTCTTATTTGGTATTCCGGAATTCCGCTTGTCTAAAGCCGTTGTACGTCGTGAGATCGCTCGTCTTGAAGGGTTAGGCGTTAAGTTCGTATGCAATACATTTATCGGCCAAGATAAAACTTTGGACGATCTCTTTGCTGAAGGATATGATTCTATCTTCATCGGTACTGGTACGCATATTCCTCAAGACGTGCGCATGGAAAACGATGAAGTACCTGGTGTATTCCAAGCAATGTACTTGTTGACGAATGTACAATTGGTAGAAAATGGGGAACTTGATGAAAATCAAATTCCTGTTAAAAAAGGTGACCGTGTTATCATCATCGGTGGTGGTAACGTAGCGATGGATGCGGCTCGTACATGCGTACGTTTAGGCTGCGAAGCGGTAACAGTAGCATATCGTCGTAGCCAAGAACAAATGCCAGCCTTGTTGTCTGAATACGAAGAAGCCCGTGCTGAAGGCGTTCAATTCCAATGGTTCGCTTCTCCAGTAGGCGTAGAAGGTACAGATAAGGTTGAAGGCTTCAAATATGAAGTGATGGCGCTTAACGAAGATGGTGCAGGTATCCACGGTACTGGTAACTTCCAAGTCATGCCTGTTGATAAAATCATTATCGCCGCAGGTCATAAACCAAATGCTCGTCTTGTAGGTGAAGGTAATAACTTAAAAGTAGATGAAAAAGGTTATATTATTACATCTGAAGATCCATATGGTATGACTAGTCGTGAAGGCGTATTTGCAGGTGGTGACGTTGTTCATAAACCGGCTACCGTAGTATTGGCTATGCGTGAAGCTAAAAAAGCTGTTGATGGCATGGTTAAATACATGGAAATCAAAAAAGCACAAGAAAGTGTAAATCAATAATTTTATATAAATACATAGAAAGGACTATACAGTTCAGCTGTATAGTCCTTTTGTATTGTTAATAGACTTATTATTCCTAAATGTATTTTAACAATATTGCGTATTTACTATATATCGCATTTACTATATATCGTATAGTCTTCTTGTATTATGAATAGAACTAGGTGATTTTATAAATCAAGTGTATGCATAATGTATAAATGCTGTATAAAAATTGCAATATATAGATAATACCTGTATTTTTGATTTGCTATCTGTATTTTTAATGATAATAACTTTTATATATACTAAAATTCCACGAAATGATGAAATCCTACGTAATGAAATCTGCATAGCACAAAAGCCTTAACTAAAATGATTTACACATTAGTTTTTGTCAAGGCTTTTGTGTTATCGCTTTTCAACCACTACTAGGAAATGATTGAGCCCAGATTTATAGTAAAGGCATAAATATGTGTTGAGGGAGAAAGTAGATAGAGGTTGGCATGAATCCTATCGTATGTTGTCAAGATCTACAAGTTCGACAAGAAGTTCACAAGCTTGGTGTATTGATTTTACTTTGGCGCAGACAATTGGGAATGACTCAATATCAATTGGCAGATAAATCTGGTTTAGCCCAATCTTATATTAGTGACCTTGAAAGTGGTGCCGTAGATCCTCGGTGGTCCACAATTTATAGAGTAGTGTATGGACTTGGAGAAATGAATATACAAGATTTTTTGAATGGGCCGCAAACAATTAGAAGCCTAAAGATTCATTAATGATGATGACTTCCATAGTTTGCATATTGCGCATCTTTTTATAGTAAATGGTTAATGCATTACATATGCGGTCGGGAGAACCACAGTCATAGCATTTCTCTTCTAATGTGGCACATGGATTGAGAGAGCTCTTTTTGTTCTTTTTGCTGTTGAGCGGAGCGGCCACATTGCGTGCACGATAGATGGCGGAAGCTAAATCCGGCGTAATTTTGTTGATGCCTAGCACAAAAAATACTTCTTGAGAGCCAAAGAGTGAGGCGGCAACACGATTACCCGTACCATCAATATTGACCATTTCCCCTGTTTGAGCAAGAGCATTTACAGAGGTGAGAAATACATCACGCCCCATGGTGCGCAATGCGGTATCGCGGAAGCTTTCACCAGGAAGGGGACGTTGAATATCCGTTACATCTTCGTTGACTTCGGATAGGGCTTCATAAGCATTGAGTTTTAGTAATGTGCGAGAGTCCCCGATGGCTACATGTTTGTTTTGAATACGATCTTTTAAATAGGAAATAGCTTCAGTACCTGTTTCGAAATAATGGACTACAAAATTATTGCGTTCCAAGGCTTTAATTGTTTTCTCTATGTCTATAGGTGTGTCATTGTATTTTGGATGTATAACAGCATTGATCGTTGTCTCTGTGTTTGCCATAAAACCTCCTAAATGGGTGTATAAGGACTATAAATTGGCATTTGGCTATCCGTATTTTGTTTCTATTATTGTAGCGTATTATGTGTAAAGAGTTCAATTATTGGTATGTAGTTCAGAGATAAACATTAATTGAAGTGCTGTATGTTTAAATTTAAAGTAAAGCTTTAGGAATCTAATCCAATTTTATGCTTAAAATAATAAAAATTTGGAATGAAATCCAACTTTATGATAAAATTAATATAAAGTTAGAATGGAATCCAAATTTATTAGGTAAGTGATATGATATCTGATATTACTAATACATGGGTTCCATCTATGAGAAGGTACATAGATGAGGAGGCCCTTATGAAGTTAATTCAGCGCCAAGGATATCTAGATTTTTTACGGCGTAATCGAGAGCGGCCTATTATTAAGGTCGTTTCAGGCATACGCCGTTGTGGTAAATCTACATTGTTTAGGCTGTTTAAAGATAAGTTATTGGCAGATAATGTGAAGCCTGAACAGATTATTTCCATTAATTTTGAAGAATTGGAATACGAGCATTTGCGAGATTACCATGCGTTGTATCAATATATTTTAGAACGTATGCAGCCTAATGAAACGAATTACATTTTTCTTGATGAAATTCAGCATGTAGATCAATTTCATCGTGTCGTAGATAGCTTGTTTGTAAAAGAGAACACAGATTTATATATTACGGGCTCCAATGCATACTTTATGTCTTCTGATATCGCCACATTATTGACTGGACGATATGTGGAAATTCAGATGTTGCCATTGTCCTTCAGTGAGTTTTACCATAGCAAGTATGAGGGTAATCAGTATTCTTTGATTCCTGCCTATGAGGCCTATCTTCGTGAAAGTTCCTTCCCTTATACTCAGCAATTAGGGGGCGAAGACTTTGATATTCAAGAATATTTACGTGGATTATATAATACTTTGTTATTGCATGATGTTGTGGCTCGATTGAAAATTAATGATGTCACAATTTTACAAGATATAGTGCGGTATATTATGGCGAATGTTGGTAGTTTACTTTCACCAAATAAAATAGCCAACTCTCTCGTTAGTGCAGGTCGAAAAATCGATAATAAAACTGTAGAACGGTATTTACAAGGATTACAGGATAGCTTGTTGTTATATAAGGTAAATCGCTATGACGTACGAGGTAAAGAATTACTACGTATCAATGCAAAGTATTATAGTGTTGATGTAACATTACGAAATTTGCTAGTGGGGAATGCGAGTCGTGATACAGGTCATATTCTAGAAAATATCGTTTTTCTAGAGCTCATTAGACGAGGATACACTGTATATGTAGGGCAACTTGCTAAGGGTGAAATAGATTTTGTAGCACAAAAAGGGGGGATTACCGAATATTATCAAGTTAGTGAGACCGTACTTGACTCTAATACTTTGAGCCAAGAACTAGCACCGCTTGAGGCGGTACAAGACCAATACTCTAAGTTTTTGCTCACCTTAGATGAACTAAATAAAAATGCCAACTACGACGGAATTCAACAACGAAATGTTTTAGAATGGTTGTTAGAGAGTCGTTAACTTGCTATAATAATAGTATTGATATGGCGTAAAGCCAATGTTAAGGAGGCAAAAATCGTGGATTTAATTCAAAAATTAAAAGACCAAGTAAAACCATTAGGTAAAAAAATCGTGTTGCCAGAATACAAAGATGAACGCGTATTGAAAGCAACTGAAATTATTTTGAAAGAAGGTTTTGTAACACCTGTACTCGTTGGTAATCCTGCTGAAATCGCTGAGGCTGTTAAAGCTGTTGGTGTATCCATCGAAGGTGCTGAAATCATCGATCCTGCTAACTACGATCGTTACCAAGAAATGGTTGATACATTCGTAGAATTGCGCGCTAAAAAAGGTATGACTCCTGAAAAAGCTGACGCAACTATGAAAGGCGATTGCTTGTTCTTCGGCGCTATGCTTGTTCGCCTTGGCGCAGTAGATGGCATGGTTGCTGGTTCCGCTTGCCCAACAGCAAACGTATTGCGCGCTGCATTGCAAGTTGTAGGTACTAAACCAGGTCTTAAAACTGTATCTTCTTCCATGTTCATGTTCACAAGCAAAAAAGAATATGGCGACGACGGTATGCTAGTATTCTCTGACTGCGGCGTATTGCCTAATCCAACTAGCGACCAATTGGCTGATATTGCAGAATCCACTGTAGAAAAAGCTCGCAAAGTTGTTGGTATGGCTGACCCTCGCGTATCCATGTTGTCCTTCTCCACAAAAGGTTCTGCTTCCACTCCAGAAGTAGATAAAGTGGTTGAAGCTGTTAACATTTTGAAAGAACGCAACGTTGATTTCAAATTTGACGGCGAATTACAATTGGACGCTTCCATCGTTCCTTCCGTAGCAGAAAAGAAAGCTCCTGGCTCCAACGTAGCTGGTAAAGCTAACATCTTGATCTTCCCTGATCTTCAAGCTGCTAACATTGGTTACAAATTGGTACAACGCTTCTCCGGCGCTGATGCTCTTGGCCCATTGATTCAAGGCTTGGCTAAACCAGTTCATGACCTTTCCCGTGGCTGCTCTGCTCAAGACGTTGTAGACGTTGCTGCTATCGCTGCTGTTGAAAGTATCTAATAGCTGCCTACACAATTATATATACACATATGTTATATATGTTTTGATATGCTGAAAGCTGGCTCTATAGGGTCAGCTTTTTGTATGTTCAATATATATCCATATATTTTTATATTCATTACTCTATATTATTTTCTACAGTATTATCATTATTGTCATGTTACTTTCAAATTCGTAGCCACTGCGACAGACAGAATCCATGGTTGGTCGTATAGTATAACTATAAGAAAATAGATCGGCGTAAACCATTGGAGGTGTATCTTATGAGTTTTGGAACTATTAATAAATCCATGACCGTAGCTGATGCGGTTAAAGTAAATCCAGAGTTAATGGATGTATTAGCAAAAGATGGAATTGATTTTTGTTGTGGTGGCGGACATCCTTTAGCGGAGGCTATTGCAGAAAAAGGTAAAGATGTGGATGCATACATTGCTATGCTAAATGATGTACAAGTTGCTCAGAAATCTTCTCGTGCAGAGGTGCTTAGCTATTCTAAAGACCAATTGATTGATTACATTGTTCATACCTATCATAGAGAACAATTAAATATGATTGATGAAATTGACCAAGGGTTGGCAAAACTGCTAAATGTACATTATGACCATCATGGTGAGGAATTGACAAAGATTTATCAAACCTTTTTGCAACTTAAATCTGCTCTTGTACCTCATTTCCGGCATGAAGAACATGTAGACTTCCCTGAGTTTAAAGCGGGTAAACCCGTAGACTTTGAAGAACTTCGTGCTGAACACGAAGCTGCAGGTGTACTTTTGGAATCCTTAAGTGCATTGACCAATCAGTACACGGCACCAGCAGATGGCTGTGCTACTTATGTGTATGTATTTAAGACCATGAAAGCCTTAGAAGAAGGCCTTCATGAACATATTTTCTTAGAAAATTCTGTTTTGTTTGACATGAAATAGATTATAATATCATCTGTATAACGACAAGGAGCTATTACAAAAGGGCTACTTGTATGTAGTAAAGACACCAATCGAATGGTTGGTGTCTTTTGTTATCTTGAGAATCATGAGTTTGTAGCTATAGTATGGCGGAAATACATCATTTGCATAAATTCATATAGAAGGTGTATGATTAAATTAGTTATATTTGATTAATATATTTAATCAATATATTGAGTAAATGCACTTGATATATACAGGTGTAGTTATGTTTGAAGTCGTGAAAAGGAGAGGGCTATGATTTCTGTATTCGACACAAATCCTGTTGTTTTTGAAAGTACGGATCGTACATTGACGGTTAGTTATAATGGTGTACTCTGCAAAGATGCAAATGGACAAGTTATAACTGACATTGATTTTGATGATGTAAATGAGCTTCATCTTACAAGATATTTAAATTCAAATAGTAACTATTCGATTATATTTAGAGACCACAATTGGAAAAATATAGAAGGCCAAGATTTAGATACAGACCGTAAGGAATCTAATGCTGGTCACAATATTCGTGAAACAAAAGCAATCATTGCTGCTTTTGCCCGAAATAAATTGACTGCGGACTTCCCTGCAAATTTAGACACTCTTCAATTGCCACTAGATTACTCCTATATGGGTAAACGAGAAATTACCATTAAAAATGGTGTTATCTCAAATGGTAAGGTAGATATTCCTATTAATGAAATTCGTCGCGTAGTATGTGCATCTAATGGTACAATTAGTAAATTGTTAATATATAAAGAAGAAAAACCTAGTTCCTTCTTTAAAAAGATTTTCGACAAATGTGATATGAAAATTACGTTGAATGCCATTACGTTGCCTTTGTTGGAAGCTATCGTAACACGTAATACCGGACATGGTATCGACTTCTCCCGCGGTAACGGTTTTGATCAAAAGGATTCCAATTATATTATCATTCGCTATCTTGATTCTGGATTCTTCCTTGAAAAAGATGGTACAGCAACAACAGAATGGCAAAAAACTGCGGCGGAAACAACGGCAAAATTTAATTATGATGTGAAAACATTATTAGTGTAATAAAGATTTTTAATTTAAATTAGGAGATTCCATGTCTGTATATCAATTTTCCCTGCCTACTAAGTCTGGTGAATTACAATCCTTACAAACTTATGAAGGTAAGGTTCTTATCATTGTTAACACGGCAAGCAAATGTGGATTTACTCACCAATATGAGGGTCTAGAGGCTCTTTATAAGCAATATAAAGAGCAAGGATTAGAAATTATTGCTGTTCCTTCCAATCAATTTGGAGAGGAAGAACCTGGTTCTAATAACGAAATCCAATCTTTCTGCAAATTGAATTACGGTGTTACTTTTACCGTTATGGGGAAAGCAGATGTACGCGATGAAAGTGCATTAGACCTTTTCAAATACATGATACGAGAACAACCATTCCAAGGCTTCCCACCTAGTGATAAAACTGAAATGCTTACAGATTATCTCAATGGTATCGATCCTAATTATTTAAAGGACGATGAGGTAAAGTGGAACTTCACTAAGTTTGTTATAGATCGTAAAGGTAATGTGGTAGGGCGCTTCGAGCCTGTTGTAAAACCGATGGAAATGGAAGCTTTCATTAAAAAACTCATTTAGTAGAGTCATTAGTATGGTAAAGAAAAGAACCGCTAGTTTTTGTAACTAGCGGTTCTTTTGTGTAAATAAATAAATACATATATATTTATTTATTTTTGTTTATACATAGTAATGTAAGGTTTTATGTGAATAGGAAATAAAATTTCCTAGGAGATTTTTGTATCTTTATGGGCTTAAAGTATGTTTTGAGGCTCATCCTCAAAGATAAATCCTGTCATCGATAGGGAACCCAAACTATAGGTTTGATTAAATACAGTCGGTTTTGTACTTTCACTAGCACCCATAATATAGATTAATGGCAGATAGTGATCTGGTGTAGGTGCAGCATAGCTAGCCTGAGGATGTCGAGTGTAATTAACAATAGCATCTATATCGTTTTTTAAGACGGCCTTAGAAATATATTGGTCAAACTCAATTGTGGCAGAGGTGCCGGATGGATTATCCCATTCTATGCGTCTTAGATTATGAACGATATTACCACTGCCCATGATAAGATAGCCTTCATCGCGTAATGACTGAAGCTTTGTTCCTAGTTGATAGGCTTCTTTTGGGCTTAGGTATTTATTGATAGATAGTTGGACAACGGGAATCGATGCATCAGGAAACATGTGAACTAATACGGTCCACATGCCGTGATCGATGCCCCAAGTGTCATTTATAGAAACGGAGTTACCCAGTAATTTTTGTACTTCTTTCGTTAAATTGCTGTCACCTTTTGCAGGATATACAACTTCGTAGAGTTCTTGCGGAAATCCATACATATCGTAAATTTGTTTTGGATTCTCTGTGCTTTGAACATAGGTGCCATCTGCATACCAATGAGCAGAGATGGCGAGTATGGCTTTTGGTTTGCCATAGTTGTTGATTATATTTTGTCCTATACGGTTGAAAGTATTTGTTGTTTCTGTATGTTCTAAAGCCATCATAGGGCTGCCGTGACCGACGAATAGTGTAGGCATGCGTTTCATAATATCACCTAATCCTTCAATTGATAATGTGTAATCTGTTTAATGCTGTAAAATTGATACAATTGTTTAGCTATAAATGTTGATGATTAAATCTAATAGTTATTGATTCACCAACCGATAATTGTATTTAGTTAGTGAGTTTATTATATATTGGTGCAAATATTTTGAATAGTAGAATTATTTGAGATAGGTACTATCAAATATGATAGAATTGTGATATTTACTGATTAAAAATTTTTCAAAAATTTTTGTACCCTAAAAAATGATACTATAAAATACTTGCAATTCTAAAAAATTGTGATATGATTTGAACTACATTAAGTGGAAATATTTCTAATACCGAAATAGAAATTGTAGTGTAGCTATAAAGAGTAGCTTAGTTATAGATGTTAATTTTGTTATAACAAGCTACTTAAGCTAGATATATAAGGAGAATGACAATGGCAGAGCAACTCGTAAATGTTCATGATTTAGTAGGCCGCTGTCCTTTTGCGACAAGCCAAAAGTTATTGGCTGGCAAATGGTCTTTGTTGATTATGCATGAACTATCTGAAGGTCCCGTGCGCTTTCGTGAATTAGAACGGAGATTATATCCAATCACACAAGCCACTCTAACTAGAGCTTTACGCCAATTAGAGGATGATGGTCTTGTACATCGTGAAGTATACGGTACCATTCCACCAAAGGTTGAATATAGCCTTACCGAAGTGGGGGCAGGTTTTAAGACTGTTTTAGTATCCCTTGAAAACTGGGGTAACCAATATATCGACTATATGAAAGCCGCTGGTCGCATCTAAGAAATGCCAGCGGCATTTCTTTTCAGTTTTTGCTACTATTAAATTGTATTAGTCCTTGTTATATCTAAGCGTAGGTACAAAAAATATGGTATAATAAAAAATACGAATGATATAAATTCTCAATAAATGAGAGGTATTGATAATAATGTTGAATGTAACTTTTTTAGCTCATAGCGGCTTCCTCGTAGATGACGGTAAGCGTTGCTATGTGTTTGATTATTATAAGGATCCTAATAATATTGTTTGGCAATTGGCAAAACGAGGCCGTGAGCTTTGGTTCTTTGTGACACATACTCATGGGGACCACTTTAATCCGTCCATTACAGAATTTGATGGTCCTCAAACTCGCTATATTTGCCATCAAGATGTGCCGTTAGAGGGCAAAGTAAAAAAATGTATTACCATGCGTCCTGGCCAAGATGCGACATTAGATGATGTAGGCATCCATATGTATGGCAGCACCGATGAAGGCGGTTCTTTTTACGTAAAGACAAATACGGCCAATATCGACTCTGACTCTATCTTCCATGCAGGCGACCTTAATTGGTGGCATTGGCTTGGCGATACGCCAGAAAACAATGCGGATGCAAAGCGTATGGCTTGGCGTGAGTTCAAGGAATTAGACGGCTTATCCGTAGATGTAGCGATGTTCCCAGTAGACAATCGTTTGGAAGACGCTATGGAGTGGGGTAGTATTGAGTTTTTGCGCCGTGTACAGGTGAATAAAGCCTTTATTCCAATGCATTTAAATGGTCCATTATGGGCACCGTCTGTATACTTTAAAGCTCTCTTTGGGGAGGTGCCGATTTGGGAACCTCAAAAAGATGGCGATGAGGCTACTTTTTAGATTGTAGATATAATTTGTGAAAGTCCGTAGGCCTCGAGGTCACTACGTTATATAGGGATAGTCTATATGCGTAATTGAGTAAGTTAGGATCAAGTGATGATGAAAACCAAACCAGTGGCAACCACCCTATTGGTTGTCATGGCTATTATATTTTTAATTTCATATCCGCAACGACATGATACATTTTGGGCCTTTATCATGCATATCTCTGGAGCAGCTATGATAGGTGGCCTCGCGGATTGGTATGCAGTAACGGCTCTCTTTACGAAGCCTTTAGGCATTCCTTTCAAAACGGCAATCTTGCCGCGCAGTAAGGAACGATTAATTCAGATAGGCCGCACTATGCTCAGCGAAGAGCTATTGCGCGTGCCACAGATGTATTATGCTATCAAAAAAGAACGCGTTATGGTCCGTATCGTTGAATACGGCATGAGCGATGTGGGACAAGTTCAAATTCGAAATCTCTTGTACGGTGTGGGCAATCAAGTTTTATCTCATATGGATATTGAACCGATGCGCCAAGAGATTAATAAGGCCATTTATAAGGGGGTTACAAACTGGAAAGCAACACCCCTTGTTATTCTCTTTGGTCGTTGTATGCTAGAACGTCACACAGCAAGCGTGTTTTGGCTTTATTTTAACCGCACATGTCAGCGTGTTATCGCATCAAATCAGGTATATCCCTATTTGTATCGCGTCATGCTAGACATTATGAAAACTTATACAAAGGATTCTTTCTTTCGTGAATTGGCCATCGCCTTTGGCGGAGATGGACTTTCACCAGAACGATTGGTAGAAACGGTACAGAAAAAGGCCGTTCAATTCTTGAAGGAAAATGAATCTATTGACTCTGCATTGGGACGCTATGTATGGGGCCAAGCTATTCGCTTTTTCAATAATTTGGAAACTAATACAGAGTGGCAAGCTTTCATTGAAGAACATAAAAATCAGTGGATTAGAATGGTTCTTGAAGAATGGGAAGGCAAACTTATCGATGGGGATACATTGGACTGGAAACGCCTCATGGACATCGTTATGGAGCGCTTTAATGTGCTCGGTACCGAAATTTTGTTGAATCCAGACAAGCAGGCGCCTTTTGAGCGGTTCTTCTTGTTGCGTAGTATTCCGTGGTTGCAGAAATTGAACCCCCTCATCGACAGTGTGGTAGGTCAAGAATTATCCCGCTATTCGCCTGATGAAATCACTCAAATTGTTCGCGGCAAAATGTACTATGACCTTCAAATGGTGCGTATTAATGGTTCCCTTATAGGGGCTGTCCTTGGCGGCATCTTATACGGTTTGACCATCATTGTAGAGGGGGTGCTCAAATGATTAGTTATTTGAAATCCCTTACCTTGAAACAGCGTGCTAATGGCATTCTAGGCTTGACTGCCGTATTGTACTGCTTTGCTTTCGTAGGACAATTTTTCTTTGGCTATGAAAGTTGGTATCAACCGTTGTACTGGGCGGTTCAATCTGCCCTCATCGGCAGTGTGGCTGACTGGTTTGCTGTAACGGCTTTATTTCGCAAGCCACTAGGCTTCCCATATCATACAGCGCTAATTCCTCGCAATAAAGATCGCCTCATTAATGGTGTCATTAAACTTGTAGAGACGAAGATGCTTACCAAGGAGCGTTGTAAGGTATTATTGAAAAATGTGCAATTTGTGCCATTGTTTGAAAAGTTCTTGTTGTCTCCTGAGGGGCAGAGAGCAGCGCGCCTTGTGATTCATCAAGGACTACACCTTTTATGGAAATCTCAAACTAATGAAGAATGGGCACAATGGGGGGCAAAACGCATTCGCGGGTTGCTTCAACAACATTCTCTCGTGCCTGTTTTGAAACACGTATTACTCGATTTATGTGAGCATAATCGCTATGAAAGTATGGTTGTGCAAGTTTTAAACGTGATTCAAGAACGGATTAATCATCCAGCTATGGTTACCTGGCTTACCGCTGTCGTAGCAGAAGAGGCACATAAGAAAAAGCGAAAAGGCTTTTGGTCTGATTTCCTTATTTCTATGTCCGAAGCTACCGATGTAGTAAACTATCAAGAAATGGCAGAGGCTATTGTCCAAGAGGCCTATGCTATGTTGGAAAGTTGGAAACGACCCAATAGCCCTGAACGAATAGCTTGGTTGCGACAATGGGTAGAACCAATTCGTAATATTGAAGAGAACCATGAAGTCTGCGATGCTCTTGATGAAGCGTGGGAACGTTGGATTCGCGAACAAGATTGGGAATCTGTTATCGAAAACCATTTATGCCCTTATATAGAAGAACTATTGCTCGTAGGGGATGAAAATGGAGAGACGCCGGCTCAGGTTTTAGTTAATATTGCTCTTGAATTATGGAATGTATACGGTCAATCAGAAGATCTTAGAAATCGTATTGAAAAAACCTTACACGATATTGGCGACTACGTACTTGAACAAGGGTATGACCTCATTGAAACTATCATACGTCAGGTATTAGGCGGCCTCAGTACAGATAAATTTATTTACTTTATTGAATCTAAGGTGGAGGATGATCTCAGCTGGATTCGTATTAATGGCGCTATCGTTGGTGCTGTAGCGGGTCTACTTGTATGGACCTTCTTAGAATATGTATATATGCCGTTTTGGCAACAATTTGTAGGCTAAAGTTAATTATCTATAATAAGTTGCTTTAAAACTAAATACACAAAAACTAGCATATAGAAGGAGCTTCTATATGCTAGTTTTTTATGGTTTAATTAATTTCTACATTATGGACTTTTGGGATTAAAATTGATATAGAAAAGGGACTGACCAATGGTCAGTCCCTTTTATGTTATTCTTCCGTTGTGTTGTACGGCAATCGCACTGTAAATGTAGTCTTTACTTGTGGTTCACTCGTGGCTGTTACTGTGCCATGGTGTAAGTTAATAACTTTATTTACAAAGTATAGACCTAGACCTATACCGTGATTAGATTTTTTGTTTCGCGATTGTTCCGTCTGATACATACGATCCCAAATATGATCCAGGGCTTCAGGTTCGATGCCAATACCATTATCTGTTACGGTAATGACTAAGTCTCTGCCTACGAGTTTAGCCGAAATATCAATAGTAGAGTTTGTAAACTTAATGGCATTGTCCACTAGGTTTGTGATAGCTCGACGTAATGATACTTCGTGAGCATTCATATGTAAATTAGGCTCAATGTGAGATGTAATCGTAATCTGTTTATCTGTATTTTCTGTACAGAGTCTTGTATAGTCGTGGACCATATTGGATAACATCAATGATACATTGACAGGTGCAAAGCTTAGACCTTGTGCATTTTCAAGGCGGGCTACATCAAGCAGTTGACTTACGAGGTTAGTCATGAACTTAGCTTGCTCTAAGATATGTGTTAAACCTTCCCGTAGATCTGCTTCCGTACGACCGTATTTTAAAGCAAATTCACTTTCTGCTTTAATAACGGCAATTGGTGTACGTAGCTCGTGAGATACGTCAGAACTAAATTGTCTTTCACGATTGGAAGAATCCTCAAGACCTGAAATCATACGGTTAAATGTTGTAGTTAGTTCGTAGATTTCATCTCTCGCTGTGCGAGCAGGAATGTCGATACGACGGCTCAAGTCGTTGTTCTTACCGATGACTTTAGCTGTTTTCGTCAAGGTTCGGACCGGTTTAAGTCCTTTTTTGATGAAAAGATAACCGCCTAGGGAGGAAATTAGTAAGAATATGATATTCCCTAACAGTAAACTGTATAAAAGGTTTTCCGTCTTTTTAGAGGCTGTTTTTACTTTTGTAACAGCACGCAAAATACCACGATAGTTTGGTTCGTTAACCGGTGTATCGTAGTAGTAGAAGGTATCATCACCAGCAGCAATTTCACCAACTTGCCCTAAGGAAAGGATTGTTTGGTTTGGAAACCCATCTGGCAAGGCGCCTTTAATAATATAGCCGTCTTGAGTTGATACAAAGAAGAATGTATTATCTTGGTACGGTTTAAACTTGCGGATATCCGTAGCCATAATCATCGCTTGTTGTTGTAAGCGTTCGCGCACTTCTTTGTTGTCGGATTCATGTGTATATGCGTAAATCCATGCGGATGCAACCATCAAAATGATAAGCAAAAAGATGGTATACCAAGACATAATTTTAAAGGTTAGGGGCAGCCGATTAAATAAATCGGTGGCTGCCCCAGACATGGTATCTAGATCTCGGTGAGGATCATTAGTTTTCTGTTTTGAGGACATACCCTACTCCACGAACCGTTTGAATGAGTTTTACATTCTCATCAGTATCAATTTTCTTGCGCAAATCTTTAATGTATACGTCGATAAGGTTAGAGTAGCTTTCATAATCGTATTCCCAAACATGGTCAAGGATTTGTTGACGAGATAATACGATATTTTCGTTACTTGCTAAATAGAATAATAGGTCGAATTCTTTTGCAGTCAATGTAATTGTTTCGCCGTCGCGTTTAACTGTACGTTGAGGAACATTGATGGTAAGTGGACCTACATGGATATCGTTTTGTGCATGACGCGCATTACGACGAGCCAATGCATAAATACGAGCGGTTAACTCTTCAAGATCGAAAGGCTTTACAAGATAATCATCTGCACCAGTGTTAAGGCCTGTAACTTTATCTTGTAAGGAATCCTTTGCTGTTAAAAGCAATACAGGTGTTGTATTACCGTCGTTACGCATTTGTGCAAGAGCACTGATACCATCGAGGATTGGCATCATAATATCCATTACGATAACGTCATAGCTAGATGTGTTAACGTAATCGATCGCTTGTTGCCCGTTAAAGCATGTATCAACTGTCATATTTTCTGCGCGTAAATATTTAGCCGTGATACCATTCAGCATTTCTTCGTCTTCTACAAGTAAAATTTTCATTCTCTGTTCTCCTTATGTATGATTTAAAAATATAGCTCTCCAACTACATTAATTATAGTCATTATATATATAAACTTTCTTTTTTTTGAAAGCCACAACACCATATAAGGTGACTATATATATAATATTATATAACTTATTTATCTATTATCATACCTTATACAATAGTAATGAGCAAAAGATGAATGTACATGCGAGTTTACAAGACGTTTCTTCATTTTTGAAAGCCTTAAAAATGGTGAAAGACTGAAACTTAATGAATTCTGCTAATGAATAAAATCTAACTATATCGAAGATTGCCGTATGCGCATAGATGAGGGTGATTTTATCGATTTTAGATGATGTGCGATAAATCACTAAAAAAACTTATGATAATTATTATCACAGAAATAAATGCTTGTTATGAACGGAGAAATACGATAATTTTCGATGATTAAATTCGAGGTAAATTTAGTAGGAATTTAATGGATATTAATTATTAGGAATGGTTAGCAATAATTAAAAAGCTAGTGTTTATGCGAATTCTATAGATACCAAAGGAAATAAAAACATAGAAAAATTTCGGAACCGAACTACTTTCGTAAAATCCTTAACTTCTTGTAAAAATTATTCATATAGGTAATTTTTTGACTCCTCTTTTTACCTTAAAAATGCTAAGTGAAATAAATTATCAATTAGATTAATCAAAATTAATTATGCATAATAGGGTTTAGACATGACCTGAAATGCTCTCTATAATTATAGGTAAAGAAATAAGAAAAATCGCATAAGTATGGGGTTTTTCTTGAAAGAAAAATGATTAGGTTATCAAAAATTTTTATAAGTTTTTGAAATGAGATAGTCTAACAGGTTTCTTATTAATAGGTAGTTATGAGGAGGTCATTATGGAACAGTTTGATGTTCTAGTAGTAGGTAGCGGTGGCGCCGGCATGCGTGCGGCTCTTGAAGTAGGTCGTCGCAAAGGCTTAAAAGTAGCTCTTATTACTAAAATTTTCCCAACTCGCTCTGCAACAGCAATGGCGCAAGGCGGTGTAAATGCATGTTTGAACAACGTTGCAGCTGAAGATACAGTTGAAACTCATACTTTCGATACTGTAAAAGGTTCTGACTATCTTGGCGACCAAGATGCAATCGAATTCTTCTGCTCTCGTTGTCCAGAAGGCGTACTTGAAATGGACCACATGGGTGCTCCATTCTCCCGTACTGAAGAGAATAAAATTGCGCAACGTAACTTCGGTGGTCAATCCTATCCACGTACTTGCTACTCTGCGGATAAAACTGGTCACGTTATTTTGCACACAACTTACGAACAATGCTTGAAAGAAGGCGTACACTTCTTACAAGAATGGTATCTTTTAGATCTTGTTAAATCTGCAGAAGGACACGTTGGTGGCGCTGTAGTTTGGAACATGAAAGAAGGTCGCGTAGAACAAATTAAAGCGAAAGCTATTATCTTGTCTACTGGTGGTGCAGGCCGTATTTTCTGGACTCGTACTACAAACCCATTCCTTTCCACAGGCGATGGTATGGCAGCAGCATTCCGCGCTGGTAACGGCTTGAAAGATATGGAAATGATCCAATTCCATCCAACTGGTCTTGGTCGTACTGGTATCTTGATGTCCGAAGCGGTTCGTGGTGAAGGTGGTTACCTTCTTAACGCTGAAGGCGAACGTTTCATGAAAAAATATGCGCCTAACAAAATGGAATTGGCATCTCGTGACGTTGTAGCGAAAGCCATCGAAGATGAAATCGCTGCAGGTCGTGGTTTCGGTTCTGGCCTTAACGCATATGTAGTAGCTGACCTTCGTCACTTGGGCCCTGAAGTTATTATCGAAAAACTTCATGGTATCCGCGACTTAGCTATGTGCTTCGAACATTGCGATCCATTGACTCAACCGGTACCTATTCGTCCTACATGTCACTATACAATGGGCGGTATCGACGTAGTGGATTACAAAACTTGTGCATGTGAATTGCCTGGTTTGTTCGCTTCTGGCGAAGCATCTTGTATCTCCATCCACGGTGCGAACCGCTTGGGTGGTAACTCCTTGGCAGACGGCGTAGTATTCGGTAAAGTATCCGGTGCTGGCGCAGCTGATTATGCTGAAACACATGAACAACCTAACGTAGATGCGGAACTTGCTGCAGCTGCAAAAGCTTGGGAAGCTCGTTTCACAGAAGTAACATCCCGTGAAGGCGGTCGTCCGGTTGTAGAAATTCGCGATGCATTGGCTGATGCAATGTGGAATAAAGTAGGTATCTTCCGTAATGAAGAAGGTATTACTGAAGCCTTAAAAGAAATCGAACAATTGATTGAAGATTATAAAACTTGCTATGTAGGTGACCCTGAACGTACTTACAACATGGCATTCGTAAACTATTGTGAAATTGGCTCCATGTTAACAGTAGCAAAAGCTATTGCTATGGGCGCTTTACACCGCCGTGAATCTCGTGGTGCTCATATTCGTGAAGACCATCCTAAACGTAATGATGAAAGATACTTAAAACATTCCTTGATCAAATTAGGTGCTGACGGTCAATACGAATTAACAGAACGCGACGTAGTGTTCACTAAATACGAACCACAAGAAAGGAAGTACTAAGATGAGACAAATCACCTACCATATTCACCGTTACCAACAAGGTCGCGCGTTTGTACAGACTTTCAAATTCGATTACGAACCTGACCGTACAATCCTCTGGGGCCTTCAAAAAATTAAAGATACTCAAGATCCAACATTGACATTCTTGGCAGCTTGCCGTTCCGCAGTTTGCGGCGCTTGCTCCATTCGTGTAAATGGCGAAGCGATGCTCGGCTGTGAATCTAAAATCGATGAATTAACAGAACGTTATGGCACAGACGAATTGACAATCGCTCCAATCGGCAACTTCCGTGTTATCCGTGACCTAGTTGTTGATTGGGAATCCAAAGTTGATCGTTTGAAAACAGTTGCTCCTTGGATTTTCCTTAAAGCTGAATTCAACGAAGGGGACAAAATCGTTCGCCAAACTCCAGCTGACTTCAAAAAATTCGTTGCTGGTACAGAATGTATCCTTTGCGGTTGCTGTGCGTCTGAATGTAACAAATTGACTGCTCGCGAAGACGACTTCTTGGAACCATATGTATTCACAAAAGCTAACCGTTTCGTATTGGATAGCCGTGATGATGCACCTATGGCTCACATTCAACCTGCATTCGACAATGGCCTTTGGAAATGCGTTCACTGCATGAACTGTATCTCCCGTTGCCCTAAACACTTAAAACCTGCTCAAGACATTTCCAACTTGCGTAAAGAAGCTACAAAAGCTGGTCTTACTAACAGCAAAGGCGTTCGCCATGCAGTTGCTTTCAAAGAGGACCTTTACAAAACTGGTCGCTTGAAAGAAGTTTCTATGAGCTTGAAATCTGATGGTGTTGTAGATTCCGCTAAACAAGCATTCTATGCATTGCGTTTGTGGAAACACAGCAAAATCAACCCATTTGAACTTGTAGTACCTCAAAAACCTGTAAACGGTATTGATGGTGTTCGCAGACTTATGAAAGCAGCTGAGGAGGTAAGCAAATAATGAAATACGCATTTTTCCCAGGTTGCGTTCTTGAAAGCGCTGCCAAAGAAGATTACTTAGCAACAGTTGCTGTAGCTAAAAAATTAGGTATTGAGTTGGAAGAACTTGACGGCTGGACTTGCTGCGGCGCTTCCCACGTTCAAGATATCGCTCCAGAAGTTACACTCGCTACAAATGCACGTAACATTGCATTGGCAGAAGAAAAGGGTTTAAACCTTTTAACTGTATGTAATACTTGTACTTTGATGCTTCGTGAAGCTAAAAATGAACTTGATGCAAACGAAAAAGAAAAGAACGAAGTTAACAAAAAATTAGCTCAAATCGGTAAACAATACCGCGGTACAACTGATATTACTCATTTCTTATGGGTATTGATCCGCGACTACGGTTTGGACAAATTGAAAGCTAAAGTTGTTAAACCGTTAACTGGTTTACGTGTAGCTGAATACTATGGCTGCCATATTCTTCGCCCTCAAACTGAATTGGGCTTCGAAGATTATCAAATGCCTACATCCTTAGCAGATTTGATCTCTGCTATCGGTGCTACACCAATCGACTTCTCCCGTAAACTTGATTGCTGCGGTTTCCATGCTGTATACCCTGCGCATGATTCCGTAATGCAAATGACTGGCTCTATCAATAAAGATGCGGCAACAGAAGGTGCAGATTGCGTAGTTACTCCTTGCCCACTTTGCCAAATGCAACTTGATATGTTCCAAAAAGAAGCTAAAGAAGTTGTTGGCGGTGGCAAAGATATGCCAATCTTGCACATGTCCCAATTAGTAGGTCTTGCTCTTGGCATTTCTCCTGCTGAAATGGGTATGCCTAAACGTCACTTAACTGATACTGCGGCAGTGACAAAATTTGTAGGTTAATTCGTTTGATTTAGACATGATCAGAGTTGGTCTATATAGTAGTCTGAATCTAAACCTATTATCATAATTACCAGAAGAATCCCCTAGCTTAGGCTAGGGGATTTTTCTTTTTTATAAATAGAGCTCCAGTAATGTTAATGGTAATAGATTTGGATTTAAGTGTACTGAAATATTAATCGTGAAATATATATAAACCGATAAATGTAAAATAAATACAGTAAAATACTAACTTTATAAATAAATTTGATTTTGATATCGATTGATAATTGTAGTATAATAAGTACACAAATTGTATACACTTATATGAGTAATAGCTAATATGTTGTAATTCATAAATTATTATAATGCTATATATACTAGACTATACAATATAAATTTGGGAGATATTATATTGGAAATACTAGTTATTATGCTTTGAGAGGGTGATTAGCATTATAGAGTGTATATACGGGGGGAAAATAATGAATGATATGCTATTAGAATATATCGATCGAATGATTGATCAAGAGACAGAACATCGTGTTTTTTCTGTGGATTTTAACAACAAACAGTACTTTGTAAAACAGGATATAAGTAACCATCGCTCTAGTTGGATTAAGCCCGCACCTAGAGCTTCTTTTGATTATGAGTTTTACAAGATTTCTTTTGTGAATACGCAATTACCAGTAGCTCCTGTTATTGCTGGTTTTAGAGAACATTATTTTGTTACAGAAGATTGTGGCAAAACGTTAACATATTATAGCCAATTGCCTGCTCAACATCCAGAGGATGATAGTTTGCAAGATATGTTAAGTCATATTTTTTATATGTTTGGCAAGACATTGGGTCGCTTGCATGATTATGGTTTAAGCCATGGTCGTCCTGCCATGCGAGACATTACTTATGAGCCAGAAGAAGATAAGATTACTCTGCTAGATTGGGAAAATAGCCGTCGTTGGCCTGAGTTAACACCGCAAGGCTGGGATTTACTCGTCTTTGTTCACAGTTTTTTCCGAGAGGATAATTTACCTATATGTTATCTATATGCTATGATGAATGGCTATAGCTCAGCTTGTACAGCCCGTGAGACCGTTCTACATATAAAAGACATTCTGGGTAAACATGAATATCTTTTTAAATTCTGTCGTATGTTAAATCCTCTACATTTTGTGGACACTGAAGCCGCTGTTAAAGCATATGACTTTATGTTGGCTTTGAAAACCGAATAATATGTATATGGATAGTACTCGTAGTAAGAGCACTTTATAGACCTTTACCGGTGTTATCTAGATTGATAAACTTCTAGATAACATTAGGTAGAGGTCTTTTTCTATTTCAATTTATAGTATTACAGTCAGAGTTCAGCTACTTTCACCATAAGTACCTTAAATAACGGTAAGAGGGTTGTCGAATGAGGGCCTCAGGAATATAAGAGGGTGAAAGGAGGTGATACGATGGCCAATATTAAACGCACTAAATTGGTGTTGCGTTTTAACATCGGTACCGAAGATGCGCCGAAGTACAAAGACGTAACCTATACTCGTGTTGCGGAAGAAGCGTCTGACGATCATGTGAAAACCGTTGGTAATGCGCTGGCAGCCTTGTATGACCACAGCTTGTCCGACGTGGTCCGCGTCAATGAAGTATCCTTAGGACATTAAGTGTAGGTTTTCTACCATTTTGTTTTAGGTGATCCAAACACATTTTTAATTGCTGGTTTCGTACATTCTTATATAGTCGTAAAAAGGTGTAGAAATAGCAAGTCCACACATTCCCATCCTTATTGATATGAATCGAAGATAGGCATATTTGTAATTTAACTTGTTTATATAGTCTATTTAGATTCGATGAACTTGTTTATGAAACGTGAAAGGAGGCGCCCACATGGCGGAAAAACGCGTTGTATATCTTACATTTTCTACGGTCGGTGGTAAAAGCACATCAGTCACAATTAGTGCTCCTCGTGCTGGAATTACTTTACAAGATGCTAAAACAGCGGCTAATGCGTTAGTGGCTAACAAAGTCATTCTTGGTGCTGGTGATGCAGAATTAGCAGCATTTACTACGGCTCGTGAAGTAAAGACACAAACTACTGAATTGCAATAGTACTGATTATGTACGATGTGATTTTGTTAGTGGAAATATAATTTAATAAAAAGAGACCTTGATCAAAGCAAGGTCTCTTTTTGCGTTGCAATTGAGACGTAAGTTCAAATTTATTTCAGATTTATAATTTATAATATCCTTTATAATGACTGGTATTTATATGATGTTGGAAAATATAGTATGATATGGTAGACTTATTAAGTGATTTTAATTATCGTTTTAATGTAACTTGATTTATTTAAAACTAGTTTAGTAGGGGAGAAAATAAGTTTATAGAATTAAGCTGTTAATAAAGGAGGTTTACGATGAAAGAGGCTTGGGAATTATTCTTACATGGTGGATTTGTTATGTGGCCATTACTAGTGGCCCTTATCATTGCCGTAGCTATAGCGATTGAACGTATAGCTTATTATCGACAATTGAAGCGGGAAATGTTTGCTCTGAATGATGCATTAGAAGAGAGCGAAATGAACTGGCAATCCTTATTAACTACCTTAGGATCTAAATATACAGCTAATATTTCGTATAATCTACCTCGCGTGCTTGGACAGTGTCAGAATCGTAATGTATTGCAATCCAAAATGGAGGATATGGTGGCTCATGTTTATACGCACGCTTCTCGTGGCCTTGATTGGCTCTCTACCATTATTACGATAGCACCATTATTAGGCTTACTTGGTACTGTAACGGGTATGATTGGTGCCTTTCAGGTATTCGGTGCTGACGGTGCGGTACCTACTGCTATTACCGGTGGTGTGGGGGAAGCCCTTGTCGCAACTGCTTCCGGGCTTTGCGTGGCTATTGTAGCATTATGTTTCCATGCTGCATTTACCCATCATGTACGCATGACGATATCTCGTTTAGAAGATTCATTTTCTCGTGTTTTAGATTCTTATGATCGGGGGCATGCTGCATGAAACGAATGAGTCGTATGGAGGGAGAAAAGCCTACTTTAATGGTTATTCCTATGATTGATATCATCTTTTTCTTGCTCGTATTTTTTATGATTAGCACCATATATACAATTCCACAACAATCCTTATCTATTATGCTGCCAAAAACGAAAACGCAGCAGTCCGCTGAGTTGCGCCCGGTTTTAATTGATTTTGAAAAATCTGGGCAGCTGATGATAGATGATGGGTATGTGACGAAAGAACAGCTTATTAGCTCTGTGAAAGCCAAGATTGGAGAGAATAAAAATCAAAATTTCCTTATTCGTGCCGATAAGGATTTGAGCTATGGCAAGGTCGTGGAGTTAATGGATGATATGAAAGTAGCCGGCGCTGCAAGTATTAGTATTGCCACTGTTAATAAATAGGTGATGCTATGCCGAAAAAATATGTAGATGTGTGGAAATATCCACATATGACCTATAAAAAAGCCTTTGTTATTGCTACTATTATCAGTATTATTACGGTTGGTGTTGCTTTTATTTCCTTTTCTGATTACATCGAATCTCAAATGATCGGATCTTTGCAAATTAATTTTCTAACGGAACAGGAAGCGGAGAAACAAGTAGAAGAAATTAAAGAGCAGATTAAAGAAGAGAAGGTTCATGAGCTTCAATACCAAAAAGAATTGGAAAATAATAAAGTTCAACCTGATAACGGTGGAGCCGGTCACGGAGGACAAAATGGGAACTCTGCTGTTCCTACAAAAAGTGATGTAAGTCCGTCTAGTCAACAAGCGCGTGCTGGTGAAACAGGTACTATTAAACAATCTTCTGTCGGTAGCAATACGGGGAGTGGACTTGTCAGGACTGAAGGTCCTGGAATTGGGTATGCATCAACAGGAAGTGGAGAAGGGCTTAGCGATCGTGAAGGTACCGGAGGCACTGAAGCAGATGTCGGTGGTGGTGGCGTATTTAGCTATGATGGGTATTGGAGTAATTTACAAAGTGCAATTAATAGTAATTACCCTACAGATGCATATACTATGGGGATTCAAGGTGATGTAACACTAAGAATTTATTTTGCCCCAGGTGGCAGTGTTGCCAGTGTGGAAGTTCTTAATTCTGATGATCCTATATTATCAGAACATGCTATGGAATATGCTCATAGTGTAGGCGGCGCTGAAAATTCTACAGGTACACAACAATATGCAGATATCACAATTCACTATAATTTATAAGTATAATGAAAAACTAGTATCTTTATGGATACTAGTTTTTTTATATGTATATATATTACTTTGATAACATAAAATAATATTGATAGTTATTCCTGATGAATATATAATTGAGATTAGATATCGTTTTATACTATTAGAGCCCTAATATATTTTCTGGAGGTGTGTGATGAAAAAGTCATGGGCAGCACTATTGTGTGTTGTATATCTAACGTCTGTTGCAGGTGTGGTAGGTGCAGAAAATAATAGTTCTACAAGTGTGGATAGTGTGAATGAATCTCAAAATACTGTGAGTAATGAGCAGTCAAGACGCATGAAAGATATTACGGTTACGGCTACTCGTACGGAGGCATTAGTTCGCGATGTGCCAATCGCGACAACGATTATTTCACAAGAGGAAATTAAAGATCGCCAATATCGTAATTTAGAGCAAGCCTTACAAAGTGTGCCAGGCGTCGCTTTCAGCACCGATGCTCATGGTGGACAAAATATTACGATGCGTGGCGCCGAATCTCGTCATACATTAATTCTTATTGATGGACGACGTGTTACGGGAGAGTTGACGAAAACGAGAGCTAATGCCATGGGCTGGCTTCGTCAAGGCATGGATAATGTGGAACGCATCGAAATAACGCGTGGTCCGTCGAGTGCACTTTATGGTTCTGAGGCGAACGGTGGGGTTATTAATATTATTGCAAAGCAATCCAAAAAGCCAAGTGTAGAGGTTAATACTGAAATCTCTCGTCGTGATGCATCGAGTGCGACGGGATATAACTTCAATGTATTGGCTCGTAGTGGGCAAAAAGGAAAGTGGAACGGATCGGTCGGTGCTGGTATTCGCAGGAATATAGCGGGTAATAATGATTCTGGCTCGGATAATAATTATCATGGTGATCGGATACCGCTTCATTTTGACGTATCTTATCAAGCGGGAAAAAGGGATAAATTTTCCTTCTTTATAGATCGAGAAACTGAAGACTTGGATATGAATACGAAAAAGGGTAGCTCATTAACTCAATCGGTTGATAAAAATACGACTACTACAAGCACAGGTCTTCGTTGGAATGGTCGTCGCGGTCGGTCATCGCTTATGGTGCAGTCTTACTACAATCATTACAAAGACACTTATGATCAATATAAGCGCACGGGTGGCATAAAAAAACTATCCATCTGGGATGAATATTATAATAAAGAATGGATTACGGATGCGCAGGTTAATACATCAATCGATAAGAAGAATCTCTTAACGTATGGTGTTCAATTCCGTCGTCAAGAAGCGATTAGTACGCGTATTAATAATGGCTCCATAGCATGGTCAAGAACTCGAGAAGGTATTACAGATACCGCGGGTAAGGCAACCATTAATTACGGTAGTTACTTTGTGCAACATCAATGGAAACCTAGTCGTAAATGGGTAATTATTCCTGCTGTTCGCTACGATACGTCAAATGCATTTGATAGCCATTGGTCGCCTAAGATTGGTGTTACCTATAAAGCAAATGATAGTCTTCGCTTTAAAATGAATTATGGTGCAGGCTATTCCACACCTGGTATGACGGAAATGTATCATCATTGGCTTATGGCATCTAATGTGCCGAGAGGGCGATTAGGAGCTTTCGATATATATTTGCAAGGTAATCCTAATTTGAAACCTGAAAGCTCATATAACTTTGATTTCTCTGTAGAAAAAGATTGGAAACGGACAAATGTTAAGGCGTCCTATTTCCACAATGTTATTAAAAATTATATTGAAAGTGGTGCCAATCGTATTGATATGGCAAATCGCCGTATTTATGTTTCGTATTCCAATTTACCTCGTGCTGTATTGCAAGGTCTGGAATTATCTGTAAATCATAGACTCAATAATAAATGGGATGTATTCGGCAACTATACTTATTTGGATGCCAAAAATGACGTGACTCACGACCGTCTGTTAAACCGTGGTCGCCATGTATTCAGTGGTGGTGTTAATTATCATCAAGGTCGCTGGACTGGTGCGTTCTGGGGTAATTATTACATTAACTACCTCGATGGCATCGATGCTATCGTTGTTAACCCACGTCTCAGCATTCCGAAGAAGAAAAATATTCAAACTTGGAATATTATGGTGACTCGTCAGTTGAATGATAATGCATCCATGTATGTAGGGGTTGAAAATATATTTGGTGAAAAACAAGACTTACGAGATATTCATGGCGCCACTTATCGCATGGGCCTTAACTTGCGTATGTAATAGTGAGATATTAATGTATGTATGAAATGCTGAGGCTTTAATGCATGTATTTCATACATAATATAGTGGCATTAATTTGAAATTATAATCTATGAGGTTTAGCTTGCATAAGTTATCTGCGAGGTGATCATTATCAATAAGCCATTATTATGTTTATTGGGTATTGTTGCCGTTGTGGGAGCTTTCACTACGGGTATAAGTTTTGAAGGCAAGCGAGAGGTATTCAGCGAGGTAGGTGCTATTCAGATTGAAGATGATACGAAGCAAATTGTGTCATTGCCGAGTGTAGCAAGTCGAGTAGTATCTATTTCTTCGGCGGATAGTGAATTGCTTATCGCTTTAGGTGTTAGCCCGGTAGGCGTAGTAAATTCAAGGGAGTTACCGGCAGAGGTGCAGGCTAAAATTGCACAGTATCCGAATATGAATAGTGCTGTATCTCCAAGTATTGAACGAATTATTATGTCCGACCCAAATCTCGTTATCGGCATTGCCATGCCGTTTCAAACGGCGTTGCGCAAAGCATTTAATGCGAATCATATCCCTAGCTTTTACCATCTATCCTCCAATTATGATGACATCATGGACCATATTCGGCATGTGGGCACCATGACTGGTCATGATAGGGAGGCGGTTGCGTTGGTCCAGAAATATAATGATATCCTATCAGAAATCATACAGCGTCATAAAGATGAGTCTGCGTCGCGTGTCCTCATCGTTTTTGGGACACCTACGAGTTACCAACTAGCCTCCAGTAAAACATATGTGGGAGATATTTTCCAAAGATTAGGAGCAAAAAATGTGGCTGATGTATATTTGCCGCAGGATGTATCGGAGAATGCTTTGGATGGATATATTCCGCTTAATCTGGAGACGATGGCCGTTCTTGATTGTGACAAGGTTATCTTGATTAATCATGGCAGTAGCGGTGAGAAAGATATAGCAGCTTTTAAAAAGGCTTTTAAAACGCCGGCATGGCAGAATGTACCTGCTATTGCTAATGGGAATATAGAGGTCTTGCCGGGTCCGTTGTTTGCGTCGGTGCCGACCGCCCGAATGGATCAAGTGTTATTATATGCGGAAAAGGTGTTATATGGACAATCTCATTAATGTGCAGGAACGTCGTGGCTTACGCGTTTTTGTGGCTGCGCTGATTCTGTTAATAGCAGGTGTGTTGCTGAGTATGAAATTGGGCGCCGTTCCATTAACTTGGAGCGATTTATACCAAATCATAACTGGTGGCGATACATCAAAAATTGGTCAAATTATCATGACTATACGTTTACCACGTGTTGTAGTGGGCTTTTTAGCGGGCATGAATCTTGCCTTAGCTGGCGTGATTTTACAAGGCATCTTGCGAAATCCTTTGGCGGATCCCGGCATTATCGGTATTACCTCTGGCGGTGCTTTGGCGGCTATGATCATCATGATTCTCATGCCTACTTACGTTATGCTTGTTCCTATTGGTGCTTTTGCTGGTGCATTAGTGGCATCGTTTTTGGTTTACGGTATTTCTTGGCAAGGTGGACTTAATCCGTTGCGCCTTATCTTAGCCGGTGTGGCTGTAGCCGCTTTCTTCGGCGGGTTTAATACGATTTTGTCCGTTTTTTATCCAGATCGTGTTCAAGGAACGGTGAGCTGGATGGCAGGTGGTTTTGTAGGGCGCAGCTGGGACGATGTGATGATGATCTGGCCTTATACGGCTATAGGCATTATTGGATCTATGATATCTATCAGATGGCTTACATTACTCAGTTTAGGCGATGATACAGCACGTACCTTGGGGGTGCATGTTGAAAGATGTCGATTGTCCTTGCTCGTATTAGCCTCTTTGTTAGCCGCATCAGCGGTGAGCGTGTCGGGGATGTTGGGATTTGTAGGCCTTATAGTGCCTCATGTGGCGCGCCTCATCGTAGGTGTGGATTATCGTTATTTGATTCCTACGTCTATGGTCTTTGGCGGCATATTAATTGTTTATGCAGATACATTGGCGCGCATGATGATTGCGCCTGGTGAAATTCCTGTAGGCGTACTGATGAGCTTCTTGGGTGCTCCATTCTTCTTGTATCTATTGAAAGGGGTGGGGCGAAGATGAGTGTGTTAACAGTCGATAATATAACGGTAGGCTATGGGAAACGATTGATACTGGAGAATCAATCCATCGTCTTTGATAAACCGGAAATAATATCTATTATTGGTCCAAATGGTTCGGGAAAATCAACGTTTTTGAAAGCTTTGGCGCGGCTTATCAAGATAAAACAAGGGACTATATCGTTAGATGAAAAATCTTTACATTCGTGGAATACGAAGGAATTAGCGCGCCATATAGCTTTGTTACCGCAAATTACGACAGCCCCTGAAGGAATGTTAGTTGAGCAGTTGGTTCGATCCGGACGAAATCCGTATGTATCGATTTTTAAGGAACTATCTGATGCGGATTTAGCTGCTGTGGAGCAGGCGATGAAATGCACAGATGTATGGAAATATCGGTATCGGCAAATAGGGGAACTATCCGGCGGTGAACGGCAGCGCGTATGGCTTTCATTAAGTTTGGCGCAAGAACCGAATATTTTACTCCTCGATGAACCGACTACCTATCTCGATAGTCGCCATCAAATTGAGTTGATGGAGCTAGTTAAACGCACACAGCGGGAACGAAATATTATGGTCGTTATGGTGCTCCATGATTTGAATCTAGCTTTGCGCTATAGTGACCGCATTATTGCTATTAAAGAGGGAGCTATTGTAGGTGATGGAACTCCGCATATGATGATGACCCCAGAGAATTTAGCAGAGTGGTTCGGTATTAAAGCGGATATTTTACAAAGCCCTCGCAGTGAAGAAACATGTCCTATATGTGTACCATATGGTCTTGCTTAAACAGAGAAGATTAGGTATCGTATAGCCAGTTAATTGTTAGCTGTTTTTACTGAGATGTACACAATAGCCAAAAAGCTATTGCGAAAATTGCATACTGTTTATACCTTAAAGAGGCCCCACCTGTGGTGAGGGTCTCTTTATTATGGTAAAATATATGGTGTACCAAATGGTTGGGTGAAATTTTCACGAAATGATGTACAAGCATAAGTACATTATAGAACCCGGATGGGGATTTTTAATGAGGTAAAATAGTGGAATATATTATTTCGTTTATGGAAACATATGGCTATACGGCCATGTTTATTGCAATGGTTCTAGAAAATGCTAATGTGCCTATTCCAAGTGAAATCGTACTTGGTTTTGCGGGGTATTTAATAGCTCAAGGCATATTTGATATGCATACAACAATGGTGGTAGGTATCTTAGCAGGTATTGTTGGTTCTATAGTATCCTACTGGATGGGTGAGCATGGTGGGCGCCCTTTATTATTGAAATATGGTAAATATATATTCTTTAATGAACATAAATTTGAACTGGCAGAAAAGATGTTTAATAAATATGGCGGTGTAGCTGTATTTTTTGGTCGACTTTTACCTGGTGTTCGTACCTTTATCTCCTTCCCTGCAGGAATGGCACGCTATCCCATGTGGCATTTCATCATCTGGACGGTACTCGGTACGATTCCTTGGACGATTTTGCTCGTTTACTTAGGTAAGGTACTTGGTGAAAATTGGCAAGACCTTATCGAGTACAATCATGAGTTCTTGATTGTTATGATTGTTGTATTTGTCATTATAGCTGTAGTACTGGGCTTTAGATACTATCGTAATCGTCGATAAGGAGACCCCTTATGAAACTCTCTCGATTAACACCAGTCGTATTTATTGTGTGGCTAGTGTTTTATATGTTTGGCAATAATATGTTGCCTGTTACAGATCCCGTTGAATCTAATTATGCGTTAACGGCAAAGGAAATGGTTCTTTCTGGTGATTGGCTATCTCCGCAGATTTATGGTACTTATTGGTACGATAAACCAATCATGATTTATTGGCTCATTGCTCTTGGCTTTAAAGTCTTTGGAATTGCTGATTGGGTGGTGCGCCTACCGAGTGCTATTTTCGGTGCTTTGTCGGTGGCGACCATGTATCAATCTACGCGTACCATGAGCGGTAAGTGGGCACTTGGTCTCATTGGGGCATCCGTTCTAGGCACATCTCTCATGTTCTGGACCGTAGCTCATGGCGTTATTACAGATATGGTGCTCCTTTATACGACATTGATGGTCATGATTTACTCCTACAAGGGTCTGGTGGAACAGAAACCATATGCCATGATTGTAGCTTATGTATTCGCTGCGTTAGGTGTACTCACTAAAGGTCCTGTAGCTATTGTGTTGCCTGGTATGATTCTACTTGTTTTTGCAGGTATTAATCGTTCTTGGTCTATGGTGAAAGCTATCTTTGATTGGCGTGGCATTTTAGCTTTTTGTGTAGTTTGTTTGCCGTGGTATGTGTACATGTACAGTGTTCATGGTCAAGACTTTATCAATGGCTTCTTGGGACTTCACAATGTGACTCGTGCTACTCAATCGGAACATCCGGAAGATAACGTATGGTGGTATTACCTCGCTATCTTCCTTGGCGCCTCTATGCCGTGGACAGGTGCTGTTATTTACGGCATAATCGATGGTTTCAAACAACGTCATACAGGGTTTATCTATAATATGACCTGGGGTGTTGGAATTGTGCTATTTTACACCTTGATGGCAACAAAATACCCTCTATATACCTTTGTTAGCTTAGTCCCATTTAGTGCTATCGGTGCTTTGGGCGTTATGAAGCTTATTCGCAAAGGCAAATCTAGAGCCCTAAAATGGATTATTATGGGGCCGACGTTGCTTTTGTGGATTGCTTATGTAGTAGGCTCTTTCTTCGCACCATGGGGTTTTTATTGTTTGCTCTATGTCGTGGTTGCTATGGCAATATTGGCTATGTTCTATACATGGTATACGAAAAGAGGATATCGTTTAGTTACAATTATTGTCCTTGGTACGATGGTTATATCTTCTATAGTTGTTATGGAAGGTTTAGAGCCATTCGTTAAGCAACGTAGTAATATTGATGTTGTTCCAGTAGTGGATTCCTATGAAGGGGATGTCTATTACTATAACGGCTATAGTACGGCTGTTGTGTATTATACGGGTCATAAGGTTATCAAGATTAATGGTGATGAAAGCCGCTGGGATGATCGAGATAAATTAAAAAAACGTAGCGCTGAATGGCAGAAGAAATATCTTATGGAACAAGTAAGTGAAGAGGAATTTAACAAGATTATCGAATCTGGTAAGCCACTTATGTTAATCGTTCCTAAAGGGGAAATTAAGCATTTCCGTCAGTCCTCCATTTATCCACATGTGTCTGAGTCTAGTGAAGCAGGTACATCTGAAGTTTACGTACTAAATAAAAAGACTCTATTCAAATAATTATGAAAACTTAATAAACATTAAAAACAGGTAGTATCCAATGATATGTATCCCCTTTACTGGTTGTCTAGTAAAGGGGGGGTACATATCACAACGAATACTATCTGTTTTTTGTTAATTAGCACCTTACCACTTTTTGTTAATTAGTTGTTTGCTGTTTTTGGTTAATTAAAATCTTGCAGCTTTATGTTATCTGAAAGTTTACTGGTGTTGATCCTCTATATACTATCTATTTATTTGCCTTTTATATTAAAATAATTATTTAAATAAATAGGATCTTGTCTATATTGACATTTTTCGTACATAAATAATAATACCTACAATATTAATATGATTTATTGACATAATTAATACATATTGTTATAGTAGGTTATATTAAGTTTAGAAGACGAGGTGTTCTAAAGCCTGATTTCATCTAAGGTTTAGAAAAATGCGGAAATTGATATGAGTCATAAACGCCCCTTGTTGTGAGGTAGAAAGAGGGGACATTATGAAGAAATTTTGGTATCTATTCATTGCTATCGTGCTGTTGATAGTAAGTGGGCTAGCGTATGGTTATCATGAACACAGTAAACCAAAGACCGCCCAAGAATTAAAAACCGTGCGCGTTGCGTATTTACCGATTACGCATGCGCTACCCGTATTTGCTATGAAGGAACTGGAGACAGCAGATGGTCCAGTTCATGTAGAGCTTGTAAAATACGGTTCCTGGCCGGAACTTATGGATGCGCTCAACACCGGTAAAGTAGATGCTGCAGCTGTTCTCGTTGAGCTCGGCGTAAAGGCTCGTGAACAGGGCATTGATGTGCGCGCAGCGGCATTAGGCCATACGGAAGGTAACATTATTGTTGTAAATAACGATATTAACTCTGTACAGGACTTGAAAGGTAAATCCTTTGCTATCCCTCATAAGCAATCAACTCAAAAGATTCTCGTAGACCTCATGCTTGAACAGGCAGGTCTTAGCGAGAAGGATGTACAGATAGTGGAGATGAGTCCTCCTGAAATGCCGTCCGCATTGTCGGTCGGTCAAATCGCTGGCTATAGCGTGGCGGAGCCATTTGGTTCTCTTGCTATAGAAATGGGAGCTGGGAAGGTCTTTGAAGACCCTGATCACTTATGGCATGACAATATCTGTTGCGCCCTCGTGTTCAACGGTCAATTCGTCGATGAACACCACGATTTGGCGAGGGCTTTCACAAAAGCTTATCTCGATGCAGGTACATATTTAGACGAGCATCCGGAGGCGCAAAAGGAGATTTCCTTAAAATACATGAAGTTTAAGGATCCTGTTATTGAACGTTCCCTCAAAGTGATTGGGTTTAAAGATTTAGCCCTTACAGAGGAGCGCTACAATGCGCTCGTGCATCACATGACACATATTGATTTAATCAAAAACGTGCCGAGCTATTCAGAGTTTGTAGATCAAACATTGTTACCATAGGAGGGGGACCATGAAGAAATATACATATGTGCCAGGCTCATTTATCGCAGCGTGGCTAATTTGGGAATTAATCGTTCGCCTCGGCGGATTTAACGAAGCCTTGCTGCCGACGCCATACAAAGTGTTGCTCGGCTTTGGGGAGCTCATCGGAGACGGCGTGTTATTCAAGGATGTTGCGGACAGTTTGGTGCGCTTTTTCATAGGCTATATTATTTCCGTCGTAGCCGGCGTGTTTTTAGGACTTATTTTAGGCTGGTATAAGGGCATTTGGAATTATATCAATCCCATCGTTCAGGTGATTCGTCCCATTTCACCGGTGGCATGGTTGCCGTTTATCGTACTGTTCTTTGGTATTGGACAGGCGCCGGCCATCGTCATCATCTTTATCGCGGCGTTTTTCCCGGTTCTATTGTCCACGGTGTCCGCGATTCAGAATATCGACCCCGTATACATCAAGGTGGCTCGAAATTTTGGTATCAAGCAGCCGGAATTGTTATTTAAAATCGTATTGCCCGCCGTATTTCCCGGCATCGCATCAGGGCTTCACATCGCGCTCGGCACGGCGTGGATCTTCCTGGTGACGGGGGAAATGGTAGGTTCCCAGACGGGGCTTGGATTCCTCATCATCGATATGCGGAATAATTTGCGTAACGATCTTCTGATGGTGGCGATTTTGACGATTGGATTCGTGGGACTTTTGCTCGATTGGGGCGTATCCCTCATCGAAAAATGGATTTATAGACGTTGGGGCATTGAAAAATAGGAGGTGGACGCATGGGTTACATTTCGGTGCGCAATGTACACAAGGAATTTATGAAAGATGGAGAACCGCTCACCATCCTTGAAAATATTAATCTGGACATTGAACGAGGTGAATTTATTTGTCTCTTAGGTCCTTCCGGGTCAGGTAAAAGTACGCTTTTAAATGCTATGGCAGGCTTTGAGCTCGTTACTTCGGGCTCCGTTACCATCGACGGCGCGGAGGTGAAAGCACCTCAACTGCGGTATGTAACGGTCTTTCAAAATTACGGACTGTTGCCGTGGCGAACGGTGGAAAGCAATATTGAACTGGGCCTTGAAAGTAAGAATGTGCCTAAGGAAGAGAGACCTGCTATCATCGACAAATACGTGAAAATGGTGGGGCTCGACCATGCGCGCAATCGCTATCCGGCGGAGTTGTCCGGTGGGATGCAGCAACGTGTATCCATTGCGCGGGCGTTGGCGGTCGATCCGGACATTATCTTCATGGATGAACCGCTAGGGGCCCTCGATGCGTTGACACGCATCAATTTACAGGATGAAATCTCCCGTATCTGCCGTGAAGAGGGTAAAACGGTCGTATTCGTTACGCATGATATCGAAGAGGCGGTGGTTCTTGCGGATCGCGTCGTAGTGCTCGCTGCTAATCCGGGACGGGTGCAAACCATTATCCCCGTCAATCTCATCGATAGGACGGACCGGACCTCGGCGTCCTTCGTCAATATTCGAAACCACATATTTGAACAATTCCAACTCGCCAAAGAAGACAAAATCGAGTTTTATATATAAATGTGATGTTGCATGTAGATATATTTGAGTATTAATTTTGCATCAAACTTTCAGAAATGGGTGCTACTATAAATATAGTAACAGCAACATTTTATGTAGTGCGTGATTATCGGATATAGTATCACATATTATGATTGGGCATCGTAATATATGGATTGTATTACTATAGGTTTTAGTGTATAAATACAGTATATAAAAGCTTGATAATCATGATATACAGCATTATTAATTATATGGTTCGGTAGTATAAATTGGGGGAAATCCTATGTCCTTATTTGCACCAGAGGAAGAAAAAACGCTGTCTTTTGATGAATATATAGCCTCGTTTGATACGAATCAGATTGCAAAAGTACAGCAGTTTGTAGATTGGCTCGGTCAATATAGGGGAGAGCTTGTTCACAATCCGTGGGGTGAGGTGAATACTGCTCTCGAAATTGTTCGGTCTGGCTTTGATGCGGCTCAGGTGCGTCGTAATAATTTGATGGCGTATTTGTTGCCGCGGTTGGGACGCTCCAAAATCTTTGTGGTGGCGGAGGCTGTTGGATATCAAGGTGGGCGCTTTTCGGGCATTGCCATTACTTGTGAACGCATGTTGTTGGATAAGCATAAAACGATTCGGGCCCATCAGATAACACCTGTTACATTACACAGAACTAGTTCCCCTGTGAGTCCTATGCTGAAACGGACTCAACAGGAACAAGGGTTCAACGAACCTACGGATACGGTAGTATGGAGTGCCATCATTGAACAGGGAATCGATCCATACGATGCACTGTTGTGGAATATATTTCCCTTTCATCCTCATAAGGCGGGCGAACCGCTCACTAATCGGACACCGACCGAGTCGGAGCAGCAGCTGGGCTGGAAATATACGAAAAGACTGCTGGCATTGCATACCGAATTAGGTGGACCGAAGCCGCTCGTGCTCGCTGTCGGTCAAAAATCGGCGGACACGATGGGGCGATTCGGCCTTTCAGCCATCGGTCTTAGACATCCGGCTAACGGTGGGGCTAATTTATACCGTGAAGGTTTTGCTAAAGCTATAGGCCAATCAATATGGTGAGGCGTTGAGGAACATCGCCATTGACAAACGGTTGGCATCTATTATGAAGATATCGCCTACGAGTAGCGCTTTCACTACTCGAATTCTCGTTGCATTGCTGGTGAGTGCATATTGAAGGATTTTATAAAAGTATGCCAGATGATAAATAATGAAATGCTTTGGGGCGGTTCGGTTTGAGCCGCCCTTTTAAGTAGTAGTAAAATTTTATGTTACTTTTGATGAATCAAGCGTAGAACTCTTTTGTTTATGTTGTTTTTATGTTATAATGAGCACAACGTATGAAAGTGAGGCTTTCATCAAAACAGATCGGACTATATTGCACTGCGTATCGGATTGAGATAAAAACAGAGGTCTCTTGCGGTTGAAGCATCTGATAGTGCACTATACTCATTTGCTGCGGCAAATGGCACACAAACTAGGAACGGCAAAATTTGATAGCGCATTTTTGCGCCCATTTGACGAGACGCTAGTATAATAGCGCCTTTTTCTTTGTGTGACATTTCCTCGTGGCATAGATCAATTCAAGTGATAGGTGAGAAAAACTATGTTAAATAAATTAATGAACAAAATTTTAGGAGGAACTGTGAATACAACAGATAATCAGGTTACTGCGCAAGTGAAAGCAGAACCGACAGTAGCAAAAGACGCTACTCTTACAGCTGCGACTGAAGGCGAGCAAAAACAAACGCGTCGCCGTACAAATACACGCCGCCCTGCTGGCGAAGGTCGTACGCGCCAACAAACAGCTGGTGAAGGTGCAACACGCCAACGCCGGTCTACAAATACTCGTACAAGTGCGAATAGTGGTCGTACTAATACGACTCGCCGTACAAATACACGCCGCAATGCGGAACAAGGTGAAGGTCAAGAACGCAAAACTCGCCAAACTCGTGCACCGCGTGGTGAAAATACACGTAATGCGCGTACTAATAATGGTCGCAATGGCCAAAATGGTCAGAACCGCAATAATAACCGCTCCAATAACCGTTCTACAGGTTGGAATAATCAAGAGGAACAAGTAGAATTAGTCGGTCGTACGCCAAATGGCGCCAACAAGGGCAAATTCCAAATCATCCCACTAGGTGGCCTTGGTGAAATTGGTAAAAATATGACCATATTCCAATACGAGGACGAAATTATCGTTCTTGATTCTGGGCTTGCATTCCCTAGTGAAGATATGCTTGGTGTAGATATCGTTATTCCTGATATGAGCTATATTATCGAGAATAAAGACCGCGTGAAAGCTGTCGTAATTACTCATGGTCACGAAGATCATATCGGTTCTTTGGCGTACCTTATGAAAGAAATTAGTTGCCCAGTATATGCAACAAACCTCGTTTGTGGATTAATCGAAGGCAAGTTTAAAGAACATAAGGTATCTCCAAAATGTCTTCGTACGATTGCTGCCGGCGATGAAGTTCAAATTGGTCAAGTGACTGTTGGTTTCATCCAAACAAATCACTCTATTCCTGACTCTTGCGCTGTATACTTTAATACACCAATCGGAACAATTCTTCATACAGGGGACTTTAAAATTGACCAAACTCCTGTTGATGGCCGTTTGATGGATATGCACAAATTTGCTGAGTTAGGTAACAAAGGCGTATTAGCGCTCTTGTCGGACTCTACAAATGTAGAAAAACCAGGTACTACCGGTTCTGAAAGTTCCGTAGGCCCTGCGATTAAACAAGCTGTTGGAGAAGCAAAAGGCCGCGTTGTTTTGGCGACATTTGCATCTAACGTATCCCGTATTCAACAAGCTATTGATGCGGCGGTTATGTTCAACCGTAAGGTTGTAGTTATGGGCCGTAGCATGGTCAATGTTACAGAAATTGCCCAAGAGCGTGGATACTTGAATATTCCACCAAATACAATCATCGACGTTGATGTAATGCACAACTACACAGATGACCAAATCATGATCTTAACGACTGGTTCTCAAGGTGAACCGATGGCAGGCTTGTCCCGTATGGCAACAAGCAACCATCGCACTGTAGAATTGGCACCGAATGATACTGTTATCATTTCTGCAACACCAATTCCAGGCAACGAAGGTGCTGTAGGTAGAACTATCGATAACTTGCTTCGTTTAGGTTGTAATGTGGTATACGGTAAAGACCGTGGTATTCACGTATCTGGTCATGCGAGCCAAGAAGAGCTTAAAACAATGCTTAACCTTGTTCGTCCGGAATACTTTATCCCAGTTCATGGTGAGTATCGCATGTTGCGCCGTCATGGTGAACTTGGTGTGGCCATGGGCGTAGATCCTAAGAAAGTCCTTATCGGTGATAATGGTCAAATCTTTGAATTCGATAAAGATGGTGGTCGCAAAGGTGGCCGCGTACAAGCTGGCGCTATCTTCGTTGATGGCCTTGGTGTTGGTGACGTAGGTAATATCGTTATCCGTGACCGTCAACAATTGGCACAAGAAGGTATGGTTATCGTCGTTATGGCGATGGATAAAGCTTCCGGTACTATCGTAGCTGGTCCAGACCTCGTATCTCGTGGTTTCGTATATGTTCGTGACGCAGAAGAACTCATGCTTGCTGCGGAGCGCCGTGTAGAACAAGTTCTTGAAGATTGCGAAATGCAACGCATCAAAGACTGGACAACCATTAAGCAAAACGTACGTGACGCATTGGGTAAATTCTTCTATGAAAAAACTCGCCGTCGTCCTATGATCTTGCCGATTATTCAAGACGTATAATCTTATATAATACAGAAAAGTACCGCACCTCAGGGTGTGGTACTTTTGACATTTTAAAAGAGAAATAAAGACTACCATTAATAGCATTGCTATCGCATTCGTCTACTATATGGGGTATTTGAAGTTACCCTTTTAAACTGTTATAATTAAAAGATACCAATTAATATATCTTCTTATGTAAGAATGGTGATTTATGAATAAAACAAATACAAGAGCGATGGTGGAAACAGCATTTGTTAGTGCTATAGGTGTTATGCTAGGTGCTATCAGTGTATATGTGCCTGGTTTCGCTTTTTTAGCATTTTTGGTTACGCCTGCAGCGATTGGAATAATTGGAACAAAATGGGGCCGCAAGTATAGTATATCGGCAGCCGTTATTACTACATTTTTGTCAGTAGTGTTATTCGGACCATGGAATGGATTGGCCGTAGGGTTATTTTCTGTTGTAGGCGTAGGGGTTGGAGAAGGCAATCGTCTTTCGTTGGGAACGATTAAACGGTTACTACTTCCTAGTATTGCCATGTTTATTGCTGTATTAGTTAGCCTAATTTCACAAGTATATATATCTGGTATTGACTTATCAATGATAGATACTCAAATAACTGAACAAGCTCGTACATTAGCAGAACAGGCGTTACAAACAAATCCTAATATGACACAAGAGCAAGCGGATTTATTCTTAGAAAGAATGAATAAGCTTACTGCTTCTTTGAAGGATATGTTTTTTGTAGCTGTGGCAATAGCCGCAGTAGCATATAGTTATGTAACAATTCAGATATCTATATGGTTAGGCAAGCGATTACATATTTCCATACCTCGATTTTTACCGATTGAAGAATGGAAGATGCCTATTTGGAGTGCTGGTTTATATGCACTTGGTATCATTGGGATTTATGGCGCTCCACATATTAATATGGAGTCTTCATGGATTACAACTATTAGTAATAATTTAGTTCTTCTTGGTAGTTCTATGTGTTCTGTTCATGGCTTTGCTGCTTTAGCAGATTTAATGAGTAGTTATCGCATGAGTAATAAATTGAAGTGGATATTACTTGGTGTATATGCCTTCTTCTTTGGACAAGCACTAGCGATATTTGGTGTTATAGATATGTTTTTAGATTTACGGACACGTTACAAAGCGCGTCAATAGTAATAGAAAGGAGGCCGTTATGAAATCCTTTCAACGGAGATGGAAAGGTTTAGAAATTACCATTGTTGCCGTTCTCGTATTATTGCTATTATTGTTGGCCTATTTAAATTGGGCTATTGCAATTTTAGCATTAATCATTGTAGTAGCGGCGTATTTGGTTAATTATAATACCCTTCATAACCGGCGTCGTTTAGCAAGAGAACAGTTTAGTGCGATGATGAAAAACGTCACACAAGCTTCTAACTTTGCTTTACAAAATTTGCCAATGGGGATTGTTCTTGTTAATAAACAAGGCACCTTGGTGTGGAATAACAGTGTTTTTGCTGACTGGGTTAAGGTGGACTGGAATAAGCTCCAAAAAATGTCTGCCTTGTTGCCTGGTTTCCGTATCGATAAAATCTGGGGTAAGTCCGGATATATGACGGAAAAATATGAAAATCGATACTTCCAAATTATTTATAAATTTATCGATCCTCGGGATACGCGATCAGATATTGATAGTGAAGATGAACTTGCGGAACATGCAGTGATGGCATTGTACTTTAAGGACATTACTGACCTAGAAAAGGCCCGTATTAAAGCGGAAGAGGGACAGCCTGTATGGGGCATGATTCAGATTGATAATCTCGAAGAATTGACAAAAGGTCTTAGTGATCGTGAGTATACTAGTATTTGGACAGATATAAATAATATCATCATGGATGAAATTGACCGCTACGAAGGTTTTATTCGTAACTTCCAAGATGATATGTATACCTTTGCCATTTCTCGTGGTGCGCTTCATGAGATGGAGGAAGACGGGTTTAAAGTGCTCGAACGAATCCGTAAAGTACCTTCTCCGCGTCAAGTACCAGCTACGATTTCTATTGGTATTAGTGAAAATGTAGGTTCTGTGAAAGATGTATCTGGCCGTGCTCGTGCAGCCTTAGATATTGCATTAGGTCGCGGTGGTGACCAAGTGTGTATTATGGATGGTGAAAGTACGCGCTTCTTTGGCGGTAATACGGCAGGCGTTGAGAAGAATACGCGCGTTCGTGCTCGTGTTGTATCTCAAGCGATACATGAGCTTATGATTGATTCTGATAAGATCCTTATCATGGGGCATCAGCGCGAAGACTATGATGCCTTAGGTGGCATTATCGGTGTAGCAGCCATTGCTCGAGCACTTGGTAAAGACGTGCGCATTGCGCTTTCAAAAGAAACTAGCGCCATCGATAAAATGGTGAATGTTCTTAACGAGTCAGAGTTCTGGAAAGAGAATATTATTACTGCAGAAGCTGCAAGAGTATGGGTAGATGCGAATACGCTCACTGTCGTGTGTGATACGCATCGTCAGGAAATGGTGGCGGCTCAAGAGGCGCTTGAAATTTCTGAACGACGCATCGTTATCGACCATCACCGTCGTGCAGCGGACTTTGTAGAAAATCCATTACTTACCTATTTGGAACCATCTGCATCGTCTACATCTGAGCTCGTAACAGAGCTTGTACAATATGCAGGTGTTCCTGTGAAACTTTCAAAAGCGGAAGCTACAGGCATTTATGCAGGTATCGTATTAGATACGAAGAACTTTGTTCAACAAACTGGTGCGCGTACCTTTGAGGCTGCAGCATTCTTGCGCCGTGCAGGGGCGGATATCGACAGAGTTAAACAATTGTTTATTGAAACCTTCGATTCTATCCAATTGCGTGCTAAAATGGTATTTGAAGCAAGTCGTACTGAAGGGATTGCTATTTCCGTAGCGCCTGAAGGTTTGAAGGATATGATGGCGTTGGCTGCACAAAGTGCGGACATGCTCATTAGTAATGAAGATATTGAAGCAGCTTTTGTACTATATTCCCTAAATGATGGCGGTATCGGCGTCAGCGCTCGATCCAAAGGCAAGGTGAACGTACAAGTTGTAATGGAAGCCTTGGGTGGTGGCGGTCATAGAACTGTGGCTGGTGCTCAATTACAAGGTATGACCATAGAGGAAGCGAAGCAGGCCATTTTGGAGCATGCTCTTGATGCGCTTCATTCCGTAGAACAAGAGGAGGAACAACAATGAAAGTAGTATTGTTAGAAGACGTTAAAAAAGTTGGTAAAAAGGGCGAAATCGTTGAAGTTAGCGACGCATATGGTCGCAATGTATTGATCAAAAAAGGCCTCGGCCTTGAAGGTACAGCAACTAACGTAAATAATGCGAAACAAAAACAAGAATCCATTGCTCATAATAAAGCCGTTGCAAATGACGAAGCTAAGATCTTGGCAGCTCAATTGACTAAGGTTGAAGTAACTGTAAAAGTTCGTATGGGCGAAGAAGGCCGTGTATTCGGATCCGTTACTGCTAAAGATATTTCCGATGCTGCTAAAGCTCAATACAAAGTAGATATCGATAAAAAGAAAATCGAAATTAAAGAACCATTGAAAACATTGGGCGTACATGACGTATTAGTTCGTGTTCATCCTGAAATTACAAGTACTATCAAGGTTAATGTAGTAGCCGAATAATAGTATTCACCATGCTCTTTGAGTATGGTGAATTCTTTTATCCATAGTGGTTGTGTGAAGGGGATTATCATGGATGTACGCATTCCACCGCATAATCTAGATGCGGAAAAGGCCGTTTTGGGGGCTTTATTAACTAATGGATCCAATATGGGTGCCGTTGTAGATACGGTGACGAGTATTCTTAAATCTGAAGATTTTTACCGAGATGCACATCGTATTATTTACGATGCTATTCTAGAAATCGTGCATGCCAATAAGACGGCTGATTTTATCACCGTTGGTGAAGAACTAGACCGTCGTAAGCGCCTTGATGCGGTAGGTGGTCTTGCTTATATTACATCTCTTGCGAATGAATCGGTTTCCTACAATGTTGAGGAACATGCGAAAATCATCAGCGAGAAAGCTCAGTTGCGCCGCCTCATCGATGCAGGGAATAAAATCGTAGGCATGACGTATGCTGGCGAAGATGAGCCGACGGCAATCCTCAATAAGGCAGAGCAAATGGTGCTAGACGTAAGCGGTCAAACTCAGTCTGAATCATCCTTTGCAGCCATTGGTGAAGTGGTTTTATCTAATCTAGATAAACTCAATGCACTGCAACAGCATGATGGTGCTATTACAGGTGTTCCAACAGGCTTTAAAGATGTGGACCACATTTTCAACGGCTTACAAAAATCTGATCTCATCCTCGTAGCAGCTCGTCCTGCGATGGGGAAAACAGCTTTCACCTTGAATATCGCTCAAAACGTAACGATGTTGTATGACAAGACGGTGGCGTTCTTTTCCCTAGAAATGGGCAAGGAACAGCTTGTGGGCCGTATTTTGTCCTCCGTGGCAGGGGTGAGCTCTGAAAAATTGCGTCGTGCGAATATGGATCCTGCTGACTGGGAAAAGGTGATTACCGCAGCGGACCGCATGAGCAAATCCAAGCTTTTTATCGATGATACACCGGGCCTTACCGTACAAGATATGCGCTCTAAATTGCGCCGTCTCAAGGTGGAACATGGTCTTGATCTCGTTATCGTCGATTATATTCAGTTGATGCAAGGTCGAAATGCTGGTAAGGGTAGCGAAAACCGTCAACAAGAGGTGTCCGAAATCTCTCGTAATCTTAAATTGATTGCTCGTGAATTTAACGTGCCGGTTATCGCTTTGTCGCAGTTGTCTCGTAGTGTTGAAAGCAGACCAGATAAACGGCCTGTACTTTCGGACCTTCGTGAATCTGGCTCCCTCGAGCAGGATGCAGATATCGTTATCTTCTTGTACCGCGATAAATATTACGATGAAAACTCCGAAAAAGGGGACAATGCAGAGGTCCTCATTCGTAAACACCGTAATGGCTCCGTCGGTACCGTGGAACTCCAATTCGTTGGGGAATTAACACAATTTAGAGACGTAGAATTCCGAGACCTAGGGCCGGAACAATAATGAAAACTATCGGGGCGTGCCTATATTGATGGGGCCCCGTGACATAGCTACATTTTAATTAAAAAGAAATGACTATACTTCTTTGCTCCTCGTGACCTGATGTCGCTGCATAAGTATAGTCCTTTCTTTTTAAATATAAAAACAAACATATGTTTGAAAATATTCTATATTTTTGTTATACTAATCATAGAAATTTTTGTGTTCTAATTTTTGTAAAAGCCAGTTGTTTAGGGGCTTAGGGGGTGTTTGTATGGGTTCAGGTGATACGGATCGGATGTATATGTGTATTGATTTGAAGTGTTTTTACGCGTCTGTAGAGTGTGCCGATTTGGGACTGGATCCGTTTACAACACCTCTGGTGGTGGCCGATGGTTCTCGTGGCAAGGGGGCTATTACGTTGGCTATTTCTCCAGCTTTAAAAAATTTAGGTGTAAAAAATCGTAGCCGATTATTTCAGATTCCACCGCATATTGAGTATTTGACGGTGAAGCCTCATATGAAACGGTATATGCAGGTATCTGCTGAGATTTATGGAACCTTGCTCAAGTATGTAGCACCCGAAGATGTACATGTATACTCCATCGACGAGTATTTCATCGATATTACACCCTATTTACCACTATATAAAAAGACGCCTCGTCAGTTGGCGCAGATGTTACTCGATGCTGTGCTAGAGGCAACGAAGATTTATGCCACCGTTGGGATTGGTACAAATCTGTTTCTCGCCAAGATTGCCCTCGATATTTTGGCGAAACATGCGTCTGATTTTATAGGCTATCTTGATGAAAGTCTTTTTAAAGAGAAAATTTGGTATCATCAGCCCTTAACTGATATATGGCAGATTGGTAAGGGCATAGCTAATCGCTTGCATAAGTACGGTGCTTATGACTTACATGGTATTACTATGATTCCAGAGGCGAAATTGTACAAGGAGTTTGGCGTTAATGCAGAGCTCATTATTGATCATGCTTGGGGCCGGGAACCTTGTACAATTGCGGATATTCAAGCATATCGCCCCATTAAGCACTCTATTTCGCATAGTCAGATTTTGTTGCGTAATTATACCTATGAAGAGGCATACGTGCCTATGCGTGAAATGGTAGAGTCCTTGGTGCTAGAGCTTTTACAAATCAAAGGGGTTACGAATCACATTCATGTTCATATCGGCTATGCTGATGAAATGGTGCGTTCTACCGGAGGTTCTAAAAAGCTTAAACAGTACACTGATTCTCTACAAACCTTGACGGCGGCGGTTATTAAATTATACGAACAGCATTGCCATAAGAATGAGTTCATACGGCGTATAGGGGTCAGCTTTGAGGATTTAGTCAATCGTTTCGCCATACCACAAGAGGAGGACTTGTTTAGTACTCTTGTTACCGATAGAGAGGAAAAGGAACGCCAAGTACAAGAAGCAATGTTATCCATTAAGGAGCAGTTTGGTAAGAACTCTATCTTGCGTGCCTCTAGTTTACAAGAAGAAGGAACTATGCGATTTAGAAATACCTTGGTAGGTGGGCATAACGGGGAATAAATAGTGTAATGGATATATTGGGAATAGATTAGTCGCATAAGGGGAGGTATACAGTAATGAAACATCGTATGTCCCGCCTGCAACGGGCAAAACAATTTATGCCCTTTGCGGCATTGAGGGGCTTTGAAGCTTTATTAGCTGCTGTGGCAAGACCAAAAGAAGCTTGGGTAGAGTTATCAGAGGACCAAATAGATGAGTTAAATACAGTTTTACAATCTGTACGTTGTGGGGAATGGGTACGAATTGTTTATTACAACAAACAAAAATATACGGAGCTTATAGGGGTTGTTGATATGATCAGTGAGCAGTTACAAATTCTATCTGTTCAAGGGATTGTTATTCCTTTTAGACATATTAAAGAGCTGAACCTGTATGATATATAAATGATGGCTTTTACTGTGTATGGTAAATAGACTAGAGTTAAGGAATAATTAGGTATACAATGGTATTATGGGTAAATATAGCTTGATAAAGATTTCTTGAATTTGATTAGCTGTAGTATACCTATATAATTTTTCATATTTCTTGACTTAGAAAGGCGGTGTATGTAATGCATGATGTCATATCATTACTTATAAATCGCTATGATTTTTTTCTCCAGTTGTTATGGGAGCATATAGAAATTTCAGTATTAGCTTCTGTTGTTGCGATCATTATCGGCGGATTATTGGGTGTGCTTATATATGAATATAAACGGTTAGCTGCGCCAGTTATGGTAATGGTCAATTTCCTATATACGATTCCTTCTATATCGATGTTAGGGCTTTTGTTGTATGTATCGGGTGTCGGTAATACGACGGCTATTATTGCATTGGTTATATATGCTTTATTACCGATGGTACGAAATACATTTACTGGTCTTAACCAGATTGATAAAGCCATGTGTGAAGCGGGAATTGCGTTAGGACTCACGCGGATTCAACGTTTGTGGAATATAGAGATTCCCTTGGCTATGCCGACCATTATGGCTGGTATACGGACCATGCTCGTTATGACCATTGCCTTGACCGGTATTGCATCCTTTATTGGTGCTGGTGGCTTAGGTGTGGCGATTTATAGGGGGATTACAACGAATCAAAGCGCCTTGACCATTGCAGGTAGTCTACTGATTGCCCTATTAGCCATTATTGTTGATGCACTTTTTTCTTTAGGTGAAAGTGTAACGCGTATTAGCCCTCATATGAAGCGTTATACCATTATATTTGTTTCGATTATGACGCTAATTGCAATGGGTATAGGTGGCTGGGCTATGTATTGCCGTCATGTGAAGACTGATGTCGTTCATATTGCAACAAAACCTATGACGGAACAGCTTATTTTAGGACATGTTTTAAAAGAATTAATCGAGCAGAAGACTGATCTAACCGTAGAGGTTACAGAAGGTGTAGGTGGTGGCACATCCAATATTCAACCAGCTATGCTTTCCGGCCAATTTGATATATATCCTGAATATACCGGTACGGCTTGGTCTGCTGTGTTGAAACGTACGGATGCGTATGATGAAAGTCTATTTAATGAGCTTTTACAGGCCTACAAAGGGGAATATAATTTTGAATGGGTCGGCATGTACGGCTTTAATAATACCTATGGCATAGGGGTGCGTAATGAAATCGCTCAGAGTTATGGCGTAAAAACGTATTCTGATCTTGCTCGTATAGCACCAGCCCTAACATTAGGCGGGGAATATGATTTCTTTGGCCGTGAGGATGGCTATGCTGGATTACAACGTGTGTATGGCATGAGCTTTAAAGCTACTAAAGATATGGATATAGGACTAAAATATGCGGCTATTAGTCGCGGTGAGGTGGATGCAATGCCGATATTTACAACTGATGGACAATTAAGTATGGCGCCAATTACGGTGTTACAAGATGATAAACATTTATATCCATCCTATATGGCTGGTAATGTCGTACGTAGCGAAGTGTTGATTGCTCATCCTGAACTGCGGCCTGTATTAGAAAGTTTAAATCATACGATTACAGATCAAGAGATGGCGAAGATGAATTACGCCGTTGAAACGGAACATCAACTGCCAGCTGATGTAGCACATAAATTCCTGGTAGAACGAAATTTGATATAAGGTGAATATAGTTAGAACTAAAGTAAATAAAATTTGATATATATTGAATATGATTTTGTATTGACATTTAATCTCCTTTGATGTAATATAAACATATGAACAGATATTCATATAAATAAAAATATCTGATGAATAATGTTTAGGAACATATATAACAAGATATGAAACAAGATATGTCTAATAAGTATTAGAAATAGACAATAAATTAACTTATAATACAGGATAGAAACTTTCACTATTATCAAAGGAGATATCATGGAAGAAACATTGTTGTTGAAGGATTTGAACTGTGCGAACTGCGCAGCAAAAATTGAAGATCGTATCCGTAAAATGGATGTTGTAGAGACTGCCAATTTTACACTTGCTACACATCAATTAAAATTAACCGGCTCTTGGGGAGACCGTGAAGCGCTTAAACGCGATATTCAAGATATTTGCGATTCCATCGAAGAGGGCGTAACAGTAGCTGATTACGAGCGTAAATCTAAAGCGGCTCTAGATGACCATGGTCATGATCACGACCATGGCAGTGAGGCGATGACAATTGCCGTTATCGTAGCGGGCTTGTTATTTATGGCCTATGAAGCGTTGACTACAATTGTTCCATCCATTAGTTTGCCAGAATCCATCGAAACTCCAATTTATTATATCGCTTATATCTTACTTGCATTCCCAGTATTGCGCATCGCAGCACGCAATATCTTAAAAGGCCAAGTATTTGATGAAAACTTCTTGATGTCTATCGCTACATTGGGCGCTATCGCTATCGATGCATTGCCTGAGGCCGTAGGCGTTATCTTGTTCTATCGTATCGGTGAGTTCTTTGAACATAAAGCCACAGATCGCAGCCGTACAGAAATCATGAATGCTGTTGATATGCGTCCACAAGAGGTACGTGTTGTGGATACATGCTGTGGCGGTGAAATCGTAGTTATGGCTCCTGAAAAGGTTGAGGTAGGCAGTACTATTGAAGTTCGCCCTGGTGATTTAATCCCTCTAGACGGTACTGTTTTAGAAGGTGAGACTCGTGTTAATACGGCTCCTGTAACAGGTGAACCTGTACCTGTTCGCGCCGTACCTGGCACACAACTCATGTCTGGTTGTATCAACGAATCTGGTCGTATTACGATGCGCGTTGATAAGGTTCTTGAAGAATCTATGGTTACAAAAATCCTTGATGCCGTTGAAAATGCAGCATCTTCTAAACCTAAAATCGACCGCTTCATTACGCGTTTTGCTCGTGTGTACACACCAATTGTTGTAGCTCTTTCCTTGGTGGTTGCTATCATCCCATCCCTTATTACAGGTGAATGGCATAAATGGATCTATACAGCCTTAACATTCCTCGTTATTTCCTGTCCATGTGCATTGGTACTTAGTGTGCCACTCGCATTCTTCTCCGGTATTGGTAATGCTTCTAAACACGGTATCTTGCTTAAAGGTGGTCGTGTTATCGAGGCCTTAGCTGGTGTGAAAGCAGTGGCTCTCGATAAAACTGGTACTATTACATCTGGTGAATTTAAAGTACAAAACGTAGAAACTGTAGGCTCCCATGTGAGTAAGAATCAATTGTTGTCCATGGCATCAGCTATTGAAGCAGTGTCTACGCATCCAATAGCAACAAGTATCGTTTCTGAAGCAAAGGAACAAGGTATTACTGTAGAGGCTTCTGATTTCGTTCAAGAATTAGCCGGTGAAGGTATGGTGGGCATGGTTGATGGCCAACAAGTACTCGTTGGTAATCGTCGCCTTATGGAACGCTATGCTGTTCAAGGTTATCCAACAGAAGCTACTGAATACGGCACAGAGGTTCTGGTCGCAGAAGGTAATGTATACCTTGGTCGTATCATCATCGCCGATGAAGCTCGTCCAGATTCCGCAGAAGCAATTGCTGATCTTAATGGTCAAGATATTAAAACGGTTATGCTTACAGGTGATGCTGAAGCAAGTGCTAAGTATATTGCCAAAGAAACTGGTGTAAGTGCTGTGCGTGCTCAATTATTGCCACAAGATAAATTGTCTGTTGTACAAGATATTCGCTCCGAATATGGTCCTACCATGTTCGTAGGGGACGGCATCAACGATGCACCAGTGCTTGCTGGTGCCGATGTTGGTGGCGCGATGGGGAGCGGTGCTGATGCGGCTATCGAAGCGGCAGACGTCGTATTCATGCGTCCATCTTTGACTGCCATTGCACATATCCTCGACTTGTCCAAAGCGACCTTGCGCGTTGCTTGGCAAAACGTAGTATTCGCTATTGCCGTTAAAATTCTTATCATGGCGCTAGGCCTTATGGGCTATGCATCCATGTGGTGGGCCGTATTCGGTGATACTGGTGTATCCATCCTTTGTATCTTGAACTCTATTCGTATCTTGCGCCGTTAATTTGGTGAAAGTAATCTTATAGAACCATACAGGAATATAACAAATGATACTATTCTGATCTGACAGAGTAGGATAAAACAAATAGCCTCTATATTAGCGACAAGCTAGTATAGAGGTTATTTTTATAAGATTTAACCTAATGATATATTGCTGATTATTTGTTTGCATACTTACTCACTGTAAGTTTTAGTGGTTTAATCTTTTGGTGGATTTTTTAGTTTAATAGTCTTATTAATCTATCTGTTCGCTAGATTTTTTGGTAGATTTGATATAAAAATGTTTTGAGATGCTTTTAATATATACAATTGTGCATTGCTAATAGACATAAAGCGATTTATGTATATACTACATAAACAAAACTTTCACAATTGAATTGAATAATAGCTATAAAATAGTATATAATTTATTAGATGATTACTATATGTTCGTTGGAAGGAGGGATAGCATGATCACGGTGTACAAACACATAGAAGAAGAGTTAGTTTCAGACTGCACTGTATCAGATGCCACAAAAGGTTCTTGGGTAAATTTGGTGAACCCAGACCCCGATGAGTTGTCCCTCATCAATATTTTGACGGAAATTCCAACGGACGTTTTAAAGACCGCCCTCGATATGGAAGAACGTTCTCACGTGGAATTAGAGGATAATTATATTTTCGTGGTTATCAACATTCCTGCGATTCGCGGCAATGATATGTACGATACGGTGCCGCTCGGTATCTTTTTGACGCCTGACTTCTTTATTACTGTATGTCTTGAAGAGTCCGAAGTGTTATATCCGTTCATTTCAAATCAACTGTCTACATTCTATACATATAAAAAGACGCGGTTCTTGTTCCAAATCTTGTACCGTACAGCTACATTGTTTTTACGTTACTTGCAACAAATTAACCGCCGTACCGACGATATTGAAGTTCAGTTGCGTCATACGACGAAGAATAAAGACTTCTTCCAACTATTGGAATTGCAGAAATCCATGACATACTTTACCTCTGCGTTGCGTACGAATGGAACTGTTATGGAACGCCTATTGCGCTTGCGTGGTCACAGCACTTATAGACATTTGCTTAAAATGTACGAAGAGGATGAGGATCTTTTGGAAGACGTTATCATTGAAAATAAACAGGCCATCGAGATGGTTGAAATGTACTCTAATATCTTGATGAATATGATGAACGCCTTTACATCGATTATCTCAAATAACCTCAATATGGTGATGAAAATGTTGGCGGCCCTTACGATTACTTTGGCAGTGCCCACAATCATATTCAGCCTGTGGGGAACGAATGTGGCGTTGCCATTCCAGGATGATCCAAATGGATTTTACGAAGTAGTAGGTATTTCTGTGGTGTGTTCTATCATTGCTATCATAGGCATGTGGAAAAAAGACCTATTCTAACATATATGATAAATAACTAATAGATTAGGGCAATACTAAATGTTAAATACAAATGAAAAAGCTGGCTGTAAGTCAGCTTTTTTGCTTGCTTATGTATTATATTATTGCTTATTTACGTATTACGTTGTTGCTTATTATTAGACCAATTTGATATAATAGTACCGTTATGGAGAGGTGTCCGAGTGGTTTAAGGAGCTGGTCTTGAAAACCAGTGACTCCGCAAGGGGCCGTGGGTTCGAATCCCACCCTCTCCGCCACCATGAAAACAATATTTACAGATTATTATAAATTGTAACGAATTATGGACACAGTTTGTTACCAAGTTGCTATAAAAAGAATAAAATGCCCCGATTGCATGTAGTATGCAATCGAGGCATTTTTTTATATTATTGTCTTTAGACTGGTTCACGACGTAGTCGCGAATCATAAAACCACCCACTATGCGGGTGCGGCAACGAAAGTTATACAAAAAAATCACCTTGCTTAAGTATAATGTAGGTGTTCAAGCCGCATTATATGCAAAAGAAAGGTGATTTTATATGGCAACAAAGACACAGAGTCTTGCGCACACAAAATGGTTATGCGGCTTTCACTACGGGCTTATAGCCCGTGAGCAAACCATCCGTTTTACGGGGGGCTGATTCTATAAACTAACACTAAAATTTACTGTCAAAATCTAATTCATCTTGAACAAAGTTACCAAATGCCTTCTCAAAATTATTCATAAAATCATTCCAGTTTTTGGAAATTCTCATGATTGCAATGACTTGCATAAGGTGATCATGTAAATCACGTTGACCAATGTCGTTAGTTAAATGTTGATGGTGTGTTGCTTCTCTTCGTCCAGTACGCTTATTTTTGATAGGGTTTAGTCGTTTTAACTCCTCTAATACTCCAGGTGGTAATTTCTCATAGATTAGTAAATTTGTAAGTTTACCTACAATTTGAGGACGTTTAACGCTCATTGGATTATAAGACCAACCTTTTAATCTAAATAATTGTTTATAGAATTCATCAGGAAACATTTTAGCCCATTTTAAACGTTCCTCAGATAAATAAGCGGATAAAAGTTTTTGAAGAGCCTCTTGTTCTCTATCGGCTTGATATCCAGTTGCTTCATCAACCAATGCAACAATCCCAATGTGAGCTAGACCACGCATAATAATTTCTGCGGTTTGTGCTTTATCTAACTGATTTGTCATTAAAACACCAGCAGCTCTAGCTTCTAACCAAATATTACAAACAGCTGGTAGTGCATCAGCTGTAAATCCAGTTACAATTTTATTATTACTATTAATATATTCTATACGAGCAAGAGGGCCATCCAATAAATCCCTATGAATAAAAGGTTTTAGGTTATTTGATGCTAAAAAGATTGGTAAAGGTGATCCACTATTTTTTAATTCTTTTGCTAATAGTATTGAAGCACCACTACGACCACCTAAGACAGCATTAGTAATACCCGTTTCACTTAGAACTCGTGTTCCATCTTCGAGTACTGCACAAGGTATTTCTTTTTCTCCAATTTTAATCTTTCCTTGGTGGGTTGCTTTTAACATGAATTTATACCTCCTTTATATAATTAATTAATTAATGAGGATACGCTTTGATAATATATTGACTATAAAAGCATTGATAGATAGATTTATCAAAATTATCTTTCGTATATACATGAAGTTTTTCTTTAAGTTTTGGCAATGGTTTATAACATTTGATACAAGTAAGTCTATTGCTTTTTGATATATATGCCAGTATAGCGAATGTCTTTAATGGCAATTGTATGGGGAAAGAGATTATTTTTTTCTAACTTTTTCTGTTCTTTTTCTAATTGTTTAATACTTTTTGGTGGAGTAGGTAGGTCTTCAGGCATAGTACCACCTAATTCTTTAATTGTTTGACGCACTTTTGCACCGACTTCTCGATGCGCTATGTTTGCATTTTCTTTACCTTGAATATTATCGCGACGTAATTTGCCTTCTGTTTGTGTTAATCTAAACAAATTGGCCGCTAATTCCTCACTTCCCATATGATCTAATATTTTTTGTGAAGGTTTCAGCCCTTTTCGCTTATGGATTTCCTTGTTACCTAAGCCACCATATAAACCTTGATAGCCTGAGTTATGGAATTTAGCAAAGTCCTGAGGTGTTTCAACTCCTGCATTATTGGCTGCTTCTGATAATGCTGTATTATGTTCCTTTATATCTTGCCTGATTAGTAATCGACGTTCATCCTCGGACAAGGATATAAATTGTTCTTGCATTTCACGTTCATGAGTTTTAACTGCAAAATAGGTTTGGGCCTGTGCAATAACCGATTTTTTTGAATCGCCATTCATCGCTATCAGGTAACAAGCATATCTAGATAATACAATATCTTGTATCTCTCTATTAGCAACCCCAACATGTACTATTTTCCCGACGTCGGCAAAATGGTCGGAAATAGATAATTCGCTATTTTGACAAGCTATTTTGGCTTTTTCAATAACATTTAAGAAGTTATCCCATTTTGTATATTCTAAAATAGTTTGTAAATCTCGTGCATACCAAAATTCATTTCCATTAGCATCAATTTGTTTGATAGAGTCGAAAGAGTTTTCAGTACTATTGCCTATGGGCTGAATATCATTAAAGAAAAACATAATACAATCTCCTATGCGGGTAATTACAGATTAGTAATATTTTAGCATCTATAGTTATATTGCTGGAGATACTAAATTATACTATGAATATTAACAACAAAGACTCTTTATTGCTTTCAGTATAGCATAGGTGAAAGCAAATGAGAATTATCGATAAAGAGAATAGTTTTATATAGCCAATCTTTACTCACTATGATATGCTATCGATATATTTATTAGATATTCTGTAGAAAGGAGCTCGTATGAATCGACTTAGTTTCTCGCGAACTCAAATATTAATTCTCCTTAGCGTGTGGCTCACGTTCTTGTTGAGCTTTGTTATGCGCTTGTCTTGGGCATCTGTTATGCCTATCCTCAATGAGGCGTTGCATTTTACAGCTAAAATGGGGTCTCAACACATTTCGGCCTTTTACTTTGGTTATGCGTTAACGGTACTGCCAGGAGGTATCTTAGCCGATAAAATCGGCTACAGACGTACTATCTTGTTTAGTTTGATTGGTATGGCCGCTGTAACGGCTTTGATGAGTACCATTACAGACTATAACATGGCTTGGGGCTTGCGCTTCTTATTAGGGATTATGTCTGGTCCTGTACAAGCTTCTTGCTTGAGTGCTATCGGCGATCACTTCGGTCCGAACCAACGGGGTGCGGCCGTAGGTATCTTCATGAGTTGTACCTCCTTTGGTATTACTACGGTAAACCTTTACGCACCCTATGTGGCTACACATTACGGTTGGCAAACTGCATTCCTTGCTACAGCCATCTTACCGTTGGTAGTACTTGTATTATGTTACTTCACAGTGCGTAAGCCGAGTGCAGAAATTCTCGCACAACGAGAAGCAGAGGCTTCTGAAGCGGCTGCTAAGCTTGGCGTAGGACAAACGTCTTTAGTAGAAAACTTGAAGCATATCGTTTCAAACCGTAACATTCGTTGCTTGGCAATTGCTGGCTTCTTCGCCACAGGTACGACTTGGGGCGTAACGCAATGGGCGAACTTATACATGGTTAAACAATTAGGTGTAACGGCTATCTATGCAGGCCAAGTCATGAGCGTGTTCGGTACGGCTGCGCTAATTGCGAAACCAACGATCGGTATTTTATCTGATATCTTACCAATTAAGAAGAACCATTTAGCGGCTCTCGTTATGTTCTTGTTTGGGCCAGCTTTAATTTTGTTTGCAAGCACGTCAAATCCAAATATGCTCTTTGTAACAGGTCCGATTCTTGGTATTGGGGCCTTCATGCATAGTGCGTTGACCAATGCCCTTGTAGTTCAATCTGCAGCACCTCATTTGCGCGGTACAACAGCGGGCTTTGTAAACTTGTTTAACCAAATTGGTGCTCTCTTGGCACCACTGCTCTTGGGCAATGTCCTCGTTATGACGGGCAGTTACCAAATGTCCTTGATGTCTATTGCCATTGCCCCTATTATCGGTGCATGCGCATTGTTTTTCATTCGTCTTAAATAATATAAAAGGATCCGTAAATGAACTGCCCTTCTAAAAATTGCGTCTAATTGGAGGGCAGTTCAAAACGGGTCCTTTTTGTAATTAATATGTATATTGTGTATGGTGTTCTTTTATTATATGATTGAGTCATATTACTGGAGGGATGTAAATGGAAATCATCTGTTTTGGCGATAGTATTACGCGTGGCTATGATGTACCTTATGGACAGGGTTGGGTCGAAATCTGTGATGCATCCATAGAAGGTGCTAATTTTACAAATTATGGTGAAGATGGCTGCTCCGTACAGGGTATGATTTATAATATTGAAAATTGGGCAATTACGGCTACAACTGATCCAACACGTCATATTTTCTTGATGTGTGGCACTAACGATATTTTACAAGGTCGAGATAGTACCTATGTGTACAAGACTTTGGTGAAAGCTATTGAGCTGGCTAGTACAAAAGGGATGGTAATCATCGGTTTAGAAACTCAAATTGATAGCGATATGGATGGATTAAATCTGGTTGTACGAGAGGTTAATGAACAGCTAAAAGCCTATGCAGAGGCACGTAATATTAAGGTCATAGATTTTTATACCACCTTGTTTGAAGCGGATCAAATTGGACAAATTGTCTTTGCCGGAGAGGTACACCCCAACGAGCGCGGTTATCGATTAATGTCACAAACCGCATTGAAGGTATTTTTACAAATCGGTTAGATAGAATATTTAGAATGTATACATAGGTGCTTTATGGAGTTTATCAAAATATAATGTATTTAGTTGATATAATTTTTTGTGTATATTAATGAATAAATATAATAAAAAAGGGTTGCTATATATCATTTACATATAATACTATTTAGATATACTTCTAAAAGGTTTTATTAATTAAAAAAATAAGATGGATTGAATACAGACTAAATGTACTTTTTTGAATTATGATGAGTAAAAAAACACACATTAATCATAAAAGTGAGTTGACATTATAGTTAGTTAATGTATAATGTAATTAAATCACATGTGAATAATATTTCAAATCTTTGAATGAGAAGTAGTAACTATACTAACTATTCTACAGCAAGTTGATGACCACTATGGAGATGAGATGATCAGCGATTAGCGTATAGTGAATGGGCTCATGAGAGTTCACCGAAAGTATTTCGAGTAGGCTGGAACGGTTGTCACCGTTATATGACTAGAGTATCGAAAGGTATATTGACTTTTCCGCACTTGAAAGTATACATAATGGGTGGTATAGCGAACACATTTCGTCCTGTTTAGGATGAAATGTGTTTTTTATTATTTAGATCTAAATTGGAAAGGTTAATATCTATTAATTGTTGGAGGTATTATATGAATACAGATTTAGAGTTTGGAATAGGAAGAGGCCTTATTAAGTGTACTTGTGAAGCGATTCAATGTTATATGGCTATTCAGGAACTTTATGGAGCTAATAACTGCTATATTTTTGAATCGCTAGCGGGACCGTCTCAGGATGTTAATTCTGCATATGTAGGTTTTGATAAGGTGTTGTCAATATCTATAAAGGATAGTTATTTAAATCTACAGGGTGATAGTGCTTTGATAGATTATATTAAGAGTAATTTAAAAGCTATAAATACAGTTATTATTGATGGACTTGAAATATATGTTCGAGAGGGGCATATATTTGATGTTTTGAGTTTTATTACAGGATTATTTAATAAAGAAGAATGTAATACTAAATTAAGCTTTTTATCATTTATTTCTTATGAAAGTATACGATATATAGAGGATATACCAGACTTAAACCGAGTATGTAATTATGAAATACCTGATATAGTGCTTGACTTATATCGAGGAATCATTGAGTTTAATTTAAATGATAACAGTATAACTTATGAAGAACTGAAGTTTACCGGACAACCTGTTATCGATTGGGTGAATATTGAAAGCACTTTACAAAGATACACAAAATATGATTTACCAATACCAGAAATTTATCCAGTCAATACTATAAAAGACAGTATGAGTAAATCTGAATTCTTAGAGGTTGCAAATGAGTGTTTGCAGCATATTGCTAATGGGGATATTTATCAAATTCAAATTGGTCATGAAATATCCATTAGTACTAATACAAGACCATTTGATGTATATTTGCGTTTGCGTGAAATTAATCCTTCCCCATATATGTATTTTGCACCTATAAATAGTGTTTTTTCAATTGGTGCTAGTCCAGAGCTATTTGTAAGAAAAAATGGTCGTACTATAGAAATGAGACCAATTGCAGGTACTACAAAGCGGACTCATGATGAAGAACTTGATAATATGGCTATTGAAAAACTTAAATGTGATGAGAAGGAAATCGCAGAACATTTAATGTTAATTGATTTATGTAGAAATGATTTAGCTAAAGTTTGTTCTAAAGGAACATTGGAGTTGACACGGCAATTTTTTGTAGAAACTTACTCACATGTTTTTCATTTGGTTTCTGATTTACAAATAGATTTAGAGGATGTATATGATATTTTTGATGTGATTAAAGCCACTTTCCCAGCAGGAACTATGACAGGGACACCTAAAATTGAATCTATGAAGCTTATTGAAAAATACGAGAATAATAAAAGAGGACTTTATGCTGGTGCTATAGGTCAAATTACATTAAATGGAGATGCTGTTTTAGCGCTTTGTATTAGGACGGCGTTATATTATGCAGGAAATTATCATATCCGGGCATCTGCTGGTATTGTTGCAGATTCAAAGCCTTGCAATGAATGGAATGAAACATTAAATAAATTAGCTGCAACATATCTTACTATTACTGGCAAATCACTTTTAGATTGATTTAGGGGGATAACATGAAAACATTAGTTGTAGATGCATATGATAGCTTTGTATATATATTAGTTGAATATTTAAAGCAACTAGATATGAATCCAATTGTATATAGGATTAATGAAATTAATATAGCTTTAATCGAGGAACTGAGTCCTGATATGATTTTATTAGGACCAGGTCCAGGTCATCCAAAAGATGCTGGTTATACTGAGATTATTCATAGATTCAAAGGCCAAATTCCTATATTGGGAGTTTGCTTAGGACATCAAGCGATTGGCTTAGCGTTTGACTGTAAAATCTCTAAAGCATGTAACTTACGACATGGAAAGAAAAGTTTAATAACGAATGATCAACAATGTATATTTCAACATTTTGACTCTCCTTGTTTAGTAACACGATATCATTCTCTTATTATTGATAAAGAAGGTTTTAATAATGATGAACTAATTATAACTTCGAATTCTATGGATGATCATTATATCATGGGAGTTAGGCATAAGAAGTATTCTATAGAGGGGATACAGTTTCATCCCGAAAGTATAGGTACTATCAATGGATTAGAAATGTTACAAAATTTCAAAAAGAGGTATGTAGAATGAATTTGTCAGTAAAAAATATAGGCTTATTGGCAATATTTTTAGCAACTATTTTTTTATCAACGAAATCGATTTTTGCGAAACTTCTTTATTTAAACGAAATTACTCCTATTATAATATTAATGTATAGGTCTATCATTTCATTACCCTTTTTCTTATTTCCATTACTGAATGTAGATTGGGAAAATAGGGGAATTAAAAAGGTAGTGATATATGGTGCAATCGGATCTTTCATCTATTTGTTGTCATCAATAGCAGATTTTATCGGATTGCTATTCATATCTGCATCTTTGGAACGAGCTATTCTGTTTACTTTCCCAATATATGTTTTTTTGCTATCTAAAGAAAACTCTAAAATTACGATAGTTCAAATGGGTTTAATTTTTTCGACAGTAATTGGTCTAATTTTTATGTTTAATCCAATTGTAATAGGGAATATTAAAGAGACTCTACTTGGTGGAGGATTAGTTCTGCTGTCCGCAATTTTTTGGGCTATATTCATAATTTATAGTAAGCATGCCGTTCGAATGATTGGTGCAACTGTTTTTACCAGTGCTTATATGTGTATAAGTACTATAGCTTTAGTTATTATTTTTATGATTTTTTCAAGAGATATTGCAACTAGTTTTTTGTTTGAAGATAGCGTGATGGTTTATTTAGTATTATTGGCTTTAATGTGCTCAATAATCCCTTCTTATCTTTTATCTTATGGAGTAAAAATTATTAGTGCAACACAAACTGCAATAATTAGTGCTTTAGGACCGATTTCAACATTAGTGTTAGATGTCATTGTATTGAATCATAATATTACTATAAATGAAATTATTGGCACTATAATTGTAACTTTAAGCGTTACCTATTTAACTAGATCATATAAATAATGGAGGCGCATATGAAAATAAAGTTTCTTGTTATCAATGGTTCTGAACGAACTAATGGTAATACTGAATTTGCAATAAATATTGCGAAGGAGATTTTAATAAATGTATCAAAAAAGTATAATGTGGTTTTTGACGTGATAAATTTGCGTGAGCTATCTGTAAAATCTTGTAATACTTGTGAGGATGTAGAAAATTGTAATTATCGAACGGAACCATGTAGACAGAATGATGATGTAGTAAAAGTATATGAGAAAATGAAAGAGGCAGACTGTTTGATATATGCAACTCCAGTACATGGATTTGGCATGCCCAGTTTAATGCAATCTTTTATTGATCGTTTAGGCGTGGGATATTTAAGGTTTGAGCGTCCATTAACTAATAAAATTGGAGGAATTATTGCTGTAGGACGAAGATATGCTCATTCTGCGGTTTTTACTCAGTTAATTCAAAATTTTTTACTGAATAGAATGATTGTTGTTGGTAGCGGATTTCCAGTATATTTATATGGAGGACAGAAGGGTGAGATACAAAATGATACAGAAGGCTTAGACTCTTTATATAGAATGGTTATTAGGATGCTTGAATTTGCCGTATTTATCAAATTAAAAAAAACAAATATAGGTATTGATAAAGAAATATTGCTTAATGAGAGAGATTTTATATATTCAATAAAGACTACAATATAGAAAGAAAGGCTGTACTCAAAATGTAATTAATTTTACATTTGAGTACAGCCTTTCCTTGCTACTTTTTAGCTTTAATTTTTGTACGAATTATTTTTTAGATTTAGTAGATACTTTGTTATTGGATACCTTAGCAGATTGTGCGATTGCATATGCAGTGCCTTTTACTAAATCAGAAGCTTCAGCAGTGTTGCCAGATACGGTTACAGCTGCTACAGTGTCTTCGGTTACTGCGAATAATGCAGTTGCATAAGGGTGTTGAGCACCATTTGGTACAGTTACAGCACCGGATTTAACAACGATGTAACGACCGTTATTGTTGAAGATATCGTAATGAGCCGCTTGTTTTACACCATCATAGCTTTCATTGTAAGCGAACAATGCAGCTACTTCACCACTTGCTACTTGACCAGTTTGTTGCATGGAACGCAATTTAGCAGCTGCTACAGCTGTTGGTTGAGTCATGTTTACAGTGATGCGCAAAGAGTTGTTGTTTACAACTGCTTCAGTGATTACGTTTGTAGAGAATACATTTGCAACACCGTTGCCAGCACGGTTGTAAGAGCTAGCAGTTTTCACTTGGTAGCCGTTAGTGTATGCAGGCAAGTCATATGTGTAAGTTTTGCCGTTTAACAACAAGTCGAAAGCGTTCAATTGGTTAGCTTTGTAGCGAGAAACATAGGAGCTGCCGTTGCCATTAGCTGTTACGGAGTTTACAGTTTCTTGGTATACAGGTTGGGCTTCAGTAGGAATAGGATCCATGATTTGAAGACCTACAGCTGTTGTTTGTGGTGCCACAAAGATTGGATCGCCCAATTCTTTAGATACAGGCATTTGTTGAGTCATATCGCCTGCTGTGTAAGGCACTGCCGGCAATGGTTTGTAACCAGGGCGCGGTGCACTTGTGGCATAACTAGTTTGGTAAGCTGGTGTAGCAGCTTGTGGTGCAGGATAAGAATATTGCTCTGCAGAAGCGCGTTCATAAGCGCGTGCGTTAGCATCAATAGTTGCAGCGAACGCAGAGAAAGACATTGTTGTCGCTGCAAATACTGCAAAAGCAGTTGCTAAATGTTTTTTGTTCATAATAATTCACTCCTAAATACATGATTCTACAAATAACACAGATACTAACTTGTATTATATAGGAAATCATACTAATTGTAAATAAAATATAAATTATTATCTTAATTATAAATTAATATAATTGGATGAGTCAAATATTGTACAATTAGCATAGACTGCCATATTACTATATAATAATAATCAGTATAGTAATATATTATATCGAAAAAATTCATTTAATGCTATATCTAATAAATTGACTCATACAAATAAGATGAAGTTGTGAATTATATAAATTGAGATGGTGAAAGTTTCACTAGGGAGGTCTCATGAGTATTAGCGTCTATTATGGACGAGCTGGATCAGGCAAGACGCGTGCCGTATATGAGCGCATACGTCAGGTCATGACAGATTGTCCAGGGGAACCAATAATCTTGCTTGTTCCTGAACCTGCTACCTATCGGGTGGAACGGGAGCTAGCTGAATTTATGCCTGAGAAAGGCTTTACTACGGTTCGCGTCGTAGGCTTTGGTCGTTTGGGTTATCAGGTATATCAATCTATAGGCTCAAAAGGGGTCGGTCAATCAAGTTTATCAAGCTTTGGTCGGTCTATGTTGTTGCGCCTTGTAATGAAACGAAAACAAAAGGAACTAGGGCTGTTAGAACAGGCCACAAAGCGACCTGAGTTTTCCTCTGTATTGCAACAACTCTTTTCTGAATTTCGCGCCTTCCGTGTAGGCCCTGCTGACCTAGAACGAGGTGCAGAATCTGTTAAAAATAAAGTATTACAAAAGAAATTGCGCGAGCTAGCTATTTGTATGTCTGCCTATGAAGAAGAACTCAGTCGCCATGGGGAGCGCGACATCGATCCTATCATGGAAATCGTAGAGGCTTTGCCACAATCTCCTCTCATGGAGAATAGCCACGTCTTTATCGATGGTTTCCATTGGTTTACGCCCACACACTATGAGTTGATTTATACCTTGTTTGACTTGGCGAAGGAAGCTGTTATTACTATCGATTTACCGATGGCTCCAAAGGCGTTAAATCTAGCTCGTCGAGGGGAGCATCTATTCAGCCGCCCTTTAGAGATTTACGATACCTTAGTCGCTCGTTATGGCTCTAGTATCAACTGGGTTGGCTTTGACGGGAAACGAGGCCCTCAAATCGTTCAAGCTCTAGAGTCTAATTACTTTGCTAGCCCTAGTAAGAAAAATTCTACAGATGAAACGATTCCGCTTATTCGAGGCTATAACCGGGAACGCGAAGCAGATGCTGTGGCTCGTTACATTTTAGCCTATGTAGAATCATCTGAAGAGGCTCGTTACCGAGATATATGTATCATGCTCCGCGAGTCTGAAACCTATGGTGACACTTTAGAAAAGGTCTTTGCTCGCTACGGTATTCCGCACTTTATCGATCGTCAGCGACCTATGAAAAACCATCCGTTAGGCGAGCTGTTGACGGCCCTCTTTGATATCGTACGTCATAACTATAGTCGAGACAGCATGTTCCTCTTGCTCAAGACGGACTTGATGCCGCTTACGCGTGAGGCTGTAGATGAGCTAGAGAACTACGTTCTCGAGTTTGGTATCGACCATTATAAATGGGAACGTGAAAGCTGGCCGTACCTACGAGGCTTTTATGAGGGGCAAGATGAAGAAAGCCACGTAGATGCACCACGCAGAGCACGTGTAAACAAAGCAAGACAAACCATTATGGATGTTCTATTTCCATGGTTTGATTTTGCAGCTCATAGTGATGGACATACGGGCGCAGAATGGGGAGCCCAATTATATGGCTTATTAGAAATATTGCAAGTGCCAGAGCGCCTCTATGAATGGGCGAAGGACGCAGAAATTGTAGGTAATCAAGAAGCCAAAGCTAGTCATGAACAGATGTATAATGCGGTCCTTTCCTTTATAGATGAAATTTCTATGGTCATGAAGGACGAAGTATTGACCTTGGATGAAATGATGTTACTTCTCGAAGAAGGTTTGAGTGATGTCAATTATTCTATGATTCCGCCGTCTTTAGACCATGTGGTGATCACCACTATCGAACGTGGTTACAGCCAGTGGTGGCCTAAGGTTTTCGTAATGGGCCTCAACCAAGGTGTGTTTCCTCAAAGTATGGGCGATGAAGGGCTCATCAAGGATAAGGAGCGTCAAGAATTGGCTGATGCAGGCATTACCTTAGCAGAAGGGGCTTTGCCGAAGGCTTTCAACGAGAATTTCCTATTATACCTCGCTATGACGCGGGCATCCGATTCGTTGACCTTGTCCTATGCGGGCTCTGGTGAGGATGGAACCGGTCTTGAGCCGTCCCTCGTTGTAAAACGATTAGAATCCCTTGGGTACGTAGATCAGGCGGTAGAGATTCCTCTCTCCATTGCACCTGATACAGAGGCGGATTACGTGTGGCGACCACTTCAAAGTCTATCTTTATTATCTGAGCGCTGGGGTGCACTCTTTAGTGGTTATGAGGTTAATCCTCTTTGGTGGGGCCTCTATAACTGGGCTCGTGAAAGCGAAACCTATCGTCCTCGTTTAGCGGAGGTGTCACGTGGCATTCGAGATAACAACGATGTGCCTGTCATTACGCAGGATTTAGTGAATGGGCTGTTTTTGTCTAAAGGCTATATGTCTGGTTCTGTGACACGCCTTGAACGATACCAACAATGTCCGTTTAAGTTCTATGCTCAATATGGTTTAAAATTAGAACCGCGTCCAGTGCGCTCCTTTGGAGCGCCTGAAATTGGTACGTTCCTACATGCTAATTTAGAGCGCTTAGGTAATTATCTATTAGAAAACAACAAGCAATGGCGTGACCTCGACGAAGAGGAACAAGAAAATCTATGTCGCACCGTGGCAGACGAAATCTTACAAGAAAATCAGCTAGGCGAAGAAACGAGCGATGCCTACCAAAAGGCCATCGAACAGCGTGTACAGAGAACATTACATGTGACGGTAGACCGTCTCGTAGAATGGTCAAAGCGCAGTGATTTTGATACGAAGTATTTAGAGCAAGACTTTGGTCGTCAAGGTGGCTGGGACCCTATTCGAGTCCCTCTTGGTGAAGACCGTTACTTGCGCCTCATCGGACAAATTGACCGCATCGACGAATATACACGGGATGGTCAAACGTATGGCATGGTTATCGACTACAAATCGGGTGGCGCTCATGTGACGGCCCAAGATGTGTATTATGGCCTTAAACTGCAACTCATGACCTATCTGTTGGCTTTGGAGTCCGCTTACGGTAAAACACATGGCGGATCTATGTCCCCTGCGGCGGTGGTTTACTCTTACGTGAAGAACCCTAAAATCCCTGCTGATGCGCCTATATCTTATGAAGATGCGGTTTCGTTGGCTAATGAAAGCGATGCTTGGCAAAACAGTGGGTACTTCTCCGATGATATAGAGTTGTTGACGCATATTGACAATAAGTTCTTATCCTATGGATCTAAGCGAGGGCCTTATGTGCCGATTGCTACGAAAAAAGATCAAACCATTTCTAGCAGAGATTTGCGGAAGGTTAAGTCTACAGGTGAATTTGACATAATGTGCCGTTATACAAATCACGTGATGGCTGAGACGGGTCGTCACATTGGGGAAGGGCAGTTCCCAATTAAGCCATATCAACTGAATGGCTTTAGACCTTGTACATATTGCGATTATAGAATGGTATGTCGCTTTGACTCTAGCCGTAATCGATATAATTATTTGTCTAGATTGTCCGAAGATGACGCATTAGAACGGATGAAAGAGGTCTTAAACGACGAAAATAGTGATAACAATGGGAATCGCAATAACGACCGAAATAGCAGCAATAACGGAAATAACAGTAACGACGGAAATAATAGTAGCGAAGGAGGTGAAAACCATGGGTGTTAAATGGACGCCAGAGCAGGAGTCTGCCATTATAGCTCCTAAGGACTCCTCCTTAGATAATCAGACCTTACTTGTTGCGGCTGCTGCCGGTTCAGGTAAGACAGCGGTCCTCGTAGAGCGCATTATTACGCGCCTTAAGGATATAGATAATCCTTTATCCGTTCAAGAACTCATGGTTGTAACTTTCACAAAGGCTGCAGCCCAAGAGATGAGCGCTCGTATTGGCCTTGCCTTGGCTAAAGCCATGGAATCTACAGATGATGCAGTACTACAAGAGCGCCTTGAACGACAGCTCAATCTATTGCCGTCTGCTCATATTTCTACATTGCATTCCTTTTGCCAATGGGTAATCCGGTCCTATTTCTATAAGCTCGATATTAATCCGACGGCTCGCATTGGTAATGAAGCAGAAATGGCATTGCTACAGCAAGAGGTATTAGCCGATTTATTAACTAAATCCTATGAAGAGGGCCTTTATAATATCTATGAGCTAGCGGACTTCTTCAGCGACGATAAATCTGATGCGGGCTTAACGGCAAAGATTATGTCCCTATATAACTACGCCATGTCCCTCGCCAATCCCGATGGATGGCTACGTAAAGCCTTGGAGCCGTATAAAGAGGCGATGACCATAAACCCTAGTGATACGTTGTGGGGCGAATATATGTGGTCGAATCATTTAGCTGTTATCGACCGTATTCGGGAGCGGTTAGAGCGGATGGAGCAAATTTTACTTGATCCGGTAGGTCCTCATAAGTGGCAAAATATATACGATAATCAACTGGCTGCACTAAGTACGCTTTCAGCAGCTCAATCTTGGAATGATATGGGCGATGCTTGTAAGCATATGGATACTTTTATTAAGGATCAATTCCGTATGGGTTCAAAAGAGGCACAAGCTTATGACCCTATGTTGGTAGCAGAGTTTAAATCTTTAGGAGGTCAAAATAAAGATGACCTCAAAGCCATGCAAACCGCTATATTCACCGTTCCGGAAGCTACCTTGCAAGAGCAGTTTAAGGCTCAATATCCAATCATAGAAGGCCTTGTAGAGCTGACGATTGCTTTTCATAAAGCTTATAGAGACATGAAGCAAGAGCAAGGCATCATGGATTTCAGCGATCTTGAGCATTTATGCTTGGCTCTTCTTGTTGAACCTGGCACAGAGGATGATCCTCAGCCATCTGAAGTGGCAAAGGAACTGCAAGATACGTTCAAAGAAATCATGGTCGATGAATACCAAGATACGAATGGCGTTCAAGAGACGATTATCAACTTGATTTCTCGCGTTGATAATAGGTTCTACGTGGGGGACGTGAAGCAGGCTATTTATAGCTTCCGTATGGCCGACAGTTCTCTATTTATGGAGAAATACAACACCTACGGGGGTACTGATGCGGTAGAGCGACGTATCGACTTGGCGAAAAACTTCCGATCTGACGCAAATATTTTGGCTGCTACGAACTTTTTATTCTATCAAATCATGACGGAAGACGCGGCAGAGCTCAATTATACAGAGGCTGAATCGCTTATTCCTGGCCGTATCGTAGAGGATGCACCAGAGGATTGGGTTGGAGGTGAAGTGGAATTACAGCTCTTAGATGTGAGTAAGGATACCCTTGGTGCTAGTGAAAGTGACGAAGATGAAGGGGATGACCCTGAAAACAACGAGCGTGAGCTAGATTTCATAATTCAAAAAATCAAGGAAATCCATGCTGCTAAGAAACAGGTGCAAAATCCAGATGGTACATTCCGTCAAATCGAGTGGCGAGACTTTGCTATTTTGCGCAGATCCTTGGCGGGCTGGGGTACGCGTGCCGTAGAGGCTATGCGTCAAGCGGGAATTCCTGCAGTCGTAAACGAACGTGACGGTTACTTTGAAGCACAGGAAATTCAACTTTTATTGGCATTGTTATCCATCATAGATAATCCGGAACAAGATTTGCCGATGGCTGCCGTATTGCACTCTGGCCTGGTAGGCCTTGATGCGAACGAACTAGGCGCATTGCGCCTGTCTGGTGAGGGTTCGTTATGGTCGCTCATGCCAGCCTATGCAGAAGAGGCTCAAGATGAGCGCTTATTAGCTTTTATTGGCCATATGGAGCGGTGGCGCACCTTGTCGCGTCGTCACGGTGTGACCGATTTGCTATGGGATATTTACGAATCCCAAGACTATGTAAACTATGTAGGGGCTATGCCGAATGGCCTCGTCCGCCGCGCGAATGTGCTCGCCTTATATGATAGAGCTAAGGGCTATGAAGCCTCTGGCTTCCGCGGGCTTTTTAGGTTCTTGCGCTTTGTGGAAAGCTTGCGCGATAGCAACCAAGATATGCCACTTGCCAATGTGGTGAGCGAGGCGGATAATGTGGTGCGCCTCATGACCATCCATAAGAGTAAGGGCCTTGAATTCCCTGTAGTATTTTTATCTGGTGTACAAAAAAGATTCAATATGATGGACTTGCGCTCAGAGCTTCTTATCGATAAAAATGCAGGCCTTGGTTTGAAAGGGTATTTTCCAGATATTCGAGTGTCCTTCCCGACCATGCCTTGGTTCTATGTGAAGGACGTAAAAGAAGCGGCCTTAAAGGCAGAGGAACAACGGATTCTATATGTTGCCTTAACACGGGCACGAGATAAACTGTTCATGACAGGCTTTATTAAAGGCTTTAAAAATTCTAAAGGTGTATTAAGCACCATGGGTGAGCTCATTAAAAATGCGGCTTCCGTAGAAACTCAACAGTTACCGACAGATATTATCACAGAAGCTAATACCTATCTAGACTGGATGATTATGGGATTTGCTCGTCATTTAGATGGTGGCAATCCGTTGCGTGTAGCCATCGAGTACGAAGGGCCAACTTATTTTGATTTACCGGATAAACAGTGTCGTTTAAAGGTTGAGATCCATGATGGCTCTCTTTATGGTGATCTCGATTACAAAGCGGATATCGACGAGACTACGATTAACAAGGTACGGGAGTTGAAAGCTGTTAATTCCGTAGTATTACCGCAGGAAATCGTGAATCGATTCAACTATAGCTATCCGTATAATGATGCTACTCGCCGAACTGCAAAAATCTCCGTTAGTGAACTGAAACGACGATTCCAAGAACGAGAACTTGAAGCAGGAACTATTGATACTCTAAATGAACCGATTGCAACGGTAGAAGTTTCAGCAGATGACCTAGCAAACTCCGTATTCGGTCGAAAGCCACAAGCATTACAGTCTGAAGATGATGTATTAACCGGTGCTCAATGGGGGACCTTGATGCATGAGGCTATGCAATGGCTACCTCTTGTGACGTATACGCAAGCTTCTTTGACGAAAGAACTCGATGCACTGGTGGCGAATGGGACTTTTACAGAGGAAGAACGGAATTTATTAAGCGATACGAGTTTGTATAAATTTTTTAGCTCTGATCTTGGTAAGCGCCTTATCAATGCAAAACGTATCGAACGAGAGTTGCCGTTTAGCATGCTCTTTGAAGGAAAACGCGTATACGACACCTTAGAGGACGGGGAAAATCTGTTCCTCCAAGGTATTATTGATACGGCCTTTGAGGAGGATGGCGAATGGGTTCTCGTAGATTACAAAACGGATCGCGTTACATCCGGAGAAGAACTCATTAAACGATATAAAATCCAAATGGACCTCTATAAAGAGGCCTTACAGCGATTGACGGGGATGCCCGTGAAAGCATGTTATATTTATAGCTTCCGCTTGCATGATGCAATCATTGTGGACTAATGTACATAGATTCTTATAAATTAATAAACACAAAAGCTCTCTATTCGTTGATAGAGAGCTTTTGTGTTACCAATTACTTGTTATATATGTGGTAGTTTAGGCAGATTTAAGGCTTTTTTCTTTTTATGCTTTGCAGGTGCAAATACTTTGAGTACGCGCGGCAATACTTCAATGTCTACTGGCATAGCAGGACCTGCATCACCATCCATATTGGTCGATAAATCATCGACGTCAGATAGAAGTTCGATATGAGCTTTTTTCACAGTTAATGTCGTTGTATAACGAGAGTTATAGATGGCACCACTGATAATGAGTGGTAATACGCTGAGAATATCGAGGATAAAATATTCTTTGAAGATGATGATACGCATATAACCATCATCTACAGAGGCTTCTGGCATAAAACGCTCAAAGCTAGATACTACATTGGTAAGTAGGGCTAAAACGAGAGGAGATTTGCAAATGAAATCATCGTCCTCTGTTTTAATGCGGTACGTGTAGTCCTTTGTAGTGAACAACGCTTGGCCTGCTCTCAAGAAATACGCGAGAGGGCCGAGTATGCTCTTTTCCTTTGGTGTAACTTCATCTACAACCTTAGGAATAACGCCAGCTGCAATATTATTGCAGAAATACCGATCATTACAACGGCCGATATCAATGGTTCGAGTTTCATTGATATCGATACGTCTGATAGCTTGCGTTGGATTTTGGTGAATGCCGAGCGCACGAGACATATCATTTACTGTACCAACGGGGATAAATCCAAAGGTACAGGAGAATCCACCTTGGGCAATACCATTAACGGTTTCGTTAACAGTGCCGTCACCACCCATGCAGAATACGGCATCAAACCCACGTTCACAAGCGTTCTTAGCGAAACGTGTAGCATCGCCTTCGCCTCTGGTGAATTTGACCTCAATCGTTTCGAACAAGGTGCTCAATTTCCATTGTAAATCGAGGGCGTAACGGCGCGCTGCACCGCCTCCTGAGACAGGGTTGATGATAATCAAACAACGGCTCATAGTATACTTCCTTACTTTCAAAAATGAGATATAGCTATTATCTATAGTTAAATTGACAGTCTTAATGATGAGTTCTATAATTGTAATGTATGTACTTAATTTCGCACAACATACTTTCTAAGATATGTTGTATACTATATTATACTCATTTTAACCGTTCTTTGAAAGTCTGAAAGCACGAATGGTTAGTAAGGTTTAGGGGCTAGTAATGGGAAGACAAAGTTCAAAAGATAAATACAAATTGTCCGCAGTGGATTCTATCGAAAGATTACCTCTCAGTGAACAAGTATATTTAACATTAAAAACAGCTATCTTAACAGGCGAATTGATGCCTCAAGAGAAGCTTAACGAAGTAAAGATTGCAGAACAATTACAAGTGAGTGCTACACCTGTACGTGAAGCATTCCGTAAATTAGCTAAAGATAATCTCGTAGTTATCGTTCCTTGGAAAGGCGTTACTGTAAAAGCTGACACTCCAGAAGAAATTGTAGCACTTTACCAAGTTCGCGAAGTAATGGAAGGACTTGGTGCTAGATTATGTGCTCGTCATGCTACACCTGAGCAAGTACAAGAGCTAAGAACCCTTTGTAAAGAGATGCATGAAATTGAAGATGCCACAGAACGTGTTGATGTGAATAGCCGATTCCATACAATGATTGCTCATTACTCTGGCAATGAACGTATTGTAGATTATCTAGCAGGTTTCCGTGAACGCGTTAATCGTGACATGTACATCAGTTCTTTCAATGCTGTACGTACACATGACTGTGATGATGAACATGACCAAATCGTAGACGCTATTGAACGCCACGATGAAGTAGCAGCAGAAACAGCTATGCGTCAGCATATCAACAATGCATTTATCTTCAAAAAAGCAAATGCGGAAGTACAGCATAAAAAACTTAATGAAGTATAATGCCTGCTGATGCTGATGCTGATGCTGATGCTGATGCTGATGCAATGGGCATAATGACATATGAGAGGCTCCGCCAATGGTGGAGCTTTTTTAATTATTATTTTGAATATTTAATTCAATTTTCATTTAGAGTACTTAGAGCATCTTGATATAAATTAGTTATCATTTGTTGTATTTAATTAACTGTTCTTTTAGTCTATCGGATTAGTTTGTTCTTGTTTTGTTTCGAGACGTTCTTTTGGTGTGGTTCAGAAGCTCTAGTCGTTTATAGTGTGATGTTAGGTGCGCATTACAGTTTTTATAGTCTACAACACGCAGTCTTACGAGCTGGCCTACGTTGATTTGAAAGGCTTGGGCAATTTTAAATAAAATTTCCAAAGACATGCCTGAAATGCCTGTACCACATTCTAATTTGCTTAAATAACTACGACTGATACCAATGTGACGAGCTAATTCTTGTTGAGACATATTTAGGGATACACGAATAATGGCGATTTTATGACCTAAACAAACATATTGATGTTGTAAAAACGGGTCTTCGTACGCGTTGACTCTCAATTCCGTGAGTGGTGTAGACGAGGGGTGCATAGGGACTCCTTCCTTTTCCCTACTCTCTAAATATAGTATACTGAGATTGTTAGCATCTGACTAATATAGAAAACTAGATAATTATCGGCTATTACAGATAATTACACGAATTGTGAAAGTAGTATTACATGTATGCTATAGTAATGGGATCATAACATCTAGTATGTTATCTTGAGTAGAGGAGGCAATATGGAAAAATACATAGCCGTTGCCCTTGGTGGCGCCATTGGGGCCTTATGCCGTATGGCTCTCGGTGAATGGGTGATGACAAAGGTCAGCTCGTTTCCGTATAGTACGGTAGTAGTAAACCTCGTTGGTTGCCTCATTATCGGTTTAGTCTTAGGCCTTTATATGCAAAAGCCAGATCTACCTCAATGGGCGAGATTCTTCCTCGTTGTAGGTGGGTTAGGTGCATTTACCACCTTTTCAACCTTTGCCTTTGAAATGCTACAGCTTATGATGGCTGAATCCTATGTACAAGCGTTATGGTACGGTGTGGTACAAGTAATAGGGGGCCTAATTCTCTGTTGGGTTGGTATGCTAATAGTGCGTCTACTCTGTACTATGTAAACATATTAATATTGAATAATAGTATTAAATACATTTTGATGTTATATAATAGCGTATTTTGTTATTAATGACTTGGGAGATATTATGAAATCTATTAGAACACAAGATGCCGTAGGGCAAACATTATTACACGATCTCGTAAGAATCGTCATAGGTGAGGTGAAAGACACGCCCTTCCGCCGTGGCCATGTAATTACAGAAGAGGATATTCCTAAACTCTTGGATCTTGGCAAGGAACATGTATTTGTAATGGAGCCGGAAGATGAGGGGTTCTTGCATGAAGAGGATGTAGCTCGTGCTTTATACCATATGGCAAGCGGTGAAAACATGCACGATGGCCCTATGGCACAAGGTAAAATTGAAGCCATTGCGGATGTAGATGGCCTTTTCAAGGTCGATGTAGACCGATTACATGCTATTAATAGCATTGGTGAGTTGACTATTGTAACAAAATTTAATAATACACCTGTGAAAGCAGGCGATAAACTAGCAGGCATGCGTTGTATTCCATTGTTGTTAGAAGAACAACAAGTAGAAGATGCAAAGAAAATTGCTGATGGTAAGCCTTTGTTACATGTAAAGCCATTCGTGCGCAAAACAATGGGTATCGTTACGACCGGCTCTGAAGTATTTGAAGGTCGTATTAAAGATGCTTTCACACCAATCATTGAAGAACGTTGTGCTGAATTTGGTGTTACAAAGGTAGCTCACGAAATTGTAACGGATAATACAGACGATATCGTGGCGGCTATCGACAAGGTGAAAGCAGCAGGCGCAGATATCATTTTCTGCACTGGTGGTATGAGTGTTGACCCAGATGATCTCACCCCAGGAGCGATTAAACGCTATGCAGATCACGTTGTTACCTATGGATTACCTGTGTTACCAGGGTCCATGGTTTGCATTGCTTACTGTGCAGATGGCACACCAATCCTTGGTGTACCAGGTGGTGTATTGTTCAGCAAACCGACTGCTTTTGATGAAATTGTGCCACGCCTCATCGCAGATGATGAAATCACCAAAGAAGATTGTATAACTATGGGCCATGGCGGATTCTTGGGCTAATAGGTTGATATAACCAGAATAACTAATATGTATGAGACTGTTATAAATAGCCTCTTTTCATCAAAATAGCGGATAGTTGATTTAATATTAATCTGCACTTTCAGAAATCAGAAATTATGTTCCTTTCTGGAGTGCAGATTATAGTCAACTATCCGCTATTTTATTATTTTTTTCAATTGATTGTGTTATTAAAATGATTTTTTGCCTAGTGTAGGGTGGCTACAACGTTTTAGCGTTAGGGTATCAATCATATGGACGGCTTCGTCCAATGTAATATCTTCGCGCTTCGTTGGTGTTTCTAGGACAGCTAACGGATGATCCGTGCCTACCTCACCAGAAGGCAAGTATATATATTCTTGGTTGACGGCGTCACCAAAGATATAGCCGGCTTGTAAATGTTCTTTGTGAATGCGACTCATGGTCTCTCCTTAAATAATTTGCTTTAGTTTGAAGTCTAGATAGTCTGCAGATACCAACTCTAGTTTTGTCATACCAAACTCCTTTGGAATTCGGTTAAAGGAAATTTGATCGTGTAAGTGGCCAAAGATGCAGATATCTACCTTATATTGCTCCATGAGGTCCGTAAAGCCCGAAGGAGCGTTGGACTCGTTGAATGGAGGGTAATGTAGCAACAATAACTTTGTTACAGGAATAGTCTCTATATCTATAATAGAATCAGGTGTTGGTGAATAGGACTTTTTAGAACCGGATGATTCTGTTATACAGACCTTTGTTTCCGTCCTGAGTTCTTCAAGTACTTTATGTATTGCTTTATCCATTTCTTGAAGTGCCGCTTCAGTACGCATCACTTCTCTATCGTAAATGGATTGGTCCGTTTCCGGAGAGAAGTGGGAGTCTCCAGGACAGAGGTAGGCACGCGTTCCTCCGAATGCAATAAGGCGCGGACCTTCTTCGGTTTGGATGAGTTCTGCGGTGCCGTGACCTTGTATAAAGGTAATAGCGTCGCCCATGAGATTATGCATCTTGTTCGCCGATGCCCACCAATAATCATGGTTGCCACGAATCATATATTTTTTACCAGGTAAAGATGCAATTTCTTGTAAATCATACGCCGCTTCCTCGAGGCGGAGGGCCCAGCTCATGTCACCTACGAGAAAGACGATGTCTTCATCGCTTACATTGGCATTCCAATGCTCTTTGATGCGGGCCCAGTGATCATTCCAGTGAGGACCAAAAATATCCATCGGCTTTGTGGGAGGATTGCCAGATAGATGGAGGTCGCCGATGGCAAATACTTTCATAAAAATCCTTTCAAATATGTATGGTTAAACCATATATCAAATTATGTACGGTCTATGGTTAGAGCTATTTAGTAGCTTAAAAATAAGGCGTAATATCGTGCTTGATTTTAGCAGCTCGTCCCTCATCGCAAGTTTGTGGAATTTTGTATCCTACATAGAGGGGCGTCGTTACATAGCGCGCCACTACTTTGATGTAATCATAGCCGTCCTCAAGATTATATACGAAGTAATTATAGGACTGGCTAAAGTTTGCTACACTATGCAATACATAGCGCAAAATTTGCTGTAGGCGAAGGGCTACAGCACGAACCGGTGTATCTGGTTTAAAGCGAATATTGTACTCAAAGAACCCGATAATCGGATGGGTAGACAAGGTGATGCGTACATCTTGATCCTCGTGTAAGAGCCAACCCTCCATATTTTGCACCGTAATATCTTTATGGTAATCGTAATTCTCAAGGCCTATGATTTGGCTGTGAGGATGACGAATAGAGCCACCGGACATATAGCCATGATTCTTGAAGAAGAGTACGGATTTGAACTCTTTACGCTGACGAGTTTCGCGCCATTTATCGAGACCAAATTGGAGAATGTGGGCGGCTTCGTCTGTAGGTAAGGTAGAAAATTCGCCTTCGTCAGTTTCCGTTTCGATAATGACGGTAGGCCAAGTTTTTTCTAATACAGGATACTTGTTCATGAGCCATATAATATGACCTGATGTATCGAGAATATCCGTTAATTTGGAACGATCACAGAAGGGACAACGCACTTGTTCATTGCGAATATTGACGGGCTTTGTCCGTCCTAATTCGATATTAAATCTAAGTGGTTTGTTCATCATGTGCCTCCTCCCTTGTAAGAAATTCTATACTCTTAATCATACCACAACTAGCACATTCGTACATGAAATAATGGTATAATAATAATGTGTTATTTTTGTGACTAAGGAGGCCCTATGAAACCAACGACGCTCGTATTTCCCATTGATGAACAAAATCGTATATTGTTAGGGCGTAAGAAGCGTGGTTTTGGGGCTGATAAATATAATGGGTTCGGTGGTAAACTCGATGATGGTGAAAGCTTCCGAGAGTGTGCCATTCGCGAACTCTATGAGGAATCTGGCCTTCAGGGGAACCCTGAAGACTTAGAATGTGTCGCGGCTTTTGATTTTCAATTTCCTTTTGATGAAAGCTTAACGCACGTGAGTTATGTGTATTTCTTGCGTGCTTTCACAGGCGATGTAGAGGAAACAGATGAAATGGAGCCTCATTGGCTAGAGCCAAATCAAATTCCTTACGAACATATGTGGGATGGTGACCGTAGATGGTTGCCGATGTTGTTAGAAGGTAAAAAATTAAAAGGGCCTATTGTGTTTGGACGAGATAATAATATGGTGGATAAGATGGATTTGACCACTGTTGATACTGTTCTTGAAAGCGAACACTTGGCGCGCATCGATCTGTATATTAATGGATGATGAACGTACGATTGGTTACAATTTAACGTTAAAATTGTTATCTGGTGGGTATTGGAGTATAAAATAGGGACTATGTAGCCGTGAAAGTGGTACTAGACTCCTAAATTTATAATATATTGAGGTAATATGACTGATAAAAAGAACCCAAAGTGGGTGCCACAGCTATTGGCGTGGTATGATGTACATAAACGGGAGTTGCCGTGGCGCGGTTGTGGGGACCCTTATAAGATTTGGGTATCCGAGGTGATGAGTCAGCAGACCCGCATTGAGGCAATGAAACCCTATTATGATAACTGGATGCGTCTATTTCCAACCTTGGAGGATTTGGCAAAGGCCTCCGAAGATGAGGTAGTTCACGCATGGCAAGGGCTTGGCTATTATAGTCGTGCTCGTAACTTGCGTCTTGGCGTGAAGGACGTTGTTGAAAATTACGGCGGTATCGTGCCTCATGACCGTAAGACCATGGAGTCCTTGAAGGGCGTAGGTTCTTATACGGCAGGGGCTGTGCTATCCATGGCGTACAATGAACCAGAGGTGGCTGTAGATGGCAATGTACTGCGCATCTATGCTCGGTTATATCGCATCTTTGATGATATTTTGAGCACTAAAGGTAAAAAGGCTATTACGGCTATCGTAGAGGAGACTTTGCCTCACGATCGACCTGGCGACTTTAACCAAGCCTTGATGGACTTTGGGTCTGCCGTATGTATTCCAAAGACACCCCGCTGTGGCGAATGTCCTATTGTAAATATGTGCGAAGCATACCAACATAAGGATACAGATAAACTACCTGTGCGTATCAAGAAAACAAAGGTAGTAGAGGTGCCTTTATTCGTGGGGATCTTGCAGTATAAAGGCTATTATTTATTGCATAAACGGCCGAACCGTGGACTCTTACGATCCATGTGGGAATTCCCATCTGTGGAAATGGTATCTGCCTTTGAGGACGGAGAACGAGGCCTTGAAGAATTAGTTCAGGCCCTTGGATTTGATCTATCTTTGCAACCAGTACTTGTGAAAGAAATAACACATGTTTTCTCTCACCGAAAATGGTTTATGAAAGCATTCCGCGGTGATTTAACGTACACAGGGGACGCTAATAATATATCGATTGCAGATATCCAACAGCAATTACCAAAGGACTGGATGCTCATCAAGCGCGATGAGTTCTCCGACTATGCTTGGGCGGGACCTCATGGTAAACTGACGGAAATCGCAAAGTAATTTGTAGGAGCAATGAATGAGAATTCTATTTAATATCATTTTTTCTGCCATCCTCGCAATAGGTCTGGTAGGATTTTGGGCTCTATTCCTCAACTTGTGGAAGCCTAAAAAGAAATGGCCTGCCTGGGTGGGCTATATCATCATTACCGGTGCGTGGTTCGCGGCTATCCGATACTATATACTCAATCAAGTGGATTTATATGGAACGATGTACTATCCTTTGATGAATATGTTCCGTACTGAAAGCTACGGATTCCTCTTTGGTGTATTCCTAGCGATTCCTGTATTTATCATACTTAGTCTATTATATTGGACAATCAATAAGATTTGGAGCAAAACACCAGAGGAAAATAGAACAGGCCGTCGCGCCTTCTTTAGAACTGCTGCAACTATAGTGCCGTTGGCTACTATTGGTGGCTCTAGCTATGCTGCCTTTGCGGGTCAACAAGAGCTAGTAGTAACTCATGAAAGCTTTGGCTACACGAACCTACCACCTGGTTTGAAAAACTATAAAATTGTTCAACTTAGTGATATTCATATAGGACCGAGTATCGACTTAGATGACTTTGATGAAATCCTGAAACTTGCACTTTTACAAAAACCTAATCGCGTTGTTATCACTGGTGACCTTATTGATAAGCTTGCATGGTTGCCGCAAGTCTGTGAAAGACTGACAACCTTTGCAAAACAAATCCCAGATGGCGTTGACTTTATCTTGGGAAATCACGAGTATCATCACGATGTAAATAAGGTACTGGATTCACTTAAACGAAATACACCTATGAATATTCTCGTGAATAGTAATATTCAAATTATGGGTGGTAAACAACCTGTATATATTGCGGGCGTTGCGTACGATAACGATCGTAAAAAAGATAACCGAGAAGCGATGATTAACAAAGCTTTATCTGGAATTCCGGACTATGCCTTTGTTATTCTATTGGCTCATCACCCTGAATTCTTCGAAGAATCTATTGAACGAAAGATTCCGTTGACTCTATCTGGACATACCCACGGAGGTCAAATCGTATTTATGGGCGTACCATTAGTACCAACGGGCACACCATATACAAAAGGTCGCTATGTAGAAGAACAAAGCGTATGCTACGTTAATAACGGCACAGGACACTGGTTCCCAATTCGTATCAACTGTCCACGAGAAATTACGGTTATTACATTCTTTGATGGAGTAGCTTAGTTTGAAAGACAAACTCACTATAGGTATACATTAATGTATAGTAAATCCTTTATTTATAAAATCCTTATATGTATTATTGTGCTTATGCTATTTGATATCTCTCTAATCTACGATATGACAGCGGATATATATAAGAGATATCTCAAAATAGCAATACTAGTGGCAATTGGATGCCATTTAGATTTATACCTGGAACTTAGTAAACAAGAAATACTGCTAATACAGGCGTTTAAGAATGATACATTTAACGAGACCTATGAACTGTTAAATACAAAACAGGCTATTCTCATCATATTCTTGATTGTATTAATGACTATAAACCTTGTGAAATATTAGAAAAATATAGGGTACAAACAAAAAGAGGTATTGTATTTGAAAATATAATACCTCTTTTTATTATATGAACTTATATAATAAGTGTGATATATTAGAATTAAAAATTTTGGTTGTGTTATGAATATATAGGTTTTATGTTGGGAGTAAGCATATGTTTTTAAAACTTTATAATTATTTTGTGCGAGGCTTAGTACTTTTTTTACTTATATGTATTCCATATAGTCTTGTCACAAATCCAGAGTTGATTGAAGATGAAGTAGATTTTTATTTCTTTGTTATCGCATATGTTATAATACTTTTGTTTTATGTGGTATGGAACTATATTTATAACTATTTAAGACGTAAAAGAGGGTAGCATTTGTGTGCATTCATTTACCATTAGTTCTGGAATCTATCTTTTTTCGGTGATTGTTTTATATTGGATTATATAAAATACTGCTAAAAACTTTCACCATTATTGGTATCTATATGATAATTAAAAGTATGAAACAGTTTTTAGTTGATGAATTTAGTAAGTTTAAAATTGAAGTAGTAGCGTTAATTCAATATGTAAGAAATCTTAAAACACTTACGATGAATGTGCAAACTTATCTTTCAATAAATATTTTAGTTTTCTTGGGCATAGAAGCAAATATTTTCATGCTTTCTCTTCCTTTTGATAGAATATATAATCAAGAATACTATAATATGTTATTTTATGTAGGGCATACTCTTTATATTCTTTTTGTTTTTATTACAAATTACATGCGGTTGAATTATTATAAAAAGGCTTCTTTTAATTGGCTTAATGTCATTATAATGATTTCTTTAGTAATGGTTTTACTTTTGGGTAAAAGTATTACTATTTCTAGTTCTAATTTTAGCTTTAGAGGCACTACTGATTATATATTGGGGAATGAGGTACTATGGAGCGTAGATACACCTGAGATGTTCTTTCCTTTTCTGATGGGGTTGATACTATTTTGGGCATTTGGAATCGATAAATTATGGTCTGCTCATAATACTATTGAAACTAATGGGATTATTTTTGATAATAAAGTTATTGATGTGTGGTGGGGCAATAGAAATGATTTAACCGATGGGCAAATTAAGACCTTAAAGTTATATTATAGTCGACAGGAGTCCTACCCTTTTTGGATTGATATCTATAAAAGTATTTTAATAGATAGTTTATGGTTTTATGGACGCAGTACTGTTCGTCAGTGGCATATGTTTAATGTGTTTTTAGCTTTTATTATGTATAATTTTGTTGTAACTTATACTATTGAGCCATCCATTCTAAGATATACTTTATACATTTATCTTACATATACTGTAATTACTATGATATGTAGACGCTTGATGGATACCAATAGTAGTATTTTTTGGCTTATTTGCTTATTTGTACCTTTAGTTAATATATATGTGCTGTATTTACTATATAATAAAACATCTGCATTATATGATCAGGAAAGTAACTCAATCTTTTATTATCCTTTATAACTGATATTCTCCTGCTATGAGAATCTAGTAGCAGGGGGTATGAAAAAGCTGAATTAGTGAGAGAAAATGAATAAACTAGAAGAGATAAGATGTTATCTAGACATGAACGAAGAGGTTGAGTTTAGATATAAAGGATTAGAGTGTTTTATAACTCCAAATAGTGTTATTTGGGAGTTTTGGATTAATGATGAATGTGTCATTAAAGAGCCAGATTTAGACACTTTTTTAATGATACCTTGCTTAGAAGATCACACAATTAGTGATATTTTTGCTAATGAGTTATATGATGAAAAATCTTTGTACATTTTTTAAACCTTTAATATCAGTGTTTATAAGGTAATTGGCAGCATCTTAAGGCTAAGTATGTTTGACTAGAAAAATTAGGAAGGAGTAAACATCAATGAGTGATTCGGGTGCTTCTTTATATGATGAAGTTTTTGAAGGCTTGAAATGTAACAGAGAGTTAGAAATATATTATAATGATTCCACATATGGGGTTGTTACTTATAGGACGTTATGGCAACTCTGGAAAGATGAGGATCTTTTAGTAGAATGTAATGATTTTTTACCATTATTAGAAAATCCATTAATAAATGGGAGGAGTTTAAAAGATATTATAGAGCAGAGCGAGTGTGGATTGCTTTTAATGTAAAGGGTCTGAATTATAATCTAATGAAACTATAGAAGGAATGTAGATGATAGAATTAGAATCTATTAAGCAGATAAAAAGTCCAAGTTTAGAAAATGTTATAATTTTTGCTTTGCGATGTGCAAATTATATGATTATAAATGATAAACTTAATGGTTTAATTGTTTTGGACCTGGAGTGGAGAGAAGTTAATAGAATTTATATAGGCGAACAATTATTACTTATTGAAGCAATTTACACAGATGTGGTGAGAAATAGAATTGTATTTAAGTTAGAGTCGTCTTTATGCTTTGTAGATATCGATGCACATTTTGTTAAGATAATACCTATTCCTAATAATATTAAGGAATTCTATTTTTATCAATTATATAAATTTAGTGATGACATAATTTTAATGCGTACCAATAAAGGGGTAGTATCTTTGTCATTGATTGATTATTCTGTTCGTATTATAGATGAAATAGCAGACTATGATGAAAAATTTGCATATTTTGTTTATGAAAGTGAAATAAAAGAGTCCTTTCTTCATAATGGAAAATTAGTATGCTTGGATACAAATAATATTACGATATTAGATAATCTAAAAAAGATTCAGATTCAAAACCCTATTTCTGTTCCGTATTATGACATATCTGTGACTGATAAATATGGATTAGCTGTTGCAGAGAATCAATTACAGATTTTTAATCTCAATGGAGATATAAAAAGCAAGATATTATCATATAAAAGACCATGGTATGGTGGGAGAGCTGATATAGTTGAAAAAGATGATGGACTTCATCTATATGTAATAAGTCGTAATGATTTGGACGAATTAACAAGTCTTTCAGAATATGTAATGCCGTTTGATAAGATGCCTAATCATGTAGTGTTGTTATAAGATTTATATTTAGAAAGTCGTTTCTAGAAATGTCGGTTCTTTTACATCTGTTGCGGCAAGTGAGAGTGTGCTACAGATAAAATTAAATCTGATTAAAGAAGGATGTAGATAAGTAATGTATCAAGATCTGATTATAATATTGGGGATTATATTTCTCATATACAAACTTATTACGCATGAAGGTAAGCTTAGTATGGCTAGAGTTATTGCAACGTTTTCTATTATTGTCGGTTGTGGATTAGTATTGCTGAGTAAACTGATATCTCCATTTGTTTTACTATTTTGGTGGCTAATATGTATCGGGATTTCTTTGATAGGAATGTATTTTGTGCCAAGTAGTGAGAATTATGATGAGGATAAAACTCAAAAGCATCAAAAGCTATATAGAGGGGCTTTATACTCCTGGATATTTATGATAGCTTTATATATTTTTCTATATATTTTGATTTATTATTAGCTATATCCTTATTATTGAGCTAAGTATAATACCAATATAATATCAGGTGTATAAATCCACAAGGGAGACGCTAGCGTTAATATTCAAACACTGTAACGAGATACAAATGATAGCTTGAATAAGCTTGATGAAATCTTTGATAACAAGAAAATTGAAGAACGTCAAGAATTATCTAAATTATTTGCAAAAGAAGCCTTTGGCCAATTACATAATTTGAATCCAACCTCTAAAGAAGGTAAAGTTGCAAAAGCGATAGCCCATGGCATAGTCGCTGAAGTATCTTCCCGTATGGCAGGGAATAAACCAGGTAGTGGTTTTTATGCTGGTGCTACCAATGAAGCATTAATTGGAGAAATTCAAAAAATTGCAAAAGAAAAACCTGATGTAGCTCAAACATTAAGTGCATTACTAGGTGCTGCTGTAAATGGTACTTTAGGTTATTCTCCTGTAACAGGTGCAGCTGAAGCACAATATGGGACTAAATGAAATCAATTGAGTGAGCATCAGATAGAGTCTTTAAGAATTGCAATTATTAGAAACCTTGATAATAATGGTAGTGTTGAAGAGTTAATAAGAATACTTGAAAATGGCGTAACTATAAGTTATATTCAAGAAGCTGAGAATCCTTTTCTTAGTAAAAATGTAGATGGAACTTATACTATTAAAGCTGAAGGTTATTTTTATGATGATGATATGTTTCTAGGGGTTAAAGGATTAGGAGCAAGGATAGTCAATAAGCTAGGCATAAATTATCATGTCACTCTTATGAATAAAGATGTATCATTAGGTACTACAATCATACTAGATGAAATGGCTACTTTGGCTAGAGCCAAATACAGTAATGGATCCAATAATGAAAGATTCATTTTTGTTGATACATCTGATAAAGTGAGTGTAATGCCTGTATCTGAATCTAAGTCTATATTTGTTTGGACTAAGGATGCCTTAGGCAAGTCTGTTGCTCAAAATGTATTATCTGAAGTAGCAAATCAACCATGGGTTGGATATGTGTATTATGCAGAGAACGCATCAAAAATTACTCGAACTGTAGCGAAAGTTGGAGGGCCTGTTTCAATAGGTTTCTTACTTAACGATATGCAAAATGATTACCAAATGTACAGTGGGCGTGAACTAGTAAAGGCTTGGGGAGCTAATTTGATTCCAGTAGCTACTGGATTAGGGGGTGGAGTTGTAGGAGGTAGTGCGGGCCCTGTAGGGTTTTTGCTGTTGGTGTTGCTGGAGCGTCATTTGGGGATTATTATAAGGATAGAATCAAATCTAATTTAAAAAAGGATATAGAGAAGTAATGCTTCAGGACTTAATTATAATAATAGGAATAATATTTTTTGTATACAAATTAATTACTCATGAAGGTAAGCTTTCATTAGCCAGAATTGTGGCAATGTTAGGTATGTCTATATGGCTTGGGGTAGGTTTGCTCCATGAAGTCGTTTCGATATTTGTATTATTCTTTTTGTCTTCAGTTGTTATGGGGATTTCTTTAATCGGAATGTATTATATACCTCGTAGTGAAAATTATGATGCGGTTGAAACACAAAAGCATCAAAAATTATTTAAAGGCGCCTTATACTCTTGGCTTTTTCTAGTAGCCTTATACATATATTTATATGTTTTAACCTATTATTAAATATTATACTTTTGCTTGGATTCGTTTAGCGTGAGTTTTTGCAAGTGGTAATCTAGAATTCGTGAGAAATCTGGATTTGGTATTAGACATGCGGATATTAAAAAATATTCTTATTACTATTCTAATTTTATTTCCTTTTTGTTGGTTCTATAATTTTGATTTAGATGGCACAATGAATTGGGCTTTAGGGCGATATGAATGGCCGTATCAATTTAATATGGCATTACGGGATAATTGGAAAAGAGTAGGAATAGAAGGTTATGTCTTTTCTTATGAAACACATTTTCCTTTTATATATGTTTATGGGGCTGGAGGGTTCACAAAAATATTAAATGTTCCGTTTATAGGTTATATAGAGAAACTACCCAATGATAGTTTTTATAATCAAAAAGGATACGGTGAAAAGTTAAGTTATGCTGATGATACAATAGCTGATATGAAAAAAGCCTATGGTAGCACATTAGTTATTTATACATCATTTAATGATTTCTCTATACACGACCAAGAAATTTTTAGAAATATGGTAATAAATACAAAAGCAAATGATTATAGATCTCCATATAACGCAAACGCTATTCAAGAAGGATATATTAATATTATTAAAGTTTTCAAAGGGTTAGAAGCTTTATTAGGTCAAAAAATTACAATCTAATTTTTTTAGTCTTATAAAACTCAAAAGAACGCTATAGTCTAATCTTCAGTAATAAGTAGTACTGAAGGTTTCAAGACTATAGCGTCCTTTTATTTTCCGTTCATTTGAGGTATGAGAGGATGTTACAGATATGTCATAGAGGTGAGAGATTTTATTTCATGCGAACTGCTTCGGCAAATTCGTCTTCGGTCATGAGTTTTTCTTCCAAGATGATTTCTTTAATAGAGCAACCGCGTTTGTACGCTTCTTTTACCACCTTAGCGCTCTTGTCGTAGCCAATATATGGTGTTAAGGATGTAGCAATCATGAGAGATTGTTCTACGAAGAAGTTGAGTTTTTCAGGTACAAATTCTACGCCGTCGATGCAGTGTGTTGTGAAAGAGTTCATAGCGTCTGCGAGGAGGCGACAGCTTTCAACAAAGTCATAGATCATGATAGGCATGTATACGTTCAATTGGAATGCACCACTGCCTGCACAGAGCGTCATTGTTGTATTGTGTCCGAATACTTGGGCGCATACCATGGTCAAAGCTTCACATTGAGTAGGATTTACCTTGCCTGGCATGATGGAGGAGCCCGGTTCGTTTTCAGGAAGATGCCATTCGCCGTAGCCACAGCGAGGGCCAGAGCCTAAGAAGCGCACATCGTTAGCGATTTTAAATAGGGTAGTCGCTAATGTGTTAAGTGCACCGTGAGCCATCATAAATGCATCTTTGAGAGCAAGTCCTTGGAATTTGTTATTCTTAACACGGAATGGAGCACCTGTTACCTCTGGCAATACAGTTTCCATAACGTCTAGATAGCCCTTAGGTGTGTTCACACCTGTACCGACCGCAGTACCACCGAGTGCTACGTCGAGGAGGTGGTCAGCATTTTGAAGGAGCATAGTTTTGGCAGTTTTTAGGCCGTCCACAAAGGCGCTAATTTCTTGGTCTACCATGATGAAAGTAGCATCTTGTAGATGGGTACGACCAACTTTTTGCAAGCCTTTCCCTTTTTCTTGCAATTTTTCAAAGGATCCGATAAGGCCGTCCAATGCAGGAATTACGCGTTTTGTAATTTCAAAGTACGCACAAATATGCATTGCCGTAGGGAATGTATCGTTTGTACTTTGGCCGCGGTTTACATCGTCGTTAGGATGAAGCGGATTGGATTCATCTAACTGTTTAGCTCGGTGAGCGATTACCTCGTTCACATTCATGTTAGTTTGTGTGCCGGAACCTGTTTGGAATACGGTTAACGGAAATTCATCATCCCATTTTCCGTCCACGATCTCATCTACTACTTGAGCGATGAGTTTCGCTTTTTCCTCAGTTACTGCGCCACACTTTGCATTGGTTAAAGCACATGCTTTTTTTACAAGCGCAAGCGCCTTGATTTGTTCAATAGGGATGCGGTGGTCACCGATCTTAAAATTATTGAACGAGCGTTGCGTTTGAGGTCCGTAAATTCGTCTAGCGTCGACTTCGACTGGTCCCATTGAATCATATTCAATTCTTGTTTCCATAATGTTTACAACCTCCTTAAAAGACATGCCGACCCTACTGTCGGTACTTTAATTATATAAAATCCTGTATATTTGTACAGAATAAAAGAGAATGATTTCTATTTTCATATAATTGATAGGTGTATATGCATAATGCTCATATAAGAAATGGGAAGTATATTGCGCTTTCCTTCTCCCCATACCTTTATGATTTCAATCTATATATAAGATTGATAATGCGTTATATGTAGAAAAATTATAAATTAAATAGTTCATTTGGTGAATAATGAAAGGTCTATTCTTAGGGTAAACGATTAGGTATATATTAGCGTGGTGGTCCTCCAAAAACGACTTAGCGGCCCTGCGAAGCAGGGTGGGTGGCTTTGGAGGCTTTTGGAGGGCTACCACGCTTAATAAAGAATTTAAGGTACAGAATAGACCTTTCAAGATATCTATTGGAGAATCTTAAATTTATAATCTTTTATATGTATACATTATAAATGTCGCATATATATTGAAATCATCGCTTTAACACGATAAAATGGAAGTAGCTTAGTATATTGTTTTAAGTTTATGATTTCACAGAGGAGGTAAGTACTTATGAAACATGACTTTACGAGCCATGACCTTCATCTGCCGGAACTGACGTTACGTGGGATGCTACTTGGTGCATTGATTACTGTTATTTTTACAGCATCTAACGTATATCTCGGTTTGAAGGTAGGTTTGACGTTCTCGTCATCCATTCCGGCAGCTATTATTTCAATGGCAATTTTACGGTTCTTCAAGGATTCTAATGTTCTTGAAAATAACATGGTACAAACGCAGGCTTCTGCGGCTGGTACATTGTCCGCCATTATCTTTATTTTGCCAGGTTTACTCATGCTTGGGTATTGGAATGGCTTTCCATTCTGGCAAACATTCTTGCTCTGTGCCTGTGGTGGCTCTCTAGGTGTATTATTCACCATTCCATTGCGTCGTGCCATGGTAGTGAATAGCGATCTACCATATCCTGAAGGTCGTGCAGCAGCAGAAATTTTGAAGGTTGGCTCTCACAATGGTGAACAAGGTCCTCAATCTAGCTCTGGTATGACAGACATCGTGTCCGGTGGCTTTGTAGCTGGTCTTATTAGCCTCTGTGCAAATGGTTTCAAAGTGCTTGGCGATAGCATGAGCTTCTGGATCCCTGTAGGTAGTAAAGGGATTACTCAAATTCCTTTGGGCTTCTCTACAGCGTTGTTAGGTGCTGGTTATCTTATCGGTATCGCCTCTGGTATCGCTATCCTCGTCGGTGTACTCATCGCATGGGCTGGCTTCGTGCCTTACTTCACTAACATGTTTGCTCCAGATGGCGGTGCTACTGCTAAGTTTGCAATGGCTATTTGGAAATCTAAAGTTCGTTTCATCGGTGCTGGTGCTATTGGTATTGCTGCGATTTGGACTTTGATTACCTTAATCAAACCTATCATCGAAGGTATGAAAATTTCTGTTAAATCCATGAATAGCAGTTCCGCAGAACGTGAATTGCATCGTATGGATACAGATATGAGTACAAAATCCGTTTTAGGTGTATTCATACTTATTCTTATTGGTTTAGTATTTACATTCTGGGATTTCGTATCTGTCGTACCTATTAGTGCAGGATTAATGTGGACACTCGTTGTAGTAGGTATCGTAGTAGCTTTATTGATTGGCTTCTTCGTAGCTGCAGCATGTGGCTATATGGCAGGCCTTATCGGTACATCTGCTTCTCCAATTTCTGGTATCGGTATTTTAGCGACTATTATTTCTTCCTTAGTTGTATACTTTATCGCAGCGGAAAATAATTTATTTGCTACACAAGAAGGTGTTCAGTTCGCTACTGCTATGGCTATCTTTATGACATCCGTAGTTATTGCGATTGCATCTATTTCTAATGATAATTTACAAGATTTGAAAACTGGCCAACTCGTTGGTGCTACACCTTGGCGTCAACAAATTGCCTTGTTACTTGGTTCTGTAGCCGGTGCCATTGCAATTGCTCCAGTTCTTAACTTGCTTTATCAAGCATACGGTTTCACAGGTGCGTTACCACGTGCTGAAATGGATCCAAACGCTGCATTATCTGCTCCTCAAGCGACTTTGATGACTACCATTGCACAAGGTATCTTCAACTCTAGCATGGATTGGGACTATATCTTAATCGGTGTTGGCGTTGGTGTTGTGGCGATTATCGTCAACTTGATTCTCAAGAGCACAACTGCAACCTTAACATTGCCTCCATTGGCTGTTGGTATGGGTATTTATTTACCACCTACTTTAGAAGTACCGCTTATTATTGGTTCTTTCATCAGCTACTTCGTAGGTCGTTATCTTGTAGCTCGTGCTAAAATGCGTGCCGGTGAGCTTGCTGACTACGATGTAGAGCAATCCAACCGCCGTGGTGTTCTCTTTGCTTCTGGTCTGATCGTTGGTGAAAGCTTGATTGGTGTAATCATAGCTGTTATTATTGTATTGTCTGTTACAACTGGTGGTGGGGAAGCTCCACTTGAATTAGTAGGTCCTGAATTTGAAAGCACAGCACAATGGTTAGGATTGCTTGCATTCATATTCGCTGGTCTCTATCTTGTTCGCCGTGTTGTTACACACAAGTTCAATAAAGAAGAAGCTCTTGCTATGAAAGCTGAGCAAGAACAATAAGAGGTTAAACAATGAAATTAAAACAGTCTGTACTCATCATTATGGCTGCTGCATTGCCAGTAGTCTCCTTCGCAGCAAGCGAAGTAATACCTGTAACGCAAGATACTGTAAATGTACAAGCAAATCAAACAAATGCGAAACGTGTAAATCGTAATGATTTAACATATCGTATTTCTAGTACTGCTACACCTGAGCAGAATCGTGCGTTGCGCTCTAAAGCGTCTAAAGTAGATCGTAATGCAGTTGAAGTGGTAGCCCCAAATGCGGACCGTTATATGGATCGTAAAGAGGTTGCTGTATCACCTGTGGAATCTACTACAGATCATTTGGATTTAGTATTCCCAGAGGTTAAATCTGTTAGCCCTGCAGTAGAAAAAGCAATCAATACGACCATCAAAAAGTATGTTTCTAAAATACAAAATGATGTAGAAAAGTTAAATGCTAAAGAATCTGATAAAACAAATGTAGTTATGTACTATGACGTTAAAACAGATAAAAACGGTATTTTCAGTGTATTGATTCACACATATACAATGCGTGATCATGATGCCAATGGTGTAAACTATGTAAAAGGCTTCACATTTAATACTACAACAGGTCGACAATTGTCCTTGTACGATCTTGGTGGTCTTAATAAAAAAGAACTGGTAAATGCGATTAATAATAATCAAGATGTGAAAGATAAATTAGGTGGCGATGTAAATATCGATAAAATGCCTACTGAATTCTACACAACAGATGATTATTCCGTTGTAATGATCTTGCAACAAGATGTGGATTCAATCCATAGCGCAGGTACGGTATATGTACCAGTTGGTATCTTGCGTGATCGCGAAAATGATGTAACAAAAAAATAATCGAACTGTGTAAATTCGATTATGTGTGTATAGTAACAGCTGTTTAATTGTGAAAAGAACCGCTCCTAAGGGGGCGGTTCTTTTTTGTCTATGTTATTGTTTGTCGTTATAATAGTTTACGCGCGGTGGTAATGGGAATTGAATGTTTCCGTCTGACTTTGTAAGCGGTTCTGGTGGTAATTGTAAGAATACATTATCATGGAATTTCTTTTTAAATGCTTTCAACGTCGATTTTTGAATAGAATCAACGGTAATGAGAAGAGCACTTGTATCAGTATTTGGGGAAATGGAAAGAATCTTTCCTTGAGGTTCTTTTTGTTGGTAAAGGGCGATGGCATCGGATTGATACTCCTCTAGTTGGGCCTGATTTAATTTACCTTTTGATACGACTACAGTTCTATCTAGCTGTGGATCATGAGCCTCTGTAATCGCTTTGGAAACAAGGTCAGTTTTCTTTTGATCCGTTAAAGATGCATGTAATTGGCCTGCCTCCCAGAATAGAGCTCCGTCTTGACGGAATTTGGTGAAATCATTGCCATAGCCTAATGCTTTGTCGATGATATTAGCTGTTTTGTTTTCTACTTGTTGCTTGAACAATGTATTGTGGAAGGCAAGTGCTTGTTCTGTTTGTGTCATGCGGTACGCAATTTCCGCTGCTTCTGCACGAGTTACATATTTTTCAGGGTTAAACAATGTACCTGGAGCGTAGTTTGTGAACCCAAGATAGGCAAGCTCGCGAACGGCATCTTGTGCCCAAGGAGCTACAAATTTTTGGTCCCCATAGGCTATATTATCAAGAACTGTTGGGTCTTCAGTGGTATATCCTAAGTAATGGATATAGTTATCTGCTACTACCGCAAACTCTTGGCGGGACATATATTTCTCAGGTTTATAAGTGTCATCACCATAGCCGCTGATGATATTCTTGCGAGCTACAGATTCAATAGCAAGAGCAGACCAACGGTCAGATGTAATATCTTTAAATTTACTTGATAAGAAGGCGGCTGTACCATCATCCGTAATATTGTTGAAGAGCGCTGCTACTTCTTCACGCGTCATAGGTTGGTTAGGTCGGAATGTACCATCGGAATACCCCTTCATTAGGTTTGCTTTTGTTACAGTGCTAATCGAGTTAGCTGCCCAAAAATCACTAGGCACATCTGTAAAGATGTGGGCGCGGATTCTTTTAATATCTTGAGGTGTACCGATAGAGGTGTTTACAATTGCAGGTGATGCGGTATTAGTAGATTTAACGTTAGCCGCTTCTGTTTTAGTAGTCTCCATCTTCGTAGCATCTGTTTTAGCCATTGGTGCTTTAGTTGTTTCCATTTTAGTGGCTTCAACAGTAGTTGCAGGAGCATGAGTTGTAGTGGTTGTGTTTGCAGAAGCAAAACCAAAGCCTGTTGTAGTTAATAATGTGCCGAGTACGAGGGCACGTAATGCGTGAGGGGTATTCTTGTACATAAAAATCCTTCCTAATCATGGTAAAGGCTAGCGCTTGATAGCCGTAGAATATAAACTTTCACCAGCATAAAAAGTTATATCCGTCGCATCATAGTCAATTAGTTGGCATGCATAGTGATATACAACAAAGCAGCGTAGTACTGTCGAGTATACGCTGCCTTGGCTGGTTAAGTGTAACGCCGATTAGCGTTTTACTGTCATTTTTACTTTGGAACCGAATAATTTAGAGATCCCTTGTTGTGTTTCTTTAGATGCTGTAGATACAACTGCGTAAAGTTGGTTATTTTCTACATCAGGGAATGTAGCTAGAATTGTACCTGCTTTTTCATTTTTGTTGTAGTAGTTGCGGAAGTTTGTATCGATTGCATCGTATTCAGCTTGGCTGTATTGGGAGGATTCAACTACAACATAGTTATTTACAGTAGAATCACCACGGTTTGCAAGGTTAGCTTTTACTGTGGAAATATCGCTGTCTGTTTTCAAAGCTACGTGTAATTGATTGTCACGCCAGTACATTACGCCATAATTTTGGAATGCATCTTCTGTTTTATAAGTTTTATTTAATTCAGAAAATACTTTGTCTTCTAATGCAGCTTGTTGTTTTTGATCAAGTGCTTTTAGTGTGCTGCGACGAACAGGGCGAACGGTGCGAGTAGGTTCAGCTTTTTCAGCTACTGCAGCATCTTTATTGCCTTTTACGTCTTTTTCAACTTTTTTTGCATCAGATTTTACAGCTTTATCAGCTTTAGCTACATCCTTTTTAGCGTCTTTACTTACTTTAGATGTATCTTTCTCTAATGCTGTATCAGCTTTTTTGGCATCTTCTTTTACAGCTGTCTCAGCTTTAGCTTCAGTTGTACTGTGTTTCGGTGTTGCAAGGCCAGCACCATTAAGCATGCGGTTCAAGATTGTTGCCGCTTGTGCTCTTGTTACAGGTTGTTTAGGGTTAAAGTTTTCTGTTGCCCCAGATGCTACGATGCCTCGTTGTGCCATGTATTGGATATCTGCCAAGTAAGCAGAGGAGATGCTAGCTTCGTCTTTGAATGTTACTTTTTCTGCTTTTACAGGTGTAGAAAGATTCAATTTTTTAGCTAGACTAGCAGCAGATGCAACGAATTGTTCGCGGTCCATAGTTTTGCTAGGTGTGAAAGCTGTTTTAGATGTGCCTTCCATTACGCCTGCAGCACTAACTAATTTGATAGCAGAGCTAGACCAACGATCTGCTTCCACGTCAGAGTAGGAGGTAGAGGATTCTTTTGTTGCAATCTCTGCTAATTCTTGTTCGTTTAAGTTGTGTTGTAGCACTTTGCCATAAATAGCAGCTGCTTGTTCACGAGTAATTTGTGCACTAGGTTTGAATGTATTATCAGCATAACCAGAAAGGTAACCAGCTTGTGTCATTGCTTGGATAGCATCGCGAGCCCAGTTATCTTTTGTGTCAGGGTATACACCAGTAGGTAAGTTTTCTTTAGTTTTTACAACTTTTTTACCTTCTACCTTTGCAGCATCTTCTTTTACATCATTTTTTACGGAAGTATCAATGCGTTTAACGTCATTTTTTACAGAAGTATCAACGCGTTTAGCATCGTTTTTTACGGATGTATCAGTGCGTTTAGCAGCGTTTTTAGCGGATGCATCAGCATGTTTTGCATCACGTTTTACAACTGTGCTACCATGTTTAGCATCATTTTTGACGGATGTATCAATACGTTTAGCATCGTTTTTAACAGATGTATCAACACGGTGTTCATCCGCTTTAGCAGATACCTCAGCTCTAGTAGCCACATTAGATACTTCAGATTTTATATGAGTCGCAGTTGTTTCAGCGTGAGCCATGCTGAATGTAGAACCAAGGGCCAATGTAATTGCTAAAGACAAAGATAATTTATTTAGTTTCATGAAAAGGGCTCCTTTCAAACTATACTTATATAAAATAAATTATAACACTTTTTAAATTTATACACTACTATAAGAAAATGTAATCTATAAGGATAAAACTTACATGAATTTGAAAATTTGAGTACCATTATATAAATATAAAATGAAATATAGATAAAAGTTGATTTTCTAGTAGTTAAAAATGCAAAATGATAAACATTCGCAAAATCTAGATTTTATGGGGCTTTTACAAGAAAAAATGATAAATGAAATAATAGATGTGATAAAATTCAATGTTTGTTATTACAAAAAGTCATAACGATATAAGAAATAAAAGGGTACATACGAATATAGCAATTCTTTGGACAATATCTACATGATTAATTTATAATTATAGCGATGAGCTTTTGAATATTTATTTGAAAGCATAAGTAATGTTCAGGGCAGAAATTTAGTCGAAAAATTCACTACTAAAAATTGCCATAACACATACATATCAAAATTTTTTATTAGGTTAAGTACTAGAAAAGACGAGGAAGATAATATGAAAATTCATCTTTTCCAACAGTGTTTGATTGACATGTTCTACCCTCATGTAGGTATGGCTGGTGTAGAAGTACTTGAAAGATTAGGTTGTGAGCTTGTAGTACCTAAGAAACAAGTATGCTGTGGACAAATGTTCACTAACTCCGGTTATAATGACGCGGCTATGGACGCAATTAAGAATACAATCGAATGCTTTGAGAACGCTGAATATGTAGTCAGCATGTCCGGTTCTTGCGCTTTTGCAATCCGCGATGAATATCATCATTTCTTAAAAGATCAACCAGAGTGGTTGGCGCGCGCAGAAAGATTGAGTGGTAAAATTTACGAATTCACTCAATTTATTACTGACGTATTAGGTGTTGAAGATGTAGGGGCTCGTTTTAACGAATCCGTTACATACCATACATCTTGCCACGTAACTCGTTTGATGGGCATTAAAGAGCCTCCTTTCAAACTCCTTAAAAACGTTAAAGATATCAACTTGATTGAATTACCACGTGCAGATCGTTGCTGTGGTTTCGGCGGTACTTTCTCAGTTAAAAACCCTGAAATCAGTGAAGTTATGACACGCGAAAAAGCATTGGAAATTGCTGGCACAGGTGCCAACGTTATCTCCGGTTCTGACCAAGCGTGCTTAATGAACATCGCTGGTATGCTTGATCGTCTTCATAAAGAAGGCGAAATTGATCGCCGTATCAAAGTTATGCATATTGCTGAAATCTTAAACTGCCGTTAAGGAGGAGACGACATGGCACTTATATATGACAATCGCCCCTATAAAACACGTATAAAAGAATGTTTGGCTGACGATTTCAAAGTTGCAGCTATTAAAAAAGCACAAGACGTGTTTTATGATAAACGTAATACAGTAGTTGCGGATGTTCCTGAATGGTTAGATTTCCGCGCTGAAGCGGCTAAAATTCGCGATCACGTACTTAACAACTTGGATTACTATGTAAGTCAATTTGCTGACAATGCTGAAAAAGCTGGTTCTAAAGTTCACTTTGCGTTCGATGACAAAGAAGCGACTCAAATTGCATTAGATATCCTTCGCCAACGCGAAGCAAAAATGATCGTTAAATCCAAAACTATCTTAACTGAAGAAATTGGTTTGAACGAAGTATTAGAAGAAGCTGGTATTGAAGTTAACGAAACTGACTTGGCTGAATTTATTTTGCAAACTGCAGTAAGTCCTCCATCTCACATCGTAGTACCAGGTCTTCATTTTGAACGTAACAAAATCCGTGAAATTTTTGCTGAAAAATTAGGTTATACAGGAACTGAAAACCCTACGGAAATGACTCACTTTGTACGTGGTTATGTACGTGAGCGCTTCTTAAAAGCTGATGTAGGTGTTAATGGTTGTAACTTTGCAGTTGCTGAATCTGGTACATGTACAATCGTTTCCAACGAAGGTAACGGTCGTATGGCTAGTTCTATTCCTAAGACTCAATTAATTTTCTTAGGTACAGAACGTATTGTTCCTGATTTCAAAGCTCTTGATGTTATGATGGAAATGTTGAACCGTTCTGCAGTAGGTTCTAAGATTTCTAACTACTTCTCCATGATGACTGGTCCTGCGCGTCCTGGTGAAGCTGATGGTCCTGAAGAAACTCATATCATCATTATTGATAACGGCCGTTCTGGCATCTTGGGTGGTACATTCCAAGAAATGCTACGTTGTATCCGTTGTGGTGCATGTATGAATATCTGTCCTGTATACCGTCACGTTTCCGGTCATGGATATGGTTCTGTATATCCAGGTCCAATGGGTGCTGTATTGACTCCATTATTCAAAGGTTACGATGTAGCCGGCGATCTTCCATATGCTTCTACATTATGCGGTGCATGTACAGAAAACTGTCCAGTAGCTATTCCATTGCATGAATTGTTGATGGAGCACCGTCATATCATGGCTGATATTGAAAAGACTCGTCCAAAAGCAGAAGAAGCTATCTTCACAGCAGCTGCTAAGATGTTTGGTAATGCAACATTATTTGATCTTGGCACAAAAGCTGGTGCTATCGGTATGAACTTAATTAGTAATAAAGAAGGTAACATGCCTGAATGGACTCAAGCTATTCCAGTTATGAACGGTTGGACTAAGTCTAAAGAGTTGGGTTCCTTGAAATTCAAGAAATTCCGTGATTTATATGCTGAACATGAAAAGAACAAGAAGAAGGAGAAAAAATAATGGATGTAGCTAAACGTAATCAATTTATTGCACGTTTATCTCGTGCATTAGGCCGTGATCAAGAAATGTGCCCTGCTTTTGTAGAAGGCTTTGATTATAGCCATGGTCCTCAAGAAACTATGTTCCAAGATTTGAATCGCGATCAAATTTTGACAATGTTTAAGGAACAATGTCAACGTGTTGGTACAAAATTCATTGAAACTACACCTGACAAACTAGGTGAAACAATTTTGGCAGCTATCGAAGACTGGGGAAACGGTAAAATTGTATTCCCAAGCTCTCCTGAAGTAGAAGAATATAAATTAAAAGAATTGTTCGAACAAGATGCAGCTAATAATGGCGGCACTCGTACATACTTCCAATGGGATCCAGCTAAAGGTCGTGAAGAATGTGTTTCTAATACTGCTAATGCTGATATTGGTATTACATTCCCATACTGCGGTATTGCGGAAACTGCTACTGTAGTACAAGCTTCTGGTGAGGATTCTGGCCGTGCGATTAGTTTGTTGCCTACAACACATATTGCTGTGTTATATACTGACACAATTAATCCTCGCATGACACAAACAATGGAACATTTGGCTGAACGGTATCATAACGATCCAGCTAAGTTCCCTACAAATATCTGCTTGATTTCTGGTCCGTCCCGTACGGCGGATATCGAATTGGTAACTGTAGATGGTGCTCATGGTCCTATCCAAGTAACCTATATCTTAGTTAATAGATAATATAATAGCTAGATTTACTAAAGGCGATTTTCTTTTAGAAAATCGCCTTTTTGGTGCATATATTACAGAATACATTAAATGTTATCAAAAATTAAATATTGTACTTGTATTTTTTTCGATATATGCTATACTAAGTTTATAACCTATTATTGTGATATGAATTAAAGAGGTGTATTATGAATATTCCATTCTTTACAGATTACCTCATGTTAAGCAATCCACTAAGTATTGGTATTATCGCGGTGTTCGTGCTCGTGTTAATAGGTATTTATGTATTGCAACGCAAGGGCACATCCTTCGGTAATCTTGTTATTATTGGTACTATTGCTGGTGCCGTACTTGGTATAGCGGTCCAAATTATTGCAGGTTTCCCTGATGATCCATCCAAAGTGGTTTACATCAAGGAAAGTACAAAGTGGTTCTCTCTCGTAGGGGGAGGTTTCATCGACTTAATCCGCATGCTTGTTATTCCTATCGTTTTTATCTCTATTGTTCACGTTATTTTGCACATGGAGGCAGGTGCTAACCTCAAAAAGTTAGTAGTTGCTATGATTTCTACGAATCTCGGCATGGTAGCCGTTGCTGCTATAGTCGGTCTAATTTTGGGGAATGCCTTCGGTTTAGGTCAAGGTTTTGATATTGTTGAATCTGGTAAGAAGATTCGTGAAATCAAACCTATGGTTGATACATTCCGAGCACTAATCCCAAGCAATCCAATTCAAGCGGCTGCTGAAACAAATGTTATCGGCATTGTTGTATTTGCAATTATCTTGGGTAGCGTAGCTCGTCTATTAAAACAAACAGGGACAAACTCTATGGAGGTGTTCACAAAACTATTTGATGAACTTCACCAATTGATTTCCTGGGTAGCTGATTTCATAATTGGTCTTATGCCATATGGTGTAGTTGCTTTGTTAGCTTCTACATTGGCAACACGCGGTGTACAAGCTATTCTTGATATGGGCTTGTTCGTAGTATTGCTTTACGTTGGTCTTTTGATTATGTTTGTTGTACAAGCAATCTTGATTACTAGCTTTGGCTACAATCCGATTACATACTTCAAGAAAGCGAAAGCACCACTCTTATTGGCCTTCACTTCTCGTTCTTCGATGGGGGTATTGCCATTAACTGTAGAGACCTTGACAAAACGTCTTGGTGTAAATGCTACAACTGCTAATACAGTAGCTTCCTTCGGTACTACTGCGGGCATGCAAGGTTGTGCGGGCGTGTTCCCAGCACTTGTTGTGGTGTACATCTCTAATGTAGCCAATATTCCATTCGATATGACTATGTACATCATGAGTGTTATCGTTATTGCTATTGGTTCTGTTGGTATCGCAGGCGTGCCAGGTACGGCTACAATGGCGGCATCTGTATCCCTTAGTGGTACAGGCCTTGGAGCGTACTTCACCTCCATTAGCCCAATTCTAGCTATCGATCCATTGATTGACATGGGACGTACATGTTTGAACGTATCTGGGTCCTTAACAAATGCTTTGGTAGTAGACAAAATTATGGGAACCATTGATAAGGATGCATACAATAATCCTAACGAAGGTCGAGTATAAAAACTAGCAACACTTAATCATATAATTATTATAAAAAGGGGCTGTAGCTGAATGTGGTAAAACCACATTTGGTTACAGCTTCTTTTGCCTTTTTAAAAGTGATAATTATTACAGATTGTAAACTATATTATTAATAATCGATATTGAAATTGTGAGCTTAGCTACTAACATACTTATGCATATATGGTATACTAAGCATTATAAAGTTACGAATTATGCTTAATAAATATAAGCCAAGAGGGTAATAGTATGATTACACAAGAATTGAAAGATCGATTAATTGCAGATTATCCAAAGTTTGAGGATATGACACATAAGTTCTATAAGAAAGAACTATCTATTGCAGATTATAAAGGGCAGTCTGGTACCTATGGTAGTTACGCTGAGCGCGGTGCAAATACTGGTATGAGCCGTTGGCGTTTCAATGGTGGCCGCATGACGCGCGAGCACATGCAGTTTTTAGCGGACTCCATTCGTAAATATAACCTACAACATGTACATTTCACTACCGGCCAATGCTTACAAATGCACGGCCTCGATGGTGATACAATATTAAAGCTCTATAAGGAATGTTATGATCACGGTATTTACAACCGTGGTGCTGGTGGTGATAATCCCAATGTAGTAGCTAGTATTTTACGCGGCATTGATCCTCGTGAAACGTTAGATATTACGCCATATGCAACAGCAATTAGCGAATTTCTTATGGAGCAAACGTTCTATATCAAGATTCCTCGTAAATTTAAAATGGGCATAGATAATGGTTTTGATAGTACCCCACATTCTACGTTCAAGGACCTAGGTTTTAACTTAACAAAACACAATACTTTTGATGTGTATGCTTGTGGTGGTATTGGTCCTAATCCTCGGATTGGCATTCCGGTGGCACATGATGTAGCACCTGAGGATGTTTTGTACCATGTGAAAGCTATGCTTATGGTTTTTGCTAACCATGGTAATTTCAAAAACCGTGGTAAGGCTCGTACCCGTTACATGCCTGCTGAAATGGGTGGGGCGGAAGCTTTCATCAAGATCTATGAAGAAACCCTAGCTATGGTAAAAGAAGTAGAACACCTAACTATTAATCCAGCTGATTATGCTTATGAAATTACAAAAACTGGTAAGCGTGATGATCCTGTGGAAAATTATCGTATTCACCGTCAAAAACAAGAAGGTTTATATTACGTAGAATATCATCCGGCAGGTGGCGATGCGAACGTAGAACACTTGCTGGCAGCCCTTGACTATGCGGTGACACTTGACCAAGTAGAAGCACGTATTGCGCCAGATCAAGCATTGTTCTTCATCAATCTCACAGCTGATGAAGCACGCAAAATTGCGGAATTAACTGATGATAGTGCCGAAAATGATTTTCGCCGTTCCGTATCTTGCGTTGGTTCTACTATATGTCAGATTGGAATGCAAGACTCTAACGGTCTTTTGAAAGATATCTTCGCACACCTTGAGGAAAAGGGCGTAGATACAAGAAAACTACCTCGTTTACATATATCCGGTTGCCCACACTCCTGTGGTACACACCAAATTGGCGAAATTGGTTTCCATGGTGCTGTAAAATTAGTAGATAAGAAACCTATGGTAGCATTTATCCTTGTAGACGGTGGCTCAGAACATATGGGGTCTGAAAACTTCGGTAAAATGGCTGGCAATATTGTAGCTACAAAAATTCCAGAATTTTTGGAATCTTTGGCAAATATTCTGAACGAATCCCCAGAACCAGACTTTGGGACCTGGAGAATGACACACAAAGCGCAATACATGGAGCTTATAAAAGCATTTGAGTAAATGTGGTTTTCGCTTGTGATGGGGCCCTAGCATATAAGTAGTTTCTACGTCGATTGCTATGGGGCCCCGTTTCATTGCGACAACTTAATTAAAAATAAAACTGGGTACCTCTTTGCTCCGTCCTTCGTAAAGTCGCTGCAGAGGTACCCAGTTTCATTTTTATAATACCTGATGTAAATTAGTCCCATAGCAAAGCGACTTACCCTACTAATATACAGAGCGGCCCCATGACAAGCTACATTCGATATTTACTCAATATGCTTTTATAATTAGAGGAACGGAGAGGCGAGAGCGGCTAAGTAGTTTTGACTGAATTTGCATTAAGACTAGCCAGTAGATTAGCCTCTGGCTAGTCCTTCCCATACGGTGGGCATGGCGCCACTACTATAAAGTTTATTATAATGTGTAAAATGATAGTGTTTTCTATGATTTATTTCAAGGTGTAACTGTAATGACTCTATATAAGTATTAGCTAGATTATTTACGCTTTTGGATGGGACATCTTTATAAATACAGTGATAAAAAAGTAAGAATACGCTTGTGCAGCGACTTTGAGAAGAACGGAGCAAGCGTATTCTTACTTTTTTTACCAAGTTGTACTAATGAGACGGGGCCCCATCCTAAAAGCGAATGAACAAATGTTAGTTGAGTCCCAATACAATTAGAATAATTGTTTAAAACTAGATATGACTTGATTTTGTATGTTATAATAGGCTTTATAGTAGTATTTGGAGGATATTCAGATGTTATTTACCGTCAATACAGAAGTCTGTACACGATGCGGCCTTTGCGTTGCTGACTGTCCGACCGGATTGCTGGTGATGTCCGATGCTGGACCTGTAACTGGCAGGGGAGGTTGTATCTCCTGTGGGCATTGTATTTCCGTATGCCCAACGCTTGCTCTTGATAGCGATATGACACCGCGTAAAGAGCAAATCGATATTACAAAGGAACCTAAGTTAACGCCTGAGCAAGCTGAACTATTTATGCGTAGTCGTCGCTCTATTCGTAACTATCAAAATAAACCAGTCCCTGTAGAGCTCATTCGCAAAGTGCTAAACGTTGCAAGAATGGCGCCAACAGCAACTAACACACAAGGTATTTCGTATATAGTAATCCGAGATAAACAAACGTTACGCCGTATTGCTGATCTCGTTCTAGAGTGGATGCATTTAGCTGCAAAAACAGTGCCAATTATGCGCCTTTATGCTCGTGCGGCTCAAGCAGAAGTAGATAAAGGCAAGGAGTATATCTTGCGCGATGCGCCGGCTCTCGTCGTGGCAATTGGCTCTAAAAAAGATATTCATCGTACCCATGATAGTGGTCACTCTTGCTTGTCTTATGCTGAGCTATATGCGCCGACTTTAGGCCTTGGTACTTGTTGGGCAGGCTTTTTTGAACATGCTGGAGAAGCTGAATACCAACCATTATTAGATGAATTAGGTGTACCTGATGATAAAATTGTAGCTGGTGGCATTCTTATGGGATATCCTAAAGTACGATATCGCAATATTGTAGAGCGTCAACCATTAGATGTTACATTTGATACAGAAGAGTAAAAAAGAGATGCCCCAATGATTGTAATCATTGGGGTATCTCTTTTTAGTTATATAGTGACGATATAAACTTTATTAATTGGCAGTTGTAATAGTGCCTTTGAATGTTTCGTCGATGTATTGTTTAATAGCATCAGATTTGTAAATATCTGCAATTTTTTTGTATGTTTCGTTGTCTTTGTCTTCACTACGAACTGCAAGTACGATAACTGTTAGTGGTTCATCTTTAGATTCGAAGAAGAAACCTTGTTTTTCTACACTAAGACCAGCACTTTGCACATAGTTCATTGGAATAACTGCAATTGTTACATCATCTAGACTACGAGGTAATTGAGCTGCTTCTAGTTCTTGAATCTTTATATTCTTCGGGTTAGATGTGATATCTGCAACTGTTGCTTTGAAGCCGACACCATCTTTTAACGTAATTAATCCAGCTTTAGCTAATAATGCTAATGCACGACCACCATTAGTAGGGTCATTTGGGATAGAAACAGTAGCGCCTTCAGGTACATCTTGTACGCTGTGTACACTATTACTATATAAGCCCATACGCACCAAAATTGTTTTACCGATTGCTACTAAGTTGGAACCATTTTGTTTGTTAAAGTTTTCCATAAATGGTACATGTTGATAAGCATTCAGTTGAATATCGCCATCTGCAAGGGCTTTATCAGGTGTTACATAGTCTGAGAATTCAACTACTTTAAGATCGATTCCTTGTTTTTTAGCTTCTTTTGCTACAGCTTCAGCTACTTGTGCATGAGGACCAGATGTAGCACCTATTTTGATTTCTTTTTGTGTTTGTGTTGATTGATTTGATGTACTACCACAACCAGCGATAGCAAATGCAAGAGCACCGATAAGTAATGGTGCTAACAATGTTTTTAATTTCATATAATCATCCCTTTCAAGTCTTATAATGGTTATATCCTATCATGGATGAAGGGGATTTGTATATGATAAAAGCATATCAGTTAGCTATAGATTAAAACTATGGTGAAATTCTAGCTCATTTATAATACAATTCAATATAATATATTGATTAATGTGTTATATTGAATGTGTGATCGCTAGGTAGTAAATTTATATTTTAAATATTTTTGTATAATTCTAATATGGATTCATATATCTATATGTCGGATATATCTATATGTCGGATTAATGGAGGATGTATGTATAATTTTGATTTTTATAACCCTACACATATCGTATTTGGTAAAGACCGTTTAGATGAATTAGATACATTGGTACCAAAGGATGCAAAGGTGCTCATTACTTATGGTGGTGGCTCCGCTGTGCACAGTGGTCTTATTGATCGCATTGTGAAAGCTCTTGGTAACCGCAAGGTTGAGCAGTTTGGTGGTATTGAGCCAAACCCATCTCTTGAAACTTGTGAACGTGCGGTAGCTTTCATTAAAGAACATGGCGTAGATTTCGTTCTCGCTGTAGGCGGCGGTTCTGTAGTAGATGCTACAAAACTTATCGTTATGGGTGCTACCTATGATGGTCCCGTTATTGAGGTAATGAAAGCTGGTGTGCCAGAGGTTCCGGTAGACATGGTACCAAATCCATTACCATTTGGCACAGTTATGACACTACCTGCAACTGGTTCCGAAATGAACAATGGTGCAGTTATTACTTATGGTGACGGTAAATACCCTGTATTCAGTAGCTTAGTATTCCCTAAGTTCTCCATGCTTGATCCAACATTGACTTTCACCTTGCCTGAAAGACAAGTTAAGAATGGCGTTATCGATACCTTTGTGCATACCACAGAGCAGTATTTAACATACCCTGTAGAAGGTCGTATTCAAGATCGTTTCAGCGAAGGTATTTTAAAAACTATGATTGAAATCGGCAAAGAAACAGTAGAAAATCCAGAAAACTACGATATTCGTGCTAACCACGTGTGGGCCTCTACATTGGCATTAAATGGTTTAATTGGTGCCGGCGTGCCACAAGACTGGGCAACTCATCTGATTGGCCATGAGTTAACTGCGGCGTACCATCTTGACCATGGTATTACATTGGCTATCGTATTACCTGCATTGTTAGAAGTGAAAAAAGCAGACAAACTTGAAAAATTGGCACAATATGCTACACGGGTATGGCATATTACAGAAGGTACAAACGAAGAAAAAGCGGACAAGGCTATCGCTAAAACTCGTGAATTCTTCGAGTCCCTTGGCGTATCTACGCATTTGAAAGACTATGGTCTTGGTGAAGAAGCAGTTGATAAAATTGTGAAACAATTAGAGGACCATGGCATGACACAACTTGGTGAAAATGGTGATGTAACACCAGAAGTAGCTCGCGAGATTTTAACGCGTGCCTTATAATTAAGGGGATTAACAGTGTAAACTTGTATGATATGGAAAGGAGGCGCTCCCTATAAATAAAATAAAAAATAGAAGTGCATTTTCTTTTGCACTTCCTATTATGATTCCCATGGGGCTTAGTTTCCTTTTTCTTGGAGTAGGCTTTGGTTTGTATGCTACCAGTCAAGGGTTTCCTTGGTGGACCGCTCCTGTTTTAGCTAGTACCATATTTGCAGGCTCCATGGAGTTCGTAACTATTGGGCTGTTAATGGCAGGCTTTGATCCAGTGAATACTTTTATGTTGACCTTGTTTGTCAATGGGCGCCATTTCTTCTATGGTCTATCTGCACTACAGCGATATGTGCATATGGGATGGAAATGGTTTCCTACAGTTGCGTGGATGTGTGATGAAAGCTTTGCAATTAATGTATCTACGAAGTTACCCGATGATGTAGATGAAAAATGGTTCTACTTCCATGTATCGTGGCTTAATTATATCTTCTGGGTGGTGAGTACTCTTGTAGGGGGATTGTTCGGTGATTTATTAGCATCTGTAGATTTGCGAGGTATTGGTTTTGTATTACCTGGCTTATTTATTGTTATATTCCTTGAAATGTTATTTAATGCTAAAAGTAATAATATTCGAGGCTTAGGTGCTGTTGGAGCCGTTGTAGCACTAGCAATGCTTCTATTAACGGGAAAATCCTTATTTATGCTTGCTTCTATGGGGTGTATGCTCGTAGTATGTTATATAGCGTATAAGTGGGGAGGTGTACATCTTGACTAGTTTTGAAATAGTCATTACCATTGCCATTGTTGTAGCGGGCACATTACTTACACGTTTCTCTGCTTTTCTTATTTTCCCACCTGGTAAGAAGGCCCCAGATTTTGTACAGTATTTAGGCAAGGCATTACCTGCAGCGGTTATGGGGATGCTTGTTGTGTACACTTTTAAAGATATTGTAGTTCTAATATATCCTTACGGACTTCCTGAATTAATTGCATTCTTAGTTACAGTGGGGCTTCATATGTGGAAGCGAAATATGTTCATGTCTATTGGGGCAGGAACTGTAGCGTATATGATTCTTGTACAAGCCATATTTAATGTAACAAGATAAAATAAACCACGTATATCTATTCCTATGAAAGGTTAGATATACGTGGTTTTATGTTTTATTTTAGTTGTAAAAGTCTTTCAAGACCTGGCGCAGTATGATGGTCTTCCAAGAAGTCTTGTTGGTCTAGTAGTTCCATAACGTCCATATCGATGTTGGTGAGTTTGAAATCGAATACATCGAAGTTAGCTTCCATATGGCTCACGTTATTTGCCTTTGGCAATGGAATGATGCCTTGTTGGATGTGCCAACGCAAGATGATTTGATGTTTTGAAACACCGTATTTTTCCGCCAAGCTTTTGATGATTGGATGGTCAAAAATCGGTTGGCGGTCACGGGTAAATGGAGACCATGCCATGCCTACAACTTGATGCTTTCTCATCAATTGTAAGAGTGATTGACGTTGGTTGAACGGGTGGCATTCGATTTGGTTGACCACCGGCTTTACATTGCAGTGGTACAACAAGTCAATGAGGCGATCCTCGTAGAAGTTAGATAGGCCTAACCCACGAAGTACATTTTGATCGTATAATTCTTCCATGGCACGCCAAGAACCGTAGTAATCACCCAGTGGTTGATGCACCAGCATGATGTCAATATAGTTGGTATTTAATTTCTTTAAGGAGCTTTCAACAGCACGCATCGTATTATCGTAGCCCGCATCAGTGTGCCAAATTTTAGTAGTGATGATTATATCTGTTCGTTTAATACCAGATGCTCTGATTCCTTTAGCCACGGCTTCTTCATTGCCATAATAGGCGGCCGTATCGAGTAAACGATAGCCTACGCTAAGTGCATTGGAAACAGCTTGTTCAGTCTCTCCTTCGGTACCTGTTTTATAGGTACCATAACCGATGGAGGGAATAAAGCTACCATTATTTAAAATCCTAAAGTCCATCCGTTCTTCCATGAGAACCTCCGTTATATTCATAAATTAAAGGAATTAGCTTTCATACAATTCTAACTGATTTTATGATATACTAAGGTATTGATAAAAATCAATATGATAGGAAGTGACAGAATGCAAATAAATCGTTTTTGCTCTGTAATTGCTATCCTTGGCGTTATGATTATGACACTCGCTATTGCGGGATGTGGTACGAAAACCGTATCCGTCGCAGAGGTAACGTACAAGGATATGCCGTTGCAGATTCATAATGATGCCAATGTAACGGCCCTTAATAAGGCGACGATAACGCCGACCTTGACGGGGCAGGTCGTGTATGCCGTGAAAGTAGGCGATCAAGTACAGCAAGGTCAAACTGTGGCAACTGTAGATACATCGGCTTTACAACAACAGCTAGCATCCTTGCAAGGACAATTAGCGCAAGCCCAATCACAATCATATGCCACAGCTGTGACGACTACGACTGCAGCATCTATAGACAGTACTCAACTGGAACAGGCTCAACGCATGCGTGAAGCGGGCATAATCACACAAAAAGAATATGATCGTATTTTGGAACGATCTCAACCACAAACTACAACAGTTACAACCGGTGGTGGCGGAGGCATCAATACGGCAGCCATTGAGGCACAAATCGCACAAGTATCGGCTCAGATGGCGGCATCTACAATCGTGGCTCCTATAGCAGGTACTGTAACATCTATCTATAACGAAGACCGTCAAATGGCGATTGCAGACCGTCCATTTATGATGATTCAGCAATCTACGCCGATGGTTGCATCCCTCAGCATTCCTCGTGATGCGGCTATGAAATTAGGTACACCTGAAGCGAAGAATGGCATGAAGGTACTTCTCAAGGTAGGTGACCAAGAATTACCAGGTGAATTGACTTACGTAGATATTACTCAACCTGAAAATGTGCCAAGTGTTCTTGTGAAAGCCACTTTCAATAATGAGAAAGGCCTAATCAAGGCTGGTGAATTCTATACACTCGTTATTGAATCTAATGTGAAAGCCAAGATGCTGACCGTTCCAACTAAGGTGGTTCGGGAAAATCAAGATGGGAAATATGTATATGTATTGACTGAGAATAATACAGTTGATGTACGTGTTGTTGAGGTAGGCATCACTGAAGGCGATGACGTAGCCATTATTTCTGGCTTAAACGAAGGTGATAAGGTTATTACGACGGATGGCACCTTTGTGTTAGGTGAATCTGTAAAATTGTAATTATGAGACCTAAGATTTTAGTACTAGATTGTTAGGATTATGTTTAAATGTGATGGAATCAAAACTTTCACAGATTGTGAAAGTAACCTCAAAAGAGGAATCTGATAGGAGGGATTATTATTTTAGAATTTAAACGTTTTGAATTGAGAGATAAACCATTAATCGACAAATATTTTGAACAACATCATTATGAAGCATCCGATAATTGCTTTACTACATTGTTTATGTGGCAAGATCCGTACGGTATTCGCTGGGCTGAAGAAAATGGCGTATTGTACATCCAAGGTGGTGGCAAGCGTGAGCCATTCCTTTTGCCTCCATTTGCTGGTAAAGATGCAAAGTTCCTTGATGGTTTGTTGCGTGCTAAAGAATGGTTCGTAGAAAATAAATTGCCGTTCCGATTTAAAGGCGTTAGCAAAGATGTAAAAGAACGCATGGAAGACCTATGTCCTGGTCGCTATGCATTTACACCTGACCGCGATAACTACGAATACATTTACAAGTCCGAAGATCTTATCAACTTGTCTGGTAAGAAATTCCGTCAAAAGAAAAACCATTTAAACCAATTCCGCATGCAATATTCTAACTATGAATATGTGCCAATTACAGAAGATATCATCCCATTGTGTCGTGAAACGGCAGCATCTTGGGTAGAAACGCATCATGAAGAAGGTATCGAAGATGAATTGGTAGCCATCAATTTGTTATTTGATAATTGGGATGTTTTGGATCTTAAGGGCGGTGCCATTAAATTATTCGGCCGTGTTGAAGCCTTTAGTATTGGTGAGCTACTCAATGACAGAATTGCTTTGATTCACATTGAAAAAGCAAATCCAGATATTCGTGGTTTGTATCAAGCTATTAACAATGAATTCATTCGTCATGAATTTAGCGAAGTAGAATTTATCAACCGCGAAGAAGATATGGGTTTGCCTGGCCTTCGTCAAGCAAAAGAATCTTATAACCCAGATCATTTTGCTGAAAAATATGACGCAGTATATGCTAACGAAGCTGATAATGCGACAGGCGGTAAATAAAAATTTGAGCTATGAAGCCGATGTGCTCCATAGCTCATTTTGTTATAATAGAATTGTTAGCCTATCTATTTGAATGTAACTATCGTATCATCATAGCGATATAGCGATATAGCGATATAGCGATATAGCGATATAGAGATATGGCGATATGGCGACAGGTTAGATATTATACGCTGTGACGCGATAGATAGTGGCTCTTATGATATAACGAGGATATAAACATGGAATTTAGAATTGCGACGGCTCAAGATACGCCTCATGTGGAAAATCTATGGGCGTACTGCTTTGAACCAAAGGAAGATCCATTCTTCCAATATTATTTTACAAATTGCTATGAACCAGAGAATACAATGGTCGGACTAGAACAGGGCCAATTGTTGAGCACTGTTCATTTGCGTCAATACAATCTTAACGTTCGCGGTGCTGTATTACCTACGAGTTATATGGTAGGCGTTGCAACGCATCCTGCGGCTCGCCGTGGTGGAGTAGGCGGTGCATTATTGACCTCTGCACTAGATGAGCTTCGTAAACGCGGCCAAGCTATGACGATTTTGATGCCATCCAAGGCGGCATTCTATCAACAATATGGTTGGGAACTTTATGCTCATCAATGGGTGAACACCATGTCGCTAGAAGACTTGCGCCCTATGACAGATAAAACATTGAGCTTTGGTTTGCTAAATAGCGTAGATCAATGGACCTTGTTAGATCCAGTATATAAAACATATACGGCTCGTCTTTCCGGCTACGCAGAGCGCGGTGAAAAGGAATGGAAACGATTATTAGGCAGCTTCTTTGCAGAAGGCGTAAACATTGCTGTAGTGCGCAACGATGATAACGTCATTGAAGGCTATGCAGTGTATCGTTTAGGGCAGCCTGAAATTCCTGTTTCTGAATTGGTTTACACGACACGCCGTGCACAACGTGCATTATTGAACTACTTCTATAATCACCGTTCTCAAGGCACTTCTATTCGTTGGAATGAAGGCCTTCATGATACATACTATCGCTTCTATCCTGATGGTAGAACTGGTCACGCTACGATGCCGTATATGATGAGTCGTATTGTAGATGTAAAAGCTGCTTTTGAAGCGATTCCTGTAAATCCAGAGGCATTGATGATGCCTATAACAATGACCTTTGCAGTAAAAGATAAACTTTGCAGCTGGAACGAAGGCCGTTATGAAGTGGAATATGGCGGTGCATTAACTCCATCCGTTAAAAAGATTTCTGATACATTAGAGGGCAAAGCAGATATTACCGTTGAGGTCGGTGCATTAAGCCAGTTATTAATGGGCACTCTTACGGCTCGAGACCTTGTTTTTGAAGGGAAACTATCAGTAAGCGAAGAATGGTTAGACTATTTCGATATTCTCTATCCTGAACAAAAAACATATATTAACGAATGGTGGTAATATGAGCTGGAAAACGTATACGGTGAAAGAACCGACAGAGTTGACGGTCTCTAAATATGTAAAGGAACGATTTTCCCTATCCTCTCGGGATATCCAAATGATGTTTCGCAAGAAACGGGTAAAAGTTAATAGCCGTGTGGCTCATTCACAACGGACACTCAAAAAAGGGGATGTGTTAACCTTAGAATTACCACAAGATAAGGATTATGGGGTTGATGTAGAAAAGGGACCGATTACAGTTCTCTATGAAGATGCGCATACGTTAGTTGTAAATAAGGATCCCTTTATGCTCGTTCATCCTGCAGGGCAAACAAAGTCTTGCACCTTAAGCAATTATATAGCTGGTTATTATGCAAAAAAGGGTGTAGTTCATAAGGTTCGCCCTGTGCATCGTCTCGACCGAGATACATCGGGTTGCATTCTCTTTGGTAAAACAAAGGAAGCACAACAATACTATACTGATGAGCTACAAGCAAGTCGTATTGACCGCATTTATACAGGCCTTGTAGAAGGGCGTATTGATGCGGATGGTATGGTAGATGCGCCTATCGGGGTCGATCCAGTATTTGATAATCGCCGCGTTATCGATGAATTTGGGCAGCCTGCTCAAACAGAATATATTGTTCTTAATCATGAGGGAGACAATACTCTGTTACGTTTTAAGTTATTGACTGGTAGAACTCATCAAATTCGCGTACACATGGAACACATTGGACATCCTATTATTGGTGATGCTATGTATGGTACGCGCAATAAGCCCTATACACGTCAATGCTTGCATGCATCGGAGCTAACCTTCGTGCCGTATGGTAAGGACGAAACTATCACGATTACTTGTGAATTAGGGGATAATTTTGGTCGAGAATAATAACTGTAGATTTTACTACTCTAAATAATAAGCCCATCATATCTATCGGACGAGATGCTTATTTTCCATGTATCCTTGTATACAAAAAACAATAGTGATAAAAACTCATAGTCTATGCATGAAAAGCATAGACTATGTTTTTTTTATATTTTCAATTCACAGTAGACAAGAGTATACTGTGTATAGACATAAAATTCTATAGAATGTTAAATTGATAATTTTATAGAGAAATAGTTTGTTAGTTATACTTTTACCAAGACCGAACGGAACGATGCCGCAGTGCTTGGAATAATCAAGTGATATGAAGGAGTGCACGTTATGGATATGAAGCAAAGCACAATAGAGCAACAATGTCTAGATCAAGCTAGACTCGAAGCCAATGGCATGTACAGCAGCCAATTTGAAAAGGATGCGTGTGGCATGGGTTTTGTTGTTAATATTAAGGGAAAAAAATCTCATGATATTATCGACGATGGTTTGCGTATTTTGGAGCGCCTTGAACATCGTGGTGGTGCCGGTGCCGATAAGGACACAGGTGATGGTGCCGGTATTTTGGTACAAATTCCGCACGAGTTCTTTAAGCGTGAATGCGAAGTGCTTGGTATCAACCTACCTGCAGCTGGTGAGTATGGCGTAGGTATGGTATTTGCTCATAAATATGAAAGTCTCCGTAACGAGCAGAAGCGAATTCTTGAAGAGGTCGTACGCGAAGAGGGCCAGGTTGTTCTCGGCTGGCGTGAAGTACCGGTAGATGGTACAAAGGTCGGTAAAGAGGCTGCGGCGATTCGCCCTTGGATGATTCAAATCCTCATCGGCAAAGGCCCCGATGTAACTAACAATAAGGAATTTGAACGTAAACTATATATCATCCGTAAATTGGCGGAAAAACGCATCATTCCATTGAGCAAGGAATTATCTAGCGATTTCTATATCGCATCTTTATCCTCCAAAACAATCGTATATAAAGGTATGCTAACACCTGGTCAATTGCGTGACTTCTACCTTGATTTGAGCGATCTTGACTTTACCTCTGCGTTGGCAATGGTTCACTCCCGTTTCAGTACGAATACATTCCCAAGCTGGGCTCGGGCACATCCTAACCGTTTCTTAGTTCATAATGGTGAAATCAACACTATCCGCGGTAATGTAAACTGGATCAATGCTCGTGAAGGTAAAGCGGAATCTCCATTGTTCCCAGATATCAAAAAGGTATTCCCTGTAGTAGATGATAGCGGTTCTGACTCTGCTATGTTTGATAACACATTAGAATTCTTGCACATGACAGGCCGCTCCTTGCCTCATGCGATTATGATGATGATTCCTGAGCCTTGGGAACGCAATAATCTCATGAGCCAAGAAAAACATGATTTTTACGAGTTCAATAGCTTTATGATGGAACCTTGGGATGGTCCTGCGGCTATGGGCTTTACCGATGGTACAGTTATCGGCGGTGTCCTTGACCGCAACGGTTTGCGTCCTGCTCGTTACTATGTGACAACAGATGACCGCGTTATCATGGCTTCCGAGGTTGGCGTTGTAAACGAAAATGCTGAAAACATCCGCGCTAAAGGCCGTTTGGAACCAGGTAAAATGCTACTCATTGATACAGAGGAGCAACGTATCATCTCCGATGAAGAAATCAAACATCGCGTCGCTACTGAATTACCATACAATGAATGGGTAAAGGAACACGTTATTCATTTGTCTGAAATTACGCAGGCTGATGAAAGTACAATTCCAACAGTAGATGATTTATTCAAAGAACAACAAGCTTTTGGTTATACCCAAGAAGACCTTGTGCGCATGATCGTGCCTATGGCAAAAGATGGTAAAGATCCTGTTGGTGCCATGGGGGCCGACGCGCCTTTAGCTATCTTGTCAGATAAACCACAATTGTTATATAGCTACTTCAAGCAAATGTTTGCGCAAGTAACGAATCCTCCAATTGATTCTATTCGTGAGGAAATGGTTACATCTACACGGGTTATGCTTGGTAACTCTGGTAATTTAACAGAACCTAACAAAGCTGGTACCTATGCATTGTCCATGCGTACCCCAATTCTTACAAACCAAGAATTGGCATCCATTAAAGCTCTTGATTGCCGTCGCATGAAATCTGTAACCTTGCCAATCCTATTTGATCCAACTAAGGGTGCCGAAGGCTTGCGCGATGCATTAGATGAATTGTGTGCTAAGGCAGAAGAAGCAGCTCGTACAGATCAAAATGTATTGATTTTATCCGACCGTGGTGTCGATGAACATCATGCGCCAATCCCAGCATTGTTGGCTGTAGCTGCTGTTCACAATCACTTGATTAGCAAAGTATTGCGTACAGAAATTGGTCTCATCCTTGAATCTGGTGAACCTCGTGAAGTACATCACTTCTGTACATTAATCGGCTATGGTGTAACAGCTATCAACCCATACTTGGCGCTTGAAACTGTACGCGATTTGCAAGTTCGGAAACGCCTTGGCGATATTACACCAGAACAGGCAGAAAAGAACTACATCAAGGCCGCTGTAGGTGGCATCATGAAGGTCATGTCCAAAATGGGTATTTCCACAGTTCGTTCCTACCACGGTGCACAGATCTTTGAAGCCTTGGGCTTGAATACTAACTTTATTAACAAGTTCTTCGTAAATACACCAACACGTATTGGCGGTATTGGTCTTGGTGGTGTAGCACATGAAGCATTAGCTCGTTTTGAACGGGCTTTCAAATCCGATGAAACAGTACTCGAACCAGGCGGTTGGTATGGTCCTGTAAAAGATGGGGAAGAGCATCTATTCAACCCTAAAACTATCGATCTTTTACAAGAATCCCTTATCAATGGTGACTATGCTAAATATAAAGAGTATTCCAAAGCGATTCGCAACGATTACCACGTAACATTGCGTTCCTTGATGGAATTGAACTACCCTGTAGGTGGCGGTATTCCTATCGAAGAGGTTGAACCTGAAGAATCTATTGTAAAACGCTTTAAAGCTGGTGCTATGAGCTACGGTGCCATCAGTAAAGAGGCTCATGAAACTATCGCCATCGCAATGAACCGTTTAGGCTCCACATCTAACTCTGGTGAAGGCGGCGAAGATGTAGATCGTTTTAAACCATTGCCAAACGGCGATAACATGAACTCCGAAGTAAAACAAATAGCATCTGGTCGTTTTGGGGTAACCGCAAACTACCTCATTCATGCAAAAGAATTGCAAATCAAATGTGCTCAAGGCGCTAAGCCAGGTGAAGGCGGTCAATTACCAGGTAAAAAGGTATATCCTGAAATTGCCAAGGCTCGTCACTCCACTCCAGGCGTTGAGCTCGTATCTCCACCACCGCATCATGATATTTACTCCATTGAAGACTTGGCAGAGTTGATTTACGACTTGAAATGTGTTAACAAAGATGCGCGTATTTCCGTTAAATTGACTTCTGAAGCAGGTGTCGGTACTATCGCTGCTGGTGTTGCGAAAGCAAAAGCAGATAACATCTTGATTTCTGGATACGATGGTGGTACAGGTGCAGCAGGTCGCACATCTGTAAAACATGCAGGGGTACCTTGGGAACTTGGTCTCTCTGAAACTCATCAAACCTTGATGCTCAACAGATTACGTGACCGTGTTCAATTAGAGGTAGACTCCAAGTTGATGACAGGATTCGATGTAGCTGTGGCAGCTATGCTCGGTGCTGAGTTATTTGGCTTTGGCACATTGCCTCTCGTAGCAGTAGGCTGTAAAATGGCTCGTGTATGTAATCTTAATACATGTCCTTATGGTGTAGCCACACAAGACGAAAAATTGCGTGCTCGTTTCACAGGTAAGCCTGAATATGTTGAAAACTTGATGATTTTCATCGCACGTGAATTGCGTGAAATCATGGCTCGTTTAGGTATTCGCTCCGTAGCTGAACTCGTTGGTCGTATCGATCTTGTGCGTCAAAAATCTCAAGATGATAACTTCAAATTGTCTCGCGTCGATCTTAAACGCATATTGTTCCGTCCATACATTGATTCCTCTGTGGGACATATGCACATGGTTGACCAAGATCACGAGTTGGAACGCACCTTGGATATGTCCAAACTTTTGCGTATGTGCCGTCCTGCTATTGAGGATCAAAAACCGATTCGCGCTAAATTGGCTATCACTAACATCAACCGCGTTGTAGGTACCTTGGTTGGTTCTGAGGTGACACGTCGTTATGGTGAAAGCGGCTTGCCAGACAATACAATCAAGTTGAATTTCGAAGGCTCTGCGGGTCAATCCTTCGGTGCTTTCATTCCTAAAGGCATGACACTAGAACTTGAAGGTGATGCGAATGATTACCTCGGTAAAGGCTTGTCCGGCGGTACCATCACTGTATATCCACCTAAGAAATCCATCTTTGAAGCTGATGAAAATATCCTTATCGGTAACGTTGCCTTCTATGGTGCAACCTCTGGTACATCCTACATCAACGGTGTGGCCGGTGAACGTTTCGCCGTTCGTAACAGCGGTATCACTGCCGTTGTGGAAGGCGTCGGCGACCATGGCTGTGAATACATGACTGGTGGCGAAGTACTCGTACTTGGTAAAATTGGCCGTAACTTTGGAGCAGGTATGTCCGGTGGTTATGCGTATATCCTCGATTGCGATGAACGCTATGTCAATACAGGTCTCGTAGAATTACGTACAGCCAATAATGATGACCTTAAACGCATTAAAGAACTGATAGAACAACATGTATTGCATACTAACTCCGCTAAAGGCCGTCATATTTTAGAAAACTGGAATAACTTTGTAAACAGATTTACAAAAGTTGTACCTGTAGCGTACGAAGAAATGCAAGCTGCTATTGAACGCTTCAAAGAACAAGGCTTGTCCTTAGAAGAAGCACAATTGGCTGCATTTAAAGAAAAATATGCATAATATATTTCTTCTTAGTTAATTTTTGTTATATAAGAATACAGTGAAAAGCCTCTATAGCTTTGACTATAGAGGCTTTTTCATGTATAATATCTGTATTGCAATATTGGATCATGGCAGTTCTCGGGCCTGTGCAATGGGGGCCTGTGAATCGTGTCAGGACTGAGAGGTAGCAGCACTAAGCGGTAACCTTCATGTGCCACGGGGAACCCGGGGGCTGTCGTGATCGAATATTGCAAGGCGGCCTGTGGGGCCGCTTTTTTTATGTCTAATTTTCTTGAATATGGTATAATAAAGTATTGTAAGTTTCGGAAAAAGGGGGTGTTCCAATGGCATATATTGCGCTATATCGTAAGTATCGTCCGCAGACATTTACCGATGTAGTCGGTCAGCATCAGGTGTCTGATACATTGATGCGCGCTATCCGTGAGGATAAGGTAGCTCATGCCTATTTATTTGCCGGTCCGCGGGGGACTGGGAAAACGAGTATGGCGAAGATTTTTGCGCGCGCTATCAACTGCGAGCATGGTCCAACGGATCACCCTTGTAACGAGTGTAGTGCTTGTAAATCGATTTTGAGTGGACAGTCCATGGATGTTCTTGAAATCGACGCCGCATCCAATCGCGGTATCGATGAGGTACGTGCTCTCCGTGAAAGCGTCAAATTTATGCCTGTTGAGGGGCGTAAAAAGGTTTTCATCATCGACGAAGCCCACATGCTCACTACAGAGGCATGGAATGCGCTTTTAAAAACAATCGAAGAGCCACCGGCTCACGTGATGTTTATCTTTGCTACTACAGAAATTGAAAAATTACCTGTTACTATCGTGTCTCGTTGTCAGCGCTATACCTTTAGACGCATTACTTCTGATGACATAGCCCAACGTCTATCTTACGTAGCAGAAAAAGAAGGCTTTGGCCTTGATTCTGCGGCGGCTCAGCTTATCGCTATTCATGCAGACGGTGGTTTGCGTGATGCCTTGAGTATTCTAGACCAATGTGCAGGTATGGCAACAGGCTCTATTACACCGCAAGTGGTGGAAGAGTTAATTGGTCTCGTAAGTAAAGAATGGATTATTCACTTTCTAGATGCTTTGCGCAACGGCGATGGCCCTAAAGTATTATCCTACGTTCACGATGCATTGGCAGAAGGTCGCGATGCGACACAGATTATGGAAGCCCTTATTCAACATGTGCGTGCTTTGCTCGTTGGTAAGGTGGCTCCTGATGCAGATGAGCTCAAGGTATACGATGCCTTTAAGGATGAGTTCCTAGCTCAGGCCAATACTGTTGATTTCAATGAACTTAACCAATATGTGCGCAGTGCTCAATCCATCATGAATGATGCGAAGCAAGTGGATAATCCGCGAACCATCATTGAAATGGGCCTACTCGTGCTTTGTGCTAAATTAGGTTCTGTTGATGAAAGCTTAGAAGACCGTGTATATACTCTAGAAAGTGCCGAGCGATCTGAACGAAACGAATTATTGAACCGCATAGCTCAATTGGAACAACGAGGCCCCGTAGCAGCTCCAACAACATATGGTGCTAATGCATTTGTATCACCACAAGGTGGCTATGCGAATAGTTTTGTATCTGTTGATACTACTGTAACTACACAGGATGCTCCAATGAGCAGCACTCAAAATACCACTATTGATGCAGTGCCACCATCAAGTGGTGTGGGGATGACACCGCCTCCTATGAATGGGGTAGGTATGACGTCTCCACCGATGGGAGCACCAGGTAGTACACCTCCTCCGATGAATGGAGTGGGCATGGCTCCGCCACCGCCAAATAATGGGGACACGGCTTCCCAAAGACCTACAAGAAACCAAGCTAAAGGTCGTGCTAAAAAAGGTGTTAGTACACAGGCCATCATTAGTGAACAAATCTTGTCTGCTCAAGAGTATCGCAATGTACAATCCAATGTGATTAAATACTTGAAGGATAGCAATCGCAATATGACCTCTACCGTTATCGGTCAAGGTCAGCTGGTGTACGTAGACCAAAGCAAGGCGGTCATGGCCTTTAAAAATGCATTGCATCTCAATGTAATGACCAATGAAGTGAATTTGGCGGAGGCGGCTGATGCTTTCACCTATACACTGGGCTATGCAGTACACGTAGAAATCGTGGATGCCCTCACGCAAGTTTATAAAGACTATAAAAAGGCTGCTGGTAGCACCACACAACGCCAAGTAAAAGCACCCCAACGACCACAAGAACCGATGGTTGACGTAAAGACGACCTCTGGTGGGCAACCGACACAAATGGATTTAACCAATGATCCTCAAGAGAGTAAGCCTGATTCTGCAGCCGTGGACGCGGCTAAGGCTGCGGCTATGGCATTCTTAGCCAAGAAAACCGGTGGTGCTGTTGCAAATACAGCAGTTAGCGATAGTGCGAATACAAGTACAATAGATGCATCAGAAACTGCAGTAGGAGCTGATGTAGAAACAGAGCCAGCATTCGGTGGTGATGTGCCGATTACAACTTTTGATGGCAGTCCATCTAATCAGGTCCCCGATGGTGAGATTCCTATTGAGTCTCTAGCGGGTTCTATTGAAGGGGATGATATTCCAGTTCATTCCTTTGATGATGTGCCTGTAGATGATATGGAGGATTCTTATGTATCATCCTTAGATGATATGCCGCCACATCCATTAGATAGTGTGACTGTTATCAGCGAGGATGGTGAAGTGTTAGAGCGCCCTATGGATAGCGGTGCACATATCGAGGTTGAAGCTGTCCCAAAGTCTGATGGGGGTGAACCTCATGAGGAAACCCCGCATCAAAGTGATGACAAAGTTATGCTTTTATCAGCACCTATTGAAGTAGAGGCTATCGATAGTGTTACGGTGGCTCGAGAATACGCCTGGGATCCAGAGCATATGACAGAAGAGGAACGAAACAATCCTCTCTTGGCGGAAACATTAGAAAAATTATCTGAAGACCATGATATCATAGTCGAGGTTATCGAAGAATAGATAAAAAAGTAATTGTTATATAATAACCTTTGGCCTTGGGGCTATTAGGTGACACATATGTTATAAATCTATGTCATATATTGTTAATGATGTGGACTTAGAATGTTAGTATAGGACGATGTCTTAAAAGGAGGAAATACAATGTTTGGTAAAGGTATGGGCAACATGGCGGGCATGATGAAAAAAGTTCAAAAGATGCAAGAAGACATGAAGAAAATGCAAGAAGAGTTAAAAACTCGTACTGTAGAAGCTTCCGTAGGTGGCGGTGCAGTAACCGTTGTGATGAACGGTGAAAAAATCATCGAATCTTTGAAATTGAATCCTACAGCTGTTGATCCTGAAGATGTAGAAATGTTAGAGGATCTAGTAATGGCTGCGGTAAACGAAGCTAGCAAAAAAGTAGACGACCTCTTGGCTCAAGAAATGGGCAAAGTGACTGGTGGTCTAAACTTGCCAACAGGTTTATTCTAAATGACAAACGCTTTAGAACGGCTCGTAGAACAGCTGCGCCGCTTGCCTGGCATCGGCTCCAAGTCGGCTAGACGCTTGGCTTATCATTTGGTAGAAATGCCGAAGGAAGAGGTAGACCGCCTCGTGGAAACCATTGTAGAAGCGAAGGGGGCTACGCGTCACTGTTCTATTTGCTTTAACTTATCAGCTCAAGATCCTTGTGAATTTTGTAGCAATCCAAATCGGGACCAAACGACGATTATGGTTGTTGAAACATCTCGCGATGTGATTGCTATCGAGCGCAGTGGTGATTATAAGGGCTTGTATCATGTATTGGAAGGCGCTTTATCCCCTATGGAGGGCATCGGTGCCGATGATATTCGCGTAAAAGAATTGATTGCACGCCTTCGTGATGGTGTTGTACAAGAGGTGATCCTCGCGACAGACCCAGATGTCGAAGGGGAAGCAACAGCTTTGTATTTGGCGAGATTATTAAGTCCAAGTGGCATCAAGGTAACGCGCATTGCTCGCGGTGTTCCTGTGGGTGGCGATATCGAATATGCCGATGAATTAACGCTAGGCGGTGCCGTAGTGAACCGTCAAGAAATGAAAGGATAATAGTATGGGAGCTTTATTAGCATCACCGATTATATCGGCGGTTATTTCCATTGCTGTAGCCTACATTGCTTTCAAAGTAGCATTTTTCACCATTAAACGGGTGGCTATGAATGTTGTGATTGGTGGGTTAACCTACTGGGTATGCGTTCATATACTTAATATTTCAATGGATATTGGGGTGGGTATTTGGGCATTAACAGCAATTTTAGGCCCTATTCCTATGGTCTTAGCTGCTATATATTACGGCATTAAATAACAGGAGGTTTTTATGCTTATCAATCGTGAACAACAACGCGTTATTGATGAAGTGGAACAGAATATCCTCTTGTTAGCGTCCGCTGGGACGGGAAAAACGAATACACTTGCTTATCGGGTGGCTCATCTCATCGAGGGTGGCTATGCGAAGGCGGAGAATATCTTGTGCATGACCTTTACGAACAAGGCCGCAAACGAGATGAAAGACCGCATTCAATCGCTCGTGGGCAGTCCTACAAAGGCTGTGGAGGTTAGTACATTCCACAGCTTTTGCTTTTTCATTCTCCAACAAGAGGGCAAGCGCAATGAAACCTTGTACACGGATGTGACCATCTTTGACGAAGAAGACTGCAAGGAACTATCTGAACCGTACCGTCCTGGTAAATTGCGAGAAATGTCCTTTGCTAATGTTATCTCCATGGTGAAAGAATATCGTTCTTTATATGGCTTTTATTCTGATGATCTCGTAGGTGATTACAAGCGGACAATTGAACGCTTACAGAAGGAACAGCGTGAAGCCATTGAACAGCTCTTTTCGAGCTTTGGCAATGTCCTCTACAGTGAACTCCATGATTTCTTGAACCATGGTCACGAATGGATTGCTGCCTATGATGAAAGCTTAGCTTCCGTGCACGGCCTAGATTTTACAGATCTCATCTGCGGTGTTCATCGCCTATTTCAAGACCCTGTAGTTCGTGAGAGCTGGCGCAGTCGTTACAGCTATATCTCTGTAGATGAAATGCAAGATACAGGCGTACTAGAGTACAAAGTTCTAGAAATGCTGTGGGAAGGTAATCACGTACTTTTGTGTGGTGACTATTTCCAAACGATTTACGAATGGCGTGGCTCCGATCCGTTCCGCTTGCTCAAGCAATTTGATGCGGATTTCAAGCCTTTAAAAATTATCTTCTACGAAAATTATCGTTCTAATTGGACGCTCTTTACGATGGCTTTCAAAACCTTACAAAATATGTTTCCTGACCTGGTTGGGTCTATCTACACTGAATTGCCTCGTGCCAATAGTGAAAGCAAGGGTAAGCCTGTTCTCATTAAAGGTTGTAAAAATAGCTACCTTGAGGGCCGCTATATCTACGAAGCTATCTGTGCATTACCGAAGGATGCTAATATCGGCGTTCTTGTGAGAGACAATAAAAAAGCACAGCAACTAAGTGATTCTTTTGAACGTCTTAACAGCGAACGACCTGAAGAGGAACGTCGTCACTTCATGATTATCGACGAGTTTAAATTCTTTAGACGTCAAGAAATTAAAGATGTTATGGCCTACTTCAAACTGCTCATGAATCCAAACGACTCTGTCAGTGCGAAGCGCATTATCAAGCGATATGTTGCTGGTATTGGTGACGCTCGTATCGCTGCGATTGAAAGCCCAGAGACGCGCCAAGTAGGTTTAAAATTGACGGACTTCATGGATATGCCTATCTTTGAGGCTGAGCCTTATGCAAAGCTTGTCAGTGGCTTAGAGCAGCACGAAGTAGTTGTTTATGACGTGGAGAGCACCGGCACAGATACGTCTCAAGACCGCATCATTCAAATTGCAGCTATCCGCATCGATGAAAATGGACAGGTCTTAGAGGCCTTTGAACGATTTATCAATCCTGGTATACCTGTTGGTCAATCCGAAGAGGTACACGGCTTCTCCGATGCGTATTTACAAGAACACGGTGAAGATCCGGCTACAGTACTCAAAGCGTTTAAGGAGTTTTCTAAGGATGCTATTATCGTAGGTCACAATGTAAACTATGATGTGACCATCTTTACGAATGAATTGGCGCATCATAACTTAGGCAATCCTGAGTTCAAGGCTATTTACGATACACTCGATATCTACCGTCGTTTCTATCCTAATTTGCCAAATCATAAATTGGGCTTCCTAGCATCTAAGTTTCCTATACACCATGAGCCAACACATAATGCAATGGATGATATCTTGGCCACTGCACAGCTTTTAATTTATGCGGTGAAAGAAAAAATCGTACCGACCACAACGGGTCGTATGGTAGCTATAAATAAATATAAAGCAGCTTTCACGGATATCGCCTCTCAAATGGCGACCTTGCGTAGAAAAGCCTATACGGAGATGCCAACGAAATTATTGGCGTATATCATGAATCAAATGGGGGTTTTAGAGTACTATAAATCTCATGGGGAAGCGGCTAAAGTAGAGCATATACGCGATTTGTATCGCATCATGGAAAAACTAGATGCGGCTTATGAAGGGCCTGCTGGTTTGGCTCGATTAAACCAAATCTTACAGATGGCGGCCCTTACGGCGGGTGAACCAGCACAACAGGTGAGAAACGAAGATCGCATTCCTATCATTACCATTCACCAAGCGAAGGGTAGCGAGTTTGACCATGTATTCTTAGCTGGGCTAAATGAAGGAACTTTCCCGAGTCCCTTTGCTATTGCAGAAGGTCGTGAAGACGAGGAAAAGCGTTTGTTCTATGTGGCCATCACGCGACCTAAACAAGAATTGACCATTACCTTTGAACAGACGAATATACGAGGTAGGGCAGTTCAACCAAGTTCGCTACTTAACTATATGCCACGAGATCCTGAACTCGTAGAAAGGAGATACTAATGGCGCGAAAAACACATCGCCCTGACGATATTCTGTGGACCGTGACAGCTGTAGATATAGAAGCTGCACTTAGCAAGAAAAATGCAAGACAAAAGCTAGTAGGTAATGGTCAAGATATATCAAGTAAAAATCGAGATATATCGAGTAGCAATCAAGACATATCAAGTCGCGATTCTGAGCATATTGGAGAAATATGCGATATTTCACTTGGTGGAGTGTTAGATACTAGATATCCTCGAAAGTCCTTAGTTAAGCTCTTTGAAGAGAAATTAATCCACATTAATGGTCATAAGGCTGCGCCAAAGAATGCAATCTCTGAAGGTGACGAGATTTGGATTGCTATGGCCAAGGAAAAAATAGATCATGACCCTATCAAAATGGACTTACACATTCTATATGAAGATAATGATCTCCTTATTATGGATAAGCCAAGTGGTGTGACGGTAAACTCTAAAGACCAAGTATCCCTTGCCAATGGGGTGGCGCACTATTTTAAAGAACATGGTATCAAGCGAAAGGTACGTTTCTTGAACCGTCTCGATAGAGATACGACAGGTTGCATTGTCATTGCAAAAAGTGGTTTAGCACAAAGTATTTATCAACAGCAAATGGATGATAATACCTTTGAAAAGTGGTATATGGCGACTGTGGAAGGCATTGTAGAAGCCGATGAGGATTCTTTAGTATTCCCTATGGAACGCAGTGCTGATGGGATTCATTACGAAGTGAATCCTAAGGGAAAAGAGACTCGTACAGATTTTTCCGTCCTATGTAGACATTCTTCAGAGACTGTGGATAACTCTGTGAATAAGTCTAAAAATTCTGTGGATATAGCACCAAAAAATGTGGATATAAACTTGGGAGATGTTGATAAAAGTAATCAAAATGTGGACAAAACTGTGTATAAGTCCAATAAATGTGGATATTCTGAGGTTTTAGTTCGTTTGTACACAGGGAAAACACATCAAATTCGAGTAGCTTTCAGCCATATAGGGCACCCTCTTGTAGGAGATACCTTATACGGTGCACAACCTACGGAACAGCCATTTCAATTACGCGCTCAAAAGGTAGTATTTACACACATGCGCACAGGAGAGCGTATTACGGTTACGGCATAATCTGATCTGGTTAACTCGTTACGTAATGCGAAATACTAGTTTGTTAATAATAGGTTTGTACTATACATTGTGAAGTCACAATACATCAAATACTCTAATTGAGAAATGAGAATTATTGATAACTCAGATAAATCAATAAGTTTAAAAATATTTTTCAAGAAAAATAATGACAAATGATAATCGATAAGCTATAATAGGATTATAAGTAAATCGATATAGTTCAATTTAAAAACTATAAATCAGAATGTAAGAGGTGTAGTATGATTTTACAAGATAATAGTGCAGCACGTAATCGGGGGATTACGCTTGCCAGTATAAAAGGCATTATAGGTAATGTCGTTCTCGTTATTTTTAAAATGATTGTGGGCCTTGCGTCTAATTCCATCGCCATCATCCTTGATGCGGTAAATAACTTAACAGATGTATTGTCCTCTGTATTAACTATTGTGGGTACGAAATTAGCCGCCAAAGGGGCTGATAAGGAGCATCCATTTGGACACGGTCGTATAGAATATATGACTACCATGGCTATAGCTTTCATCATTCTCGGTGCAGGTATTGGATCCCTTAAGGAATCTGTGGATAAAATTATCCACCCTGAGGTATCTACATTTGATATTCCAGGTCTTGTTATCATCGCTGTTGCCATCGTTGTGAAAGTAGTGATGGGTCGTTATATCAAGGCACAAGGTGAGAAATATAAATCCGATGCGCTCGTAGCATCTGGTATAGATGCCCTTTTTGATGCAGTGATTACCTTTGCTACATTGGTATCTGCAGGCTTAGTATTTTTCTTTAACTTTGATATTCAAGGTTATGTGGGCGCTGTTATTTCTGTTTTGATTTTAAAAGCAGCGTATGATATTTTACGTGAAATGTATAACCATTTGCTCGGTGTTCGAGCAGATGATAATTTAATCCGTAATATTAAAGAAACTATCGCACAGCATCCGAATGTGGGTGGTGTATATGACTTGGTATTAAATAGTTATGGGCCAGGAGAAACAATTGGTTCCGTTCATATTTCTGTACCAGATACGATGACAATGGCAGAAGTTCACCCATTAACCAAGGGCATTGCGGTTCATCTTTATAAAAAGTTTGGCATCAATATGACCGTTGGTGTATATGCTGAAAATAAACCAAGTGTAGAAGTACTTGAAATTAGAAAAGCTCTTGATCAAGTTATTAGTTTATATACACATGTAGTACAAGTACATGCCTTCTACGTACAAGAAGAAAAGAAGGTTATCTACTACGATATTATCTTTGACTTTGACGAAGAAGATCCACATAGTACATTAGAAAAAATCAAGGCAGAAATGCAAAAACGTTACCCTGACTATACACAATTCGCTATTGTGGATACGGATTTTAGTAACTAGTTTAGTAATATTGATTTTAGATATCTAAGTGAATAGAAACTTCTAAGTATATCTCTTTACTATATGGGATAATTTCATAACTAATATTATAAAATTAAAGGCTTTTACCAGTAATTGACCGAATATAATCGGTCAAGAATCGGTAGAAGCCTTTTCTTTTATTAATCGATAGATTTAGTTATACTATAGGTAAGAGAGGTGGTCCTATGTTGCAATGGATAAAGAAACATTATATTGTAAGTTTTTTAATTATCCTTATTCTTATTTTGTGTGCCTTACACCTCAGTGGTACGAGAAATGAGAAATGTATTTTACCAAAAAAGGGATAATTTTAGAAAAGGATATTACAGTTGATATTAATCGTAATCCTAATGCAATCTTAACAGTTATAAATGCAAGTAATTACTCTGAGTCTTATGCCATTGATGTATTACCTATTATGAAAAAATATAATTGTTATATTTTTGATTATCTTATTGTTAATGATGAATTATATCTGCTTGCACGCTCTAATGATACTATTTCTAATATGAATTTGTATCCGCTTTTGATTTTGAGGGTCACTGATACATCTTTGACTGCTAATGTTATAGGATATGATTTTGATAAGTTTTCTGCTTCCTTAGACTATATCAATGGTAATATTATAGCCTCTAATAGGGAGGGAAAATATATTTTAGATGCTACTTTATCTGCTACTAAAATAGTTGATACAGATCCACGTTTGGTTCAACAAAAGAAAGTAAGTAAACATGGTATTAAAAATGATAAAGTAATATTAGATTCTCTTATTCCTAGAGAATTATATATAAATGGTAAGGTAGGAGATACTTATTTACTAACAGTTACTCCTCTTATATATGCGAAACCAAATATGAATTTACCTTTTGAGTTTTTTAAAGCAGAACAGTATTATGGTATTCCTATATATGAAAATATGATGTTGTTTTGGAATGTTAAGACTAATAGAATGGAAAGTTATGATAATCTAAAGTCTATAACTTCTTTCAATATAAAATATATGGATATGAATTATAATACTGAACTTTTCGAACAATGGAATCAAATAATTAAGAATTTAAATACTGAAAAATCAAATTAACTTGATAATATATAGTTGAATGAATATAATATATTGTATAAAATGTAATTTGTGTTGATAAATTCTCTAAGGAGAGATGGAATGAAAAAAATTGCTCTTACCTCATTAGCTGTAATGGCGGTTGTTGGTGTGTTTGCGATTCAGCCTGTAGATGCAAAAAAGGTAGAACAAGATCCAGTAATGACACCTATTGAAATGCCTATGAATGATGAAATTCAACAGGTTAATGGTGTATCTAAATCTACTAATCAAGAAACACGACGTTTGTCTAATAATTTAGCACAAGCTACAAAAGTGATGATTAAGAAGAATTGGAAGATTATTTATATTAAAGCAGTCCCTATGGGTGATAAGGATGCTGTACGCTTCTATTATAAAGATAATAGAGGTCAAGTATACAATGGCCAAGTCATTAGAAATACAGGCCTATCCAAGGGTAAATATATGGCTGGTTCTTTACGTCAAACTGAGGCCTTGCAAGAATTAGTTAACCATTTGCAACAGAATGGTCAAGAAGTACCTTCCTCTATTGATATCATCATCACTCAAGAAGGCTATCGCATTAAGACTATCTTTAATTACAATGAAAATATAAGTAATCTAATAGCGTATCAGCAACAATATGAACAAGAAAACTTCCCGACTATGAAGTAATAGAAAGGCCCGTGCTATGCACGGGCTTTTTGTTAGATTACGTAATCGTCGGAATCATCTTTTTTAGGTTTTTTGTAAATTTCTTTTACACCAGCCATTTCAATGAGTTCTTCTCCAAGAGCATCTTCATCGTCCGTGTTAAGCATGGAGTAGAAGGCCCAAAGAATAATGAACCATATTGGTGTGAACAAGAGGGCAATTCGTGTATCTTCATTTAAGGCGAGAATTGCAAGAACGAAAACAAAGAAAGCTAGGATAATGTAATTCATTACAGGGTATAGAGGCATTTTGAATTTAGACTGTGCTGCTACCTCAGGATTTTTCTTGCGATATTTGAGATGACAAATAACCATCATGGCCCAAATAAAGATGAAGCAGAATGTGGAGATTGATGTAATCATAACGAATACTGCTTCAGGCATTACGTAGTTGAGTACAACTGTAATCAATAATACGGCTGCCGAGAAAATCGTTGCTTGGTATGGCACACTGCTGTGGGTCAAGCGCCGCATTGAGCTTGGTGCGTGACCGCGTTTTGCCAAGGCATAAATCATACGACCGGTACTGAAGATACCGGAGTTTGTAGCAGAGGCTGCAGAAGTCAGAACAACAAAGTTTACGATACCTGCGGCGGCTGTAATGCCAACGGCGGTAAATACAGCCACAAATGGACTTGCAGCAGGGTTAACGGCAGTCCAAGGGTAAATACTCATGATGATGGCTAAAGAGCCTACATAGAATAAAATAATACGCAATGGGATATTGTTTATGGCCATTGGAATAACCTTTTCAGGATCTTCCGTTTCGCCAGCCGTTAAACCTACGAGTTCGATGCCTGTGAAAGCAAATACAACCATTTGGAATGATAGGACAAAGCCCATCGTTCCGTTCGGGAACCATCCTCCGTAATTCCACATATTGCTAAAGGCGGCGACGCCAGCATCTGTGGTGAAACCAGTAACAATCATGATGATACCGATAATGATAAGAGAGATGATAGCGATTACCTTAATCAAGGCAAACCAGAATTCCATTTCGCCAAAATATTTTACCGCTGTCAAGTTCATTAACAGCAAGGCGACTAGAACAAGTAAGGCTGGTATCCATTGAGGAAGCCACGGTATCCAGTATTGCATGTAGAGGCCTACGGCTGTCAAATCCGCCATGGCTAGTGAAAGCCAGCAGAACCAGTATGTCCATCCCGTGATAAAGGCTGCTCGATCCCCTAAGTAATCTTCTACAAAGTCGATAAAAGAGTGGTGATTTAGGTTAGATAACAATAACTCGCCTAGTGCTCTCATAATAAAGAAGCACATAACGCCTGTTATTAGATAGGCGAATATGATGGATGGACCCGCCAAGTGAATGGCGCGACCAGAGCCTAAGAATAGGCCTGTACCAATAGCACCGCCGATGGCGAGCAGCTGTACATGCCGGTTCTTAAGACCCCGTTTTAACTGATGCGTATCAGACATAATAAAGACCTCTTTTCTACAAACTATCTATAAATATAAAGGCTATGGATTACCACAGCTTTAACAATCTATAGAATCTTTAAAACTATTTTTTTATAATACAGTATCTATCCTAAAAAGTCAAATGTATTTTTACAGTAGACAAAAGGTCTGATGATTTTCTGATGAGAGTATACCCTTATATTGATAAACTCATAGAATATCTTTTTTATGAAGTTAATTGACGAATAATATAAAATAATTTATAATAAGTACACTTATAATAAAGCACTCATAAAAAAGGAGGATATAAAATGGAATTTAGTTTTAGTTTGAACATAAAAGCGCCAAAAGAAGCTGTGTGGGCGTACTATGCGAATATCGAAAAATGGTATGACTGGGAAGAGGATCTAAAAAATATTACATTAAACGGTAAATTTGAGACTGGTTCATGTGGTACAATGGAGCTTGAAGGCATGCCACCTATGGAATATCAGCTTACTCTTGTAAAACCTTTTGAAGAGTTTTGGGATAAGACTGAAACTCCATTTGGAGCTATACTTTTCGGACATCAAATAATTGATAATCATGATGGAAGTGTAAATGTAAAACATACTGTAAGTTTAGAAAGTGAAGATAAGCAACATTTGGAATTTTTAAGTCAAGTTTTTTCGGATGTTCCTCAATCTATATTTATTCTAAAAAATTGTTTAGAAAGATAAGGTGATTGCTGTTTGTTTACATCAAAATATAAAGACAATTCAGAAAAATCAACAGGATTATTGTTCATGAGGGTGTACAATAAATGGCATTTTACTATAAAACAAGCGTTAAAAGAGTTGAACTTAACACATCCTCAATTTGTTGTTTTAGCATCTCTTGCGTATTTATCACAACATGATAACGAAGTTACACAAGTTATGATTTCAAAACTTTCAGGGATAGATGTTATGACGGTATCTCAAATATTGAGCTTATTGGAAAAACGTGGTTTTGTAGAGCGAAAAGAGCACTCTAGAGATACACGTGCGAAAGCGGTTCTTTTAAATGAAAAGGGCAGTGAAATATTACAAAAAGCAGTTCCATTAGTTGAACAAATTGATGAAATCTTTTTCGGAAAGCTGAATAGTGATGAGGCTCAATTTAAACATCTTCTTGGCAGATTACATGAAGAGTAAGGTGTATTAATTTTCCGATTCTTGTGGAGGCTATTATGAGACGTCAAGATCGTATGGTTACAAATATAGATGAAATTAAGGGCATTTTAAGTAGCACTCGCATCATTCACTTAGGTATGATGGATGGTGATTATCCTTACGTGGTACCTTTACATTTCGGTTATGAAATTGTAGATGATATACTCTACATCTATGTACATGGCTATCATGAGGGGAAGAAGTTTAATTTGATTAAAGTGAACCCCCATGTATTTATCGAAATTGACGGTAATGATGAGGCCCTCGTATCAGGTGGAGATATTCCTTGTAAATATAGCTCAGTTTATTCTAGTGTGATGGGCCGAGGAGAGGCTACCTACTTAGAGCGTGTTGATGAAAAGGATCATGGTTTACAAGTATTAATGAAGCATCAGACTGGTCGAGAATTTCCCTTTACTGATGCCATGGTAAACTCTGTGGGCGTCGTTCAAATTAAAGTTGTAGACTATACCGCAAAGAGACGAAGACAGCTTGAACAAGATATTATTATGCCTCCATTAACTAAATAATAACAAAACATCCTATTGAACTCTATTGTAATATAGCGTTTAGTAGGATGTTTTATTATGTATAACTAGTTAGAATTAAAGCAGCTAATGGCTCATAACTATACTTTCACAATAGGAAAGATAAAAGTTTTATGAAGTAGCTAGGGCAACAGAATCGGCAGCATGTTTTTGATATAAATAAGAAAATATATCATTATATGTGTAAAGTATATATCAATTTTTTATAAAAGGAGAGATCATGAAGAAGCTTCTATTTAAGTCCGTTTTGTCTGCTATGGCTGTAGGATTATTGTGTGCAGGATATGTTTCAGCTGATGTTGTTAATGATTCAATATCTACCGATAATGTTGGTGTTTCCGCTGCCGTTACATTTGATATGCCTAGAGTTCATCCTGATTCAGCAATCAAAGCATTACCAAGAAAGACTTTATTAGAGTGGCCTATGAAAACGCAAGAAGGGGCTCGTAATTGGAAAGGAATAGTAGGAGCTGCACAGCAACTGCCGTATGAGGTCAAGGCGCCTAGCTATATACCTTATGGTTATCAGCTCTATACAGCGCGTCAAGATCAAAATGATGTATTAGAGGTTGTATATTATAAAAAAGGTGTGACTATCTATCGGGATGGGAAAAAATATATAGATAGTATTATGGCATATAGAATGGGATATTCCTTGGATACCGTAAGAGATACACCATATGTTCCATCTGAGTACGGCGATCTCGAATGGTCTAAATCAGGTGATTCTGGTGATGTTTATTTTACAGGTAATCCTGAAACACATATGGTTCGCAGCATTTCGTGGACGAAGGATGGTATGGCTTATTCTCTATTCTTCTTAGAACGGATGAAAGAGGCTGATGCGGAATTCTATAAAGAGCATGTAGTACCGTTGAAGAGTATTGATAGCTCTCGTTATGAACTAGTTGGTAACTATCCGACAACACCGATTAAACCTAAAACTATTGAAGAAATGAAACAGGAACATGTAGTGCCTATGAAAGCATAGACTGGCGTGATTTATTAAGGGCACGTAATACTCTTGAAAGTCAGTGATCTGAGTTAAAAAATGTAATAGATATATGATTACTTCGGTAATATATACTTATAAATATCTAAATTTAGAGAGAGCAGAAATTATGAGATTGAAAACAACAAAATCATTATTAGCCATGGGAATACTAGCTACCGTGATAGGCAGCTTTGGAGTACAATCAGTTAGTGCATTATCCCCTTTAGTGGATGAAAATGGACATACAGTTACTACTGATACAGTGGAAAAGAATAAAGAACTAATGAATCGCTATCGGTGGTATGATCAACTTGATAATGGTGATATCCTAGAGCGTAATATTGAGGCAACTACTAATTATTTTGGATATAATTTACAAATTCCGTCTTATATGCCTGAAGATTATGCAGTACGCGATGTAAAGTCAAGAGATCATGACGTATTAGAAATCGTGTATACGGAAACGGGACATAATGGAGAATATGGTCAGAAATTAACCTTCTCTAATACAGATATTGTGTATCGCATGGGGTGGGCTATCGATACCGTGGTAAAGCCTATATTGGAAAAGACAAAATATGATGCTGATGATGCCGTTAGCTTTACTACTCCTAATGGAGTCCCTGTACATACTTTAGGCTCTAGCAACGACTCTGTTCAAATTGCTTATTGGGAAAAAGATAATAAAGTATATATGCTCTACTTTGCCTCTACAAGAAACCAAAACTTTGTAAGCAAAATTGTAGACTCTGTAGGTCCTCTTACTAACGTAGCCGCTGATAATACTCGATTACGTGGTGAACGCAATGATAAGCAACATGTTGGAGAAAACGATGCGCAAAGTGTTAAACAAAATGGTGAACAAGATAGACCTCATTTTGAAACTATTGGTTTGCCACTGCGTACACATACGAATTCTGAATGGCCTATGCTTACGAGTAAATCCATCGGCTTACCTAGCGGTGTAATTGATGCATCTCGTAAGCTGTCCTATGACGTATCTGTACCAAGTTACTTGCCTCTTGGCTATACATACTATGCTACACATTTTTATGATAATGATGTATTAGAAACTGTATATTGGAAGGAAGGTCAAGAATATCAAGAACGCAGTGGACGTTGGGTAAATCATACGATGGTCTTTCGCATGAGCTACTCTATGGATACGGTATGGCCTAAAGAATATGTTCCAACGGAATACCATGACGTACAGTGGATTGACTCTACGCCAACCGGTGATGTACAGTATACAGGTAATGTAGATAAGGGCTTAGTACGCAGTGTTGCGTGGAGCAAAGATAACATGGCATATTTCTTGTTCTTCCAAGTGCCTGTGAAAGCATCTGAAGCAGAGTTTTATAAAGATCATGTAGTACCATTAAAAAATATTGATTCAAGTCGTACAGACTTAATCGGTGTAAAAACGATTCGTTAATACTAAACCCTAATAAGACTCTATAGCACGATTCGGTGATGCCATACGACGTTAGCGTTTAGTAAAAGAGTACATAATAAAAAGAACCTATTTCCTAGATATTAGAGTAATATCTTTGGAGATAGGTTCTTTTAGTGTATGTAATTTACATATATTTTGCTTTTAGGTATTAGTGATTTTATAGTTATCGAATATAAAGTAGCTTTCACTAATAGCATCATTATGGGTATACGTTAATTAGAAGAATACGTAGCGGATAATAACGAGAACCGCCAATACGTACATAATCCAGTTAACTTCTTTTGCACGGCCTGCAATGATTTTGAGTAGAGGGTATGCAATGAGACCTGCAGAAATACCGTTAGCGATGCTGTATGTGAACGGCATCAATACGATAACGAGGAATGCAGGGAAGCCTTCAGTCCAATCATCGAAGTCGATGTTGCGAATGGCACCTAACATGAGGGCACCTACGATGATAAGAACAGGAGATGTGGCTGCATTTGGAACCAAGGATACCAATGGAGCCAAGAATAAGCAAATTAGGAAAAGTACGCCTGTTGTGACAGCTGTTAAACCTGTACGGCCGCCAGCCCCTACACCTGCCGCACTTTCAACGAAAGCCGTAATTGTAGAAGTACCGAGCAATGCACCGGCACTAACACCGATAGCATCTACGGTCATGGCTTTACCAAGACCGGGGAATTTACCAGATTTAGGATCTGCGATTTTCGCCTCTGTAGCGGTACCAATCAAAGTGCCCATAGAGTCGAATAATTCTACAAAGGTGAAGGAGAAGATAATCGTAATTAAGCCCATGTGAAGAGCACCAGGAATATCTAATTGCAAGAATGCTGCTTTGGAGAAATCAGGAATAGCCAATACGGTGAAGTTCTCAGGCATTGTGGAAAGGCCTGTCGCATAGGAGATGATTGTTGTTACTAAAACGCCGATCAAGAGCGAACCTTGAATTTTGCGAGCCATTAATAAAGCTGTAGAGATGAGGCTAAATAGTGCCAACAATGTTTCACCACTGTGCAAATTACCGAGCGTTAAAAGTGCCTCAGATGCTGGAGGGACTAGATTACCATGTGTCTGTACGACTTGACCCAAGGAGTTTGGAGACAAACTTATGGAGATGGCCATCAAGCCAGATAACTTTAAACCAATGATAGAAATGAAAAGACCAATACCAACGGTAATGGCAATTTTCATGGAGGCTGGGATACCTTCAACGATCATTTGTCGTATTGATGTCAATGTTAATACGAGGAAAACGAGACCTGAAATGAATACCGCACCTAATGCTGTTTGCCAAGATACGCCCATACCGAGAACTACGGTGAAGGAGTAAAATGCCAAGAGACCAACCCCTGGAGCGAGAGCAATTGGGTAGTTTACGAATAAACCCATAGCAATCGTCACAAGACCTCCACCTAAGGCTGTGGCAATGAGGACCGCATCCTTATCCATGCCTGCAAGACTAAGAATGTTTGGCGCCAAGAATAGGATGTACGCCATCGTGATAAACGTAGTGATACCTGCTAAAATTTCTGTTTTAATGGTTGTACCACGCTCACTGAGTTGAAATAATTTATCTAACATTAGATAAAATCCTCCCTATATGAAATTAAAATCATACCTAAATAAAGATATTTCGATATATGTATAGTGTATCATATTTCCCACCATTTTTTGTATGAATTTGTGATATACTATTAATATATTATGAATGATATAGAGGTTAACTTATGAAAATATCTACAAAGGGGCGTTATGCCTTACGGATATTGGCGGATATTGCAGAACACGGGGTAGAAAAAAATGTACCGATTCGTGAGATTGCAGAACGCCAAGGATTTTCCGATAAATATTTAGAGGGGATTGTATCTCGTTTATCCTCTGCGGGCCTTGTTAAAAGTGGACGTGGTAAATATGGAGGATATCGTTTGGTGAAATCTCCGGCTGAATACAATGTATATGAAATTTTATATGCCGCAGAGGACTCCATTGCTCTCGTGTCTTGTTTAGAAGATGATGTAGAACCATGTCCTATGTTTAATGACTGCTTGACAGCTCCATTGTGGCAGTATTTACAAGATGAGTTCCGACATGTTATGGAACATGTTTCCTTGCAAGATGTAATGGATCACAAATTTCCAACGGAATAATTGATAGCTTTTAAAGTTTTTGTATGAGCAATTTTTGCGAATTACTACATTGTATAGCTATCTTTTAAGTTAGTTTTTATGGAAAGAGTCGCGTTTCGTATGCGGCTCTTCTTTATATATGAAATTAAAATGTAATAACATCTTATGAATAGTAACCTAGATTGAAATCTAAGTAGAACTGTAATTTAAATGGAACTGTAATTAAAAGTGATTTATGTGTATATTAGTTTATCTAAACGATTTTATGCGGAAGGGAGGGTACTATGAGTACAAGTGTATATGATGATCGAGGCGGCATGCGCAATGTATGGATTATTACAGCTAGTATGACGGTGCTAGCCATATGTTATACAATGATAATTCCTTTTCTGCCAATATATTTATTGGAACTCGGTGTTCCTAAGGATGATGTGGCACTTTGGTCTGGTCTCGTCTTTGGTATTACATTCCTAATCGCTGGTATTATGGCGCCAATTTGGGGGAAAATTGCAGATAATAAGGGCAAGAAACGGATGGCTCTACGAGCTGGTTTCGCAATTGCCTTTTGTTATGTTCTCATCGGTATGGTAACGGATCAGTACCAATTGTTGATGGGCCGTGCTTTAGTAGGTTTTGCTAATGGCTTTTATCCTGCGGCGATGACCATGGTCTCCCTCAGTGTGGATGAAAAACAGGTAGGCCGTGCCCTCGGCATATTCCAAACAGGTCTAATTTTAGGTAATGTCGTCGGTCCATTTTTGGGCGGTGCCGTTGAAAGTGTTGTAGGTATGCGTCCTGTGTTTTATATTTCAGGTATAGCCGTATTCATTGCTACTTTGGCAGTATTGTTCCTTGTAAAAGAACCAAAGCTAAATGTAGAAAATATAGCTTCTAATGAACAGTCCTCAAAACCGGTAAAATCTACATCTTTACGAGAGGATTTTAAAGTAGTTCAAGAACAACCTGTATTAGTAAGACTTTTATGGATTTTCTTCTTTATGCAATGTGTGATCATGATGCTACAGCCTATCTTGGCGCTTTATGTAGGTGATATGCAAGGCACTATGGAAGGGGCTGCTATCATTTCGGGTACAATTCTTAGTATCGGTGGTTTAGCTGGTTCTTTAACGACTAACTTATGGGTGCGCCTTGGTGAGCACCGTGGCTACTTTAGAACCATTTCCTACTGTATGCTTGGTAGTGGTGTTGTTCTCTTACTTCAAAGTTTACCAGTAGGTATTTGGTGGTTTGGTGTACTACAAGTGCTAATTGGTTCTTGTATTGTGGGCATCAACCCATCTTTGAGTGCAGCCGTAACTCTCAATACGGATCCAAGCTTTAGAGGTCGCATGTTTGGTATGACGACGACAGCTCAACAATTTGGTTCTATGGTAGGGCCTGTGTTCGCAAGTATTGTATCTACCTACATTGGGATATCCTATGTATTTAGTATTACAGGTTTGTTATTACTCTATATGGGATTCCAATCACGGAAACTATCCGTGCGACATGATATAACAAAAAATGACATTAATCGTTAATCTAAGAATACTGTTTTAGTGCATAATAACAGGCTTTCATACACTTTTAGTGAATAGCAATCCAATATGGGTGGATTGATTGCTTTTACAAAAATATTGGTATATAGTTAGTTTAAGGTAAGTCATTAGTCTCACCGTGTGGGACAGAAAGGAGTTATTATGGTCCGTATCGGTCATACTGTACTCGGCGAAAAGTGTACAAAAATATGTGTGCCTATTGTGGGCACAACAATGAAAGAAATTCTAGATGCCACTGCGGTAGCATGTAATACACCGTGTCACGTCGTGGAGCTACGCATTGACTATTATGAGCGGGCCCACTCCATTGACGCTATCATTGAATTATTAATGCTCATCAAGCCACAACTGAAAGGTCGTGGGTTGCTCTTTACATGGCGTACCAAAGGTGAAGGTGGGGAAAGAACGATTTCCACACAAGATTACTTTACAATGCTAGAACGTTTGATTCCTACCGGATTGGTGGATGCTATCGATATTGAGTTATTCTTTGATCAAGATAGAATGCTTAAAACGATAGAGTTTGCTAAGGTTCATGGAATTACTATTATCATGAGTAACCATGATTTCCATGGTACGCCGAGTCGTGAAGTCATTGTAAATCGACTCATTCAAATGAAAGAGTTCTTAGCGGATGTGCCAAAGATTGCCGTTATGCCTCACACAACTGGTGATGTATTGACGCTCCTTGAAGCAACAGCCGAAGTAAAGGCTTTGTATCCTTCGGATCCAATTATTACGATGGCAATGGGAGAACTAGGTGCTGTTACACGCACTGCAGGTGCTCTATTTGGAAATGCCATGACCTTTGCTTCTGCTGGTAAAATATCAGCACCAGGGCAAATCGATGTACATGCTTTAAAACGAATTCTAGATACCATCGACGTAGATGGCGTATTTGATGAACAACAACATAAACGCGTAAAAGTGCATTAAAAAAGTCGGCGAGAGCCGACTTTTTTATATGTTTTGTATTTCTTGTAGTATATTCATTTTTGAAGGGCGGATATAAAAAATATATATGTTATTATTAATGACTTTATATAGAATAAGATATTTTTTGTATGATAATTTTCTGTAATTGGTATTACTATTTACAATAGGATAACGTTCAGGAAAGATAGCTAATGAAGAAATTTTTTGATAAATCAACTTTAATTCTTTTCTAATAAAGGAAGAATCTATAATCTGTTGTTCTAGTGAACTTTTGAGATTTACTATATCAGACTTAGCTGTAGGCGTCATAATTACTGTATACTTCATTTCAGCTCTCCAAATTTATAAATCTTCAAGGAGTTCATTAAAAATTTTTTCCGCAGGTTCACCAATTTCTTTTTCTGCTTGATTTAGCCCTAATTGTATTCTTGTAGTTAAATCTTCTTCAGTCCAGAAATCATTATTAATAGCATCAATCCATTCTGGACGGAGGATAGTAGGTGGAATATCCTTATTAAATTGTATTTGTTTAGATACAAGTGTAACTGTTTGTGACATGGTTAATCCCATTTCTTTTAGAATAGCCGTTGTTAGCGTCTTAACTTTAGGATTGATACGGATGTTAAGAACTCCTGTCTTATCGATTGTATCAAAAGATATTTCTTGATTTTCTTCTCTTGGTGTACCATACGCACTTATACGATCTGAGGCTTTTAATGTAGTTTGTGGTTGTTCATAGGTGCTGTTGTTGAGTGTGCTTGGTGTAGGTGTTTCATCTATAGGTGCCGTTGGTAACGCAATGGCAAACGGAATGCGACGCTCTTTGATGATTTGGCGGAATAGTGCATCTAGCATAGAGGTGTATGATAGACCTTGTGCTTTTAATATGCTAGATACCTCTTGTTTTAAGTCCTCATTGATGCGAACTTGTAGATTTACAGTTTTCATAATGCCTCCTATTTATGGTCGTCACGTTAAGACTATTGCTTATAGAAATTAGTTCATTATATTTTGATAGTTCCATGGTGAAAGCTATTTTAAACTTTTTGTGTAATTACATTGTAATTGCTAAAGCGATTTTCTACCAATATATATAATACATAGGAGACCTAAAAAAGCAGTAGTTACCCTGAGGATAGCTACTGCTTTTCAGTTTATATCATTTATGTCATGATATGAGTTTTAGTTTTATCTAAAAATACAGATGTAAATGCTCTCACTTCTAAAAATGTAGAAGTCCTTACTTATATAGAGGAAACAATCTTATAAATACCGTTATATAAACTCTTACAATAAGTTTGCTTCGAAGTCTTCTAATATAGCTGCCACTGTTTTTGGTGCATTGCGATTATGTTCTACGATGCATTGTGCAAAGCTTTCATACATTGGAGTGCGAGTTTCTTCGAGTTCACGTAAACGTTCTATGCCGCCACTAGATAGGACACGACCCGAGGTAGATAGCTTTTCTACAGGCTGCGTTAATTGGTAAATACGACCATTTTGACGTAGATGTACATAGTTTTTAGGTACTGTTACACAGCCGCCACCAGTGGAGATGACAAGGCCAGTTTCTGTGCCTAATTTTGCAATCATTTCTGCTTCTTTTTCACGGAATGCTGCTTCCCCTTGTTCCGTAATATATGTGGATATATCACCGATTTCTTTTGCTAACTCTTGATCGACATCAATACAAGTACGGCCCATCTCTTTGCCGATTGCCTTGCCAACTGTTGTTTTCCCAACACCAGGCATACCGATGAGGATTATATTTTCCTTTTCACGGCGCATATCTCGCAAGATTTGCTCGATTTCGTTGGTGCCAAAGCTTTCACCTTGGAAATGATTAGCCGCCTCAACGCCTTGTGCCACGAGGAAAGGTAGACCATCACAATGAGGAATATCCATCATTTCTGCTTGTAAAAGCAAAACGGTACGGCGCGGATTGTAGATGAGATCCACAACGCCTTCTAATTTAGCAAATTGCATAATATCTATCAGGCTAGCCGGATTATGCGGATACATCCCGATAGGAGTGCAGTTAATGATAATCTGTGCTGTTTCGTAGTAATTAGGTGCATCGGTATAGAGCGGAGCTGTTTTACGGGATAGATGAGTGATGCTCTTAGCACCTAGATCTTCAAGAGCCACGTGAACGGTAGCAGAAGATGCGCCATCGCCAAGGATGATGCATTCCTTACCGGATACATCGATACTAGCATGTTTTAGAGTGAATACAAATCCATCGTAGTCTGTATTGTAACCATGCCATTTGCCGTCTTTACGGACCATCGTGTTTACACAGCCAATGCGTTCCGCACGAGGGTCAACTACATCGCAGGCTTCAAGAGCATTAACCTTGTAAGGGAAGGTAATATTAATACCTTGTAATTCTGGATTTGCGAAGAACTCTTGCAGTTGGCTCGGTTCTCGTTCAAATAATTCATAATTAGTATTTCCCAAAGCATTGTGGATGCGTGGGGAAAAGCTGTGGCCCAACGTACGGCCAAGTAAACCAAATTTCATAGGACCTCCTAGGTCAATATACACAAAATGGCTAATAGGCTGTCACCTATTAGCCATTGGAGTTTTAAAACTATATCCATTGTACTATATATGTCATTAATAAGCACTACCATAGAGGAAAATATTAATTCTCAGGATAATTACCGAGCAAGCGGAATTTATCTTGCGATGCGTGGAGCTCTGCCAACACGGAGAGTACTTTTGGATCTGCTAAGGATGCTTCCAAATCAAGGTAGAACAAGAATTCAAAGTTATGTCCTACGATAGGGCGGGACTCAAGTTTTGTAAGGTTCACACCGATGTTAGCAAATTTGGTGAGCAATGTACCAAGGCCCCCTGGAGCATGGCTTGCAGTGGTTACAACAGAGATTTTATTAGCTCCTGGGTATACGTGGAAGTCCTTACTAATACAGATAAAGCGCGTATAGTTGTTGTCGCTATTTTGGATGTTTCTTAGCAATGGAGACAAATTATATAGGTCTGCACATTGAGGTGCTGCGATAGCTGCCACACCTGGGTCATTACTAGCCGCTACGAGCTGTGCAGCTCGAGCCGTGTTGTCATAGGAGCGTAATTCTACGCCTTCCAACTTATCTAGGAAGTGACTGCATTGGCCTAATGCTTGAGGGTGGGAAATTATGGTATGAATATCTTCTAGTTTTGTTCCTTTTTTCACGAGCAAGTCGTGAGATATCCAAAGACGCGTACCGCGAACGATATAGCATTTGCGCTCTTCTAAGAGGTCATATACTTCTTTTACAGAACCATTGGAGCTGTTTTCAATAGGCAATACACCGAATTGACATTCCCCTGACTCTACGGCATCGAATACGGCACGGAAACCCGTTACATAATGGATTTGGCTGAGAGGTAATAATTTATCACACGCCATTTGAGCATTGCTACCGAATACGCCGGCGCAAGCTACACTGCCCCGTTGAGGTGGCAAAGTAGGGGATTGCTCGATGGCTTTTTTCATTTTTAAAGTGAATTCATTGTCTTGGAATAGTTGCTCAGATTGGTATGTACGACTCAAGCTAAATAATGCTTCAAAAAAGCGGCGTGCATATAGATCGAGGTCCGGACCTGCATCTTTTGTTACCTTGTCGAGAATGTCGCGCTCTCGTTTGGCATCGTAAATGGCCTTATTCATTTCTTTTTTTGCAGCCGCTACGTCCTTGGAGAGTTCCATGCGCTCTTTGAAGAGGGCGAGCATTTGGTCGTTTATGTCGTTAATCTTAACGCGTACTTCATCTAAGTTCATGGTCAATATCTCCTAAGAAATCAAGAATGACAAGGGCCGTAACGGCTTCGATAACAGGTACAGCACGAAGCGCTACACATGGGTCGTGACGACCTTTAATGGTGAGTAAGGTGTCCTCTTTTTGTGAAAGAGACACAGAATGTTGTTCCTTATAAATGGATGGAGTAGGCTTGATGCCCACTTGCATAACGAGAGGCAAGCCGTTGGTGATACCGCCTTGAATGCCACCGCTATTATTGGTAGTTGTTGTGATTATATTGCCGTCCATGGTAAAAGCATCGTTCACCTCTGATCCAAGGCGAGAACACATGTCGAAGCCACCCCCAAAGGACACGCCTTTGATGGCAGGTACGCCAAAGATCACGCGAGCTAATCGGTTCTCGATGCCATCAAAGTTTGGATTACCAAGACCGATTGGTAGACCTGTAGCCACAACCTCAACGATACCACCCGTGGAGTCGCCGTCTTTTTTTAGTTTCATGACTAAGTTTTCTACTTCAGAGCGCTTGTATGCATCGAGCATAGCAATTGGTTCTGTAGCAATTTCACGAAGTGCTTTCATATCTGGATGAACCATATCGATAGGAGTATCTTGGATTGTACCAACTTGTTTTAAATGGCCGTGAATTTCGATACCTTTTTCACGCAATAACTGTAGTGCAATGCCACCAGCTACGCAAAGAGGTGCTGTAAGACGTGCCGAGAAGTGGCCGCCACCGCGCATATCTACCTTGTCACCATAGCGCATGCGAGCCGTAAAGTCCGCATGAGATGGGCGAGGAATGTCGCGCAAGTTATTGTAATCACCGGAGTGCTGCGATGTATTGCGAATCATAAATGCTAATGGAGATCCACTGAGCATGCCATCTACCATACCTGATAAGAATTCAGGTATATCGGCTTCTTTACGTTGCGTTTGTAATTGGTTTTGACCTGGCGCACGGCGCTTTAAGAAGGCTTGTAGCTCGTCGATGTCGATGGTATGTCCACAAGGGAGGCCTTCCACGATACCACCGATGGCATACCCATGAGACGCGCCAAAGGTAGCTACTTGTATAGTTTTACCGAAATTAGATGCCATTATATTAACTCCTACTTATAGTATGTATGACTAGTATTCTTATCTATTGAAACGCATTAGCTGTGACTAGGACGCTATACTTGCTGTGCATTGCCACCTAGCATGTTCCAGTCCTCGAAAAAGTCAGGATAGGATTTTGTAATAGCTTCGCTATCTTGTAAGATGACAGGGGTTTCACTAATGAGAGCCATCAATGTGCCTGCCATAACGAGGCGATGGTCGTTAACACAATCACCTTGTCCTCCTTTTAGTATACCACTACCGATGATATATAGGTCATCACCATCTTCGCGAACCGTGCCTCCTAAATCTCTGACGAGATTAGCAACGGCTTCGAGGCGATCTGATTCTTTTAACCGTAGGCGAGCACCATTAACAAAGGAGCTTTCACCTTGGATAGAGCAAGCGAGGGCTGCCATAACTGGCAACATATCGGGCATTTGCTCGAGGTCGGCATGGATTGGCTTACTAGCGCGACCTGATACAGTGATATTCATGCCATCCCATGTAATAGTGCACCCTGCGGATTCGATGACCTGCATGATGCGGCGGTCAGCTTGTACAGAATTCTTGTTCATACCCGTAATGGTAATAGCTTGGCCTGTCATAGCGGCAGCAACCATCCAAATCGCTGTATTGGACCAATCGCCTTCGATTTGGTAATTACTTTGACCTTTAAAAGTAGCATTAGCAGTTACCGTAAAGGATTCTTGTACTGTGCCACGTGCAGGTATATGGTCAACGGTTACGCCGAAGTCTGCCATCGTCGTAGTCGTCAATGTTACATAGTCGCTAGATTGAAGTGGCGTAGTAGATGTAATTGTAGCGCCTCCACATTGTGGAGCTGCTAACAATAATCCAGAGAAAAACTGGCTACTCACATCGCCAACCATACCGAACTCTCCACCTTGGAGACGACCTGTCATGGTGAATGGTGGTTTATCTTGGGAGAATGTTACGCCGTGAGCTTTCATTTCACCGAGCATGGGCTCTAGAGGGCGATCTGGTAAACGCCCCTTTGCATCTACGTCTACCTCATTACAAATGGATGCTGCCACTGGTAATAAGAGGCGCAATGTGGTACCAGATTCATGGGGAGCTACATTGCCCTTTGTAGGTACAGGACCAGGTGTAACAGTGACAACTTTATTTTCATACACAACATGTGCTACTAAGCCTCGTAAGGAGTCCATAGTTGCATTGATGTCTTTAGAGGTGCGGCTCAGTAGTATGGTAGATGACGAGTTTGCGAGAGCTGCGCAAATCAGCGCACGGTGTGCATGAGCTTTTGCAGGGATGGACGCGATAGTCCCTGTAGGGATGGCGTTCGTTACAGAATGCATATAAATCTCCTTAATCTAAATAGGTAGCAAGTTCCTCGTGCGTTACTACCTTGAGTTCGCTGTGACCATAGCTAGTAGGTACTACGATTTTAATGGTTGCTCCTTCGCTTTTTTTGTCGTGCTTAGCGGCAGCTAGAATCTCTTCTTTGCTTATCGTTGTTGTGGTTGGCAAATCATGTGCTTTGATGAGGGCCTTTAATTTCTCTAAAGCCTCCGTATCTAATTCTCCATGTTTGACAGCACCTTGTGCCATGAGGACCATGCCAATGGCAACGGCATAGCCATGATGCACTTCAAAGTGGCTCGCTTTTTCAATACCGTGACCAAAGGTATGACCGAGGTTTAAGAGGGCACGAATGCCAGACTCGCGTTCGTCTTGTTCTACAATATCCGCTTTTGCTTGTACGCAGCGCGCAATAACGCCACTTACACTACCGCGATGTTTAATTAATGGTCTATTCTCAAGTTGAGTGAGTAAACCCGGTACGTCTAGGAAGCCATATTTGATAATTTCACCGCATCCATTAATCCATTCCATTTCAGGTAATGTATTGAGTGTAGCTGGATCACAAAGGACTAGAATTGGTTGTTTGAAAGCGCCCCATAGGTTTTTGCCTGCTTTGAGATTGACTGCTGTTTTACCACCTACAGATGAGTCTACTGCGGCTAATAGGGATGTAGGAACCTGAACATAGTCGATACCACGTAAATAGGTCGCTGCTGCAAAGCCCGCCATATCGCCTACAACACCGCCGCCAAGGGCGATGAGCAAGTCTTTGCGAGTCAATGATTGGGCCGCCATGTATTCTACTAAATCGATAAGTTGATGTGCATTTTTGGAGCTTTCACCAGCAGGGAAAACATAATCACAAACAGCATAACCCGCATGTTCCATATTAGCTTTCACAGAGTCCAAATAGTGAGGTGCCACGTTGCTATCGCTGACGATGATAACACGGCAATTTGATTTTAACGGTTTAATATAATCGGTGATGCGTTGTAAAGCGCCTTCCTCGATGACAACGTCATACGGTGTGGACGCGTTAATATGGATGCGAGTCATGACGGTTCCTTTCTTAAAAGAATAAGCTAGTATCTATTATAACGGATACTAGCTTATTTGTGTGATATGTAAGATTATTTAGTGCATTCTACCAATGCTTGGCGTAACGCATTAATTTCATTCATAAGGCTAGTGAATTGGTCTGGACGCAATGCTTGCGGACCGTCGCACAATGCTTTGGCTGGATCGTTGTGAACTTCAATCATAAGGCCGTCTGCACCGCCGCCTACGGATGCAAGTGAAAGCGGACGAACCATGCGGCTCATACCTGCTGCGTGGCTAGGGTCCATGATAATTGGCAAGTGAGATAATTCATGCATCATAGGAATTGCTGTTACATCTAAGGTATTGCGAGTTTTAGTTTCGAATGTGCGGATACCCCGTTCGCATAATACAATTTGTTCATTGCCTTCGGACATGATGTACTCAGCAGCCATCAACCATTCTTCGTATGTTGCAGATAAACCACGTTTTAAAAGAACTGGTTTATTTAATTTGCCCACCTCTTTTAAAAGCGTGAAGTTTTGCATGTTACGAGCACCGATTTGAAGCATATCTACATTATCGAAGTATTGTAATTGGGAGATATCCATAACCTCAGAAACGATAGGAAGACCTGTTTCTTTTTTTGCAAGCTCCAACAATTCCAAACCTTCTGGGCCCATGCCTTGGAAGGAGTATGGGGATGTACGAGGTTTGAAAGCGCCGCCACGAAGGATGGTAGCACCAGCTTCTTTACATGCTTTAGCAGTGGCTAATACTTGTTCAGGTGTTTCCACGGAGCAAGGACCGGCCATTACTGCGAAGTGACCACCACCGATGAGGACACCACCAACATTGATTACAGAATCATCTGGATGGAATTTGCGGTTTGCTTTTTTGTATGGCTCTTGAATGCGAGTTACTTTATCTACGAAATCTAGGGATTCGATTTGACGAGCATCAAGAGATGCAGTATCACCAATCAGACCTAGAATATTGTATCGAGTACCTTCTACTGGATGGATAACGAATCCTTGAGCCTCTAATTCACCGCGTAAACGGGATACTTCTTCCGCTGCTGCGTTTTGTTTCAATGTAATAATCATGATAATTCCTCCTTTTAACTACAGTGAATAGTAGGGCTGACCATACGGATAGCAAACAAAAAAGGGCTACCCGTAATCTAATACGGGTAGCCCTTTAACTATTCTGTGAGCAACTAATGTTGAAAAATCCTTAATTAGCGCATCACAAATAGTTCCTTACCCGTACGTTGGATAAAGAACCAATAAAAGTATTGCTTTGCTGTGAGGCTAATTTGGTTAGTCATCTTTGGTTGCTCCTTTCTAAAATATTGGGTATAGTATAAACCCAAATGATAAAATTATGCAATACCTAAAAATGAATTTCATGGAAGTTTTAAAATATTTTTGATGCGGGAATTAATAGGAACTGAGAAGTTTTGTGGAATTAAGCGTATTTTTGATATAATAAAAAAAAGAAGCTTTCATTGTTTATAGGGTATTTCGTAATACGCCTAAATCGATTCTTATAAATATGCTTATAATCAGAAAGGGCACCTATGATTATTCAAATCTTAGATCATATAACAGAGGAAATAAAACAAATTCGTATCGATGTATTTATGAAAGAACAGGGTTTTGAAGACGAGTTTGATGAAATCGATGAGACTGCAAAGTTTGTGCTCTTATCCATTGATGGTAAAGCGGCTGGTACGTGTCGATATTTTCCCAGTGATGTAGCTGGAGATGCACATATTGGTCGCATGGCAGTACGTAAGTTGTATCGTGGACAACATTTAGGTACTAAGATTATGATGGCCGCTGAAAATGCTATTCGCCGTGATGGATTTAAGACGTGCTCCTTGTCGGCGCAATTACAGGCCAAACCATTCTATGAATCCCTTGGATATCGTGCTGAAGGAGAAGAATACCTAGATGAAGGATGTCCTCACGTGATGATGCGGAAAGTATTATAAGCCGTTCAATAGTGCTGTATAATAAGAATTGGTGGATATATATATTGTTGTACATAGTATTTTATAAGTAACTTGATATATCTTTTTGAGAGGAGAGTTTATGAAACTAGCAGAAGCATTACAAGAACGATCTGATTTAAATTATAAAATAAGCGATTTAGAGCTTCGCTTAACTCAAAATAGTTTAGTGTAAGAAGGGGAAGTACCGAATGAGAACCCTGAAGAACTTTTGAAAACATTAGAACAATGTGTAAATAGACTTCAAAAATTAATTGCAGATATTAATTTAACTAATTGCAAAACTATTATAGAAGGTCGAACTATTACTGAAATCATTGCCGAAAAAGATTGCGCTGCTTTGCGCCTAACTGCTTATCGAACTTTGGCATCTAGCGCAGGAAGTATCAATTTCCGTGCGAGAGGGTCTGAGATTAAGCTAATGCCGACTGTGAATGTGGCAGACATCCAAAAAGAAGCTGATCATATCGCAAAACAAGTACGTTTATTAGACAATCTATTGCAGTCTGCTAACTGGACAACTGAATTGATTGAAAGCTGATAATAGTTGGTAGTTTGAAACAGGGTGGACACAAAAACTTTTGCTTTTACCAAGCTTATTATGAATACATTCATGGGGCGAATGAAAATCTACGGTGTAGGCCTATTTGCGCACAAATGTATTGATACAATTTACAATGTATAACCATGTGTCAACTGTAAAACGAGGGTGGCGTTTGGGGACTATATTTCTAGCAACATATACACTGATATGATAGTATTTTGTTTTTTAGAGATAAATAGGAGAGAGCTGTTTAAATTTGCAGCAATTCCTCATAACTAAGGTTTAAATAATCATGAAAAAAGAGCTGATAGCGTTATAGCTATTAGCTCTTTTCTATTGGCTCGTACGTCCTTAGATATTGTATTTTATAACGTCTATTATTCTAAATCGTCAAAATCAAATGCCGCTGCTTTTGTATAGTTTGTAACTTTAGCTTCGAAGAAGTCAGTTTTTGTGCTATTCAAGTTAGAAAAGCTTTCGATCCACTCCATTGGATTATCCTTGATTTCAGGATACAAACGAGGCAAGCCGATTGCTTCTAAGCGGATGTTCGCAAGGTATTTGATGTAGCGTTCGATAAGAACGTTGTTAAGGCCGAGTATTTTATCATCAGTGATGTATTGGCCCCAAGCGATTTCGTTTTCCGTACCTTGGCGAATCATGTCCGTAATTTTCGCCTCTAATTCAGGTGTAAATAAATCAGGGCGTTCACGGCGTAACTCGCGAATGATGTTTTGGAACAATACAAGGTGAGTTACTTCATCGCGATTGATATATTTGAAGATAGTGGATGTAGCTGTCATCTTGCCTTGACGTGCCAAAGTGTAGAAGAAGCTAAAGCCAGAGTAGAAGTAGATGCCTTCTAAGATATAGTTAGCGATGATTGTATGAATGAGATTTGCTTCGCTAGGCTCATCACTGAAACGTTGGTATGCATCGGCGATGAAACGGTTACGTTCAAGCAATGTTTTATCTGTACGCCATTCATCATAGATTTTGTCACGTGTAATAGGATTTGTTACAGTGTCCAAAATGTAGGAATAACTTTGAGCGTGAATTTCTTCTTGGAATGCTTGGATATTCAATAAGGATGCCACTTCAGATGCTGTAATATAGCGGCTCAAATTAGGCAAGTTTTCAGATTGAATGGAATCAAGGAAGTTCAAGAACGCAATGATTTTATCGAAGGCACGACGCTCGTAATCTGTTAAGTATGGGAATTGTTTAACGTCTTCGTTCAAGGATATCTCTTCTGGAATCCAGAAGTTGTTGAGCATTGTACGGTACATTTGGTTTGCCCAGTCGTATTTGATACGATTCCACTCGCGAAGGTTTGTGGTATTACCGCCAATCATGGATTGCGTGCCACGATCACCCTTTTCATTGAAAATCAGTTTTTTATCCATAGTAGGACTCCTTTATACAATGATGCGACTTATATGACTATAGGTCGTCATCAGATTTATAGTGCTGGTGAAAGTATCTTTTACAGGTTTAGTGCTCTCTAGTTATAGAGTATATTTTTTGTAAACTATGGCAATGATATCTTCAACTTTTACCATAGCTTAAATTGTATTATAGAATGTAGCGTGTATCTATCCTATATTAGGAGGAACAGCTTGTGCATTCATCCATTTCAAGGGATTGGTTACGGATATAGTAGATTGTTTTGATCCCTTGTTTGTAGGCTTCTACGTAAAGGTCAAGAATTTCTTTCGCTTTCATTTGAGGCGTAATGTACAAGTTGAAAGATTGTGCTTGGTCAATATGACGTTGACGTACGCCACAAGCTTTGATGGACCATTGTTGGTCGATAGTATGTGCCTCTTTGTAGAGCCAGAATGTTTTGTCGTTCAAATCTGGTGCCGTTTTTGGTGTGAAAGAACCTTTCTTTTCTTCGATGAAGAATTTTTTGAAGATAGGGTCGATACCAGCTGTTGTATTTGCAATGTTAGATGTAGAACCTGTAGGAGCTACGGCCATTAAGTAACCATTGCGAATACCGTATTTTGCAACATCTGCAGCCAGTTGTTTCCAACGATCGGATGTGTAGCCACGACGGGTGAAATATTCCCCAGTTTCCCATTCGGAACCTTTGAACGCAGGGTACGCACCTTTTTCTTTAGCAAGCTCCATAGAAGCTTTAATCGCATAGAATGCGATATTTTCAAATAATTTGTCCGCTACTTCGATGTGCTCATCGGATTCCCATTGGATATTATGATTTACGAGGTAGTGGTGATAACCAGATGTACCAAGACCGATAGCACGGTATTTATCAGAAGTCATGCGAGACTCTGGTACTGGTGCTTGGTTGATGGAAATAACATTGTCTAACATGCGAATTTGAAGGGCAATGTTCTCTTCCAATTCTTCGTCTGTAATGCGACCGAGGCTGATGGAGTTTAAGTTACATGTAACCATGTCACCTGTGTTTGTTTTTGTAGTAATTGTACCGTCTTCGTTGATGATTTCTTCAGCAAGATTAGTGAAGCCAACGTTTTGTGCGATTTCATGACACAAGTTGGATGCGTAAATCATACCTGCATGTTTGTTAGGATTGGCAGCATTTACAGTATCGCGGAAGAAGATAAATGGTGTACCAGTTTCAACAGCGGAGCGCATGATTTTTTTCATCATATCTAATGCTGGTACTTCGATGCCGTGTAAGTTAGGATCTTGTTCACATTCGAGGTAACGTTTTGTGAATTCCTTATTGTCATCAGTATCGTAATAGTCCTCTAAGGAATAGCCCTTTACAGCCAAGATTTCATGAGGGTCGAAGAGGGTGAAGTTTTCACGAGCTAACATACGTTCCATAAAGATGTTTGGAACGGAGATAGCAGGGAAGATATCGTGCGCTTTACGGCGGTCGTCACCATTATTTGTACGAAGCTCTACGAATTCGTAGAAGTCTTTATGCCAAATATCAAGTGTTACTGTAGCGCCGCCCTTACGTTTACCCAATTGGTCTACCGCAACTGCAGTATCATTGTACAAGCGGATCCAAGGAATAACGCCACCAGAGGAGTTTTTGAAGCCGCGAATATCGGAGTTCAATGCACGAACTTTACCAAGGTAGATACCAAGAGCACCACCGTGTTTAGATACGCGGGAGAACTTGCTATTTACATCGTAAATAGACCATAAGTTGTCGTCTACACCAGAGATAAAGCAAGAGGACAATTGGTGGAATGGTGTACCAGCATTTGCCAAAGTAGGTGTAGCTGTCGTCATTTTTAATTGGCTCATCAAATCGTAGAATTTCTTAGCGTATTCTACTTTATTTTCCCCTTCTACAAGAGCCAAATGCATTGCGATAGCCATGAAACGTTCTTGAGGTAATTCAAAGATTTCTTTGTTAAAACCTTTTACCAAGTAACGGTCAGCCAATAATTTGAGACCTTCATAGTTGAAGAGATAGTCGCGCTTAGGTTTGATGTAATCGCCTAATTCTTGCAATTCGTCAGCGGTGTACTCTGTAACGAAGAAGTCTGCGTATTTTTTCTCTTTTACAAGCATGTTGACTAGATTTGGGAAGTTTCCGTAGCCAAATGCTTTGTAACGACGAGTAATAGCGGCTTCTTTATAGAGATCGAACAAGAATAGGCGGGCTGCTACGAACTGCCAATCTTGGTTCATTTTATTAACTTGGTTGCCGAAGCCGTCGTCTTTTTTAGATATAACTTTTTCGATAGCTGTTTGGACTAAAGTCTTTTGAATTTCTTTAGTAGTCATGCCATCAACGAATTGCAACTTCGCATCCATTTCCAATTCTAGTGGATCACAAGAATCTAACCCCAAACATGCGAAGGCTATCATTCGTTTCGTTTTTTCAACGGACAACGGCTCGAAATGGCCATCCCGTTTCTTGATCATAATCTCCATTACTGTTCCCCTTGAGAGCAAAAAGTCATAAAACTGTTAATATAGTCGTATAAGCATATATAAGATTAGAATGAATTATATAAAATATCTTTAAGTTGAGTCTAATCAGAAAAATAAGAAAACTACTATATATGGTAGTTTTCTTATTTGGCTTATACATTATGTTACGATTATAGCGAAAAAAATCTATATATTCAATATTGACATTTGGAAATTTTTTAATATAGTTTTACAAAAAATGTCGATATGGCTGAAGATGCCTTAAATTACTAGCTTTCATAATTAATTATATAATACGCTAAAAATAATTCTTCGTGCGCTGTCTTGATATGCGTAGTAGGAGTGGATTAAGAGTTTGTATCCCGTGCCTTCTATAATGACTGAATCTGAAGCCGTTTTTGGAACAGTGAGGAATTTTTCATATATATGATGAACTTCGGTCACACCATTGGGTAGAGATACCTCTAAATCAAGACCTTCATTGATGAATCTAAAATTGATAGATTCATAGGATGCTGTTGGTATGTCAGCTGTACTATCAGCAGGCTCACGTACTTCTAATTCGATGTTAGAAATGAATTTATTATATCCTACAAGCGAAATAACATGAGGTTCTTCAACGGCCGTAAAGCTGATAAACTGAATATTTCGTTCCTTATATATTTCCGTTTCTCCTGGTTTTGAAAAATCCTCCTGTATAATCGTCCTGCCATAGTCTGTAAAATCAGGGTTAAATGTTTCTGTAATAGGCAAGTATACGTGCCATTGACCGTCAATTTTCGTATAGTTTGTAAACTCTTGATGGGATGTGTAACCGATAAAAGGCATTAAAAGGACTGCACCTAAAGCGAGCGCCATAATCGTTGTATGGATCGATGGAGTCAAACGCTTTACAAAGGAGTATACATTATGTGCTAAGAAGATTAGATTGAATGTGGCTACGTAAATCGTATTGAGCCAGAGTACGGGCTCATTTATTACGCGCTTGCCAATTAGGATTAAGCACAATATTGTAATCGTAATAAATAAGAAACATAGGATCCTTTGTGTCTTGCTGCTTTCACTAGACCTGAAACTAGCCAAGTAAAATAGATAGAAAATGGCTACATACGGATAATATGTGTAAAGGAACCGTGCATCTTCACGGAGGCCTAAGAGGATCAATACCAAGTAGATATTAGCTAGAATACCTGTAATGATGGAAGCCTTTGGTAGTATGATTCCAAAAACAACATTATAGAATGTATTTGGTTCTGGCGGCCCATCAAGCTCCTCTTTATAAGTGCACAGCATGGACATACAGATAAAAATATTAATAGCGGCTAGTACTTTAAAGATTAGATCATCAAAGGTAAATGGTTTGTTCAGAATGATGAAGAAAAACCATAGAGTCATGATTATGACGACATTGTACAGTGTTGATGTAACAATGGTAATACCAATCCGTTTCAGGCGATTGATGATTTCGCCGATGTAGTATTCTCCAGGCGATGTAAAATATAGAGCAATCATAGAGTACAGCCATAGATATGATATATTTTCTGTGGCTAGCTCGATGCCTCGTATGTGATGGTACGTTTCATGAATCGTATATAGACCAACGCTGATACCTATGCTTAATAATGTATATACTACGGAGAACTTTCGATCTCGTGTTATATATGATTGTAGTATGACGATGAAGAAATACAGCCCATAGAACCAAAGGTCTATATCGGCAAACCAATCTTGCTCTAGATAAAACGGTGTACATGAAAATACGGCAATTAATGCCAGTAATATAGGTGACTGCGTTGCTAGGTCCCGCAGCGAAGACCATAAATGTGTAATTGCAGATTTCATAGATTCTCTCCCTTTATAAAAATAAATGCCCCCTCTTATCTGTAGTATACATGTTTTCTAGTGAAAGTCCTATGAGGTTTTACAGGCGTCTGAATTTACATTACAATAACATTAAGAGCTAGTATTTATAGAAAAGAGGTCGTTCACATGGAGTTCTCTTATTTTTTACCAGTACATATCCAATTTGGTTGGGATAAAGTCGATAGTGTTGCTGATTTTGTTAAGCCTTATGGCAATAAAGCACTCATCATAACAGGGCGGACAAGTGCCAAAAAATCTGGACTATATGACCGTGTGACGGTTAAACTTGATGCGGCACATATCGAACATGTGTTGTTTGACCAAGTGGATGCAAACCCCTTAACGACGACTGCGTTGGACGGTGCTGCTTTAGCTAAATCTGAAAGCTGTGATATGGTTATTGCCATCGGTGGCGGCTCTATCATGGACTGTGCAAAAGGCATTGCATTTATGGCCGTTAACGAAGGTGATATTAACGATTATATCTTTAACCGTAAAACCAGTGATAAGGCGTTGCCTCTTATTGTAATTCCTACAACCTGTGGCACCGGCTCTGAAGGTAATGGCTTTGGTGTACTTACTAATCCCGAAACAGGAGACAAGAAATCCTTGCGATGTGATGCCATCGTACCAAAGGTATCCATTGTAGACCCTGCTGTAATGGGTACAATGCCTCCTCATATATTGGCATCTGTGGGATTTGATGCACTCTGTCATAATATCGAGGCGTATACCTCTAAAACGGCACAACCTTTTACCGATGCATTAGCTCATTATGCGGTAACCTTATTAGCACAATATCTTGTGCCACTATATAAACATGTGAAAGCAATGGCTGAAGGCAAATCAGCTGTTCTCAACGAAATTCAACTTACAAAAGCTTGGGAGTCCGTTACATTGGCTAGCACAATTGGAGGCATGGTTATTAATACTGCCGGTGTAACACTTGCTCATGGCATGGAACATCCTGCTAGTGGGCTTAAGAATATTACTCACGGTGTAGGCCTTGCCGTTATTGAACCTGTTGCGGTGGAATATACATGGAGTGCAAACCCCGATAAATTTGGTGCCTTAGCTCGTATATTCAACCACGGAGATGGATCCGAACTAGGTGAAGCATTACGCTTGATTGTACATGACCTAGACCTTACTACAAACCTTACAGAACTTGGTTTTACAAAAAAAGACATTCCTTGGCTTGTCGATAACGTGTATGTCGTAGCTACCGGCAATATTGCTAATACAATGGCCGATGTGAGTCGGGAAGATATAGAAATGTTGTATAAGAAAATGTTCTAAGTGATATCTGAATATATTAGAATGTATTCAGATATTATAATTGACAATTTTAAATCATATCTCTATAATGTGAATTAAAGAGAGACTCGGATATTCACTGTCCCAGCCCTAGGGCTGGGATTTCTTTTTTTAGTCTCTAGTAGTTTAGTTTGTAGAGAGGTGTTATTATGGCAGATCAAAACGACAAGAATGTGGATGCCTTAGCGCAAGAGATTACCTTAAAAAGTCGTGGTCAAGGTAAATTGCGTCAGTTCATTTTATGGATGGGGGCACTCATCATTGGTGCTATCTTAGGATGGCAACATATTCCGGCTTTAAATGAGCTCTTTAATTTTATTGCAGCGGTCTTTACACGTTTGTTCCAATTTATCGCAATTCCAACCGTATCCTTAGCGGTAATTACAACATTATCCATGCTAGGTGCTAAAAAGGATACAGGTCGTATCTTTGGACACGCTGTAGTGTATACCTTGCTAACTACAATCTGTGCGGCAGCTGTAGGACTTGGCTTATTCCTATGGATTGCACCAGGTAACTTACCGCTTGATGTAATCGGTGCCGGTGCAGCTCAAGTGCCTGAAAAACTTGGCAATGTTACGTATTATGATCATTTCTTATCTGTTATTCCAAACAATATCTTGCAACCATACTTACAAGCCAATGTATTGTCTGTAATGTTTATTTCTGCTTCCGTTGGTTTAGCCTTTGCGTTCATGCCACGCACTGAAAATCGCGAAGCGGTGTTGAAAGTCTTATTTGGTTTACAAGAATTACTATTTACATTGATTAAAGCATTACTTTATGTATTGCCAATCGGTATCCTCGCCTTTGCAGGTCAATTATCTGCACAAATTGAAGCGGGCGTAATTGTTGGTGCTTTAGGTAAATATACGGCTGTTGTTATCGGTGGTAACTTGATCCAATTCTTTATCGTAATTCCATTGTTCTTGTTATTCCGAGGTTTGAACCCTGTGGACGTATTCCGCAAAATGTCTCCAGCCGTAGCTGTTGCGTTGTTCACAAAATCTTCTGCTGCAACTTTGCCTGTTACATTGGCATCTGCTGAGGATAATTTGAAAGCTCATCCTGCAGTAGCTCGTTTCGTATTGCCAATTTGTACAACTATTAATATGAATGGTTGCGCAGCTTTCATTCTTGTCACATCTTTATTCGTAATGCAAAATGCGGGAATGGAATTGACTATGGGCACAATGGTGGCCTGGTTATTTATTGCTGTTCTCGCTGCGATTGGTAATGCGGGCGTTCCAATGGGTTGTTATTTCTTAACCTTATCCTTGATGAGTTCCATCGGTGTACCAATTGGTTTGCTTGGTATCATCTTGCCAATCTATACGATTATCGATATGATTGAAACCGCTGAAAACGTATGGTCTGATGCATCTGTATGTGCCATGGTTGACCATGACCTTCAAGGTAAATTGGACGACTCTAGCGGCGACGATATGCCTCAATTCCAAGGTGCTTAAATTCGTAGGTTAGATAAACTTAAGAAAATACTTAATTATATAACTCAAATAAAAGGTTATCCTGTAAGGGGATAACCTTTTTTATCTACTAGAGTAGTTGTAATTGTGTAATGATAATTTCGATTAGAAATATAGTTGTTAGAATACTAAATTTTAAAACTGAATTATACTTTTAAAAACTAATAATAGTCACATTACTAGATATGCATTTTATGTTATACTTTCAGATAGAATAATATCGAATTAATAGAAGGCTAGTTGGTACATTAGGTGCGGATTAGAGAATAAAATGAAAGATAAGTCAGTATTACCGATAGAGAAACAATTAAATAAATTTCTCCAACCAAAATGCCTCATCCCAGGTGGTCTTGGTTTATGGGAAATATATTTTCGTAAGATTTGCGCGGCTTGGGGTGAGATTAATGGCGAAATTCGACCACAGCATATCATATTTTCTGCCGATAATGGTTGTAATATGGAAGGCTATGTTGGGTATAACTACGAGGTGACGCAAAAGCAATCCCGTAATATGCTCTTAGGTCGCTCGTCAGCCACACAATTTTGTAACTTTAATAATATTCCTTATGAGGTCGTGGATGTAGGCATTGCCTCAGATGATGGTATCGGCGTTAATCGCAAAGTAGCGAAGGGAACAAAGAATATTTTGAACCATCCTGCCATGACTGACGATGAATTTAATAGAGCCTTTCAAGCTGGCTATGAACGGGTTCAGTATTATGTAGAACAAGGAATCAATCTGTTCTCCTTTGGTGAAATGGGTTTAGGGAATACGACAACCTCTGCGTGTGTGTTGTCTGCATTGACGGGGGCTGATCCGACGGAAACCGTGGGCCCTGGTTCCTGGCCTGACAAACCAGATTTGATGAAGCGTAAAATTGACTTTGTCCGTTCTGTATTAGATATACATAAGGAGCGTATTATTGCTGAAAGTGAGACTCACCGAGTTCGTAAAATTGTAGCCCATGTAGGGGGCTTTGATATTGCCGCTATTCTTGGAGCCATGCTAGCTTGTGCAGATTTTGAAAAGCCCTTTGTTATTGACGGTTTTATTACAGCTGTAGCAGCTGCTTGTGCAGCACATATAAACGCTCGTGTTGTGGACTATGCGTTACCATCGCATCAGTCTAAAGAAAAAGGCACGGAACTGGCTTTGGCTGAGGTGGGGATTACACAAGATATGGTTCCTATACAAGCACAAATGTCGATGGGAGAAGGTACAGGTGCCATCTTGATGGTTCAAATGTTAAAAACCACACAATACATGTTTGTAAATGTGGGGACCTTTGCAGATTTGATGAAATTATGAGGTAGAAGAATGGAACTAAATAAATACTTTGATATACATTTTGAACGAGCCGATGATGCAACTATTGCTAAAAGGTTGATAGGTGGGGCTAAGGTTAAGGGTCCTGCTTTGGTTATCCTGATCCTCTCCATGTTTATTGCCTCTATTGGGTTGAATATGAATAGTACAGCCGTTATTATTGGTGCTATGCTTATATCGCCGTTGATGGGACCGATTCTAGCAACTGGCTTTGGCTTCGCTACGCTTAATTTTACAGTTGTGAAAAGTGCTATTTTAAGATTGTCCTTACAGATTACGATTGCTGTTTTGGCATCTGCTTTATATTTTTATATTTCCCCCGTTCAGACAGTTACATCTGAACTATTAGCGCGTACAGAACCGAATATTTTTGATGTATTCATTGCTATATTTGGTGGGTTAGCTGGGATTATTGGTCAAACGCGTAAGACCTTAGATAATGTCATACCAGGGGTAGCGATTGCGACTGCACTTATGCCACCACTGTGTACGGCAGGATATGGACTGGCTAATGGAAATTGGCATTATTTCTTTGGGGCTGGGTATCTATTCTTTATAAATGCATTTTTCATCTTCTTTGCATCTTTTATTGTTTTAAAAGGTGTATATAGTTTGCCATCCCATAAGCAAGCAGAAGAGATTAATCGTCGTAATCAGCTAATATTTCTTGTGATTGGTCTTATTATGGCTATACCAAGCATTTATGCAGGCTATGATATGACCATCAAGTATTCTGAGTCAAATCATATAGAGCAGTTTATTAAGACCAATATTAATCAAGATGGGCGTCGACTAGTGATTGATTATTCATTGGACCGAGTGAATAAGCTAGTAGATATAGTAGTTGTAGGAGCTCCTGTGACTTCAGAGGAACGATCCCAGTTGGATGATAAATTACAGAAAGACGAGTATTTGCAGTCTTATGCAGTGCGATTTGTTAATAGTGTAGATGAGAAAAAATCTGCTGTGGATAAGACGAGCTTGAATAAAGCCTCGGAGGATCATGAAAAATATACAAACTTGAGTAATCTGTACCAGCCGACTTATCAACTAGTAAGTGAAACTATAAACACTATGAAAACGACAGAAGCTGAAGCAAAGGCGTTATTCCCGTTTGTAAGCAGAGTGGAAGGCATGCCTTTGATAGATAATTTAGAACAGCCTAAAGCGAATCGCTATATGGTGATTATCCATACCGCGTCCACTGTATCTGATGCAGATTCGGAACGAATAAAAGCTTGGTTAGAGGCTAAATTATCAGCACCTGTAACTATTTCTGTGGAGCAAACAACGTCAACTTTATAATTGAATCTTTTGATTTTGATTAGATTGTTTATTATATAGAGCGATATTTATAACGGTACTAAGTTTGATTGTACCTATTAGGTATATTACCTAGTAGTACGGGGAATCATCTTAGTACCGTTTTTATGTACTTGGCATAGCTAAATGTAATTACTCTTATCTTGCTATAGATTAAGGTTATATTAATTGATATATAAAATCTATTATACGAATAGGAATTAAATTTGCTATACTTACTACATCGAAATTATTAAATAATTAAATGTAGATACAGTGTAAGAATATATAGATTTATTAACATATCTACGTGTGTTGTATACGCATGAGTCCTCGTCAATAGATGTAGGTGTTCATCGTAGATAGGAGGATTACATGAAAAAATGGTTAGCATTAGCAGCGACGGCCGTACTAGGCGCGTCCTTATTGATTAGTGGTTGTGGTTCTTCCACAAATGACGCAAGTTCCAGCAGTGCTGGTAGTTCTAAAGCAGAGGTGTTAAAAGTGGCAGCAAACCCTGTACCTCATGCTGAGATCTTAAATCAAATTAAACCTTTATTGGCTAAGGAAGGTGTAGATCTTCAAATCATTGAATTTACAGACTACATTCAACCAAACATGGCATTATCTAGCCATGAAGTAGATGCAAACTTCTTTGCTAACGTGCCATACCAAAATAACTTTAACAGAGATCATGGCACAAACTTCGTAAGCTTTGCACCAGTTCACATCGAACCATTGGCTATTTACTCTCAAAAAATTAAAGATTTAAAAGATTTGCCAAATGGCGCAAAAGTAGCGATTCCATCTGATCCAACAAACAGTGCTCGTGCACTTCTCTTGTTGCAAAGTGCAGGTCTTGTCACATTGAAAGACCCAACTGGTTTGACTAACACACCATTTGATGTGACTAGCAACCCTAAAAACATCCAAATTACAGAGTTGGAAGCAGCTCAAATTCCTCGTTCCATTCAAGACTTAGACGCAGCTGTAATTAATGCTAACTATGCATTGCCAGCAGGTCTTAATCCTACAAAAGATGGTTTATTCGTAGAAAAAGCGGATTCTCCATATGCAAATCTTCTTTCCGTAAACCCTGGTGATGAAAATAAACCAGCTATTCAAAAATTAGCTAAAGCATTACAATCTCCAGAAGTTAAGAAGTTCATTGAAGAACATTACAAAGGGGCTATTATCCCAGCGTTCTAATTGATTGATCGTTAATAATATATATGTATCTGAAAAATTCCTTCTCATGACAAACTCTATAGATACGAAAAAGGCGTAACACCATTGGTGTTACGCCTTTTTTTAGTTTAAATTAATATGAAAAACCTTTGTTTTTAATTATTCGTTCTATAATTGATGCCGATTTTAATAATTCCTTTTTAATTTTTAGTACTTTTTCAGATGATGTTGTGAATGTTAAAAAGCTAACGCTAAGGGCTGCGACTATTTTTCCATCTTCTCGGATTGGTAGTGCTATACAGCATGCATGATTAGTAATTTCTTCGTTTTCATAAGTAAAACTATTATTATTATGAATATTATTATATAGTTCTATGGGTGTTTTAAGAGTTTGTGCTGTAAATGCTTGAAATGGATTAGAAAATAGTTCTTCTAATTCATTTAAACTTTTATCGAATAATAAAGCTTTACCCAGTGCCGTAGCGTAAGCTGGTAACCTTTTACCGACAGAAGAGATTAACTGGATCGGATTGGTAGTAGAGATTTTTAGTAAATACATAATTTCATTACCAGTTAGAATGCCTAAGTGACAAGTTTCATTACATTCTGTAGATAACCGTTTCATTTGTTCTTGTATTAAATCTAAACTAGTATTATTTGATTCATACATACTACTAATAAATAAAATCTCTTTTCCCATAGTATAAAGTAATGTTTCTTCAGAAAATAAGAGATAATTTTTTTCACATAATGTTTTTAAAATTGGCATTAATGTGCTTTTTGGACAGTTTATTTTGCTTGATATTTGAGATAAACTAAGACCAGACTGATTTTCGGCAACAGTTTCAATTACTTCTATAACTCGTAGCGTTGGATTATGTAATTTCATATTCATATTATCGGGTATTCCTTTTGATAAATAATCTGCTTCTTAATATTTATAATATCTTTTTTTACTTAAAATTTGAATAGATAACATCATCTGAATACAGAATAAAATTAAATAGTAGGGGTTCCATTAGACTAGATAGCATTTCAAATATAGTTAGTTTTGAAATGTTATTTTTTATTTATAATTATCTGTTCGCATATACGAATAATATTGACATTTACGAACGATGGAGATACTATAAGATTAATAAAGATGATAAATTATGTAAGTTTAATTATTTTAAGGAGACGTTAATATGAATGCAATTCATGTAAATAACTCTGATAATGTAGGAACAGCACTAACTACACTGAATAAAGGAGATAAAGCTTTAGGTGTAGTTATAAAAGAAAATGTTTCTAAAGGACATAAATTTGCAACCGAAGATATTTTAAAAGGGCAGCCAATTATAAAATATGGTGCGCATATAGGCGTTGCGAATCGAAATATTAAATCTGGAGAATGGGTACATATTCATAATATAGATGGAGAAAGAGGTAGAGGTGATTTAGACTCAAAAACAAAAGAAATTAGCCAAAATGGGATTAGAGATCATGTAATACTAAATAATAAAAAAAATTATACTTTATCGGGATTTAGACGACCTGATGGTAGTTTTGGTTTAAGAAATCATGTTTTGATTATTCCAAGCGTACATTGTGCCAATAAAGTGGTTGAACGTATTGCAAATGAGATTAAATATGGTTCTGTTGTAATGAAACCTGATTCAAAAGTAGTTTTTTTTAATCATCAACATGGTTGTAGTGAATTAAGTTATGATGCGAGCCAAACTCAAGATGTATTAGTTGGTTCAGGTACAAATCCGAATGTTTATAGTGTATTAGTAGTTGGATTAGGTTGTGAAGTTGTTCAAGCTAAATCTATAGCAGAACAAATAAAAAAACATACTCCTTATAAAAAGGTTGAGTATTTTAATATACAAGAATGTGGTGGTGTTAATGAGAGTATAAAAAAAGGTGTAACAATTGTAAAAAATATGTTGAATGAAGCTTTACTCATGGAAAGAAGTGAAGGCTGTCTTGCTGATATTGTATTAGGCACAGAGTGTGGGGGTAGTGATAGTTTTTCCGGATTGAGTGCGAATCCAAGTTTAGGTGCTGCCTCCGATATCGTTGTTGGTCATGGTGGAAAGGTTGTCTTGGCAGAAACTACTGAATTAATTGGAGCTGAACATATATTAGCAGAAAGGGCTATTAATTCTGAAGTAAAAGAACAAATTTTAGATACTATAAAAGGATTCGAACAAACTGTTATTGATTCACATGCGGATATTAGGGGCGCTAATCCTAGTCCAGGAAATATAGAAGGTGGGTTAAGTAGTATAGAAGAAAAATCTCTAGGTTGTATTTATAAGGCTGGGAATACATCTGTAAATTCAGTAATTGACTATGCAAAACCAATTACTGCTACTGGCTTGACTTTCATGAATACACCGGGAAATGATATAGAACAATTAAGTGGTATGGCAGCTGGTGGTTGTAATATAGTCGTTTTCACTACAGGTAGAGGAACACCAACAGGAAGTCCAATAGTTCCGACAATAAAAGTATCTTCTAATACAGATACTTATGTAAATATGAATGATTCAATTGACTTGGATGCCGGAGTTGTTGTTAGTGGACAAAAAACAATACAAGAAATGGGCGAAGAAATAATAGATTTTATTGTAGAGGTAGGAAATGGAAGAGAAACAAAAGCAGAAATAAATGAACAAAATGATTTTTCTATTTGGCGATTAGCAACAACAGTATAAATTTATTATATTAATTATCTTTAGGAGGTAAGTATCATGGATTTGCAATTAAAAGGTAAAGTTGTTTTAATTACTGGTGGCGGCAGTGGTATTGGTAGTGGTATTTCTCTTAGACTAGCAGCGGAGGGAGCAATACCAGTTATTTTGGGGCGGTCTCCTTTGACAAAAGAATTTACGTCTGAGATGGAGGCTATTACAAATAACTACGAATTTATTCAAATCGATTTAAATGAGGCTGATAAAATTAAATCTATTGTTGATTCTGTAGCTAAAAAATATGGTGGAATTTATGCCGTAGTGAATAATGCAGGTGCAAATGATAATAAAGCAATTGAAGAAACTACATGGCAAGAATTTGAAAAAAGCTTACATGGGAATTTAACACATTATTATGAGTTAGTTAGATCGGCATTACCTTATTTAAAAAAATCTAAAGGGTGTGTATTAAATATTGGATCTAAGACAGCATTAACTGGACAAGGGAAAACTAGCGCATATGCGGCGGCAAAAGGTGCTATTTTAGGTTTGACACGTGAATGGGCAGCAGCCTTTTTACCTTATGGTGTTCGGAGTAATGCGATTGTCGTAAGTGAATGTTGGACACCATTATATGCAAATTGGATTAAGACTTTTGATAATCCAGAAGAAAGAAAAAAAGTTATTACTGATAAAATTCCATTTGAAAGACGTTTTACTACAATTGAAGAGATTGCAAATACTGCAGTTTTTGTAATTTCCTCCCTATCTTCACATACTACAGGTCAATGGATTTATGTTGATGGTGGTTATGTGCATTTGGATCGAGCATTGAGTTAAATGACTTGGCTACAGGAGGTGCATTATGGATACCGATAAAACTAAAAAAGTAAGTGCTAGTAATATTAAATTAGCATTTTGGTTAGTTACTATTTTATTCTTCATGTGGGGTGTTAGTTATGGCTTAATTGATGTAATGAATAAAAACTTTCAAAATCAATTAGGTATTACAAAAGCAACATCTGGATTATTACAAGCTGCATATTTTGGTGGGTATTTTGTAATAGCCACACCAGCTGCTTTAGTGGCAAGAAAATTTGGATTTAAGGGTGGTATTATCATGGGACTGGCGCTCTATGCTATTGGGGCACTATTAATAATTCCAGCTAGTAATGCATACAGTTTCAATATGTTCCTTGGTGCATTTTTCATTCTTGCTTGCGGATTAGGTAGTTTAGAAACAAATGCCAACCCTTATATCACAAAATTAGGTAGTGACAAAGATGCTGCATTCCGTATTAATATTGCACAGATTTTTAATGGTGTGGGCCAATTTTTAGGACCGATTATTGGTGGTGCATTATTTTTATCAGTCACTCATGGTGGTGATGTAGCTGATAATATGCGTAGTGTACAAATGGTATATGTTGGAATTGCTGCAATTATTATTATTATGTTATTACTTTTTGTTTTTAACAAATTACCAGAAGGTTCTGAGGTTTCTGGTTCCACAGATTCACCAGCAGATAATGAAGTAAGTTATGCGAAACTCTTTAGTTACCGTCATTTTAGATTGGGTGCATTATCTCAATTTTTATACATTGCAGCACAAGTTGGTGCAGGTGCCTTCTTCATTAATTACAGTGTAGATCATTGGTCAGAAGTAACTGATTCTCAAGCGGCATTCTTCTTTAGTATTGCTTTAGTTGCATTTATGATTGGTCGTGTTGTTACAACTCCTTTATTAAAGAAGTTTAGACCAGGTTGTATCTTAGGTGTTTATTCTCTTATTAATGTATGCATTATGATATTACTAAACATCTTAACTGGTAGCGTTTCTGTATTCACTCTAATTGCATCTTTCTTCTTTATGTCAATTAGTTTTCCAACTATTTTTGCGCTTTCTATTACAGATATACCAGATGCATTGGTTAAGACAGCCTCTAGTGTACTAATTATGACTATTGTTGGTGGTGCAATCATGCCATATTTTATGGGCCTAGTTGCAGATCATCATAATATTGAAACATCGTTTTTATTATTAATACCATGTTTCTTATTTGTTGCTTGGTATGGATTTTTTGGGAGTTGCCCAAAAGTAATGAAATGAGACTAAATTACTTTACTGGATAATTAAATGTTTATCCTATTCGACGGATAGTCACGTTAAAGGAGACACATGATGCTTGAAATTGTAGATAGTCATTTTCACATTTGGGATTTAAATATATTAAATCTTCCTTGGCTAAATTCTTGCGCAGGGATTATAAAACGAAGCTTTTCAATGGATGATATTGCAAAGGCTTATGGGCAGTATGATTTCAATTTTAAAGGTGGTGTGTATGTAGAGGTAGATTGTGATAACGCAATTCAAGAAGATGATTATATTTTTAAATTGAAAAGCCCATATATTCTAGCTCGTGTAATGAGAGCTAGACATTTATGTGAGCATATGCGATTGCCAATCGGTATTGTTGGTGTAAGAGAACCACTTCATATAGATAGCTCTCCTCGAGGGAGATGTTTAGAACGAAGTTTTATTCAAGGTTTGGAAGTACTAGCTAAACAAGATTTATTATTTGAAAGTTGTAATCGAGTAGATGAATTAGAAGACTTATATAACTCGATTAAGCAAGTCCCAGAGGCTAAAGTAGTAATTAATCATTGTGGTAATGTGAGCACATTAGATGAAAGTTATAAAAAGGCAATAACAAAATTAGCATCACTGCCTAATGTATACTGTAAGATTTCAGGCTTCTCTACTGATAATAAGTTATTTGTAAAAAATCTTTTAGACTTTATTTCTGGAACCTTTGATCACTCAAAACTAATGTATGCATCTAACTTTCCTGTAGTTAACTTATATTCATCTTTTGAGAATCATTTAAATTGTGTGCGTGAGTATTTTAATGATGATCTAGATATCTTTAGTAAAAATGCTAAAAAATTATATAAAATTAATCGTCCACAACTTTTTGCATCCGTTATTAAACTACGTCCAGAAAAAGCAGAATATTATAAAAAGTTACATGCGAATCCATTCTCGAGTGTTAATAAAATGATTAGAGAATGTGGTATTACTAATTATAAGATTTGGAATCGTGATGACTTACTATTTTCTGTAATGGAATATTGTGGTGATGATTTTGAGTACGATATGGCAAAAATGGCACAGGATCCTGAAACAAATCGTTGGTGGAAAGAAACAGACCCATGCCAAAAACGTATTGATGGTGCATTAAAAAGTGAATGGTGGGCAGATATGGATTTAGTTTATGATTTAAATAAATAGAGGGGAGTATTATATATGAATAGCAAATATTTTTGTCCAATATTAACATCTTTTAATGATGATAGCACTATTAATTATGATGATATGCATTCATTGTATGATCATGTACTTGAAAATGGTATTGATGGAATTTTAGTAGGCGGAAGTGCGGGTGAATTTTATGCCTTAGATTATAATGAAGCTGAGCAATTAATATCAGATGCAGTTCAATATATTAATCATCGTAGTATTGTAATAGCTGGTACAGGCCGTATGAATAGATTAGAAACTATAAATCTATCTAATTTTGCTCTAAAAAAGGGCGCTGATGCAGTTATTATTGTTGGACCATATTATAGTGCATGCAGCCAAGAGGATGTATTCAATTATTTTGATGATATCTTAGGCCATATTTCTGGTAATGTTTATCTCTATAATTATCAAGATCGCACAGGATATGATATATCTGTTAATACTGTATTGCGGTTATTAGAAAAACATAAAAATTTAATTGGTATTAAAGATACACATCCAGTTTCTCGTCATAGTCAGAAATATATTAATGAAATTTTACCTCTATATCCAAACTTTGCAGTATATACTGGTTATGATACTAACTGTGTTCCTGTAGTTATCTCCGGTGGTGCCGGATGTATTGGTGCATTATCTAATGTATATCCTAAATTGTGTCATGATTTAGTTGTTGCTTTGAATGAAGGTAATTTTAATAAAATTGTAGAAATTCAGCGAAAGATTGACACATATGCTTTATTCTATGAAGCGTATACTCCGTTTAACTCACTTATGAAATGGGCTTTGCGTGAGATGGGATACTCAATCAAAGAAAATTGTAGAGTTCCTATTTCAAAATTAACAGATTCCGTAAAATCTGATTTAGATATGGTTGCCAAAAGACTTTGGAGAAAATGATTCCTAGGAGATGATAATATGAGTAAACGTATAATTCTCAATGAAACTTCATATTTTGGTAAAGGTGCTATTAAAGAGATTATAAATGAACTTCAATCACGACATTTTCAAAAGATTTTAGTTACGACTGGTGAAGATCTTCTTGAATTTGGTGTTGCTACGAAGGTTACAGATTTGCTTCGTGATGCGGGCATTAATTTCGAAGTATATACAGATATTAAGCCAAACCCAACCATTGAAAATATTAAAAATGGTGTTGATGTATGTAAAAGATTTGATGCTCAAGCTATTGTAGCTATTGGCGGAGGTAGTATTATTGATGCTAGTAAAGCTATTGGTATTATAATGACAAACCCAGAATTCTCTGATGTTAGAAGTCTAGAGGGGTTAGCTGAAACTAAAAATAAGTCACTACCTATTATTGCAGTTAGCACTACAGCGGGTACAGCTGCTGAAGTTACTATTAACTACGTTATTACTGATGTTGAGAAAAAGCGTAAATTTGTTTGTGTTGACCCACATGATATTCCTGTAGTTGCGATTGTTGATCCAGATATGTCTGCTTCTATGCCAAAAGGTCTTTGTGCATCAACAGGTATGGATGCTTTAGTTCATGCAATAGAAGGGTATATTACTAAAGGCGCATGGGAATTAACCGATATGCTACATATCAAAGCTATAGAATTAATTGCAAAGTCTTTACGTAAATCTGTAGATGGCGATTATGACGCTAGAGAAGGAATGTCTTTGGCACAGTATATTGCAGGTATGGGGTTCTCTAATGTTGGATTAGGGATTGTGCATTCAATGGCTCATCCACTTAGTGCACTTTATGATGTTCCACATGGCAAGGCGTGTGCAATGATGTTGACTGCTGTATTAAAGTATAATGCTAGTGCTACCGGTAATAAGTATAAAGAAATTGCTAGAGCTTTTGGTGTTCAAAATTTAGAACAAATGAGTAAAGCGGAAGCTGATAGTGCAGCTATTGCGGCAATTCAACAACTAGCTGATGATGTTAATATTCCTAAACATCTTAAGGCTGTTGGCGTTAAGGAAGAGGATTTAGAATTTTTAGCTAAGTCAGCAATGGAGGATGCTTGTACACCAGGTAATCCAAAAGATCCAACACTAAAAGATATAATTAGTATTTATAAGTCTATTATGTAGCATTGGTATTTTTATAGTTGTCTGCACTCCTCCTCTAAAGTTTAGTATTTCTAAATAAAAATAGAGTGGTGAAATCCTATATTTAGGATTTCACCACTCTATTTTTTATTACATAATTAAACTACTAATATTTAGTATATTATGCATTAATTGGCTTAGCATATTTCTTCCGATACGAATGTGGTGTTTCGGTGGTAGCTAGCTTGAATATTTTACAGAAGTAGCTTGTTCTATTATAGCCCAATGTTTTACTAATCTGATTAACCGTTAGTTGCGAATATACCAATAGCTTTTTGGCTTCTTGTATGCGCAATAGTGTTATATATTGCATTACTGATAGTCCTGTATCATCTTTAAAAATCTTAGAGAAGTAGGACTCGCTTAAATGAATATGTTCCGAAATCCTCCTGAGCGACACGCGTTTGCTCAGGTTTTTTTCTATGTATAGCATAGCCTTTCGGATTTCAGGCCGATTGATAGGGCGTTCTGATTCTACAAAGTCTGGCAGTTGTTCATATGGCATTTCTTCTGCTATTGCATCGTTAAATGGGAAGTAATGTTCTACTAAGATCCGCAAGACCTTTGTAGCACTGTAAATTTGTTCGGCTGTCAAAACTGGTAAGGTTCGATATAAGGCGCGAAGTTTAGTGTCATCATGCCAATCGGTTTGGGTAGGCAAAATAGGTTTGATTGTTGTATCTTCTGTTTTTGTTTGTCCTGCCATGATGAAGCCTAAGATGGCGCCATCTTTCATGATGGGCACGGAGAAATCTATAAGGCCCATATGACAGCGGTACGGACAGGAGGATAGTTCTTTTGTAGCATCTAGTCCACCATATAAGTCGCATTGATTGCAGCGTTTGGCGTAGGCTGGATTGCGCCTTACAACTTTGCAAAAAGGGGAAAAGTTATATTCTTGAGATAACACTTTTCCACGATTATTAACTAAAATGGCAGCGATTTTTGTTATGTTTGTGAAATCGCGCATGATTTCATTGATAAGTTTAGTATCTTCATTTGTACAAATCATAGTGAAACCTCCAATCACAAATGTGTTAAGAGGGCTAGTAAGCACACCGCTAAAATAGCTCTACTTGCTCTCTATCTAAAGGGCAGGCTCTAAACCTGAGAAAAGAGAAAAGTGATATACCACCTAAAATTCATATACATATAAAATTACGTTATTTCTCGGTTTTACATGTATAAGTATAGCAGAATTGTCGTATTTTAGTAATAGAAAAATCGCATTTTACGAATATACATAAAAAAGTTGCATTTAATAATTTTTATAATAAAGGTAGATAAAAACCTTATAGTACATGTGTTTAGAAAGGATTGAGTCCGATGGGTTGTGACTGAATAGCAAGGCATGCTCTATAGTAATATATGGTGTACAGAATTTAGGGTTGCATACATATGAATGATTAAAGAAATGATAAAAAATATAAAATGGTATACTGCAACATAGTTTTCTGTATATAGATACTTTCATTATACGTATGGAGGGTATTATGGCGACAACATGTGGATTAACTGAATTTGTAGGGACTAGTAAAACTGGTGATACTATTGGTCTTGTAATTGCTAACGTAGATCAACAAGTATTAGATGCGATGAAACTAAAGAAAAAATATCGTTCCATCGGTATTTTAGGTGCTCGTACTGGTGCAGGCCCACACATTATGGCTGCTGATGAAGCAGTAAAAGCAACCAATACTGAAATTGTTAGCATTGAATTACCTCGTGATACTAAAGGTGGCGCAGGCCATGGCTCGTTAATCATTTTTGGTGGTGATGATGTATCCGATGTAAAACGAGCTATTGAAGTAGCATTAGCTGAAGTGGAACGTACTTTTGGTGATGTATACGCAAACGATGCTGGTCATATTGAACTTCAATATACAGCACGCGCTAGTCATGCAGTAAATGCAGCATTTGGCGCTCCCGAAGGTAAAGCTTTTGGCCTTATCGTAGGTGCTCCAGCAGCTATTGGCGTAGTTATGGCCGATGTAGCTGTTAAATCTGCAAACGTTGATGTAATCGGTTATGCATCTCCTTCTGCAGGTACAAGTAATTCTAACGAAGTAATTTTACAGATTTCTGGCGATTCTGGGGCTGTACGACAAGCGGTTATTTCTGCTCGTGAAGTAGGTAAACAATTGCTCGGTACGATGGGTGACGAACCAGTGAACGGAGCCCCTTCCTATATCTAATCTGAAAGGATGGTATGCCCTATGAAATCAAAACGTTTCGAAGTCTTAAGTCAACGTCCTGTTAATCAGGATGGTTATGTAAAGGAATGGGTAGAGGAAGGTTTTATAGCCATGGAATCTCCTCAAGATCCAAAGCCTAGCCTCAAAATCGAAGGTGGTCGCATCGTTGAACTCGATGGTAAACGCCGAGAAGATTTTGATCTTATCGATACATTTATTGCAAATTACGGTATCGTTCTCGATGGTGCTGAACAAGCAATGGCAAAGGATTCAAAAGAGATTGCTAATATGATGCTTACACCATCAGTACCTCGTGAAGAAATCGTTAAGATTTGTAAATCTATTACTCCAGCGAAAATGTTGGAAGTTGTTTCTTCTATGAACGTTGTTGAAATGATGCAATGTATGCAAAAAATGCGTGCTCGTCGTACAATGGCTAACCAAGCCCATGTAACGAACGTAAACGACAATCCAGTGCAAATCGCAGCTGATGCTGCGGAAGGTGCACTTCGTGGGTTCGCAGAAGAAGAAACAACAGTAGCAGTTGCTCGTTACGCACCACTCAATGCGATTAGCTTACTCGTAGGCTCTCAATGTGGTCGCCCAGGTGTATTGACACAATGCTCCTTGGAAGAAGCGACAGAATTGGAACTTGGCATGCGTGGCTTCACAGCATATGCAGAAACAATTTCCGTATATGGTACAGAAGACGTATTTACCGATGGTGATGATACACCTTGGTCTAAAGGATTCCTCGCATCTGCTTATGCCTCTCGTGGTCTTAAAATGCGCTTCACCTCTGGTACAGGTTCTGAAGTACAAATGGGCCAAGCAGAAGGTAAATCTATGTTGTACCTTGAAATCCGCTGCCTATACATCACAAAAGGCGCTGGCGTACAAGGTATCCAAAATGGCTCTGTAAGCTGTATCGGTATTCCAGCAGCTGTACCTTCTGGTATCCGCGCTGTATTAGCAGAAAACCTTGTAGCAGCTATGCTAGACCTAGAATGTGCATCTAGTAATGACCAAACATTCAGTCATTCTGATTTGCGTAGAACAGCTCGTACATTGATGCAATTTGCACCAGGTACTGACTTTATCTGTTCTGGTTATAGCTCTACACCAAACTATGACAACATGTTTGCTGGTTCGAACTGGGATGCAGAGGACTATGATGACTGGACAGTTATCCAACGTGACCTTAAGGTAAATGGTGGACTTATCCCTGCTCGCGAAGAAGAAGTAGTAGTAGTTCGTAATAAAGCGGCTCGTGCACTACAAGCTTTGTTCAAAGCATTAGGTTTGCCTCCGATTACAGATCAAGAGGTAGAGGCTGCTACTTATGCGAATGGCTCTAAAGATATGCCTCCTCGCGACAAGGTTGCAGATATTAAAGCAGCTCAAGACTTGTTGAACCGCGGTGTTACAGGCGTTGACTTTGTAAAAGGCTTAGCTAAAGAAGGTCATCCTGATGTAGCACAAAGTATTTTGAATCTATTAAAACAAAAAATCTCCGGCGATTACTTACAAACATCGGCCATCTTTGACCGTGATTTCAATGTTATCTCTGCGATTAACAATAGAAATGACTATCAAGGTGTTGGCACAGGTTATCGTGTGGAAGGTGAAGATTGGGAACGCATTAAAGATATTCCAAACGCCATTGATCCACGGGATATATAAGGAGGTGTCATGATGGCTGAAATTAACAGAGATGTATTACGTTCTATTATCCTAGACGTTTTACAAGAAATGGGTGGTGTTCATGAAGCACCACAATTCAAGGCTAGTGCTGGTAAAAGCACAACACCAAGTGCAGCTCCTAGACATGAAGACCCAACTGGTGACGATAGCTGGCTCCAAACTGGTGGCCCTGCACAACCTGGTACAAGCGCAGATGAAGTGGTTATTGCTGTTGGCCCTGCCTTTGGCCGTAGTCAACGACAAACCATCGTTGGTGTACCGCATCAAGAGGTAATTCGCCAATTAGTAGCTGGTATCGAAGAAGAAGGTTTAAAAGCTCGTGTAATTCGCGTATACCGTTCCTCTGACGTAGCGGCCGTAGCCGTTGAAGGCGATTCTATTTCTGGATCTGGTGTATGCATCGGTATTCAATCTAAAGGTACTACTTTGATTCACCAACGGGACTTACAACCACTTTCAAACTTGGAATTATTCCCTCAAGCACCGCTATTAACAGCTGAAACATACCGCGCTATCGGTAAAAATGCTGCTAAATATGCTAAGGGCGAATCCCCAACACCAGTACCAACATTGAACGATCAAATGGCTCGTCCAAAATATCAAGCATTATCTGCATTGCTTCATATCAAGGAAACTAAGCATGTAGTAAAAGGTAAGCCAGCTGATGAAGTTCGTGTCACTGTATAAGGAGGTTTACTATGGCTAACGAATTAGAAGCCTTAATTCGGCAGATCGTATCTGAAATAGATGGGGCAAAGGGAAATACTACACAATACTCTGCGCCTCATACATCATCTACACCTAATACAACAGTTGTAGATAGGATGGTTACCATCGAGGATTATCCGATTGCTAAAAAACATCCAGAATGGATTGATCTTGGTCAAGGTCGAGACTTAAGCCATATTACGATGGATAATGTAATGGCCGGTCATATCACAATGGACGATTTAAAAATTTCTCCATCTATTCTGAAAGCTCAAGGTCAAATTGCTAAGGCTGGGGGCCGAGATCAAATTGAACTCAACTTCTCTCGCGCTGCAGAAATGACGAAGGTAAGTGATAAACGTTTACTTGAAATGTACAATGCACTTCGTCCATATCGTTCTTCCAAACAAGAACTGTTAGATATTGCTAGCGAACTTGATGGTTTAGGGGCTCCGATTTGTGCAAACTTTGTACGAGAAGCTGCAGAAAATTACGAACGTCGTAAAAAACTTAAAGGTGATAATTAACCTATAGGAGATGTCATTATGAAACGAATTGTTGGCATCGATATCGGAAACTCTACAACAGAAGCGGCCTTGGCCGAAATTCATAGTAATGGAGAGGTAAAGTTCTTATCTTCTGCCATCGCTAGTACCACTGGTATTAAAGGAACACGCGAAAATATCGTAGGTCTCATGGATGCCCTCAAGTCGCTAATTAGGTCTGCTAATCTTACACTACGAGACATTGACTTAGTTCGCATTAATGAGGCTACACCAGTTATCGGCGATGTGGCCATGGAAACGATTACAGAAACCATAATTACGGAATCTACCATGATAGGGCACAACCCTAAAACACCAGGTGGCTTAGGTCTTGGTGTAGGGTATACCGTTCCCATTGAGCAACTAATTGATAAGCCACAAGGTCAGCCATACATCGTGGTAGCTCCAAAGATTATCGATTTTGAATTGGTAGCACAGCTTATTAATGCGTACTGTAAGCGAGGTTATGATATTCGAGCTGCCATCCTTCAAGCCGATGACGGCGTACTCGTTAACAATCGATTAGATTATAAAATTCCTATCGTAGATGAGGTTGCGTATATCGACAAAATCCCAATGGGCATGCTTTCTGCGGTAGAGGTTGTAGAACCAGGGCAAGTGGTATCACAATTATCGAATCCTTATGGAATCGCCACTGTATTTGAGCTTTCACCAGAGGAAACAAAGAATATTGTGCCTATCGCTAGAGCTCTTATCGGAAATCGCTCAGCTGTAGTCATCAAAACACCGGCAGGGGACGTTAAGGAGCGGGTAATACCGGCAGGATCCATCATTGTTATGGGGAATGATCGAACTGTATCCGTCGATGTATCTGCTGGGGCAGAGAGAATTATGGAAACCCTCGAATCTGTTCATCCTATCGATGATATCAGTGGTGAAGCAGGTACGAACGTAGGTGGCATGCTTGAAAAGGTTCGCCTTACAATGGCTCAATTGACGAATAAATCCCCGCAAGATGTATTCATCCAAGACTTGCTAGCCGTAGATCTAGCTGTTCCTATTAATGTAAAGGGTGGCCTTGCAGGTGAGTTCTCTATGGAACAAGCCGTAGGCATTGCCTCCATGGTTAAGTCAGATCATCTACAAATGGAAATCATTGCGAAGCAGGTAGAAAAAGAGTTAGGCGTACCAGTTGAAATCGGTGGTGAAGAGGCTGAATCAGCTATCTTAGGGGCTTTGACTACACCGGGGACAGCAAAACCAATGGCCATACTCGATTTAGGGGCAGGCTCAACTGATGCATCTATCATTAACCAAGAAGGAAAAATTAAAGCCATTCATCTTGCAGGAGCAGGAAATATGGTAACTATGCTGATCAATTCTGAACTTGGTTTAGAGGATATGCATATTGCAGAAGCCATCAAACGAGACCCATTAGCTCAAGTACTCAGTGTATATCACATTCGTCACGAAGATGGAACAGTACAGTTCTTTAATGAACCACTTCCGGCAGCATTGTTTGGACGCGTTGTTATCGTAACGCCAGATGGGCTCGTTCCTGTAGAGCGAGATATCCCTCTAGAAAAGATTAAGCGTGTTCGTCAAACTGCAAAGAAACGGGTATTTGTCACAAACTCACTCCGCGCTTTGGCATCTGTTAGTCCTACTCATAATGTGCGAGATATACCATTCGTAGTTATCGTAGGTGGTTCTGCATTAGACTTTGAAATTCCTCAACTCGTAACCGATGCACTTTCACAATATGCATTAGTAGCGGGGCGAGGCAATATTCGAGGCGTTGAAGGGGCACGAAATGCGGTAGCTACAGGATTGGTATTATCCTATGCACAGAAGGGAGGCCTATGATGGATCAAAGTATCGTCAGTAAGCCAACCATATTGCTGTATGCTACAGAGCATATCAGTGAGGATATACTAAAACCCGTTCTATATGGAATTGAAGAGGAAGGTCTACCTGTTGTCATTGAGTCCCATAGTGGTACGCATATGACATTGGCTGACCTAGCATCTCGTAATTCCGCTTTATCTGTTGGGATAGGCGTTGATGATGAGGCGATTGTGTTGACCTATAAAAACATACCAATGCATCAATTTATTTATCGACTTACGGGTTATGCTCAATATCCAGATAGCTTACGCACCTTAGGTGTCAATGCAGCCCGCCTTGTAAAAGGTAATCCTTTCGTTTCCGATGAACGATTGGAAGTAGCTTTTTAAATCTAACTAACTTTAGAGGTGGTGCATATGGCTATTTATACGAAAACCGGTGATGCAGGTACAACGGCCTTATTTGATGGCACTAGAGTACCTAAAAATTCACTTCGTGTGGACACATATGGAACCTTTGATGAATTAAATGCACAGGTTAGTGTATGTGAGAAATTAGTCGTCTCACCAGACAATAAACATGTGCTTCACACATTACAACATCAGCTATTCCGCTTATGTGCGGAGGTAGCCACGCCTCATGTGGAAAATCTAAGTGAAAGTAGTAATCTAATTTCACAACAAGATATAAGCGAATTGGAATACATGATCGATGACTATACTAATCGATTGCCACAGCAACATAGCTTTATATTAAGCGGAAATTATCTATCTGCTGCAGAGCTACACGTGGCGCGTACTATTTGTCGTCGTGGTGAACGATTGCTTATAAGTTTAGGTTCTGTAGAACCTATTCGCGATGAGGTTCGTAAATTTATTAATCGACTATCTGATGCTCTATATATCATGGCTCGCATGGAAGACTATATACAATTTGTAGAAACAATTGTAGAACGCGTTTCAGAACGTGTAGCAACTAGTCGTGAGGAAATACTGACAGAAAGCAATCAATGCGTAAGTAATATAGAGCATACTGCTGAAAGTGGAGTTATTGATATGTCAACTGGAACAGAGTTAGAGAATATTATGACGAAGCTTTCACAAGCGGCATTGGACTACGCTCAGTCCATAGGCGTACCTATCGTTGTATCTATAGTAGATGCAAACGGTATATTAATGTATTTCCAACGTATGTCAGATGCATTGCTCATCAGTAACGACATCGCACAGGCAAAGGCGTACACCGCAGTAGCGCTTAAATCAGCAACTCATGAAATACATCCAAGCGCACAGCCTGATGGCGATCTATTCAACATAGAATCCATGGTAAACCGTAAAATTTGCACTTTTGGTGGCGGATATCCAATCATGATTAATGGAAAAATGATTGGTGGACTCGGCATTAGCGGTGGTACCGTGGCACAGGATATGGACATTGCATCTCATGCATTACAATCTCTGTTAATTCAATGAGGTGAAAACAATGGACGTAACGCAAATGTATATTAGTGAGTTTGTTGGTACTGCCGTTTTAATTGCATTTGGTAATACTACCAATGCATCTATCTTGTTAAAGAAAACCATTGTTAGTATTTTTGGTACTAACTGGCTACACATTATCTTCGGATGGGCATTTGCCGTAGCCTTTGGTGTATATGTAGGGATTACACTTGGTGGCCCGGGGCATTTGAACCCTGCCGTTACCTTTGCTCTTGCTGTAGCAGGTATATTCCCTTGGGATCAAGTCATTCCAATGTCCATAGCTCAAATTGCAGGTGGTTTTACAGGTGCTGCCATTGCTGCATTGTTCTATTATCCACACTTTAAAGTAACCGGTCCTGACGAAGGAAACTGTGTAGGGATTTTTGCAACAGGTCCAGCAATCGATAATAAACCTTTCAATTTGATATCTGAGATTATAGCAACATTTATGTTTATGCTAGCGATTCTCTGCTTAGGAAAAATGGCCGATGGTTTAGCACCTATGGTCATCGGTATTTTGGTAGCATCCATTGGTATGTCCTTTGGTGCAACTACTGGATATGCATTAAATCCAGCCCGTGACTTTGGTCCACGGTTAGCATATTTTTTATTACCGATTCCTAATAAGGGAACTGCGAACTGGCAATATGCATGGGTACCATTTATTGGCCCATTGATTGGGGCAGGTTTAGCTGTGTTGTTCTTCCAATTAGTGGCACCTTAACTATAGCTAGAGTATATAAAACAACGACAAACTATAACATGTCAGTATAGTTTAAAGAATACATATTACATTAGGAGGAGATTATATGGCCTTTCAAGAGGTAATTGATGCAAAACAGCGCATCATTCAAGAGTTTGTACCCGGAAAGCAGGTTACGATAGCTCATGTTATTGCCAATCCTAAGCCAGATCTATTTAGAAAAATGGGGCTTGAGGAAAAAGGACGCAATGCTATTGGAATTCTTACCATAACACCTGGCGAAGGGACCATTATTGCAGCCGATATTGCAAGTAAATCTGGTGATATCGAAATCGGTTTCATCGATAGATTTTCGGGGGCACTTCTCATAACTGGTGATGTATCTGCTGTTGAATCTGCTTTGCGCAGCGTAATTGAAGGTCTGCAACGCATATTAGGATTCTTTCCAACGGATTTAACAAGATCCTAATGAAAGGGTAATTATGAGCACCGAAAAGAAAGAAAAACGTATCCTTCTAGTAGGTCGTAGCGGTTGTGGTAAGACCACATTAGCAGATACGATTACTCATGGCTCGGCTACGTATCATAAGACACAAGCCATAACGAGAGTGGGAAACTTCATCGATACCCCTGGAGAATATATGGAGAATCCTAATTACTATCGAGGCATTATCTTGCACGCCTATGATGCGGACGTAGTGATTTTCATGATTCCTGCAGGTGATGAAACAACCATATTCCCACCAAACTTTGGAAACTCCTTAAATCGCGAGGTTATAGGGGTTGTATCAAAGGTGGACACGGGTAAAGATGTTGAGGCGCCTCGGCGCAATCTTAAACTAGCGGGAGCCACTAATATTTTTGAAATATCAGTTCACGACGAAGAGTCGTTAAAACAATTATGTAACTACATATACGGTTAGTTGAAAGAAGGTTTTTCCATGGACAAAGTGTTTGAAGAACAACTTAATCAATTTATTTTAAATAAGGCGATCATTCCAAAAAGCTTGGGTCTATGGGAACGATATTTCAAAAAAATGTGTCTCGCTTGGCAAGATATAAAACCTGAGATTCAGGCTCAGCATATTATCTTTTCTGCAGATAATGGTATTTCCGTAGATGGTCTAATCGGTTATAACTATGAGATTACTCGTAAACAGTCTCAGAATATGATTGATGGTAAAAGTGCAGTTGCTAATTACTGTATCTTTAACCATATTCCTTATGAAGTGGTAGATGTAGGCATTGCTTATCCACAAGGTATTGGGGTCAATCGAAAGGTAGCTCAAGGCACAAAGAATATATTAGATGGTGCTGCTATGAGTGATGAAGAGTTTGACCTAGCATACCAAGCTGGATATAACCGAGTTGTTTACTATGCAGAATCGGGTATCAATCTATTTTCCTTTGGCGAAATGGGTGTTGGTAATACAACTACTTCAGCAGCTGTTCTGAGTGGTCTTACAAAACTAGACCCACGGATAACTGTAGGTCCTGGATCTGGCCCTGATGAAGAGGCGTACATGAATCAAAAAAGAGAGTTTGTACGTACTGCACTATCTCATCATAAGGGACACTTAAATAGTCCTAAAGAGGTAATTAGCCGCGTAGGAGGCTTTGATATAGCCGCTATTACAGGTGCTATGGTAGCTTGTACAGACTTACATATCCCATTTGTAATCGATGGATATATTACAGCCGTTGCCATGGCTTGTGCTACTCAAATGAATGGAGACGCTCCATTATACGGTATTCCATCTCATTATTCTCGCGAGGTAGGGATGGCCGCAGCATTGGCTTATGCAAATATTCGTCTTGATGAAGTTCCAATCCATGGACAAATGGCGTTAGGTGAAGGTACTGGTGCTGTACTCATGGTACAACTACTTAAAACAGCGCACTTTGCCTTTATGAATATAGGTACTATGGTGGAACTATTAGAAAAATAAATTTGTAATCTTTATTCTATGTTTTGTAAAAGGAGAGAAAACAGATGACACAAGAAGCATTAGGTATGGTGGAAACTAAGGGTCTAGTAGGCGCTATTGAAGCAGCTGATGCAATGCTTAAAGCAGCTAATGTGGAACTCGTAGGCAATGAAAAAATTGGCTCTGGTCTCGTTACTGTTATGGTTCGTGGTGATGTAGGTGCTGTAAAAGCTGCTGTAGACGCAGGTGCAGCTGCTGCAGAACGGGTAGGTGTTGTTATCTCTACTCATGTAATTCCAAGACCACATAAAGATGTAGAAGGTATTTTACCAACAAAGGGTGAATAATTATGGTCGATACTAATAGTATGGTAGATGAGATTTTAAAGCGCGTATTGATGCGTATCGATAGTGCTGATTTAAGCAAAACTTCAGGCGCGACTAGTAATGCATCATGTGCTTCGGCACCTGTAAGTTCACCTGCTGTAAGTCAACTACAAACTTCTATGATTACTGAACACGTAGGTAGCACTACAACAGGCGATACAATTGGTCTCGTAATTGCCAATGTAGACAGTCAAGTATTGGAAGCTATGAAGCTCACTAAGTCATATCGATCCATCGGTATCTTAGGTTCACGTACAGGTGCAGGACCGCAAATTATGGCCGCTGATGAAGCTGTAAAAGCAACGAATACAGAGATTGTTAGCATTGAGCTTGCCCGTGATATGAAAGGTGGCGCTGGTTCTGGTTCCCTTATCATATTTGGTGGCGATGACGTATCCGATGTAAGACGTTCTGTGGAAGTAGCATTAAGTGAATTAGAACGTACCTTTGGCGAAGTATATATGAATGACGCAGGCCATGTGGAGGTCCAATATACAGCGCGTGCAGGAGAAGCCTTAGTCACTGCTTTTGGGACACCAGAAGGTAAAGCCTTTGGCTTGATCGTCGGGGCCCCAGCAGCTATCGGTGTAGTTATGGCAGATACAGCAGTTAAATCAGCTAATGTAGATGTGGTAGATTATCAGTCTCCATCGAGCTCAGATATGTCAAATGAAGTTGTTTTACTAATTTCTGGTGACTCTGGCGCTGTTAAACAAGCTGTAAAAGCAGCACGTGATGTGGGGTTAGCGTTACTAGAAACTATGGGAGAAAGACCTAAAAACAAAGGTAATGCTTACATTATCTAATGAATAAACGTCGGGAGGTGGCATGGTGAAAGATTCACTAGGGTTACTAGAAGTAGCTGGTTTACTGGGGGCTATCACCGCATCAGATGCAATGGTTAAAGCTGCAAATGTACGGCTCATAGGAATAGAAAAGGCGAGAGGACTTGGCTGGATGACCGTAAAGGTAACTGGTGATGTGGCAGCTGTTGAAGCAGCTGTTCAAACAGGTGTGGCGATTACAAAAGGTATGAACTTGTATGTAGCTCACAAAGTAATTCCTCGACCTGCAGAAGGCTTAGTAGAATCCTTTAATGATGATTTTACAGATAAGCCGGCTAAGGTAGCTGATGAAACAGAGAAACCCCAATTAGATGAAAAGGTTGTTGAGGTATTAGATGAGATAGTATCTAAGATCATAGAACCGAAAAGTTCTAAATCAACAGGTACAAAGAAAATAACACCAAAGAAAAACACTAAAAAGAAATAAAGTAGTAAATAATAAAGGAGATTATCATGAATAACGCATTAGGCATGGTAGAAACAAAAGGTTTAGTAGGCGCAATTGAAGCGGCTGACGCAATGGTAAAGGCAGCTAACGTTACATTAGAAGGTACTGAAAAAATCGGTTCCGGTCTTGTAACAGTAATGGTTCGCGGTGATGTAGGCGCTGTAAAAGCAGCTGTTGATGCAGGCTGTGCAGCTGCACAAAAAGTAGGTGAAGTAGTATCTACTCATGTAATTCCACGCCCTCATAGCGATGTAGAATTGATCTTACCTAAGAAAGGATAATAGCTTATGGATCGGGAACAGATTCGTGCTATCGTACGAGAAGTGATCGAAGCCATGTTCGAATCGTCCATTCCCGTAGGTGTGAGCAATAGACATGTCCATCTATGTCAGGAGGACTGGGATATATTATTCCCTGACCGGGCTATTACTAAAAAAAGTGACTTAAAACAAACTGGAGAGTTTGCTTCAGAGCAAACCGTTACTTTAGTGGGGCCTAAAGGGGTCGTTCAAAACGTCCGCGTATTAGGTCCTCTTAGAAAACAGTCACAAGTAGAGGTATCTTTGACCGATGCTCGTGCATTGGGTATAAAACCTCCTATTGTGCTATCTGGTCATTTAGAATCAGCCGTAGAGATTACTCTATGTACTGAAAATGGGGAAATTACAAAACCTATTTGCATCGTTGCAAAACGACATATTCATATGTCACCTGATGATGCAAAACGGCTTAATGTAAACGATGGCGATAGCGTTAATGTTGAACTTCAAACGCCAGAGCGCACCACTGTATTTGGTGATGTCATCGTTCGAGCCGTACCCGGTTTTGTCCTAGAACTCCATATTGATACAGATGAGGCAAACGCTGCCAATGTACAAGGTACAGTGATGGCGAGAATTGTACAGTAAAGTAGGTGATATGATGAAAGGTTTGAAAAAGGCAAATAATACCTTGCAAGAGTTCTCTGATCTTGTAGAGTCCAAACAAGTGAGCTCTCATAATCAAAAGAATTTACGCGTAGGCATTGACCTTGGTACATCATCTATTGTCCTATCCGTAGTAAACGATAAAGGTAAACCTATATATGGTGCTTTTGAATACAACGAATCTATTCGAGATGGCCTTGTAGTTGACTATGTGGGAGCTGTTACAATTACGAGAGCTTTAAAGGCTAAGGCGGAAGCCGCCTTAGGCACAGAGCTTGTATATGCCGCAGCAGCTGTTCCACCTGGAACGATAGGCAAGAATAAAGAGGTAGTAGGTCATGTTCTTGAAAGTGCCGGTTTTGAAGTAACCTGCATTTTAGACGAGCCTACCGCTGCTGCTAATGTGCTCGGAATCACCGATGGCGCTGTTATCGACGTCGGTGGTGGTACTACGGGCATAAGCATTTTAAAAGATGGCCGAGTTGTATATACCGTAGATGAGCCTACAGGAGGCACCCATATGAACCTTGTAATTAGCGGGGCCTATGGCATCTCTATTCCTGAAGCGGAGGCCTATAAGCGCAATGAAGCAAATAAACGCGATGTATATGCAACCATACGGCCTGTGGTTGAAAAGATGGCAGCTATTTCTAAGCGTGCGTTACAAGAGGGTGGCTATGAAAAGGGGACTCCCATTGTTGTTGTAGGTGGTGCTTCTAATTTTGAGGAGTTTACAAAAACTTTCAGTCAATATATAGGATTACCCGTAGATAAGCCATTATACCCAGAGTTTGTAACGCCCTTAGGGATTGCCATGGGAAGTGAGCATTAATATGGATGCATTAGTTAAACTGGTGCTAGAACGCCTAGAAAAGCGCATGACATCCACTGCTACTTTTATGGTCACAGAGTGCAATAGCTATGATGAGCATATATTGTTGCAGAACCAACTCATTTCTTTCGCTGGTATAGATTATGGTCATTTACGAGAGTTAATGTGCGATACATTGGTGCCTTGGGTTGCCTATTTACATCGTGCATTAGCGTATGACTGTGAGGTGACGATACACCTAGCAGTTCCTGTAACCTCGTTGATGAATCCATCAGTCATTCTAGATTGGCCTATCAAATTTCTAGATAAATTTGGTCGTCCTATATATGCCAGTCATCAAGCGTGGATAACGACCTCTTTTGTTAGATCTTGTGAAAGTCAGTCTATTATCGTCATATATAGGGGACAACGGTTCACCATGGCTGCTCGAGATGAAATCGAGCGCTTAGGTATCACAATAATTGAAGGGAACGAGAAGTATGCAAGTCGGTAAAGTTGTGGGTAGTATCGTATCTACTCAAAAGCATGAATCTCTAAAGGGAATGAAACTGATGATGGTAGATATTCTCGATGGAGAACAAGAGTTGACGGGGCGCATAGAAATCGCCGTCGATACAGTATGTGCTGGTGAAGGTGAATATGTGCTTCTAACTCGAGGCTCATCGGCACGGCATATTTTCGAAGATGATAAAGGCACCGCAGTAGATTGCGCTATTGTGGGTATTATTGATAGTTTTGAAAAATAATTGTATAGGAAATAGCTGGTGCCAGAGTTAAACCTAGTTATTGTGTCACATCATGAATGTATCCTTGATTGTGGACACCGTTAGTTGACATGGTCATTGCATCAGCAATGCAACCTATATGGAGGTTCATGATGGAAAACAATACACAGTTGAAAGAAATGATCCGCTCCATGGTTATAGATATATTACAGGGGCAAAAGCAAGAAATGGCCTCATCACAACCTATTAAACAAGCGCCTAGAGGTCAAGTTGAGCCAGGTGTGTTTGATACGGTTGATGAAGCAATTCAAGCTGCAAAAGCAGCGCAAGCACGCTTTGAAGATTGTACCTTGGCAACCCGTGAAAAGGTAATAGCAGACATCCGTGCTGCTATGCGTCCACGAGTGCAAGAGTTGGCTCAGAAAACCGTTGACGAAACGGGGATGGGTCGCGTTGCGGATAAAGTACTAAAATTAAACCTTACACTAAATAAAACACCGGGCGTAGAAGACCTTGTTACAGAGTGTGAAACTGGTGATAATGGTATGACATTATATGAATTATCAGCCTATGGTGTCATCGGTGCTATAACGCCAAGTACGAATCCAGCAGAAACATTAATATGTAATTCCATCGGTATGCTGGCGGCCGGAAATGCTATATTCTTTAGCGTTCATCCAGGCGCCAAGAATTTGAGTCGAGAGCTTGTTAGTGAGCTCAATCAAGTTATTGCTAAATCGATTGGCATTGAAAACCTTATTGTTACACTTCGAGAGCCATCTATTGAGTCTGCTCAAGAGATGATGCTACATCCAGATGTGAGCCTATTAGTTGTTACTGGAGGTCCTGGCGTAGTAAAACAAGCGCTTCAAAGTGGTAAAAAGGTTATCGGTGCTGGTGCAGGCAATCCACCGGCCTTTGTAGATGAAACGGCAGATATTAAAAAGGCCGCTCAAGATATTGTTCTCGGCGCTAGTCTAGATAATAATATTCTATGTATCGCTGAAAAGAGCGTTGTAGCCATGCGTCAAATTGAGCCACAGCTAGTTCAAGAAATGGTAAAAGCAGGATGTGTCCTCATTGACAATCAACAAGATATTCAACGCCTCGTAGATTTAACAGTCTTACCAAATGGGACACCAAATAAAAAGTTCGTCGGTAAGAATGCAAGTGTCATTCTTGATGCGGCACATATTCCGTACAATGGTGATCCACGGTTGATTATCATGCGCACACCAAAAGACCATCCATTTGCAGTCATTGAAATGTTAATGCCTATTCTACCTGTTGTAACGGTAGATAGCTTTGATGAAGGACTCGATGTATGCTTGATGTTAGAAGCAGGCTTACATCATACGGCAACAATGCATTCCTTAAATATGGAACGCCTCAATCGGATGGCCCGTAAAATGAAAACTTCCATTTTTGTTAAGAATGGCCCATCCTATGCCGGTCTTGGCTTTAGCGGTGAAGGTACGACAACCTTTACAATCGCTACACCTACTGGGGAATCCACTACATCGGCTCGCTGCTTTGCACGCCGTCGTAGATGTTGTTTAACAACAGGATTTAATATTCGATAGGTGGTGAGTATATGAATAAATGGACTTTTCCAACCCAAATTTATTCGGGTACAGATTCGTTGAATCGTCTTACAGAATTTAATAATGAATCTATCCTTATCATATGTGATCCATTTTTAAAAGACTCACCAAGCCTTACGTATGTGATGGGGTTAATGGATAGTAAAAATAAGGTGACTACATATACAGATGTAGTACCCGACCCACCCATAACTCATGTAGTAAAAGGCATTGAATTTATGGAAGCTATTAAACCGACTGTTATCATCGCTATTGGTGGTGGATCCTGCATCGATATGAGCAAAGGGATAGCTTATTTCGGTCGTAAGTTAAAGCATATGGATATTAAATTATTCATCGCCATTCCTACTACAAGTGGAACAGGCTCTGAAGTAACTTCCTTTGCTGTTCTTACAGATAGTGAAACACAAATTAAGTATCCTCTTGTAGATGATGCGGTATTACCTGATGAAGCTTTATTAACGCCATTATTTGTAAAAACATCTCCACCTAGTGTTACTGCATTTAGTGGTATGGATGTACTCGTTCATGCTCTAGAAGCCTATGTGGCGACTGCTGCAAATAACTTCACCGATGCATTGGCACAACAGGCGATCGAGCTTGTCTTTACATTCTTACCAAAATGTCATAAGCCAACAGCTACAGAGCAAGACCGCATGTCTATGCACGAAGCATCATGTCTTGCAGGGCTTTCCTTTAATAAGGCTGGCTTAGGTATCGTTCATGCCATGGCTCATCAGTTGGGAGGACAATTCCATGTGCCTCATGGGCTAGCTAATAGCATGCTCTTGCCGTATGTAATTGCATTTAACTGCTCTCATAATCAAGAGGTAGCAAAGAAATATGCAGCATTATCTGCGAAATTAGGCTTTGCATCACATAAAGCATCTGAAAGTGACAAATTAGGAGCCCTGTTAGAAGCGATTATAAAGTTACAACGTACTTTGGAATGTCCTATGACACTAACAGAGTTTGGAGTAGACAAAGCTACATCCGGTGAAAAACTTACGCTCATGGCTAGCAGAGCATTAGAAGATATGTGCTATCGCTTTAATCCATACCCAGCAAATCAGGATGATCTTATTAGTTTGTATGAAAATGTTATGTAATTTATATAGAGTAAATAAATAAATTACAAAAAATATAATCAGTAATGTAGAAAAAAGAGACTTTAATGGTTTCATTGAAGTCTCTTTTTTATTAGGCATGATTACTTATTTATTTGTATATGATCGCTTGATAGAAAGGAAAACATTGTATCTGTTGGATTTAACGATGTATGTATCTATCTCTTTATATATTACTGTAGTGATGTGCTATTAGATATACTTTTTTTCATTTTAGAATGATATAATATTTTTTACATCCTATAACAATCTAGAGTCGTTATTCAAATTTAGTCATATTCTATATAACTCATTGGAATATAGAATAACATAGATTTTATCTACATTTGTTGTATAATAAAGATAGGATATTTAAAAATTTAGATATTTTGGTGAAAGTATTATATCCTTATCTATTTTAATTTTTTATTTTAGATGCTTAGTACAGTATATATGTTGTACATATTACATGTGAGACTTTCACAAAAATAAGTATGGTCACTTAGGTGGTCATACAGTCGTTAAAAAGAGAGGTATTTATGCAGCACATGCTACGCATGGGGATTGACGTGGGGTCTACAACGGTTAAAGTTGTATTATTGGACGAACACGATAATTATTTGTATAAAAAGTACATACGCCATTATGCAAACATATTGGACACAGTATATACCTTGTTACAAGAGGCTCAAGTTGGTCATGAAGACGCTCTTGTTCATGTATGTATTACTGGTTCTGGTGGGATGGCTATGGCCGAAAAGGTGCGCATCCCATTCGTACAAGAGGTTATTGCTGAAACGCGAGCTGTGAAAGCCCTCTATCCAGAGACAGACGTTATCATCGAACTTGGTGGTGAAGATGCGAAGGTTACGTATTTAGGTCAAACTGCAGAACATCGTATGAATGGCTCCTGTGCTGGTGGTACGGGCGCTTTTATCGACCAAATGGCGACTTTATTGCAGACAGATGCATCTGGCCTTAACCAATTAGCCATGAATGCTGATACGATTTATCCAATTGCGGCACGCTGTGGCGTATTTGCTAAAACAGACGTACAAGCTTTGTTAAACCAAGGTGCATCTCATGAAAATATTGCAAAATCTGTATTCCAAGCAATTGTAAATCAAACGATTGCTGGCCTTGCATGCGGTCATAAAATCGAAGGTAATGTAGCGTTCCTTGGCGGTCCGTTGACATTCTTGTCTGAATTACGCCAATGCTTCTGTGATACCTTAGAGCTAGATGAAGCGCATCGCATTATCCCTGAAAATGGTGAATTATTCATCGCTTTAGGGGCGGCATTGATGAAAGATGAGTGCCGTGAGATTACGGTTGGTCAATTGACAAAGGAAATCGGTGCACTTATTGGTATTCCTATGGAAGCTACAGACCGTGTGGATCCGCTGTTTAAAAATGAACAAGAATTAGAAGAGTTCCGAGCTCGTCACGCTAAGGCGGTAACGCCAAAGGCGAATATCGAGGATGCTCAAGGTCCTTGTTACCTTGGTATTGATGCTGGCTCTACTACTCTTAAGGTAGTTCTTATCAATAGCAACAAGGAAATTATCTTCTCTCACTATGGTCCTAACCATGGTAAACCGTTAGAAAAATCTCGTGAAATCATCGAGAAAATATATGAATTATTGCCAAAAGGCGCCTATATTGCACACTCTGGCGTAACTGGCTACGGTGAGGCCTTTCTTAAACGCGCCCTCGGCATCGATATTGGTGAAGTAGAAACGATGGCTCACTATCGTGCGGCCCGATTCTTCTGCCCTGATGTATCCTTTATTTTGGATATTGGCGGTCAAGATATGAAATGCTGTAAGGTTCGTGATGGGTACATCGAAGATATCGTGTTGAACGAAGCTTGCTCCTCTGGTTGCGGCTCTTTTATTGATACATTTGCATCTGGTCTACGCATTCCTATCGATCAATTCGCAAAAGAAGGATTATTGGCACCTATGCCAATCGACTTAGGATCTCGTTGTACTGTATTTATGAACTCTAAGGTTAAGCAGGCTCAAAAAGAAGGTGCTACGGTACAAGATATCGCAGCAGGTCTTGCTTATTCTGTAATTAAAAATGCCCTTTATAAGGTTCTTAAGGTGAAAGACCCTAAAGAATTAGGCGATCATATCGTTGTTCAAGGTGGTACGTTCTATAATGAATCTGTTTTGCGTGCCTTTGAGAAATTGATGGGCGTAGAGGTGATTCGCCCTGATGTATCTGGCTTGATGGGTGCATACGGTATGGCTCTTCTTGCAGCGGAAACGGCGGAAGAGTTACAAAAGGGTGAAAGTACATTGCTAGATAGTGAAGGCCTTAATTCTTTACAAGTATCTACGACAATGCGCAATTGTGGCCTTTGCCCAAATAACTGCATGCTTACTATCAATGCTTTCTCCGATGGTCGTACGTACGTAACGGGCAACCGTTGTGATCGCGGTGCTGGCGATATGATCCAAGAGAAACGTAAGCCAGTTCCTAACTTGGTAGATGTAAAATTACGTCGTTACTTTGATTACTACTTGAAGAAAAACATTCCAGAGTTTGAAGGTAAAATGCGTGTAGGTATTCCTCGCGTTCTCAACATGTATGAGGACTTCCCATTCTGGTTTACATTCTTCAATAGCTTGGGTTATGAAGTAATCCTTTCAGATTATACGACTAAGGATCAATACAATAAGGCTATCGATACGATTCCATCCGATACGGCTTGCTATCCAGCAAAAGCTGTTCATGGTCACATTCGCGACTTAGCGAATGCACAGGTAGACTTTATTTGGTACCCTTGTATTCAACATGGCCCTAAGGAATTTAGCCGCGACAATAATTACCATTGTCCAATGGTTATTTCCTATCCAGAACTTATCAAAAATAATATGCAAGAGGTATTGGGCGATACTCCATTCCACGCACCATTCTTGCCGTTAGCTGATAAAAAATCCCTTGTTCCGGCCCTTGTGAAAGCATTGGATTTTTTAAACTTAAAGAAGAAGGATATTGCTAAGGCTGTAGACCTCGCTTGGGAAGAGCAGGAAAACTGTAAAGCGTCTTACCGTGAAACGACAAAGAAAACTGTGTCTCGCCTCGTGGCAGAACAAATTCCGACAATCGTATTGGCTGGCCGTCCATATCATTTGGACTCCGGTATTAACCACGGTATTCCTGAACTTATCACATCTCTTGGTATGGCTGTTCTTACAGAAGATGGCGTTGCACCATTAGGCAATGAAATCAAGCATTTACGTGTTGTAGACCAATGGTCCTACCATAGTCGCCTATATCGTGCCGCTGAATTTGTAAGTAGAACTGAAGGATTCCAAATTGTAGAGCTTAACTCCTTTGGTTGTGGCCTTGATTCTATCGTAGCAGATCAGGTAAAAGATATACTTTCAGCAAATCACAAAATCCATACCTTGCTCAAAATCGATGAAGGTACAAACCTTGGAGCCGTGACAATCCGTTTGCGTTCCTTGCAATCTGTAATGGAACGTAGCTTGCGTCGTCATCATAATCCTGAGGCGCCGGAAGAGGTAGTGGTAGAGAAATTACCAACTTACGATTACAATCGCGTTGTCTTCACAGAAGAAATGCGTAAGACTTATAAAATTTTGGTGCCACAAATGTCACCATTGCATTTTAGCCTTTTAGAGCCAGTACTCAAAAATGAAGGATATGACTTTGAAATGTTGCCAGCGCCTACGCGTGACGATATCGAAGTGGGTTTAAAATACATTAATAACGATGCATGTTACCCAGCGATTATCGTTGTAGGGCAGCTCATGTCCGCACTGTTATCCGGTAAATATGATGTAGATAAGACGGCTGTTATCATCTCTCAAACTGGTGGTGGTTGTCGTGCTACAAACTACATCGGTTACTTACGTAAAGCATTGATTGATGCTGGTATGAAACAAGTGCCAATCCTATCCCTCAATGCGAGCGATATGGAACGTCAACCGGGCTTCAAATTGACAAAAGGCTTCTTACATCGCATGATTCAAGCCGTAGTATACGGGGACGCTATCATGCAATGCGTATTGGCTACACGCCCATACGAAAAGAACCCTGGCTCTACCGATGCATTATGTGATTACTGGCTTAAAAAGATCCGTGAAAACATTACATCTGCAAGCCTTCGTCAATACAACAAGTATATTAAAGAAATCATTCATGACTTTGATAACTTGCCAGTCAACAAGGATGTACAGAAACCTCGTGTTGGCGTCGTAGGGGAAATTTACGTTAAATTCCACCCAAGTGCTAACAACCATATTAATGAACTCATTGAAAAGGAAGGCGGCGAAGTCGTTACATCTGGCTTGCTAGATTTCTTCTTGTACTGTGCAATGGATAGCACTTATCGTGCGAAACACCTTGATGGTACATGGCTATCAGGCTTCTTTGGTACATTGGCTCGTGAAGCCCTTGAACTATACCGCTTGCCATACGCTAAAGCTGTAGCGGCGTCTAAAAACTTTGATCCTCTACAACGTATGACAGAAGTGGCTAAAGAAGCAGCTCAATTCATCGGTCTTGGTAACCAATGTGGTGAAGGCTGGTTCCTCACAGGAGATATGATTGACCTTATCGAAAAAGGAGCTAAGCAAATTGTATGCTTACAACCATTTGGCTGTTTACCAAACCACGTAACAGGTAAAGGCATGGTGAAAACACTATCCGCTGCCTACCCAGACGTGCGAATTGCGGCTATCGACTACGATCCAGGATCCAGTGCAGTAAACCAAGCAAATCGATTAAAACTACTACTATCGACAATGTTTGAATAAGGGTGCTCTGTTATATTTTCAATGGGGCCCCGTGACAACTACATAACACTAGTATAGAAAAAACACAGCCCTCTCTTGGCTCAGTACGGCGCTACGCTTCGTAAAATCGCTGCAGAGAGGGCTGTGTTCTTTTCTATATACACCTGTTATGAAGCGGTCCCATTGAAAATATAACTAGTGCAGTGGGGAGAAGTTGGGATGGAATTTAGTGAATAAGCGATAAGGTCCCTTACATTTTATAATGGGGCCCGAATACAACTGCATATTACTAGTATAGAAAAAATACAGCCCTCTCTTGGCTCAGTACGTCACTACGTTCCGTAAAATCGCTGCAGAGAGGGCTGTATTCTTTTCTATATACGCTAATTATGAAGATGTCCCATTGAAAATATAACTGGATAGAGGAGGGGGAAGAAATGTGGAGATGTGCCTATGGCACATCTCCTTTCTCCTACAATCAGTTGTGTAGGTGGTTTTCGTTATTATGCCTAGGTGTTTGTAGAGTTAAAGAATTAATCTATTTTGAAATATGCTTGTAAAGCCCAACAATGGGACGCCTCTATAGATAATGTTAATATAAATACAATACCCCTTTCCGAAGCGATTTTACGAAGTACTGAGCAAGGAAAGGGGTATCTTATTTATATACTAATATTATTTTGTTGTAGTCGGGCCCCATTGTGGGGCTTATACAAATGTGTAAAAGAGATTAATCTTTTTCTACCAAACCATATAGGCACAATAAGGAAAGCACTGCACATACTAGCATTGTAATCCCCATGGGAATCCCCGTATATTCCCCACCAATACCAACTAATGGAGATACGATTCCTGCAGAGAACATGCTAGCAAAGCCAAGTACTGCAGAGGCACTTCCAGCCATTTTACCGTATTTAGCCATTGCCATAGAGAAAGAGGCAGAGCCAAATAGGGATACTGTACATACGGTAAAGAATAGAATGGCCGTTACAGGAATAAGTGGCCATTCGAAAAGCATAGCTATTAAGAATAGCAAGGAGCCGATTGTTAGTTGCCAGAGGGCAAATGTTAGTAATTGTCGAACTGTGATTACATTACTTAATCTAGCGCTTATGGCACTAGCTAAGATAATACCACAGCTATTGATACCAAAGAGATAGCTAAATTCTTGTGCAGATAGTTGGAAGATGTTTTGGTATACAAAGGATGAACCTGAGATATACGCAAAGAATCCACCAAAAGCAAAGAATTGGATTAGTGTTTGCCCAAGGAATCGCTTATCTTTAATAAGCGTAATGTAGTTCTTTGTAGCAGTTGCAACGCCACCTGTAACGCGTTTTTCTTTAGGTAAGCTTTCACGGAAGAGAAGAGATCCCGCTAATAGAATAGCAGAAAATATTGCTAAAATAACGAAGATAACGCGCCATGTAGTGAATAGTAATAATTGACCTCCGATGAGCGGAGCGATTACTGGCGCCAAACCGTTAACCATCATGAGCAATGCAAAGAGTTTAGTCAATTCTTGACCAAATGCAAAATCTCGAGCGATGGCCTTAGCAATTACAACGCCCACAGATCCTGTTAAACCTTGTAGAAAGCGTCCTAGTAAAAGTATTTCAATGCTTGGTGCATAAGCACAGATTATGCTAGAGATAACGCAAAGTAAGTTGCCTGTTATAAGAGGCAACTTGCGGCCCATAGTATCACTAATAGGACCTCCAAATAATTGACCTAATGCAACACCAAAAGTCATCACACCAATGGTCATTTGAATATTTGATGCAGATGTATTTAGTTCACTAGGCATAATTGGTAATGCTGGTAAATATAAATCTGTTGCAAGTGGTGTGATGGCTGTCAACAGACCAAGGAATACTACTAAGATGAAAGAGACCTTAGCAGAATTTTCTTGAGTCATAAAACCCTCCTATACTAAAGTGAGAAAAATAAAAGTCTGCGAATCGCACTTCGCAGACTGCATTTAATTTTTTCTATTTGATACGATGTATTTTACCATGATTGAGAAAAAATATCTATATGAAATATTGACTTTGCTATATCTCTATTTATAGATTACAATTAGTATATTAATTATATCTAAAAATATCAATGTGTTTATTGGAGATGGGAGAATTATATGAAATATTTACTAAAAGGTTTTGTGTTAGCTGCAATAGTAGTAATCGGGACAGCTACGGTTTCATCTGTAGAAGCAATATCATTAAACCATGTTATATGTAGTATTCTCATATGTGGCAACAAAAAAGAACAGCTCGTGAAGAGCTGTTCTTTTTTTGTTACCAGTTCTTAGAAGAAAAAGTGGTGAATTTCATGGATGAAATGTTGACCGAAGAAGGAAATACAACCGTGCATTACGATGAATACAATGAAGTATTTGAAGGCACTGTTCATGATAACACTTGCTTCGATTTCATGTTCTAGTTTATGAGCTTCTTCAGCACTGATTTCTTTGTGGTTTTCTAGGTATGCTTTCAAAGCAGGCCCTACGGCACCAATAGAAATCGCGATGGATTGTGGGGACAACATTTTGCCGATACCAGCTGCACCGGAGTTAACTGCTGCCAACCAGAAACCAAGGTCTTCGAAGTTTGTAGGATCTAAGCCTTGGGCTGCAGCAATTTGAAGTGGGCCAAACAATACGTTGGAGTTTGTACCAGAACCAGTCAAGAAGGCACCTAACGCACCTACGATAGGTGCGAATAGAGGGTACAATGTACCTGTACCAGCAACCATTGCTTTTGCAATATCTGCAGTCATACCAGAGTAAGTCATCAATTTAGCTGTCATAACAACTGTGATGATTGTAAGGTATGTAAATTTCAAGTTTTTAACTGTGCTACCCAATGTACCGAAGATTTCGCCAGCTTTTGCTTTTTGGATGAAACCACCAACAATACCAGCGATAAAAATCATAATACCAGGAGTTGCAATCCATACGAATGTGTAAGGTTTTGCACCAGCACCTTGATAAATAGGTACAGATGTTTTAATGGACGCAAGAGGACCATTAATTGCAGGGAACAATTTAGAAGTTAATAACAATAATACGAAGATTAAGATGAATGGCATTGCAGCTACAAGGCCTTCGCCACCAGAAACTTTAGGGACTTCGCCAGTTTGTTTAACTGCGTATTTAGGATCATTAGGAGGCATGATTTTTGCACAACCAATGATAACTGCCATGATAACGATGGATGCAGAAATTACGGATAATTCTGGACCCATTACAGCGTTGATTACAGTTTCAGGAACTGCTAATGCTAAACCAGAAAGCAATGTTACAAGGAATACGCCTTTTAACGCTTTAATACCGCCACCAATAATCATAACAACAAAGAATGGAGCGATAAGGTTAAGCAAGAACAATTGTACGGAAATGAATGTACCTAAATGGCTTGGATCAAGGTTTGTTAAGGATGCCAATGTAGTTGTTGGAATCCCGATAGAACCAAATGTTGTTGGTACGGAGTTTGCAACGAGACATGCGATGATAGATTTAAGTGGGTCAAAACCTACGGCAACCATCATAGCTGCAGGAATTGCAACGGCAGTACCGAAGCCAGCCATACCTTCCATGAAGGCACCAAAGCCCCATGCAAGTAGTAATGCAAGTACACGAGTATCAGATGTTACAGAAGAAAGCATGGTTTTAATAGTTTCCATTGCTTTCGTATGTACTACCAAGTTATAAACGAAGATAGCAGCTGTAATAACTAATAGGATTGGCCAGATTGCCAATGCGGCACCTTCAAGGGCACCAGTGACCATAATAAATGGGTCAGCTTGGAATGCTGTAATAGCGATAATGAAAGAACCAATCGCAGCAACACTTGTTGCTTGCCATGCAGGTAATTTCAAGATGGATAACGCTACAATCAACCAAATGATTGGAGATAGCGCTAATAGAACGGTGATAGCACTCATTTCTAAGATCATCCTTTCAAGTAAAACAAAAATATATGCTCAACAGGACGACGTAGTTTAATCAATTTAATTGATGAATAAATCGCTATGATGTTAATTTGTAAAAGTTCAGTTAAAATAAAAGCTTACAATAAAATAACAGATATACTTATCATAAAAATTGATATAGTACATAAAATTTTTTAACCTCATAGCCTATGAGGTTAAAAACATAAGAGAGGGGACATAAACAGTGTTTATGTCCCCTTCTGTACTAACTACAAGTCCTTGTTAGGGCCATTACTAAGTTTAGGTATTAGTAGTTACCTTTGAACATTGTAGCAGGAGCTTCTGGTACATAATCGCCGAAGTAGGATTTGAAGTCTAGACCTAATTCATTGCAAAGGTCTTGAACTTCAAGCATTGTACCGTTAAGTACAGGGATGCCTTCAGCTTTAACTTTTTCAACGGATTCATGTTCTTTTTCGCCATGAGTATAGATACGATCTTGACCTTGAGCTTTAGGTGCTTCACGTAATTCTTGTAAGAATTGGGAGAAGTGTTTTTTGATTTCCGCAGGGTCACCGAAGAATTCAGGGTTGATAGCCATGAAGCCATGACAGATGTTGGATTTACCACCAACCATACATTTGTTGGAAGTACCACCTTGGGACAAGATAGAGGAGAACAACTCAGCAATCATGCCGTTACCATAACCTTTGTGACCGCCAAGAACTTCTGTAGCACCACCTAAAGGAAGGATACCGCCACCTTCATGACGGGAGATGTTGCCCAATACTTCAGCTGCATCAGTGGAAGGAACGCCGTCTTTATTAACAGCCCAGCCATCTGGAGTAGCTTTGCCCATTTTGTTGTACATTTCAAGTTTACCACGAGTTACTACTGTAGTGGAGCAATCGAAGAAGAAGTCAACTGGATCAGCTGGTACAGTCCAAGCGATAGGGTTAGAACCAAGCATAGCTTTACGAGCATATGTAGGAACCATGATTGCTTCGGAGTTTGTACAAGAGAAACCGATTAAGCCTTGGTCGGATGCCATTTTAGCATAGTAACCAGCGATACCGTAGTGGTTGGAGTTACGTACAGATACGATACCAACACCGGATTTTTTAGCTTTTTCGATAGCCATTTCCATAGCTTTATGACCCAATAATTGACCCATGCCGTCATGACCGTCGATAACTGCAGAAATTGGAGTTTCTTTTACGATTTCAGGTTTAGCGTCGATTTTAATCAAGCCATTAGTGATACCTTTATGGTAACGAACCATACGTTGCATACCATGGCTTTGAATACCGAACAAGTCAGAAGTCAAAAGTACGTCTTGGATGATGTCAGCTTCTTTTTCGGAGAAACCAAATTTTTGGAAAGCGTCCATGCTCAATTTTTTTAGTGTTTCATAAGGGAATAACACAGTGTTTTTTGCGTCTGCCATCGTTAAAACCTCTTTTCAGAAAATATGTACCTGATATAGCTACTTCACATTAGATAACCATGAATTCAAAATGATTTCTTGTGAGTTCTATATCCTCTCAAATGACACTGTCAGTATAGCACAGAAACAAGTGAGATTGAATAGTCTTACAGTCTGAACGACATTACTAAATACGCATACGTACCGGTGATTTTTGTCACATAATCTATACGACACTATTAAAATGTCTGATTATACCTAAAACTATATGGTTATGACTTTTAGTAATGATTACATGATTTTTTTGAAGAATTTTGGTATTTTTATAGAACTTATTAGTATATCTGTTTAGGCATTGGACAAGAATGATAATGGATAGATATCGATAAAACTTGAAATGTTTAACTATATATATCAAAATAAATGATGAGGTCATAAATGTAATGTGATAATTGAATGCATTGATATACATAAAATAATCAATTCTAAAACCTTTTTAATTCAGAATATGTGCAAAAGGTTATACTTATACGAGTCATACTATAATATAATATAAATATACATCCTATAGTTTATACAATTTATAAGCGAGGTGCTTATCATGAAAGAATATAAATCTGTATGCCCTTACGATTGTCCTGATGCATGCGGTCTCATTGTATCAGTCGATAATAATAAAGTAATATCTGTTCGAGGGGATAGAGCACATGCTTTCACAAGAGGTACACTATGCCCTAAGATGGCACATTATGAAAAGGTAATCCATTCTCCATTGCGCTTGAAGTCCCCTATGAAGCGTGTCGGTAAAAAGGGAATTGGTGAAGATCAGTACACTCGTATTAGTTGGGATGAAGCCCTTGATGCAATTGTCAATAATTTCAAAGAAACTATTGATACTTATGGCAGTGAAAGTATTTTGCGTTACTCTTATGCAGGAACAATGGGGGTTATTCAGAGTCCTGCAGCAGATTATTTTTTCCGTTGTATTGGTGCTACAGACCAAGATCGAGGTATTTGCTCTCCTGCTAAACAAGCGGGGTTCCGTTCTGTTTACGGTGATACCTTAGCGATTAAACCACAAGAGGCGCAACATAGTGATCTTATCGTCTTGTGGGGGATAAATGCGACAGCCACAGATGTTCATATTTTACATGATGTGAACATTGCGAAAAAGAAGGGGGCTCGCGTTTGGATTATCGACACTCATAAAACTTATACTTTTAGCCAAGCTCATGAACATATTTACGTTAAACCAGGAAGTGATGGGGCACTAGCTTTAGGGATGCTCCATATCATTCATCGTGATGGCTTGGCGGATATAGATTTTATTAAGAAGCATGTCCAAGGCTACGATGAGTTGGTAAAAGAGGTGTTGCTTGACTTTACGCCGGGAAAAGCGGCTGAAATTTGCGGTGTTTCTGTGGAGCGGATGACTGAGTTTGCTCATGCTTATGCAAAGTCAAAAGCGCCGTTTATTCGTCTCGGCAGTGGACTATCTCGATATGGCAATGGTGCTATGACATGCCGTGCTATTAATGCCTTGCCTGCTGTGGTTGGAGCATGGCAATATCCTGGGGGTGGATTGTTGTCGAGTGCTAGTGGTAGTAAATTTATTGGCAAAGATGTGATGCAACAGGCTCATGTTCATGCGCCAGCTAAACGATTGATGCCTATGATTAAACTGGGTGAAATGCTTATAAACCCTGAAGGAACTAAAGTTCATAGTTTATATATCTTCTCTTCAAATCCGGCTATCACAGCTCCTGACCAGAATGTTGTACGTAGAGGGTTGATGCGCGATGACTTATTCACTGTGGTACATGAGCGTTTCTTTACGGATACTTGTAAGTATGCTGATATTATTTTACCAGCCACAACATCTGTGGAGCATGATGATATTTATAATTCTTATGGTCATTACACAATTGGGACGGGTTACAAATTGATTGAGCCAATTGGTGAATCTCGTTCCAACTGGCAAGTTATTGCTGAGTTAGCAAAACGCATGGGGTTGGAGGATGATTTTTTTGACCTTAGTGAAAAAGATCTTATTGAACAAATTGTGCGGACTTCGAGTCGTATATCCAAGAGGGACCAAGAGTTGATTTTAAATGGTGAGCCTGTGGAGATGACGGTACCTGAGAGTTATAAGATGGATTTCAAAACACCGTCTGGAAAAATTGAATTATATAATCCGCAGGATGTAGAACCATTAATTCGGTATATGCCTCCATATGGTGATAATGCACCGTTTTGGCTTATAAATGGTAATGATATTCGAATTTTGGACTCTAGCTTCTGCGAATTAGACTTTAATGATCCTGAGTTGATGAAACTTCGCATCCATCCAGAAGATGCAAAAATGTATAACATAAACGATGGTGCTGAGGTAGAAATCTATAACGATCGTGGCAGTGTAAAAATTAAAGCATACTACGACGATGAAGTACAGAGAGGGACATTGGTAACACTAGGTGTATGGTGGCAATCTCAATCGAGTGATCCTCACGTGGCAATCAATGCGCTTACCGCAGCTCGTCCTACCGATCAGGGATGGGGGAGCACCTTTTATGATGTACAAGTTCATATAAGAAATCTTTTGTAGTGAATGACCAATTAATAGTCTGTAATGATTACTGTAAAATAGGAATTTATCTACTTATTTCTATAAGTAAAAGTTAAAGTCTGTTACTTATGGGAATAACTCTATACGGATATAGAATAGTGAGGATATTTTTCTTGTATACCCAAGCCCCTTTAGATTATAATAGTAATATTATTTTTATATAACCTAAAGGGGGTTACATTTATGAATGGTAACGATAATCTGTCGACCCGTGCTTATCTGGCTATAGGCATGATGTTATTTGCTCTATTCTTTGGGGCAGGGAACTTGATCTTCCCAGCGGCCTTAGGTCAACAAGCTGGTGATAATGTCGGTTGGGCATTGCTCGGTTTCGTATTAACTGGTGTAGGACTTCCACTCTTAGGGGGTGCAGCTATGGGTTACTCTTCCTGTAAAGATGTTGAAGAACTTGCAAGTCGTGTGCATCCGATTTATGGCTTGTTGTACACAATTTCTTTATACTTGAGTATTGGTCCAATGTTTGCGACGCCGCGTACTGGTACTGTAGCTTATGAAATCGCAATTAAACCTTTTGCTGAAGGTTTAAGCATGAATATGAATATGGAACCAATTTTCTTGGCATTATTCTTTGGTATTTCTTTGTGGTTATCTATTAGTCCGCAAAAACTTGTTAACCGTATCGGTAATATTTTGACACCAGCTTTACTACTTGTAATTTTGTTGTTGATTGTTAAATCCTTTATTACTCCACTTGGTGGGTATGCGGTACCACAACCGGCATATGGTGATGCACCAACGGCTGTGTTACAAGGCTTCTTAGATGGCTACAATACAATGGATGCCTTAGCTTCCGTAGTATTTGCTATTCTTGTAATCGATTTTGTACGCCTCAGTGGTGCTACATCTCGTGCTGTGATTACAAAAACAGTAATGGAGGTAGGTGCAATTGCGGTAGGCCTTCTTGGTATCGTGTATGTATTTATCGCTAATATCGGTGCTACAAGTGTTGAACGCTTTGGTTTGTTCGAGACAGGGGCTCCTGTATTGTCCGTAAGTGCTAACTATTTGTTTGGTGAGTTCGGTCAAATCATCTTGGCTATCATCGTTCTGCTAGCTTGCTTGTCTACAAGTATTGGCCTTATCACTTCTTGCGGTACGTATTTCCACAAGCTGACACCAAAGATTAGCTACAAATTATATGTAGTAATTTTCTCTCTAGCGGCGTTTGTCCTCAGTATGTTTGGCTTGAAAACAATTATCAGTGCAGCAATCCCTGTGTTGATGCTCTTGTATCCGTTGACTATCGTAATCATTTTGTTGGCACTTCTTCATAATGTGTTTGGTGGTCGTCGTTGCGTATATGCATGGACTATGGCTTTCACAATGATCTCTGCCCTCATGACTGGTCTTGAAACTGCAGGTATTGCACCTACAGCTTTGGAACAGCTCTTTGCTCAATATATTCCATTCCAAAGTGCTGGTATGGGATGGGTGAGCTTTGCGGTATTAGGCTTCGTTGTAGGCCTTATCCATAAAGGTCTTGCTTCCGATAATAAGTAATAAAGATAAAGGCTCTATGCTTTCATTTTGTGAGAGTATAGAGCCTTTTTATGTTTTGATTGTTGTCATATAAAATTGATTTTGTGTGTAGAAGTTTCTATAATAAGGATAAATAAGGATATAAATGATAAAAGAAGGAAGGAAATTTTATGCGTAGTACTCATTGTTTACCTAGTTATAGTTTTGGAGGTCATGATGTATTTGACGCTATTCCAAAGTTTACAAAATTATATGGCAAGTCTGTAGCTATCATCGGTGGCGAAACAGCTCTTTCTAAAGCTTTGCCACACATTCGTCCAGTGCTTGATAAAGCGGGGATTAAGGTGCTAGATATTATCCACTTTGGTGGAGAGTGTACTTTTGCTCGAGGCAAGGAAATTGCACAAATGGCATCTGTAAAAGATGCGGACTTTTTGTTTGCTGTTGGTGGTGGTAAGGCCATGGATACGGTAAAAGTAGTAGCTATAGAGTTAGATGATAAACCATTCTTTACAATTCCAACCATTGCGTCTACTTGTGCGGCAACGTCAGAAGTGGCAGCTGTATACACGGCAGATCATACTTTTGATGACGTAGCTTTTGTAAATCATCCTCCTGTGCACTGCTTTATTGATGCTGATATTCTCGTAGAAGCACCAAGCCGTTACTTGTGGGCAGGAATGGGAGATACTATTGCAAAACACTATGAAACTCATCTTTCTGCTCGCAGTCGCGAGCAAGACTATAATACTCAGTTAGGCCTTACTCTAGCTTCTATGTGTAGTGAACCAATTTTAGCACATGGTATACAAGCCTATAAAGATAGTCAAGCTAATAAACGTAGTGATGCCTTTGATACCATTGCTATGACTGTTATCTTTACTACCGGTGTTGTATCAGGTTGTGTTCCTATGGCATATAATAGCAACATGGCTCATGCTGTATGTTATGGCTGTGTTACTAATAAAGAAACAGAAGAAAATCATTTGCATGGTGAAATAGTAGCTTATGGCTTACTTATTTTGTTAACCGTTGACCAACAAATGGATGAGTTACAACGGTGGTTGCCAGTATATCGCGAATTAGGTTGGCCTACTAAACTTTCACAATTAGATCTTACTGCATCGCATATTCCTCAAATTGTTGAAAAGGCTACATCTGTTCATGATATTGATGTATCTCCATATAAAATTACAGCAGATATGTTGACTAAGGCTATTCAATATATGGAATCTCTTGATTAATATGGTTTGTAACTATTTGTGTATGTTATGTGATGAGGTTATAAATGCAAGAAATTGTAAAGGGTGGCTTATATCGTCATTTTAAAGGCATGTACTATTACGTGTTAGATGTTGCAACTCATTCGGAAACGAGTGAACAGTTCGTGGTATATCAAAAATTATATGATCAACGTGACTTATATGTACGACCACTAGATATGTTTTTGAGTGATGTGGACCATGAAAAATATCCAGATGTAAAACAAAAAGAGCGGTTTAAGCTGATGAGTGGACGCGATTAGGAGGGCCTGTGGAACAGAAGTTTTTCTTTTTCGATATCGATAATACCTTAGCTGTATGGCCTGAAGGTAAAATCCCTGAAAGTGCTCAATACAGTTTAGATGAGTTAAAGCGTCGTGGTCATCGTGTAGCCTTAGCAACTGGTCGTATTCAAGTGGATGCTAAGCGTTTCGCAGAGCAAGCAGGCCTTACTGATTTCGTAGCAGATGGTGGTCACAGTATCACTGTTAATAATGAATTGGTATCCATGATAGGTATGGATCGTGATGCATGTATTAAATATTTAGAGTATTTAGAATCACATAATATTCCTTGGGCCGTAACGGATCGTAATAAACTCGGTCGTATTACGCCGTATAAGGAAATTTTAGAGTGGCATCCAAATTGGGATGTATTTAAAACAACTGTAGACCCTAATTTTGACTTTCATAGTGTTGAAGAATTTTATAAGATTTATGTGTTTTTCAAGGAAGGAGAGGAAGAGGAGAAGGATATCGAGCATATGACACATAAGCTCATTCGTTATGGTGATGGCTGTGTTCTATATGAGCCTATGGAAAAGGCGTTGGGTATTCGTAATATGCTTGAACACTTTGGAATGAAGCCAAATCAAGCTGTTGTATTTGGTGATGGGTATAATGATTTATCTATGTTTAGACCTGAGTGGTTAAATATTGCTATGGGTAATGCGCGCCCTGAATTAAAAGCAAAGGCTGATTATATTACTACAGACTGTGATAAAGATGGCATTTATAATGCGTGTAAGCATTTTAAATGGATCGATTAATTATTGATAATTCCTCTAAGTTAGGTGAAGCTTATATGAAGATTTATTTTTGTAGCTGTGGCTACAGAATTGGTGTAGTATAGTTAGTATAATGCGCTTAGTTCAATATTCATGTGTTAAAAGGAGAAGAGAAGATATGAACAATAAACGCAGATTATTTTCAACTTTACTTTGTGTAGCAGCATTGACAGCAGGTTTATTTGTTTCTGGTTGCGGCAGTGATAAAGCGGGTGGCATTGGCTCCGTAGTCTCCTCCGTAGTTGATGGCGGTAGCGATGAGAAAGCAGCTGCTAAGCTTAATACCCTTATTGATGCAACAAATCGCTTCAATGGTGACAATGCTACTTGGGGTCAAAACTATGCAGACAGTTTGGCTAAATTAAAAGGTGGTTTCCAAGAAGGTGCTATTGGCCGTCAACCTCACTATGATACTTTAAAAGAAGCTTTGGAACAATCTAAAAAAGAGGGTTCTACGTTCAAAGAAGTTGATACAGAACGCGATAATGTATTAAATGTTCTTAATGAATTAGTACCAACATTCAAAGATTTGAAAGCTTATGATGATTCTAAAGCCTACATGAACGATGGTGGTGCTAAAGGTAAAGAACTAGCAGCTAAATACGTAGCACAAGTAGAAAAATTTGATGCAGCTTATGCGAAGTTCAATGATGCTCTTAACAAAGCTAACACCGAACAAACTAAGAAACAAATCGAAAAATTGAAAAAAGACGGTAAAAAAGGCTATGCTGCAGCAATGGAATCTACGCTTCGCTTGACTACTCTTGTAGAAAATGTAGAAAAATCTCCTAAAAATGCAGATAAACAAGCTGTAGAAAAAGAACTTAATGAAATTCAAACATTGCTTAAGAGCATAAATAATGATCGTGGAGAAGTGCTTGTTAACTCTTATAACTCTGTAGTTGGTTCTATTCGTCAAGTACTTAACGATGCAAATGAAAACAACCTTAACGACATGATTGAGAATTTCAATAATTATATTGAGTCTTATAACAATACAACTCCAGATCAATTTGACTCTAAATAATCGAATTAACTACGTGATTATTTGAGGATTACAAAAACAGAGCTCCTTTGAAGCTCTGTTTTTTGTTGTTATATTATTTTTTTATATTTTTAATTTCAATAGTGCCATAATATGATATACTAAAAAAGAGCCGCTCATGGGTTGAGCGGCTTTTCTATGTAAATTTTAAATCTACATTTTAGTTAAATATAATATTAGTATTTTGGGGGACATATGAACTGGAAACGCTTGGCTTTATGCGCAATGTTGGGGATTACAGTGCTTGGTACAACTGCATGCGGTACAAACAGTGGTGAACAACCACAAGGTAATACCGTGAAAGCAGAAACTGTAGCTATGCCCAATTTTACAAACGCACCAATTGCTGATGAATATGCTATCTTTGATACAAACTATGGTCAATTTAAGGTTCGTTTGTTAGGGTCTAAAGCACCGATTACGGTCAAAAATTTTGATTATCTCGTGAAAAAAGGCTTCTATAATGGTGTGACATTTCACCGTGTTATCGAAGGCTTTATGATTCAAGGTGGGGATCCTGATGGCACAGGTGCTGGTGGCCCAGGCTATACAATTCCTGATGAATTCTCCAATGATTTACACTTCAATAAAATGGGCGTTCTAGCCATGGCTAACCGTGGCCCTAATACAGGAGGTTCTCAATTTTTCATTACCTTGGGACCTACGGATTGGTTAGATAATAAACACACCATCTTTGGTACTGTAGTACAAGGTATGGATGTAGTTGAAAAAATCGGCAAAGTTAAAACCGGCCGCAATGATAAGCCAGTAGAACCAGTAATCATCAATACCATTACATTGGAACCAATCACTGATGATGCGAAAAATGGGAAATAAGAAAAGTACTTCTCAAGAGTCTCTTTCTGTTGAATGCGCATCTACACAAGAGGTACAAGGTATAATTGTAGATTGCGATACAATCTTGAATGATGCAAGTGTTCAAGGCGATGAATCAAAAAAAATGCACTATATTTATTTAGTGCGTTGCTCTGATGATTCTTTGTATTGTGGATGGACTACAGATCTTAAACGTCGAATAGATGCTCACAATGGACATATCTTAGGCGGTGCAAAGTATACGCGAGGACGTCGCCCTGTGACCTTGGTATATGCTGAAAGCTTTCACCAAAAACAAGAAGCACAACGCAGGGAATATGCTATTAAACGGATGACGAAGACTAAGAAATTGAGACTCATTAAGGGTGCAAAATAGTCCTTGATTATGGTATAATATGATGATTAATTACTACCACGGAGGTTGAAAATGAAGCGGGTTCTAGTGTCCGTAAAGAGTGTACAACGAGATATGGATGGCAAGGATACCGTAGTGGAACTGATTTCCCCAGGTACGTCACATGAAAAAGGTAATGCTCAATATGTGCGTTATGAAGAATCTAGTGTGACTGGATTGGATGGGGTTAAGACGACCATTAAAATCCATGATGATTCTATCGTATTGCTCCGAACAGGGGCGGTCAATATGCGTCATCAATACGTCCGTGGTGAAGAACGCGAAGCCGTATATGAAACACCATATGGTGATTTACATATGGCCGTAAATACTCATGAATTAACAGTAGACTTTCACGATGGCGTAGGTCATGTTCATTTAGGATATGATATTTCCGTCGAAGGTGAATGGCAATTTTATAATCAGTTAGATATAGACGTGCGGGAGGATATAGAGCATGGACATGAAGGAAATCCTGAAATTGGGGATTGAACAGGCATTACAAGATACGATTAACAGTGGTGATTTGCCGGCTGGGGAATATCCAGAAATCGTTCTCGAAGTGCCACCTCAAAAGGAATTCGGTGATTTTTCTACAAACATCGCTATGCAATCCGCTCGTGTAGCTCGTCAAAATCCTCGAGCTATTGCTGAAACTTTGATTAGTCATATGAATTTTGATTGGCTTGAACGTGCTGAGGTTGCCGGCGCAGGTTTTATTAATTTCTTTTTGAAATCCGATATGGTGTACGATACGTTGAAAGCCATTTTGAATGCTGGCACTGAGTATGGTGTTCAACCATTGCGTGCGCGCGATACGATTCAAGTAGAGTACGTAAGCGCAAACCCAACAGGTCCATTGCATGTTGGTCATGGCCGTGGTGCTGCGTATGGCAGTGCTCTTGTAAACTTGTTGCGTGCAGCGGGTTACAATGTACAATCTGAATACTATATCAATGATGCAGGTAATCAAATCGACAACATGGCGATTTCCATTGAGTACCGCTTTCAAGAATTGCAAGGTGCTACATTAGTATTCCCACCTAAACGCAATGAAGACGGCTCTATGCCTGAGTTCGATATTCCAGAAGGGGCGTTAGTGTTCCCTGAAAATGGCTATCGTGGCCCAGATATTATTGAAACAGCAAAAGCGATTGCTGAACGTGAAGGCTTTGATAAATTAAATGCCATGAACGAAGCAGATCGTATAGCCTTGTTTAAGGAAGAGGGCTTAAAAGAAAAATTAGCTCGCTTAGAGGAAACATTAAGAAACTTCCGCGTTACTTTTGATAATTGGTTCTCTGAACGTACAGTTCATGAATCGGATGAAATTCATCATTCTGTAGAGGCTTTGAAGGCCCTTGGTAAAGTTTATGAAAAAGATGGTGCATTGTGGTTAAAATCCACTGACTACGGTGATGATAAAGACCGTGTAGTTATTCGTGATAATGGGGTTCCTACGTATTTAGCGGCAGATATTGCATATCATCGCAATAAATATGATCGTGGTTTCAAAGAAATGATTGATATCTGGGGCGCTGACCATCATGGCTATGTATGTCGTGTAAAAGCGGCTATGGCGGCGTTTGGTTATGACCCTGATAAATTAACAGTATTGTTATTACAAATGGTAGCATTGTTCCGTGACGGACAACTTGTTAAATTGTCTAAACGTAGTGGCGATAGTGTTACATTAGATGAATTGATCGAAGAGGTTGGCGTAGATGCGTCTCGCTATTTCTTCTTGATGCGTTCCTTGGATAGCCAACTTGATTTCGATATTAACTTGGCAAAATCTCGTAGTAATGACAACCCAGTGTATTATATCCAATATGCTCATGCTCGTATTCACAGCATTTACAACCAAGTGCGTGAAGCTGGCATTGCATTTGGCGATTATAGTGAAACTGATTTCACAACGCTTACAAGTGAAATGGAATTAGAATTAATTAAGAAATTAGCTGAATATCCGGAAGAGGTCGTTCAAGCTGCTGAACATCGTGCACCTCATCGTATTGCTCGGTACTTATACGATTTGGCAAGCATGTTCCATTCGTTCTACCGTCAAGGTCGTATCATTGGCGTAGATCCAGCATTACAACAAGCTCGTCTTGGATTAATTACAGCGATTGCCCTCGTTCTTCGTCAAGGCTTGGGTATTTTAGGTATTTCCGCTCCGGAAAAAATGTAATAGGTGGGAGGCATCATGGCAACTAAGTATATTTTCGTAACTGGCGGCGTTGTTTCTTCTCTTGGGAAGGGAATTACAGCAGCATCTTTGGGTCGTTTACTAAAAAACCGTGGTTTCAATGTAACGATTCAAAAATTTGACCCATACATTAATATCGATCCGGGTACGATGAGCCCTTACCAACATGGTGAAGTATTTGTAACAGATGATGGCGCCGAAACTGACCTTGATTTGGGTCATTATGAACGCTTTATCGATATTAACCTTAGTAAACGTTCCAATATTACAGCTGGTAAAGTATATTGGTCTGTAATCAATAAAGAGCGCAAAGGTGATTACCTAGGTAGCACTGTACAAGTAATTCCACATATTACAAATGAAATTAAACAAAATGTTTACCGTGTAGGTAAAGAGGATAATGCTGATGTAGTTATTACAGAAATTGGTGGTACCGTAGGTGATATTGAAAGCTTGCCATTTATGGAAGCCATTCGCCAAGTGAAAAAAGAAGTAGGTCGTAACGACGTACTTTACATTCACGTTACATTAGTGCCTTACATCAATGCCGCAGGCGAGTTGAAAACAAAACCTACACAACATAGTGTAAAAGAATTGCGTAGCATTGGTATTCAACCAGATATTTTGGTATGCCGTAGCGAAAAACACATTTCTGATGAAATGAAAGAAAAACTTGCGTTGTTCTGCGACGTAGAACCAGAAGCCGTTATTGAAAACCAAACTTGTAGCTCCATCTATGAAGTGCCATTGATGATGCAAGATCAAGGTCTTGATGATATTGTTATTAAAAAATTAGGCCTTGAAGATCGTCCTTGCGATATGACTGCATGGAAAGAAATGGTTCATAAGATTTTGAATCCTAATAAAGATATTACAGTTGCTATCGTTGGTAAGTATGTAGCGTTGCATGATGCGTATTTGTCCGTAGTTGAAGCTCTAGATCATGCTGGTATTGCTACGGGTACTAAAGTGAATATTCGTTGGATTGACTCTGAAGAACTTGATGATACATCTGTAGATCCTAAAGAGGTATTTGAAGGTGTTGAAGGTATCATCGTACCTGGTGGATTTGGTTCCCGTGGTGTAGAAGGTAAAATTCGTACAATCCAATATGCTCGTGAAAACAATATTCCATATCTCGGCCTATGCCTTGGCATGCAATCTGCAGTTATGGAATTTGCTCGTAACGTATGTGGCATGGAAGGAGCAACCTCTAGCGAATTCGACGAAAATGCTAAGTACAAAGTAATTGACTTGATGAGTGATCAAGTTGATGTAGATAAAAAAGGCGGTACAATGCGTTTAGGTATCTATCCATGCAAAGTGGAAGCCGGTACGAAAACTCACGAGGCTTATGGAGAAGATTTGATTTATGAACGTCATCGCCATCGCTATGAGTTCAACAATGAATATCGTCAACAATTGACTGATGCAGGCCTCGTAATTTCTGGTACATCTCCAGATGGCCGTCTCGTTGAAAGTATTGAAGTAAAAAATCATCCATTCTTCATTGGTACACAAGCACATCCAGAACTTAAATCTCGTCCAAATAATGCACATCCATTATTCCGTGGTTTCGTAGATGCAATCTTAGAACTAAAAAAATAGATTAAAGCGATGGAATCTATTTTATCTATTATAGGTTTATTTATATTAGCTGCACTCAAACTAGAGCAGTTTGTATATGGTAAATCGGGAAAAGAACAATCTACAACTGGTCACATAGCACGGAGAGGGCTTGCTAATATAGCGGGTTTAATAGCTTTTGATCACGCTACTGTGAACAGTAAGTCTGTTGTAGTACGTAAAAAGAAGAAAGATGCTCAGAAATGAGCATTTTTCTTCTTTTTTGTACGCCGAATAGGCATGACTAAACCCCCAGTTAAACTGGGGGTCAGTAAAAATTCTTAGAGAAAAGGAAAGAACCTCCTAGTGCTAGAATGGAGTTGGTCTGGCAACCACAACATTTCAACATAGGAGGTTCAATGTCAATGAATGACGTAAAAAGCTTATCACATAGTAAATGGAGATGTAAATATCATATTGTTTTTGCACCAAAGTATAGGAGGCAAATAATTTATGGTCGGATAAAAGCTGATATAGGTAAAATTTTAAGAGATTTATGTAATAGAAAAAATGTAGATATTATAGAGGCAGAATGCTGTCCAGATCATATCCATATGCTAGTAACGATTCCACCACATTTAAGCATATCGAGTTTTATGGGATATTTAAAAAGCAAAAGTAGCCTCATGATATTCGATAAACACGCAAATTTAAAATATAAGTATGGAAATAGACATTTTTGGTGTAGAGGATATTATGTGGATACGGTGGGACGATATGAAGGATCGATAAAAGAGTATATTCGCAATCAGTTACAAGAAGATATAGCACAAGATACATTAAACTTTAAAGAATATACCGACCCGTTTACGGGTGAGCCGGTAAAATAGGCAAAATAAAAGCCCCCGAGTAGGGGGCAGCCAGTGGTAATAGAGTGGTTGTCAGATCATTCAATGCTCTCTTTAGAGGGCCACTACTAGAGAAAGACCCTTATAGGGTCAGAGCAAACCACCCGTTTTACGGGTGGTTATGATTTTGCCTACATCGAAAATGTTGAAAAAATATATCGATAAATTTAAAAATAACGCTTGCAATATTGAATGATATTTGTTATTATATAGACAAAGATAGATATAGATATGGTGTTAAGTACACCAATGTAAATATATTCGTTACATATGGAACTCAAATAAGGAGGACATAACATGTCTATTATTGGTAAACAACTTCCTGAATTTACACTTGATGCTTTCAAAAAACCTGAATTGGTAAAAGTTAGCACTGCAGACGTGTTGGGTAAATGGTCTGTATTCGTATTCTATCCAGCAGACTTCACATTCGTATGCCCTACTGAGTTGGAAGACGTACAAAATTCTTATGCAGAGTTGAAAGAATTGGGTTGCGAAGTTTACTCCGTATCTTGTGACTCCGAATTCGTTCACAAAGCATGGTCTGATGCTTCTCCAAGCATTAATAAAATCGAGTACTACATGTTGGCTGACAAAAAACATGAATTGGCTGATTTCTTCGATGTATTCCAAGAAGAATCTGCTATGGCTTACCGTGGTACATTCGTAGTAGATCCAGAAGGCTTCGTGCGTACAGCAGAAATTCATGATATGGGTATCGGCCGTTCCGCTGAAGAATTAGTTCGCAAAGTACAAGCTGCTCAATTTGTAGCTAAACATGGTGATCAAGTGTGCCCTGCACGTTGGAAACCAGGTAAAGATACTTTGAAACCAGGTCTTGATCTTGTAGGTAAAATCTAATTAAGAAACTTATACTTAAATGCTAGAGTAATCTAGACAACTCCTCAAATGACATAAACACGGGCGCGCATCGTTTTCCTGACGATACGGTAAGTCCCAATACCAGATGAACCCTCTCCAATTCATCATGGTAAACCTCATATAACAAACTACAAACTATACGCAAAAGGACTGGCCTTCGGGCTGGTCCTTTTGTGTTGTTAATATCCCTTTATAAAAGTAGGAAATAAGTTCTTGCATTTTTATAGTGAGTGGTCTATAATGAAATTAATTCCTATTAATATGAAAGGTTTTATAAATATAATATAAGTACTTTATAATATGGGGTGTGTTTAACACTAACGTTTACAAAGAAAGGCAAAATATATGAGGATTTCCACAAAAGGTCGGTATGCATTGATGGTCCTCATCGATTTGGCAGAGCAAGGTCAAGATAAACCTGTCTCCTTGCGATCTGTGGCAGAACGACAAGGCATATCTGAAAAATACCTAGAAGGTATCGTAGCTCGTTTAGGCGCTGCAAAACTAGTGGATAGTATCCGCGGTAAGTATGGCGGATATCGCTTATCTAAAAGCCCTAAAGAATATACAATTATTGAAATTTTGCTTGCTACAGAGGAATCTATGGCTATCATCTCTACCCTTGATGAAGGGGTGAGTACTGATACAGTGATTAACGAACGGACCGTTGGTTTCTGGGCAGGATTACAAAACTATATCCATGATTATTTAGAAAACGTAACCCTTCAAGATGTAATCGATGGGACTTATGCTAAACTTGATACAAAATATGATAACTGGGATGGTTCTATTTAATAAGGAGTGACCACTATGTCTAAAATTGCAAAATCTTTTGTTGAATTAATCGGTAAAACACCATTATTAGCTGCTACACGTTTTGGTAAAAAATATGGTGCAAACGCTAATATTTTCGCAAAATTGGAATACTTCAACCCAGGCGGTTCCGTAAAAGACCGTATCGCAGCAGCAATCATTCAAGCTGCAGTTGAATCTGGTGAATTACAACCAGGCGGCACAATCGTAGAGGCTACATCTGGTAATACTGGTATTGGCTTGTCTGCTGTAGGTGCTGCGCTTGGTTATAAAGTTGTAATTGTAATGCCTGAAACGATGTCCATTGAACGCCGTAAATTAATGCTTGGTTATGGCGCGCAACTCGTATTGACTGACGGTTCTCTTGGCATGAAAGGCGCTATTGCAAAAGCTAAGGAAATCGTAACGGCTACAGCCGGTGCTATTGAAGCAGGTCAGTTCGTAAATCAAGCTAATCCTGCAATTCACTACAGAACAACTGGTCCTGAAATCTGGCAAGATACTGATGGTGCCGTAGATATCTACGTATCTGGTGTTGGTACAGGCGGTACGTTGACAGGTGCAGGTCGCTACTTGAAAGAACAAAACCCTGATGTACATGTGGTTGCCGTAGAACCAGCAGATTCTCCTGTATTGTCTAATGGTAAACCAGGCCCTCATAAAATCCAAGGCTTAGGTGCTGGCTTCATTCCAGATACATTGGATACTAACATTTACGATGAAGTAATCCAAGTTTCTAACGAAGATGCTTTTGCTACATCTCAAGCCTTTGGTCACACAGAAGGCGTATTGGTAGGTATTTCCTCTGGTGCTGCGCTTTGGGCGGCTCAAGAATTGGCAAAACGCCCTGAAAATAAAGGCAAAAATATTGTAGTAATTCTCCCTGATACAGGCGAACGCTACTTATCTACAGCATTGTTCCCTGAAGTTTGATCGCCTATCATGGTGAAAGCATAATAATTGCTTTTACCTGGCTCAAACACATAGATGCCCCCTGTATTTTACAGGGGGCATCCTTTTTTGATTGAATTCTTTTATTATTATAATAGGGTGATGTACTGATTAAATAATGGTGCAGATTATTCATAGTCGGAGAGGGACTTTCACAATAACATTTATAATTGAATACACAAGAAAATTTATAATTGTATATGAAAAAGGAACTACTAGGTAGCTCCTTTAGTATTTTGGTATGTATTTAATTGTGATTATCTACCGTTTTTAACGATATTATCCATCCAGTTGAATAATTCTTCTAAATCGTAGTCACCAGAGTGATCTACATTAAATGGTGTTGCCATATCTACTCTGTACCCAAGGTTTTGAGCACGTGTACCTACGATTAAAGGAATTGCAACAGATGTATTACTGTCGGCTGTGCCATAACGAATACGATAGAATCGTGCATTTGTCGCAGCAGGAGAACCAAGATAGTTCATTGGGTTCATCATAGTAACGATCTTAGCATTTTCTACGTATACATCTTGGTTAGCTGTTGAATCGTGTAATGCAGCAGTAATGGTAAAGTGATTATTATCTGTAGTACTTGTACCAAATAGATTGTTTTCACCTGTATCATTAGCACGAGAGTCAAAGGCACCAGGCGCTTTTGAGCGACTTACAAAGTGGTTATATGCTTCCCAGTTTATGTCTTTGATAGTTCCTGTTTTATTATCTCGTACAAGGTATGTATGCTTGGATAAATCAGTACCTTTAGCTGCTGCTTTATTAGCGGCAGCAACAATAAATTCTTTTACATAATTTTTGAAAGTCCCGTTACCATTCTTGTCGAGTTTTAGTATACGACCTAGAGAGTCACGTAATTGTAAGTTATTTACGTAATCAGGGAAGTGTTCGCTGAGCATTTTAGAGTATGATAAATCGTCTGTATTCAAGTTTACACGTTGCATCGTACGTTGTGGTGGAGCAGAGTTACCACCTACATTAGCTTGTGGTAATTCGCCTTGGCCCATAGTTACTTTGTTAAAAGATGTGATACCGTTATAGCTCCATTCGTAAGCCATATCTGCCGCATCAAGGTTAGTGATAGGGGCATATGCGGATGCTGCGTATACATTAGTTGCCGCTGTAGCTGCACCTAATGCTTGTAAATATGGTTGGAAGTCGGAGCTGTTACCAGTTGCACCTTGTAATAAGGATACACCACCGCCTGCACTTGTACCATTTGTGATAATGCGGTTTGCATTACCTGGCATAGCGGAATCGTTAGCGTGTAAGTAAGCTGTAGCCGCTTGTAAGTCAACGATTACTGCAGGGGCCTTACCGATAAAGTTGCCATCGGAAGCTTTATTGGTACGACCACGAGTAGATGGGGAAGCTACTACATAACCACGGGATAATGCATAAAGAACACTGTTAGGTTTTCCATTTTCCATCTTAGGCGTCATAGCCTGGCTCGGCATGTAACCACCTACTGCATTTGGCATGAAGATAGGGGCTGTTTGGGTATTGTAACCATTGATTGTGCCGTTGTTGAAATATTCCTCTGGTACATAAATGTTCATGTATTGCTGATCTATGTCGATTGGATTAGCCACGTAAGGGATATACTCGAAGGCGCGATATTTAATTTCCTTATTATCTACTGTGGTAGACATGGATTCATAATTTTTCGCGTCGAAAGCAAGACTAATCTTTGCAGACGCATCAGCTTGCAATGGGGGTTCAATTGGTTGGGAGAGAATATTTTTCTCTTCTGTAACAGGAGAGCCTTTTGTGGAAGCTTCATTACGAGCATTTACATAAGATTGTGGTAATTTACTTTCTTGAACCTGTTTAGTCTCTGCCTCAGATTTAGCTTTTGCTTCGGCTTCAGATTGAGCTTTAGCCTTAGCCTTAGCCTCGGCTTCAGCCTGAGCTTTAGCAGCAGCATCTGCTTCTGCTTTAGCTTTTGCCTCTGCTTCAGCTTGCGCTTTAGCAGCAGCGTCTGCTTCTGCTTTAGCTTTTGTCTCTGCTTCAGCCCGAGCTTTAGCTGCAGCGTCTGCTTCTGCTTTAGCTTTTGCCTCTGCTTCAGCCTGAGCTTTAGCTGCAGCTGCCGCTTCTTCTTTTGCTAGTTGTTCAGCAGCTAAACGTTCTTGTTCTTCTTGGATCACAGCTTGTCTTGCAAGTTCCGCTTGTTTAGCAGCAATACGTTCTTGCTCCGCTTTTATAGCGGCTTCGCGTTCAGCTTTAGCTTTCTCGGCCGCGATACGCTCTTGTTCAGCTTTTAAAGCTGCTTGCCGTTGAGATTCAGCCTGTTGTGCGGCGATACGTTCTTGTTCTGCTTTAATAGCTGCTTGGCGTTGAGCTTCAGCCTGTTGAGCTGCCATACGTTCTTGTTCTGCTCTAATAACTGCTTGTCGTTCGGCTTCAGCTTTAGCGGCGGCTTCAGCACGTTGGCGAGCTGCTTCTTCAGCCGCTAAGCGTTCTTCTTCAGCCTGTTGAGCGAGGATACGCTCACGTTCAGCTTTTAAAGCTGCTTGGCGTTGAGCTTCAGCCCGTTGAGCGGCAATACGCTCTTGTTCTGCTTTAATAGCTGCTTGGCGTTGCGCTTCGGCTTGCTGAGCGGCGATACGTTCTTGTTCCGCCTGTTGCTCAGCAATACGGCGTTGTTCCTCTTGGATACGAATGCGTTCCAGCTCTGCCGCTTGACGACGTTCTTCTGCAATACGCGCTTGCTCAGCTTGTTGGGCCGCAATACGTTCCTGCTCAGCACGTAAAGCCGCTTGGCGTTGAGCCTCTGCTTGTTGAGCTACCACACGTTCTTGTTCCGCCTGCAAAGCTGCTTGCCGTTGGGCTTCTGCTTGTTGTTGTGATTGTAGTGCGGCTTGCCGTTGTGCTTCAGCTTGCTTTTGAGCAAGTTGTTGTTGATCAGCTTGTGATAAATTTTCTTGTTGGGATGCTTCTTCAGCGGCTAGTTGAGCTAGACGCTCACGCTCAGCTCGTTGAATATCTCGAATCGTAAGCCTCTGTTTTGCTACTACGGCTTTTGTTACTGTAGTATTTGATACAGTTAATGGAGCTATGGATTCTTGTTGAATAACAACAGGCGTACGCTCTACTTGTGTAGTTTGTACTTGTTGCTTACCATCCACTGGTTTCTCTACAGTAACAGGTTCAGTTTTTCGTTGTACATTTATCAAACTGTGCATTGCTAATGTAGGCTCCATGACAGTTTTTGTATCTTTATTGACAACATACTGAGGTTGAGTTTGAACCTGTTGTTGAGATTGCATTGGTACTACTTGTTGCGGTACTGATTGCAATGGTGTAACTTGTTGAGTTTGTACAGGGCTAACCGTTGCTGGTTGCATCACGTAGGATGGTTGAGGTTGTGCCATCGGTGGTGTTTGTTGTTGTACAACGGTGGCCGGTTGTGGTGTAGCTGGTAAGACTGGCTGAGTTGCAATTGGTTTCACGACTGGAGTTGCTACACTTGTAGGACTCTGTGTCGTTGATTCAGCACTGGTACTCGTACCTACTAAATCATTCATGTTAAGTGTAGGCTCTGCATGGGCAACACCACCCAATGCAGCTGCAGCAAGAAATGCAGCAGTGACCTTACAATTTTTGGATGATTTCATGAATTAGCTCTCCGAACTAGATTTCTAATAATAGTTTATAATTTTAAAGTTTATTAATATTTATATAGTTTAACATAAATCGATGTGATTGTACAATTTTGAGGACTTGCTTCCACTTTTGAAAGTAGTCTAGATTATAAAATATAAAATAATATTAATTATTTTTGAATATCAGAAAAGGACTAGATCACGTATACTTCTGAATTGTTGTTCCAAAATTGTGTCCAATTTTAGGTCAGTTCAGAATACGTATATTCTAGTCCTTTTACTATATCTACTGGTGTGACACCAGCTTTCACCATCGATAAGAGTCATTAATCAATTAGTCGCTAAATGTTAACTATTAGTTACTAACTGCTAATCGTCGAAACTCATCATAAACAATCAACAATTATCAGCCATCAATCAATCATATATAAGCTATAATTGATGGTTAATTTTAATGATTTATTTTGTGATACTATTTTTTAAGCTTGGCTTTACAAGTGCTAAGATAAAGCAAGCCACAACGGAACCGATTGCGATGGACGCAAGGTATAGTAGTGGATTACCAATTGTTGGTACTACAAAAATGCCGCCGTGTGGAGCGCGTAGTGTGCATTCGAAGAACATGGATAACGCACCGGCTGTACCAGCACCGATAATACAAGCTGGTAATACGCGAACTGGATCGGCTGCTGCAAATGGGATGGCACCTTCTGTGATGAAGGAAAGGCCCATGATGTAGTTTGTGATACCAGATTTACGTTCAGCCTCTGTGAAGCGGCTAGGGAAGAATGTAGTACAAAGAGCGATTGCCAATGGAGGAACCATACCGCCTGCCATGACAGCCGCCATAATACCGTATTCGCCAGTTGCAAGAGCACCAGTACCGATAACATAAGCCGCTTTGTTTACAGGGCCGCCCATGTCAACGGACATCATAGCACCAAAGATAAGACCTAACAATACGCGGCTCGTTGTGCCCATGGATTGCAAGGAGTCCATCAACCAGTGGTTAAGTGCGGATACAGGAGGATTGATGATAAAGGTAATGGCGATACCAATGAATAATACGCCAAGCACAGGGTAGAAGAGAACCGGTTTTGTACCTTCTAAGGCTTGAGGTAAACCAGATACTAATTTCTTAACTAATAATACCAAATAACCTGCTGCGAAACCGGCAATCAATGCACCTAGGAAACCAGAGCCACCTTGGTTAGCTAATAAGCCTCCAACAAAACCAGCTACAAGACCTGGACGGTCCGCAATACTCATAGCGATGTAACCCGCTAATACGGGTAACATGAAGCCAAAGGAAGCGCCACCGATTTGCATTAAGAAAGCTGCAAGAGGTGTACCGGAACCAAAGTTTTTAGGATTTGCTGGGTCGAATACATCGAATAAAAAGGCAAGGGCAATTAAGATACCGCCACCGATAACGAATGGCAACATGTGGGAGACACCATTCATCAAATGTTTGTAGATTTGACGACCAAAGTTATCTGCCGCATCGAATGCAGCCACTGCACCATTTTTGTCAGATGGGGAAGCATGGTATACAGGTGCTGTACCAGCCATAGCTTCACGCAATAACTCTTCCGCTTTATTGATGCCGTTCGCAACCTTAGTTTGAATCATAGGTTTGCCATCAAAGCGTGCCATCTCTACTTGACGGTCAGAAGCTACGATAATGCATTTAGCGTGCTCGATTTCTTCTGCTGTAAGAGCGTCTTTAACACCAGATGCATCATTCTTTTCTACTTTTAAAGAAACACCCATTTCTTTAGCTTTGCGTTCTAAAGATTCAGCCGCCATATAGGTATGTGCAATGCCTGTAGGGCAGCCAGTAACAGCAAGTACATCATAATGCGGGTTATCTACAGAAATCTTAGGTGCTACCTTTTCAATTGCTTCTGTAGCCTTTGCTTCGATAGCATCGGTAATGCTGGTTGCTTTTTGATCCTCTGCTGGTTTGATATATCCTTCTACGGATGGGTCAAAGTTTCCTTCTTCTTTAGCTGTAATGAGCTCTAAGAATCGATCAACAGTAGCCGCTTGAATTAGGGCTTCTTTGAAGTCTGGGTCAATCACCATAGTTGCTAGTTTGCTCAATACCTCAACATGAGTGTCAGCGGCGCCTTCTGGAGCCGCAATCATGAAGAATAGGCGAGAAGGTTGACCATCTAATGCTTCAAAGTCTACCCCATTAGGTACAACCATAGCGGCGAGGCCTGGTTCTTTTACTCCTGCAGATTTAGCATGTGGTGTGGCAATACCGTCGCCAAGGCCTGTAGAACCAGACTCTTCACGAGCGAAGACAGCTTTTAAATATTCTGCCTTGTCTGTCAAATAGCCTCCTTTGTCCATCAATTCACCTAAGGTGTAAATGGCGTCAGCTTTTGTGACAGGATCTGCATTCAGTAGGATAGATTGAGGTTTTAATAGATCAGTGATTTTCATATGTGTACTCCTTGATGCACATAAAATATAAAACTATTTAACTCGTACTTGTGAAAGCAGTGTTTCTACTTCTTCAAGGGTTGCGAGGTTTTCAGAGTAAGCGGAGGCAGAGCCACTGGAGATACCCCAATAGAGCGCCTCTTGTAAGTCACCCGTCTTTTCATAGCCCGTAATAAAGCCGGCTACCATGGAGTCGCCAGCACCCACGGAATTCACGAGAGTTCCTTTAGGGGCAGGACTGGTATATACAGTGCCGTCAGCGGACACCAAAATAGCACCATCACCAGCCATGGAGATGAGCACGTGTTGTGCGCCTTTCTCTTGCAATGTTTTTGCTGCTTCTACAAGCTGATCTTTTGTAGATAAAGTGCGCCCAAAGATTTCACTAAGCTCGTGATTATTTGGCTTAATTAAAAATGGTTTATAAGGCAAGACTTTTGTGAGTAGATCCTTTGTAGCATCGACTACGATGCGAATATTTTTATGTTGTAAGCGCTCCATAATGAGTTCGTACATATCGCTTGGTAGGCTAGAAGGAATGCTGCCAGCAAGGATTAAGGTGTCCTTTTCGGTCAACGCATCAAGCTGTTTGTATAGAGCTTCTAATTCGTCGGTAGCAATGATTGGGCCGCGGCCATTAATCTCTGTTTCCTCATCAGAGGCTTTTACCTTAACATTGATGCGGGTTAATCCTTCGCGAAGCCGGATGAAATCTTCTTTCACGCCGAATTTCTTGAGTTGTGTTACGATTTCTTCGCCTGTAAACCCTGCGATGAAGCCGAGTGCTGTCGTATCCATGCCAAGATTGTTGAGCACGATAGATACGTTGATACCTTTGCCACCACCGAGAACGTATTCTTGGATGGTGCGATTAATAGTACCCGTCTTGAGGTGATCAAGGCGCACGATATAATCGAGAGCTGGATTAAAGGTAATGGTATAAATCATACAATTTCCCCTTTTGAGATAATACTAATTAGCGTATGATTGGTTGATCTTGCTTCCGTAATCGTAACCAATAGATGAGTGGTACTAGATATAGGAAGAAGGCAAATGGTACATAACCTGTTGAACTTGTACCCATCATGACAATGGGCACGTAGGCAGCGATATTCCATGGTTGTAATGGAGCGATGAGAATGCCACTATTTTCAAAGTCTAGCATTACATCTTCGTCTTGAATACCTCGCTGTGCGTAGGTAATACGCATAATAGAGTGCGTCATAACTACCGCAATAGCTTGGCTGCATCCAACCGTACCTGTTAAGAAAGCAAGACCTACATTGGCAGCAAATACATCGCTCCGGGTTTTAGCTCGCTCTAACAGTTGTCGTATATCGTTCCAGAAGCCAACCCCTTCGAGCATGCCTGAAATGGCAGTAGCCATAAAAATTGAAAGGGTAGGGATAAACATCGTTTGTAGACCGCCGCCATGAATGATATTAGCTAGTGGATTATAGTGCGGTAGTTCAAAGCCTGTTAAGGTATACCATCCCAACTCTGAGAGGCTCGCATCCTGATTGGTATAGGCTAGAATGGCCGCCGCTAATGCACTGAGTCCGATAGGCCAACGGATAGATACTTTCAAAGGCAATAGACCAATGACGATGATGACTGGAATCCATAATGTCCAATCGATATTGAAAATAAAGTGAATTGTATCGGATAGTAAACTATTTTCGTAATTGAGTGGGTACCACTGAGATAGTAATAGATACAACACTGTAGAGATGATGAGTGCTGGAATACCATCTTTAAACATAATGGGAATATTCGTCGATACCTTTGTATGGGTCAAGGCCGCTACAAGAGATGCACTAGAGGATAGTGGACCGTTTCGATCACCAAAGTAAGCACCTGCAATAATGGCACCGGCCACAATATTTTCTGGAATACTTCCAGCTCTTGCCATCGTGATGAGTACGATGCCTATCGTGCCTACAGTGCCTAGTGCAGTACCTAACAACATACTCACTATAGCTGTTATTAAAAAGGCACAGACGATAAAGATGGATGGATCAATTAAATCGATACCTGTGGCGATAATCATAGGAATAACGCCTGCTGCTTGCCACATGGCGATGAGCCAACCGATGAGAAGGAAGATTTGCATCACTACGATGGATGTTTTCGCACCTGTCCAAGATAGGTTTAATAATTCTTTTAGTGTATATCCTTTGCGGTAGAACACGTAGGCCATGATGCTCCATACGACAATCAAGGCATAACCAATAGCGATGCTATTGGCTACGGCGATGAGGATGACGAGAATGGATGCAAGTAGTCCCAAAAGGGGCTCTATATTCCGTGGCATGAGTGTGCGGCCCTGTTGGTACCTTAGGAACGCATTTAATATAAGTTGTAACCACTTCATTTTAATCGATAGGAAGTTCTGTTTCGAAGACTTCCTCAGCCGGGCCTGTCATGAGCACCGTGCCATCCTCCAAGTATGAAATATGCAATGTTCCTAAATAGAGTTCCACATCTACTTCGCGGCCTGTTAAGCCCTTTTCAAAGGACATAACGGCAGAGGCACAAGATCCTGTTCCACAAGCTAAAGTAGCGCCAGCGCCGCGTTCCCATGTGCGCACCTTGATGTGTTTGTCGTTTACCACTTCAATGTAGTTTACATTGGTGTTGGCAGGGAAGGCATCGTGCTTTTCAAGGATAGGGCCTTGTGTTGTAACAGGGGCTTTTGTAATGTCGTCGATGAATACCTCCGTATGAGGCACACCGAGCAATACAGAACTCACTGTTACGGTTTCACCGTTTACATTGAGGTCTACGTCGATAACCTTGTCCAGGTTTACATTCATAGGAATGTCTTGGGCCTTAAAAAATGGTTTGCCCATGTCTACAGTAATTTGTGTGACTATACCGTTTTCGATAGTCAATGTAGGCTTCATTACGCCAGCTAAGGTTTCAATGGTGAAAGTCTCCTTCGTTGTTTCACCGTGTTCATAAGCGTATTTGGCAAAGCAACGGATGGCGTTGCCGCACATTTCTGCTTCACTACCATCGGAGTTGATGATGCGCATGCGCACATCACAGGTTTCGGAAGGAACTAGGATAGCAAGACCATCAGCACCAATACCCGTGCGACGATCGCAAAGGCGGATGGCGAGGTCTGTGTAGTCTTTAGACGTCCCTTGTGGGTCGGCAAAGAGGATGAAGTCATTGCCGAGACCATGCATTTTCGTTAATTTCATAAAGTCTCCTATCAATAAGTAAGACTTTCACCATGAAGCCCGTGAAAGTCTCATATGTTTATTATTATATATTCTATATTATAATATTATATCATAAATAGGCCTTAAGCATTGTATGGAATCGTATAAATTTATAGCAAAATAAAGGGAAAATAAGGAAAGCTTACAGCGTTTATTAAGAGTTATAGTGAAACAAAAAATGCCCCATATGGGACGATTATTTAAGGGAATATAGGTATTTGGATTACTTTATTGTTTAACAGAGAAATGATAAAATAAAGAGTAATGTAGTTAATCGTAATAGAAAGAGGAACACATATGCGAATTCAAGGGATTTCTGGATCTCGTGGCATTGCAGTAGGCAATGTATATAGATATATTCAAGAGGAAATTGTCATTCCTGATTACAATGTAACGGAAGACAAGGTAGAAGAAGAAATAGGCAAGTTTGCAACTGCTATGGCATCTACCTTAAAACAATTGGATACTATTCGTAAAAAAGCGTTGGATGAATTGGGGCCAGAAGAGGCGGCTATTTTTGAAGCGCATATGCAAATTGCTCAAGACCCATCCTTATCTGACGGAATTAAATCCCTTGTTGAGTCTAGCCATATGAATGTGGTAGCGGCTATGGCTCAAACAATTGAAACCTTTGCAAATATCTTCCTTGGTATGGAAGACGCTTACATGCGTGAACGAGGTGCAGATATTAAGGATATCGGCGATCGTTTGATGCGTAATATGTTAGGCATGAACCCTCGCGGTTTATCACATATTTCTGGCGAGGTTATCTTGGTGGCTCATGATTTGGCACCATCTGATACGGCATCCCTTGATAAAGCGGTAGTAAAAGGTATCGTTACGGCAGCAGGTGGCCCTACATCTCATGCGGCTATCATGGCTCGCACCTTAGAGATTCCTGCAGTTATGGGCGTTGGTGATATTGAAAGCTTTGCAGATGGCGATAAGGCAGTCGTTCTTGGTACGGATGGTATCGTGGAAATCAATCCATCTGATGCGGATTGGACGGAGTATACAAATCAAGCGTTGGCGTTTCAAGAGGAGTTAAAACGGTTGCGCGAATCCGCTAATCTTGAAGCTACTACTACTGATGGTCATCATGTAGAGCTATTCGGCAACATTGGTAAGGCGAAGGATGCTAAACATGCGCTCACTATGGGGGCGCAAGGTATTGGTTTGTACCGTACAGAATTCCTTTACATGGAAAATGACGAATTGCCTGCAGAAGAAATACAATTCGAAGAGTATAAAAAGGTAGCCCAAGATATGAAGGGACAGCCTGTTATCATCCGTACCATGGACATCGGTGGAGACAAGGAATTGAAATGCCTTGATTTACCAAGTGAAATGAACCCATTCCTAGGATACCGTGCTATTCGAATATCCTTAAATCGTCCAGATATCTTTAAGGTACAATTGCGGGCTTTGTTACGTGCTAGTGCGTTTGGTGATATTCACATCATGTATCCTATGATTGCTTCCGTTGAGGAAGTGAAACAAGCGAATGCTATGCTTGATGAATGTAAAGAGGAGCTGGCGGCTGAGAGTAAAGATTTTAACAAGGATATCAAGGTTGGCATCATGATCGAAGTACCAGCGGCAGCTGTTATATCTCCAATCCTTGCTAAATATGTTGACTTCTTCAGTATCGGTACGAATGATCTTTGCCAATACACATTGGCAGTAGACCGTATGAACGAAGCAATTGGTAGCTTGTATCAACCATTGCATCCAGGGGTGTTACGTCTTATTAAACACGTCATTGATGTCAGTCATGAACAAGGTAAATTTACCGGTATGTGTGGCGAGCTTGCTAGCGACCCTGTGGCGACCATGATTCTGTTGGGCCTTGGTCTCGACGAATTCTCCATGACGGCGTCTTCGATTCCTCTTATTAAAAATATTTTGCGTTCTGTTTCCAAAACAGAATGTGAAGAGGTGGCAAATAAAGCACTTACTATGGACACAGCAGAAGAAATTACAGAATACGCTAAATCTGTATTAGCTGAAAAAGGTTTACTATAATCCAGCTTTGCCTTAAATAGAATCATTATATAGCAAATAAGATGTAATATACTTGAATTGAAATACTTGATATTGATACAATATATCTATTAGAACGTATGAGATAGGCTCTGCCTATCGAGATAGAAAGAGGTTATCATGAAAGAATTAACAGTAGAAATTACTAACGAATCTGGTTTACATGCTCGTCCTGCTACAGCCTTCACACAATTGGCTGCTAAGTTTGCTTCTAAAGTGACTATTGCTGCCAATGGCAAAACAGCGGATGCTAAGTCTATCTTAACTGTATTGACTTTGGGTGCTACAAAAGGTACATCCGTTACATTGACTGCTGACGGTGCTGACGAAGATGATGTACTCGCTGCATTGAGCGAATTCTTAACAACTAACCACGATTAATATGAGGGTAATAAAAAGGACCCTACATTTTGAACTGCACCTCCCAAAATTATGTCTAATTTTTGGGTGCAATTCATTTGTAGAGTCCTTTTTTATTTACCCATATTTGCAAAGCGTTCTACAGCTTTTGTAAAGTCGCTAATGGTTTTTTCTACGTCACCATGTTCGATACCATCTCGTACGCAGTGGTTGATATGTCCTTCAAGAATTACTTGTCCTACTTTATGTAGTGCAGATTTAGCTGCATTAATTTGGCTCAACACATCTTCGCAGGGAATGTCTTCTTCAATCATTCGATCAATAGCTTGCACTTGACCTAAGATTTTACGCAATCGACGATGCAGATTTTCTGAATCCATACACTGTTTCATATTACTCCTCCATAGGCATGTTTTTATCATCTCATATATTATACTCTATTTAAAGTTTTTAATACAACTTAATAAGTATAACTAATATGCATTAATCGGTATTTATAGATATATAGTGTCGTGCCGTTATAAGATATATTAAATATATTTGTAGTATGAGTGGACGTAAAAACTAGTGTTTTACATATCTTCTTCTTGATTGATGTGATACAATACATTTAATATACTTTATATTTGTATATGTATATAAGGTATTGTATAGATGGCTAGATTATAAACTTATGTTTACATGTGTTTATATTACAGACCTTTAAGAAATAGGTGAAAGAAATGAAAGTATTTCGCTACCTTCGAAACCTAGTTGTATTCGTGGTGGTCATGATTTTGGCTATGTTTATATATGACGGATACCATAGCTTTCAAGGGACAAATCGTGAGAGTAAAGCTCATACACTTGTTGAAAAACAAATAGAACAAAGTGAAGACACGCTCAGTCGTACGGATCGAATTATACGACTGTTTACATTTAGAGATAAAGTACAGATAGCTCTTAATCAACGTGTTTCAAAAGAGCATTGGGTGAAAGGGGATGTTATTCCTGAGTATACAAAAAATGCATTAATCGCTATTGAAGATAAGCGGTATTATAAACATGGAGCTATTGATGTACTCGGTATTATTCGCGCCTTGTACACAAATACCATAGCAGGTGAAACCTTGGAAGGCGGTAGTACTATTACACAACAACTTGTAAAAAATCTGTTCCTTTCCTCAAAGCGCATCATGAGTCGTAAGGTAGAAGAGGCCATCCTCGCTAGCGAGATGGAACATTACTATTCTAAGGAAGAAATTTTAACTATGTATTTGAATACCGTATATTATGGTCATAATTATTATGGTATCTACGAAGCAGCTCACGGATACTTTGGGACGAGTCCCAGTCGATTAACATTGGGGCAAAGCGCTTTACTCGCAGCATTACCTAATGCACCGTCCTATTTAGATCCTTACACGAACTATGAAGGGGCTAAAGCTCGACAAAAGCTGGTGCTCGAACAAATGGTAGACCAAGGTATGATTACACAAGCCGAGGCAGACTATGCGTACGAACAGGACTTGGAGCTTGTGGAAGAATAACTTAATATATTTAATAAGCTATATCTGGTGTTCGATTACTAGATATAGTTTTTTTATTAGTTCGGAAAGGAAATATATTATCAAAATGAATAAAAATAATACTTGCATTTATAATTATACAGGTGTATACTATTTTTTGTCAGAAGGAGAAAATGCCTGTCGGTAATAGAAGATACCAAGGTGCTTTCACAATTATCTGATATTGTATTGATTATATGAGTCTAAATAGATAGTGGTTTATGAGGTGTTATCATGGGTAAAGCAAATAAAGTAGTGCTCGCATATTCTGGTGGCTTAGATACTTCTGTTATCATTCCTTGGTTAAAAGAAAATTATGGCGCTGAAGTTATTGCTGTGTGTGTAGACTTGGGCCAACCTGAGGATTATGATGCAGTTGAGAAAAAAGCAATCAAATCTGGCGCATCTAAAGCGTACATCGTTGACGCTAAGGAAGAGTTTGTAAAAGATTATGTATGGCCTACAGTAAAAGCTGGTGCGATCTACGAAGGTAAATATTTATTAGGTACATCCTTTGCTAGACCTTTAATCGGTAAAATCCTTGTAGATATTGCAAAAAAAGAAGGCGCTGATGCAATCGCTCATGGTGCGACTGGTAAAGGTAATGACCAAGTTCGTTTTGAGTTGACTATCAAAGCATTAGCTCCTAACATGAAAATCATTGCTCCTTGGAGAGAATGGGATTTGAAATCTAGAACAGATTGCATGGAATATGCTGCTAAACACGATATTCCAGTTGTAGCTACAAAATCTCATCCATATTCTATGGACCAAAACGTATGGCATTTGTCCCATGAAGGCGGCGAACTTGAAAATCCAGCAAATGCTCCTAAAGATGATGTGTACTTGGTAACACATACACCAGAACAAGCTCCAGATGAAGCTGGTTATGTAACTGTATCCTTTAAAGAAGGTGTACCTGTAGCCGTAGATGGTCAAGAAGGCACCCCATTACAAATATTAGAAAAACTCAATGAAATCGGCGCACATTATGGTGTGGGCGTTGTAGATATCGTTGAAAATAGATTGGTAGGTATGAAATCCCGTGGTGTTTATGAAAACCCGGGTGGCTCCATCATCATGTATGCTCACAGAGAACTTGAATACCTTTGCTTAGATAGAGCTACATACCACTACAAAGAACTCATTGCTAACAAATACGCTGAACTCGTATATGATGGCATGTGGTTTGCGCCATTGATGAACGCATTACAAGCGTTTGTTGATGAAACTCAAAAAACTGTAACCGGTGAAGTAAAACTTAAATTGTACAAAGGCAATATCATTTCTGCGGGCAGCACTTCCCCATATTCCTTGTACAGCGAAGATTTCGTAACATTTGAAGAAGATGATGTATACGATCAATCTGATGCAGAAGGTTTCATCAACTTGTTTGGTTTACCTCTCAAAATTAATGCATTGATGAAAGAGAAAGCAGGTAAATAATGGCTAAATTGTGGGGCGGGCGTTTCATAAAAGGCACTGATAAAGCGGTAGAGGATTTTACATCCTCTATCGCTTTTGATGCGCGGATGTACGCCGAAGATATTGCAGGTAGCAAGGCACATGCGACAATGCTGGCAAAACAAAATATTATCTCCGACGCAGATCGAGATGCTATTTTAGCAGGTTTAACAAAAATTAAAGGGCAAATCGATAAAGGGGAATTCCCATTTTCTATAGCTCTTGAAGATATTCATATGAATATTGAAAAGCGTTTAACTGATGACATCGGTGAAGCAGGTGGTCGTTTGCATACAGGTCGTAGCCGTAATGACCAATGCGCAGTAGACTTGCACATGTACGTGCGTAAAGCTGTTGTGGAAATGGGTGAACTCATCGTAGATATGCAGAAGGCTCTCATCGAAACAGCTGAAAAGTATAGTGATGTTATCATGCCTGGCTATACGCATTTACAACGGGCTCAACCTGTATTGTTTGGGCATCATATGATGGCCTATTTCTCTATGTTGGAACGCGATTTTGATCGTTTGTTGATGGTATTCAAACATGCTGACATCATGCCACTTGGGGCCGGCGCATTAGCTGGTTCTACATACGGCATTGATCAAACATATACGCAAAAGCTTTTGGGCTTTTCTCGTATTTACGAAAATAGTATGGACGCCGTATCTGACCGTGACTACGTAGTTGAATTCTTGTCCTTTGCATCTCTAGTGATGATGCACTTGAGTCGTCTTAGTGAAGAATTGATCTTATGGTCTACCAACGAGTTTAATTTTATTGAACTTGATGATGCTCACTGCACGGGCTCTAGTATTATGCCGCAAAAGAAAAATCCTGACGTTTGCGAGCTGGTTCGTGGTAAAACAGGCCGTACCTATGGTCATTTGTTAGGCCTTTTAACAACTTTGAAAGGCCTGCCTCTTACATACAACAAGGATATGCAAGAGGATAAAGAAGGTATCTTCGATGCTATTGATACAGTACACTTCGCATTGTCCATTAATGCGGCTATGATTCGTGGTATGAAGGTCAATGGGGCTCATATGAAAGCAGTCCTTGATGACGACTTCTCTAATGCTACGGATATGGCAGATTATCTTGCGAAGAAAGGTGTCCCATTCCGTGAAGCCCATGAAATTGTAGGTAATGCAGTGCATCATTGCATCGAAAAAGGCTGTGTACTCCTTGATCTATCCGTAGAGGACTTCAAAGCTATTTCCAACCATTTTGATGCAGATATTCTTGACGCTATCTCCATCGAAGCTTGCGTTGCAGGTCGTAATAACTATTCTGGTACGGCTCCAGAATGTGTGGAACGACAACGTAATAATGGTAAAATTATTATCGCTGCTGAGGAAAAGCAAATTGCTGAATGGAAAGAAATCGTTGAATCTGTAGAAGAGTAGAGCTTAGTGCGGAATAAGCAGTAGATAAAAATAAAGAATAGTTATCAATAAAATCTGGAAAAATAAGATTGATATACATATAAGGATTTCATTAAGGGTCTAATATTGCCCATTATACTTATATGTATATCGATTTTTTATTTAAAAGCTAGACGATACCTATAAAGCCCAAAATTCTAATTGATAATCCACTATTAAAATGATGTATTTACATGTACATGTATAGTGGACTGTGAGAGAATAATAGTCTTGTACTAGGACACTATAACCGTGATAGATAGGAAAAATTACATCTATACACAGAATAAAATGGGGTAAAAATATACTTTGCCACGATTAAAATGAGTTCTGTTCGATTTTGATGATAAATTACCTATGATTTATTCAATTCGTGTAATATGCCTTGTCCGCCAATAAAGTACTTTTATTTTGGTTTCATAGGTGTTATTATTTAACTCGTAATAAGAATAAAAACGGTAAATTCACATTCAAGCCCATCACAGCACGAACTGAATTTACTTAGCGGTATATATATTTTAAGTGAATTATGGACGAGAAAAAATTCACCTTAGTGAAAGGGGATTGATACATGAAACCCACCGCTAAAAAAATGTCTGTATTCCAGCTAACCACAATGGTAGCAGCCAATATGCTAGGAGCTGGGATCATTATGTTACCAACTAATTTGGCTCAAGTTGGTACTATTTCAGTTTTATCTTGGCTCGTGACAGCTGTGGGTGCGCTTTTACTAGCGTATATTTTTGCTCAAGCGGGTATGTTCTCCCAAAAACAAGGGGGCATGGGCGGTTATGCAGAACATCGCTTCGGTAAAACTGGACATTTTATGGCGAGCTATGCTTACAGCATATCTCTCATCATTGCTAATATCGCCATCGCGGTATCTGCCGTAGGTTATGGCGCAGCTTTCTTTGGTGTTGACCTCAATGCGACACAAACAAGTCAGGTAACAATTGTGCTCTTGTGGTTTGCAGCGATTCTAAACTTCAGAGGGAATCGTTTCACAGGTCGACTCAGCAATATGACTATTTGGGGCTCTATTGTTCCGGTTTTATTAATCGGTACAATCGGCTGGTATTGGTTTGATCCATCTATTTATTGGGCGGCATGGAACCCAAATGATCTTCCGCTTTATGATGCGGTAAAGCAATCTATTTCCCTAACTTTATGGGGCTTCCTAGGATTTGAGTCCGCAGCGGCTAATGCTGATGCTGTTGAGAATCCAAAGAAAAACGTACCTATCGCAACTGTGGCGGGTACATTAGCAGTGGCAGTGGTTTATATCTTGTCCACAAACGTTATGGCAGGTATTGTGCCTAACGTTGATTTATTAAATTCTAATGCACCATTCGGTTTGACATTCGTATACATGTTCAATGATACAATTGCAAACATCGTTATGGCTGCTATGGTTATTTCTTGCTTTGGCGCTTTGCTTTGCTGGCAATTCACATTGTCTCGCGTCTTCAAAAGTGCAGCAGAACATGGTTACTTCCCTAAAATATTCGCTCGTGTAAATAGCAAAGATGCTCCTGTTCGTGGTGTATTGATTTTACTCGCTGTTGAAACATTACTTACTTTATTCACTGCAAGCGAATCCTTGCGTGAGCAATTTGAAATCTTAGTAAACTTAGCGGTTGTAACTAACGTAGTACCGTATGTATTGTGCATTTTGGCAGTACCTACAATGATGCGTATGGCTGGCGTAGCTGAAAGTCGTATTAAACGCTCTAATTACTTGTTCGGTATAGGCGTTCTTTATTGTCTATATGCAATCTACGCATGTGGTTTTGATGCTATGGTAGGTAGCGCAGTGGCAGTAAGCATAGGTTTGGTGATTTATGTTTTGCGTAAAGCGTGGGATACACGCAGAGCACACCGCTTACAACAAAGTATTGATTAACTGAATACATCTCGTCTTATTAGAGGCTATTACTTGGTAATAGCCTCTTTTTTATCATAATCATGCATTAGACTCATAATTAATGCGAGCTAGATATGAAAAAACATGAAGAGTATAATTATTAATCAAATTTTTGCTGTGTATAAAAAGATTTTATAATAAAGTTTTTACATTGCTTTATTATTAATAAAATTAATATATATACTGTCATATACAGTAAATATAATAAAAAATTATTTATATAAGTTAATTTATATAATTTTATGCAGGATTGTGAATTTAATCATTAATCAATATTTTTTATCAGTATAAAAATTATATTGAAAATATGCGAAATACATATACCCATAAGGGGTATATGTATTGTAAATAGAGTGTTAATATAGTATATTTATAATCGATAAAAATGAATGAACTAGTGAGTGTCGGTATTTACCGAGCGTAAAAGAGGAAAATGGGTGAAAAACCCATACTATGTAAATAGCTGTAATGAGGAGCAAGGTTTCATTATAGGGTCACTGGGAAACTGGGAGGCCGAAATATTGCGATGAATCAGAGTCAGAAAGCCTGCTCTAAAGGCATGGTATGCATATGCTGTGCTTAATTTGGGTTAGTCGGGCGACTAACCTTTTTTCGTTCCCTAGCCTTTAAGCTTCATCGCTATATAAAAAAGCTAGTACCATTAGTTTGTCATTTGAATTGTTGTTAGTGTTTAGAGAGTTTAGGAGGCGCCTATGGGCAAACGCTTTGTCAAACAATTGGGGCAATTTATTGTTACCTTGTTTGGCATCACATTTTTGACATTTTGTCTCACCTATTTAGCACCAGGTGACCCAGTAACGATGTTACTTGAAACGGCAGATACTATCGTATCTCAGGAGCTTATCGATGAAACTCGGGCTCAGCTTGGGTTAGATAAACCATTTGTAGTACAGTATGCAAACTGGGTCGTCAATGCCGCACAAGGTGATTTAGGGATGAGTTATTCTGCTAAAAAACCAGTAGTAGATCGTATGTTGGAGGCTTTACCAGGTACATTAATGTTAGCGGGTACGGCTTTAGTATTTACGCTGCTCTATGCATTGCCTGCAGGTATTATAAGCGCCTTAAATCGTAACAAATGGGTTGATTATGTGTTGAGATTTCTATCCTTCGTAGGCGTATCTATGCCTACGTTCTGGTTAGGTCTTGTACTGATTTACATCTTCGGTCTTAAATTGGGCCTTGTACCGATTGCATCCTCTCGAGTGACTGCGTCTGGTGTTATTTTGCCCGCTATTACTTTGGCAGTTGTTGTTGGGTCTAAATACATGCGTCAAGTGCGGCTCGTTATCCTTGAGGAAATGCAAAAGGATTATGTTATTGGCGCTCGTGCTCGCGGTGTTAGTGAGATAAAAATTTTATTCGGTCATATTTTACCTAATGCGGTGTTACCACTCATCACTATTCTTGGTGTTGTTATTGGTTGGTTACTAGGTGGTGTGGCAGTCGTAGAAATGGTATTCTCTTGGCCGGGACTTGGGAATATGGCAATTTATGCTATTACTATGCGCGATTATCCATTGATTGAAGGTTTTGTGTTGTGGGTTGCTTTAGCATATATGTGTATTAACGCATTGGTTGATGCATCATATATCTTATTAGACCCTAGATTGAAAAGGGAGAGAGCATAATGGCAGAATTTATTCAAAAACATAAATTGTTCTCTTTCTATAGTGGGTTGATGATTATCATTGTTCTCATCGCTATCTTTGCACCCTGGCTTGCACCGGGCGATGCTTTCACCTCAAATATAAGTCAGGCATTGCAAGCACCAAGCAGCCAATATTGGTTTGGTACAGATAAATTAGGACGTGATGTATTATCTCGTATCATTTATGGTACTCAATTATCCTTGTTCATGGGCGTATCCATCGTCGTTATCATGGTGAGCATTGGTACTATCATCGGTGCTATAGCAGGATATTTTGGCGGCAAAGTCGAAATGGTCCTCATGCGCCTAGCTGATATTATGTTATCATTCCCTGGTATCGTATTGGCTATTGCTATTGCTGGTATTCTAGGTGGTAGCATTGTAAATACGATTTTAGCCTTATCTGTTGTAGGTTGGGCAAAATATGCTCGTATTGTACGTTCTATGACGCTCAAGGTGCGCGGTGAGGAATATGTAACGGCTGCTGTTATGATGGGCGCATCTACGACGGCCATCATCAGACGTCATATCATTCCTAATATTATGCCTCTCGTTATTACAACAGGTGCATTAGATATCGGGGCTATCATGATTGAGGTAGCAGGTTTATCCTTCCTTGGCTTTGGTGCTCAGCCACCGACTCCAGAATGGGGTCTTATGCTTAACGAGGGTCGCCAGTACTTGCAAACGAGTCCATGGCTCATGGCATTCCCTGGTATGTCCATCCTTATCGTGGTTGCTATTTTTAATCTTTGGTCTGACTCCTTACGAGATGTAGTGGATCCAAAAAATCAAGGATAAAATTGTTTTTACCTTCATAAATTTGAATCTTTATCTAGTGAAAGTTTCATTATGACTGGTAAGAAATTATGATTTTTCCATCACAACTATTTTAGATAGTGATGATGTTAAATGTTTTTATGTTTTACATGTAGTTGTAAAAGGAGATTTTAAATGAAAAAATCTTGGAAAAAGGCCCTATTAGCAGGTCTTAGTATTGTAATGATGGGTTCCTTCATAGCTGGTTGTGGGTCTGATAATAATGGTGCTGCTAACAAAGATGTATTAAAAGTAGGCGTTACTAACTTCGCATCCACATTAGAACCTACAGAAAACTTCTTCGCATGGGTTGTAATGCGCTATGGTGTAGGTGAAACATTGGCTAAGTTTGACGAACAAATGAAACCTCAACCATGGATTGCATCTAAATGGGAAGTATCCCCAGACCATAAAACGTGGACTTTCACAATCAATGATAAGGTGAAATTCTCCAATGGTAAAAAAGTTGATGCAGCAGCTGTAAAGGCGTCTATTGAACGTGCTTTTGCAAAGTCTAATCGTGCGAAAACATTCTTCGAATATGACTCTATGGAAGCTAATGGTCAACAATTAGTTATTCACACAACAAAAGAATATCCTAATATGCCTGGTCTTTTAGCGGATCCGTTGTTCCTAATCGTTGACGTTCAAGCTGAAAAAGATGGCCGTAACTTTGCGAAGGAAGGTCCTATCGGTACAGGCCCATATGTAGTTAAATCCTTCACTAAAGAACGTGCTGAAATGGCTGCCAACGAAAACTACTGGGATGGTACAGTACCATTTAAAACTGTAGAAATTCCTTCCATCGATGACCCTAATACGCGTGCTTTGAGCTTACAATCTGGCGACGTAGATATGGCTGTTAACATCGGTCCTGGTGAAATTGGTTTATTCCAAGGCAATGATAAATTCAAAGTAGATGAAATCGCATCTCTTCGTGTCGTATTGGCCCGTATTAATCAAAAAGGTATTCTTGGGGATGACAAAGTTCGTGCTGCAGTTATCTCTGCAACAGACCGTAAAAACTATGCTGATGTATTGTTAAAAGGTACATTTATTCCTGGTTCTGCTCCAATTCCACCATCCATGGACTATGGCTTCAACGATTTGAAAGATCCTAATGCGTATAATCCTGAACGTTCTAAACAATTGTTGGCTGAAGATGGTTGGAAAGATACTGATGGCGATGGGATCCTTGATAAAGATGGCAAACCATTAACATTCAACTTCATAGTATATAACTCTCGTGCAGAATTACCACTTTATGCAGAAGCTGTTCAAGCAGACCTTAAAAAGGTTGGCATCGATATGAAAATCAAAACAGTTGACTATAACTTGATCGATAAAATGGGTCAAGACGGCGACTATGATATGCTTATCTCCAACATTGTAACAGCTAATACAGGTGATCCAATCTGGTTCTTGGCTAACTATTGGCACACTAACAACAATGGCTCCAACCCTCAAAATGGTTCTGGTTACTCCAATCCACAAGTTGACCAATTGTTAGATGCAGCTGAAACTGAATTCGACCCAGCAAAACGTCGTGATTACGCAATGCAAATTCAACAATTGTTGATGAATGATGGTGCTGCATTATTCTTAGGCTATCCTAAAACTAATATCGTTACAGGTTCTTACTTGAAAGGTGCTGTAATGTACCCAAGTGACTACTACTGGATTACTAACAAAATTACAAAATAGTAAGGAGCTATAATGGCAGAAAACATACTAACTGTAGAAAACCTTAACATCGCGTACCAAGGTGTGCCTGCTGTTATGGATGTGAATTTTACCTTGGAACGCGGCAAGGTATTAACCATCGTAGGTGAATCCGGATCCGGTAAAACTACCGTGATTCGGGCCCTCATGGGCTTACTACCTGTAGGTGGTGAAGTTACGAATGGCTCTATGATCTTTAATGGTCATGACCTTCGTACCCTATCTAAGTCTGAATGGAGATCCATACGTGGCAAAGACATAGCCATGATTTTCCAAGATAGTGGTAGTGCATTAGATCCAATTGTTCGCATTGGTAAACAATTTAGAGAATTGTTTACATCTCATATTGAAATCACTAATGATGAATGTGATCGACGAGCAATTGAGTTATTAGAATCTGTATCTCTTCCTAATGGAGCGGATATATTGCGCCGTTATCCACACGAATTATCTGGTGGTCAACGTCAACGTGTTGGTATTGCTATGGCGTTAGCATTGGACCCAGCATTACTCATCGGTGACGAACCGACATCTGCACTCGATGTAACAACACAATCTCAAGTGGTTATGCAAATGCTTGAACTAGCTAAAGAGCATAATTCTGCAATAGTCATGGTAACTCATAACCTTGGTGTAGCGGCGTATATGTCGGACTATATCATCGTTATGAAAAAGGGCTGTGTTGTAGATGCAGGTACTCCTAAAGACATTTTGGAAAATCCATCTAATGAATATACGAAACAATTAAAAGAGGCTGTACCAACATTGGGAGGAGGTCGTTACATTGACTAATTACGCAGTAGAAATTAAGAATGTATGTAAACGATTCCCACTTCCTACTGGTGGTGAGCTTGAAGCATGTAAGGATATTAATATAACTCTCGAAAAAGGTCAGTCCCTTGGGATTGTAGGGGAATCTGGCTCTGGGAAAACAACATTGGTTCGTATGATCATGAAAATGCTTCCTATTACGGAAGGCGAGATTTATGTAGAGGGTGTAGAGATTCAACATATGAATTCTGAACAAACGAAAGAATATCGTAAAAAGATTCAAATGGTATTCCAAGATCCATCTGCAGCTTTTAACCCACGTATGAAGGTTAAAGATATCATTCTTGAGCCACTTTATAATTTTGGTCTTCTTGAAAAGGGAAAAGAAGAGCAAATCGCAGGTGACTACCTGGAAATGGTAGATTTACCTCGCGAGTTTATGCATCGCTATCCTCATGAAATGTCTGGTGGTCAACGCCAACGTGTTGCCATTGCTCGTGCTATCGTTTTAGAGCCCGAAATCCTCGTGTTAGACGAGGCTACTAGTGCCCTAGATGTATCTGTACAAGACTCCATTGCGTACCTTTTGGCGCGTTTACAAAAAAAGAAAAATTTAACATACCTATTTATTGCTCATGATATTGCCTTTATTCGTACTATGTGCCACAAGGTGGTCGTAATGTACAAAGGTGCTATCGTTGAAGAACTAGATGCTTTCCACTTGGCGGATGCAAAACATCCATATACAAAGGTTTTATTGAGCTCTATCTTTGAAATTGGTCAAGATCATAAGCCGCTTACCTTGGATGAGGCTGCATTAGAAGCTTAATAGGAAAATTTACTTTCAAAATTTCAAAAGTATAAATTTGAAATGTAGAGAGTTACATCGGATAGGTAAACTTAAAATAGCAGTTAGTTTCAAGACTAACTGCTATTTTTATGCATAGTTAAGATATGAAATTTTTTAATAGATATATTGAAATGTTTCTCAAATTATACATTGTGTTAACACCTAATATATAGTATAGTTGACTGTATAAAATATACCCCTATGGGTATAATAAGATATGCTCATATGAAGTGATGTACATAGATTCTCTTTATATTAACTATTGTAAAAGCAGGTTATATTTACTAGATTATGTTAATGCAAAACATAGTGAGTATCTGAGCATAAATAGATAGTTAATGTGTGTAGAAAGGTTAGGTGTATAAATGAAAGGATTACGCAAGGCCTTAGTAATTGGTGTGACCCTTGGTATGACCGTGATCGGGACTGTTGGCTGTATGAATCAAGATTCTTCTTCATCTAATGATGTATTAAAGGTAGGGGCTATTAGCTTTGCTGGTACATTAGAACCAACGGAAAACTATTTTAGCTGGGCCGTTGTACGATTTGGTGTAGGTGAAACGCTTATCAAGTTTGATGACCAAATGAAGGCAACCCCATGGCTTGCCACCTCTTGGAAACAAGGTGATGATAAATTGACGTGGACTTTCACCATCAATGATAAAGTCAAATTCTCAAATGGTAATAGTTTGACGGCTGAGGCGGTAAAAGCATCTTTAGAACGAACCTTTGCTAAGAGTAAACGAGCAAAAACGTTCTTTAACTATACGGAAATTACTGCTAACGGTCAGGAGTTGACCATCAAGACTGACAAGGAATATTATAACTTGCCCAACTTGTTAGGTGATCCATTGTTCTTAATTATGGACGTAACAGCAGAAGCGAATGGTCGTGATATTGCAAAGGACGGTCCTGTTGGTACTGGTCCATATGTAGTATCCTCTTTCACAAAAGAGCGTGCTGAACTAAAACGTAATGATAATTACTGGGACGGTAAGGCAGGCTTTGCTAAGGTTGAGATCCCGTCCATTAATGATGCAAATACACGTGCTATGGCATTACAATCTGGTGATGTGGATATGGCTATTAGCATTGGACCAGGTGAATATAGTATCTTCCAAAATGATAAGAACTTTACTATCTATGAAATGGCTTCCTTGCGTGACGTATTTGTTCGTATGGGTCAAAAGGGGAAACTACGAAATCCAAATCTTCGTGCAGCTCTTATTGCAGCGGCTGACCGAGAGTCTTATGCGAAAAATCTCATGAAGAATACGTTTGTAGCTGGTATGGCTCCATTGCCACCATCTATCGATTATGGTTTTAACCAATTGCGTGATCCTAATAAATATAATGTAGAGCGCGCTAAAGAATTACTTAAACAGGAAGGCTATGAAGATACGAATGGTGATGGCATTGTTGATAAAGATGGTGAAAATTTAGTACTTGATTTTTATGCCTATACAACTCGTCCTGAATTGCCATTATATGCGGAAGCATTGCAAGCGGATTACAAAAAGATAGGTGTAGATTTACAAATTAAAATCGTAGATTATGCGGTTATCGACACATTATCTCAATCTGGTGATTACGATATGATTATCTCCAGTGTTGTAACTGCTAATACAGGTCAACCAGTATGGTTCTTGAAACAATATTGGGGTACAGGCGTTGAAACTAATGGCTCTGGCTTCTCAAATCCTCGTTTCGATGAATTGTTGGCTCTAGGTGAAAGCGGTAGCGATCCAGTGGTGCGTCGTAATGCGGTTATCAATGCACAGCAACTGATGTTAGATAACGCTGTAGCATTATTCCTTGGATACCCTAAAATCAATATTGTAGGTAATAAACATATTGATGGTATTAAGATAACACCGTCTGAATATTATATCATCACAAAAGATTTGAAAAAGAAATAAAGTTTGATGCTTACATAAAAATAAAAGGACTAGCTTACATGGGCTAGTCCTTTGTGTTATCTAACTATTATTTTTTCTCTGTTACGTCTAAGTCCGCCATATTAACTGCATTGGCCTTACTAATCATTTTATTATACTTGGTAAATAATTGCGTATAAGCTTCGCCATATGACGAGTTGATAATGATGTAGTTGCGTGCCTCTGCAACAAATTCTTTTACTGAATCTTGATACTCTCTTACTGCATTTTGTACTTCTGGTGTAGTACCAGGTTGTAATTTATTGAGGCGTTGTGTAATTTGTTGTAAGTTTGATTCTACCTTTTGAGTGTCTGTATTCCCATCTGGATCAATAAGATCAATAGTTTGTGCGGTTATGAGATTTATCTCTATAAAGTTAACCGCATTTTCCCGTTTTTCTCCCTGATACTCAGTCATGCGTTCGTTATAAAGCTCATTATTACGGTTATCTAACGCTAAGTCTAATGCGTTATATGTAGCGTAGAACTGTTCAGCTAAAGGTACATATTGAGCGGCTAGCTCATCGCTGCCTTTATAATTATCCTTTTCGTAACGACGTTCCACATAGTAAGATTGCAACTGATCTGCAATAGGAATAATTTGATCAAGCACTACGAGGACATCATTTGTCGCTTGGTTTACATCTTCGTAGGGCGTTGAACTATCTTGTTTTGCTACCTCTAATGCAGCTTTAAGTTCCTTATATTTAGGTAAGGTAATCGTCGTATTATGAGACCCATTGCGCAACTCTTCAAGAGTTGGCTGTAATTGGTTAGCATAGGCTACACTGTACGAGTTATATGCATCTAATGCAACAATATAAGGTCGTATGGCGTTGATTTTATCGTCAACGGTTGATCGATATAAAATTGTCGTTGTATTGGATGATAAGAGTGTATACACCCCATAGATCCCACCACCGATAATAGCAGCACCAAGTACAATGGCTGCTATTAACTTGATGTACCCCTTTTTCAACTGCGCACGCTCCTTGAAAACACACTAACTCTTTTGGATCCATTTGGGCAGACAAATGCCCTAAGAGTAATTATTTACATTATATCACAACTTTACGTGGCAAAAAAGACGTATGGATACGATAATTATAAGGAATAGATGAAAATGTTTGACTTGAACATGTATTAATATTTATAATTAGCGATTAAACGATAAATTAGGCTATAAACTGATTCAATAAATATACTTTTGAAAGTAACATTATATATTCTCTAGACGTTGCAGCTACGGCTGGTATAATAGCAAGTATAGTATTCATTATATGGGGAGTTCGTTATGTCAGAATCGAATCATTTAATCAATTTTGCTACATCTTCGGAACTTATTGCTAATGGGGAAGGGCGTAATGTATTATCTGCTATTGAAGATGGGTTACGCAATTGTGATGAGTTTTTAATATCAGTAGCTTTCAATTGTATATCCCGCTATAGTCGTATATAATAATATTAAAAGATTTGTATTTTTCGATATAATCAAAGAAAGGAGTACAATATGTCAAATTTTATCACTCCTACGGAATTATTAGCTTGTCTCGATGAGGTCATCATTTTAGATGCTAGAGGGTATCAAGATTATAAAAAAGGCCATATTAAGGGGGCTTATGCGGTAGATTTAGACAAGGATTTGACTGGTCCTTTAGGCGAGCATGGTGGTCGTCATCCATTGCCAGATATGGAACAGTTAGCTCATACCTTTGAGTCTTATGGCATCACTCGTAACTCAAAGGTTGTAGTATATGATTCGTGGCTATTTTTAGCGGGTCGTCTTTGGTGGACGTTACGTTACATGGGCTTAACAGATGTACGCGTTTTGTCTGGTGGTATTGAACGTTGGGTTCGAGAGGGCCATCTCTTAACCAAAGAGCCGACGCCGTTACCTGCTAAACCATCTATCTTTAACTATGAGTTGCAAACGGATATGGTTATGAGTCGTGATGAGGTACTCAAGGCTAGTGAAAGCGGAGATCATGTTATTATTGATGCTCGTGCGCCATTCCGTTATGATGGATCTCAAGTGGATACGATGGATGGTATGACAGGTCATATTCCTGGGGCTGTTAATCATTTTTATGAAAGTGGCTATACCGTAGATGGTCCTAAATCTTTGAAAGATTTAGAGGCTGAGTATTACAACGAAATCTACCAAAATAGGCCAGTTGTAACGTACTGTGGGTCTGGTGTGACTGCCTGCAATGCGTTGTTAACCATGAGTGAAGTAGGGCTTGAATCTGCTTTATATGTTGGTAGTTCTAGTGACTGGGTAACGTATGAAGGCTTCCCGCTTAGTACAGGTGTAGAAACATTAAACTAACTTAGGAGGGCGAATGAATCTATTAAAACAATTACTAACAGTCGTTGCCTTTGGTTATTTGTGTTATCACATCTATACCTTTGGACCTGGTATGTTTAATGTAACTGTATTAGTGATTCTTGTCTTGTCGGCGGTGGCTAACTATTTCCGTGAGAAACGTGAAAGCGATCTTAAAGCCAACGAAAACGCCCGCAAGGCTCGTGCCGAAGCAAGACATGCTAAGAAACATAAAAAGCAGTAGTATCGCTAACATATAATCTTTAGATTAGCTTACATTAAGCAAAAACTTGACGTATATTCTATGTGAAAGAGACTTTCACCAAGTTAAATACGGTGAATAGTATTAGATTGATGCGAAGTATTATAAAGGAGTAAGAATTGAAATTAATTTCTTGGAATGTAAACGGCCTCCGCGCCGCTGTAACAAAGGGCTTCATGGAATCCTTTAATGAATTAGATGCAGATATTTTCTGCCTGCAAGAAACAAAATTGCAACCCGATCAAATTTCTTTGGAGTTGCCAGGGTATGAGCAATATTGGAATAGTGCAGTTAAGAAAGGCTATAGTGGCACGGCTGTATTCACGCGTATTAAGCCATTGTCCGTAACTAATGGCATCGGTATTGAAGAACACGATCAAGAGGGTCGTGTTATCACTGCTGAATACGATAATTTCTATTTGGTATGCTGTTATACACCGAATAGCCAACGTGAATTAGCTCGCCTTGATTATCGCATGACTTGGGAAGATGCATTCCGTAATTATCTACTTGAATTAGACAAGAAAAAGCCTGTCATCCTATGTGGTGATCTCAATGTAGCCCATCAAGAAATCGACCTAAAAAATCCTAAGACGAACCGTAAAAATGCAGGCTTCTCCGATGAAGAACGTGCAAAGATGACAGAACTCTTAGGGGCAGGTTTTACAGATACATTCCGTCACCTTTATCCAGATGCTATTGAACAATACAGCTGGTGGTCCTATATGGGGAAGGCGCGTGAACGGAATACCGGATGGAGAATTGACTATTTCATCACATCCAAACGCCTTGACGATAAAATCCAAGAAGCTAAGATTCACCAACAAATCTTTGGCTCCGATCACTGTCCAGTAGAATTGGTTATTGATCTATAAAACTTTAGTAAATGTAAAAGCACAGCCTCATCTACGGATGAGGCTGTTGTGATAGAAAAGGAGATACTATGGCTCAAAAACAAAAAGCTGTCGTTCTATTTAGCGGAGGTGTAGATAGTACTACGTGTTTAGCCCTTGCTATTGAACGATTTGGCAAAGATAATGTGGTACCCTTATCGATTCAATATGGTCAAAAACATAGTAAGGAATTAGAGGCTGCTATAGCTATTTTAGAGTACTACGGTATGGAAGGTAAAACGATGGATGTTGCTAAGCTATTTGCCTTTAGTAACTGCTCTTTATTAGTACAATCTAGTGAAGATATTCCACAAGGTTCCTACAAAGAACAACAAGATGCAAAAGGTGAAGGTACAGTAAGCACTTATGTACCGTTTAGAAATGGTCTATTCCTATCCGCCGCAGCATCCTTGGCACTATCTTTAGACTGCGGCTATATCTACTACGGTGCTCACAGTGATGATGCGGCAGGCAATGCATACCCTGACTGTACAGAACAATTCTACAAATCCATGGGGGACGCCATCTTTGAAGGATCCGGTAAAGAATGCTCCTTAGAAGCACCCTTTATTAACTCTAATAAAGCAGACATCGTAAAAGAAGGCCTACGCCTCGGCGTACCATACCACCTTACCTGGTCCTGCTACGAAGGCGGAGACAAACCATGCGGACACTGCGGCACCTGTATCGACAGAGCCAAAGCCTTCCACGCAAACGGAGTCGAAGACCCAGCACTATAATTCCCATAAACTGGCTTAGACAAGTAGTCGCCTTTTAGGCGGCTACTTTACATATATTCTAATAGAGTAGCATGTATATGTGATTTAAGGCGGACTTGTACGTCACTAGTATTAGGGTATAAGTAGAGTTGCTAAATTTGAAGTGGTGGCAGATACCTTTTCAAAGAGCGACTTTGGCAGGTCGAGGCCTTCGGCCGATGACCGGTTCGCCAGTGGAGCGATGAGGAAAGGTATCTGCCACCACCCCGACCTTACAAACTTAATACTAATAGTAGTTAGCCCTAAAAAGTCCGCTTAAATCTAAATTGATTGCGAAAATATTAGATATATGCTAATATTAGTACTGCCTAAAGGCGACAACTAAATAAGACAGTTTGAAACCATCCTGTCTCTAAACAAAACTACGGAAATTCATAAGCATTGTAAGCATGGTAGTTTTGCCATGCTTTTTTATTTTGAGGAGGTGAGTGTTATGATTTCTACACGCAAATTGACTATTTCTGCCATGGTTGTGGCATTGTACATCGTTGTATTGTATGTAACGCAAAGCGTTTCCTTCGGGGCGTATCAAATTCGTATAGCAACATCATTATATGCACTTGCTTATGCCTTTCCGTTCTTGGTGATTCCCATGGGGATTGGCAACCTCATTTCTAACTTCCTATTCGGCGGTCTTGGTATCTTCGATATGATAGGGGGCTTTGGTGTCGGTGTAGTAACGACAGGCATCATCGTAGGCATGCGCAAGCTTGGCCTTAGTGCTTGGTGGGCAACGCTTCCTATTGTCTTTGTGCCTGCACTATGTGTGCCATTGTGGCTCAGTCCATTACTTGGCCTACCGTACTGGCCATTAGTATTGAACCTTATCGTGGGTCAAACTATTCCAGCGATTCTTGGTTCTGTATTGGTGAAAGCTTTGATGAGCCGTCCTAGTGTGGCTGCTTTGTTAGGTGCTTTTAAATAATAAGTGGTTTTATTGACAAAACTAAGTAAATAATTGAGCCTCAAGAGATGTTTCGATTGTGTATATAGGTAAATAAAAAGGCGTAAGCTCAATGTGAGCTTACGCCTTTTTCATGGCTAATATGTATGGAGGTATAGGAGTTTAACAGTTGTAGCCACGCCATTTAGTTTCAACTACGAGTCGTTCAAGAGCAACCATGTACGCTGCTTGACGAGGAGGTACATTGTATTTATGTTGCATTTCCCAAACAGCTTCGAAGCTATTTTGCATATTCTTAGTTAATCTTTCATTAACTTCTTCTTCAGTCCAGTAGAAGCTTGCTTTATTTTGTACCCATTCATAGTAGGATACAACTACGCCGCCGCCGTTAGCAAGAACGTCAGGGATGATGTCGATGCCTTTTTCATAGAAGTATTTATCCGCATCATTAGTAGTAGGGCCATTAGCGCCTTCCAAGATGATCTTAGCTTGGATGTTTTCCATGTTGTCTTTGTTTAATTGGTTTTCAAGGGCTGCCATGTACAATACATCAACTGGTTGAGCCAATAGCTCTTGAGGTCCAATTGTAGTCATGCCTGGTTCGCTGTAACCTTCGAGGGAACGACCGTGGGAGTTAGCGTATTCGTATGCTTTTTCAACATCAAGACCGTTAGGATTGTAGATGTTAACGCTTACGTCGCCGATAGCCACAACTTTTGCACCTGCTTGTGCAATGAGACGAGCACCTACGGAACCTACGTTACCAAAGCCTTGAACCGCAACCGTAAGGTTTTTAATATCTAAGTTTTTCTTAGCAAGATAGCTTTGTAATGCGATGAGGCAACCGCGACCAGTCGCTTCATTACGGCCTAAGGAACCGCCTACTTCGATTGGTTTACCTGTAACGATACCTGGGCTCCATTCGCCTTTTAATGTGCTGTATTCGTCAGCAATCCAGCTCATGATTTGAGCATTCGTATTTACGTCTGGTGCAGGAACATCTGTATTAACACCGATGATAGGTGCAATACGGCGTACGAAGTTACGGGTTAAGCGTTCTAATTCACGAGGATTTAACGTTTTTGGATCGACTTTGATGCCCCCTTTACCGCCGCCATAAGGAATGTTAGCGATAGCGTTTTTAATGGTCATCCAAGCCGCAAGTGCACGCACTTCGTTTTCATCGGAATCTGGATGGAAACGAAGACCGCCCTTAGCGCTACCACGCAATGTGGAATGTTGGCAACGATAGCCTTCGTATACGCGAACTTCACCATTATCTAATTGAAGAGGAACCGCTACTTTTAGTTCCCGTTCTGGGTGACGTAACACTTCGTATTCACTACGAGTATAGCCGAGCTTTTCGGCTGCTACGTCTAATGTGTTTAACATGTTTTCATATGGGTTATAACCGCTCATAATTACCTCCTGGATAACAGAGTAAATTAATTAGTGCTAATTTTTCACATACTTAAGTATTCGACATTATAAATAGAATACCCTTTATATTTTTATAAATATATTCTATAGTTTTTGACCTTTAAAAGTAGGAGAAATATAGATGGTTACTGTGATATCTGTCACTTTAAAATCTCTTGGTGGAGGATGTTCCTATCTATGAAAATGGATACTTTTATAAAAAATAAAAATCTATATTCCGAAGAATATAGACCCATCTGTATGTATTAATAAAGTATTTTAAAGATTATACGAATTTAAAGATTATACGAAAAAGGCTGGTGAAAGATACTTTCACCAGCCTCATAGGTAACTATATTTTATTTTTCCACTGTATCTTCAATCGGAGTAGGAGGTACGGAGGAGTCTGTAGTTTGACCATCGCCCCACCATACGATGCCATATGTGTGATTTAGGATGGAACGGTTAAATACAGGCGTTTCAATACCTGCTTTGCGTTGTTTGATATAGTCGTCAAGGGCAAGACCTGCTGTGCGCCCCATGCGTACGATGGAACTTACGTTAGTTAATACTAAGAAAGCCATGAATAAATCGGCTAGATTCCATACGAGATCTAGAGAAGCAATAGAGCCAACAAATGTCATAAGAATTACGCCAATACGGAACAAATGTAGGTAGAATCGTTTATTTGTTAAGTGGCTGATATTGATTTCACCGTAGTAATAGTTACCAATTAAGGAACTAAAGGAGAACATAACGATGAAAATGGCTACGGCTGTAGGCGCCCAAGAACCAAGTTGTTGAGCTAGATTATGTTGTACAAGAGCAATGCCTGTTAGACCTGTAGTGCTGTAATCACCCACGATGAGTACGATGAAAGCAGAAGCTGTACAAATGATGAATGTATCAAGGAATACGCCGAATGCTTGTACAAGACCTTGTTCTACAGGGTGGTTAACAGCTGCCGTAGCGGCTGCGTTTGGAACAGAACCTTCCCCGGCTTCGTTAGAGAAGAGCCCCCGTTTGATACCATTCATAACAGTAGCACCTAATAAGCCACCACCTGCTGCAACAGGCTCAAATGCGGAGGCGAAAATAGTATAGATTACATGTGGGAATTGGGTGATATTCATAATTACCACAAATAATGCAGTAGCAATGTATAGAATCGCCATGATAGGAACAATGATTTCAGATGCTTTTGCAACGCGGTTGATACCACCGAATATGATAATACCAAGAAGGACTGCTACTACAGCGCCTGTATAGGACACATCAAGGTTAAATACCTGGAGAGATGCAGCCAAAGTATTGGCTTGTACAGAATTGTAAATCCAACCATAGGTAATACTGATTAAAATAGCAAATAGAACAGATAATGCCTTGTTGTTTAGACCATACCGAATATAGTAAGCTGGTCCGCCATAGAAACCGCCCTTAGCAACAGGTTCTTTGTAGATTTGTGCTAATGTAGATTCGATGAAGCCCGTGGCAGCACCGATGAGTGCGATAACCCACATCCAGAAAATAGCACCAGGGCCACCAAGTACAACGGCAATAGCTATACCTGCGATGTTACCAACACCTACACGAGATGCGGTACTAACACAGAATGCTTGAAATGAGGATACATGGTTCTTTTCTGTAGAGCTACCTGCGCCGTTAATTACGAGGCGAATCATTTCTTTAATCATGCGAATTTGTACAAAATTCGTTGTCATCGTAAAGAAGAGGCCTGCGCCGATAAGAATAAAAATGATGAAATAACTCCATAAATAACCGTTTATGGTAGATATAGCATCATTAAGCATTGCTTCCATAAAAACTCCCTTTCCTATAAAAAAATCCATATTTCATAATAATCAATGATATTGTATCAATTTCTATAGACTATGTAAAACAAAAATCCTTCACAAATAGGAAGGATTTTGCTTTATATAGTATTTTGTAGGATGTTTTTTATGCCTTAGTAAATTCTTGTGACTCTTCCATTCCTTGCAACAAGGTTTGTTCAGAATGTTCCATGTGAATTCGAGCTAGTTTACGAGCTTGTGCGGCATTGTGAGAGGCGATGGCTTCCACTAATTGACGATGTTCCTCCCAAGTTTTTCTAAGACGACCTGGTTGGTTCATAGAAAAACTACGGAAGCGGTAGGTTTGTTCTCGCAAATTGTGAACAATATCCGCCAATCTTTCATTACGAGATGCGCGGTAGAGGACTTCGTGGAATTCTACGTCCGCAGCCACAACGGATTCCATATTTTTGTTTTCCATATGATCGCCGATTTCTACAAGCATTCTCTCCAGCGTTTCGATTTCCTCTTCTGTAATGCGTTCTGCTGCAAGGCCTGCCGCAAGTTCTTCCAGGGCAGAACGGATTTCAAATACTTGCGTAATATCCTTTAAAGATATGTTGGCAACGTAGGTACCGCGACGAGGAACCATAACGACAAAGCCTTCTAGTTCAAGTTTACGTATGGCTTCACGAATGGGGGTACGACTTACACCTAACTCTTCGGCAAGGGGAATTTCCATGAGGCGCTCCCCAGGTTTTAACACCCCATCTTGGATGGCTTGACGCAATGTTTCACTTACCACTTCTCTTAGTGGTTTATACGCATCGAGTCGTATAGGTTGTAACCGTTTTGTCATACTAAGTCCTCCTGTGTACATGTTTTAGTAATGAGTGACAGCCAATCATGACCAGCTGCTTTAATCTCTTCTTGTAATTGTAAGGCTTCCATAGGTTTGTTAAGTAATACTACCATCGTAGGACCGCTTCCTGTCATGATGGTTGGGTAACCACGGCTAGTGAAAAACTCCTTACATATTCCTAGTTCTTCGTGATCTGGGAATAATAATTCTTCGAAAGTATTAGCGCTACTAGTGAAAGCAGATTGTAAATCATTATTCTGAAGATGGTTCAGAACGGTATCGATTGTTTTGGTGGTGGCATTAGATTTACCGTTGAAGCGACCATAAGCAACCGCTGTAGAAATAGATACCTTTGGCTTTACTAGTAATAGCCAATGTGCTTCTGGCGATTGGCTATAGGTTAACACTTCGCCACGACCAGTTCCGCGAGCTGTACCACCTTGTAGTAGGAACGGCACATCAGATCCTAGTGAGGCACCAATGTTTAAAAGTTCCTCTTGTGTGAGCCGTAAGTCCCAAAAGCGGTTGAGACCTAATAACATGGCTGCTGCGTCTGCACTACCGCCACCAAGACCCGCTTGAATAGGAACGCGTTTTAATAGGTGGATGGCGGCACCGGCTTTACAACCCGTATAGGCCTGTATGGCGCGTAACGCTTTGAGCGCGAGATTATCTTCTCCATAGCTTACGAGTTTTTGCATGTAGTCAGGCAATTCGGGAGCGCCACCAGAAAATACTACGGAATGATGCTTAGCGAAATAAATAGAATCACTAAGGCGAATCGATTGAAATATAGAATCGATGTCGTGGTATCCATCGTCACGCTTGCCTGTAATAGCAAGCCCAATATTAATTTTGCTGCAACCGAGTTGCTCAAAACTTTTACTCATAATAGCCTCGTTTGTAATGTACAAAATATATGCAGTTTATATGTTTATTTTATACTGTTATAAAGTGATTGAAAATAACCATTAAGTGGTTTATGATGATTTTGTATATACCTGTTGTTTGATTATTAAAAGCATTGTAAACAGCGTATGTTTTAATTAGTTCATTATAGAATATTTATAGTGAAATGGCAATTTGGAGGGAGCTATGTTCGCCAAGTATAAAGATGTTGTCTATCAATGTGTCATAGTTGCTATTGGTTGTGCAATTTTTGGTGCTGGTTTAGATGCCTTTGTACTACCTCACAAACTGGTTAGTACTGGTATTAGTGGGGTAGGGTTGATTTTGTATTATCTAACGGGATTATCCGTTGGTTCTTGGAACGTTATTTTGAACGTCCCTATATTTTGGGCTGCTTGGAAGTGGCTTGGTAAACGCGTAGTGCTTAATACCTTGTATGGTACGCTCATGTTATCGTGGATGATTGATCTGTTTAGTTTCTTGCAATATGACATGATCATTAAGGATCCACTACTCAGTTCTATGATGGCAGGTATCACAACTGGACTAGGGCTTGGTATCGTCTACCGTGTAGGTGGTAATACAGGAGGCCTTGATCCAATTGCACTTATCGTTCGTAAATATTATGGCCTTCAAATGGGGTCCATTAATAGCGCTATCAACTGTGCCATCCTCTTAGTTGCTGTCGGCGTTGTTGGACTTGAAGCGGTAGCTGTAACTCTTATCAGTGTGTATGTGTATACTATTATTACAAATAAGGTGGTAATCGGCTTTAATCAACGTAAAGTTGCTTTTATCATTACCTATCGCACCGATGAAGTATGTGAGTGTATTATCAATAAGGTTGGTCGTGGTGCCACTATTATTAATGGTATTGGTGCCTATACACGGACGCCTAAGCAAATTGTGATGGTTGCAGTCAACTTGCTGCAGGTAAATAAATTGAAAGAGGTTATTCAAGAAGCGGACCCAAATGTGTTTACCTTGATTACTGATGCCCAAGAGGTTATCGGTCAAGGTTTTACTCAACCTATTGTTCCTGCGGAAATATCTAAACAGCTAAAATCACAAGATATAACTACCGAAGCGAACAATAATGTTGTAATAGATGAAAATAGTTGTAACAAATTAAAATAAAGAATTATGATAAATCTCTGGCTGTTGTCATCTTATATTAATTATGCGTAAATATAATATTTTATGAATGATACATACATTTTGAAAATAATTTAATGTGATTGATTGAATATCAAGGTTGTAAAATGAGAGGGCTTGCCCTCAAGATAAGATTAGAGGTTTCTATGACTCACAAATTAGCAGGTACGCCTGTACAAGAACAAGATATTATCGATGTGCAAACCCTTGTGGATGCATATTTTGATAATACTCCGGATATTACAGATCCGACACAACTCGTATCCTTTGGCACATCTGGCCATCGCGGTACATCTTTAAATAGTACGTTTACAGATTTACATGTGGCCGCTATTACACAGGCTATTTGTGATGGCCGTGGTCAATTCGGCGCTACAGGTCCGATTTTTGTCGGTCAAGATACACATGCTTTATCTCAGCCAGCCCTTGTGACGGTTCTAGAGGTCCTTGCTGGCAATGGTGTAACGGCAATGGTTGATTCCGATATGGATTTCGTGCCAACACCATCTATATCTCGTGCTATTATTCGTTATAATGAAAGCCACGATGATAAGGCGGATGGTATCGTGATTACGCCTTCTCATAACCCTCCAGATAATGGGGGCATCAAGTATAATGCTACCAATGGTGGTCCAGCGGATACGTTGATTACGAAATGGATTGAAACACGTGCCAATGAGTATGTTCACGCATATTGTGAATTAGAAGGATTTAAACGTATTAGTATCGAAAATATTGAACCCGACCAACAGGTTCCATATGACTATAAAGGTCTATATGTAGAAGAACTATCTTCTATCATTAATATGGAGGCAATCCAAAGTGCAAAACCTAAGGTCCTCGTTAATGCCCTCGGCGGTAGTGGACTAGGTTATTGGCGTGCTATTAAAGAGCGGTATAATCTAAACCTAGATATTATTAATGATGAGTATGATCCAACCTTTAGCTTTATGACCTATGACCATGATGGTAAGGTACGTATGGATTGCTCATCTGAATATGCCATGGCTGACGTAATTAAACAAATTGGTAATTATGATCTCGCTGTTGGGAATGACCCTGATTATGATCGCTATGGTATCGTTAGTCCGCATGGGCTAGCTTCTCCAAACGCATTTCTTGTGACTGCGGCGGATTATTTGTTTACGACTCGTGGTTGGACAAATAAAGGGGTCGGTAAAACCGTTGTTTGTACCACTATGATTGATAAATGGGCTGCTAGTAAAGAGGTTCCTGTTTATGAGGTTCCAGTAGGTTTTAAATATTTTAGTTCCCTATTATTCGATGGTGAGATTGGTATTGGCGGTGAAGAATCTGCTGGTGCATCGTTCCTTAAAAAAGACGGTACCGTATGGACTACTGATAAAGATGGCATGGTAATGGCTCTCCTTGCGATGGAAATGTATGCCGTTATGGGGGCTACTGTTGACCGACTCTATAATAATCTTGTTGTAGGGTGTGGCGATCCTCGTTTTGGTCGTATTGATGCGCCTTGTACAAAGGAGGCCAAGGTTAAGTTGAAACAATTAAATGCAAGCTCCATTACGGCTACCGAAGTAGATGGTGATGCGATTACTAATGTTCGCACTACTTCTCTGTATAAAGATATGCCTATCGATGGTGTTCGTGTGGAAACGGAAACAGGATGGTTTGTAGCACGCCCATCTGGCACTGAAGATTTATATAAAATTTATGGTGAAAGCTATAAAGGGGATAAAGGTCTTATCGCATTGTTAACTGCTGGTGAAGAGATTGTAACAAGTGCTTTGTCTGACGAAGTGTAACATGTTGTTTTCACTAGAAAACTCATAAAGATTTCACTCATGAAAAATAATAAATGTGTTATAATATATTAATATAGTTTATTGAATGCCCTATACTGGCTATATAGCTTGTAGTGCTTAGAGAAGGTGATGTTATGAAATTAGTTGTTACCGTTGTCGGCGTAGACCGCGTTGGTATCATTGCTGGGGTTAGTACCGTACTCGCTAACTACGGTGTAAATATTATGTCGATAAATCAGACCATCCTTGATGGCGTTTTCAATATGATTATGATGTGTGAAACTAAGTCTGAAGATATGAAAAATCTTACAGCTATCCAAGAGGCTTTGACGAATCAAGGTAAAGAACTAGGTGTTGAAATCCGTGCACAACATGCTGATATTTTCTTAAGTATGCACCGCGTAGGATAGGAGGCACTTATGTTATCTATCGACAATATTTTAGAAACGAATCAGATGATTCACGATAACAAGCTTGATGTGCGTACTATTACGATGGGGATTAGCTTGCTAGAATGTGCATCTAGTTCTGGTAAAGAGCTGTGTGACCGTATTTATGACCGTATTACAAAAGAGGCAGAACATCTTGTATCTACAGGGGAAGATATTGAGCGAGAATTCGGCATCCCTATTATCAATAAGCGTATTTCTGTAACACCCATTTCTCTAGTTGCAGGGGGTAGTGATTTAACATCTTATGTTCCTGTGGCGGAAGCTATGGATCGTGCTGCAAAAACTGTAGGTGTTAATTTTATTGGCGGCTTTTCTGCGCTTGTAACAAAGGGCGCCACTCGAGCTGACCGCATTTTGATTGACTCTATTCCTGAAGCGCTGGCAACTACGGATATCGTTTGTAGCTCTGTTGCTGTGGGCTCTACTAAAACTGGTATTAACATGGACGCAGTGCGAGACATGGGAATCATCGTTAAGAAAACTGCAGAGCTTACAAAGGATAATGATGCTCTTGGTTGTGCTAAGCTCGTAATATTCTGTAATCCTGTAGAGGATAATCCATTTATGGCGGGTGCTTTCTTCGGGGTAACAGAAGGGGATAGTGCTATTTCTGTAGGTGTATCTGGCCCGGGCGTTGTAAAACATGCGCTTGAATCCGTTCGAGGTCAATCCTTTGACGTTGTAGCAGAAACGATTAAACGTACTGCTTTTAAAATCACGCGCGTAGGTCAATTGGTAGCGCAAGAGGCATCTCGCCGCCTAGGTAAACCATTTGGTATTATTGATTTATCTTTGGCGCCAACGCCAGCTGTAGGTGACTCTGTAGCTCATGTTCTTGAAGAAATGGGCTTGTCCTCTTGTGGTTGTCATGGCACTACAGCGGCACTAGCATTACTTAATGATGCGGTGAAAAAAGGTGGTCTTATGGCTTCCTCTCACGTAGGTGGTCTTAGTGGTGCATTCATTCCTGTCTCGGAAGATGCAGGCATGATTGATGCTGTATCCTGTGGCAGTTTGACACTTGATAAATTAGAGGCCATGACATGTGTTTGTTCTGTAGGGCTTGATATGATTGCTATTCCTGGAGACACTACTGCTGATACCATTTCTGCTATCATTGCAGATGAATCAGCAATTGGTATGATTAATAATAAGACAACTGCGGTTCGTGTAATTCCTGTACCTGGTAAGACTGTTGGAGAGGTTGTTGAATTTGGTGGATTATTAGGTTATGCTCCTATTATCGAAGTGAGTCCATATAGTGCAGCCGAGTTCATTGCCCGCGGTGGCAGAATTCCTGCTCCTATTCGTAGCTTAACGAACTAATCCGTTTTTACAACCTACTTGTTGGAGGTGTCTTATGAGTGAATATGTGCTCGATTATGTGTGGGCCTTTGCAGTAGCGCTCATCATAACCTTTGCACTTACCCCATTGGTAAAACGCTTTGCCGTTGCTGTTGGGGCAATAGATAAGCCTGATGCTCGAAAGGTGCATCATGGTGCGATTCCACGACTTGGTGGATTAGCAATCTTTCTCGGTTATGTGGGATCGGTTCTTTTTAACGATTCCATTCCGCATGATCATAAATTGTTTGGGTTTGTCCTTGGTACAGTCATTTTGGTGCTAGTTGGTATTTGGGACGACATTAAACAAATTGAGCCAAAAACTAAGTTAATGGGCCAAATTATAGCAGCCGCTATCCTGGTGGCTTATGATATTCGAGTAGATTTCATTAACCTTCCTTGGGGTGGTGTAGTATATCTCAAGTATTGGGCTATTCCATTGACTATTTTCTGGATAGTTGGTTTTACAAATATTGTAAACCTCATCGATGGCCTTGATGGCTTGGCTGCAGGTATTTCCTTTATCGCATGTATCGCTGTTTGTGCAATGACATTGCAACTTGGTCAAACTGATCTTGCTTGTATCTCTCTTGCTTTAGCAGGTGCGACTGTAGGTTTCTTGCGGTATAACTTCAATCCTGCAAAAATATTCATGGGTGATACGGGATCCATGTTATTAGGCTATACATTAGCAGCTATTTCCGTTATGGGCGCTGTGAAGACAGCTGCTATGATTGCTCTAGTGGTACCTGCCATTGTGTTAGGCTTGCCTATTTTAGACACCTTATTTGCCATTGTGCGCCGTAAAATCAGTGGACGTCCCATCTTTAAACCCGATAAAGGTCATGTTCACCATCGCTTATTGGCACAAGGATTAACACAAAAGCAAGCTGTATTGTTGATGTATGCAGTAACAGCTCTTTTCGGCGGTGTATCTGTTATCGTTGCAGAGGTTAATGCTTGGGTCGGCGCGACCTTGGTATTAGTAATTTTCTTGTGTAGTATTTATATTGCACGACGTCTTGGCGTTATCATGCATAGTGATGCGGCAGGGCATCCGTTACCACGTCCTACAATTGAACGCAGCGACTCGGATGATACCATATCCTTTGATCGCGATGAATTGGCTAAAGCCTTGGAGAATACTGATGATTCTCATAAGGAATAACCATCTGTGGGGCGCTTGGCGCCCCATTTTTTCTATCCTACTACGTTGGAGGCAACTATGTTAAAAGTTATGACAATCTTTGGTACAAGACCTGAGGCTATCAAGATGGCTCCTCTTGTAAAAGCATTACAAGCAGCACCAGATATGGAACCTATCGTAACCGTTACGGCACAGCATCGAGATATGCTCGATCAAGTACTAAACTTGTTTAATATTACCCCAGACTATGATTTAAATATTATGAGCCAAGGTCAAACACTATATGATGTAACTAATCGTGCTTTGATGGGCCTTAAAGATGTATTAGAAGAAGCAAAACCTGATGTGGTACTCGTTCATGGTGATACTACAACTACCTTTGCTGGGGCATTGGCTTCTTTCTACCAAGAAATTCCTGTAGGTCACGTAGAAGCAGGACTACGGACAGGTGATATTTACTCTCCATTCCCTGAAGAGATGAATCGAAAATTGACGGGTTCGATCGCGACGTATCACTTTGCGCCTACTTCTAGTTCTGAAAGCAATTTAAAAAAAGAAAATATTAATACAGAACATCTTTATGTAACGGGGAATACTGTTATCGATGCTCTTGATACGACGGTACAAGACAGCTATGTATTCGATGATGCAGCTATTAATGCTCTTGATCCTAAAAAACGTACGGTTCTTGTTACCACACATCGCCGAGAAAACTTAGGTGAACCTATGCGCCATGTATATCAAGCCATTCGAGATTTAATCAATGAATTTGAAGATATTCAAGTTGTTTTCCCTGTACATAAAAATCCTAAAGTTCGCCAAGTTGTACAAGAGGAACTTGGTTCTGTGGAGCGTGTTACATTAATTGACCCTCTTGACTATGAACCGTTTGCAAACTTGATGGCTAAATCTTACTTGATTTTGACTGATTCAGGTGGGATTCAAGAAGAAGCCCCAGCTCTTGGTAAGCCAGTTCTCGTATTACGTGATACGACAGAACGTCCTGAAGCGGTAGAAGCAGGCACTGTTCGCCTTGTAGGTACTGATAAGGATGCGGTACATAAAGCCGCTTATGAATTATTGAGCAATACGGAAGCGTATAAGTTGATGTCTAATTCTGTTAACCCCTATGGTGACGGAAAAGCCTCTGAACGCATCATTCAAGCGTTGCGACATGAATTCTTAGGTGATGCGCGTCGTCCTGAACGTTTTGGTAAATAATATGGATAAGGATCTTGTGAAAGCCCTCGCCATGGCAACATCAGCGGGGGTCACACTGGTCTCCTGTATAGGAGGTTTTATTTGGCTAGGTTATAAATTGGATACTTGGCTTCAAACGGAACCACTCTGCATGGTCATATTTGGCCTAATAGGAGCTATAACAGGGTTTTATATGTTATATAAACAAGTTAAGTAGTGAGGTATGTATGAATCAATATATAAAATTCATAGTGCGCGTGCTACTGTCTTGTTTTTTTATTGCCTTTTTAGGTGTAATAATACAGGTTGCATGCGGATTACAACACTATGTATGGGGATGGCTGTGGGGCATTTTTATAATGGTGCTCTACTTGCTTAGCCTTGCACTACATGGTCAAGCAATTATATTAGGTGATCCTTATAAGGCTGTTCGTAAGGCGCGTAGACAGATGGTGTGGCGTCTTATGCTTGTTGGATCTTTAGTCGTATTAGGTTTGAAGATTCCCCATGTAGAAGCAATTAGTATGTTTGTAGCGATTGCACTTATCCAGCCTGCACTTTATATAGTGTATTGGCGGTTTAGTGGACGGTTCTAATTTTTATTATTTTAATTAAGAATTTTATTGCATTTAAATTAATGTATTGTATTCCAATTAATGTATTGATGTGGATTTTAATAAGACATGGAGTCGTATTCTAATAATGCATTGAATACATTCTATTTATGATTATTTGGAATTGTTTACCCTTCAAGTGTTGATTATATATCTATAACGATGTATGATGATACATATATATTATATTTATATTAATGTAAATATATTAGGTTTTTATTAGGTTTATGGAAGGGGTTGAGAACGTGGAATTACATGCGGGACACCATGAGGTCGTGCAGTGGTTGGGGTTGACATTTAATATGGATACTTTAATTGCTACATGGGTTACTATGGCTATTGTAATACTGATAACAGTATTAGCCACCCGGGGACGTAAATTGGTGCCTGTAGGCTTGCAGAATATAGTGGAATCTATATTAGAAGGCTTAGAGGGGCAATTAGCTCCGAATTTGGGTCGCCATTGGCCGATGGTGAGTTCCTTGTTATTTACGTTTTTCTTATTTATTTTTGTAGGAAATGAGTTAGGCTTAATGCCAACATTCAAGGCTTTAACATCACCAACATCCGATATTAACACTACAATTGCATTAGCTTTATGTAGTACATTAGTGGTATGGGTTATGGGGGTTAAAGTTAAAGGCTTATCTTATTTTAAGCATTTTGTACGACCTTATAAGGCTTTGTTAATACTCAATATTTTCGAGGAAATTGCTAGACCTGTTACACTTGCTTTCCGTCTATTCGGTAACATTGTGGCAGGTGAAATTTTGTTAGAAGTATTATATAACTTGCCTTGGTTTGTGCCGGTACCATGGGTTTGGATTGCTTTTAGTCTATTTATTGGTATTATTCAAGCCTTTATTTTTACCGTTCTTACTGCATCCTATTTGGGGATGGGGCTTAGTGAGGAACATTAATTAATTTATATGGAGGATATATTATGGAAGCTCAAGGTTTATTCGCGTTAGCAGCGGCAATTGCAGTAGGTTGTGGTGCTATTGGTGCAGGTATCGGTGATGGTCTTGTATCTAGCAAAGTTATTGAAGGTATTACACGCCAACCTGAATTGCGCGGTCAATTGATGTCTACTATGTTCGTAGCGATTGGTTTGATCGAAGCGATGCCTATCATCGGTGTAGTAGTAGCATTTATTTTGTTATTCAGATAATAACGAGGAGGAATAACCTTGGTTGACTTAAGCCTTGGAACGATTCTTGCTCAAATGTTGAACTTTTTTATATTAGTTTGGCTATTGGCTCGTTTTGCATATAAACCATTATTGGCTATAATGACAGAACGTAAAGAACGAATTGCTAAAGACTTAGAAGCTGCAGAACAAGCTCGCGCAGAAGCAGAGGGGTTTAAAGCTGATTATGCAGCTCAAATTGCTAATGCTCGTATAGAGGCACAACAAATTGTTGAAAAAGCAGTTCAAGAAGCAGAAAATACAACACGTGAACAATTGTCAACAGCACGCGAGCAAATTGAACAAGAAAAAAATCGTGCTCGCCAAGATATCGCTATTGAACGCGATCGTGCTATGAACAGCTTGCGTAACGAAGTGGTATCTTTATCTGTAGCTATGGCTGGTAAAGTTGTTGCTAAAGATATGAACAGCGAAACTAATACAAAATTGATCGAAGACGCTATTCGTCAACTTGATAGTAAAACGATAGGGTTGTGATACGATGAGCATAGAAATTGTAGCAGATAAATACAGTTCAGCTATGTTTGAATTAGCTCAAGAACAAAATATTTTGGAACTCATGGAGGAGCAATTAGGTTATGTAGCGTCCGTTATGGCGGAACAGCCTGAACTTCGTTCATTCCTTGAAAATCCAATCGTTACAGAAGATGCAAAGATTAAGTTAGTTGGTTCTATCTTTGAATCTAGTATCGACAAAGTTGCTTTACATTTTATCTATGTGATGATTAAACGTGGGCGCCATCGTTATATTGCGCAGGCCATTGCAGCGTTTATTCAAAAATCACGAGAGGCTCGTGGCATTTTGGAAGCTACTGTAACTGTAGCAGAACCAATCACAGCTGAGGTAGAAGCATCTGTACAAGCTAAATTACGAGAAGTAACAGGGAAAGATGTTATTTTATCTGTGCGCCAAGATCCATCAATTATGGGTGGTATCGTTATCCAAGTAGGAGATAAACGCATTGATGGTTCTGTATCTCGTCGTTTAGAGGAATTAGAAAAATCTTTATTAAGAACGAACTCTATTAGATAGGGGTGAATGGGTATATATGAAAATGAAGCCTGAAGAAATCACTGCTATAATCAAACAGCAGATTCAGGACTATGATGTTGACCTCAATGTCGATGACGTGGGTACTGTTCTCGACGTAGGGGATGGCATCGCCCATATTTATGGTCTTGAAAGAGCCATGGCCGGTGAGTTGCTAGAATTACCACACGGCGTATATGGCTTGGTTTTGAACTTAGAATTAGATAATGTTGGTGCCGTACTATTAGGTGATGACTTCTTGATTAAAGAAGGAGACCAAGTGCGTCGTACTGGCAAAATTATGGACGTTCCTGCTGGAGATGCCTTGATTGGTCGTGTAGTAAATCCTCTTGGTCAACCTCTTGATGGCAAGGGTGCTATTCAAGCTACAGAACGTCGTCCTATCGAACATCCAGCACCTGGTATTGCGGATCGTCAATCCGTAAACGAACCATTGCAAACAGGTCTTAAAGCGATTGATGCGATGGTACCAATCGGCCGTGGTCAACGTGAGCTTATCATCGGTGACCGTGGTACAGGTAAAACTGCGATTGCCTTAGATACTATTTTGAACCAAAAAGGCAAAGATGTTATTTGTATTTATGTAGCTATTGGTCAAAAAGAATCTACGGTTGCTCGCGTAGTGCAAAAGCTTGAAGAAGCAGGCGCTATGGAATATACAATCGTAGTTTCTGCGAGTGCTTCCACAGGTGCACCTCTTCAATACATTGCACCATATGCTGGTGTTGCCATGGGTGAATACTTTATGTACCAAGGTAAACACGTATTATGCGTATATGATGACTTAACAAAACAAGCGGCTGCATATCGTGCTATGTCCCTATTATTGCGCCGTCCACCAGGGCGTGAAGCATATCCAGGTGACGTATTCTACTTACACAGTCGTCTATTAGAGCGGGCTGCGAAACTTTCATCTGAACTTGGTGGAGGTTCTATTACAGCGTTGCCAATCATTGAAACACAAGCAGGTGACGTATCTGCATACATTCCAACAAACGTAATTTCCATTACTGATGGTCAAATTTTCTTGGGAACAGATATGTTCTATTCTGGTATTCGTCCAGCTGTTGACGTAGGTTTGTCCGTATCCCGTGTAGGTGGTAGCGCACAAACTAAAGCGATGAAGCAAGTGGCGGGCCAATTGCGTTTGGACCTTGCTCAATATCGTGAGTTGGCTGCTTTCGCTCAGTTTGGTTCCGACCTTGATGCGGCTACACGCGCTCAACTTGATCGTGGTGAACGCTTAACTGAAATGTTAAAACAAGGTCAATATGAGCCTATGAGTGTAGCGGAAATGGTTATCAACCTTTACGCTGGTACTAAAGGGTACTTAGCAGATATTCAAGTGGCAGATGTATTGTCCTTTGAAGCTGAACTTTTACGTTATGTAAAAGCAAATTACCCTGAAATCATCACTAACATTGAAACGTCTAAGAAAATTGACGAAGAAACTGAAAATCTATTGAAGCAAGCAATCCCAGAATGTGTTGAAGCATTTGGCTCTACACATACATTAGTGTCTCGTAAGGAGGCGTAATGTATGGCTAGTGCACAAGATTTGCGAAAACGCATAAAAAGTGTTACCAATACGCAACAAATTACAAAAGCGATGAAGATGGTAGCTTCTGCTCGTCTTCGTAGGGCACAAACAAAAGCGGAAGCTACTCGTCCTTACGCAGAAAAGATAGGGCAAATCTTGCGTCATATGTCTAATAGTGATTTAGAAGGCTTTGAAAGTCCTCTCTTAGATGTGCGACCTGTAGAGCGCACTTGCTATATTGTAGTAGGTGCAGATAAAGGTCTTGCAGGGGCATTTTCGTCTAATGTGTTGAAATTTGCTATGGAACAATTACATGGTAAATCTCCTGATACATACCGTGTTATCACGGCAGGCAGAAAGCCTAGAGATAGCATGAAATCTAGAGGTATTCGCATCGATAAGTCTTATGCGGGCTTTTCTGATAAACCGTCCTATGAACATGCGCGTGCCATCATGCATGAAGCACTTTCACTATATGAACGTCATGAAGTAGACGAAGTCATCATGATCTATACACGTTTTGTAAATTCTATGACGCAAATTGCACAGGCTGAGCGCTTGTTGCCAATAGAGCAACCACAAGATGAGGTAAAAGGCGAAGAGTATGATTTTATGCCGTCCGCTGTATCCGTCTTGGAGGCGTTGCTGCCAAAATACTTAGAAATTACAGTTTATAATGGATTGTTACAATCTGCAGCTAGTGAATTGGGTGCTCGTATGACGGCCATGACATCGGCTACAGATAATGCAGGGGAACTCATTGAGTCCTTAGGCCTTGAATACAACAAGTTGCGTCAATCTAGCATTACAAACGAAATTTCTGAAATCGTTGGTGGCGCTAATGCCTTGCAATAGATAAGGAGACATCTGTCGATGAGTAATAATATTGGTAAAGTTGTGCAGGTCATCGGCCCAGTTGTAGACGTGCGCTTTGATGCTGGTCATTTACCAGCTATCTACAACGCCATCCACATCTACCATGACCACAAGGCACACGATAGACAAAAAATCGTAGTAGAGGTTATGCAACACTTAGGCGACGATACAGTTCGTTGCGTTGCCATGAGTTCTACTGACGGTATGACACGTAATATGGAAGCAGAAGATACTGGTGCTCCAATTTCCGTTCCTGTAGGGGAAGGCGTATTGGGTCGTATCTTTAACGTACTTGGTGAAACTGTAGACCATGATCCAGCTCCAGTTGTGGCTGATGAAAAATGGCCTATTCACCGTCCAGCACCTAAATTTGATGACCTTTCTCCAGATACACAAATCTTGGAAACAGGTATTAAGGTCGTTGACCTTATCGCTCCATACGTAAAAGGTGGTAAAATCGGTCTTTTCGGTGGTGCCGGTGTAGGTAAAACCGTATTGATTATGGAATTGATTCACAATGTTGCTACAGAGCACGGCGGCTATTCCGTATTCTCCGGTGTAGGGGAACGTACTCGTGAAGGTAATGACTTGTGGAACGAAATGAAAGAGTCTGGCGTTATCAATAAAACAGCCCTCGTATATGGACAAATGAATGAGCCACCAGGGGCTCGTATGCGCGTAGGTCTTACTGGTCTTACAATGGCTGAATACTTCCGTGATGTGAAAAAACAAGACGTGCTCTTGTTCATCGATAACATCTTCCGCTTTATTCAAGCGGGGTCCGAAGTATCCGCCCTCTTAGGTCGTATGCCATCTGCCGTAGGTTACCAACCTACATTGGCTAATGACGTAGGGGCATTGCAAGAGCGTATTACATCTACAAAAGAAGGCTCTATTACCTCCGTACAAGCTGTATATGTACCTGCCGATGACTTGACTGACCCGGCTCCAGCAGCGACATTCGCTCACTTGGATGCGACAACAGTATTGTCTCGTTCCATTGCGGAACTTGGTATCTATCCAGCGGTGGATCCTCTGGACTCTACAAGCCGTATTTTGGACCCACATGTACTTGGTGAAGAGCACTACGCAGTAGCTCGTGGAGTACAAGAAGTATTGCAAAAATATCGCGATCTTCAAGATATTATCGCAATCCTCGGTATGGAAGAATTGTCTGACGAAGATAAACTCACTGTATCTCGCGCTCGTAAGATTCAACGTTTCTTGAGTCAACCATTCTTCGTAGCAGAAGTATTTACCGGTTCTCCTGGTAAATATGTGCCATTGTCCGAAACATTGAGAGGCTTCAGAGAGATCTTGGATGGTAAACATGATGAATTGCCAGAAGGTGCATTCTACATGGTTGGTACCATTGATGAAGCCATTCAAAAAGCAAAGGAAATGCAAGAGAAGGGGGAATAATCCATGGCGGAACCTATGACCCTACAGATAATTACACCTGATGCAATCGTATTCGAGGGCCAATCTACATTCTTTGTAGGTAAAGCTATCGATGGTGGTTTTGGTATTTTGCCAAATCATGCGCCTATGATTATTGCATTAGACTTGGCACCTTTACGCATTGAACAACCAGATGGAACATCTCGTGAATATGCTGTATTTGGTGGCTTCTGTGAAATTGAACATAATAAGGTGAGTATTGTAACCCCTGACTGTCAAGATCCAACATCCATTGATGTGGAACGTGCTCGTCGAGCTAAAGAGCGTGCAGAAGGTCGGTTATCAAATCCTACACCTGATATTGATGTAGAAAGAGCGGAAGCAGCATTGCAACGTGCTTTACTGCGCTTGCATGTTACAAAAATGTTATAAGAAAAAGGCTAGCCATCTGGCTAGCCTTTTTATCTTTCTAATTTTGATTATAAAACGCTCACACCTTTTAAGGAGTATGCAGTATTCTTAGGTTGTTCTACTTGAAAATCTAATACAACAGGTGCCTCAGAATTGATACCAGGTGCTTGGTAGCGGTCACGATCTGTTGGAATTCGTTTGTATGGTAATTTATCAAGTAATATAGTCATAACTTTGTTCCAAACTGATTTATGTGTTGGCATAGTTAAAGAGTCATCAGTTTGGTTGAAGCCCGTACGAACAGTATGGATTACCTTATCGTTTACATCATAATAGTATAAAAGGGCATTAACCTTTGCAGCGATATAAATTTCATGATTATCCTTATTGTATGGATCTGGGCTGTTAATAGTATTAACTTGTACATATACGTCTTGTAATGGTACAGGCATAATAACGATTTCAGAATTTTGGGCCTCTGCAATTTGAGCAAGATCAGCGGCTTTAATTTCTGCAGTTGGTGTGTTAGTACTTACAATGGTTGTATCATAGTAAGGATATTTAAGTGTATTTGATAAGCGATCTGTCATGTAGTGACCAAATTGAGCTGTGTTTTCATTGCGCAAATTTGCTGGTACAACAATAGTTACTTTGCGGCTTGGAAAGTTTTCCAAGAGACCATCATGACTTGTACTAGTAGCATTAATAGTTGCTTTTTCTGAAACTCCAGAAATTGGTGTAGATGTTGGTGTGGCAGCTACTTTTATGACAGGCTCCATATTTGTTTTAGGGGTCAATGTAGAAGCCTCATTACTTGTGTTACTTTGTATAGTGCTAAGAACCACAGGTTGCGTTGTATTTGGTGTTAGCTGACTCAAATCGATCATAGCGGCACTGGCTGTTGTAAATGCAGTTGTGAGTAGTACAGCAAGTACTGTAAGTAGTGGACGTTTATAGAGTCCGAAGTTATGTAACATAATTCCTCCTCTTAATAAAACTCTTTTAAAATTACAAATTATACAATTTATATTATTATATCATATATATAAAAAAAAGGAGCAAGCTTAACAGCTTGCTCCTTTAGTTTGGTGGACGATGACAGGATCGAACTGCCGACATCCTGCTTGTAAGGCAGGCGCTCTCCCAGCTGAGCTAATCGTCCATATGTGGTGACCCGTCCGGGAATCGAACCCGGGATACCGCCGTGAAAGGGCGGTGTCTTAACCGCTTGACCAACGGGCCAAAAAAATGGCTCCTCGAGTAGGACTCGAACCTACGACCGATCGGTTAACAGCCGATTGCTCTACCGACTGAGCTATCGAGGAATGGTACGATTGTTATTATATGTTAGTTTAATTATAAAAGCAAGCATTTTTTTTAGAACACTATAAAATAGATATTGTCAATTATGACTAAAAGACATAACTTTATAAATAAAATTAGTTATCAATAATTTTGATGAGAGAGTCATTAAAATTAATAAAATCTATAGAGCTTATTAACTATAGATATTTACTGCGTTCTAAGATGATTGTATGGCTCTAAATGAATGGGAGTTAGCAATATAAGTATATTGAAGATAATCGGTATACATATGCATTATAGAAAAGTTTAAAAGATTTAGTTGAAAAGTAGTATCAGTTAAGATGAAAGTGTATTTATCTTATTAGATATAGTCTATGTTTGTGGTTCATTTTAAACCAAATTTATATATAAGAAAGTAGGTAAAAATATAAGATATTAAAATCTTATTGATATGTGATAGACTATGACTTTTATCACAGAATGGGGCTTTTTTAGTGACTGGAGAATAAAGTCTATGTAGGCTATTGAAAAACCGAAATATATACAAAAATATTCATGAAAACAATTCTCAAAAACTGGAAAAGCATTGAGAAAACTGTATAGGTGAGACGTTGAATCCCCTTATATTGTGTGCTACGATTTATGTATAGAGTTAATCTCATCGGTTTGAGATAGATATTCTTTCATATGTTTGAGAATTTTATTTTATCTCATCGGTATTAGAATTAATATTCAACTATTTTCCTGAGGAGGGATTATCTTGCGCGAGATTCAAGTATCTGAAATCACAAAAACAGTCCGTCAAATGTGTATGGACGCAGCTTACCACTTGCCAAAAGACATCTATGAAGGTTTGAAAAAAGGCCGTGAAACAGAAGAGTCTTCGGTAGGTCGTATCGTTCTTGATCAAATTATTAAAAATGCAGAAATTGCCGATGCTGAAGATCGTCCATACTGCCAAGATACTGGTATGACTATGGTATTCTTAAAAGTTGGTCAAGATGTTCATTTCGTTGGTGGTGATCTTACAGAAGCTATCAATGCTGGTGTTGCAGCTGGTTATGTTGAAGGTTATCTTCGTAAATCCGTTGTAGCTGAACCATTGTTCAACCGTAAAAATACACAAAATAACACACCTGCAATCATCTACACTGAAATCGTTCCTGGCGATAAAGTAGATATTCAAGTAGAATTAAAAGGTTTCGGTTCTGAAAATAAATCCGATGTAGCTATGCTCGTACCTGCTGATGGTGTGGAAGGCGTTAAAAATGCAGTCCTTGAAATCGTAAAACATGCAGGCCCTAACCCATGCCCTCCAATCGTACTCGGCATTGGTATTGGCGGTACTATGGACCAAGCAGCTGTTATGTCCAAAAAAGCGTTGCTTCGTGACATTAGTGTACCTCATAAAGATGCAGACTATGCAAAATTAGAAGAAGAAATCATGGAAATGGTTAACAAAACTGGTATTGGACCACAATTGGGTGGCACTACAACTTGTATCGGTGTAAACATCGAATGGGGTGCAACTCACATCGCAGGTCTTCCTGTTGCAGTTACTATCATGTGCCATGCTGCTCGTCATGCTCACGTAGTACTTTAATCGATAGGAGGTAAAAACAATGGCTGAATCAATTCGCATTAATACTGAAGAATATAATGAAGAGTTTTCCCGCAAATTAAAAGTTGGTGATAGCGTTCTTATTACTGGTAAAATTTACTCCGCTCGTGACGCTGCTCATAAAGTTATGACTGAAGCTTTAGCGCGTGGTGAAAAATTGCCAATCGATTGGACAAATAAGTTTGTTTATTATCTTGGACCAACACCTGCAAAACCTGGTGATCCAATTGGTTCCGCTGGTCCTACAACTTCCGGTCGTATGGATGCTTACACACCAACAATGCTTGATCAAGGTATCAAAGGCATGATTGGTAAAGGTTCCCGTAAACCAGAAGTAGTTGAATCCATGAAGAAAAATGGTTGCACATACTTCGCAGCAGTTGGTGGCGCGGCAGCATTGATTGCAAAATCCATCAAAAAATATGAAGTACTTGCTTATGGTGAACTTGGACCAGAAGCTTTGGCTGAATTGACTGTTGAAGATTTCCCTTGCATCGTGGTTGGCGATACTGAAGGTAATAACTTCTACGAATTAGGCCAAAAACCTTACAGAAAAATCTAATATCACCATTGAGTGATTGAAAGAGGCTTGCTAAAGCAAGCCTCTTTTTGTTGTTAAGTCATAATCATAAGATGTTCATCCGTTACGTGTAGAGTTTAGTCTACCGATTCTGTCGGTTTTATGATAATATACATATAGATTTTATACATTCAATTTGAGTGAGGCGATAACATGACTTCTGTAGAAACTATTCGTCAGTCAACTCGCAACGCGATGGCTGAATTACTTGATTTAGCAAAGGTTCGCGAAGGTCAATTATTCGTTGTTGGCTGTTCCACTAGCGAAATTGTAGGTAAAAAAATCGGCACTGACTCTCACCTTGATGTGGCTCAGGTCGTATTTGATGAAATATACAATGCTGTTAAGGCTAAAGGACTTAACTTGGCTATTCAATGTTGTGAACATATTAATCGTGCACTTGTTATGGAACGTAGCGCCATGACATGGGAGGAGGAAGTTAATGTTGTTCCTCAACGTCATGCGGGTGGTGCCCTGGCTGTGATGGCGTACAAATATTTTGATGATCCTGTGATGGTTGAATTTATTCAAGCTGATGTAGGCATCGATATTGGAGATACTTTCATTGGTATGCACATGAAACACGTTGCAGTGCCTGTACGTCTTTGTGTGAAAGAAATTGGGAAAGCACATGTGACCGCTTGTCGTGTTCGTCCGAAGAGCATTGGCGGTGAGCGTGCTGTATATAATGAAGCATTGATGTAGGGGGATAGTATGTCAAACCTAATACCGTATTTTGTATTAGCCGTCGTGGCATTGGGATTCTTTGCTGTTTGCTATGCTGTATTTAGCGGTGATGATGGTGAAAGTAAGGCAAAAGAAAAATCCTATAAAAACATAAGTAATAAAAATAATCCTAAAGCGCATAATGATGTTATATTTGCAACGGAGTCGCAAGAGGGCAATGTAACAATCACACATACGAGTGGAACTAATGTATATACTGCATCAATTCCGGATACAGTTGAAACGGTGGTCGGTGAAGAGCGAGAACCGGCTGAACCTCTGGTTGATCCTATAGATACCTCTTATAATAAAAGAAGTACTCTAAAGTCTAATTCAAGTCATGTTTCAGAGGGAGAATATGCGTTAGCATTAGGTTCGGATAATGGAACACCAATAGGTTCGGATAATGGCACACCAATAGGGGATGAAACCATTGTGATGACAGCCGTATCAGATCTTAAGCAAGCTAATCAAGCCAATCAAGGTGTTACTCCGTTGGTGGATAAAACTATTGTCCTCGATGTTGTTACAGATGAACTTCTCAATAACGCAAACAATGTTGAAGATACAATTGCTATGGGTGAATCTGTGGAAGCCTTTGAAGCTGATGAAGCGGATAGCATAGATGCTACACAGATGATAGGTGGTGCAAACGAAATACAAACCGTGGAAGGTCCATCGGTATTAGATGAAACGCGTTTGTTTGATGCTTCTGAAATTGAAGCACAATTGGCGGCAACAAGTTTAACTGAAGAGGAGGAACCGCATGGTCAATGGGCAAAAGCGGCGCATGAGGATAAATGCGTTGAGTTGGCTATAGCACCATTTGTTCATTCCTTTGGGGTGTTACATGGTGATACGCAACACTATGTAGAATCTATTACAAGAGATGCTTTAGCGGCTCTCAATATTACAAAAATTGTTGAAGTGAATGCATTACTAGAGAATATTGTTATTCAAGAAGCGTTGATGAGTATGCAAAAGGCATATGCCGCTACAAATACAGAGTGGATGAAGTCCGCCGCGTTAGGTGCTTTTCTAGATGTGGTTCAATCTCCTAAATCTAGTACGCCATACCTCGTAGCTTTTGATGCATTACGTGTATTACCTCATTTAACATTAGGTCACTTCCAAGTTATGGCCTTAACATTATTGTTACAATATTCTAGAAATTCTAATAACTATGGATTGATTCACTTCCAACATTATGTGGAAAAATATATTGAGCCATTCATCTCTGATTTGCCTCGAGATGATTCCTTCTATCGCCAGCTAGACTACTTACGCTGTACACAAGAAGAACAAGAGCCTATCACTTTATGCCAAGTGTTGTCGAATTCATATCCGTTTGTATTCAACTATCGTGGTTTCTCTAAGGAAGAACTCTTCCGTGCTACAGATGGTCATGGTGTGGATCCACGTTATGTGGTGCGTAGCTTGAACTCCAATCTTTATAAATTAGCCTTGGTAGATGAGTCTTTAGCACCACAATTCTTTAGACAAACACGAATTTCTAATGCTATGGTTCAACGTGATCTTTTAGCTCTGATGAAGAGCAAACCTACTGCTTTCAGGGGCCAAGAGGCGCGTGATATCATGGATGATATTTCACCGGTTCTATTGGACTTAGCTGATGTCTTTGATAGCACGCCAATGTCTAAAATTAGCTTAACATTGTTAGGCCTTTACTTAGGTCGTGCTCATGTGAAAGCAACCATTGGTGAAGAATTTGATTTGTCTCATTGGTTCTAATTTACAATTTTAAGCACTATATAGTTTGAAAAATTATATTATATAGTTATTATATACTTAAAACCGTTATATACTTTATGAGTCGTGTAATAAAAAAGTCTCTCAAGATAATCTTGAGAGACTTTTTAGTTTGTTAAATTTAATAGCCATTAAGTATTAAAAGGTGTTAAAGCCGAATTCTTCAATGTCTTCAATGTTTTTAATTGTTACGGTGCGCCCTGTAATATCAATGAGACCTTCATCGCGGAGGCGCCCTAGTTCACGGCTAAGGGCTGTGCGAGATACATTGAGAACCTCAGCCATTTGCTCGCGGTTGTGGGGTAATTGAATTGTGTTAGAATGCTGACGTTTATAAATATCTGTTAAGTACGCAAAAATCTTTTCGCGCATCCCTTTTAATGTGAGATAGTGGACTTTTCTGGTTAATAGAATTGCTTTTTCAGATAAATCCTCTAATAGATTAGATAGGATTTTAGTTTGGCATTGATGACAATCAGGCAATGTTTTAATAAAGGTTTCAAGCGGAATAAACATAATTTTAGTTGCTTTTGTTGCCTTAATGGTAGCAGGCCATAAAGGCTGTTTGCTAAATAGTAGTGCTTCTCCAAAAATATCTGATTGCTCTAAGTTTGCCATAATAACCCGTTGCCCCATTACATTTTCACGAGTCAGTAAAGCGCTGCCTTCAAGGATGACACCAATACCCTCCATAGGATCTCCAGCGAGGGCTATAAAATCATTTTTTTGGTAACTGTGGATGATAACTTTGGCATTATTTAAATAGCTACGCAGCTCTGGCTCTCCTAATGTATTGAATAAAGGACATTTCACGAGGGTGGGCATATATTGATTAATGATATCGTTTGAAAGTATTTGTTTCATAAGCACCTCCGGTGTGATAAAGTCTATAGCAATTAAAAATGATTATTGTATAATCAAAGTATAAGACTAAATGGTCTACCTGTTCCATAAGGGAAGTCAGGAAAATTTTTGAAAAAGTTTTTATTTGTTGCTCAAGCTACAGAAATTGTATCATCTTTACGTTATACTTTCAAATGTAATCAATCAGACAACTGATAAAACATCAGTGTAATGTATAGGTTTTATATTATCTAGCTTGACTGCGAGGAAGTCTCGCAAAGGAGGATTTTTAAATGAGTATGTTCTGTTATCAATGCGAACAATCTGCAGCACCAGGTGGCTGTACTGTACAAGGTGTATGTGGTAAAACTGCACCAGTTGCTAACTTACAAGACGAATTAACTGCTGCTTTAGTTGGCTTGGCTCGCGCTTTAGACGTAAAGGGTCATACTAAAGAAGGTATCGATTATATTATGCGCGGTTTGTTCATGTGTGTAACAAACGTAAACTTCTCTGAAGACCGCGTTCAAGAATTCATTGACGAAGTAAATGCTTACCATGCAAAAGTGGATAGCGCTCAACAAAACTTTGATTGGGAACAATTGTGGAAAGGTGAAGAAGACATCGTATCCCTTCGCTCCACATTATTGTTAGGTATGCGTGGTATGGCTGCGTACGCATGGCATGCTGCTCGCCTTGGCTTCCACGATGCTGATGTTGACGCTTGGTTCGTTAAAGGCATGGTAGAATTCGCTAAAGATCACAGCGCTGAAGAATGGCTTGATCTTTTGATGGAATTTGGTCAAATTAACTTGAAATGTATGGCTGTTCTTGATAAAGCTAATACTGAAACATATGGTACACCTGTACCAACTACAGTTCCTTTGACTGTAGAACCAGGTCCTTTCATCGTTGTAACTGGTCATGACCTTCATGACTTGAAACAATTATTGGAACAAACTGATGGTAAAGGTGTAAATATCTATACTCATGGTGAAATGTTGCCTTGCCACGCTTATCCTGAATTGAAGAAACATCCTCAATTGAAAGGTAACTTCGGTACAGCATGGCAAAACCAACAAAAAGAATTTGTTGATGTTCCTGGCGCATTCTTGTTCACTACAAACTGCATTATGCCACCAAAAGAAAACTACAAAGCTAATATCTTCACTACAGATATGGTAGGTTTCGATGGTTGTGCACATATCGAAGAAAAAGAAGATGGTACTAAAGACTTCTCCGCAGTTATCAACCGTGCTATCGAATTGGGCGGCTACAAAGAAGCTCAAGAATTCACTGGTATCAACGGTGGTCATGAAGTAACTACTGGTTTCGGTCATGGCACAGTATTGGGTATTGCTGATAAAGTAATTGATGCTGTAAAAGCTGGCGCTATTAAACACTTCTTCTTGGTAGGTGGTTGTGACGGTGCTAAAGTAGGCCGTAACTACTACACTGAATTCGTTAAACAAACTCCAAATGATACTGTAGTATTGACATTGGCTTGTGGTAAATTCCGTTTCAACGACATGAACATCGGCGAAATCGGTGGTATCCCTCGTATCCTTGATATGGGTCAATGTAACGATGCTTACTCCGCTATTCAAGTAGCAGTAGCTTTAGCTGGTGCATTTGAATGTGATGTAAACGACTTGCCATTGACATTGGTATTGTCCTGGTACGAACAAAAAGCGGTATGTATCTTGTTAACATTGTTAGCATTGGGTATCCGTAACATTTACATCGGACCTTCCTTGCCTAAATTCTTCTCCAGCAATGTATTGAACATTTTGGTAGAAAAATTCCAATTACATCCAATTACAACTCCAGAAGCTGACATGAAAGCTATCTTGGGCTAATAGGATCTATTAATCTGTTAACTACAGTCCTACGTCCCCTCTCTTTTATGATTTAGGACTGTTGTTATAAATAACGCACCTAGGGTTATCCTTAGGTGCGTTTTTTTACTATTATTGTGAAAGCTATCTATCGAGTGTTTGTTTATTGATGGGGCCTGACAGTATTGCGACAACTAGATTACTAATGGGCATAACCTATCTCATGCCTCCATACTCAGCGTAAGTCGGCCCTCAATAGGTTATGCCCATAAGTAAAACGTTTCTGAAATATAAGTCCCATCAATATACAAACTCATAAAATAGCTTTCATCAGAATAGTGAGGTGAGGGGGAGATGTCGCTGCATAAGTATAGTCTTTCCCTTTTATAACTGTAGATATGGATGCGTCCCATCAATATACAAAGTTTTAGAACAGCTTTCATAAGAATAGTAGTCCTCTGTAGACAAACAAATATGCCCCTAATGTGCATATAGACAAGGCTCGATATTGGTTGCTATACTATAGGTGAAATAGGATTTTTTCACATGGTTTATGTGTATATAGAGGTATGTATGAACAGTATTTTTGATATTATAGGGCCTATTATGATTGGTCCGTCTAGTTCGCATACAGCGGGGGCTGCGCGGCTAGGGAAGATGGCGCGTTGTATTTTTCGTTCTACTCCCAAAAAGGTAGATTTAACATTATATGGATCTTTTGCAAAAACCTATAAAGGGCATGGCACGGATCGTGCTTTGATTGGCGGCTTATTAGGTTATAAAGAGGATGATGCGAACATCCGAGTTGCCCATGAATTAGCGAAAAAAGAGGGGATGGAGTTTTCTTTTATTGAGTCTCCTCTTGATGTAGGGCATCCGAATGTGGTGCGTTTTGATATGTATGATGAACATAATCGTCATATGACTGTTATTGGTCGCTCTCTCGGCGGTGGTCAGATTATGATTACCGAAGTAGATGGAAATGATATGTCCATTACAGGAGATGAGTTCACTCTTGTAGTGTTCCATGAGGATAGACCTGGTGCGATTTCTCTCGTGAGCCAAGCATTGAGTGAGTCCGATATTAACATCGCTACGATGCGCGTATTCCGTAAGGGCAAGCATAAGGATGCAGTCATGGTTATTACTACAGATACAGTGGTAAATCCTATTACAGTTCAGTTTATGCGCGAGTTTCCAGGCATCCAGGATGTGATGACCTTTGAAGCATTATAGGAGGGCGAATGATGAGTTATGCATATGATACAATTGCAGATATTATTCGCCTAGGTGAGGAAAACAATATTTCTTTTGGCGATGTAGTATTGCGTTATGAATTAGAGAATTACGACCGCAGTGAAGACGCGGTTGTTCGTGAAATAGAGAATCGCTTAGATATTTTTGAAAGCTCCATTCAAGATGGCATAGCTTATGCGGAGAAAACGGCTTCTGGTATGTCCGGTGGTCAAGCGGCACAGCTTAATGGGCAAACACCTCGTTTTATGAGTGATATTGCGTATAAGGCAATGACGTATGCTATTGCTGTAAATGAGGCAAATGCAAAGATGTTCCGCATTGTTGCTTGTCCTACGGCGGGTTCTTGTGGTGTTATGCCTGGTGCTGTGAAAGCCGTAGCGGACCACTACCAATTAGATAGAGCTACAGTGGTAAAAGGCTTCTTAGCTGCGTCTGGTATTGGTAATGTAGTAGCAAATCGTGCTTGTGTTGCTGGTGCTGTTGGCGGTTGCCAAGCGGAAATCGGTACAGCGGCGTGTATGGCGGCAGGGGCCATTGTTGAAATGATGGGTGGATCACCACGTCAAGTAGGTCATGCTATTGCATTGTGCATGAAAAATCTATTGGGACTTGCTTGTGATCCGGTAGCAGGGCTCGTAGAGGTGCCATGTGTTAAGCGTAATGGCTTTTATGCAGTCCATGCTATTACTGCATCTGAAATGGCGTTAATGAATATTGAAAGCCAAATTCCACCAGATGAAGTCATTGAAGCGATGAATAATATAGGCCGTGCTATGCCGGCAGCATTGCGTGAAACAAGTGATGGCGGTCTTGCGGTGACACCGACAGGTACAGCTATTGCAGAACGAGTGCAATCCTTATAAGGATTGCACTTTTTTCATGCTTTCATTTGTAGTAAAATAAAGATTAGACTAGTTCAGAAAGGAGCGTGTATGATGGAACAAGCAAATCGAATATTGACCGTATTAGAAGAAGCCGGCCATGAAGCTTATATCATAGGCGGCGCTGTGCGCGATATGTTGATGCATCAAAAGCCACATGACTTCGATATTGTGACGTCTGCACGTCCCGATACAGTGATTGAGGTTCTTCGCGGTCATGATATTCAAACGACAGACCTCGTAGGAAAATCTTTTGGTGTAGTGGTAGCTACATTAGAGGGCAAGCAATACGAAATCGCTACATATAGAACAGAACGATATGGTGCAGATAGCCATCGTCCCGAAGAAATTACTTATGCCGATACCTTAGAAGAAGATGTGTTGCGTCGTGATTTTACTGTCAACGGCATGGCTATGAACCGTTATGGTGAAGTTATAGACCTTGTAGGTGGACGACGTGATATTAAACATAAGACGTTACGAACCATTGGTAATGCGCAGGAACGTTTTGAAGAAGATGCGTTACGATTATTTAGAGCGTGCCGTTTTGTGGCGAAGTTGGATTTTTTGCCGAGTAAAGACCTATTAGAGGCTATGCCCAAGGCTTTTCACCGCGTACCTGGCTTGTCTTTAGAACGTGTACGAAATGAGATTAATCGTCTCATGTTAGAGCCTGCGGTGGCTAAAGGCCTTGATGTCCTTGTTCAATCCCGCTTGGCAGAATGCTCTTGTCGTGTTGTAGAAAATGGTGCGGCTCGGGAGGTTCCCATCTTGCCTGAACTATATCATCTCGTGAATTTGCCCCAAGAAAAGGACTTTCATGAATTCGATGGTTGGTACCATACATTAGCCGTTGTGTCCCATACGGAGCCGGATTTGGTGTTGCGTTGGGGTGCCTTATTACATGATGTGGCAAAGGGAATGCCAGCGGTACGTGCTGTTATCAATGGACGCCTTACGGATCGTGGGCATGATACACTAGGAGCGGAGATGGCAGAAACGTTATTAACCCGACTAGGATATCCGGAGGCCTTTGTAAAACGCGTGGCGTGGATTGTGAAAAACCACATGCGCTTTCACTATTTTGTACAAAATGGCGATGCAAATGAGAAAAAATGGCTTCGCAAGGAAGCCCGTAGTGGTGAATTCCGAGATAGCCAAATTATGCGCACTGCATGGGAGCAATTAGCTAAGGTTTGTGCTGCCGATGTATTAGGTTGTGGGAAACCTTACTCGTCTACAGACGGAACATTAGCCTTTGGAGAATGTATGGCAGATCTTAGTTTAGAGATGCCTGTACATACCAAGGACTTAAATTATGACGAACGAGTGATTAAGCTCGCTGGGAAACAAGTAGGGGAAGGATTGCAGTATTTATTAGGTCAGGTACAAAATGGGGTTATTCCTAATAAACCAGATGCGCTATATGACGCATTAGACCATAAGTTACGCCGTCCAGTGGAGAAATGATGAATTTACTAAATAAAGCGTTGCGACGCATGAGTGGTTGGAGTCGTACTACTTGGTGTCTTGCCATTCTCATGACTGTTGCCTTTGTCCTCATAGGGCGTTTGGCACAGTTGCAGGTCTTTGATACATTTGACCTGGAGAAGAAAAATTTATTACAGGTTCAAGTAGATAGAAAATTACAATCACCGCGCGGTACGATCTATGACCGTAATGGTAAGCCTTTGGCGATGAGTGTGGTTACAAAATCTTTGTATGCGGATCCTAAGATGATTAAACAGTCTCCCCAAGAGATTGCGGAACTCATTTCGCCATATGTAACCATGTCAAAAGAAAATATTGTGAAAGCTCTGCAAGAGGATTCTGCCTTCGTATGGATTAATCGCATGATGGATGCGGACAAGTCTAAGGCGGTGGCACAAGTCATTAAGGAGAATAATATTGCGGGCCTTAACTTTGTGGAAGAGTCCAAACGTTATTACCCAAATGGTGTACTAGCGGCTCAAATACTAGGGTTTGTAGGCACCGATGATAAAGGCCTTGATGGCCTCGAAATGGTCCTTGATGAAGAGTTAAAGGGTGGTGTGCAGCAAGAAATCGTTGCTACTGATAACAAAGGTAATGCTATCTTTGGTTCCGTATTGTCCAAGTTCTTACCTGATAAGGGTAAAAGCGTAACATTAACAATCGATGCGACCATCCAATTTATTGCAGAACGTGCGCTTGATAAAGCGATGGCTGATACAGGGGCTAAACATGCTAGCGTTATTGTTATGGATCCTAAGACTGGTGAAATTCTTGCGATGGCAAATCGTCCAAGCTATGATCCTAACAATTATAACCAAAGTGGGGAAGAGGCTTTCAAAAATATTGCTGTTACTAACTTATACGAACCAGGTTCTACATTCAAACCAATCGTTGCATCTGCAGCTCTTGCGTCAGGAAAGTGGAAATTAGAAACCGTGTACAATGATAAAGGGGCCTTTGTAGCGAATGGTCATGTGATGAGAAACTGGAATGGTGAAGGTTATGGACCAGTTCGATTGCTAGATATCTTGAAGTATTCTATCAATACAGGTATGGCAGAAATTGGTACAACAACTGGAGCAGATATCCTTTCTAAATATGTACGCGATTATGGTTTTGGCTCTGAAACGGGCATTGAATTGCCTGGTGAAGGGGCAGGTATCCTGTATAATCCGGAAGATATGAGTAAGTTGGATGTAGCGACTATGTCTATCGGTCAAGGTATTGCGGTTACGCCGTTACAAATGGTACGTGCCTTTGGTGCTCTTTCTAATGGGGGTGCTATGATGCGTCCGCATATTATCAAGTCCTATAGTAATGCTCAAGGGGAAGTAACAAGCACTACCGAAAATACTGTAGTAGGTCAACCAGTGCCAGAGGAAACAGCAAAAACTATTGTAGATATCTTGGAAAAAGAGGTGTCTGAAGGCGGTGGTAACAAAGCGATGGTGGAAGGCTACCACTTTGGTGGTAAAACTGGTACCGCAGAAAAACTAGACACTAAACGTGGGGGCTATTTAGATGGTCAATACATTGCATCCTTTATCGGCTTTGGCCCTGTAGAGGATCCAAAATTTGTGGTCCTTGTAGCCATTGACGATCCTCAAAAAGGGTCTATTTATGGTGGACAAATTGCAGCGCCAGTATTTAAAGACATCGTGTCTCAACTTGTACGGTACTACCAATTGAGCCCATATGTTAAAGATAGTACTCCTGTAGCTGTTAAACCTAGCAATACATTACCAGAGCCACATCTTTCTGGTGATGGTTCCGTAACATTACCTAATTTTACGGGGTTCACCTATGGTGAGGTACGTGATTGGTTACATAAGGCGGGGCTTGCGTTTAAGCCAGATGGAACGGGTATTGCCGTTTCTCAAGATGAAAGTGGGGGCACTACTGTTCAACCCGGGACGGCAATTACCGTTCACTTTAGTAGATAATTAGAAATTATAGACAGTTCGTTATATAATAGAATAAGAGACTTTGGTGCCTCTCAGGAGGCACCTTTTTTATAAATAGTTTGAATGAATGGAGATACTTATGATCGAATTACGAGGGAAAGCGGTAGCAGATGCCCACAAGGCGATTTTACAAGAAAAAGTTGCAGCAGTAGGCAACTCTGTGATTACTATGGCAGTGTTACTTGTCGGTGAAGACCATGGCGCTCATATGTATGCTACATTTATGGAAAAAACAGCTAAAAATTTTGGCTATGGTTTTGTGCTAAAGCAATTGCCTGAAACGGCAACGCAAGATGAAGTAGTAGCGGCGTTGCATGAATTAAATACTGATCCATCTATTCATGGAATTTTACCGCTAATGCCAATGCCTAAACACATTGATACAGAAGCTCTTATCGATATGTTAGATCCTAAAAAAGATATTGATGGTCTTACAACATATAACATCGGTTTAGTAACAGCTGGTAAGGGTGGCTTTGCTCCTTGTACGGCTAAGGCTTGTATGGCTATTTTAAATCACTATAATATTCCTTTAGAAGGAAAACATGTGGTTGTAGTCGGTCGTAGCCAAGTTATCGGTAAACCTGTAGCGCTTATGGCACTCGCTGCACATGGTACTGTTACAATGTGCCATTCTAGAACTTCTGATCTAGTAGAGCAAGTAAAGCGTGGTGATATTATTATTGCTGCGGCTGGTCGTGCTCATATGATTACTGCTAATATGATTAAGCCTGGTGCTGTTGTTATTGATGTAGGTATTAATGAACTGGACGGCAAAACTGTAGGTGATGTTGATTATGATGCGGTAAAAGATATTGCATCTGCCATTACTCCTGTACCAGGAGGTGTTGGATCCGTAACAACGACAATGATGCTAGAAGCGGTATACGAGGCATATCATGCATGAGATGTCTATAGCAGAAGGTATTCTTGATGTAGCGCTCGATACCTTACGTCAACATGATGCGACAGTCATTCATTCTATTCAACTAGACTTAGGTTTAATGAGTGGGGTAGAACCGGATTCATTGCTATTTTGTTGGGAAGCCATTACGAAGGGAACACCTGCGGAAGGCTCACGCATAGAAATCAATACAGTTCCTATTGAAGGAAAGTGTTTAGATTGTGATAAAATATTTTTTGTAAAAAATTATACGTTTATTTGTCCTTATTGTGACAGCCATTTCGTACAAATTATAGGCGGTCGCGAGCTACAAGTGACCTCTATAGATATCGATTGATAGAAAGGTTAGGGCATGCAAGTTCAAGTTAAAACTAATGTACTGGCAAAAAACGATGCTATTGCAGAGTCCTTACAACAGTTGTTTAAGGAAAAGAATATATTTGTATTTAACCTGTTAGGTTCACCTGGGGCAGGTAAGACCTCCCTTTTGGAGGCAACCTTACAAGATTTAAAAAAGGATTATCGCTTAGCCGTTATTGAAGGCGATTTATTTACGGCAAAGGATGCCAAGCGCATTCATGAGTTGGGTGTGCCTGTTATCCAGATTAATACAGTTGGTGGGTGCCATCTCGATGCACAGATGATTCAAGATGCCTTAGGTGATCTGAATCTTGATGACCTCGATATGATTATTATCGAAAATGTAGGCAATTTAGTGTGCCCTGCGGAATTTGAGATTGGTGAAAGCATGAAAGTAACGGTTTTATCTGTTACCGAAGGTGAAGATAAGCCCCTTAAGTATCCGTTAATCTTTAAAGAGTCTAAGGCCATCCTTATTAACAAGATTGATTTATTGCCCTATGTGCCTTTCAAAAAGGAGCAGGCAATACAAGATATCCGTAATTTAAATCCAAATGGAGAAATTTTTGAAGTAAGTTGCACGGCCCACAACGGTCTTGAACCATGGTTGAATTGGTTGCGTGCACAGTTGGAGAATAATCGATGAACTATTCTATGAAGAGCCGTATTGTAGCGGCCCTCCTTGTGGGCTTGTGTGCTACTACAATCAGTTATGCAGCAGAGCCTGCCATTTCCACTGTTAATCCAGTTGCAGTAGAAACTACTGATGACACTAACGTTGTAGCTCAAGATTCCGCTAATGCGAGCAATGATGGTAGTGTAGATGGAACTGGTGAGGTTGATAGCTTGTCTTACCTTGATAATGCACCAGTTAGAGTTGTTAAGCTGGATCCAAAAACGAAACAGGAAGGTTCTAAAACCGGATGGCTCGCAGAGCAAATGGCTGTAACTGAATTTGGTGATTCTATACAATTCTGGCAAGCGGCTAGTGAGAACGAAGGCCCTTTGCCGAGTATCACTCAGAATAATTTAGCTGATATTGGTAAGTCTTATACGGCAAACAGTTTACCGCCTTTAGGTTCTCAGGATGACTATGCTATCGGCACATACCGATTGGGAGATCAGTTTGAAGTTCCAAAAGATGTAGAAAAAACTGAGGTACGTGATAACTTTACTACGTATTACATGAAAGATGTAGCAGTAACTGTATATACTGGACCTGCTCAAGAATTGTTGGTTAATAATCAATTGCGCGGTCAAGGGGCGACTTACTTCTTTGAACCAAATACTATTACAAATATTCATAGTACGAAAAAAGGCGCTAATACAGTACGTGACATTGGCCCTGGTAGCACACGGATGGAATTGATATTTGCCTATGGCAGTCCTAATGCGATGTGGCGTGATAAGAAAAATGAGACGTATATTTTCCTTTATGAGGGGCATTCCGAAAATTCATTGCCTCAAAAAAAGGAGTTTAAGAGTCCCGTAGAGAATACAAATAGTAATAGCCAACAACAATCTATGCTTGGTCAGCAAAAAGAATATATTGCTTTCACCATTAAACAAAGCAATATAGAGGCTGTAGACATTATTAGTGGACAAGTATGGCCTAGGTTTGGATTGCCGAAAGCTGAAGTGTATGATTTTGAAGCTGGTACACTTACGGCTGATGATTTTGTATTGCGTGGTTTCAAGTTGAATGACCATTTTGTTAATGATCCTAATAATGATTGGAAACATCAAGGCATATTGTTTGGCTCCACATTTATTGGCTATAATGAATACGGTGTGAGTGTAGATAAAAAAGATCTTATCAATCGCGTATTATTAAATGTTTATACGCCTACACGTCGTGGAATCGCGATGGGTGATACCAAATATTTATTGCTCTTTGTGTATGGTATGCCAACTCGTATTGTTGAATCTACAACAAAGGCGGGGACGTCTACCGTATATGAATATAAAAATCCAGCGGCAAGCAACTCTTATTTACAGTTTGCCCTAGATGATAAAAACCAATATATCAAATCCGTTATGTTATCTGACCGTCCTGTAAAATAGGATAGGTCACAGCGAGGAGGCAAAGGGTATGGTTACTGTACAAGATGTAAAAGAACGTTGGGAAAAGATTCAAGGTGATGATGAACGTATATTGTTTATCGTTGGTGGTCCAGGTTCTGGTAAAAGTTTGCTAATTCGTGAATTGTCTGAGCAGAAGGGCTGGAAATACTTGGAAGCTAAGCAACTCATCGAGGAAGAGTTTTTGCTCGTGCCTCGTGATGAACGGCCTCAATTAGCGGAAGAAGTTATTTGCCGTGCTCTTAGCCGTAGCGATACGGAAGTAGTCTTGCTAGATGGCATTAATGTATTCTTTGCACCTATCTTAAATCTAAAACCATTTGAGTTGTTAAAAACTATTAGTAAGAAGTATCCTATTGTCGTTGGCTGGCGTGGACATATTGAAGGGGATCAGTTGTACTTAGAACATAACAATAATCCTAAACATGCTGTAGTTAGTATTGCACATCCAGATCATGTTATTGCAATCGACTAAATGTATGTTTGAACATATTGGTTGAATATAGGGAAAACTATAAATGTATAGAAGGAGATAGCGGGCTATCTCCTTTTTTAGTTATATAATTACAGTTATTAGGTAAAAAATATAGTTTTGTAATTTCCTATTATTTGATTTTAGTAAACCTGAAATATGGATGTTAGCAGACATGGACTGGTAAGGAATGAAACTATGTAAAGGTATATAAAGAATATACTAGTAAATAAAAGTTGATTACTGGATATATACTGAAAACGAGGCATTTTATAGAGGATTGATAAAATATAAATTTTTTTTGACAAAATACTTGCATAGGGTATCGTTTCATGTTATTATGATTAAGCACTAAGAGTGACCACAGTGAACGAAAAACTTCAAAAAAGTTTTTAAATGTTCTTGACACTTAGTGTGCTAGGTGATACAATTCATCTTGTCGTAATGATGCTGGCGTAGCTCAATAGGTAGAGCAGCTGACTTGTAATCAGCAGGTTGTGGGTTCAATTCCTATCGCCAGCTCCATTTTATTTATGGAGGGATTCCCGAGCGGCCAAAGGGAGCAGACTGTAAATCTGCCGTCTTCGACTTCGAAGGTTCGAATCCTTCTCCCTCCACCATTCATAGCGGGGTGGAGCAGTTGGTAGCTCGTCGGGCTCATAACCCGAAGGTCGCAGGTTCAAGTCCTGTCCCCGCAACCATAAAAACCACAGTGAAATGATCGTTCATTGTGCTGGTGTAGCTCAGTCGGCAGAGCGTATCCTTGGTAAGGATAAGGTCACCGGTTCAATCCCGGTCACTAGCTCCATACATGGCGGCATAGCTCAGTTGGCTAGAGCAATCGGTTCATACCCGGTGTGTCCGCGGTTCAAATCCGTGTGCCGCCACCATTAAACCTCACCTTGGTGGGGATTTTTTTATTTCTTTACATATGACATGCTATTCTAAGACTTTGTATATATGGTATAATAATAGGTAAGGAAATCTTATATTCCATTGATAAATTAGGGTTAATATATTATATTAATACTAGAATGTAATTTGTTTTTGTGAAGGAGGATATAATCCTAATGGCAAAAGAAAAATTTGAACGTACGAAACCGCATGTTAACATCGGTACAATC